>OJDW01000006.1_pt1 | contig 479209 bp, 430 predicted proteins | sample 1593131 | NCBI WGS metagenome assembly OJDW01 (sample SAMN05416874, study PRJEB24817) | seawater metagenome | isolation source: Sea water | place: Canada:Atlantic | collected 2013-11 | reverse complement strand
GAAAATAACTCCTTAACTAACGGCTTTTACTGTCCTAATGAGCGGAACCGCTTCATATTTCATCACGAAGTAATATTGAGTTTACTTATTAGTAATACGTTATCTTTGGGCCGTTGAAGCTTATACCCCGTACCCTAGTGATGTGGGTTAGATCATAAGGCGCGACTAAGAAACCAAGAGCTTAGAGTTGTTACCACGAACGAAAACGTGCTGGGGTTTATCCATTACAACACAACGAAGTAATTACGCCATGATAAAGCCCTTTTAATCACAACGTCTGGACTTAAACTAGCCCCCTTTTAAAATCAATCGAGTCTGACCCCATTGATTTCGATAATCCATCGGAATGAAAAAAATGGCCTGAGAAATAGCAAATAAAAAGACAAAGGAAACGCCCATCCTGCTCCTCCAGAATGGGCTATTTTTGCTTTCTTAAGTGCGTTTTTTACGGTAAATAAATTTGGCAGGAAATTTAATAAAACTGATTTCAGCCCATAGTCTTTCTTTAACTCAAAAATCCATTTAATCCCCAAATCAGTAATATCTTTTAGTCCTTCAATATTTTCGCGGTATTCGATTGGACAGCAAATTCCAAAGTTTTCTATATACTCCAAATGTAGCTTTAAATCCTTTTCCCATAGAGGGTCGCAAAATACACGCCCCTTTTGATTTTTTATTAATGATATCCGGGTAAATAGAACGTATGGTTTGACAATCATTTCTGCCTCGAATTAAGATTTATAACGCCCATGTAAATTGCGGAAAAAAGCGCAGCTTTTTGGAGTCGATTTGACATGCTTGTTAGGCCAATTTGCGTTTAGGCAAGCTGATAGTGAATATGTTTCTTTGATAATTTACACCCATAAATGTTTCTGCAGTATCACAGTGCGGATTAACCGATACCGACCCTGAGTTTAACTCTAGTATTTTCTTAGCTCGATTCATTCCAATGCCATCGCCAGCTTTTCCGATTCGACAGGCCATCTCTCCTGAAATACCTTCTTCAAATATTCTATCCGATTCACCTTTCTTTATTTCCAAGCTGATCATATCCATGACTATATCAATGAACCCACCAACATTTTTTATTTCGACATTTAAAATTGTTTTTGGCTTTATATATTTCGCAGCATTTTCAATGACATGATATATGGCCACATGAAATGACTCATAGTCAAAGCTAGCAAAATATTTATTCTTATTGTCACCAATTTTTACTCTTACGTTCTTATCTGTAAAATCAGAGAAAAATAGATAAAAAATATTCATTAACACCTTATGGACATTGTGCTCTCTGATTTGAAGGTCTGGATTGCTATCAAAAAGCTTACGAAATACTGAGAACTCAGCCTTCATTGCGGCGTTATTTTTTGCAATTCGAAGAAGTGATAATGCGGTCTCCCTCGGATCCTCTTTCACTATGCCCTCTACAAATGAAATTTGACCGCCAATTTTTTGACTTACATTTTCCTGTGGAATTAGTGAATAGATTTCCTGGATATTATGCGCATTTAGTGATGTTAAATTATGAATCAACCTGCTGGTGCTTTTATTAATATTGGCGCGCGCCTCTTTAACTGCCTCATTAACCATTTCAGTAGAATCTAAAATAACATTTAATGCAGTGGAGAATTTTGCAGAGCTCTTTATGTAATCTTTACCAGATGAAAATGCAACAACAGTACCGTGATGATTAGAAACCACACCAGCTCGCAAGTTGGCGCCATCAATTTTTTTTGATTTTGAATTAACGCTGCTTATTTTATCTATTTCTTTTGGGTGTAAGTTACAGAAAACAATATTCCCATCAGAAGATACAATTCTAAATCTAATATCCATAATATTTTAAGACCCTGCACCCATAGTGAATTCTTCTACAATACGCTGGAATTCGTAGGGATCAGCGTTTTTAGGCAAAAATGAATCCGCCTTTCTTAAAGCCTCATGAAATCTGTCACCTTTTGTTTCTGCAGAATATATAATTACCTTCTTTTCTGGGTATTTTTCCTTAATGGCAAGCGCTAGGCCTAGCCCCTCATCATTAAACCCCATAGCAACACCCACTCCCTGCACATCAATGAAGAGCAGATTAGCTTCGACAACATCGTGTTCATCCAATGTTTTACAGTCCTTTATTAGCTTGGTGTGTACCCACCCACTCTGGGTTAATATTTTTGCCACTTTAAATCTTGCGTCGTCATCGACAAACAGAATACGTGTTTCGTTCTTATATTCACTTAGGCTTTTTTTATGACTCTTATCATTCACGGTTTTTTCCACCTGTTTATGATTTTTTTCGCCGACATTAATCTCTATGGTGTTTGTGTTTGTCGCTGTATTTTTTTCAGGATCAATTGTCACCCGACCCTTAGAAAACAACGAATACACATACCCGAAAGCAGCTATCCCTACACCACTAAACAACCATTCTTTATTATCTACTATCCAGCTCATCAAAAATCCTTCGATATTGTAAGATTATTTATATGTAATTTAGGGCCTAACGCCCGGCTCACCAGCGGCCAAGCCGGAGATGTTTTTGTGGTAAAGTGTAGCGCAGCGAAACCCACAAAAACAGCGTAGGTTTGGCCGTCTGCGTGGAGCCGTTTGTTAGCATTTTTTCTGACTATAGTTTTTATTGATAAAACCAAATAAAGTTTTAAATGGTTTAAGTTCTTCAACCGTGTAGTTAGTTTTCGACTTAAACTCACTGAGTATTTTGGCCTTAAGAGAACTTTTTGCTGATTTTCTGATTTTTCCATCCTGCGCAGTTAATTGCATTACTAGGTCTGAATTTTTGGCGTACACCGCAGAAACGATTCTTTCTGGAATTAAACCTTCCACACACTCCTTCCCTGGCTTTCTTGCTCCGATAACAAAATAATCTTCAGACTCCTTTAGGCTTAGCTGATTCATTGTTTTAACAATTTCGTTTTTTGCATCCAAATCGAAAGAAATAAGCGTATTTTTAAACTTTCCTAATATAAACTTGAGGAGAACAGTATTCTTAAGAGCGTCTTTACCATCATACGGCACAATATCCAGCTCTTCAGGAATAGTAAAACCATCCAAGCCTAGTGAACTAATATGCTCTATGTACTCTTTATCCAATATCCCTTCGACGAGGAAAACAAAATCACTATCGTGATCTAGCACTCTTCTCCATGGTTCGAATTCTGTATTATCTAAACCTAAAATTTCACTGAATGGGTGCATCCAGTCATCTTCTGAAAGATCTACAACTTCGGTACACATTAATTTTTTTCGAACTACTTTACGGTCTAGTAAGATATTCGATTTGTAATTTGTCTGGCAAAGCATATATGGGCTATGAGTTGTAACAACTGTTTGTATTTTTAGTTCATTTGCCAGATCTCTGAGCACACGCCCAAATTCAGCTTGAGCAGATGGGTGTAAAAAACTCTCGGGCTCTTCAATAAGAACTATCGGGGTAATCCTGTTTTCGTCAAGCTCGTTTGATCCTATCCTATTTGCTTGAAGTATCGAAACCATAATTTGTGTTCGATTCCTAGTTCCACTGCCCCAATCATTTAGAGGGACTTCAACATTCTTATCCTTTAAATTTATACCGAATGGCATCGTTCTAGAAAAATAACCCTCTGGAATAGTAAACTCGACTTCGTACTTATCTTCCAAATGACCTAAGAGTTCTGACAACTCAGCTTTATGATTTTTAGCAATTTTTTGAATTTTTGTCCTTATTTTTTTCTGTTCGGCAGCTAATTGGTCCTTTTCACTATCAGAAAATATCATTTCGTGAAACATTCTTCCTCGGGATGCTATTACCCCAAGTTCGTTCTCTGCCGAATTGTGCATAAAAGCCAAGTTCGAGGAAAGTAGTTTCTTAAGAACTTCATTGGAATCAAATGATTTGAGCTCATCATTGCCAACGAAAACCTTACAGTGAGTTTCCCCTTCTTTGTCGTGTGAAACTTCGACTTTAAGATAAAACTCTTTGGTTTTGATTTCTTTTTCATAGAATTTTTCAATAAAGATAAATAACCCTGGATCAGTGTCTTTTGATACCGACACTAGATATGTAAAGACAATATTTTCGTCACTTTTATTCCATTGGGTTTTATCTTCAGAATATGTAATATCGTCATTTTCCCGGAACGCGAAATATTGGTTTGTATTGTCGCGAAACACATCACGAATGACTTTCATCAGCGACGTTTTCCCAGCATTGTTTTGTCCGCTAATAGCAGAATAATAACCATCGAAATCTACGACAACATTTTCCAATGTTCTATAATTCAATACCTTGACTTGTTCTATTTTCATATATTTCGTTCACTTCCTTATTGGCTGGGGGCTTGGAATGCTAACGCCTTATATAAGGTGCGCGGCTTTATCGCGTCGCCTTGATATTTTTGTTATATGAGTTTCTAACACATAAGGAGGGTAAAACAACTATTTTTAAAAAATAAAAGGCGGAAGCGGCTATTACCTTCACTTGCGAGCTGAACTAGGGTGTCTCACTATAAGGTGAGGTCTGAGCAAAGCAAGGCTTAACCTATAATAGCCTGCCTTATTTCTAAGTACAAAAGAAACCACATATTACGGTAATAACCTGTGGTGTATCGTCCTCATTAGGCCATTAGCATAAATTGGATAGATACTTTGGCATTGCTTCCTTTTATTCCCATTTGGTTAAGCGTCAACGATTACCGTCGTTGAGCGAAGAAGGGAAATTCAAAAGTTTGGTCAAAGCGACCTCCTTTGGTTTCCGTGGGAAAATTGGATTATTTTTACATATAACTAGTTATTAAGGGAACTAAAATTTCCCTGTAATTTCTTTACTTATAAGGACTACAATTCCCTGTAATACGATAATCAAGACAAAACAGGGCTGTAAATCAAGGGGTCAGCCAACTTGATTTCATCCTAGCCACATTTGCTATCACCACAATTCAAACATGTCATACAGCCATCCATTTGGATGGAGGCGGTCACATTACACTTTGTACATAATTGTGAGCCTGCTGGAAATTCGCTAGTGGTTTCATGCTCGGGGGATTTAACCTGTTTTTCTGCTTCAAACTGAGCCCGTTTCTCATCCATGATTTTTTGTTGGTGCTCGCTGATTTCTTCAGTTTTGATCATCCCAATCATTTTTAAATGCGATTCGACGACGTCTCCAATTTCAGCAACAAGTGATGGCATAAACTTACCGCCTTTTTTAAAGTAGCCTCCACTGGGGTCAAATACGGAACGTAGTTCTTCTACTAGGAAGGTAATGTCGCCACCTTTTCTAAACACCGCAGACATAATTCTTGTTAGCGCAACAATCCACTGGAAGTGATCCATGTTTTTAGAGTTGATGAACACCTCAAATGGACGCCGTTGCTCATGATCTGTATCTGGGTTTAATATCAAATCATTGATCGTTATATATAGCGAATGCTCTGATAACGGCGTTTTAATTTTATAGGTTGAACCCAATAACATTTCTGGCCTTTTAAGGCTTTCATGCATTTGGATGATATTGCTTTTCTCTTCAGTCTGAAGAGCGACTTCTTCAACCTTTGGTTCATCGTCTTTTACAACGTCGTAACCGGTGATGGCTTGTGTAATTTTGTGTGTCATTTTTTTCTCCTGTTCGCTGCCGTCAACCTTAAAACTTACCGTAATAACCTTCTTTTAAGGCATCGTATAAGTTCGCTGCGGTATGTGATTCACCTTCATATTCAACCATCTCGTTACCTTTTACCTCTAACGTTGAGCCGTCTTGAAGCTTAAAACGATATGTTGTGTTTTCTAGGTCTGAGTCTTTTACCAGTACACCTTGAAATACATCTGGATTAAAGCGGAACGTTGTACAGCCCTTTAATCCCTTTTCGTGAGCATAAAGATAGATATCTTTAAAGTCTTCAAAAGGAAATTCTGTCGGCACATTAGCGGTTTTTGAAATAGATGAATCAATCCATTTTTGTGCTGCAGCTTGTATATCCACATGCTGTTTTGGAGTAATGGTTTCTGCCGTTACAAAATAGCTGGGTAGTTTTTCATCTGCCTGCTCTGAATACGGCATGGCTTTTTCATTAATTAATGTGCGGTACGCCAATAACTCAAATGAGAATACATCAACTTTTTCTTTCGCATTACGCCCCTCACGAATAACATTACGTGCATAGTGATGAGCAAAGCTTGGTTCAATGCCATTACTGGCATTATTGGCTAGTGATAGAGAAATAGTTCCTGTTGGCGCGATAGAGCTATGGTGAGTAAAGCGCGCGCCCGTTTCTGCAAGTTGCTCCACGAGCTCAGGCGCAACAGAGGCTATTTGTTGCATATAACGACTGTACTTTGCATGTAAAACACGGCCTTTTACTGTATCGCCAACCTGATAACCATCGTCCAACATTTCTGGTCGTTTACGCAGCATATCTCCTGTTACTTCAAAGTCCTCATCCATGATGGGCGCAGGCCCTTTTTCTTTAGCCAGTTCTAAACCGGCTTCCCAACCGGTAACCGCTAGTTGCTTACTGACTTCTTCAGTAAATTCAACCGATGCATCTTCACCATAAGGAATACCCATCATTGTTAAGGTTGAACCTAAGCCTAAAAAGCCCATACCATGGCGACGCTTGTGCTCAATTGCTTCACGTTGGCCTTCCAAAGGCAAGCCATTAATCTCTACTACGTTATCCAGCATTCGGGTGAAAATACCGACAGTTTTACGAAACTTTTCCCAGTCGAAAGACGCTTTTGAGGTGAAAGGGTTTAATACAAACTTAGTTAAATTAATGGAGCCTAACAAGCAAGATCCATAGGCCGGTAATGGTTGTTCACCACATGGGTTAGTTGCGCGAATATTTTCGCAAAACCAATTGTTATTCATCTCGTTCACTTTATCGATAAGAATAAACCCAGGTTCAGCATAATCATAAGTAGACGCCATAATAGTTTCCCATAGGCGTTGAGCTTTCACTCGATTATAAATTCGACAGGCAACTAAGCCTACATCATTTACTAGGTAGCCTTTGGTAATAGGCCATTCACGCCATAGCACCTTGTCTTTATCATTTAAATCAATCTCGCCTGACGCCAATTCTTTTTCTGACAAAGGAAACACTAATGGCCAATCGGCATCGTCTTTAACTGCTTGTACAAAGTCGTCTGTAATCAACAACGATAAATTAAACTGACGCAAGCGGCCATCTTCACGCTTTACACGAACAAAGTCGCGCACATCGGGATGAGCAACATCAAAGGTTGCCATTTGTGCACCACGTCGCCCCCCCGCTGATGATACGGTAAAACACATTTTGTCAAAAATATCCATGAACGATAATGGACCCGAGGTATTAGCACCTGCACCGGATACATAGGCACCTTTAGGGCGTAGCGTAGAAAATTCGTAACCAATACCACAACCCGCTTTAAGGGTTAAACCAGCTTCGTGTGTTTTCCTTAAGATATCGTCCATAGAATCAGAAATAGAGCCTGATACAGTACAATTAATAGTCGATGTCGCTGGTTTATAATCACTAGCACCTGCATTGGAAATAATACGCCCTGCTGGAATCGCACCATGTTTTAGAGCCCAGACAAATTGATCATGCCAATATTCTTTCTTATCTGCGTTTTCTTCCACCTCAGCAATTGCTGCTGCAACACGATCATAGGTTTCTTCAATATTGTTATCGACGGGCGAGCCATCCTGTTTTTTTAAACAGTATTTTTTATCCCAGATATCTAACGAGGCCGATTGGAACTCAATCTCAGCGTGATTTTCTTTAATAACTTTCAAGTTGACTGTGCTCATATTTCCCCTATCTATCTTAATGTAATGTTTTCGGGATGCGCTCCCTATTCCCTGTAGAGATAGATTATAAGAAAGCCCATAGAAACACAAGATAGTGTGTAAATAATTTTAATATTAACTATATATTGTATTCCAAACAAACTTAATTAACTGTAAAAATATTTTTATATATCAACCTGTTAGGCCCTATTTACAAATATTGCCTTAAAAAATGAAGGCATTAAAGCACCCATACTGAATCGGCAGGCACAAAAAAACCCTCCAAAAGGAGGGTTTCATGTATGGCGCGCCTGGAGCGATTCGAACGCCCGACCGCTCGGTTCGTAGCCGAGTACTCTATCCAGCTGAGCTACAGGCGCTTTGAGGTGGCTATTGTATTCGGACTGAACTAAAGGTCAAGCAAAAATCACTAAAGAAAGTTAATTTCTTAAATTAATTAAAACAGCTCGATAAAAAAATTAACGTTTAATGAAAAATAAAACAAAGCCCTCAATCATTTATCCCAGCAGAATACTCAATAATAAAGCTCAGGAACCGCAGTCTCATTATTGCTTATACGTCAGATGGGGTTATCGCTGTTCCCTGACGGTCTAAAACACCAAGATCCAATACAGGGGAAGCGTCAATATCTTGTGCATCCATCATCTGAGCAACACGCTGCAAAGAAGAGATAATCATCGTTTGCTCCCATTCATGCAAATGATCAAACTGGCGCGCAAACTGTTCTTGCAGGGGAATTGGGGAGTCTTTTAAAATCTCAATAGCTTGCTCTGTAAGGTAGGCATGCGCTTTTCGCTTATCTGCTTTAGAGCGTTCACGATACACCAGCTGACGCTTTTCCAGTCGATCTAAAATCGTCGTCACCGTTGCTTGACTAAGACTTATTTCACTCGCAAGTTCGCCAATGGTCACTTCGCCTTTATCTCGAATAGTTTGCAGCAACAAAATTTGAGGTGCCGTTAAGCCGGTCGTTTTCGCTAAGTGTTTAGAGTGCAGGTCAGTTGCCCTAATTACACGCCTTAATGCCATCAATACTTCTTGACTGTTATTCAACTGGGCTCCTCTCGATTAATTAATACTCAAGTCCATTATATCTTCGATAATTTTTAATGGTAAAAAAACCAAACCACTAGATAAACGCCTAACCCAAACCATCTACATACTGACCTGCGTATTGTTTTTCCCTTCAACTGGTTAACACCCATGTTTTCAGCTCGCCCATTAGCAGTTAATTTGAATGAATAATTTAAGCCCTTCTGATCAGGATCTCCATTCTCTAAAACCTTAGCGTCAAAATATTCTACTTAATTATCAAGCTCCTAGCCCATTCTTAATTTGATGCATAGGCGGTCAGGTGGAAATCAACTACGATCTCATGCTACAATGTTTAGTGTACTAATGATTAATTAAATAAAATATTAAATTTACAAGGATTTATAGCCAAAAAAAACTAAATTTGCCTTTATTTTTAAATTTTATTAATTAGCACACTAACTAAATATATAGCGTAATAAAAAAATTTGTCATATTCCAAACCTATTTATTTGAGGGAACCGACCCTTGAAGACGGCATGGCCGTTTATCGATTGATCGAAAATTGCCCTCCCCTCGATACCAACTCTAGCTACTGTAATCTGCTTCAATGTGAGCATTTCGCAAGCACCTCTGTCGCAGCAGAAATGAACGATGAAATAGTCGGTTTCATTTCAGGCTACCTACTGCCTAAACGCCCAAACACTTTGTTTATCTGGCAGGTTGCTGTTAATGAACAGGCCCGTGGGCGGGGGCTTGCTTCACAGATGTTGCTACACATCTTAAACCGCCCTTTTTGTCAGGATGTGCATTACATAGAGACAACTATCACCGAAGATAACAAGCCCTCTTGGCATCTCTTTAAGGCCTTATCAAAAAGTCTAGAGACACAGTTGCAGCATGCCCCATGGATGGACAAGCAAACGCACTTTGACGGCCAACATGATTCTGAGAATTTAGTCCGAATCGGTCCTTTTAACCTTAACCAAACAAACAAATTACTATGAAAATTTTTGATGAAATAGAATCTGAAGTACAAAGCTATGCACGCTCTTTCCCGCGCGTTTTTAATCGCGCTAAAGGAGAGTTTATGTGGGACGAAGAAGGTCGCCAATATTTAGACTTTCTCGCTGGAGCTGGGACCCTTAACTATGGTCATAACAACTCTATATTCAAACACGCGCTGCTTAAATATATTAAAAGCAATGGTATTACCCATGGCTTAGATTTGCATACCAAAGCTAAAGGTGAGTTCCTACAAGCATTTAATGACCATATTTTAAAACCAAGAAATATGGAATACATGGTGCAATTTACCGGCCCTACCGGTACCAATGCTGTTGAAGCAGCAATGAAAATTGCACGTAATGTAACTGGCCAACAAAATATTGTGACTTTTACCAATGGATTTCATGGTGTCAGCTTGGGCTCACTAGCGGCAACAGGCAACTCACATCATAGAGATGCGGCTGGCGTTAGCTTAGTCGGTACCCACCGTATGCCATATGACGGCTACTTAGGTGATAACATCGATACAACAGAATACCTTGATAAGGTGCTGTCCGATTCAAGCAGTGGCATTAACTCCCCTGCTGCGGTAATTGTTGAAACTGTCCAAGGTGAAGGTGGTATTAACGCTGCCAGTATTAAATGGCTGCAAAACCTTCAGACTGTCTGCCGCAAACACAACATCCTGTTAATCGTTGATGATATACAAGCCGGTTGCGGTCGAACAGGCGACTATTTTAGTTTTGAAGAAGCCGGTATCGAACCTGACATTATCACCTTATCCAAATCGCTTGGTGGTTATGGTTTGCCATTTGCAGTAGCGCTGATAAAAGCCGAATTTGATTTCTGGAAACCCGGTGAACACAACGGTACTTTCAGAGGCAATAACCTTGCTTTTGTAACCGCTAAAGCAGCCATTGACCACTATTGGACAAATGATCAATTTTCGCAAGAGATTAAACGCAAAGGCCAGTATGTTTCCGAGCGACTTGAAAACATCGTCAGCCAATATGGTGAAGGTCAGTTTACCGCCAAAGGTCGCGGCATGTTTCAAGGCATTAATTGTGTTAATGGTGATATTGCTGGGAAAATTACACATCACGCCTTCCAAAAAGGGCTCATCATTGAAACCAGTGGTGCAGATGATCAAGTCGTCAAGTTTTTGTGCCCGTTAGTTATCTCTGATGAGAACCTTAAAAAAGGTATTGATATTATTGAAGAAGCTATTCGAGAGGTATGTGAAAAACAAGATATTCCAGAAAAGAATCTGTATTTCGAAGCCAGTTAAGGTTTAACCCCTTCATTGCTGACCTAGTGACGTTTAAACGCCCATTTAAACGATAAAAACACAGTAAAAGCAGGGCAATAAAGCCCTGCTTACTGAATCACTTATTTTTATCAATCATCGTAAAAAGAGCTTAACCAAAGGATAATCTAATGATCGTACGTAATTTATCTGACGCCAATCAAAGTAACCGAAGAATTATTTCCCCCGATGGAAACTGGGAAAGCACCCGATTGCTTCTTAAGGAAGACAACATGGGGTTCTCCTTTCACATCACGACTATTTACCAAGGCGCTGATTTTCAAATGCACTATCAAAATCACTTGGAATCGGTGTATTGCATTACCGGCGAGGGCGAAGTTGAAACCTTAGCCGACAATAAAAAGCACCCAATCAAACCCGGCACTATTTACGTTTTGGACAAGCATGATAAACACATCCTTCGTGCTTCAAAAGAAATGACTTTGGCTTGTGTATTCAACCCGCCACTTAATGGTAAGGAAGTGCATAACGCAGAAGGTGCTTATGAATTAAACGACCAAGGCATTGAGGACAATAGCACTGATGAATAACACAGCAAGTAGGCACTCTATTGATCAAAGCCACGCTGTTGAAGATACTTACCCATCACGCAAAGGGCTAAGCAGCATAACGGATCGGCAGGATCCAGTAATTTATGCTCCCCAAAACAGCACACCGCCTATCGACCCTTCACAAATTGAGCAGTTCGAGCAACAAGGGTTTATTGTGCTCGACAATATCTTTTCAAGTGCTGAAATCGAAGCCCTTCAAGATGAGTCCGCTCGACTCCGGTCTACAGCTAGCAACGACGAACAATCTGAAAAAGCATATACAGAGCCGGGGCATCACGAAGTTCGCTCAATATTTAGTTTACATGAAAACAGTACGGTCTTTAAAAAGCTAATGATGGATGAACGTTTAGCAGGTCTCGCAAGGTACATTTTGAACGACCAAGTATATATTCATCAATCACGCCTTAATTACAAACCCGGCTTTATCGGTAAAGAGTTTTTCTGGCATTCTGATTTTGAAACTTGGCATGTCGAAGACGGTATGCCTAATATGCGCGCCTTGAGTATGTCGGTCACGCTGACAGAAAACCATGCACATAACGGACCCTTGATGCTGATACCTGGTTCGCACAAGAAGTTTATTGCCTGCGAAGGTAAGACGCCTCGGCAACATCATCTAGCCTCACTAAAAAAACAAGAATATGGCGTACCTTCTAACGAGCACCTGAGCATGTTGGTAGAAAAATATGGCATTACCACAGTGACCAGTAAACCTGGCAGCGTTATTGTATTTGACTGTAATACGCTACACGGCTCAAACGGTAATATTACCCCTCACCCTAGAGCCAATGTGTTTTTTGTATATAACGCATTAAGCAACAAAGTTGCCAAGCCATTTTGCGAGCAACCGCCTCGGCCTGAGTATCTTTGTGCACGTTCTAACATCAAACCATTAACACCTTCTCGTTCATTTTAACCATTATGGAAACAGGCAAACATCAAAAGCCAATAGGCCAGCTAACACATCAAATTACAAATTAGATACTGCGAAGGAAAGGAGCTTAACCATGAAGAAACCCATTAATCATGAAAAAAGTAGCGTTCTGAACAATAACTAAACCATACATAGCTGAGCATACGGGGAACTATTTATGTGTGACCTTAAAAGTCTCTTAACCAGACTAATAACTAAACTGAGCTCACCATTATGCCCATCTTGCACTGAAACTCAGCGCTTTAAACATAATACATAGAGGATAAAATGCATACTGTAGAAAAGATCGGCGGCACATCAATGAGCGATTATGTGTCCGTTCGAGATAACATCATTCTTAATCAAAACCTAGACGGCGTTTACCGACGAATATTTGTAGTGTCAGCATATGGCGGTGTTACTGATGCCTTACTGGAACATAAAAAAAGTGGCCAACCGGGCATCTACGGCCTATTTGCCAACGGCATAGAAGATGACAGCTGGCTGACTAAATGTGACGAATTGCACCAACAATTACAAGCTATTAATCTAGAACTATTTGGCCAAACGACCTTACTAGATAAGGCTAACACTTTCTTGGCCGAACGGATGGACGACGCAAAAAAATGCTTAGCTGACCTACAAAGCCTATGCCAACATGGCCATTTTGCCTTAGATGCGCATTTAGCAACCGTTCGAGAAATGTTAGCCAGCATTGGCGAAGCACATAGCGCTTGGAACACCGCCGAGCTACTTAACCGGGATGGTGTTGATGCTTGCTTTGTTGATTTAACCGGGTGGCGAGCTGACCACCATATCTCTTTAGACGAACGTATTCGTTTAAGCTTCCAACACATCAACCTTGAAAAACAACTCCCCATTGTGACCGGCTACGCACACAGTGATTCTGGCCTCATGTCATCTTTTGATAGAGGCTATAGCGAGATGACCTTCAGCCGTTTAGCTGTGTTAACTGGGGCTAGCGAAGCCATTATCCATAAGGAGTTTCACTTAAGCAGCGCTGACCCTCGATTAGTTGGTGAAGAAAATGCTGTTCCTATCGGCCGTACTAATTATGACGTGGCGGACCAACTGGCTAACCTAGGAATGGAGGCCATTCACCCAAAAGCAGCCAAAGGCTTACGACAAAATGACATTCCACTTCGTATAAAAAATACGTTTGAGCCAGTACATACGGGCACCTTAATTACTGGCGATTATGTTAGTGAGTCGCCTTGCGTTGAAATCATTGCTGGTTGTAAAGGAATCTATGCGCTTGAGGTGTTTGATCAAGATATGGCCGGAAATCTATCAAATTACGATAGCGAATTAGTCTCTATTATCAAACGATTTAATGCACATATCGTCTCTAAGGACACCAATGCCAATGCTATTACCCATTTCTTATCAACAAACTTAAAAACCGTAAAACGTATTCTTTACTTAATTAAAGAACGTTTTCCAGAAGCCGATGTAAATCATAAAAAAGTAGCCATTGTTTCTGCTATAGGCAGCGATATGCAAATTCCAGGGATATTAGCAAAAATGGTGCAGGCAGTGGCCAACGAAAATATTAGTGTTTTGGCTGTCCACCAGTCAATGCGCCAAGTAGATATGCAATTTATTGTCAACGAAGCAGACCATGACAATACAGTGAAAAGCTTACATGCCGCACTGGTAGAAGTTCATGATCACGGAAGGGCCATATGTCTCGCATCATAAAAAATCTGATTCTATTAAGTTGCTTGTTTCCTATATTATTAGCGGCCGCCACCACTGTCGATGACCCTATACCGGAAAAAATTGATAATTTAGAGAAACCGCTCTACTCCCCATTTGTTGAACGCTATGTATTAGATGAAATTAAACAATTGCGTATCGATCAAGCCAAATCAAAACAAGAATTACTGCAACAAATTTTAGATCGTGAGCATAACTCCGTTGACCGTGCCGTGGCTTATGCAACCGACACCGTTACCTACTTCTTTTATTTGATAGCTGCAGCAACATCCGTTTTAGTATTGGTCGGCTGGACCTCAATAAGGGACATCAAAGAACGCGTACATTCTCTCGCCGATGAGGAAATATCAAAGCTGATTCATGAATATGAGGCTCGATTAGAAATGATTGAAGAGCAATTACAGCAAAAAACGCAACATATTGATGAAAACCGTGAAGAAATCGAATTAACACAAGAACTCCAATCACTTTGGCTACAGGCACAACAAGATGACTCCCCTTCCAACAAAATAACCATTTATGACGAAATTCTTAAAATACGCCGAGATGATTGCGAGGCAATAACCTATAAAGCCAATGCAGTACTTGAATTGAACGAACCTCAATGGGCGGCTAATTTATGTCACCAAGCACTTAAAATAGACCCTGAAAATAGTCGTGCATTTTATCAATTGGCCTGCGCATATACCGCTATGAGGCAATTTGATGAAGCACTTCACTTTCTAATCGAAGCACTTAATAGGCGAGAAAGTTACTTGGAGAGTATTCACGATGACCCAGCCTTGCAAGCATTAGTTAACCATGAAGTGTTTAGTGAACTACCTCGCCTAATGGGCAAAGAGACCAGCTAAAAGACCGATAAGTATCAATTTTTGGCAGTTAAAAATATTAAAAGGCGTTTTTAAAGGCGCCTTTTTTTATAACTGTCATAAAAAACCATGCTGATTTTTACAGCACCAGCAACACAAACGAAATCGCTTACTTAAACGGTAAGATCTTGTGCTGCTAAACTTGATGGAACAGCCTTCAGCTAATAAGCTGTAGGCAGATATACGACACACCTTAATTAGACTTAAAGCTTCTAATTTTATTTCATATGGCGCTACCAAATAAGAATTGGGCACAAAAGCTTATCTCCAGTAACAACTGACGCTGCACTTTATAAATTTTTATGGCATTCTTATCCACGATAAATTGGCCATTTCGAGCCTAAATACGTACGATTTTATTAACCATACAAAGGTAGTCGAAGAATGTTATCCGTACTCTTAATCTCCACAGTTTTTATTTTTTTGGTGACTTTCCTGCCTTTATTAAAAATTTCACATTGGTTAATTAGAGCGATGGATTTTCCTCGCTTACAGTTTGCCACGTTGGCGATTATCCTTTTAGCAGCACATTTTCTTTTTCTTGACAGCCAATTGCTGATCACTCAATGCTTAATAAGCATAACGCTTATCTGTTTAATCTGGCAATTATGCTGGATATTACCCTACACCCTTTTTTGGCCTAAGGAGGTCCTTACTTCAACTGATGATAGTCCAGATAATCAACTGAGTGTTCTGACCTCTAATGTACTTAAATCAAACCATAATGCTGATGCGTTAATAGCGTTGGTCAACAAACATCAACCTGATGTCCTTGTTACGCTAGAGTCAGATCAGTGGTGGGAAGAAAAGCTTCAAGTGTTGGCAACGCAAATGCCTTATAGTGTTAAGTGCCCTCTCGACAACCTTTATGGCATGCACGTTTTTTCACGCTTAGCGTTAGCAGAAACAGAAATATGCTATTTAGTTGAAGAAGGTATTCCATCGATACATGCAACGCTAGAACTACGCACGGGTGACAAAATTCGCGCGCATTTTCTTCACCCCGCTCCTCCAAGTCCAACGGAAAACCCTGAGTCATCAGAACGGGATGCTGAACTAGTTATTGTAGCTAGAAGTGTGGCCGAAAGTGACCAGCCTGTCATCGTAGCTGGCGACCTTAATGACGTTGCATGGTCTGCAACAACCCGACTTTTCCGAAAAATTAGCGGCTTATTAGACCCGCGAGTTGGACGAGGCGTGCTCAACACATTCCATGTGGATTACCCCTTTATGCGTTGGCCTTTAGACCATTTATTTCATAGTAAACATTTCACTTTACGGGCCATTCAGTGCTTACCTTCTATTGGTTCTGACCACTTTCCTTTACTAACTAGGCTCTCATTAACGCCTTTAGAAAACAACAAACAAAGTAGTATAGATTCCCGCGCCGCTGATCATCAATGGGCTAGTGAAATTTCTGCCGAACAACACGTTAATAAGGGCGATGTACCAAAGCCTGGTGAAGTATCTCGTGAATGAAGAATAATGTTGCTGCTTTTGAGTAGTCACATAGAGAAAGTCAGCTCATTGCTTCACAAGCGATCTGCACTGTACGCTAACTACTAGGCTATTTTGCTTTGATGAACAAAGCTAATTAAGTCGATTTGAACGGGAATTCACACCAACAATGATGTATTAACTAAGAGAAACCAATAAATTGAACTTTATTGATTGATCTCACAAATGGCGGAGAGAGAGTCCGCCATATCAACTTAATAACGCACTATAAAGCATCATAAAGCAACACAAAACGACACAAAATAACACTAAGCTTTTGATAAATAGGCCCTTATTTCGGCAAATCCGTCTCATTTGGTAAAATGTAATAACAACCCCAACGAGGGGTAACATGAGGGGTACAACGGATGAAGAAGATTAAAGAGTTAACACCAGTTGCAATAAGACATTTAAACAACAAGGGTAGATACCCAGTCGGAGGTGTTTCTGGATTATATATACAGGTAACCCCACCGTCAGGCAAATCGTGGTTGCTACGCATTAAGGTTGGCGAGAAAAGGCGAGATATTGGACTCGGCAGTTTTCCGGATGTTTCGCTTTCAGCGGCACGTGACAAAGCGCGTGAGCTAAAAGCCTTAGTTAAAGCAGGAATCGATCCCATTCAACATGCTAAAGACCTGAAACAAGAACAGATCATTGCTCAGCGTAAAAATAAAACGTTTGCAGAAGTAGCCCAAAATTGCCATGCCTCTAAAAAGGCAGGATTCAAAAACAAGAAACACTCACAACAGTGGATATCAACACTACAGAACTACGCCTACCCTATTATAGCTGATATGGGGATTGATGATATTGGTGTTAATGATGTACTCGCTGTCTTAACGCCTATTTGGGAGACCAAAACTGAAACTGCCACAAGGGTTCGACAACGGATGGCAACCGTCTTCGATTATGCGATAACAACTGAGATTCGCACAAAAGCCAACCCTGCACAATGGAAAGGCCGATTAGATAACCTATTAGCCAAGCCCAAGGATGTACTAAAGAGCCAAGGTAAAAATGACCGTCACCACCCTGCTCTACCTCTTCATCAAACAAATGAATTCTTCATTAAATTATTGCAAGAGAATTACATGAGCGCCTGGGCACTAGCATTCACTATATTAACAGGCTCTAGGGGCGGTGAAGTCCGTTTCATGAGATGGAACGAATTAGATATAGATAATGGATTGTGGTGCATTCCCGCCAACCGGATGAAAAGCGGTAAATTACACAAGGTTCCACTATCCGTCCCAGCATTATCTGTCCTTAATTTAGTACAGCGTGATTTAAAGTCACCCTACGTTTTCAGAAATACCAAAGGAAACCCATTATCTGATTCAGCGTGCAAGAAACCCATCCTAAAGCTGCATAAAGCTAAAATCAAACAAAACCCTGCAAGCGCCGGTTATATTGATCCGGGTCAGCGCAATCGCATTGTTACCCCCAATGGTTTTCGCTCTACTCTCAAAGATTGGGCCCGTTTACGTACAACATTTTTAGATGAGGTATCCGAATTGGCATTAGCACATGTTAATAATGACAAGACACGTGCCGCCTATGCGCGTAATGAGTTACTAGATGAAAGAACAATATTAATGGATGACTGGGGGAAATTTTGCATAGTTGGCGAATCTTCACATCTGCGCTTAGCTACTTGAGGAGACCTACTATCAATTTTATTAACTTAATTTGCTTTTCAAATATGACAAATGTGTCGTGTAGCGCTAGTCTTAATAAAAGACGACTTAATAAAGGAATAAAATGTTAGACAATAAAAAACTTATTAGTGTTACCACGTTAGCCAATAGGTATGACGTCACAAAAGCCACCATCTGGCGTTGGGCTAAAGAAGGCACGCTGCCACCTCCCGTTAAAATTAATGGTTCAACTCGTTGGTCTGTAGCGAAGCTTAATGAATGGGAATCAACGTTGGGTAAATAAGCAGCCCATCATTATATACATAATGACTACTAGAGTTGAGCACATATATATCAGCAAGGTAACACGACATTGACACTAATCAAGGTTGAGCTAATAACCACTCATTCATATGCATTCATGAGAAAACAAGAGCACTTGGTGTTGGTGAACAGCCCCAACACCCACATACTTCGGACAAAAAAACCTGTCCAAAGTATGTATCAAAATCAAAGGTCATCTAATGAATAATCAAACGTTATCACCTAAGACTATTAATCAATATCGCGGTCTAGCCTATAAGTTTTATAAAGGAATTGACGGTGATATCACCCCTAACAGCATGGCTACCCATCTCAATTCATTAGCCCTTCAGCATAGGCCTGATGTATGGCGAAAATTAAGATGCGCCATTTCCTTCGATCAGCATGATAAGGGGTATATTGAGCCCGCCAAACGCATAGCTAAGCAGAAGTACCCCTCTACCATTTTGCCGACTGATCGGCCGTATATTGCACCAAAGGTCAAGAGAGTGACAGATACAGAGTTTACTAAGCTGTACCAAGGATCAACCAATAAAAATCTAAAAGCAGCATTGGTCATCACAAAATTCACTGGATGCCGGCCTGCTGAAATGCTCCAAATTAAGTCATTAGATGATAACAAGTTCTTTATTCCCAGCGCCAAGAAAACAGAAGATGGGCTTCGAGGCCTGGATAGAACAGTTCAGTTTGATGAAAACATTGCTCATATGCTCAATATAGCCATCAAAGTATTAGCTCATCTCGACCCTGATAAAGGTCAACAAAGTTTACAAAAAGCCTTACAACGCGCCACGAAAAAGTTATGGCCTCGGCGCAAAAAACAGATTGTTTTTTATAGTTTCCGTCATCAACTGGCCTCTGATTTAAAATCAATCGACATGAGCAACAAAGAGCGAAGTTATATTATGGGCCATCAAAGCACTGTAAGTATTGGAAAATACGGAAACAAGCGATCTGGCACAGGCAGTTGTTCTATTAGCGCAGGAGCCTCACAAGAAGAAGTAAATTCAGTTAGGGAGATTAAATTATCAGACTATTTTACCGAAAAGTTACCTTCAAAAGACGTAAATATTGCCGAAAAAGACGGTAAATTAAATTCTTAAATGGCTATTACCAATCAGCTAAACCTGTGAGGCAGTCAAGATTCAAAACATAGAAATGTTTATTTACAAAACTTCTAAAGCTATAAACTCAACTACCAGTAAAGAATAAAATGGTCCATTGATTCTATAAGCTACAAATAGAACCAAGACGGCTCTATATTATTCACTATAGTGAATAATAAATGCTTATTTAGCTTATATTATTCGTCTTACTGAATAATAAATTATATTTTATAATTGGCATTTGCAACGGGCACAATAGTCCCCCATTTAATGACCTCAAGACACAACCTTAATGACTTCCAAAAGACGTCTTAAGCTGAAGCAATATAACCTGACTCATTTATCGAGTATCAACTCGACCTTCACCAAGGTGCTGTCATTACCGTTGCCAAACAACATCGCGAATCTTTGATGAACCAGGCTAAATCAGCGGCTGACTATATTGATACGCTAGTGCCCAAGGCTTAGTCATATCAGCAGATCGGTTTCGAAAGTCTATTGAGTTGATCTAAATACAGTTGCAGTAACGCACTCCCGTTCACCCATTCAATCGTTACTTAAGTTGACTAACCTTTTGAATACTCAAGCTGCCAAGGTAAATTACTCAAAGCTCTGATTTCGGCTTTGTTCATTCTTTTTCTCCCGTTCAAACTCTCTGGTAATGCCATCTTGAAGTAAGGAGTATGTACTTTGAGCCCAAGACACAACTTGTGAGTTACTGTGGTTAAATAAATCAGGCAACAGCGAGGCACGCTGGTGCAAAATGGCTGCCCTTGAGCCACTCCATGACATAGGTGTAAACCTTTCAGCCAAACTATCTAATATTTTTTCTACGTTTGGCGCACTCGTTATTATTAAGTAGACCAACGGGTTCCATTCAAGCTTTTCAGTTTCCTTGTTTTTTTGGAACACTTCTATAGACAAAATAATTGATGAATACCTCAATGCAGGGACTTTCTTACACCATGCAAGAACAGCATCATCAGAAATTCCAACCAGTGGATTGCCACGCCTATCCAAACCATCAGAAGATAACGGCCTAGACCTCGAACCATCTACAGTTACCCCTTCCACAAAGATATCTAAAAATAGTTCTGGCTGAACCAGTGCAAATTTCTTTAGCGTTTCTGACCAATCAGAAGTATTCACCGTATAGTCTTGCATTTTTTTAGCTAATGAGAGCCCCATGTCCTTAGCTACCAATGCATTCTTTTCCCCTCGCAGAGATCCAGCAATAATACTAGCTACTTTATAGTCATCCCTCTCTCCTCCTTTATATTTATTATCAAAGGTAAGCATTGATAGAACCTTATGAGCGACGGCTATTAATCTTAGTGAATATGTTGGCTGCTCCCCATTGTTATGAAACCTCATCCATAGAATCTCAATAACAACATCAACACCGCCTTTTTTTGAAATGATTTTATTTAACAGTCTTGCTAATTCGTCATCATTTATAGACTCATGAGCACGCCCGTAGGCTAGGCATTGATATTTCCACATTTGAGCTCTTCCAACATCAAGCGACCGGAGTAATCTTTCCACACCGCATTGGTCTAATGTTGTGTTTATTTGAAGATGAGGAAACCACTCCCCTAACACATCATCGTCAATTAACTCATCAAGCTTTGAAAGACACCATGAGAGATCATCTTCTACCGAGCCAGAGAAAAAACCTCGAAGAATATTAATATCACGGTTTTCAGAAGATATTTCTACCAGCGCATCATATATTTTATTAAACGTCTTCTCCTTGTTTAAGCTGCCTTCAGCAAGCCCCTTACCAAATTCATGCAGGTTGCCATTGTTTGTGGTTACTAGCTCTGGCAACAATATATCGAACACTTCATCATCTTGAGCCACTTGCATCCCAAGCCCCAGAGCAGTCTCTTTCACACGATAATAACCAACAGATGCTTTTTCAACGTTATCAAAATCATCTTCTAGGCTATAGATTGTATGCTGATTTGAGAGTGCGAATGTACGAGCTTTCTCCAATAGACTGTTAGGTCTTAACAAGGCTTCAAGCTTTATAGTCCTTTCTTTTAATTCTTCATCAAACTTATCGTCATCAAATCTTATAATCTCACGTACAGCAATCCATCCCTCATTCCATACAGCTTGTTTCTGAATCTTTGTTACAGCATTCTCTATTTGCACAAACAAGCCTGTCTTTATCCATAAGGTACGTAATTTATTAGCAAATACTTTTCTGGCCAATATTGATACTTCGCCTTCCGAAAGAGCTAAATGTAAGCAAGTGGATATAGCCGCTTCAAACCACTGACTAAATTCTTTATTCGAGCTAGGACGGTAGCCAAAATCTCTTGGCCGCGCACCAAAACTAAAATCATGGTGAGCATTAAAGTGCCACGCCTCTAAAACGGCATCCAGTAAAAAGAAGCCAAGTTCCTGTCTCTTCTTGTCGTTAGAATTAATAAGCGAATCGACAACCTTAATTCTTTCTTCAACTGGGGCATGTGTTCCAGACAAATAAATATAAAAGAGTGATTTCAATACGCTTCGTATGGAGTTATTTCGCTCATCAATTTTTTCAGAAAGCGCATAAAGGCATAACAACTTTACACTTCTAGAAAAAAGTTCTGGGCTATAAGCTAAATGCCTTAATAGCTGAACAAATCCGTTGTAACCCTGCCAGCTTCTTGACGTAAACTCTTCGCCTTTTACACCGTTTGCAGCACGTTCAATAGCTTCTAGAGTTTTTTCTGGCGAAACAGGTGCAATATTCTTTAGCACTTCAAGATCTAGGCCACTTAAGTCATAAAAATTTGACCCAATAAGCCCACCCTCACTTAGTAAATCATCAACAATCTCGATGGCCGCATCACTATCATGCAAATAACTTAGACGACGAGAGAACGATTTAAGTAGCCTATCCGAACTAGAAGAGAATTGTCTTAAAACAACCTGTCTTGGAATGGATTCGAGCGCAAGTTTTGCAAGTTGATTTGCTATAGCATGGGGAAGAATAGCCCTCCAAATACCCCTAGATTGAACCAGCTCTCTCCTTTTTAGCTCTGCAATATCGCTGTACAAATTATTTTCAGTTATTCCTACGATTGAAGCTAGAAAAGCAAGCTCAGATTCTTTTGTACCTATTGATTCGCCATCAAAGGAGTAAACAAGCGAGCACACTTGAGCAGAAATTAGTAAACGTTCATTTTCTTCATGCCGCTGCCAGAAAAGCCTTTTAAACAGCTCATCATTTCGGAAACCAGAAAGAGTTTCACCCTTCTTAACTGTTGAGGCGAGAGCAAATGCTACACGCGCATTACCACCAGAAACGGTTGCAATTGTTCTCCTGTCAACTTGGCTGATGTGCTTGAATCGATGCTCCAACAGCTTCTCAACAAGTTCTTCACTTGCAGGTTCTAGTCTAAAAACACTTGTTTCATCAGGAAGGTCGTCACGAACGTCATATTCAACTGTCAGCAAGCTAATTGCACTATTTTTATGATTAACAACTTGCGTCAACTCATGATGTAAACGAGGCGGACAGTTATCAACAATTAAAATACATCTAGCTCGTTCATTAACCAATTGGTTTGCAAAATCTACAGGGGCAGGTAATGGAGCATTAGACATGTCCGTATATATCACCTGACTTTCGTTTAGAGACTCCCCACCAACCCTTTCATCAAATAGAGCTTGAACAAAACGAGTCTTACCAACGCCGGACAAACCTGTTAAGCGTACTGAATTTTTGGGAATCGAAAGCTCAGCTCTTAATTTAGATAAGCCCTGAAGGCTAGAATTTCCTTTGTCGGCCTGGCTAGTACCATCGTAAAGCCTAACTTGGTCGTCTAATAAGTACTCTTCATCTATACCGGCATTGGGGTTTGCCCAATTTTCATAAGAGCGCCATCCATTTAAAGCTCGCCCTATTTTGTTGCGAACCCAAACCACTAAAGAAGGGTGCAAGCGCGTCCATGTCGCTATTCGCCCCCGATCCATGAAATCTAAATGAAGCTTATTATTCTTATCTTCACCAATGACAGCGTTACGCATTGCTTTAATACGCCTAGTTAACGCGATGTCTGCTGTTGAGCCGCTTGAACAAACGATTATGTAGGCACCATTTTGCTCTATCAGCAGCTGAATGGACTCTCTTAGAGTTTTTTGGGGGCGCATTTCTTTAGTTATTTCACCCGCTGTCATATCAGGTTTTTTAACTTGGAAAATAGTAACCGCCTTGGGAACAAAGCTTGTTTTTGGAGGAGTCTGACCCCCACGTACAGCCACATCAATACCACCATCAGGAGCATCTTGATTCCCGCCCCATGTAATTCCTTTTGTTGACAACCCATGTAAACGGTAGTCCGATTCACAAAGTAAGCCTATTAAATCACGAAGATCTGCATCGCCTAGCTCAGCAATATCATCCCCGGTAATTTCAATCAAGTTTTGCATTTTTATATGGGTGCATCATGAATTATGCAGCTTAGTTATACTAAACTACGAAACTATTTCTAGATAAAATCCTTTCTTTGAGGTAGTCGACATAATTCGCGTAATAAGCTTTCAAGCTGTTTTGGGTCTTGTTTTACTGGCATCGCTTAAATCCTAGTTTCGCAAAATATTAATTTCATATGCTAATCTATCCAACCTAATTTGATCAGTCTTAAGTCCATAATAAAATATTGACCACCAATTATTAGGAGTCTCATATTCGTCATCTTTAACTTCTACATAACTACAAATACAAGTTTTAAGCTCAAGACCATCTATTTCCCCTTTAGGAAGAAGGAATCCAAGTATTTTATGAGGCCTTCTGGATAAGTCCCCCCATCTTTTTTCTAACCAACTAATTATATGATTTTTTAAAACAACTTCTTCTAAATGGAATTTTAGAATTTCGATCTGCGGATGATTAATATTCTCAATTTTCACGGATATAGATGGGGTTTTATAATCTCCTTCAAATACCGCTTGATAAAGACGGTCTTCCAGAAATTTATCATAATATGGGTGAATAACCCTTTCCGGCTCTAAATCACCTTTAACCGTTGTCTTTCGTAAGGAATTACAACTACATGCTGGTATCAAGTTTTTGGAAAAAATAGCAAACTCAGCATAATTATTTTTAGGCAAATAATGGTCGATAGTGCCTGTCCCTAATCCTCCACACATAGGGCAAATATCTGGAGATAAATTTCTGCGAAGTTCATCTAAAAACTGAAGCCTATCTTTTGGTGGTTGTCCATAATGTGCTTTAAGCGATGTTTGAAGCTCCGCAGGCAAATTACAACTTGCCATAGCCCAAGCATCTCCTTCCTTATTAAGATACTCTTGGTACTGTTGTTTAATAACTGCTGAGTTATTCTGAAGCTCAGGATAACTGCCTAGTTTTTTATTTCCAGCCAATTTATCTAGTTCATTATCGTCATCGACAGCCGGGCAATTAATCTTTTTCATTATTAGCACTTATATCTAATTTTCTTCGTAAGTACATCAATGCTTCAGATGAAAGTTCATTTTCTAAAGTTTTGAGAATTCTGTTTTTTTCAGTCTTATCTTGCGGTAATTTTAAAGTTAAGTTGTCGACAAGGTTATTTGTGATTTCATCTTCGAACACGAAATATGAGATAGAACCAATTTCAGCACCAAAAGTTTTTAATCTAGGATTCTGAATGCTAATATTATTATCTGAGCCTTCTTTAAAAACTAGAACCTGGCTTCTTGGCATTTCCCGAACAAAATAGGCTGAATGCGTAGCAAGAACAGCAATAGACCCCGTCATCTCTAATATCCCATCAAGCAATCTGACAAATTCAGAAATAAAATTCGGGTGCAAATGGGTTTCTGGTTCGTCTAAAAGAACTAAGGTTCCATTTTCAACAAACAAACAGGCTTGAGAGGAAAACTTGAGAAAGGCTAATTCACCGCTACTTAAAGGAAAAAAGTTGTCGTCTATAAACCTGTATGGTTGAGCCTTATCGGAAATAGCAGCCCAAATCTCTAATTTCGCCTGTTCACCGCCTTTGTTTAAGTCGCTTAGCTTGATGAAGCTTTTACCGCCGATGGAGAAGACATGATTAGCAATTGGCTCGATATGCTGGTCAAGTTGAATAACAATATCTTTAAAGTAACTATTGAACGACAAACTATCAATAAAAAGCTCCCAACGACTTCTACCTCCAATTGATTCTTCTGATCGTACTAATTGGACACATAAATCACCAAAGCCCCTCGCGCTTATGGAGCGAGACACTTTATTCAATACCAGCCGTCTATACTTGATTTTTTTATTTACTCGTTCAGCTGGAAAAGTATCGGAAGTGTCACCAGGCGTTTCTATCGCAAGAATTCTGCTAATCATTGGGCGCTGAGAGTTTTGATCGGTCAAACGATCATCTCCTTTCAGTAAAGATTGCACGATTGTGGAAAGAGTCTGGCTCTTCCCTAGTCCATTGGACCCGATTAAAACACTTATTCTTTTTGGTAATATACCGTCTAACTCAAAACTTACATCGAAACAGTGATTAGTAGAGAAGCCGGACAACTTGAAGTTAATAGATAGCTGGTTGGAAACACTCCCAAATTCTTCAGCACTAAGCCCATCAATAATTGAGGTTGCATTGTTAAAAGCAAAAAACCTCTCAGAATCTCTCATGAACGCCAAGCGAAATACTTTGGTTTTTGTTGCTCGACTAAGAAAGGACCGGTTCTTATTATGTTTTTTAATAGCAACCAGATCATTCAGTTCAAGGAGAAGTTTATAGCCGTTGGCAGTACCATTTTTTTCAATAAAAGAACGATAATCTGACATTGATCCCTGAATCGTAAAAAATGGGGGAAGATCAGCTGCTAAACAAAATTGCTCACCTTTGATCTCGACTCGCCCATTTTTATTAACCCTTTCACTAGTCTCTGTAAAGCCAAGGAAAACTTCACCACTGGCACCTAAGGTGCCTTCACTGTCGTACGTAGAGTAGCTATATCTACATTTGTAGATAAAATCATTCCAACGGTCATCTGTAGGGGAAAAAACAATAGCGGGGTAAGTAGGCTCTCTCCGCACCAAACAATCACTATCCGAAAAGAAGATATTATATTTTGAGTCACTAGTTAGTTCATCACTCATAGCTAAGTCACCAACAGGATAACAGAGGCTTGCATCAGTTTTTCTGGGATTAAATAACTCATGTTTTTCTCAGGCAGTTAGTGCGTTTTCAACCACCGCATCGCTCAGGTCAAGCTGGGTGGTTTGGGCGTTGTTTAGTTGGGCTTTGAGTTGATCGCAGAGGGTCATTAGCTCATCGACTTTGGCGACTATCCGGTGTTGTTCTTCAATGGAGGGTATTGGTATCGGCAAAGAATTAACTGAGCTTGTATTTAATTCCACTTGCTTGGTTGAGCCAGAAACTAGTGCTTTTTCATGTCTTGGCTCGATACGTGACTGAACCCCAGGAGCTGAAATATAGGTCTGTAGAAAACCAACATTCATCATTATTGAACGAATTACAGTAACGTGAGAGTCCGCAACTAATGTTTTCTCCGGTATATTATCGAGTATATTTATACGTCCAACCGTACCAGTTCCAGTAGAGTTCCAAAGTAAATCTTTCGATCGAAGAAACCGTTCCTCTTGGTAGTTTTCGAGACTACTATCTTCAATATATCGTGCTCGTTCTAAGTCAAACCCAGTCCATTGAATGCACTTTTGGGATATAACTTGCACTGATCCTGACTCCGCATATTTAGGCCCCTTTCCTCGTTGTATATATGTTGCTATATCTTTGAACCTTGCCAATTCCCATCCCTCAGGCAATTCAAACGGTTTATCCTCATTCGTAATTTCTGGCAACGCCTTTTGCTTTTTAATTTTCTTATCTTTAACCAATTGCTCTTTTTCGGCGGCGATACGTTTCAGCAATTCGCTAGCGGGTTCGTCGTTGGGGTCTTGGGGGACGAGTTTGCCCATGACGGCGAGTTGGAGGATCGTTTGTTTGAGTTGTTCTACTGCGTAATCGGTGGTGATGAGGGTATCGAAGTGGTTAGCTATCCGCGCCCAGTTGTCGCTGAGTTCTTTGGCATCGTGGGCATCGGTGAGAGTTGATAGCAGGGTATCGACCAGTAGCTTATGGGCATCGAGGCTGGATTCGGTTTGCTGTTCCAGTTGGTCGCAGAGGGCCATTAGTTCGTCGACTTTGGCGACTATGCGGTGTTGTTCCTTTTCAGGTGGCAAAGGGAACAGCTTACGAAGATAATCACCCTGTGATAAATGGCCATGAGTTGACTTCGTAATAGTTATTTGACTAGAGTTGATCAACTTCAATCCATGAATAAAATAGTTTTTTTCAACCCCTCCAAATCTGACAAACCTCCACATATTCTGATTTAAAACAGCAGGCAAATCGTTTATTGAAACAACCCCAATTTTTCCTAAACTGCCTCCAACCATGACTAACAGTATGTCGTCAGGGTTCAGAAGAAATTTGTTGAATTCCCCATTTGCAGATAAAGAATCAATATACTTGTTATCAGCCTTAATAATTTTCCCATTAGACTCTATATTGGTAACTCTTAAAACGAAAGTACCTTCGTCGACATACTGTCTACTTTTGAATGCGTAGCCTGTTTTAGTATCACAAAGATCACCTAATCTAGACCATTCCCAGCCATCAGGTAGGTCAAACAACTTTTCCTCATCAGCTATTTTAGGCAGCGGCTTCTGCTTTTTAATTTTCTTATCTTTAATCAACTGCACCTTTTCCGCAGCAATGCGCTCTAGCAATACACTGGCAGGTTCATCATTCGGATCTTGCGGCACCAGCTTTCCACGTACGGCTAATTCTAAAATTAGTTCCCGCAGTTTTTTTATGCCGTAAAGCTCACGCTTTTTATTGCTGCCACGGCCTTGGTTTTTTTTGGCTTTGATGGTGGAGGTCCACAGGTCGATATGCTCGGTGATTAACTGCTGGGCCCTCATTTATTGCTGTCCCCAGCTAGCGCGGCTGCCAAAATATCTTTTAACTGGTCGCGAAGTTGTTGTATGTCGTTTTGTTGCTGGGCATAGGTGGAGAGTAGTTCATCGGGGTTGTGGATGATGTGTTCTTCTTGATGCGGGTTTTTAATGTCTAAGTTGTAATTGCGGGCTTTGATCTCGTCGATAGACACTTTCCATGCTTGTTCGTTTTCAATGCGGTTTTTACGCTGTTCACCACCCCACCATTGTTTGCAGCCATCAAACTCGGCGACTTTCATCGGTTTGGTTTTGTTGTAGGCTTTTACACCTGCGGGCAGTTGTTGTTCGTAATACCAAATATCTTGAGTTGGTGTGCCTTTTTCAAAAAATAGAATATTGGTTTTTATGCTGGTGTAGGGGGCAAAGACGGAGTTGGGTAAACGGATAATGGTGTGCAGGTTGCATTCATCGAGCAGCTTTTCTTTAATTTTGGTTTTTACCCCTTCGCCAAACAGGGTACCATCGGGCAGTACGATGGCGGCGCGGCCATTGGCTTCTAGAATATGGATGATAAGTTGTAGAAATAAATCGGCAGTTTCACGCGTGCGGGTGGCAGCGGGAAAGTTAAGTTCTATGCCGTCTTCCTCCATGCCGCCAAAGGGTGGGTTGGCAACCACGACTTTTACCCGTTCTTTGGGCCCCCAGTCTCGTAGAGGGCGGGCCAGGGTGTTGTCGTGCCGTATTTGGCTGGGCACTTCTATGCCATGCAGCAGCATGTTGGTGGTGCAGAGCAAATGCGGGAGTTGTTTTTTCTCAACCCCATGAATTTGCTTTTGTAGCCGTTGGTTATCTTCCGGCGTATTGACGCTGCCTGAGTCTTTTATAAAGTCCATTGTGCAGGCTAAAAAACCACCAGTACCACAGGCTGGGTCCATTACTTTTTCGCCGAGTTTGGGGTTGATCATATCCACCATAAAACGGGTAACAGCTCTTGGGGTGTAAAACTCACCTGAGTTACCCGATGATTGTAGGTCTTTTAAAATGGTTTCGTAAATATCGCCAAAGGTGTGGCGTTCATCAGATGAGTTAAAATCAATCTCATCAACTTTATTTACCACCTGGCGCAGCAGTGTGCCATTTTTCATGTAGTTAAAGGCATCGCTAAAGGCTTCTTTAGCCACAAAACCGCGTGCATTACTGGTTGGTGTGGCGTGAAGGTTTTTAATGCCGGGGAAGAGCTTGTTGTTAATGAAATCGAGCATTCGATCACCGGTAATGCCTTCTTTATCACTCGCCCAATTGCGCCAAAGAAGTTCTTCCGGAATGGGCGACTCATAATCATCATCCATTAACTCTAACTCTTCTTCCTGTGCATCGTATATTTTTAGGAAAAGGAGCCAAGCCATTTGGCCGATGCGCTGGGCGTCGCCATCGACTCCGGCATCTTTGCGCATGATGTCTTGGATGGATTTTACGATATTGGATACAGACATGGTTTCTCTTGGTTTTGAATGGATAATGCACTCATGCTGGCATGGGTAACGTGTTGTCGGCTAGAAAGGCATCAAGTTTAAAGCGGATTATGGTGCTTGAGCTGGCCGGTTTAAAAAGCACCTCATGGACGCTGGTTTCACATAGCCATGTACTCATGTTGTTAGGTTTTTGGGTTTTGAAGGCATGGGCAGTAAACAGACCTACACAGGTTTCTTGTTGCGGATCACGTGCTGATGCGTATTCAAACACCTCTACACCCGCTGCTCTCATGGCTGAGCCTAATGGTTGTGACTGGCTGTATTGACTGGGGCTACTTATCTCTTTTTTGTAATGATCGAAAGGCGCTTGTTGTAAATTAATGCCGTGCGGTGATTGATAGTTAACCGAAAACAGAGAATGCTCAGATTTGATTTGCGGCTTAATGGGGATTCCACTCATTGAGTTCCAAAAAATAAACCGATAATAAGCTGATTCAGCCAGCGTTACATTGATGGTTTTGCCTCCATAAAAAAGGCTGGGCTCATTAACGGCACCAAAACGAGAACCCCACTTTAGTGGTGGGTAACGAAAAGGCGTGGATAGTAGATAGTGGTAGGCGGTTAAATCTTCTCTATAAATGGGTTTGGAGTTATCTAGCATCGATTCAAGCAGGGCTTGTTCGTTGAGCGTATCAACATAGCCGAGTGTGGCTATTTCCTCTTGGCTCTCAACAAGGCGATGGACTGTGCCTGCTAACGGTCTTATTTGCTGGGCGCCATTGCACGCATCCCATATCACTATACTTTGCCCCGAATAGCATCAACAAATTGCGCCACGGTCATTAAGCCTTGAATGCTTTCTATTTGTTTGGCGGGAACAGCCCCAGTGATTTTATTATGAGTGCGCATAAAGTGTTTAATCCAGTCGGTATCGCCGCCTGTTAAGGCAAACAGAGCACGGGCGATACGGATAACAAGCAGCGCTATTTCACCCCGTTTAGACAAAGGGTCGAGTGATTGCTGATGCTTTAGACGGCTAATAGCCGTTCGATCTACACCTAATACCGCTGCCAATTCTGCCTGCTTTAAACCAAGTTGTTCTGCGGCGTTTAATACGGCTTTCGCTAATACCGATTGTTGGCTGGGGACAGAGCTTTCTACAGTTGATGTCATAACGCCTCCTTAAGTGTTTGTTATGCACAATACTACACCATTTGTGCAAATTAGACAGGGCTGATTGTTTTATAAGCGATATTTTAATTATGACTGGCTATAAAGTACGTTTTCTAATTCTTGAATAGCCTGTTGGTACTGCGCTTTGCCACCAAACTCTTTGATAAGCTCAATCGGTCGCCCCATGCTACTAAAGGGCTGAACTTTTAATACCGATACATCTTCTATTGGGACGATGCCTTCATCGGCATATTTTTCTAGCAATGCTTCCATGACTTTTTTTGCTTGAGGGCCGTATTTGGTAAAGATGTCTTTCTTGCGAACTTGGTTTGCTCGCTCTTTACGCGTTAGAGGCGGTTGCCCGTACACAATATGACAGATAAGGTCAAAAGCACCGTAGTCTTTGCCCACTTCATCTTCTAAGGCGTTCCATATAACACCTTGTTCTTCTAGCTCTTGAATAACGGCTTGTTTTTGGTCGGCACTGTCCCATTTGCGAAGAAAGTCGTTGAGCGTTGCATATTCTTGCTTAACGGCTTTTTGGGTGTAGTCTTTTATTGATTCGGTGATGAGTGCTCCATCACTGCCTATATATTGAACCCGCTCCGACAGTACGTTGACAGACACACCTTTAACGGTGTATTTTTTTGTGGGCTCGCTAATGCCATCGTCGTCATCTTCGCTATTCCCTTTAGGATATGGAGTTTCTTCTGGAGGAATAGTAGAGCCTCCGCGGGGACTGAAAATGGCTTCTGCATCGCCATCAAACTCGGGGTCTGCAAACAGTTCGGTTGCTTTTTTAAAATCCATGATGGTGAACCAGAGTTTGCCGTAATCTTCATCAATACGCGTACCGCGCCCGATGACTTGTTTGAATTTGGTCATCGATTGTATGCGTTGATCGAGCACAATGAGCTTGCAGGTTTTAGCATCAACTCCCGTGCTCATTAGCTCTGATGTGGTGGCGATAACGGGGTATGGCTGTTCAGGGTCAATAAAATTATCCAGCTCTGCTTTGCCTTCGGCATCGTCCCCGGTAATTTTCATGATGTATTTGCGGTTTTTAGCCACTTGTTCTGGGTTTTCGTTCACCAAGGCTTGGCGCATTCGGTTAGCGTGGTCAATGTCTTGGCAAAAAACGATCGTTTTAGCCATAGGATCGGTGGCTTTTAGATGATCACTGATGATTTTAGCCACCAGTTGTGTGCGCTCTTCAAGAATAATGGTACGGTCAAAGTCTTTTTGATTGTAAATACGATCTTCTATTAATTCACCGTGCTTATCGTATTGGTCTTTTGTGGGTCGCCAGCCTTGTAGGTCTTTATCTAGATCAATCCGCACAACTTTGTAAGGCGCTAAAAAGCCATCGTCAATGCCTTGTTTAAGTGAGTAGGTATAAATAGGGTCGCCAAAGTAATCAGCGTTTGAAACGTCTTCGGTTTCTTTCGGGGTAGCAGTTAAGCCAACATGGGCTGCAGATTTGAAATAATCGAGGATTTCACGCCACGCAGAATCATCTGCGGCGCTTCCGCGATGGCACTCGTCAATAACGATCAGGTCAAAGAAGTCTGGCGAGAAGCTTTTAAAGGCTTTTTGAGATTCCTCTGGGCCAGTAATGGCTTGATACAGTGAGAGGAATATTTCGTATGAGGTATCGACTTTGCGGCCAGTGATTTTGGTCATGGCGCTGGCAAAGGGCTTAAAGTCGTTGGTTTTTGTTTGATCCACCAAGACATTACGGTCGGCCAAAAACAAGATACGTTTTTTAACCCCGGCTTTCCACAAACGCCAGATGATTTGAAAGGCGGTATATGTTTTGCCTGTACCCGTTGCCATGACCAGTAGCGCACGGTTTTGGCCTTTGGCGATGCCTTCCACCGTTTTATTAATGGCGTGCATTTGGTAATAGCGCGGTGATTTGCCGCTACCGTCTTCATAATAATCTTGAGTGATAATCTCAAGTTCTTTGGGTTGGTAACCTTTCCATTGCTGATACTTAGTCCAAAGGTCTTGGTGGCTTGGGAACTGATCAAGCGTTAATTCGGTTTCAATGTTTTCAGATAAACCTGTTTTATCGTGGAAAATAAAGCCATCGCCATTAGAGCTAAAAACAAAAGGCACTTCGAGTAGATCAGCGTAACCAAGGGCTTGCTGCATACCCGCAGCGATTGGAAGGCTGTTCTTTTTAGCCTCGATAACAGCGAGAGGAATATTGGGCTTATGGTAAAGCACAAAGTCGGCGCGCTTGCCTTTAGAGCGGACGCCCATTTGACCCCGAACAATAACGCGGCCATCTGTTAAAGAAACTTCCTCTCTCACTTGGGTGTGGATATCCCAGCCGGATTGTTTAACAGCGGGCAATATGTACTTAGTACAAATGTCTCGTTCCGTGAGTTTGTTTTTATCCATAAGAGCAGTTTTTTTTAATTAAATATTTTCTTATATCTTAGGCTAAAACCAGCATAATATGTAACTGTGTCTTAAAGTCGCAAGCACACAATATGTTACCGTTATACTTGATTATGATTTACCAATAACTATGCCAATTACTCCCGAACAAATAAAAAAGCTAAGAAAACGAGCTGGCTTAACACAAACTGAAGCAGCCAAGTTAATTCACGTACAGCTCAATGCGTGGCAACGTTGGGAAGCACCTGAAGGCAGTGACTATTCTCGAAAGATGTCTGAAACTTGTTTAGAGCTGTTCTGTATTAAAATAGGATCACCCTACCCTCCCACCTAAAAACACTTAGTATATGCTTGACAAATGCTGACATTGGCAGTATGATTCTTATCAATCAGCAAATAACTGCTGTTTTTTTATCCTTAAATATACTGCCATTGGCTATACTGGAGATTATAATGAAAACTTTAAATGTAACTAAAAGCCCGCTATCAACAGCAATAACAACCGAACTTGGCACAAAGCAACTATTGCTGCTCCCAGCTTCTACGTCAGATAAGACAACCACAATCAAATGTAAAAATTGTGGAGCTAACCATACTTATAATAAAAAAGGTAAGGGCCGCAGGAGACAACACTGTTCTGCTTCATGTGCAGCTGAATATCGAGATAAGCAGCCTAAGACAAGAGAAGCTAGAAGAGACCGACTTAGAAAATATAATTTAAAACACCCGGAACGACAGTGGCATAGCGCAACAAAGAGCTCAGCAAAAAAACGGGGGATTGATTTTAGTATCGATGTGGAATGGTTTAAAAGCAGGCTACAAAAAGGAGTTTGTGAATTAACAGGTTTACCTTTCCATAGTAGTGCAGGTTCTTTGACGAAGGGACGTGGCTTTTACTCACCCAGCATTGATAGGGTTGATAATGCAGTAGGTTATATTCCATCGAATATTCGGATGGTGATTTGGGGTGTGAATTTAAGTAAGAATAAATTTGCCGACAAAGACCTTCAAGCGCTGTCACTAGCGATGGTACTAGCGCATATTCCCAGATCTTGCCATGACGACTTATTAAAGCTATTACCGACCAGTTTAATCGCATCATTACCTGATGGGCATCCTTGCGCAAGCATTCATTAGGAGCAGGCCATGAAAAAAAATAACAAAGAGCAAAGTGATGTAATTGCTAAGAAGATTGAAGATGTTTTTAAAGAAGAGTATTGCACTGACCTCGCAATGATAATTTCAAAGGTTAAAGATAAAGATGGAGGATTACCCAAAAAAGTGGTTCAAATATGGAATGAACTTCATAATGCGAGTAGTACCGTATTCGGTGACGAACAGTTAGATAAAAGCATCAGTCAATTGAGTTACCAAATAGCTGACCAATATCGTCACAATGTTGGACAAGGCACTGAAAGAGAACTTCTCTTTGTCTCATGGTGCCGCTACGCTGCATCTTTTAAACATTACAAAGCGACTTTTGAGCTCTGTTTATATGCTATTGATAAGGAATTAAATGACGAGGTTATAGCCTTTTGGTCAAATAAGGCTATTGAGTTGCTGACAGCGGAGTTGGAAGATACCTATGATTCTGTAAATAAAGAAACACTCATACACCAAGCTAATCTCATCATTCGGAGAGTCTCGTATAAAGCCCCTAAACTTGGTCTTTCGTATACGTTTAAATTAATGCAAGCCCCTGGAGTAATCAACAACCATGATTTAAAAAAGTTGGCAAATAATATGACTGATGAGTTGGTGGAAAAAATTGGTGGAATTCGAGTACTTGAGTCAATTGAGCCAAGTGGGGATCGAAGTGTGCGTGTCGTTTGTGACCGGTATGAAGAACTAACAAAAAATCCTGTTAGTTTAATTAAAATTGATAGTATCGAGATGGTGAAAGATACCTTAGATGCTGAGTTTCCTTGGTTTAAGGTGTTGACACGAAAGCTGATTTCTTCATTACAACTAAGGTTGCTTGGAAATGGTGATTTTTTCATTCCACCCCTATTGGTCTTAGGCGATCCTGGAATCGGAAAAACCACTTACACCTTACGGTTCAGTGAGCTGATACAAGTGCCATTTCGAGCCATTTCACTTGCGGGAAAGAATGACAATCGCGACCTCGCTGGAACTGCCAGAGGCTGGGGCACAGGTCATCCTTCCATGATGATTAAATTGATAAATGAACATAAGGTAGGTAACCCTATTGTTCTAGTCGACGAGGTAGATAAGTGTGGCGGCTCAGATCATAATGGACGTGCACTAGATACTTTGCTTACATTACTTGAGCCGGCATCCGCAAAGCACTTTTTCGATGAGTATTTGAGTGGTAATTGTGATTTCTCACGCATAACATGGATTTGTACGGCTAATTCAGTAAAGCAAATCCCTACTACACTCCTAAGCCGCCTTGATGTTGTGACAGTCGATAAACCTACATTTGATGATTACCCTGCGATAGTACAGCGCAGTATTACTACATTTTTTACTGAGAACGGCATCCACTCAGCACACAAGCCTTCGCTAGAGCACGCTGATTGGAACTGGCTTCAGCGCTATTACACATCACCACGCGTGACAAAAAGGGCTGTGTACAAATGGTTAGCTTATCGTTTATTATCGTCGACGAACGATATGGTTCATTAAGATTTATATTGTTTTTTACGGAAATTTTAATCATTTCCAAAATGAGGGGCAGAATGAGGGGTAAACCAATAAATCATCTATAACTTATTGGTTTATATAGGTAAATGGCGGAGAGAGAGGGATTCGAACCCTCGATGGGCTATAAAACCCATACTCCCTTAGCAGGGGAGCGCCTTCAGCCGCTCGGCCATCTCTCCGGAATTTATTACTGACTATTTGTTACCGTCTGTACCTTTTTCATCTTGAATTTTATTATAAATCTCTTCACGATGAACAGTAACGCTTTTAGGTGCGTCAACTCCAATTCTTACTTGGTTTCCTTTTACCCCTAAAACGATGATAGAGACATCATCTCCAATCACAAGGGACTCACCAACTTTACGCGTTAATATAAGCATATTAGCTCCTTATTGCTTCTTCTTTGAAGCGTTGCCAACCAATTTATATATTTATTATTATTTGGCGTATTCTACCATAGCTAATTAAACTCAAACAGCTCTCAAGTGATGATTATTCACCTGACAGACCAAAAGATTCATGCAACGTACGAACCGCTAATTCTAAGTATTTTTCATCGACCACAACTGAAATTTTAATTTCTGAGGTTGATATCATTCGAATATTAATCCCTTCGTCTGCTAACGCTGTAAACATTTGACTGGCAATGCCTGCGTGCGAACGCATACCAACGCCCACGATCGATACTTTAACTATTTTATTATCGCCGTCAACATTTTTAGCCCCTAGCTCAGCGCAAATATTTTGTAATATCTGCATCGTTTTTTCATAATCATTTCTGTGGACTGTAAAGGTAAAATCTGTGGTTTTATCTTCCGCAATATTTTGCACAATCATATCAATTTCAATATTAGCATCTGAAATCGGTTTTAGAATTGCTGAAGCAACGCCAGGCATATCTGGCACGCCAGCCAAGGTTACTTTTGCCTCATCACGATTAAACGCAATCCCAGAAATTAATGCTTTTTCCATTTCATCGTCCTCATAAGTAATTAGCGTGCCTTCCCCCTCAACAAAGGTCGATAAAACACGTAATGGAACATTGTATTTACCCGCAAACTCTACAGAACGAATTTGCAAAATTTTAGAACCCAAGCTGGCCATTTCAAGCATTTCTTCGAAAGTAATTCTGTCCAATCTTCTTGCTTTTGGTTCAACCCTTGGGTCGGTGGTATAAACACCATCTACATCAGTATAAATTCTACACTCATCAGCCTTTAGCGCAGCAGCTAAGGCCACAGCTGTTGTATCTGAGCCCCCTCTCCCTAAGGTCGTTATTGCCCCACTAGTCGTTACACCTTGAAAGCCTGCTACGACAACAATTCTATTGTTATCTAAATCTGCTTGAATGTTCGTTGTTTGGATTTCCTCTATACGAGCTTTCCCATGGGCGTCATCAGTCACTATTTTGACTTGCCCACCCGTATAAGACGTTGCTTCTTGACCCAGTTCTTCAAGCGCCATACACAATAAGGCTATGGTCACTTGTTCTCCTGTAGATAGTAATACATCCATTTGTTTCGCAGAGGGGCTGCGCTGCATTTGCTTTGCAAGCTCCGTCATACGGTTTGTTTCACCACTCATCGCTGACACCACAACAACTAAATCATGCTGTGTCGATTTTTTTTCTTGGACTAACTTTTTGGCAACACCTTTTATTTTTTCAGCAGTGCCTACGGAAGTGCCACCATATTTATGTACATGTAAACTCATCGTTGCTTCATCATATCTTGCGTAATTTATCGTCTGAACGTTGCTAAGTTAGACCCTAATACTTATTAACTAGCATCCGTTAATTTTTTCTCAACCCAAGTTGGTACTGATTTTAAAGCACCCTCTAACGCAGCAAGATCATTACCGCCCGCCTGTGCCATATCCGCTCTGCCACCACCTTTACCACCTACCTGTAAAGCGACGGAATTAACCAACTCACCCGCCTTTATACGGTCAGTTTGATTTTTAGAAACACCCGCTATTAACGTGATTTTTTCACCCTGTGTTGTTGATAGAACAACCGCTGCATTGCCTAATTTGTCTTTTAATTGGTCTACTAAATCACGTAACGTTTTATTGTCTGCACCCTCAATATTGGCAGCCAACACATTAAGCCCATCAATTTGTACTGCTTGGTTTTGCAAATCACCACTGGCTGCTGTTGCTAATTGACCTTTTAATTGTTCTAGTTCTTTTTCAAGTGCTTTATTTTTATCTTGAATTTGAACAACCTTCTCTAATGCAGATTCACGATTACCTTTAACCACTTTGGCAATTTTTTGCAGTAGCTCATCACTCTGCTCTACCCATGATAACGCGCCTTCTCCAGCGATAGCTTCTATACGACGTACGCCCGATGCAATCCCTGTTTCAGAGAGTATTTTAATTAAGCCAATATCACCTACCCGATTGACATGCGTACCACCACATAACTCTGTGGAAAACTCACCCATTTTCAAGACCCGGACTTTATCGCCATACTTTTCACCAAACAGTGCCATAGCACCGTTAGCGATGGCCGTTTCTTGATCGGTGACTTGTGTTTGCACCTCTTCATTAAAGCGAATCTGTGCATTAACTAAACGCTCAATTTCTTGAAGCTGAGCAGCTGTAATGGGCTCGAAGTGGCTAAAATCAAAACGTAGCCTGCTTGCTTCAACCAGCGAGCCTTTTTGTGTAACGTGTTCACCCAGTACTTTACGAAGAGCTGCGTGTAAAAGGTGTGTCGCCGAGTGATTAGAGGCCGTTGCTTGTCGATTATTCTTATCGACTACAGCGCGTACAACCTGCTCGCTTTTAAACTCACCCTTGCTGACTTGACCAATATGGAAATAGGCATCTGCCTTTTTTTGAACATCTATCACATCAAATATTGCCGTTGGTGTAGTAATCTGTCCATGATCGCCAGCTTGACCGCCTGACTCTGCATAAAAAGGCGTTTTATCTAACACTAAATAACCGCTTTCGCCCTCACAAATTGTCGAGCTTTGTTCACCATTTTTATAAATAGCTTCCAGTTTGGATTCTGCTTGCAGCGACTCATAGCCAATAAACTCAGTTGCTTGTGTTAAATGCGGCAAATCGGGGCCATCTGCAGAAAATGAACTGGCTGACCTTGCACGTTCACGTTGAGCGTCCATGGCCTTTTCAAAACCATCGAAGTCTACAGTTAAGCCATTCTCTCTTGCATAATCAGCGGTTAAATCAACGGGAAAACCATAGGTATCATAGAGTTTAAAAGCCGTTTCACCGGTAATCAGTTTATCTTTTAATGATTGCGTACCATCTTGCAAAAGCTTCATTCCTTGCTCTAACGTTTCAGCAAAACGTTGCTCTTCTTTTAGCAAGATATTACTCACCATATCCGCTTTTTCAGTTAATTCAGGATACGCTGAGCCCATTTGCTCCACTAAGGGTTGCACGAGCTTATGAAAGAAGACCTCTTTCATATCCAATTTATAGCCGTGTCGAATGGCTCGGCGAATAATACGCCTTAACACATAACCGCGACCTTCATTAGAAGGTTGCACACCATCTACGATAAGAAATGCACATGAGCGAATATGGTCAACTAAAACACGTAAAGAAGTATGACTTGTATCTTTTGTGCCCGTTAATCTTGCTGCATTTTTAATGAGAGATTTAAACAGCTCAATATCATAATTATTGTGGACGCCTTGCAAAACAGCTGCCACACGCTCCAAACCCATACCTGTATCAACAGAGGGCTTTGGTAATGGTGTTAACTCGCCTTTATCATTACGATCGTACTGCATGAAAACTAAATTCCATATTTCGACGTAACGATCACCATCTTCTTCTGGTGTGCCGGGGGGGCCTCCGGCAACCTGCTCACCATGATCATAAAATATTTCAGAACATGGGCCACACGGACCCGTCTCGCCCATTGACCAGAAGTTGTCTTTTGCACCAATTCTTGACAAACGGTCCGCATCGACGCCGACTTCATTTAGCCAAATATCAGCAGCTTCTGTGTCTTCATCAAAAACGGTCACCCATAGTTTTTCAGCAGGAATACCAAGCTCCTCAACAAGGAAATCCCATGCATATTTAATAGCATCACGTTTAAAGTATTCACCAAAACTAAAATTGCCCAGCATTTCAAAAAAGGTGTGATGACGCGCCGTGTAACCAACATTTTCAAGGTCGTTATGCTTACCACCCGCTCTAACACAACGCTGCGAAGAGGTCGCCATCGTGTATGAACGCTTTTCTTCTCCAAGGAAAACGTTTTTAAACTGCACCATACCCGCATTAGTAAACAATAGCGTTGGGTCGTTTCCAGGCACCAACGAGCTAGACGGAACAATCTGATGTCCGCGTTTTTCAAAATATGTCAAAAAGGCTGATCTAATTTCAGCACTGCTTAAATTTTTCATCTCGTTTAAAACCTGCATTAAGACAATTGATTAAACAATTGCCGAATCATCTCGTTGGTATACCCTTTATGTTGAAAGAAGCGTGTACGTTTTGCCCGTTCTTTCATATCTTTTGGCGGTTGATGCCCGTATTTCTTAGTATGTAATTCGCTTAATAATGCTTGCCAATCAGGTGGTTCATCAAACACGGTGTCAATATTGACTTCAACGCCTTTTTGCTTTAATTCGTATTCTATTCGAGTTGGCCCAAAACCTTTATAAACCCTTGAACGACTATAACTCTCTGCAAACCGTTGATCACTTTGCCAATTTAATTCAATAAACTCTTCTAATAAGCGCTCAATATCATCTTCAGCAAAACCTTTTCCTGTGAGTTTTTGAATAAGTTCTAGCTGACTATGTTCACGCCTAGCCAGCATAGCAAGGCAGCTCGCTCTTAGCTTTGATAGCTCTCTTTTCTTATCTTCACTCAGGCTTACTCACCTTCATCAATTAATTTTTCTTTCTGCTCTTTTTTAGGTAACAAAGCATCCCTAATGTTTGCCTCTAGTTCGGCTGATTTATCAGGGTTTTCCTTAAAGAAACTTTTGGCATTGTCCTTACCTTGGCCAATTTTAGCACCGCCATAGCTGTACCAAGAGCCTGCTTTTTCAACAAGGTCTAAGCTCACACCTAAGTCAACCAGTTCGCCCTCACGTGAAATTCCTTCACCATACAAAATTTCAAATAAGGCCTGTTTAAATGGTGGCGCTACCTTATTTTTTACAACCTTTACACGTGTATCATTACCTAATATTTCATCACCTTTCTTAATCGCACCGATACGACGAATATCTAAACGAACTGATGAATAAAACTTCAAGGCGTTACCGCCTGTTGTGGTCTCTGGGTTGCCAAACATTACGCCAATTTTCATTCGAATTTGGTTAATAAATACTACCAAGGTATTTGAGCGTTTGATATTACCTGTTAACTTTCTAAGCGCTTGAGACATTAAGCGGGCTTGCAGGCCAACATGGTGATCTCCCATATCCCCTTCGATTTCAGCTTTTGGTGTTAAAGCCGCTACAGAGTCAACAACAACCATATCAACAGCGCCAGAACGTACTAACATATCTACAATTTCTAAGGCCTGTTCACCCGTATCAGGTTGCGAAACGAGCAATTCATCCATATTCACACCAATTTTATCGGCATAAATAGGATCTAGAGCATGCTCTGCATCAACAAAGGCCGCTGTACCACCTGCTTTTTGACATTGAGCAATGGTTTCTAAAGTTAACGTTGTTTTACCAGAGGATTCAGGACCGTAAATTTCAACAATACGCCCACGTGGCAAGCCACCAACACCTAAGGCAACATCCAATGCAATTGACCCAGTTGAATAGGTTCCAATATCAGGAATGGTTGAACCATCGCCCATTCGCATGACTGACCCTTTACCGAATTGTTTCTCGATTTGAAGTAATGCCGCACTCAGCGCCTTTTTCTTATTTTCATCCATTTTTTATCCCCTTAAAGGCTTCCACATCCTGTAAAAGCTAGTTATCGTCAATAATCTTGAATTATCACACATCCTTAAGATGAGCACATAATGAAATCACTATTTTATGGTGGCTTATTGACTTAGATGATCAACCAATAATGTTAATGCCGTTAGCAAGGCTTGTTGCCGGACTTGATCTCGAGTTCCTTCAAAATTTTTCTTTATTGAATATGTCTCATAAGGCGATGCTTTAAGCCCAAACCAGACCAAACCAACGGGTTTTTCTAGTGTGCCGCCTGATGGCCCAGCAACCCCAGTAATAGATACTGATATGGATGAGTTAAACGCCTCAATCACACCTTCAGCCATCTGTTCAGCTACCTCCTGACTAACCGCACCATATTGATCAAGGTTTTTTTTATTCACATGGATTAACCGCTGCTTTGAATCATTGCTATAGCTCACCACCCCGCCTAGAAACCATTCGCTACTACCTGCTAAGTCTGTCAGTATTTTTGAAAGCCAGCCACCTGTGCAGGATTCTGCAACAGCCAGTGTTTTATTCTTTTCAATGAGTAAGCCAGCCAATTTTTCCGCTAATAAGCCTGCTTCGTTTAATATCGAATCTGTCATTCACCACTACCTAATTTTTTATTACAATTTACCGAATACCTGCAAGGTTGTTACACTATCACGATGCCTAAAAGTACCCCTACAAAAAAAGCCATCACTCCGATGATGCAACAATATTTGCGCATCAAAGAGGATCACCCCAATACTCTTTTATTTTACCGTATGGGGGATTTCTATGAACTGTTTCTTGATGATGCCATCAAAGCGTCTAATATACTGGGCATCACATTAACCAGTCGTGGGCAAATTGAAAACAAGCCTGTTCCTATGGCTGGCATCCCTCATCATGCTGCCGATGGTTACATCGCTAAACTATTAAAAGCCAGTGAATGCGTTGCAATTTGCGAGCAAATTGGTGACCCTGCCACGTCTAAAGGACCTGTTGAACGCAAGGTTGTTCGCGTTATTACCCCAGGCACCTTAACCGAAGACTCACTACTCGACTCTCATTGCGATAGTTTGCTTTGCGCCGTTTTCGAACAAAAAAAACAATACGGTTTAGCAACACTTGATCTAGCTAGCGGGCGTTTTTTATTACAAGAAATAGATCATGAAGCATCGCTAAAAACCGAATTAGCGCGAATTAATCCAGCTGAAATATTAATAAGTGAAGACAGCTCTTTATCAACACTGTTAGCAACGCATAAAGGCCTAAATTTAATGGCTGATTGGCACTTCGATCAGCAAACAGCTACTCGACTGTTAAATAAACAGTTTGGCACCCAGGACCTAAAAGGCTTTGGCTGCCATGCGATGACACTTGCTCTAAGTGCAGCCGGTGCATTACTACAGTACCTAAAAGATACGCATCAATCATCGCTACCGCATTTACAATCCATTAAGGTCATTCAACAAACAGATTTCATTACCCTTGATGCAGCAACGCGTCAGCACCTTGAGTTGGACTATCACCCAAGCGGTAATATGCATTTCACCTTATTTGGTTTACTTAACCGTTGCAAAACCACAATGGGAACTCGTCTTTTACGGCGTTGGATTCATTTACCATTACGTGATCAGAGCACCATAAAGCACCGCTATTTAGCCGTTGAGCAACTACAAACCCAAACAATAATTGACGAGCTACAAGCAAGCCTTAAACAAACCGGTGATATTGAACGAATCACAAGCCGAATCGCATTATTAACGGCTAGACCTCGTGACCTTGTGGTTTTACGTGACACACTAAAGGCAGTTCCTGCTATCCAAAACACCTTAGCTAACCTCGATGCACCACGCCTAAAAACCTTACTTGATCAGACTGGCAACCACCAAACATTAGCCGAGCTCTTAGATAAGGCGATTGTTGACAACCCCCCAGTCTTAATACGTGATGGCGGTGTGATCGCCAATGGTTATGACGAGAAACTCGACGAACTTAAAAACATCAGTGCGAATGCTGATCAGTTTTTACTAGAGATCGAACTAAAGGAACGTGAATTTAGTCAAATTAGTACGCTAAAGCTTAACTATAACCGTGTGCATGGTTACTATATTGAAGTGCCTCGTTCTCAAGCCAACAAGGTACCTGATTACTTCATTCGAAAGCAAACCCTAAAAAATGTTGAACGCTATATTACGCCTGAACTAAAAACATTTGAAGACAAAGTATTGCATGCAAAAGAACAAGCTTTATCTTATGAAAAAGAGCTATATAACGCCCTACTTTTAAGCATGGCTCCAAAACTTAGCGCATTACAATCATGTGCTGAAGCGCTTGCTGAGATAGACTTACTAACAAATTTCGCAGAACGTGCTGCCACTTTAAATTTTAATCAACCTTCTTTAAGTAATACTGCTGGCATATCAATCAAACAAGGCCGGCACCCTATTGTAGAAAGTGTTATCGACACGCCGTTTATTGCTAATGATATTGAACTAAATTCTAGCCAAAAAATGCTCATTATTACGGGGCCAAATATGGGCGGAAAATCAACTTATATGAGGCAAATAGCCTTATTAACGCTGATGGCACACATTGGGTGTTACATTCCGGCATCAGAGGCCCATTTTGGCCCTATTGATCAAATTTTTACGCGTATTGGAGCAACTGACGACCTTGCCAGTGGGCGCTCAACCTTTATGGTAGAGATGTCGGAAACAGCTAATATCTTGCATAACGCCAGTGACAAAAGCTTAGTTTTGATGGATGAAATTGGCCGAGGAACCAGTACTTTTGATGGCCTTTCACTGGCTTGGGCATGTGCTGATTATCTGGCTAATAAAACTCAACCGTTCACCTTATTTGCCACGCATTATTTTGAAATGACATCTCTGCCCGAGTCAGCCCCCACAGCCAAAAATGTTCACTTAGATGCTATTGAGCACGGCGACCACATTGTCTTTTTACATGCCGTTAAAGACGGTGCAGCCAATCAAAGCTACGGACTACAAGTTGCCGCTTTAGCAGGCGTGCCTAAAACAGTTATCAGCAATGCTCGCCTAAAACTGGCAAGCCTTGAAAACCAGCAAAGCAACTTTGAAAAGCCCACACAAACGCATACGCAATTTGATATTTTCAACACGGCTAATAACCAAGCCACTACTGATTTTATTGAACAGCTGTCACCCGATGATTTAAGCCCCAAAGAAGCGCTAGAGGCCTTGTATCAGTTAAAGTCTTTAACGAATTAATTACCAGCCTAAGTGCTGAATCAAATCGTTAGCCGGAACAAAGCCTGGCACCATGGTGCCATCATCAGCAATGATAGCCGGTGTACCAGTAACACCGAAAACTTGCGCGATTCTCATGTGCTCATCAACTGGGTTTTCACACGTTTTATCAACCACTTTGTTGTTTAATTTTGCATCTGTTAACGCTTTATTTCTATCCTTTGCACACCAGACCGACACCGCTTTATGGTAAGACTCTGTATTTGGACCCGAACGTGGGAAAAACATATAGCGTACGGTCATTCCAGCATCCGTATAATCGTTGATTTCGGCATGTAGTTTTCGGCAATAACCACAGTCAATATCTGAAAAAATGGTAATAACATGTTTTTCATTTTTAGCCGGAAAAACAATCATCTTTTTTTCATCTATCTTTGCCATCTCTGATTGACGAGCAGTTTTTAACGCAGAATCTGTCATATTTTCACGACTGACTAAATCAACCATTTCACCTTGAAGAATATACCGTCCATCCTCAGATGCATAAACAACCCTAGCCCCTATCAATACCTGATACAGACCCTCTATAGGTGTTTTAGAAACATGGTTATCCGTAATATTTGGTATCACTTTAGATAAGCCTGTGACAACAGAAGCCTCATCTGCCAAAACCGGTGCACTACAACACGCTAATAAAAACCAACCAAGCAAAACCTTATTCATCTACAACACCTTCTTTATTCATCTGTGATGGTATTAAACACGTTTAAAGATAAAAAGCATACCAGCGGCGTTAACTTTTTAACCTCTAGGGTGAAACCGTTCGTGGATATCTTTTAAACGTTCTTTAGCAATATGGGTATAAATTTGTGTTGTTGACAAGTCACTGTGACCAAGCAATAACTGAACAACTCGCAAATCTGCTCCATGATTTAACAAATATGTAGCGAAAGCATGACGCAACGTATGTGGTGAAATATCTTTATGAATATCTGCTTTCGCCGCATAACGTTTGATGATGTACCAAAAAGCCTGACGCGTCATCCCTCCGCCACGATTAGTTGGGAACACAACGTCCGCTTTTTTGTCACCTAAAATATCTAAACGCCATCGCACAATAAACGTTTGCAACCAATCCAACGCTTCTTCACCGACTGGGACTAAACGTTCCTTATTGCCTTTACCAGTTACTCTAACTAGCCCCTGTCTAAAATTTATTTCTGATAGCGTCAAGCCCACTAACTCAGTAACCCTCAAACCACTTGCATACAGTAATTCAAGCATTGCCCGATCTCTATACCCCAGCGCCGTAGAAGTATCTGGTGCGTTTAACAGGCCCTCTACATCTGCTTCAGATAAGGTTGATGGCAAACTTCTAGCAAGCTTTGGCGCATCAATTATCGCAGTGGGGTCTTCGGTTATCACAGCCTCACGTATTAAGTAAGAATAGAAACGTTTTAAACTAGATAAAAAACGCGCTGAAGAGCGAGCCGAGACCCCCTGGGCTAATCGATCGGCTAGGTACGAAGATATATCCGATGACTCTATTGTCAAGAAGCTCTTACGCTGTTTAAGTAACCAACTAGAAAAAGATGTTAAATCAGTTTTATACGCCGCTAAAGTATTATCACTTAGGCCATATTCAACCCATATGTTATCAAGAAATGAAACAATATATTCTTTATCACTCAAGCAGCAGGCCTTTCAGCTATTAAAAAACATATCATATCAATAAAAACTCAGCTAATTCACATAAACCACATGCATAAAAAAAGGCCAGTACATCGGCCTTTTTTTATGTGTCTGCTAACGATTAACTAATCGTCATTAAAGCAACTTAGTTACTTTAAATATAATGCTATAGCTTTTCTTTAATACGAGCCGCTTTACCACGTAACTCACGAAGATAATAAAGTTTCGCACGTCTAACTGAACCACGTCTTTTCACTTCAACACCAGCAATCAATTTACTATATGTTTGAAAAACACGCTCAACACCTTCGCCGTGTGAGATTTTACGAACTGTAAATGCTGAATTTACGCCACGATTACGTTTTGCAATCACAATCCCTTCAAACGCCTGAATACGCTCTGTGGTGCCTTCTTTAACTTTAACCTTCACAACGACCGTATCACCTGAACTAAATGCAGGCAATTCATTAGTCATTTGTTCTGCTTCAATTTGTGCAATTATATTACTCATTTTTTATTCCTTAGTTTTAACTCTTTGATTATTTGATTCTTTTATAAACTCGTCAAGTAACGACTGTTGGTGCTTATTTAAGACAATTTTGTCTAATAAGTCAGGTCGTTTTTGCCACGTTTTTCCTAACCGCTGTTTTTCTCGCCATTGAGCAATTTTTTCATGGTGCCCACTTAACAACACACTTGGTACTGACTTTCCTTCAAACTCATCTGGTCGCGTATAGTGAGGGTGATCTAACAAACCCTCAACAAACGAGTCTTCAACAGCCGAACATTCGTGCCCTAACACCGTTGGTAAGCTCCTAGACACTGCATCTATCAATACCAATGCAGGTAACTCACCACCACTCAGTACAAAATCACCAATCGACCATTCTTCATCGATATAATCTTCTAGCAGCCTTTCATCAACACCTTCATACCGACCCGCCAACAACACTAGATGTGAGAATTCAGCCAAATATTCAACACCTTGTTGATCTAGTTTTCGCCCCTGAGGACTTAAATAAATCACCTTTGATGGCTTATCAATCTGTCTTACCGCTGTTTGTATTGCTTTTTTCAACGGTTCGACCTTCATCACCATGCCAGGACCTCCCCCAAAAGGGCGATCATCTACCGTTCGGTGTACATCTTTCGTAAAATCCCTAGGATTCCACGTTTTTAACTGCACCTTACCAGCGTCTATCGCTTTACCAACAACACCCATAGATGCCGCTTGTTCAAACAACTCAGGAAATAACGTTATAACATCAAAACGCATGGACGTTAAAAGTCTAACTCCCAATCAACAACCATCTGTTGCGCTTCCAAATCAACAGACCTTACTACCTGGCCTGTAACATAAGGGATTAACCGCTCTTTATCTCCCTTAACAACAATAACGTCATTCGCTCCGGTTTCAAGCAAATGATCAATCATTCCAAAATCATCTCCTTTTGTTGAGACAACTTTCAAACCAATCAGGTCAGACCAGTAATACTCACCTTTCTCTAAGGTTGGCAACTGATCTGGCTTAATATAAATATCAGAACCAACCCACAATTCAGCCTCATTTCTATCATCAACATCCTCTAATTGGACGATGATTGTTTTTCCGTGTGGCTTACCTGCTTTTATTTTAACTTGCTTACGAACCTTGTTTCGCTCTATATACCAAGGTTGGTAAGATAGTATATTTTCTTTTTTATCTGTGTTTGCGTAGACCTTTAACCAGCCTTTAACGCCAAACACACCAGAGATATTCCCTAGTTTTAGCCAGCTGCTTTCTTTCTGTATTTGTTCTTTTTTTGTTACTTGTGTCACCTTTAAGCGGCAGTTTCAGCAGCCTCTTTTACAAGCTTTGCAACACGCTCGCTTGTTTGGGCGCCTTGAGCAACCCAATGGTCTACACGATCAGTATCGAGTGTTAAACGAACTTCGCCACCAGTAGCTCTTGGGTTGTAATAACCCACTCTTTCGATGTATCGACCATCGCGACTTCTGCGACTATCTGCAACAACAACGTGATAGAAAGGACGTTTTTTCGCGCCAGTTCTTGAAAGACGTATCTTTACCATTTATTTTCCTTAAATTCTGTTTTATAAATCTTAATTAGGTTAACTCGTTAATTTTACGCGAATTATTTAATTTGGTGAAGTTTTTTTCATTATTCCACCTAATAATTAATAAAATTCGATGCCTTTGCAGTTATTGGAAAGGGAAACCTTGCCCTTGCCCCATCTGGCCTTTCAATCCACGCATCATTTTAGCCATGCCGCCTTTTGACATTTTTTTCATCATTTTTTGTGCCTGCTTGTACTGTTTCATAAGTTTATTAACATCTTGAACTTGTAAGCCTGCACCTGCCGCAATTCGCTTTCTTCTTGAACCATTAATCAAAGTTGGAAATATTTTTTCCTTTTTGGTCATGGAGTTAATTAATGCAATTTGTCTTGTAAACTCTTTATCATTGACTTGGCTTTTCACATTTTGGGGAACATTCGACATACCAGGAATTTTATCCATCATTGCACTCATACCACCCATTTCCATCATTTGACTTAATTGATCTTTATAATCGTCTAAATCAAACCCTTTACCTTTTTGAATTTTTTTAGCTAACTTCTCAGCTTTGTTTTTATCAACTTTGCGTTCAATCTCTTCAACTAAACTTAACGCATCGCCCATACCTAACAAGCGTGAAGCCACTCGATCAGGGTGGAAAGGCTCTAAAGCATCTATTTTTTCACCAACCCCTAAAAACTTAATCGGCTTACCTGTTATTTGACGAATAGATAAGGCCGCACCGCCTCTTGCATCACCATCTGTTTTAGTTAACACGACCCCCGTCAACGGCAACACATCATTAAATGCCTTTGCCGTATTTGCGGCATCTTGCCCGGTCATACTATCGACAACAAAAAGTGTTTCAGCGGGATTAGCAGCCATATGAACCTGACGAATTTCATTCATCATTTCATCATCCACATGTAAACGACCCGCCGTATCAACAATCAACACATCGCTAAATTCCTTTTTTGCTTGTGCAATTGCGTTATTGACAATATCAACTGGTTTTTGCTCGGCTGAACTTGGGTAAAAACCCGCCCCTACTTCTGTCGCTAATGTTTGTAGCTGATCAATTGCAGCAGGGCGATATACATCAGCACTAACTACCATTACTGATTTTTTGTGGCGCTCCATTAACAGACGAGACAATTTAGCAACCGTTGTGGTTTTACCTGACCCTTGCAAACCAGCCATCAAAATGACGACCGGTGGAGTAGCCGACAGGTTTAATGACTCATTGCCATCGCCCATCGTTTTAACTAATTCGTCATTAACAATTTTGAGCAACGCTTGACCAGGTGACAGACTTTGCATCACCTCTTGACCTAACGCTTTTTGCTTAACTGTATCAGTAAAGGCTTTAACGACTGGAAGAGCGACATCTGCTTCCAACAAGGCCATTCTGACCTCGCGCATTGTGTCTTGAATATTGTCTTCTGTTAAACGCCCTTGCCCCCGGATATTTTTAAAGGTGGCATTAAGACGGTCTGTTAAGTTATCAAACATGATTATTACCTTAAAAATGTATTAGTGGTATTTTCGCACGTCTTTACGTCCTGTGCAGTTGATTTTATAGCTTAAAAGTCAGATAAAGAGATAATTTTGAACATCAGTACTTCTACCAAACGGTGCTTTATGACACACTATCGTTTATGCTTTTTTCCCTTACGATTTTTAATACCTTAACCGTTGTTAGCGCCCTTTTATACATTATTGGCGCCTGTCTTATTGTTGTTAATCTAAACAGCACAGAGCCTACGTTTAAGAGCCAACGTCAATGGGTCTTAATCTCTGCTATTTTAGCCATTGTTATACATACATCACTGGTTGCCCATAGCTATAGCGTCAACCAAATTATTGCCAACGATTTATTTAGCATGCTTTCATTGGTTTTTTTGGTGATCGGTTTATTATTTATTATCTCAGCAGCAAATCAATCTATAGAGACTCTATCGATTATTATTTTTCCTTTTTCTGCGCTCGCTGTTTTACTAAACTTTAATAATGCATCACCACCCTTACCAACTAGCAACCTAGATGGTGGTTTACAAGCGCACATCATTTTATCCGTTTTATCGTACAGCTTATTAACTGTTGCCGCGTTTCAATCCATTCTGCTTTCGCTTCAAGAAAAACAATTGCATAACCGTCACCCAAGTCGATTAATCAATTGTTTGCCGCCTATGCAACTGATGGAAAGCCTACTGTTTAGAACCATCTTTTTAGGTATGCTTTTGTTAACCTTTGCTCTTGCAAGTGGCTTTATTTTTCTTGATGATATTTTTGCCCAACATTTAGTTCATAAAACCTTCCTATCAATTATTGCTTGGGTTTTATTTGCCGCATTATTAGGTGGCCGATATTTTTTTGGCTGGCGTGGACAAAAGGCAGTTAAGTGGACCTATGGTGGTTACTTTGCTTTGATGTTAGCTTATTTTGGCAGTAAGTTCGTCTTACAAATGCTCTTAAATCAAGGTTAACGCGTCAGCTTTTCTTCCAATTCCAGCATCAAACCTTCACAAGCATCCTCAATCAAATCTAATACTCGCTCAAAACCATTTCCTTGACCATAATATGGGTCAGGCACTTCCTTAAGCGATGTGCGTGTTGCAAAGTCCAATATAAATTTAATCTTATGCCGGTGCTCTTTCGGGCACGATTCTAAAGTTAAATAGTAGTTATCTTTGTCTGCCACCAGCAAATAATCAAACTCTTCAAAATCATAATCATCTAACTGTCGTGCTTTTAAATCGTGCAAATCAATGCCACGTTCATGCGCCGCTTGTACTGACCTTGGATCAGGACTTTTACCGATGTGATAAGCATGCGTCCCAGCCGAGTCCACATGAATTGAATGCTGAAACCCTTTTGCCTTGACCATTTCTCGAAAAACACCATGAGCAGTCGGGGACCTGCAAATATTACCCATGCAAATAAAGAGTACTTTTATTGCTTCCATATCACCTTGAAAACTAATTAATCGTTTAAATTTATACAAATAGCGAAAACACATTGCTAACTAGTTACAAATTCAATCATTCTAATAAGCATGCCATTCGCTTTATATTAGCACTGAGATGGTCATCGACCAAAATTCACGACAGTTTACTTCTCAACCAGCAAATGAGTTACACATCAGCACGGTTTTGCGATTGATCTGGAACTACACGACAACATGCGTATACGGCTTATAAATTTGAACCTTTTTAGGCACTCAAGAGCTAGAAACAGCTCCACGTATAATATTATGCGTTGTTATTACACGCTCAATAAGGCATTAATTCTATCTAAATCAGCCTGTGTATCCACTCCAGCTTCAGGCACTTTCTCTACCGCAGGCACGATAATTCTCTCGCCTTGGTACAAAATCCTCAGCTGTTCAAGCGATTCAATTTGTTCAAGTGCACATACAGGCCATGTAATATAACGCCTCAAAAAGCCGGCGGTATAACTATAAATACCGATGTGTCTAAAATGCTCACCTTGGCCACTGCCTGCTTTAACAGGAAATGCATCACGATCCCAGGGAATAGGGGCTCGGCTAAAATACAGTGCATACCCCTTTGCATCACGAACCACTTTTACCGCATTCGGGTTAAAAACTTCTGCCAATTCAAAGATAGGGGCGCATAAACTAGCTACTTGAGCCACCTCTTGCTCCATTAACGCTATTGCAGCTCGCTTGATTAATTCTGGTGGGATTAGCGGTTCATCACCTTGGCAATTTACCACTACCGTGTCATCCTTCCATTGCAGTGTATTCGCGACTTCGGCTAAACGTTCTGTGCCACTGGTATGTTTTGCAGATGTCATCACCGCATTAAAGCCGGCTTGTTTAACACAGTCGACAATACGCTCATCATCCGTTGCCACGACAACTTCTTGCGCTCCCGCTAAGGAGGCCTTCTCGCAAACATGTAAGATCATCTCTTTTCCAGCTATCTTTAATAGTGGTTTGCCGGGCAGCCGAGATGAACCATAACGGGCAGGAATTACAACTTTAAAGGTATTCACCATTTCATGACCTCAGCGCGTCTGCCTCATCAGCGCTCAGCTCCCTCGCCTCATTAATCAACATAATCGGAATATCATCGCGGACCGTATAAGCAAGCCGGCACGGTATACACACTAATTCTTGTTCCTCTTGTACGTACACCAAACTCGACTTACAAGAGGGGCACGCCAATATTTCCAGTAGTTTCTTATCCATTTATTTTCTCTTTTATCAATGATAATAACGTTAAGCCAAAATTCTGTGTCATTTGCGCTTTGATTGGCACATACCAGTGTTTTCTAGTCGCCATATGCGTACATTTCACAGCATCTTTTTCGGTCATCAGCACCTGCTTTTCATCATTAAAGTTTATATCTTTTTCGGTGTACTTATAGTGATCTGGAAAAATATGTGGTTCAAAAGAAAGGTTAAATTTCTTTAAATGTGAAAAGAATCGAGAGGGGTTACCTAAACCCGCTATCGCGTGACATTCTGCTGCTCTAAAGCTCTGCAAATCAAGTCGTTCAGACTCATCCACTAGCATTACCGCCCCACTGCCATCTACCCTCAATGGGTATTCATGCTTATTTGCAAGCCCATTACAGACAATAAAATCAACTGATTCTAATCGCTCGACAGGTTCACGCAATGGCCCAGCGGGCAGTAAATAACGATTACCATAGCGACGCTCCCCATCAACTACGGCAATTTCAATATCTCGTTGCAATGCATAATGCTGAAGCCCATCATCTGAGATAATAATATCGCAGTGATGGTGGTCTATTAACGCTTGTGCGCTATCCGCTCGGCTAGGCCCTACCGCCACCGGGCATTGCGTTCGTCTTGCTAATATTTTTGCCTCATCACCGACCACTCTTGAGTCGCTGTCCTCTCGTACTTGCTGGGGCCAACTAGATGCGATACCACCATAACCACGACTAATAACGCCCGGCTTATAGCCAGCAGACTTTAACAGTTCGGCTACCCAAATCACGATAGGCGTTTTACCAGTTCCACCGACGGTAATATTACCGACCACAATAACCGGCACATTTAAACAAGTTGACCTTAACCAGCCTTTTTTATAGAGCCAAGCACGTAGCTTAACAATGACCCCAAACAACCATGATAATGGAACGAACAATAGGGCAACAGGGCGTTGCCCATACCACATACTATCAATAAACCGACTTATTTTATGACTCATAAAACGTTAAACTACGTTATTGCTTTGGCACAGGCTGGTTCGCCGCAAAAGTAATATTTACAAAACCTAACTGACCAGCGGCATCTAATACCGTAATCACCGATTGATGTGTCGCTTGACCATCTGCACTAATTAACAAAGGTGGGTTCTTTTGATCTCCCGCAGCCTGCTTTAATGCTTTCTTGATAGTCTCCAAGCCTGAGTTGACGAGCTCTTTGTCGTTAATAAAAAAACGACTTTTTGAATCAATACTGACCTCTAAGGTTTTAGTCGCTTGCTTTTGCTCACCAGAGGCTTGCGGTAATTCAATTTTTAACTGTGTTTCACGATCAAACGTTGTTGTGACCATGAAGAAGATCAATAATAAAAAAACGACATCTATTAGAGGGGTTAAATTAAGATCAAAACCTTCTCTGTTTTTACGCTTAAAATTCATCTGGTTTACTCACGTTCCCCGTGCATCATTTCAACCAACTTAAGCGCCTCACTTTCCATTTTTATCACCAACTCATCAACCTTACCCCTAAAATAGCGATAAAACATTAATGAAGGAATCGCCACAGACATCCCCGAAGCCGTTGTGATTAATGCTTGAGAAATACCCCCCGCCAATACAGTAGGGTCCCCCACACCATTTGCTGTAATAGCAGCAAAAACATTAATCATCCCGATAACGGTGCCTAATAGGCCTAATAAGGGTGTAATTGACGCAATTGTACCAAGAGAGTTTAAATACCTTTCAAGCTCGTGTGCTACTTGGCGCCCTACTTCTTCTATGCTTTCACGCATAATTTCGCGGCCATGAGATTGATTAATAATGCCCGCCGCTAAGACACGACCAAGGGGTGAGCTATTCGAGAGGCTTCTCACTTTGCTGTTATCCAACTGGTTAGCCTTATGTAAAGACCATACAGAAGAAACCAGTTCACGCGGGAGTATTTTCTCACTATTTAATGACCAGAAACGTTCACCAATTATCGCCAATGAAACAATTGAACACGCAATAATTGGAACCATTAACCAACCACCTGACATCAAAATTTCTAGCACAGCACCCTCAATTTTCAATAATTTAATTACGCTGTCATATTACTGTATTTTTAAACTCTATTCACCTTTACAACCCGTTAAAATTTTTTAATGTCTCCAATTCCAAAACTTAGCCGTTTGCTCTCTAACACTTTCTATTCGAGGACCTTGATGATTGTAGAAACGTACTATAATTGCACCATGACGAGCCGTATCTAATCGACGACTACCTTGTTTTTCATATCGCTCGATAACCTCCTGCTTTGGAAACCCAAACCGGTTTTTATAACCAACTGGAAACAAAACAACATCAGGATCAACAGCCTTTATAAATTTTTCACTAGAAGATGTAGTACTACCATGATGAGGGGCAATCATTACATCTGCTTTCAATTGATGCCCTTTATATTGCAACAATGAATATTCCGCGCTTTTTTCGATATCGCCAGTTAATAAAACGCTGCCATTTACTGAACTGACCTTTAACACGCAAGATGCATTATTCCCTTCAAATAAGTTATCCGCAGAAGGGTTTATAAATTCAAATAAAACACCATTCAAATGCCAACTGATAGTATTTTCACAATGCAAAGGGTTATACCCCTTAAATAGTTCAGGAACACTGGTATAAAGGCGATTAACATCAAAGGTATTTAAAACGGTTTGCGCGCCACCTGCGTGATCATTATCCCCATGGCTAATAATTAATTGTTTTATTTGTTTTGTTCTAACCGAATTCAAATATGGAACAAGAACTCGAGATGCCAAATCGCTCTTTTCGCTATATTTAGCGCCTGTGTCAAATACCAAGGTATTATCTGCGCTATGAACAACCGCCGATAAACCCTGACCCACATCCAGTAAAACCAGCTTAAACTCGCCATAAGCTAAACTTTTCTCATGTATTGGAAACAACACCGGCAAAAAAAGAACACATACTAAAGGCTTAGGAATAAAACCTTTAGGCATCAATAAAAACACAACACCCACCATTGCGGTAATACAGGCAAAAATGGATACCTCCGGCATCATTAAGGTTGAATAGTCTACTGAAGCGAGAGCCTCTAAAAACTGCCATAAAACATCTATTAACAACGCTGAAAACTTTAAGGCATAAGCACCTGCAGATGGGGCTATCAATGCGATTAACAACGCAATAATTAACATTGGAACAATAGCAAAACTTACAAACGGTATGGCAACAATATTAGCCAACGGCGCAACCAATGAAACTTCATGAAAAAAATACAGCACCAATGGCATCAAACCAATCGACACCCACCACTGGGCATACAATAACTGTTTTATAAAACCAACTTTTTCCATACGCCCTACCACAGCATGCAGAATGATAAAAACCGCGCAAAACGACAACCAAAAACCAACCGACATAGGCGCCAAAGGGTCGTAAATTAACACCGCCAGCAAAGCCATTGAAATCACATGGAAAGGATTGTAATGTCGTTGCCAAAAAACACCTCCCATTATCACCACCAACATAATGAGAGCTCTTTGCGTTGGAATAGAGAACCCCGCCAACGCTGCATACCCAGTTGCTGCTGCTATGCTTACAATAATCGCACAGCGAGTCGCGCTCCCACGTAGAGTTGGCAGTCTAAGTACAAACCAGCGAACAACGCCAAAAAATAAAGCACTTACCAAACCAATATGCAAACCCGAGATAGCTATCAAATGGGAAGTCCCAGTTTGCCGAAAAACGCGCCACTCACCAGGCGTAATAGATTGCCTATCGCCCAACACTAAGGCATTGATAATACCGGCCTGTTGTTGCTCATTAAGCGCCTCCTCTAAATATTTTTTTAACGATTCTCGCCAGTAACCAATAGCCCAACGAGAAGCTTCACCCATCCGTTGATTGTTAGTGCTTTTTCGAACATAACCGGTTGCTCCTATTTGTTGCTGAAATAGCCATTTTTCAAAATCAAACCCATGTGGATTTATCAACCCATGCGGTCTTTTTAGCTTTACTAATAACTGCCACCTTTCAGCAGAGCGCACTTGTTTATCTAGGTTATACCAATTGAGTCTAATTTTTGTTGGGAAGGCAACGATATTAGCAGGGCTTAGCACCTTATCCACCTTAAACAAAAAGCCAGTTGAGCGATCGGTTTGTATTGGCAGGCCAATGACTTGGCCACTTATCAGTACTTCTTTAGACTCTAAGTCTCTTGGCAAACCATTATTGTTTATCCAAGCAGCGTACCCAGTAGCCATAACAAAACCAAACAATAAAAAACTCAACCATTTGGCCCACTTATATACCCCTAATGCAACAAAAAAGGCTAAAATTAAAATGTATATTGGTGGTAAGGCGATTAACAATTGCACCGGTAAAATGCCTATGCAAAAAAACAACGTCATTTGTTGAAATTTATTCATTTAGCCGCATCCATGCTCTGCTACACTTGGCTTGCTTGGTCAACTCACAAGCACCCATCGTTATGACTTTTCCACCCTTGATTATTAAGCCCAATCAAACAAAGGTATCTTAAATTTAAGCTGTTTTTATCGTCACATGCCAAAAAGATTCATTAAAAAATACTTCCCCAACAATACATCGATAAAGGAACACAAACACCTAAAGGTCTTTGGTAGCTTATTACATAATCAAAACTTGTGGCACCTTAACCGCCGCTCTTTTGCAGGGGCGATTGCGACAGGTCTATTTATTGCTTTTATTCCCTTACCCACACAAATGTTAATTGCCGCAGCGGCAGCCATTTTTTTACAGGTTAACCTACCGGTTTCTGTTGCCACCGTTTGGGTCAGTAACCCGGTCACCATGCCCCCTCTTTTTTATGCCGCATACTCGGTTGGTGCGACCCTTATGGAAGTCCCAATAGAGGCCCATGAATTTTCATTTTCAGTAGCCTTTATTCTCGACACTTTGGGGGCTAGCTGGAAGCCTTTTTTACTTGGTTGTTTTATATTGGGTTCTGCAACATCTGCCGTCGGCTATGTTCTTGCTCGTATTATTTGGAGACTTGCTGTTATCAAAAAATGGTTAGCTCGTAAGCATTCCATCATCAAGCGTTAAAACCCTATCCATTTTATTTGCTAACTCATGATCATGTGTCACTAACAGCAAACTAATATTGAGGCGTTGATTCAACTCCAACATTAATTCATAAATTTGCTCGGCTGTTTTTTTATCCAAATTACCCGTTGGCTCATCTGCCAAGACACAAGCTGGTTGTGTAACTAACGCACGCGCAATAGCAACACGCTGCCGTTCACCACCAGACAATTCACCATAACGGTGCTTTATCCTACTTTCTAAGCCTACCTGCTTGAGCATCTCGTCTGCTTTTTCTTGGGCAAGTGCAACACTCTCGCCACCTATCAACAAAGGCATCGCCACATTTTCCAAGGCACTAAACTCTGCCAGCAAATGATGAAACTGATACACGAACCCTAAACATTTATTTCTTAATGATGAACGCTCCACTTCTGTGAGTGTGGTCAGGTTTACGCCATTCATCATCACTTCACCTGAGGTCGGTTGATCTAGCCCCCCTAACAAATGCAACAAGGTGCTTTTACCCGAACCGGACGACCCCATAATAGCAACTCGATCGCCCTGCTTTAGGCTTAAATCAATCCCTTTGAGCACAGGTACAATCAGGTCTTTTTCACCAAACGTTTTGGTCAGTCCTGAACAACTTAAAAAAACGTCATTATTCATACCGTAATGCCTCCGCAGGGTTCACTCGTGACGCCTGCCAAGCAGGGTAAAGCGTTGAAACAAAAGATAATAAAAATGAATACGTCGCTATGGTGGTCACATCCGACCAAACTAATTTTGACGGTAACTCACTAATGTAATAGATATCAGCGGGTAAGAACTGAACATGAAAGAATTGCTCAATGGTATGCACGATCATTTCAACATTTAACGCCAAACCAACACCTGCAGCCACGCCAACAAGGGTGCCAATCAGACCAATTAATGTACCTTGAACCATAAACACACCCATCACAGAGCGAGGTGTTAACCCCAGTGTTCTTAAAATGGCAATTTCAGACTGTTTATCCGTGACGACCATTACTAACGTCGACACAATATTAAATGCCGCAACAGCGACAATTAACATCAATATGATAAACATCACGCGCTTTTCAGTTTTAATCGCCTTAAAGAAATTACTGTGTTCCATCGTCCAATTAGAAATACTGTAATTCGGTGTCAGTGTTTGCGCAATTTTGCCGGTTACAACAGGCGCTTGAAACAGGTCATGCAACTTCACCCTAACCCCTGTCACGCCTTTGTTTAAACGTAACAGTTTTGAACCATCATCAAGATGAATAAAGGCTAAATTTCGATCGTACTCATACATGCCCACTTCAAACTCACCGACAACCGTAAAGCGACGCAATCTAGGCAATATACCTGCTGGCGTCGGTGTAACTTGTGGTGTGATGACAGTCACTTTATCACCCACACCCACACGTAAATAACGAGCTAATTCCGACCCAAGGACTATACCAAACTCCTTTGGTTTTAATAATTCCAAACGACCTTCAACCATTTTCTGGTTAATATCAGACACTTCATCTTCTTGCCCGGGTAACACACCCCTTAACAAGCTGCCGCTGACTCGTTGATTAGCACTTAACATTACTTCCGCTCTTACAAATGGTGCCCAGCCAGCCACATCATCAGTTTCACTTAATGTATCACCTAAGACTTGCCAGTCTTGCAATGCATTGTAGTATTCAGAAATGGTGACATGGGACGCCATCCCTAAAATCTTTTCACGTAATTGCGCCTCAAACCCGTTCATCACCGATAGTACTGTAATTAGCGCCATCACACCTAGCGCGACACCCAACATAGATGTCATGCTAATAAACGATATAAACCCCGAACGTTGTTTTGCTCGTGTATAACGCAGGCCAATAAAAATTTCGAGTGGTTTAAACATAGGTGCGAATTAGATCATATATTTAATTTGTAAACCTAACTTACTGTCTAGAGAATTATCAACATTTCATCAAGAGGTGATATATTAATGCTAGAAAACATATAGGGATATCAACATGACGTTTAAAAAAATCATTTTAGCCAGCATTTTTTGTTTCACACCATTGATCACTCATGCTGACGTTTTACTTATTGACGTGATTAACAAGGAACCAGCGAACACGCCAGCCGGCTTATTGAGACCCAAAAATGGGCAATCAATGGATACCGTGATCTCTCAATTTGGCAACCCCATAAGAATATACCCTACTGTTGGCGAACCACCGATTACCCGATGGCAATATGTCAAATTTTCTGTTTATTTTGAACACAACCTTGTTATTCATAGTGTTGTTAACAAGCCAAAAAAAGCACTTTAAAATAATCGGCAAAGGCTAAAGTCACTTATAAATCAATTACCTATATTGTAATTTGACTTTATACCTGTACGAGAAAACCCTCATAAAGCATATAACCACTGTGGTCTCACCGTCTTTGCTTTAGATTAAGGTGCTCAATAACACCCCTTATTCTTATTGAACACACAGCCCTACTCTATACATTACACACGAGCTAACCATCCACTAACTGGCTGGCATGATCAAAAGGCACTGTCTCAACCAGTCAACCTAACTATTTCCACTTAGCGCTTTATTTAAGCCAAATGAAATACACCCCTTGTTTTGTTTATGAGAAAATAATTCTTTTATTTTTTCCATTTTTTTCGTCTATTCAGCTATGCCAAACCTACCTACAAAATCCACACAATCCATTTCTTGGGGAAAATTCGAAGGATGCTCTGATGCCTTAACCATCGCAAATGCAGGAATGGAGTCGGAGCAATTACTGGTGGTTATTTGTTCAGATACCCAATCGGCACTGAGATTAGAACGAGAAGTTCCTTTTTTTCTAACCACGCCTTTGCCGGTTATTTATTTTCCAGACTGGGAAGTCTTACCTTATGATAGCTTTTCTCCTCTAGGCGAAATTATTTCTGAAAGGCTAGCGACTTTATACAAACTGCAAAGCCTAAATAAAGGCATACTCATTGTCACCACCGCTTGCTTACTACAACGGTTAGCGCCACGTGATCAACTTTTAAATGAGTGCTTTTCACTCTCAACAGGTCAACAATTCAATATTGAAAAAACCTGCCTAAATCTAGATAAATTAGGCTACCAGAATGTGCACTCTGTTCATGAATATGGTGAATACTCCGTTCGAGGGGCTATTTTAGACATGTTCCCAATGGGCAGCAAAAAGCCCTATAGAATTGATTTGTTTGATGATGAAGTAGAGTCCATCCGTACGTTTGACACCGAAACCCAACGCTCCATTGATAAAGTTGACTCCATTCAACTATTTCCCGCAAGAGAATTCCCTATTAATGACAAAAGCATTCAACTTTTTCGCCAACAATTTAGAGACCAGTTCCCAAATGTGTCTGATAAGAACACCTTATATCAACAAGTCTCTAAAGGTAATATCCCTAATGGTATAGAAAACTATTTGCCCTTATTTGTAGAACATACCGAATCATTTTTTGATTACATCCCGAAGGCCACTCTCATCTTGCACGGTGATATCTTAGCTGCTGGAGAAACATTTGCCACACAGGTCATTGAGCGATTTCAACACAGGCAACGTGATATTGATCGCCCGGCATTACGCCCAGAATTACTGTTTCACGACTTAGAGAGCCTGCAACAAAGAATGGCCAACTACCCCTCTGCTTCATTACAAAGTGACATCCATGAAACAGAAAAAACAGCCTTAATCAATACCGATAAAAATGACCAGGCACACCCTTTATTAGACTTATTAAACAAACAAAAACATAAAACTTTGTTTGTTGCGGAGTCTGCGGGGCATCGTGAATCAATGCGTCAGCAACTACAAAAACTAAATGTACGCCCTACCCTCGTTGAAGATTGGGCGACGTTTGTTCAAAACGATGTATCCCCCTGCATTGTCGTTGCACCGATAGATGAAGGCCTTAGCTCCTCTACCGTCAGCATCATTACGGAAAACAACCTATTAGGCACACGTGTTCAACAACGTAGACGCAGACGGTCCTCCTCTAACCAACGACTTGAAAATGTATTTAACAGCTTAGCCGACCTTGAAATCGGCTCCCCTGTTGTTCACCAAGAACATGGTGTTGGTCGATACATCGGCTTAAAGCACTTAGTTGTAGACGAGATTGAAACCGAATTTTTAACCTTAGAATATGCCAATAGCGATAAACTCTATGTGCCTGTTTCATCGCTTAATTTAATTGGTCGATACATGGGCACCCAAGGGGATAGCGCCCCATTACACCGATTGGGTAGTGATCAGTGGGAAAAAGCACGCAAAAAAGCACTGAAACGTGCACGCGATGTCGCCGCAGAATTATTAGACATCCATGCTCGACGCGCCGCCAAACCTGGCCGCCCAATGGTTACTGAATCAACCGAGTACGATAACTTTGCCCGTGCATTTCCGTTCGAAGAAACCGAAGATCAAGCAACCGCTATTGAACAAACACTACATGACATGAGCCTGGCTAAACCAATGGACCGTGTTGTTTGTGGTGATGTGGGGTTTGGTAAAACAGAAGTGGCTATGCGCGCGGCCTTCACCTGTGCCAATAATCACTACCAAACTGCCGTTTTAGTGCCAACCACCTTACTTGCTCAACAGCATTATCAGAATTTTTCCGACCGTTTTGCCGATTGGCCCATTCGCATTGAAGTACTTTCACGGTTTGTCAGCAGCAAAAAGCAAAATCAAATTATTGCTGATACCGCCGAAGGGAAAGTTGATATTCTTATTGGTACCCATAAATTATTACAAAAATCATTAACCTACAAAAACCTTGGTTTAGTGATTATTGATGAAGAACAACGCTTTGGCGTGCGCCATAAAGAATATTTAAAATCCATGCGCTCTGAAGTGGACATGCTTACACTCACCGCTACCCCAATACCCAGAACACTTAATCAAGCCATGTCTGGATTACGCGATATTTCCATCATTGCAACACCACCACCGAATAGACATGCTATCGAAACCTTTGTATCTGAATGGAATAGTGGACTGATTCAAGAGGCCTGCCAACGTGAGATAAGACGCGGCGGTCAACTGTTCGTTCTCCATAACGACATTGCTACAATGGATAGGGTTATTCGTGACATTGAAGAACTAGTACCCGACGCCAATATTCGAAAAGCACACGGGCAAATGCGTGAAAGCGAATTAGAGCATATCATGCTCGACTTTTATCACGCCCGATTTAACGTACTGGTGTCTACGACGATTATCGAAAATGGTATTGATTTACCCAATGCCAATACCATTATTATTAACCGCGCCGATAAACTCGGTTTATCTCAATTGCATCAATTAAGAGGTCGGGTTGGCCGCTCTCATCATCGTGCATACGCATACATGATCGTACCGCCAGAAGGTGTTATGACTAAAGATGCAAAAAAACGTATTGATGCAATCCAAAGCAGTGCCGACCTAGGTGCTGGCTTTACCTTATCAACGCACGATATGGAGATTCGTGGTGCGGGTGAGTTATTGGGCGACAACCAAAGTGGGGAAATCCAAGAAATTGGCTTTACCTTATATACCGAGTTACTGGATAACGCAGTAGCCGCAATAAAATCAGGTAAGCAACCAGAACTTGAAGAACGTATCGAAACAGGACCAGAAATAGACCTGTCTGCCAGCGCATTAATCCCCGATGATTATTTACCGGACGTTCACACACGTCTTGTGTTGTACAAACGAATTGCTAGTGCAGATGATGCAGAAGAACTAAGGGACTTACAAGTCGAGATGATAGATCGTTTTGGCCTTCTACTAGACAGCACAAAATGCCTCTTTGGTATCAGCGAGATAAAACAACAGGCTAAACGTATTGGTATTGATAAAATTGATTTTGCCAAATCCAATGGGCGATTAATATTTTCAAATGCCCCATCGATAGACCCTGCAAAAATAATTGAATTGATCCAAACACAACCACAAATTTTTAAATTGGATGGACCTCAAAAATTACGTTTTAGTAAAAAACTTAATACCACTGAAGAGAAAGTTGAGTTTATACTCGACCTCATTAACTCTATCGCATTGAGCAAGTAATAAACATGACAGCAACACGATTATTTTCATATGCTTTAATTCTTATTGTGCTTTCATACAACATTCAGGCGTTTGCCGACAATGAAAGCTCATCTCAGCCAAGCACTTGGTACAGTATTGAGTACCTCATTTTCGAAAACAAATCATTGAGTAACCAAACGTTAGAGCCTTGGACAAGCGCAGCCTTCAAAATACCTGACAATGCCATCAGGCTGAGCAATGTATCTAGCAATACAGCCTTTAAGCCTTTAGCACCCAACCAACAACAACTTTACGGGGTTTATAATCGGTTAGAAAAGCTATCCTCATATACACCCATCGCTCATGCGGGGTGGGTTCAACCACTTCAACAAAAAGGCGAGCGGAAGCCTGTACAAATTAGCCACCAAACTGGGCCTTTACAACTTGAGGGGACACTTACTTTTCACCGTGGACGGTTTTTACACCTAGACATTGATTTGCAGTTGAGTGAGATGAACTCGTTAGCGATAACTCAAACCAATCTTTCACAACGTTTTCATGAACCTGTTACCTTATACCGATTAACAGAAACTCGGCGAATAAAAACGGATGAATCACACTATTTTGATCATCCGCGTTTTGGTATTTTGGCTATTGTGAAAAAAATTGACTCGCCTAATTAACCCACTCAACAAAAGTTAACTGATACAGCTAGCTCACATAGGCTAATTTAACCGCATTATATTCATCTACAATGCTGTCAATCGCCGATTGTTCAAAAGGCCTCAAACCGCTGACCACCATATCTTTTGTACCATGCCCTATGGCTTGACCATCCACAAACAAATTAAATTCAAGCTTCACACTGCCTTTTTTACCATCAACACGCATCGACGCACCAGAAAACTCGAGATCCAATGAACCTTCTAGAAACGAATGAATTTCAATGACCATATCTTTATAAATAATTAATGGCCGAGCAGGGTTAATCATCACCCCTTTCTTTTGCATTAAATCGATAAGTATTTCTGGAAATGTTCGACCTGAGAATTGAACATATTTCTCAATCAAACTCGAAATAAACTTATCGTTGTTGCTCTGTTCCCCAGAACACTGAACCGTCATCATCGACTTATTATTTTGATCAGACAAAATAAACTGCTCACTCAGCTTCTCAGGCAAAGTAACAACCGTTTGCTCGGTCACCATGCTTTCAAAGCTAAAACGCATTGATTGGCTAACACCTAATTCCGTTAACGCTACCGCAAATAATAAATCCCCTGGTACACAAAATCGTTTTGTCTCAACATCATGCAATGGGTTAAAGTCACCAGCTACTGATTTAGCAAAAAGGCTGGCTTGCTGCCTTGTAAAACTAACTTTTTGATCGTCTATTTTATAAAACTTTTTTATATCCATGATTATGATTTTTCGTTAAGACCAACAGAATTATACGTTATTCATCCACTTTCATTTCATATACCAGCACTTTCAATAAATGCTCCACTTTGATCATGCCCGCTTCTGCATGGCCTTCTATGTCTCGCATACTAATTTCACCACCTTCTAAACCTGCCGCCCAATTAACCACCAAAGCACAGCAGGCATAATTTAGTGCCAACTCTCTAGCTAACGCTGCTTCAGGCATGCCTGTCATACCAACTAAATCACAACCATCGCGCTCTAATTTTATTATTTCGGCTGCCGTTTCTAACCTTGGGCCTTGCATACAAGCGTAAACAGCTTTGTCGAAAACAGCGATTTCCGCTTTATACATTGCGCGCTTTATTTTTTTTCTCAGCTCCACCGAATACGGGGTTGTAAAATCTATGTGAGTAACGTGTTCTAGATCATCCTCAAAGTACGTTGAGGCTCGCCCCCATGTATAGTCAATTAACTGATCTGGCAGAACAAGACTCGCAGGTGGCATTGATCGATTAATACCGCCAACAGCAGCGATTGCAACAACATCCGTTACACCCACTTCTTTCAAGGCCCACATATTTGCCCGGTAATTAATTCTGTGTGGTGGAATATTATGACCATACCCATGACGTGCCATAAACACAATATCAACGCCATTTAATTCACCAAAAGTGATCGGTGATGAAGGTTCACCATAGGGGGTTTTAACCACTCGTTTACGGACACGCTCCAAATTAACAAGTTTGCTTAAACCAGTGCCGCCAATAATCGCTAGCTTTGACATACTAGTTCCTCAATATTTTCTGGGCAGGCATATAAACCATTTATGTTTCTTAGGTAGCCTTTGTAATCCATGCCTAAACCAAACAAATATTGCTTACCACTATGGTAGCCAACAAAATCAGCCCGCAAGGGCTTTTTCTTGTTTAAATCTTTATCCACTAAAACAGCTGTATAACAAGAGACAGCACCTTGTTCCTCGCAATACGCTTTTATATGCGCCATTGTGATACCTTCATCCAACACATCATCAACAATAATAACTGTTCGACCTTGTATCGGCGTGGCGGGAAGTTGCTTCCACTCAAGTTGCCCCCCAACCAGATCACGGTGGTAACGTGTCACATGGATATAATCAACTTCTAATGCGAAATCCAATTTAGGTATTAAGCTACCAACGGCTACAATTGCACCGGTCATAACGCAAAGAATAAGTGGGTTCTTATCCCCACATTCTTCAGTAATTTCAACGGCCAGTGCATTGTACATCTGCTCTACAGCTGCGCCATCCAACAAACAGGTACTGTTTTTCTTTACCCACTCTATTTCTGTTAAAGGCATCATCAGCTTAGTTAAACCCATCAATGATCTTTCGGCATTGTTGCCACTTTAAAGAATCTTGAAGAGAGCCTTCAGGAAGCCTTGTTGTCGGTCGCATTTTTTTTAACCTTTCGATAGAGTTAGTGTTTATTTCAACACCATTTAAGTGATCAATAACCTGTTCGGCTGCGGTTCGATCATTACAGATAAGTGCCATATCGCCACCCGCCTTTAACGCCTGCTGCGCTCGTTGCCCAATATCACCAACTACACTTGCACCCTGCATGGTCAGGTCATCACTGAATATAGCACCTTGAAAGCCTAATTGCTGACGCAAAATAGTTTGCAACCAAAACTCAGAAAAACCGGCTGGCATTTCATCAACCTGTTGATAAATAACATGCGCCGGCATAATGCCTTTCATTCCTGCTTGTATGAGCTGCCTAAAGGGGTACACATCATCTTGTAAAATTTCTTCTAATGAACGCTCATCAATTGGAATCGCAACATGAGAATCAGGTGCTACTGCACCATGCCCAGGAAAATGCTTACCGATGCTTGCCATGCCTGCTTCAGCCAGCCCTTGCTGGAATGCTTCAGCCAACTCAACAACGATTTTTTTATCACTCGAAAACGCACGATCGCCTATAACATCGCTGCAAGCGTAATCAATATCCAGCACTGGTGCAAAACTAAAATCAACTCCCACCTGCCTCAATTCCATTGCCATTAACCAAGCCACTTGCCGCGCATAATTGAGAGCATTTTCCTTATCTTCCTGATAGCACTCACCTAACATTTGCATACAAGGAATGGGGGTAAACCCCTCTTTAAAGCGCTGCACTCGCCCACCTTCGTGATCAACAGCTAGCAACAACGGCTCTGCTCTTAAACGATGAATTTCATCACAAAGCACTGAGACTTGTTCAATACTGTCATAATTCCTTGAAAAAAGGATAACACCGCCCACTAGAGGGTGTTTAAGAACCTCTCGATCAACGGCCGATAATTCCACACTGTCAATATCAATCATTAAAGGCCCAAGGGGCATAGGCGATTTCATTTTTTTAGTCTATCCTTATCAATATAATTTTCTTAAATCAAACACATCGTTATTTGGAGCTGTTATGCGTTTTGTTGCTTTACTTTTAGGCCTTATGTTTATTTCCCCCTTCACTGTTGCCAATGAGGAAACTTCTGCAGAAGCCATCTATCTACCGCTGACACCTCAGTTCACTGTAAACCTATTGGGCGACAATCATTATTTGCGCACCAGTATTCAATTACAACTACGTAACGATGAAATAAAAGAGTCGATAGAGGCTCATAACCCTGCTATTCGCCACGCACTTATTGTATTGCTAAGCAATAATTATGTGGAAAATATTTCCAGCGGCAGCGATAAAATAGAATTACAAAACCGAGCAGTGCAAGTTCTAAACACCACACTAAAAAAATACGCTAAAAAAGAAGGCGTAGAAGCTGTCTTTTTTACTGAGTTTGTTTCTCAATAAACTATTCATTAATTAACACACTAGACCCAACCGATACCCGATCAAAAAGCTCAATAACATCTGTATTTAACATTCGAATACATCCATGTGACGAGGGTGTAGAGGTCACCAGTTCATCAGGTGCACCATGAATATAAATATAACGCCGCATCGTATCAACCTGACCTAAACGATTTTTGCCTTTTTCTAAACCAGACAGCCACAAAATTCTAGTCAATATCCAGTCTCTATTCGGCTGGCTTTTTGCAAAGCCATGTTGGTAAATTTCACCTGTAAAACGGCGACCTACAAACACACTGCCTGACAACTGACCAGCACCTATTTTTGCGCGAATGATATGTTTCCCTCGTGGGGTACACTCACTGCCAAACAGTTCACCGGCACCATTTTTTGCGGTGCATACCGGATAGGACTTAATCAATCGATCACTATCATATAACGCTAATAACTGATCGCTAATACTGATTATTATGTTCAGTTTAGGGCGATTCATTTATTTTTCAAATAACGCGATCGATTCGACATGCGAGGTATGCGGAAACATATCCATGACACCGGCCTTTTTTAATGTATAGCCTAATTCATTCACTAAAATAGCTGAATCACGTGCAAGCGTAGATGGGTTACAAGACACATAAAGCACCTGTTCAGCGCCCCACTTTGGCAAATAAGGTAGGATTTCTTTTGCGCCTAAACGAGGTGGGTCAATTAATACTTTATTGTATTTTTTCTTCGTCCAAGGTTCCTCAGCGACAGCTTCCATTAAATTAGCGGTATAAAAATCCACGTTGTCCAAGCCATTCTTATCGGCATTTTGTTTTGCCCGTATAATCAGCTCATCACTGCCTTCAACACCGGTTACATGACCTGCCACTCGAGCCATTGGTAGCGTAAAGTTTCCTAAACCACAAAATAGATCAAGCACGTTATCATTTTCATTTAACGCCAGTGTTTCTAGCGCTCTATTAATCATAGAGCGATTAATATCAACATTAACTTGAACAAAGTCGCTAGGGCCAAAGAACAAACTTACATTATTCGGCAATTGGTAACTGAGCGGTGCTTTTTCACCGCTTAATGGGACAATGGTATCTGGGCCTTTGGATTGGGTATAAATATCTACATCAGCAGACACTTCAAAACGTTTTAATACCGCTATATCCTCTTCACTTAACGACTCGAGAATTCTAAAAACTAATGCTGTTCGGCTATCGCAAATAGACACTTCGATCTGCGGAATTTTATCTTTAATCGATAAGTTGCCAATCAACGATGACAAATCCATTAGGCGTTGCCCAACTGAGGGATGTAACACCTCACATTTTTCAATTTCAGCCAAAAAAGGGCTGGCTTTTTCTCTAAACCCTACCAGCACTCGGCCTTTTTTTACGACATCTTTCACGCCTAAACGCGCCCGGTGACGATAACCCCAAAAAGGCCCTGTTAACGCAGGCCATAACTCAACATCTTCGAGTTTAGCTATGCTTTTAAACTGATCGAGCAAAATGCCTTGCTTGGCAAGAATTTGTTTCTCAGGATCAAGGTGTTGAAAACTACAGCCACCACAAATACTGTAATGCTGGCAGCCCGGCTCAACACGGTCGTCAGATGCTTTTAACACCTCAGTAACACGGCCTTCGGCAAAATCTTTTTTCTTTTTACTGTATTCAAAAACAACGTCTTCGCCTGGTAGCGCACCTGCGATAAAAACCGCCTTATCATCTACATGTGCCACACCGCGACCATCGTGGGCTAACGATTCTATTGTTGCTGTTGCCGTTTCAGGCGGTAAGTTCTTTCTTCTATTTCTACGTCTAGCCATGTTGCTTTTAAAACCATCTTTCTATGTTAAATAAGCATTACATTTTAAACGTTAAACAATATTTAATCCGGAAAAACTCCTGTCGAAATATACCGGTCACCTCTGTCACAAATAACAACAACAATTGTTGCATGGCTTAAACGCTTTGAAAGCTCTAAAGCAACATGAGTGGCCCCACCAGACGAGACACCACAAAAAATGCCTTCTCGCTGCGCTAAGGCTCGCATTGTCTGTTCGGCTTGCTGCTGATTAACTTCAAGAATGTCGTCAACACGTGAACGATCATAAATTTTTGGCAAATACTCTTCAGGCCAACGGCGGATTCCTGGAATTTTAGAATCACCTTCCGGCTGAACACCAATCACCTGAATATCATTATTTTTTTCTTTTAAGTACATTGAGGTACCCATAATCGTTCCGGTCGTCCCCATTGAACTAATAAAGTGGGTTACCTCTCCTGACGTGTCGCGCCAAATTTCAGGTCCCGTGCCGTTATAGTGCGATAAAGGGTTATCTGGGTTAGCAAATTGATCCAAAATCGTGCCTTTGCCCTGCTGCTCCATCTGCCTTGCTAGATCGATCGCCGCCTCCATACTGCCAGCGGCCGGTGTTAAAACAATATCGGCCCCGTAAGCCTTCATTGATGCACGCCGTTCTGCACTCATGTTATCTGGCATGATGAGTGTCATTTTGTAGCCTTTAATAGCCGCAGCCATTGCCAAAGCGATGCCTGTGTTTCCGCTAGTCGCTTCAATCAAACGGTCTCCAGGCTTAATATCACCACGTAACTCCGCTTGTTGAATCATGTTAATGGCAGGCCTATCTTTAACAGAGCCTGCTGGGTTATTACCCTCAAGCTTCAACAAAATAGTATTTGTTGTTGAGTCCATCCGCTGTAACCTGACGAGCGGCGTGTTTCCAACAAAATCTTCAATGGTTGGGTAAGTCATTTACTCTCTTTAAAACAAAAATTGGCACAGAAGACTATCATACCTTTACGACGTAGCTAATAATTTTGAGTTATGTCCTTAAGGCCATCGACTTATGCTAAAATTTTTTTAAAAATTACATAAAAAAATAGTTGCCTAATGAAGATAGTTAAAAGCCCCCTTTTTGCTAGAAAAAATCTCTTATTCGCTTTTTATATTGCCTTCATCACACCTTTTGCCGTTGCAAATGAGATAAACGATTTATCTTTTTTTAATACCGAGATTCCTATTGTCTTATCTGCCACTCGGTTAGCACAACCACAAACCGAAGCACCGGCAACGATCACCATCATTGACCGTCAACTGATCAAACTATCGGGGGCAAAAGCCATTCCCGAATTATTTAGATTAGTACCCGGCTTTCATGTTGCTCACTTTCGTGGCAATGAACCTGTTGTTGCTTATCAGGGCTTAGTGGTGAATTCCCCCAAGGCGTTCAAGTATTAATTGATGGGCGCTCTGTTTATAGTCCCCTTTTTGGTGGTGTTGACTGGTCAAATCTTCCTATCATGATGGAAGATATTGAAAGAATTGAAGTTATCCGTGGTCCGAACGGCTCCTCCTTTGGTTCGAATGCATTCCAAGCAGTCATCAATATCACCACATCACATGCGGTGCAAACAAATGATTTTCAAGTTAAAAGCACGCTCGGTGAAAGGGGCTATCAACGCACGCTCCTAACTGGTAGCCATTCCTTTGGAGATATCGACGTTAGACTCTCCGCTTCACACATTGATGATAACGGCTACGCCAATAATGATGACGATAGCCGTCATGACTCGCTGACCGGGCGATTGGATTACCAAATTACTCATCTCGATAGCTTGCAATTGAATTTCGGTATCATCAATACCTTAAGGGAAACACATACACCTGGCACTTTATTAGATCCTTTTGACCCACCTAGAAACACTGATGACTCGCAGCATTCAATTCATGCTAAATGGGAACATTCAACACCTGATGATCAACTGTTTATTACTCAAGCTTCCTATACCAGACACCTACACAAAGACAAATTTACAACTTTCTTTGATGCCAACAATATAGGTTTAGGCTTTATGGGGAGCTCCGTTAGTCGTCTCGACTTCACCGAGTACTTTGATCGATATGATATGGAATTTGAGCATCAATTTCATTTTAATGATCAAGTTCGCGTTTCTTGGGGCCTTGGCAGTAGAATCGATCGTGTCTATTTACCTCTTTTACAAAACTCTACACAGAAACTTGATAATTCTATTCAGCGCATCTTTAGTAATGTTGAGTGGCGCCCCGAACATAATTTAATTATCAACATGGGCGCACTTTGGGAGCATTCTCAATTATCAGGTGATGATCTGTCACCACGGTTGGCAGTAAACTACCTGCTAACGCCTTCACAAAGTATTAGGTTTTCTGCCTCTCATTCCATTAGAGCTCCAGTCTTAGTTGAAAATAATTTAAATGCCGATGCGTCAATAGAGTCTATTAGCATACCGGGGCTGGTATTGAATCAACCTTTATTACGAACCAAAGCTGGGCTTGACCCTGAAACAGTAGACTCACTCGAAGCAGGCTACCATGGTTTGTTTTTTAATAACGCACTCACCGTAGACCTTAAGTTATTTAGAAATGAGTACGACAACCTGATTGACGTAAAGGGCCTAGCAACTGACGCGACCCTGTCACTATTTGGCATCCCTATAGCTACCGCTGACCTTGGCACCAAAGTTCAAACAGTCGACAACCTGCATTATGCAAATATAAACGGCTATGAAATTGAACTGAACTATCGACCCGATGCAAATAACTTAGTTCACCTAGGGTATGCATACAACCATACCAATGTTGGGAGAATCACTCACAATGATATTGAAAATATTCGCAGCTCTGTACCAAAAGATGTTTTTAATATTTTGGTCTCCCATACGTTTGATAATAATTTATGGGCTAGCATTGCTTTCTACTACACTAGTAGCATGGAGTATTTAGACTCGGGTAACCCACAAGGTCCGTTAAGGCGCTTAGATATTAATACAGGAAAATCATTTAACCTATCACAACGCCAAGAAATAGACCTTAGCTTTAACCTACAACTGGCTCTTGATAAAAACAAAGACTTCCTGAATGAATTTGAACTCGATAACCGAGCATTTGTCGAACTAACCTATAGGTATGACTAAAAGGACGACAGTAATACAAGTTAAGACATGGAATGTTGCACAAAAAACTCTAGGTATTTACTAACCAGCTTATTACTGGTCGGCTTTATTTATGTTCCTTATGTTGAGAATCAATACCTATTTTCAATGTTCCCTCGATTACTCTTCTTCTACCTAATTTTGAATAGCCTCACACAGCAATGCTCCTTAGCTAAGCTATTAATAACATGATGACTATAATTTTTAATGCTTTTTTGATAGCTAAAATTATCTGCCTAACTTTCGGCATTAAACTTAGTCATAGTCATAACATATTCTCTTATGTTGTTAAGCAACAATTTTTCGCAGAACGTCTAAAAAGGAACAGACTACTCACCAAAGGCAACCCCACGTATCAAACCATTGCTAATATTCGACTGTACTTTAAACTATCGAAAAAGCTAACTAATGGAATCCGTTTTAGCTCATCATTAGCATCCAATAAAAAGCAGCCTCTTCATCAATACGTAGTCACCAATAACCAAATGCATCAAAGGATAAAATAGCGTGCTGATTAACACCCATCAGCCCAGAAAATTTTATAGTGTCTATCTAGCAGTGGCTTTACTGCTGATACCTATACCCTTACTTGCACAAAATTTGGCTATCATTTCTGATAACGCTAGCCATTATCAAACCAGCTATAAAACACTTATTACGAACCAGCTATCTCAAGACCCCAGCATACAATTACGAAACATACCGACCAGCTCATTAAGCACCGAAACGCTAATAAAAGACTCACCCGACATCCTGATTAATCTCGATAATAAAGCCATAAAAAACTCGTGGAATTGAATATACAAACCACAACATTTCACGCCTTAACAACATTATCACATGCTAAAAAGAACATCCCATGCTTACCGTCATGCCGAGAGCTTCGGCCTAATCACTTTTTCTTTGTCTTGGATCAGCCACCAGCTAGACAATTAAATTTAATACAACGTCTTAGCCCTTTATTTAAAAACATTGGTGTTATTGTCACTCATCAATCAAAAGATCAGCTAACACACTTAAAGAAAATTGCCGCGGATAAAAAATTAACCATTAACGAACACCTTAGTAATTCAAAAAATGTAAATTCCCAAATAGGTCGTGTTTCACAATCTTCGGACATCATTCTCGCAATAGCCGATACCGATATTTATAACGCCACGTCTCTTTCACAAATCCTACTAACCAGTTACCGTTATGGAACACCCATCATAGGTTTTTCTAAAGGCTTTATAAGAGCCGGGGCTATTGCAGGAACAGTCAGTAGCCTCGAGCAGTTGGCTAAGCATTTAACCGAAACAATCTTCGCCCTAGAGGAAGCAAAGAAGCCTCTGGCAAACAGTATTGTTTACCCTAAATATTTCAGCGTTATTTCCAATAGAAATGTCGCAAAAAGTTTAAACCTACATTTCCCTAACGATAAAGCATTACAAGCGCAATTAATCAGCTATGAGTTTGATAAGTAGGTTTCAATTACAAGATAAGCTGCTTCTCCTAGGCGTTATGCCAGCAGCCATCGTAGCCATTATATTAGCCACCTACCTAACCTCAACGCGTTTAAATGACATGTACGATTTATTGCATAAAACGAATGAGAACTTATGTCTTTCAATAGCCAAGTCCAGTGTTAATGGTGTCTTTTCTGGGAATTTAGCGGCGCTCGATGCAGTTGTCCGTTCAGTAGTTAATGAGCCAGATATCCTCTCTATTAAAATTACAGACAGTGCGGGAACGGCTCTTTCCTATGCAAGCAGTGATATTGCAACACCCTCATTACTATCCAACCCATCAAAAGAAATTGTTCAACCAATCACACTTAAATCAATTGAAAACACGGATGAATTTGATAGCTTATTAGTTGGCCCACCGGTTGAAAAAAATGAAACCATTGGTTACGTCACACTCACGCTTTCATATGAGGCTATTCAACAACGGCAATATAATATTTTATCTAACACAATCTACATCACCTTATTTTTACTATTGGTAATCGCTCTTATTGCAAAATACTTCAGCGCAACAATTAGTCGCCCCATTCTAAAATTAACACGTGATGTAAAAAACATTACTAAAGGCAACTATACTCCACCACCTAACACCCCAAATATCAGTAGCAAAGATGAAATTGCCACACTCGAGAGCGGTGTTCATGAAATGGCTCAGCAAATTAATAATCACCAACGGATTCTGAAACAGAGGGTCCTTGAAGCGACGCAAGAGTTAAGGTCTCAAAACGACAAGCTTTTTTCTGCCCAAGAAGAAATCCTCAAATCCGCCGATGCAAAATCACGGTTTATTTCACATATAAGTCATGAAATACGAACTCCGTTAAATGGCATTATCGGCTTTCTTGAAATCATTCAACAAACCCCTCTTGATGATGAGCAACTGAAATTGGTCAATGCATCTCATTTATCATCAAAAAATTTACAAACCATTATTAATGAAGTATTAGATTTTACCCAGCTTGAATCTGGCAAAGTACTTATTCATAAAACAAATTTTGAACTGAAAAAGGCAATACAAGATGCCATTTTGCTTTTATCTGCCCAAGCAAAGGAAAATCACGTCAGCATTAATTATCAGCACGATGCCAATGTCCCTGTGGTTATTAATCAAGACCACGTCAAGTTTGGCCAAATACTTATTAACCTACTTAGCAATGCTATCAAGTTCAGCCACCAATCATCTGTTATCGTTCGCTTAAAAATGAACCCTTACAAGCAGGATGTTATTGATATTAGCATCATTGATCACGGTATCGGCATCAGTGAACATAACCTCAAACAGCTTTTTCAAGAATACTCTCAACTTGATGGCGCTACTAGCGACCAAGGAACAGGTCTTGGCTTAGTAATTACTAAACGCCTGCTAAACGCACTTAACGGCAGCATTAAGGTAAAAAGCACCTTAGGCGAAGGTTCTAATTTCACCTTTAGTCTACCCTTTACACAGGTGAAAGATAGCTACCAAGCTATTAATAAACCCATAGCGATTGAACACCCTCTGCCCGACCTAAGTTCTTTAAATATATTAGTTGCAGACGACAACGAAATTAATCGATTATTGTTGAGTCATTTATTAGAAAAACAACACGCTAATGTAACCTGTGTTAACGATGGCCAACAAGCCATTGGACTAGCCTTCAAGCACCCCTATGACCTGATGCTATTTGATTTAAGAATGCCTTTAAAAATGGGCAATGAGGCACTTTTTGAAATACGTAACCACTCACAAAACCCTAACTATAAAACACCCGCCATTGCTATTACTGCACACATTACCTCAGGTGAAGAGAAGGCACACCACATCAGTTCATTTGACGGGTACCTAATAAAACCTATTGATCAAGTACACTTTTTCGCCTTAATTGAGCAATTACTTAGCGAACATGATTTTGATACGCAGCCTTTTATATCAACCACTACAAATGGCGATTCAGCCTCTAACAGTCAACCGTTTGATTATCACTTAGCTAAAAAAAGCATGAATGCGGACCATTCGTTTATGTTAATTATGCTTGAGAAGTTTTTATCTGAACTTCCTAAACAAAGCGAAGACATTTCAGAGCTGATTGGGCAAAACAACATAGTGGATGCAGCAGAAGCAGTCCATAAAATCCACGGTTCGGCAGCATATTGTGGAACACCTTTATTAAAATCAGCAGCGAAAAAACTTGAGCTTGTATTGAGGGAAAACGATAAAAATAATATTCAAAAGTTCCACAAGATTTTTTGTAATGAAATACAGACATTGCTTACATTAAAAAGCGACATTCTTACCTTGCTGCAAACCCTTACTAATAATCAAGAAACTTAAACAACTTTCTTATAACGTGCCCATAGCAACCATGACATGGCGCTTTAATCAATCAAGAAACCCTAATTACAGTTAAGTAGAAAACCTTAATCCCTCTGCATTAATACTCATACTCTATCAATACGCGCAACGTACTATCAGGGCCTTTATAACCTAAGCCAAATATGGAGCCAACTTCCCAATGCATTTTTTTCGCATGAGCTAAGCGAATATCACCCATTACAACAGGGCCTACCGCCTGGCCATTTTCATTACTATAAAACTCAATGGCAGGTTCTAACTTTTCTGAATACCGGTAGCGTGCCTGAAGAACTAGCGACGATTCAAGCTCATTCTTTATTTCATTCCCCCACTCATACTCAATAATAAAATTGGCCGCACCCACCCATTTCCCCAACTCTTTTTCCATTAAAAGACCACTGGATAAGCCCCAAGTATCGTCGTGCTGCTGATGCTCAAGTTCAAATAAAACACCCCAGTCAGCATCGTACTCACCTTGTTCAGTTAACTGCCATTTTACTTCCAGCTCTAAGGCCTCTAAAGAAAAGTGCCGATCGTTATCTTCTGCAATAAGATAGCCCTCAACGAACAAGCTATCCGATAATGATTTACCGATACCAAGCCGGTGAAGTTGCTGCCCATCTCCTGATAACATTCGCCATTCCAGCTCCCTTTCTAAAGGCTGGACGTACGGGTGATACACTTTATCTACCGAAAATTCCGATGCTGCCACACGAACGGCTAAAAGTGCTAAACAACAGGCTTGTAGTGTTCTGTTTATTGTTCTCACTCGCCCATTTCCCACTTAAAGGTTTTAAAAGTCCTAACAGCTAAGGCCGATGAAAGCATTAAACTTATAAAATACCCACCAACTTGAATAGGCGTTGGCGTTGATTCATAGCCAAGCAAGGCATATAAAATTTGCCCTATAACAGAGCCCTCACTCACCCATGATGAGGTGTTCCATAATGGTGATTGACTGATCAAAATATCCGCCTGAATTAACAATTGAAATGCTTGAGTGGTCATACTCGCGCTGATTAGAACCAAGGCAACTAAGCAAACAGCAACCCCCTTCCTAGGACGCAAATTGATCATTAAATAATACATAAACACTCCCACACTGAAGCCAACTCCAGCTCCAATAAAGCTGCCTGCAAGCACTGTTTCTAATAGCTGCTCATTACCTATAAAACCTTGAATATAAATGATTATTTCTGACCCTTCGCCCACTAAAGTGGCCGACAAACACCCAGCAATCGCCCATACAGTTGTTTTGTAATAAGGTCGCCTACCCATTGAAAAAATTAAAAATAACAAACAAATAAACGTCATTAGGTGCATGCACGCATTCAAAATTTCTTGCCCAACACCATCAAAAAACATCGAAATAGATGCAATATGACGAGCATAAAAAATTGATAACACCCCACCTAAGCCCAAAGAGGAAAGAAAGTAACGACGCGGTAATTGCAGTTTCTGAGATAGCACTAACAGCACACTGACTATAAGCGCTGCTTCAAATACTTCCCGTAAGATAATAATGACTGAATTGATAAGCATAACGTTACTTTACAATGACCTTGCCCTGAGCTGTTTTAGGAAAAAACTCACCAAAAAAGGGGTATTCACCCGCTGGTAATGGACCTATAAAAACAACGCCTTTTGAATGTCCTGGAATAACTTTCTCACGGTTAAGCTCATAACTCTCAAACTCCTCTGCTGTCTGGTCTTGGTTATCAATTAACAGCTTTACTTTGGTATCGACGGGAATTTCAACCGTGGACGGGTAAAACAGGTGATGACGAATAACAATATTAACTGTAGGTGCCGCGAAAAGTGGGGTTACTGTCAACATTAAGCAGATGATGAGTAATATAAATATACGCATAGATGCCCTTAAATAGCTGGAAATTCTACCATCACGTTTAAACCACCTAATTCAGCTGATACTGCCAGTTCAACCTTAGCCCCATGAAAAGTAGAAATATGCTGCACAATGGCTAAGCCAAGCCCACACCCTAATATACCGGATGCATGTCTATCTCCACCCACCCGATAAAACCGTTCAAAAACACGTACCCGATCTTCTTCTACGATGCCTGGCCCAGAGTCTTCTACGCAAAGCATCACAGCATTGTCTTTGGATTTAATATTTACCGAAATAACACCCTTTGCTGGCGTATATTTATTGGCATTAAGAATTAAGTTTTGCAATAAACTCTCTAGTGCAAATTCATTACCTTTGATAAGGCATACAGGCTCTGCATTCAAACTTATTCTTTGCTGCTTTGACTCAAACCGCATGTATTCGTTGGCAATCACCATCTTAGCAATATCAGTTAAGTTTAACGGTTCCATTTGCTGAGCAGCTTGATCGGCTGAATGTTGATATAAACTCAGTATCTGCTCAATCACATGCCCCATTCGTTCCACTCCCTCTTTCAAAGGTTCTAGATCGCCATCAGTTATGTCCTTAGTAGACATTAGGTTGTGTAACTGCACTTTTAAGGAGCTAATAGGGGTACGCAACTCATGCGCCGCATCCGCAGAAAATTGCTGCTCACGTACGAATGCATCATTTAAGCGATTGAATAAGTCATTGATTGTTATAAGTAATTGCTCTAATTCTTTGGGTTGTTGTTTAATCGAAATTGCAGACAGATCATCCGCTTTCTTATCACCGAGTTGCGTGGTTAATTCACGTAAAGGCTTTAAACCAAAACCCACCGTTAACCAAATAATAAAGGCGGCCAATGGGATAGCCATCACTGTTGGTTTGATGGCAGATAATACAATTTTATCGGCTATTTCATAACGTAAGTCGATACGTTCCCCTGTGATCACCCAGCGTTTAAAAAGCCTGTCTTGTAATATGTAAGTACGCCAACGAAAGTCTGCGTAGTTTTCATCATGAAAGCCTTCCGACAATTGACTGTTAAACATTTGGTGTTCAGGCGCATTACCGGAGCGCGCAATAAGTACGCCATCATGCGACCAAATTTGAAAAAAAACCGAAGGCTTAAGGTCGAGTGTTTTTTCAACCCTAGGCGTGAGATCATGATTAGCATGTACAATAATGCTGGCTAAGTTTTTAAGTCGCTCATCAAACAAAGCATCCGTTTTAGCAAGACTCGAGCGGTAGCCTAGCAATAACGATAAAAACGTCACCGCGGTAATAGTCGCTAACAGTGTTAACAATAAAAAGGTACGAATTGACCTCATACTGGCTTCACTATATACCCAACACCTCGAAGTGTTTTGATAAAACCTTTAGGTAACTTTTTTCTAAGATGATGAATATGAACTTCTATCGTATTACTCGCCACCTCTTCATCCCAGCTATACAGTTTTGACTCCAGGCTTTCGCGTGTTAAAACACGCCCAGCATTTTCCATCAGTGCCTTTAACAAGGTAAACTCACGACGCGATATATCCACCGCTTCGTTGGCAACCGATAAGCCATAACAAGCCGTGTCTAATACAACATCACCGATATGAAGGCCTGCATGTTTGGAGCTACTAGAACGGCGTTCAACAACTCTTAAACGCGCCAACAGCTCATCCACTTCAAATGGTTTTGCTAAATAGTCATCCGCCCCTAAATCCAAGCCCGACACCTTGTCATCAATCGATGATCTAGCCGTTAAAATAAGTACCGGCAACTGCGCTGTATGCTGCCTAATGGCCCGCAGTACATCCAAGCCATCTATATCAGGCAGACCCAAGTCTAAAATCACAATATCAGTCGGCTCAGTTTTAACGACGTTTATCGCTTGTTGGCCATGCTTCAAATGATTAACCACAAAACCTTCGTGTGTGAGCGTCTTTACCAAGGCGTTAGCCAATGCTACATCGTCTTCAACCAATAAAATATTCACTTGTTCAGTTTAAATGCTAATTAATTTCATGCAATGCTTCATTTATTTCATGCCGGCGGCCGCTATCTGCAAGCGCTCTGCCTGGCCTTGCTTTAGCATCGAGTGCTTTTATGAAGCTAGCTTGAGCTTGTTTTTTCTCACCTTGATCCAGCAAAAACAAAGCATAAAAATAATGACTATCAATGCCGTTTGGATCAAGGAGTATGCCCTTTTGAAGGTACCTTTTTGCTTGTTCGTCATTGCCAAAACTAATAGGCCAGCCTGGCGCTTTAAAATATAATGTTCCCAAGGTTGTATATGCTGAGCCAGACAACGCTTTATCATCTAATAAAATAGATTTTTCCAAATCTTTTTTTGCTTCTTTTATTAATGATAACGCACTCAGGCCACCCTTAACGCCTGCGAAACTTGATTTAATAATACCCCGCCAAATAAGCACTTCCGCCGATGCCGGATGCAACTTAACTGCCTCGTTAGATTGCTCTATTAAGCTCTCAAACGCTTCTTCTTGCTGCGCCCCATTCAATTGGTAGTTAGCTTTTGCCCAATCTTTTGCCAAAAGAGCCACATCCTGTTGAACATCTGCCAAGACGGTAGTTGATGATAAGAGCAAAACGTAACACATTATTTTCGCAATATTTTTCATCCTAAACTCCAATTTAGGTTACTCAGCAACCTTTAGTGTTTGCTCACTGTTTATCCGTAGATTGAACAGCCAGCGCTTAATAACATCATTGATAAGCCAATGCACCACTACTCGTCACGCTGTTTTATATATTTATAAGTACGCTTACCTTCTATGCTAATGTCTTTTCAGGCTGTTCAGTTAAACTACAAAAAATATCACCATAGAGTCGATAAAACTGTTTGGCACAACGAATAATAAGCTGCTGCTCAGCTGGCTCATTTATTTTATTCATTAAGCTTTCAAAAAATTGAACATGATCCTGATCGAGTGCGCCATGTGAGCGTAAATAACTAAACGCCTCATCAGGTAAACTCAAGGCCTCTTGAATGCCATCTGCCGCTCTATCGGCCGTCGTGACACTGGTTCCCTCTAACACATGAACCATACCAAAAAAGCCTAAGGGGTTAACACGGTTAATAACATCATAGGCATACGCAACCATTAATTCCGTTTCAAAGGCTGGCGCGTCATGCCGGACTCTTTCTTTATCAACCCCACACACAGCAAGGTCGTTTAAAATCCATTCTTGATGGCCTAACTCTTCCTCAATGTATTCTGCTAGTGCATTACGCAGCCACTCTTTTTCCTCTGGAATTCTCGCACCTGCTGCCATTAATAATGGCACCGTATGTTTAACATGGTGATAAGCCTGTTCTAAAAAAGCGATATATTCCTCTTCTGAGATTGTTCCAGACACCGCTTTGTTAATAATCGGGGCCGCCAACAGTTGATGACGCTCCTGCTCGGTTTGTTGCTGCAATTGATGAAAAAAGGCCATTGTCCTTACTCCGAATATAATTGATGTATAGTTGATTGATACTGCCTCAAAATAGCCTCCCTAACGGGTCTGCCATTAGAGGTCATCGTGCCTGCTGAAAAACTCATCGGTTGTGGTAGTACTGCCCATCTTTTAACCCGCGCATAATTAGGCAGTGAGCGATTCGCTTTGATAATACTATCCTTTATTATTTCTTCAGGCATTGCTTCGTCCCTTAAGGATATTAGTGCGATGCAGTGTGGCCGTTGATCGCCAAACACGACACACTGTTTAAGCAAACCATCGCTTAATAAAACGCCTTCAACCCATTCAGGGCTAATATTCCGACCATAACTTGAAATAAGAAGGTTTTTTTTACGCCCATTGACATATAGATACCCTTGTTCGTCTAAAAACCCCAAATCGCCCGTTCCAATTTCTGCTTTTCCCCATGAAGCAGGCTCTCCTACGTAACCTAGGAACGGGTTTCCATAAACAATAATTTCATCGTTCACAATGCGTACTTCAAGGTGCGGCAAGGGCTTGCCAACCGACCCCGCTTTATTATTTTTAGCTGAATTTAAACTCACAACCGAAGTACACTCAGATAGCCCATATCCTTCATATACGGGCAAGCCATACGATTGCGCTTGCTGAATGAGTTGTTGAGACACTTTGCTACCACCGACAGCCATAAACGCTATGGACGAGGGGAGCGTCCAACCTTTTTTTATCGCACCAATAAGGCTCAGTAGTATTTCTGGTAATAAAATTAAACTAACGGGCTTATATTTTTCAATCGTTTTAAGCAAAGCTGATAACTTAAAGTCACTGCTGCCATTAAAGCCTAATTGATTGCTGGGTAAGGCAATAATAGTTCCACCATTTAACAAGGTGACGTACGAACCCGCTGTGTTTTCAAGTAAGGTACTAAACGGTAATACTGATAAATGCTTTCCGACTGGCAATTGTAATGAATCATGCGTAGCTTTCGCGACCGCAAACTGCTGCTTGCTCGATAAGCAAACACCTTTAGGCTCACCTGTTGAACCCGATGTAAACGTTATTTTCGCAGTAGAAACGGGTAATTCGCTATCCGCTATATTTTTCAAATTACTACAGAGTAAATCCCCAATCAATACCTCTGTATTCAATAACTCCGTAACTTTCGATAAGCTATCATCACGCTTATGAACCAGCGCAAATGCGCCTGATTTTTCAATAGCAAAGGCTAATTGCTGCTGAGAAAAAAATGCCGGCAAGGGTAACAAGGCCACCCCTGATACATTAGCAGCAAAGTCAACTAACAACCACTCAGGCGAATTATCACAAAACAAGGCCAATACTTTATGCTGATAACGTGCTAAAAACCTTGATATAACATTAACCCCATTCAGCAATTCTTTATAGGTGTATGCTTTTTTTTCGCCAACAATGGCTATATCACTTGGCCGCTGTTTGGCAAGCTCTTTAATTTCGTTCCAAAGCATTACCGGTCCAAAGATACTCGCAATACAAGCTGATCAATTGTGGACTGATAATTAGTCATCACAAAACCTGAAACCGGATGACTTTTCAATATTGCATAAGCTTTTTTTATATCGCCTGCAATAACTTTTGGTTGGTTTTTGTAATAACTGCCCCATGAACCACTATCAAACGCAAGACTTTCGGCTTGGGCATCACAAATATCAATACACCCAATATCCAGTTCCGAAATCATAGATTGAACTTGCTTAGTTGCGGTAAATAATGCCCAATCAATATCTAATTGATAGAGTGTTGACACTATTAAAACAAACAGCATTTTACTGGTACTAGGATAGCTCGATGTTAAGTTACCAATTTCCGCTATCTTCTGCCGGTCAACATTAAGGTTGATCAGCCGACTAATCACTAACTCAGCCTTATCATCTAAATATTGTTCTAAAAACATTGGGTTATCGATCTCAGCCGGATAGAACCCAAGCACTGATGTTATATTTTTTTTGGTTTCTGCAGATAATAAATAAGGTAAAAAACTCTTAATCTGCGCGGCATGGTTTTTATAAAATTGCTTTGTAATATATGCTTCTACATTAGCTCGTTGCGGTGATTCAAGGCCTGTTAAAACAACAGATAAGTGAGGTAAAAAAACTCGTTTGCTTGCTTCTGAATCAGCACGTTGTTTGCTACCCTCTGATTCACTTTGTAGTGCACTCATAACCAATCCTTATTCTCATAGACTGGTTACGAGTGTACTTGTTGAAAATTAAGCCAATCTTAAGAGAATTGGAATAAATGCAAAAACATAATAAAAGCCTTATATTTCCCTGAACATCGCCTTTAATACGTTACAGCCTATGCTGTAGGCCTAAGGTAGCCTACAAACAAGTATTAACAAATTGATAAATTTAAGGCACATTAGGATTTTCTAAAAAGTTACACCTTGTTAAATAACAAGGTCACGTGAGTTTCAAGCCGAGCTTCTATTTAACCTTTTTCCAATAAAATATTTCTTTCAATTGGTCAATCGCTTCTTTTGCGGTTGTGGTTTTAATAGTATCTATCAATTCACCTACTTTAAAGGTTCTATGCTCCTCATAACGCACACCCACTTGAGGCATATTTGCTAAACCAGTTTCTTTTGCATGTTCTTCAAAAGCTTTGTTTTTCCAAAAGAATGCACCTGGCATTGTGGTAGGAATAACCAATGCAAAGAATAAAGAACGCCTAATCACGGCTGTACTAAGTAATGACAGCCCTAATATCAACCAACCCAGCGTTGATGATGGAGAATCAAGCAATAAGCAAGACACAATAATTGAGGAGCCTAACAATACATTACTAATAATATAAGGCCATGCAAAACGGGTTGTTTGTAAGTACCATGAAGCACTACCTTCTCCCTCACTATTTTTAAGATCAGCGGCATGCGCGACGTGCCCTATGGCTTCAAGCAGCAAACCCAGCAATAGTAAAACTACCAAACTAATATATTGTGTAGTATTGAGAGCATCTGCTATTAACGCAACGAAAACAATCGTTAATGACCCAAGACTCAAACATGTTCCAACAAAAGAACTCGCTGTTTGCCAGTGATCCCAAAATGGGCGTGCCTTAATTCTATATAGCTTATACATATAAAACAGACCTACTGGACCACTGAGTACGCCCATAATGGCAAACAGTCCAATCAATGGCTTAATCTCAAAATAACTAAAAACACTAAACCCAAGCAAGCTGCTAAAAAACAAACTAACCCCAGCAATTTCACGGCTTACCGGTGAATGGCGTAAATTATAAAAACCACGGTAAAAACGATGTGGTTTGCCCAAATGCATATTGAGTTTATAGAAGCCAACCATCAGCAATACATTCATCAATACTAATAACGGCAGATACGCAGCAGACGACTGAATCGCTACTATCGCTTCAACACCCGTAAAGCTACCAAGCACAATGATTAAAAACGCGCCAAGGATGGCTTGTGTTGATAATGTAAAAATGACATGAGAACTTTCATGCGTCATCAGCAAAGCTTTCCAATTCCATTGCTTTTTGACTCCATGCTTTTCATCTACTACCGGTTTATACTTTCCAACCTCTTCATCTTTATGATATTTAAGCGGCATCGAGTCGGTACGCGTCATTTCACGCTTATTTTGTCGCGTTTGCTGAAAACGAATATTCGGATGCGTAATATCTGCTGTTGGAAAACCCGGTATTTCAGCTTGAGCCTGTTCCCTATTTTCTGGCACATTCTCAATGACTCCAAAATCCAACGCATTACCTAAACAGGCTGATACACATGACGGTTTTAACCCCACCTCTAATCGATCAACGCACATATTACATTTACTAACCTCACCTTTAACAGGGTCAAGTTGAGGGGCGTTATAAGGGCAAACCCATGTACAGTAACCACAGCCGAAACAAATATCTGGGTCTTGTAACACCGCACCATATTCAGCAAACTTTGTGTAAGCTCTTGTTGGGCAACCTTTTAAGCAAACAGGGTCATCACAATGGTTACAGGCCATCGAAATATTAAGGCGCTGATAATCTGGGTACGTTCCGCCTTCGACATAACCAACCGAACGGAATGAGATATGAGCAGGGTTATCATTTTTTTCACTGCATGCCGCTTCACATGCATGACAACCGATACAGTTATCTGCATTTAAATAAAACCCATGCTGTTTATATCGATCTGGGTTTTCGCTAATACCTGTATCACCATTTATATTAAGGCTCACCTCCCTTAACGCATTACCCTCCTCGGCGAGCTCAATATTGTCTCCATATCGGTTTTTTTCTCGGCTTTCTTCTGTCCTTAAAAAAGCATATTTTTGTTCATCACTACGTGTTTCAATCATGGGACTTAAAATGTTCTTGCTTCTAAATTTAATCGTGCAGCAACTTCCTGATTTACATGCTCTATTCGTACTGCGCATTGTTTAAAGGCAGGTTGCCGTGAATGTGGGTCTAATAGTCCTAATGTAAGTCGGTTAACGCAATCAAAAAAGTGAAAGGGAATAAACACCATCGTCCTAGGTACTCGTTGTGTCAACATAACCATAACAACAGCATCACCACGACGTGAAATAACACGCACATAGGACTGATGCTCTATCCCCTGTTCAGCTGCTGTATCAGGGTTCATTTCCATAAATGGCGTTGGACTGTATTTATTGTTATTACCGACTTTTCCAGTTCTAGTACGTGAGTGAAAGTGCTCAACTAACCGGCCTGAATTCAACCAAAACGGGTATTGCTCGTCTGGTTTTTCATTATTATCGATAAACGGTAGCGGAATCAGTTTAGCCCGACCACCGGGATGGCGAAAAGTAGCTGGTTCGGTATACAAGCGTTTTCCACCTTTAAGCGGCTTTTCACCCTTATCCACCTGCTCTTGCGTATAAGGCCACTGAATGCCCTTATTCTGCTCAATCAAATCATGAGTCATACCCGATATATCAACCAGCCGTCCTTTGGATAGTTCGCGCATTTCATCAAACACTTCATGAAAATTATCAGGGAAGTTCATCTTTCTACCCTGTTCAAACTGTTTTGCTAGGCCGTTAAAAATATGTAAATCTGTTTTTGACTGACCATAGGGTTCTTTTACTTTACGAATAATATTGACCCTTCTTTCTGTATTCGTAAACACGCCTTCCTTTTCAGCCCAAATAGCCGCTGGTAGAAAAATATGTGCATATTGCGTTGTTTCCACATCAAGGTAAGAATCCTGCACTACACAACATTCAAGCTTTTCTAATGTTTTACGAATACGCGCCGTATTAGGCATTGATGTCATTGGGTTTGTACCCACCAACCACAGACCTTTAATTGCGCCGGTTTCAATGGCAGGAAATATATCTGTTTGTGCAAGCCCCCGTTTCTTTGGGAAAAACTCTGGATCTACGCCCCAGTATTTTCCAATATCAATTCGGTCTTGTTCATTCTCTAATAAACGATAGCCAGGTAGACCAGAACACGATGACCACTCTCGTGTTCCCATCGCATTACACTGTCCAGTAATAGACAAGCTGGTCCCACCTTTTTTACCAATGTTGCCAGTCAGCAAGCTAAGGTTATTAAGCCCCACCACTCCATCTGAGCCATGCGTGCTTTGATTAATACCCATCGTCCAAATATTCATTGCGGCGCCAGCTTTTGCGTACAAACGAGCAACATTACGAATCGTATCTTCATCAATACCGCATATTTTAGATGCCGTTATCGGGTCATAGTTTTTAACTTCTGCTGCTAATTCGTCAAAGCCAGTAGTATTCGCTTTTATATAGTCTTGATCTTCCAATCCTTCAGCCAGAATGACATGCATTAATGAATTCATTAACACGACGTCTGTACCGGGCGTAATTGCCAAATGCATATCTGCATTTTGCGCCAGCATGGTGACTCTTGGATCAATAACAATTAAAGGAAATTTTCGTTTTTCCTGCGCTTCTTTAAAACGCCAATAAATAATAGGGTGTTGTTCTGGTAAATTGGACCCCCAAGCAATCAGGCAATCGGTATGTTCAAAATCTTCATAACAACCTGGAGGGCCATCTGAACCAAAAGAGCGCTTATAGCCTGATACTGCCGAGGCCATACACAGTGTGGTATTGCCATCGTAGTTATTGGTTCCAATCACACCGCGGGCCAACTTGCCCAAGGTATAAAAACCTTCGGTTAAAATTTGCCCCGTTGATACAATGGCAAATGAGTCTGGCCCATAGGTATCTTGTATGCGTTTAATTTCAGAGGCCATTTTTTCAAAGCTTTCGTCCCAGCTCGCTTCTTGGTATTCATCATGAATATTTGAGCGCATCAGCGGTACGTCACCGCGACCTGCTGACTCAAACAATTCGTGTTCAAAAAGGCCTTTTACACATAACTTGCCTCGATTAACATCTGCATCAGCCACTCCTCGACTTCCTACTGGCACACCATCTTTGTCCGTGCCTACTTCAATTGCACAACCAGTTGAACAATAGCCACAAGTAGCATAGGTCCATTTTTCAATTTTTTTATCCGCGATCGCGATGGGATTTTTTTTATTCCGACCAAATAGCATCTTATTATCTCCCTCGTTTAACCTAGCAACAGTTCGCTTTTACTGACCAACAATGAATCGCCACCCACCCTTAAAGTTATTGGGCGGCCTTCTCGTTTATCCATTTCTACATGTAACAAACTTCGGCGAGTTTCTGCTGTGCCACGATCAATTGCAAAACTATAAGTACCCAGCCGTATATGCTCATGAGAAGCTAGGTAGCCAGCAAAGGTAGGCAAGACCGAACCAAGAGGTGGGTCCTCACGATCGCTGATATTTGGACCCATTAAACGCCCGTGGAAATTACAATCGTCTAGGTCCGTTTTTGCACTAAAAATTAAAATTTCTTGTGCTGCCATAGCGGGTGCTGACGACTCACCCCAAGCCTTCACATCAAAACATGCTTTACGTACATCCGCCTGTGATTTCAGTGGCACAATTAAATAAGGTAAGCCACTCGACACAAGGCGTGTGTAATAGCTTGAATGGTCTATATCTTTCTCATCAATCGATAATAGTTTTGCTAACTCTTGATCCGTGGGTGTAAATCGGTCAACAACAGGCATACTACTTAATGTAAATTGCACATACCGCTTACCATTCGCATCCTTAGAAATATTTGCGGTAACATCTTGGCTATTTTGCTTTACCATAATGCTTGTATAGTCGCCTTCCAAGCTAACTTTTCCAGTTTCCACTAAAACATTGGCAATCGCTAAAATAGGATGTCCTGCAAAATCCTTCTCGCCATCGGGCGAAAAAATTCGAGCTTTAAAGGTACTACGGCCCTCATCTGCTTTATAAACGAATGCCGTTTCAGATAAATTTATTTCACGTGCTATACGACCAAGCTGCTCTTCTGGCAGATCCTCTGCATCTGGGAAAACAGCAACCTGTGCCCCTTGAAAAAGCGTATCGGTAAAAACATCGAGAGTGTAATAAGTTACTTTCATTATTTAGCCTTCATTAACTGTTTGTACCGACGACAACTCGGCCATTTATTATTTTTACTGGGTATGCATTAATACAAACACTCTCGTCTTCTAAGCATTGCCCTGTTTCTAGATTAAAGTGCTGTTTATAAATCGGCGATGCCACCACAAGTTCATCACCTATACTGCCAATTATCCCTCTGGATAAAACGTTCACCTCGCTAAAAGGGTCGTAATTACTAAGCGCATAAACTTGTTCGGTCTTTTTCACATAAAACAAAGCTATTTGTCTCTCATCTATCAAAGCAGCTGTACCTGCATTTTCATTTAGATCTGTTAACGCACAGACATCCACTTCACTACTTTTTAATTCATTAACCATTCGTGTATTCATCCGTTTGTTTAAACTTCTTCAAGTTGTGCTGGTATTTCCTCTTTTCGCGCAGGCCGTATTTGATCCCTTTCTGAAACAAATACAATTTGGCTATCGCCTTTGTCAGAATTTACAAACGCTTTAAAGGTTTTTGATTTTTCTTCGTTTTCAACTGTTGTCTTCCACTCACATTGATACGTATCAATAACATTTTGCATTTCTGTTTCAAACGTTTCAGCAAGCCCTAATGAGTCTTCAATGACCACTTCACGCAAATAATCAATGCCGCCTTCTAGGTTCATCATCCATGTAGATGTACGTTGTAATCGATCTGCTGTTTTTACATAAAACATAAGGAAGCGATCAATATATTGAATCATTGTTTCGTAATCTAAGCCTGTTGCAAACAAGTCGGCATGTCTCGGCTTCATACCGCCGTTGCCGCACAAGTACAAGTTCCAACCATTTTCTGTGGCGATCACGCCAACATCTTTGCTTTGCGCTTCTGCACACTCACGAGTACAACCCGAAACAGCAAACTTTATTTTGTGTGGTGTGCGCAAACCCTTGTAACGATTCTCTAAATCAATCGCCGTTGTCACACTATCGGCAACGCCATATCGGCACCACGTACTACCGACGCAGGATTTAACTGTTCGTAAAGATTTACCGTAGGCGTGACCTGTTTCAAAGCCCGCATCAATTAATTCTTTCCAAATAACAGGTAGGTCTTCTTGGTGCGCACCAAATAAATCAACACGCTGCCCACCGGTAATTTTCGTATACAAATTATATTTTTTGCCAACCTCACCCAGAGTAATCAGCTTGTCAGGTGTAATTTCACCACCTGGAATCCGAGGTACGATTGAATAAGTGCCATTTTTCTGAATATTGGCAAGATAACGGTCATTCGTGTCTTGCAGGCCAGTATGTGGAGTTTCTAATACATAATCATTCCAGCAAGAAGCAAAAATAGACGCTAGCGTTGGCTTACAAATATCACAGCCATACCCCTTACCATGTTTTTCGATCATTTCATCGAACGTTTTAATCTTGCCGACACGAACCAAGTGATAAAGGTCTTGGCGGGTATACGCAAAATGTTCACACAAATCTGTATTAACATCCATCCCCAGTTTTTCTAACTCTTTATTCAGTACTTGACCAACAAGTGCCGTACAACCACCGCAGCCTGTTGTTGCACTGGTACACTCTTTAAGGCTTGCCATCGTTGTAGCGCCATCTGAGATGGCTTGGCAAAGCGCACCTTTGGATACATCAAAACAAGAACATATTTGCGCAGCATCCGGTAAAGCTTCAACACCTAAACCTGTTGCGCCTGAGCCATCTCGTTGTGGCAAAATTAATGCATCCGGATACTCTGGCAAAGCAATATCGTTCAGTTTAAGTTGTAACAAATTACCGTAATCAACCGTATCGCCAATTAACACCGCACCTAATAAGCGTTTATTATCTTCACTGACGACGATCTTTTTATAAACGTCATCTGCACCATTGACATAAGTGTAAATCTTCGCCTTTTCAGTGGTTGCATGCGCATCACCAATACTCGCTACATCCACACCCATCAGTTTTAATTTCGTGCTCATATCTGCACCGGTAAAACTATTCTCCTTGAGTGATAACCGGTCTGCTACAACTTGGGCCATTTGATAACCCGGTGCCACCAAACCAAATATTTTGCCATCCCATAAAGCACACTCGCCTATCGCATAAATGTCTTTATCTGACGTTTGACAATGATCATCAATAACAATACCGCCTCGCTCACCAAGTGTCAGACCACAATCACGAGCAATATCATCACGCGGTCTAATACCGGCTGAAAATAAAATAACATCGGTTTCAATATGTGAGCCGTCAGCAAAGTTCATCCGATGCAGACACTGCTCACCATCAACAATGCCTTGTGTATTCTTTTGGGTATGTACGCTAACACCTAACTCTTCAATTTTCTTACGTAACACTGCGCCAGCGCCATCATCAATTTGTACGGCCATCAACCGTGGCGCAAACTCAACAACGTGTGTTTTCAACCCCAAGTCTTTTAACGCTTTTGCGGCCTCAAGACCCAACAAACCACCACCAATAACAACGCCTACCTTAGATTCTTTACCTGCTTTCGCAATATCAATTAAGTCATCAATAGTTCTGTAGACAAAACAATTTTCCCTTTCATGGCCTGGGATAGGTGGAACGAAGGGAAAGGACCCTGTCGCTAGAACAATTTTATCGTATGAAATACGTTGACCCTTATCGGAGGTAACGATTTTTTTGTCACGATCAATGTGGGCTGCACGATCACCGATATGAACGGTAATATTATTTTTTTCAAAGAAATCCGGCTCAACAAGTGACAGATCCTCTTCAGTTTTACCATTAAAGTATGACGATAGTTGAACACGGTCATAAGCAAACCTCGTTTCTTCACAAAACGTTGTTATATCGTAGTTTTGCATTTCATCGCTGTTTACCATGGACTGTAGGAATTTATGCCCAACCATACCGTTACCAATGACAACTAATTGTTTTTTATTACTCATGCTTTATGTATATCCAAAATTCTTTATAGTCACACCTCCTTAGCACGCAACATGCCAACATCAACCACCACCTCTCTAACAATTGATTTTTAAGCAGAAAATTTTTAAAAACATATAAAAAAAGACAGTCAAAACAGTTTTTTGCTTTAGTGCTGTGCAATAAAAACCCCAATCGCATTAACTTGGTGCAAAAAAGCACATTACCCCAAACAAATAACTACAACGACCATTAAGAGTAAGTAAATACTTAGCTGGCATAGCTTTTGCTCTTACCCTCACAATCTATTGAAGGAGACACATTGCAATGTCGCAAAAACTAAATTTATTATCGTTCAAAGGCAATATTCGTATTTTACATACAACTTGGTTTGCCTTTTTTATCAGCTTTATGGTGTGGTTTAACCATGCCCCATTAATGTCTGTTATCAGAGGTGTCTTTAACTTAACAGCTCAAGAAGTGTCAGTTTTACTCATCCTGAACGTTGCATTAACAATCCCTGCACGCATTATTGTAGGCATGATGGTGGATAGCTTTGGCCCTCGCCGCATGTTCTCAGGCATACTAATATTCTCTAGTTTTTTATGTTTATTTTTTGCTTGGGCACAAACTTTTGAACAACTTGCCTTAGCTCGTTTTTTACTGGGTTTTGTTGGCGCAGGTTTCGTTGTTGGTATCCGTATGATCGGCGAGTGGTTCCCCGCTAGACAAACTGGTATCGCACAAGGTATCTATGGTGGCTGGGGTAATTTTGGCTCGGCAGGTTCCGCCATGGCTTTACCCGCTTTAGCTTTATGGATAGGCGGTGAGGATGGCTGGCGTTATGCATTAACAGCTACCGCAGTGATCGCTTTTTTCTATGGTATTTTTTATTATTTAAGTGTCACAGATACACCAAAAGGTTCAACCTATTTCAAACCTAAAAAAGTAGGTGGAATGGAAGTCACCAGTAAGCTTGATTTGACGCTTTACTTAATAATGAGCATGCCCATTTATGGTGCACTCGCATTGCTCACATGGAAACTCTCTCCAAAGGGTATGGGCTGGTTAAATGAGCAAGTAGTCATTATCACCTATGCATCCATTGCCATTGTCTACCTGTATCAAGCGATGCATATTATTAAAGTTAACAAAGATATTTTCAGCAAAGAAGTACCTGATTTATTTCGCTATCAATTTAAACAAGTTGCCATTTTAGATCTTGCTTATATGGTGACATTTGGTTCTGAATTAGCCCTAGTCTCTATGTTGCCATTATTCTATATCGATATGTTTGGCTTATCGCCTGTAACAGCTGGGCTACTAGCCGCCATTTACCCTGTGATGAACTTAATAGCTCGTCCTGGCGGCGGTATGATGAGTGATAAAATTGGCCGCAAAAAATCGCTTGTTATTTTGTTTTCAGGTATTAGCGTTACCTTTTTATTACTCGGTCAAGTTAGTGAAACATGGGCTGTACCGTTAGTTGTGGCATGTACTATTTTATGTGGGCTATTTTCTAAAGGCGGGTCTGGTGCAGTGTATGCCATGGTACCTCTAATTCAACGTCGTATGACTGGCCAAGTCGCTGGTATGGTGGGCGCTTACGGCAATGTAGGTGGTCTTATATTTCTAACTGTTCTTTCTTTTGTTTCTCCGCAAGTCTTCTTTATGGTGATTGGTGGAACAGCCGCCACCGTTTTATTATTTATGTTTATTTTCTTAGAAGAGCCTAAAGGACAAACAGCCGAGGTGCTTGAAGATGGTACAGTAGAACTTATCGATGTGACATAACCCATCAACACCACTAACATGCAATCAGAATCGATTATAGACCTTGGTCAATCATCCGATAAAGGCCTTAAAACGGACAATGAAGACAGTTATGGTGTTTTACTGCCTGAATCACCTGTTTTAGAGCAAAAAGGGGTGGCTGCGGTTATAGCTGATGGTGTTAGTGGCTGTGATGCAGGTAAACTCGCCAGTGAATCTTGTGTAAAAAGCTTATTGGGTGATTATTACTGCACACCTGACACCTGGACGGTTAAAACCTCTGTTCAAAAGGTTTTAACCGCTACTAACCGTTGGATGTTGGGGATGGCACAGCAAGGTGGTGCTAACCAAAAAGGCTTAGCCACTACTATGAGCGCCTTGGTTGTTAAATCTTCCACCGTGCATTTATTCCATATTGGCGATACACGTATTTACCGAATACGCGATAAGCAATTGGAGCTACTCACGGACGATCATCGTTTCTGGGTATCCAAAGAAAAAAATTACCTCACTCGTGCAATAGGCATTGATCTACATTTAGAAATTGACTACAGCCATTTTCTATTGGAAGAAGGCGATACTTTTTTATTCACCACGGATGGTGTTCATGAGTTTGTCAGTGACAACATCATGCTGGCACAAGTAAATAATAATACCGACAATTTTGACCGTGCTGCTCGAAACATTACTGATCTTGCAATGAAAAATGGCAGCCATGACAATGTCACCTGCCAAATTGTCAGGTTTAATCAACGACCACACGTTAATGAACAGGAAATATACCGTAAATTAACTGAGCTACCTTTTCCTCCAGACTTAAGTGCCGGCATGACCTTAGATGGTTACCGAATTGAGCGAGAACTACATGCCAGTAATCGTACACAAGTGTATCTGGCAACAGATATTCAAACACAACAGCAAGTTGTTATTAAAACACCGTCTGTTAATTATGTAGATGACCCTACATTTTTAGATATGTTTGTCCAAGAAGAATGGATTGGCCGCCGAATTGATAACAATCATGTTCTAAAAATTATTGAACAAACAAAGACACGTCGCTTTCTTTATTACGTCACCGAATACATCGAAGGACAAACACTCAGGCATTGGATGAGTGACAACCCCCAACCCAGCTTGCACGATGTTAGAGGCATCGTTAGGCAAATTGCTCGAGGCCTCAGAGCTTTTCATAAAAAGGAAATGATTCACCAAGACCTGAAACCAGAAAACATCATTATCGATACCCAAGGCACCGTTAAAATAATAGACTTCGGCTCTACAAAAGTTGCCGGTGTAGAAGAAATAGCATCTCCCATTCAACGTTTAAATTTATTGGGAACTCAACACTACACAGCACCAGAATACCTATTAGGTCAGCCCGCTAGCTACCGTTCAGACGCTTTCTCTTTAGGCGTTATTACCTACGAAATGTTGACAGGAAAACTCCCTTTTGGGGAAAAATACGGTGAAAAAGCACTTAGTAAATTGCACTATATTCCAATATTAGAAATCGATACGGACATTCCACTTTGGATTGATGGTGCAATCAGAAAAATCGTCAACAAAAAACCTTCAAATCGATACGAAGAAATATCAGAATTTATTCACGACCTCTCACACCCGAATAAATTATTCACCACTGCCGTTCACACGCCATTAGTTGAACGTAACCCTCTCGCCTTCTGGAAGGCAGTCGCGCTATTAAGCTTATTCACCAATGCAGCCCTTTTGCTCATAAAGTAAATCCATGTTTTCATAACGATAACGCTTTTCGTTATCATCTTAGCGACCCTATATCACTAGCGTTTTCTTGATCTACATCCTCTCATGCCAAAAAAAACTAGCTTTTTGAATTAACAATTACATAAATACACGACGCTTCGCAAAATTTTAAGTATGCTTTATGCTAGTTCGAATAACAGCCCATAGCTAAAAAGGGCGCTAATAACTAGCTGGAGGAGCAACCCCATGAACTCACTAACCGCGGCTTGTCTTTTTTTTCTTGGCATGCACTGGATTATTTCTGGCAGCCCCTTGCGTGCTCACATTGTTAACATTCTTGGCGAAACCGTCTTTAAGGTCTTATTCTCGCTGAGTATATTTATTGCTTTAGCTTGGATGGGGTTCGCCTATCAAAGCGCTCCTTATATTGCCACTTGGGGAACAGCTGAAGCCTTAAAACCAGTCAGCATTGGGCTCACCTTCTTTGCCTTTTTGTTATTACCAATGAGTATTTTTGATAAAAACCCAACCTTAATGGGGCTTGTTCCACCCGACCAAGTCACAACCCGTGGCATGGTACGCATCACACGGCATGCAGGACTTATTGGGTTAGGATTATGGGGCTTCGCTCATTTTATTGTCAACGGCGATTGGGCCTCCCACCTTCTGTTTGGAACAATTGCATTTGAAGGGCTTATTGCGCCTATGAATTTAGACCGTAAATACAAGGCCCGGTATGGTGAGTCTTGGGTTAAATTTACCGAACAAACATCCTATATTCCTTTTGTAGCTATTTTAAACAAACGTAATAAACTTGTTTTGAGCGAACTTAATATCTGGGCAGCACTAGCAGGTACCGCCATATTCTTTGCCGTTATGTACTTTCATCAAACATGGTTCGGCGGCTCCCCTTTGATTTAGCCTATACCAATAAACATAAAACCCGTTATTGGCTAAGTAAATATAAAACCAAGATCGTTAACATTAACGTGGTGCTCTTCCAAAAAAGCACAGGGTCACGCTCCATCAAAGGTGGACGAGTTTTATTTATAAACTCTTTATTTGGTTGTCGCAGGTCAAAAATAAACTCTGATAGCTCCCCATATCGCTTATAAGGATCAGGATGCACTGCCTTTTTTAACACATCGTCAAACCATACTGGAATCTCTTTTTCATCATCGAGCACCGTTTTATAATTCAATTTATTTTGCGCCGACTTGCTTTTACACCTCGCCACATCCACGCCATAAGGTAACCGACCTGTTAACATCTGATACGTAATAACACCTAAAGAGAATAGGTCTGAACGGCTTGTACCGCTTTGTCCAAGGAAATATTCTGGGGCTGTATACTGAGCAGTGCCGAGTATGTCGTCTTGCTGCCTTGAACTTGATATGTCCATGATGCCAGCCACCCGTGTCGAACCAAAATCAATAATCTTCACCGTCCCTGTTGAATCGATCATGATGTTGTCTGGTCTTAAATCTTGATGCAGCATCTCCAATCGGTGGAAAGCCCGTAAGCCTTTAGCAACCTGCTCAATAATGCCGCGTACTGTTTCTAAATCAGGCGTAGGATTATCTATCATCCATTGTTTTAAAGTCTGCCCTTCAATAAACTCCATTGCTAGATACAAGTAGTTTCGTTTGCGACTCTGTTTACAGGGTTTCAGCACATGTGCATTATTGATACGTCTGGCAATCCACTCTTCCATTGTAAAGCGCTCTAGATAAGCAGAATCATCTCTTAGATCAACGGAGGGCGTTTTAATAACAACCTGTTCTCCAGTGTCGTCATCAAACGCTAAATAAACGTGACTACGACTACTTTGATGAATAGCGCGAATAATTCTATACCCATCCATTGTCATGCGAGCATCTAATAACGGGGCAAATGGAAGCTCAGTAATGTGTTGGTAAAGCTCACTTGTCTCATGATCTGGTAGTGCATCAATACGAATAATTTGCGCCGTTAAATTATCATCGCTACCTTGTTCATATGCTGTATTAACAATAAGCTTTGCCGCCTCATCTAATTGATCGGCGTGCTCATTTATTGTATTAACGATAAACGCATCATTAACAAACTCATACACCCCGTCTGTTGCCAAAAAGAATGTATCACCTTCTGCCACAGCCATGCTTTGATAATCAATATCGAGTTGTTGCTTAACCCCCATTGCTCGGCTAAGGTAACTTTTACCCTCTGCTACCCATAATCTATGATCGTTGGTAAGCTGTTCTAACGACTGATCATTCAGGCGATATACTCGGCTGTCTCCAACATGAAAAATGTGTGCTGTTCTTGACTTAATAACCATGGCACTGCACGTGCACACATAACCACGATCTTTATTAAACCGGTGTGTACTTTGTTGGCTTTGGGCGTATAGCCAAGAGTTGGTAGCCCTTAGCACCCGTTCAGCTGATTGTTTAACAGACCAAGTCTCGGAGGTGCAATAATAATCCGAGATAAAACCACTCACCGATGATTCACTGGCAATATGGCTTACATCACTACTACTGATACCATCGGATAAAACAACCGCTATGCCCTTAGATGTTAGCATCGGCTCATCAGGAATATAAACACCATGAAAGTCTTGGTTTATATCCTTTTTACCTTTATCTGAATATTGACCTACGGATATGTTTAATCGATTTGTCATTTTAAATAAAGGCCAGCCTAAGCTTAGGCTGGCCTTGGTCCATCAGTTGTTTAATGGAAATGATTATATAGAACGATTTGGACTGGTTCTAACATGAGTGAAGTATAGTGGAAGCCCTACCAAGCACAAACCACCAGCTAGGTTGCCAAGTACTGTTGGCAGCTCATTCCAAACTAAATAGTCAACAAACGTAAACTCCCCACCCATAATCATTGAAAATGGGAACAGGAACATATTAACAATTGAGTGTTCAAAACCCATAAAGAAGAACAGCATAACAGGCATCCACATCGCTAACATTTTACTGGTAGCAGAAGTCGAAATCATTGCACCAACCACACCCATTGAAACCATCCAGTTACATAACATGCCGCGAATAAAAATCGTAAACCAGCCATCAACACCGTGTGTTTTATAGCCTAACGTTCTAGACTCACCAATCGTACTGACTTTGGCAGCAATAGCGCCTCCATCGACACTGTAGCCGTAGGTTAAGATAAACGACATCATAAACGCTGTTGTGAGCGCTCCTGCAAAGTTACCAATAAACACAAGCCCCCAGTTTCTAAATACTTGACCGATGGTGACACCTGGCCTCTTATCAATTAATGCTAATGGCACTAAGGTAAATACCCCTGTTAATAGATCAAACTTCATTAAGTACAGCATGATAAAACCCACAGGGAACAAAATAGCACCAATTAATGGAGACCCCGTTTTCACAGCAACCGTAATGGCGAAAATGGCGGCAAGCCCAAGAATAGCACCGGCCATAAAAGCACGAATAAACGTATCTTTTGTCGACATATACACTTTGGATTCACCAGAATCCACCATTTTTGTAACGAATTCACTCGGCTCTAAATATGACATTTTATATACTCCAGTTTTACAAATTAATTAAATGATTAGTAACTTTTATACGGAAGAAACTTCCCACTCATTACAATATTCACACGATCACCCAATGGGTCTGGTTCACGTTTAAGATCCATGCTGAAATCAATAGCACTCATAATTCCATCACCAAACTCCTCATGTATCAGTTCTTTAAACGTCGTTCCGTACACATTAACTAGTTCATAAAAACGATAAATTAAAGGGTCTGTTGGAACGGCTGTAGGTAAGGAGCCCTTATAAGGAACTACTTGTAATTGGGTCGTCGCATCAACAGGCAAATCAAGCATCGTACCAAGTGTCTCGGCTTGCTCTTTCGTTAATGTCATTTGCCCTAATAAAGCCGCCGTTGTCCATTCTTTACTCTTATCTATCGCTTTTGCTAACTCAGACCAGGTAAAACCCATGGCTGATTTTTGTAAGATAATTAATTCAGTTACCTCATTACGTGTCATTGCAAACTCCTTTATAAATAGTCTAAATAATGATTACTAACCTCTAGTGCTGTAGAATTAGTTTCACCACGTCGCACTTTAAGTTTACTTAAAGCAACTACAATGCCACCCTATTTTTTTTAACACCTTCTTATTAAAAAAGACTTTAGAATCAATCTATTAAAAATAAATATTTTTATACTTAACTCGAATAATAAATGTCTAAATAAATTTATTTTCAAATTTAAGAATCCATATACGCTACTGCACTATATATGCGCAACCTTCATCATGCAGCGCACCATAAATGTGCCTTATGTACAGTCTTCCACTTTAAAATCTGTGTTTTATAAATCGTCTTAAACGATATATTTAGGTAATTATTAGATACGGTAGGCGTAAGAAATGGGCCAGCGTATAACAAACAGCCCTATTAATTAACGAAATGAGTGAACACTCATCTACGTTATTATTTTTATAATACGGCACCTTGGCCTGTTGTGCTCACGATGAGACGCAAGTCAAAACTGCTGGGAAAAAACAAAACGATTAGAGTACAGAGAAAGTTTTCTACTGTGGGTTAATACCCTATGGCAATAGCAAAAAGACTTTAAGTTCTTGTTATAAGCCTATTAGCTGTTATTTAAAATAAATATCAGCTAATAGGTATCCACCTAAAATAACGCCAATCCACAACACCATACTTCCGGTTGGCCAGCTACTCGCTAAATGATATTGAGATAAACGACTGGCTTGAAAAGCCGATTGAGCACCTTCCCAACTTTGACGAAGAGTGGCTACTACAACACGGTTAAGCTGATCCAATAGTTTATAACTCGCCCTTGCTGTTGCAGGTAATAGTTTTCTATACGTCCACTCAACATCAATATTAACCGAGCGTAGCTCAGGTGGGTACAAGCCTTTTTTGTTTAACCAAACAAAGGCTAACGCAGAGAAAAAGAGTAACTGTAACTGGGTCAATACATGTGTCAAATCATACGGCCAATAATCAAATTTCCATGGTAATAACGCATAAAGGTATTGTGGCTGTGTACCAATAAATATACATAAGAAAGCCGCAACGCCCATTGCAATTAACATGTTAATCGGCGCCTCTTTAACCCTAATTCCCGAATCATGATGAAAAAAAGCAAAGTACGGTACCTTAATACCCGCGTGATGGAATACACCCGCCGCTGCAAACAATAACATCAACCAAACTACTTCATGCCCTTCTTTCAGCACAGCAACCATGATTAATGATTTTGCAATAAAACCACTAAATAAGGGAAAAGCAGAAATTGAGGCGGCGCCAATAATACAAAATGTTGCTGTCCAGGGCATGCTCTTATACAAGCCGCCAAGATCTGAGCCTCTAATGTTAGCAACACGATACATGACTGCACCCATTGACATAAACAACAGTGATTTATAAATGATATGCGCGAAGGCATGTGCAACTGTGCCATTTAGCGCTAGAGCAGTGCCAATACCAACACCTACCACCATAAAACCCAACTGGTTAATCATACTGTACGCTAGAACACGCCTGAGATCATTTTCAACGACCGCATAGAAGATTGGGAAACAGGCCATTACAGCACCGATATAAATCAGAAGCTCTGTTCCAGGATACCCACGTGCTAAAGCATATACCGCAAGCTTAGTCGAAAATGCAGATAAAAAGACTGTCCCACTAGCGGTCGCTTCAGGGTAAGCGTCTGTTAACCAATTGTGTAAAAAAGGAAACGCACACTTAATACCAAATGCTAAAAATATTAACCAACTGCCGATACCATTAAGCCCAATATAATCAAAAGCCAATGAAGCATGTTCATTGTAATAGACCAAAGCACCCGCTAGTAATAACACACCAGAGGCTACCTGAAATATCAAATAACGCATGCCCGACTGAATGGCACGGTCAGTACGGTTAGCCCAAATCAAGAATACTGAACTTAATGCCAGGCATTCCCAAAAAATAAATAAACTTATTAAATCCCCTGCAAACACTGCCCCTAGCGCACTGCCTGCATAAAGTAACCCTGCCACCTGTTGCGTGGTATCCCGCACATGTAAGGCATACACGATGGCAATAAAGCTGGCAATATGAAATAAATAACCAAATAACAAACTCAACTTATCAACTCGCATAAACTCAAGTTGATACGTAAATACGGTTAATGGATATGATAATGCAGTTGCTTTGACTAAGGTATCACTTGCCTGCATTGGAACAAACGGTTGTACATCTAACCATAAATGTAAACCACCCAAAACCGGTGTTGCAAGTAGAATTATATTACGTACCTGACCACGCGTAACCAGCACCAATATCGCGGCAATAAAAAAAGGAATGAAGGGTGGTAAATTACTTATCCACATCATCTTTCTTTTCCTTCATTTCATAATAATCTTCATCCCTCATGAGTACCTTGCGCATTTCCTTAGAAATAAAAACTAGCAACACACAAGCCACAAAACCATATAGGGCATAAAAACCTGGAAAGCCTTCCCAGGGGTGAACGGTATGACGATGAACAAAGAAGTCTGCAATAAACAACCCTGCAGAAATGATATAAAAGCCTAATAACAGACGCGAAACATTGCGTGGGTTATCAAACAAGTAAGTTTTTTCATCTTCAATTTTGTTTGACATATTAAGTACTCTCTAACGACCCGTCGCTGCATCTACAGCGAGGTTATAAAATGGGTCAGAATAAAAAAACAAAACGATACAAGCGAGTGATGTAAACCCTATAGCCATTAACATACTGATGGGCGCCTCTTTTATCTGTGTATACACCACACCTTCTTTAGGTTTTGCAAAAAACGCACGCACTGATATTGGTAATAGATATGCGATGTTAAGTAATGAACTAAGCATTAAAACAGTTAACAATACCCATTGTTCAGTTTGCACCATACCTAATGCTAAATACCACTTACTCCACATGCCACCAAAAGGAGGTAGACCAATAATACTCAAACTGCCAATAGTAAATGCGGCAAAAGTGATCGGCATCACACGGCCTAAACCGTCCATATCACTAATATCCTTTTTATGCGCTGCTACTAAAATAGCCCCTGCAGCAAAAAACAAGGTGATTTTCGCAAATGCATGCATTGCAATATGCATAGATGCGCCGATTAAGCTCATCTCAACAGCCACCAGTGCGCCCAATACAATGTAACTGAGTTGGCTGATGGTTGAATACGCTAAACGTGCTTTAAGGTTATCCTTAGTCATTGCAATCAATGAGGACAATAAGATAGTTACTGCGGCAAACCAAATAAGCCAATCACCGGCTCCTGAGCTTGTAATAAAATCACTACCAAAAATATAAATCGTCACTTTAAGGATCGCAAATACACCCGTTTTCACAACGGCAACAGCATGTAACAAAGCACTGACTGGCGTAGGTGCAACCATCGCGGCAGGTAACCATTTATGGAATGGCATGATAGCCGCTTTACCAACACCGAAAACAAACAAGGCATACAGAATACCAGCATAGGCAGGATCTAGCTTACCAGCCAAAATACCGCCATCTTTAAAATCAAGCGTACCCGTTATTGACCAAGTCAGTAAAATAGCCAACAACTGGAAACCAATAGAGGTTCCCAAAAGAATACCCAAATAGATACGGCCACTGCGTTTTGCTTCTTTAGTACCCGCATGCGTAACAAGTGGATAGGTTGATAGCGTTAATATTTCATAGCAAAGAAATAAGGTAAACATATTGCCAGAAAATGCTGCCGCTAGCGTACTAGCAATGGCAATTGCAAATGCGGCATAAAAGCGTGTTTGGTTCTTTTCATGGTGACCTCGCATATAACCGATCGCATAAATGGAGGTTACTAGCCACAAAATACTCGCCACCAAGGCAAACAACATCCCTAACGGTTCTACTGAAAAACTAATATTGATGCCAGGAATCACTTCAAACACATCAAAACTTGGTCGCTCACCAGCGTTCACTTGGCCAGCAAGTGTCATCACTAATAGAGCAACCATCACGGCTGTAATGAGTGTTATTGCTTCACGAAGATTAGGTTTTTTACCCGCTAACACAATTAAAACTGACGCCACTAGCGGCATTAAGATAGCTAATTGGATTATTTGCTCGCCTGCTAAGCCGATCATTTATTCAACCTCATTCGCTAGCACCTGGAAGCAATAATTTAACCGCCTGCTCTGCCGTACCCACGGTCAGCTCAGTATTAAAACCAAAATACACATTAGCCAATACCAATACCCACATGGGGATTAGCATCATTAATGGTGCCTCTGTTGCACTTATTTGCCCTTGTTGTGGTTTATCAGCTACGTTGAAGTACAGTACTTCAACGAGCTTCCAAACATACACAACGGCCAACAACGAACCCGTTAAGATTACACCAACAATAAACCAATTCTGTTTTTCAATCGCCGCCAGTACTAAATACCATTTAGAAATAAAACCTGCCGTACCGGGCACGCCAATTAAACTAAGCCCGCCTATCACAATCGCCCCAAAGGTCCACGGCATTTGCTTACCTAACCCAGAAAAGTGCTCAAGGCGACTAGAACTGACTCTATAAACTAAGGCACCGATTGCCATAAATAAAGCTCCCTTCATTAAGGCGTGGTTAAATAAATGCACCATAGTTGCCGTAACACCTAGGACACTTCCTAAGCCTATACCCAGCATCATATAACCAATTTGAGCCACACTAGAGTATGCCAGTAAGCGTTTACTGTCTTTCTGGTAAATGGCATAAAATGACATCGATAAAATACCCATTACGCATAACAATATAAACAACTCATCCGCTGGTGTATTTTCAATAAACGAAAAGCCAAACACTGAAAATACCATACGTAACATGACATAAACTGCAACCTTTGTTGCCGTCGCTGCAAGAAAAATAGACACAACCGTCGGCGCATAAGTGTAAGCATTAGGTAACCAAAGGTGTAATGGAAACAAGGCTAACTTTAATGCAAAGCCCACCATAATAAATGCAAAAGCGGTATGAATAGTACGATGGTTATATAACTCTGGTAACCGTTGCGATAAATCCGCCATATTAAGCGTCCCAGTCATCGCATAGAGTAAACCCACCCCAATAATAAAGAATGTTGCTCCAATCGTCCCCATAATTAGATATTGATAAGCCGCCGTCAATGCCTGACGTTGCCTACCCAAACTTATTAATGCATATGATGATAAAGACGAAATCTCTAAAAAGACAAACAAATTAAATATATCGCCTGTTTGCGCAATACCTAATAAACCGGTCAAACACAACATAAACGCCGTATAAAAAAGCGCGTGCTGCTTCTCTGGAATCTCCTTAATAACGCTTTTTAATGCGTAGGGTAAGGTTAGCGCAGCAATACCAGAAACCACCAAGGCAACCAGTGCATTTGCCGCATCAATACGGTATTCAATACCCCAAGGAGGAGCCCAGCCACCAAGTTCATAACTGATCGTATGCCCTGTGCTGACATTGATTAATTGCCAAGCCGCCATATAAAAAACTGACCAGCTCACTATCGTACTAACGGCCCAAGGCAAACGGCCATTTGGTAGCACCGCTATAATAGGTGCTGCCATTAAAGGTAAAACAACTAACAGTAGACTTAGGTGGCTTTCTATCATAATGATTGATCCTGACGATGAATATCATCTTCTTCGATAGTGCCATACGCTTCTTTGATTCGAATGACAAGCGCTAAACCCAAGGCAGTTGTTGCCACACCGACCACAATAGCCGTCAGAATTAATACATGAGGCAAGGGATTAGAGTAAAGATCGACGCCCTTTTCTATAATCGGTACCGCACCGCCTTCTACATTACTAATGCTGATATAAAGCAAAAAAACTGAAACCTGAAAAATATTCAAGCCAACAATTTTTTTTATCAAATTGCCATGACTAATAACGGTATAAAACCCAGCCATCATAATAACAATGACCAACCAGTAATTATAATGCCCAAGAATCATCTCCATAAATAACTTATTCCAATCCTGACTCAGGCTCTGATTTTAAGTTTGGTCTGCCGCGTTCAGCAAACGTAAAAAACATTAGCAACATCACAGACATTACGGTGATACCCACACCCAACTCAATGACCAAGATACCAAGATGCTGACCCGCTATTTGCGTAGCCCCTAGCACGCTGTATTCTAAATAATTACCACCTAAGATTAATGCCGCTACACCCGTTCCTGCATAAATTAATACACCTAAACTGGCAAGAAGGCGAAGAACATACGGTGAAATCACTGCTTTTGCATTATCTACGCCAAAGACTAACGCATATAAAATAATTGCTGCGCTAAAAATCACCCCCGCTTGAAAACCGCCACCAGGGCCAAAATCGCCATGGAACTGAACATAAAGTGCGAACAGCAAAATAAGGGGGATAAGGAATTTTGAAACAACCCGTAAAATTAAATTATGCTTCACCGTTATCGTCTCTTTTCTCTAATTGAGGTTTACGCCGACGGCCACCAATCAACAATAGTACTGCAATACCTGCAGTAAAAATAACAGTGACTTCACCCAAGGTATCAAACCCACGATAACTCGCTAGTATCGAAGTCACCACGTTGGGCACGCCTGTATCAGATAAACTGTTACCTAAGTAATAGGGTGCTACGTGCTGATTCGCCGGTGCTGCCAAATCACCAAATGCGGGTATATCCCATGTGCCATAAATTAATAACGCACCGGTAACTAACACCACCATGAAAGGGAGCCATGGGTTATGTGTTGCTCGTTTTTCTTCTTTATTAATATCTTTGGGTGAGTAGGTCAGCCCGAGCGTTGCCAACATCAACACCGTCGATATACCAGCACCCACTGCAGCCTCAGTAAAAGCCACATCAGCGGCATCCATAACCACAAACAAACCAGCTGATAGAAAACTAAATCCAGCAAATAGCATGATGACCGTAAATATACTTTTCAGACGAATAATCGCAATCGCATGGATGGCAATAAGGCTGAGCAATATAATATCAACAACATTATCTATCATTCATCACCCAACTTGCTTGAATCCGTTGTGTCGTCGTTTGAAAGTTTAGGTTTAAGCCCACCCAACATAGCCGCATTAGCGAGGGAATGTGAGGCAGTAGGACTAGTAAAAAAAATAAACACGAAAATTAGAAATAATTTAAAACTGGCTATTGTTAAGCCTGCCTGAAAAGCTAACCCTAATAAAAAAAGTCCTGCACATAAGGTGTCTGTAATACCAACGGCATGAAGTCTTGTATAAAAATCAGGGAAACGCAGTATACCGATACCACCAACAATACCCAGAAAACTACCCAATGCTAAACAGACCCAGCTGAGTATATCCATCATCATTTTTCTTTCATCTTCTGTTCGTTATTAACTACCGTCTTACCTTCAGTATAAAAATTACCCTGCTCAATTAATTTTAAAACAGCAACCACGCCAATAAAGTTAATCAGCGCGTAAACCAACGCAATATCAAGCAAGTCATGTCGATCAGTCAAAAAGGCATAGGCAGCAATTAATAAAATTGTTTTAGTGCCCAACATATTCATTGCCGCAATACGGTCATAAACCGTTGGCCCCAGTAAAGCTCTTACCAAGGGCAATAAAATAACAACTAAAATGGCGAGTGTTGCGGCAGCGTACATCATAAAGTGTGTTCTGGCATATCAGGAACAGCCTTGGCCATCTCACCCGATTTTAAATGAGCAGCGCCTTCTTTACTTAACGCATGTACTTCAATTTCATCGTCTGATAACTTCAAGGTCACAGTACCTGGTGTCAGCGTAATCGCGTTAGCATAAATAACTTTACTTAAGTCAGTTTCTTTACTGGCGCGAAGTGTAACAACTTGCGGACTAATATTAACAGGCCCAAGCGTCAGAATCCGTTTCGCCACATCAATATTAGATTTAATAATTTCCGCTCCCAAGTAAAAGTAATAATGTAACAAGCGTAAACTTAGATGAAAAGGGTAACTTTCATGATCAATAATATCCATTCGCCTTGCAAGATAGACACTGATCACCGTAGATAAAACACCTAACCCGATCAACAACGTTTCGGTATGCCCTGAGAGCATAAACCAGAATATAAAAATTGTACTCGCTACAACCACTGTTCTCATTATTTTAACTTTCCATGTACCTTAGTTTTAGAAACCTCAAGCTGAAAATAGTATAGCTGGGGTATTTCAAGAACGAAAGAAAATAGATCGAAATAATAGCGAATCCGATACGGTGCCTGAAAAACGATTAAATTAAACTTTGCCGGTCACTCCCACTTACCAGAACCGATTTTTTTCCAATAAGCAGTTTATACAAGATCTGTTAGGATGATAGATAAGGTGCTTACCAACGTTGATATTTTTTTATACGCTAACAATGGGCAAATATGAAAAACACAGGTGCGTCGTCAAAGACTAATTGGCATGGAATTTCCTCCGACCTTACACTGGAGGCCCTAGGCTCCTCACAAAACGGCTTGACTAAAATCGACGCTGAAGCTCGTTTTTCCACCCATGGTCCCAACCGAATGCCACAAGCACCCCGTCGTAACTCCTTGGTACGCTTTCTTCTGCATTTTCATAATATCCTTATCTATGTACTACTCGGCGCTGCTCTAATTACCGCCCTTCTAGGTCATTGGGTCGATACTTGGGTTATTTTGACGGTGGTCGTTGTTAACGCCATTATCGGCTTTATGCAAGAAGGAAAAGCCGAACAGGCTATGGATGCCATCCGCCATATGTTAGCGCCTCAAGCCAATGTTATTCGTGCTGGAGAGCGCGCCAATATCGCTGGCGAGCAATTGGTTCCCGGCGATATCGTCATACTGGAGGCCGGTGATAAAGTGCCCGCTGACCTTCGAATAATTAACGCACATGGATTAACTGTGCAAGAAGCAATTTTAACCGGTGAATCTGTACCAGTGGATAAACACACACACTTAGTTGCCGAGAATGCCGCCTTAGGAGACCGTAGCTGTATGGCTTACTCCGGCACACTCGTCACTAGTGGTCAGGGCAAAGGGGTGATAGTGGCGACAGGGTCAGACACTGAGATCGGTCGAATCAGTGGATTACTATCGCAAATCGAAACGCTAACAACACCGTTAGTGACACAGATGAATGTGTTTGCCAAATGGCTGACCATTTTGATTCTTGTCATCGCTGTGATCTTATTGGCATTCGGCTACTTTGTTGCACATTACGATTTTACTGAGATATTCATGGCTGTAGTGGGGCTTTCTGTGGCGGCGATTCCTGAAGGCCTACCAGCAGTCCTCACTATTACCTTGGCTATTGGTGTGCAAGCCATGGCTCAGCGCAACGCCATCGTACGACGCTTGCCTGCCATAGAAACGCTTGGATCGGTATCAGTCATTTGCACAGATAAAACTGGCACCCTAACTCGCAATGAAATGATGGTTTCCTCTGTACTCACTCACCGCCATCTTTTTACCCTAGAAGGTAGTGGCTATGAACCCAAAGGTTCACTCATGCTGGAGGACGCTTTTGTGTCTCCAGCGCAACACGCCGTACTGGAAGAGTTGGCCCGCGCCTCAATACTCTGCAATGATGCCTCGCTGCGCGAACACAATGGGGCCTGGATTGTTGAAGGCGACCCAATGGAAGGCGCGCTACTAAGCTTCGCCGGAAAAATGGATTTGAATACCCGTCAAGAACAAGCTAGCTGGGCTCGAACCGATGCCATTCCTTTTGACGCTAAACATCAGTTTATGGCAACACTCAATCACGATCATGAGCATCACGCTTTTATACATGTAAAGGGTGCGCCAGAACGTATGCTCGCCATGTGCGCGAATCAACGAAGCGCCAATGGTGGCACTGAACCTTTAGATACCGTTTATTGGAGCGAGCAGGCAGACGCCATTGCCGCACTCGGTCAACGTGTACTGGCGATTGCGGTTAATCCCACTTCACCAGCACACACAGTATTAGAACATGCAGAGGTATCAGGTTCGTTAACGTTGATTGGTATGTTGGGCATGATTGACCCGCCCAGACAAGAGGCCATTACAGCGGTAGCAGAATGTCATGATGCTGGCATCCAAGTAAAAATGATTACTGGTGATCACACGAAAACAGCTGCTGCCATCGGTAAGCAGGTTGGTCTACAAAACACGACTAAAGTCCTCAGCGGTAAAGAGCTTGATGAACTTGATGACACAGCACTGAGTCAAGCAATATTAGAATGCGATATATTTGCCCGCACCAACCCAGAGCATAAATTACGCTTGGTCATGGCCTTACAAGCCCACGGAAAGACCGTTGCGATGACTGGTGATGGTGTTAACGATGCACCCGCGCTAAAGAGAGCTGATGCCGGTATTGCCATGGGGTTAAAGGGCAGTGAAGCGGCAAAAGAAGCAGCAGACCTAGTATTAGCCGATGACAACTTTGCTTCCATTGTGGCCGCTGTACGCGAAGGTCGCACGGTATACGATAACTTAAAAAAAGTCCTCAGCTGGACGCTACCGACCAACGCCGGTGAAGCCATGACAATCGTATTAGCCTTGCTTTTGGGAATGACGCTACCGATCACCCCGATTCAAATTCTATGGGTTAACCTGATTACCGCCATAACACTGGGCATTGCTTTGGCGTTTGAACCCACCGAGAAAAACACCATGCGGCGACCACCGCGATCACGTCATGAACTACTATTAAATGGTGGTTTGCTTTGGCATATCGTACTAGTATCGTTTCTGTTTCTCTGTGGCGTCTTTGGCACTTACAGCTACGCCATAGATAATGGTTATTCAGTCAATTTAGCAAGAACCATCGCGCTAAACACCTTGGTCGTGATGGAAATCTTTCATCTGTTTTTTATTCGAAACATTTATAGTGCCTCATTAACTTGGCAGGGAGTACGCGGCACCAAAGTCGTCTGGGCTGTTGTTATCTCCATAACGATTGCACAATTTGCTATTACCTATTTGCCGTTACTACAAACAATTTTTTCCACTGAGTCTATCCCCTTCTTAGACGGTCTTATCATTATCGCGGTTGGTATCGCACTGTTTACTATTATTGAGGCAGAAAAACAGATGCGGCTCGCATTCCAAAAAATGAAAGGAGAGTGATGGAAAAATCCAACTTTATACATACTACAACCTTCTATAAGCCAACCACTGGAGAAAAAAGTGAACGGTTTTGTTGATGCTAAACAGATAACGCTTATGGGCATAGCGCTAGCTATAGGTCTTCTTATCGGTGCCGAACGTGGCTGGAAATCCCGTGAAGCAAAAGACGGTGAAAGGATAGCTGGCCTGCGAACATATGGTCTGACAGGGCTTCTCGGTGGCGGAGCTGGTTTGCTGTCACAGTACCTTGATGCAATGGTATTAGGTTTTATTTTTTTGGGATTCTCTATCACCGTAGCAACGGCCTATACAGTGCAGCGAAACAATAGCGAAGATGCCAGCATTACCAGCCTCATTACAATGCTGCTGACCTTTATATTGGGCGTATTTGCTACCCTAGAGCATGTAGATCTGGCAGCATCTATCGCTGTACTGACAGCAATATTATTACGATATAAAGAGGCATTACATGGCTGGTTAAAAAAACTAGAAAAAAAGGAACTGCATGCCGCTTTGCAACTTCTTCTTATTTCTGTCGTTCTTCTGCCTATCCTCCCCGACCGTGGTTATGGGCCTTGGCAAGCTTTAAATCCCTATGAAATATGGTGGATGGTTGTTCTCATCGCAAGCATTTCATTCAGCGGTTATTTTTCGATGAAGATAGCTGGGCCAAGCAGAGGGGTCATCTTAACTGCACTAGCAGCAGGTATGGCATCATCCACTGCCTTGACCTTGCATTATGCTCGGTTATCCCAAAAGCAAGAGACCATGAGGAACCTGCTAGCGGCAGGTATCTTACTTGCCTGTGGCACCATGTTTCCTCGTGTTCTATTGGTTTCTAGCCTTATCAATCCAGCGCTGTTCAGTAAACTACTGGTTCCCATGTCAGTTATGATGGCTGTGGTTTTATTATCATCACTTGTCATCTGGCATAAAAAAGCCGCTCAGACACCCGCTAAGATGACCCATTTGATTAATCCACTAGAGCTAAAATCTGCACTGTTTTTCGGCGCTTTATTGGTGCTCGTCATCTTGTTAAGTAAGGCAGCGATTGATTATTTTGGTGAAGCGGGTATTTATTTGATGGCAATGATATCGGGCATTGCCGATGTGGACCCGATTAACCTGGCACTGTCTAGAATGAGTACCACCGATTTATCAGTCAACCTCGCCGCATTGGGCATTGTTATTGCTGCATCGTCAAACACGCTTGTTAAAGCATTATTAGCCAGCTTTATTGGCGGCCCGGGGCTGGGGATGCGCGTTCTACTGCCATTATTGGCTGCGTCTGCAGTTGGACTTACAACTGCTTGGCTAATGTGATGAGTTTTCTTGTGATTGGTGCTCTAGCCTCTTCTCCAACAGGTTCTGCTAAATAATATTAAAATTGATTGTTTTAATCATCTACTGTGGGTTATGCACAATGTTCGTTATAAATTTCAGTGACGCGCCTAAACAGCCTTTAATGTTAGTTGCGCCTTGATCCATTGCACCCACTCGCTTAAACCATCGCCCTTTGTCGCTGAGAGTTCAATAATTATTAAGTTCGGATTGATCTGCTTAGCGTATTCGACACATTTATCCATATTGAAATCAACATAGGGCAACAGATCAGTTTTATTAATGATCATCAAATCCGCTGCATAAAAAATATCTGGGTATTTAAGCGGTTTGTCTTCGCCTTCGGTTACTGACAGCATAACGACCTTGTAGGCCTCGCCAAGATCAAATGGTGCCGGACAGACCAGATTGCCTACATTTTCGATAAATAACACGCCTTTATCTGCTGGGTTTAAGTCCTCAATGGCATGCCCCACCTGATGAGCATCCAAGTGACAACCCTTACCGGTATTAATCTGAATAGCCTTCGCGCCAGAATTGCGAATGCGCTCAGCATCCAGTTGACTGCTCTGATCGCCTTCAATCACATTAATGTCCAGCTGATCTTTCAACGCATCAATCGTTGCCGTTAATAATGAAGTTTTACCAGAGCCTGGACTGGAGATAATATTCAATGCAAAAATCTCATGTTGCTGTAAATACTGTCTATTTTTTGCTGCATAGCGTTTGTTTTTTCCCAGCACATCCTTTTCTAATTGCACCAATCGAAGATCAGCCGTATCAGTTGCATTCTCTTTGCTAGTATGTTGATGGTTTACTGTTTCAGTCGAACCGCAGCCACAAGTGGTACACATAAATCTCTCCTAATTAACAATCAAGTCTCTCACTCGCATCTCCAGTCCAGACTGGATATCCAAGCTAAAGGATTGGCAGTCGGGACAAGGCGTATGTAGTTCAAAAACTTTTGTTTCGCAACCACATTGTTGGCATATTGCCTGCCCTGGCATGGTTACAATATCCAGAATCGCGCCGTCGGCTACGCTATTTTTCATCACTATATCAAAACCAAATCGCAATGCCTCTGGCTCAACACACGAAAGCGCTCCAATTTCTAAACACACTTTTTTTACTGATGTGTAGCCCTGACTGTCTGCATTATCCTCAATAATGCTTAGTACATCTTCTAACAACGATAGTTCATGCATACGCAGCACTAAGTTCCATCATTTCACGATCATCAAATAGCACGCTTTGCTCTGACCGTTGACAACAGTGCTCAACAAAGTCCTTTGCTAACCGTAGGTTCTCAGTGGCTATAGACGACAATGGCTGACCTAACTCAAATGCATAACCAGCCATTTTCAATAAATAACAGGCTGGTGGTGCTGTTTTATACACCTGCTGGTAAACCGCTAACAACGCATCCGGTGTCAATGCGTGCGAGGTATAGCTTTGCCCGACTTCAGGCTGACAACGCGTTAGAAGATAGGGGCTATTGATTTGGCTATCTGCATCAATAAACAATACGGTTTGATAATCGACCAAGTCCATGACGTTTTCTATTTGTAATTGGTACGCCGTTAACACATCGATATGTTGCCAATGTCTTAACGACTTAAGCGATTCAATATGCTCGGCAACTAAAGGCCCCAAGGCATCATCACCACGCGCTGGGTTGCCATAACCAATAATCAGCAGCTTAGCCACTTACTTCACCCTGACTATTTTTAACCAGTTGCTGTAATAACTTTCCTTCAACATCGCGTAACTCCACCTGTAATGGCATTTTACCAAGAGCATGAGTGGCGCAAGACAAGCAAGGATCATAAGCACGAATGGCTACTTCGATATAATTTAACAGCCCTTCTGTCAGTTCCTGACCATCCAAATAACGGGCGGCAACCTGCCGCACAGATTCATTCATTGCCTGGTTATTGCTCGTGGTTGAAACGATTAGATTGGCTTTTGTCACAATATCATCTTCGTTAATTTCATAATGATGAAACAAGGTGCCACGCGGTGCTTCAATCACCCCGATACCTTCCAACCGTTTTTCACCCGTAACAACTAAATCTTTCCCCTGCAAGTCGGCGTCATGCAACAGTGCTTTAATTGATTCGGCGCAATGAAGAATTTCAATCATTCTGGCCCAATGAAAAGCGAGTGAGCTTTGTACCATTCCCATCGCATCAGCCCCTGCTTGAGCTTTAAATGCCACACGCGCCTGCTCAGCAGCAGGCGTAGTAATGAGGTCACACAAGTTAACTCGGGCTAAGGGTCCAACACGGTACCAGCCATCATCTACACCTAATGACTCAAAAAATGGAAACTTCATATAAGTCCACGGCTTCACTTCCTCGTGGATCACTTGATGATAATGACGGTAATCAAAATGGTCGAACACAGGATGACCGTTACGATCTATACCGCGTAAACCGCCATGATAAAGCTCCAACTCACCAGAAGAGCCGGTCAACCCCATAAAGCCACTTTTGATGGTGGCAAATTCATTGTTAAAAGGGACATCCGCTAAATGAATATCAGCCGCTAACTTAACCGCTGCCTTACTCCACTCAATAACATCATCAATATCATTCAGTAAATAATTAACCTCATCAGGCGTTAATGATTTATTCATTCCACCTGCAATAGCCCCCGTTCCATGTATGCGTTTACCAGTAACAATCCGAATCACTTCTTGACCAAATTTTCGCAGTTTAATGCCCTGCATGCTAAGTTCAGGGTAGTCAGCTAATAAACCAAGGATATTGCGTTTACTTTTGTCACTGCTAAAACCAAATAGCAAGTCAGGTGAGGCTAAATAAAAAAAGTGTAACGCATGTGACTGTAACACCTGGCCGAAGTGTAGCAACTTACGCAGCTTTTCTGCCGAAGGCGTTAGTTGATCCACACCGACTAATTGATCAATGGCTTTTGCCGCAGCTAAATGATGGCTAACAGGGCAAATTCCACATAAACGTTGCACTAAAACCGGTAGCTCCCAGTAGGGGCGGCCTCGAATAAAACGCTCAAAGCCCCTGAATTCAACAATATGTAAGCGCGCTTGCGCGACATGATTGTTTTCATCTAACAGTAACGTAACCTTGCCATGCCCTTCTACACGGCTAACAGGGTCAATAACAACTCGTCGCAGTGACTCCGAATTAGATGCTTGCTGGTCTGTCGTGCTCATAAGTTCAACATCTCATTAATCATAATGCATTAGTTCGCCTGGCAAGGTCGGTTCGCGCCCTGCAAGTAAATCGGTAATAAATGTCCATATCGCATCAGCTGATGGTGGGCAGCCTGGTAGCGAATAATCAACCTTGACGATTTCATGAACCGGATAAACCTTGTCTAATAACAAAGGCAGTTCTGGGTCATTAGGGATTTGCGGATTCACTACGCCAAGCCCATCAATATACGACTCTTCAAGACATTCTTTTAGCGATATCTTATTGCGCAATGCCGGCAGCCCGCCATTAATGGCGCAGGCTCCAACAGCAATCAAGGTCTTACAGTTTTTTCGAAATTCTCGTAATACATGCACATTTTCCGCATTGCAGACCCCACCTTCTATCAAGCCTATATCTGAATGATGACAATTTTTTATATCAGTCAATGGCGAACGATCAAACACCGCCACTTCCGCCAAACCGGTTATACGCTCATCAATGTCCAACAAGGACATATGACAACCGAAACAACCAGCCAGTGATGTTGTAGCGATACTAATTTTGGCGGTCATTTTCCACCTTATTCAGCTCTGTTCCATCAATGCTCTTTTTGTCATAAGTACGTTCACCGATGGGCACATCAAATGCTTTTCTTTTAATTAAAATCGCCCCTACTGGGCAAACGTGGGCCGCTTTATCGTTCACATCAAGGTCGCTGTCGTGTAATGTCCCTGACGGGGAATTAACAATCAATTCGCTCTCAATACCTCGTCCACTGATCGCAAACACATTTTTTTGGTCAACATCGCGACTTGCTCGGACACATAATTCACAAAAAATACAGCGATCTCGATCCAACATAATATCGGCGTGTGAGGCATCTATTTCACGCAGGGGAAACAAATGAGGAAAATGAGCATCGAACATTTTTAAATGATAAGCCAGCGCTTGTAACTCACAATCTCCACTCTTTTCGCAAGAAGGACATAAATGATTGCCCTCAACAAACAACATTTGTGTAATGCTGCGACGTGAAGCATTCATTTCATCGCTATTATTATCGACCACTTGGCCTTCACTCGCTGGCGTTGTACAGGCAGAGCAAGCCCGACCATTCACCTTAACAGCACACACCTTACAGCTACCATGGGGTGCAAACTCAGGCTGGTAACACAGGTGAGGAATATAAATTCCGGCCGCTGACGCAGCCTCAATAATCGTCTGACCTTGCTGGAAAGGAACCTGTTTCCCATCAATCACTATCGACAGCGTTTTCATTCGTTAAATTGCTCCAGATGGGCATCCGCATCCGTTCTACCGGTTAGCACACGCGCTTGCTGTAAAGCCTGTTCAAGATCAATGGCAGGGGTAAACGGCTGATCTTTAACCTTGGCCTGATAGTGCTCGGGGAAATGAGTCAATGAGTCCATTACCGGGTTGGTTGCCGTTTGTCCTAATCCGCAATGGCTGTAGTGCTGAACCAAATGACTTAGTTTTTTTAATTCAGCAAGGTCATTCTCACTCCCCAAGCCTTTGACTACCTTATCGAGCGTGTTTTTCACCAGCGTTGTGCCCACTCGACACGGTGTGCAAAAGCCACAACTTTCGTGGGCAAAGAAATGAGCAAAATTAGTCGCAATTGCTAAAGGGTCCCGGCTCTCATCAAAGATCATAAATGAACCGCCCGTTGGCAAATCTTCAAAGCTAATCTGTCGCTGAAAATCGGTGTTCGGCACCAGTACTCCGGATGGCCCACCCACTTGCACACAACGTGTATGGCTAGCACCACAATCAATAAGGATCTGTTTAATCGTCGTGCCAAAAGGGTATTCATAAATACCTGGGCGAGCACAATCGCCAGAAATACTTAGCAAGCGGCTTCCGGGAGAGTCTTCCGTACCGACCTGATTATAAGATGAAGCGCCTGCTAGCGCTATTTTCGCCGCTGCGGCAAATGTTTCTACATTATTGATGACCGTCGGTTTATCAAGATAACCATGCGTCACAGGAAAAGGCGGTCTTATCCGTGGGACACCTCGCTTACCTTCCAGCGACTCGAGCAAGGCGGATTCTTCACCACAAATATATGCCCCTGCACCCATGCGAATCTCTATATCAAAATCAAAGCCTTCGACACCTGCAATGGCTTGACCCAACAAGTGAATTTGTCTACGTTGATCAATGATCTGTTGTAATTTTTGTCGCAGAAAAAGATATTCTCCACGCAAATAAATAAAGCCTTGAGAGGCACCAATAATACGCCCGCACAGCGTCATCCCTTCGATCACTTGATCGGCATAATTATTCAGCAAAACACGGTCTTTGAAGGTACCTGGCTCACCTTCATCTGCATTACAAACCACATAATGTGCATCAGCTTCGATCTGTCGACAAAAACGCCATTTATTCACCGTAGGAAACCCTGCACCACCACAGCCACGTAAGCCAGACTGTTCTAACTCATTTAAGATATGTTCAATGCCACGATCTAACAAGGCCTCAATGGCCGACCCAGCTTCAACACCTTGTTTTAATAAAAAGCCGTGTTGCTGAATATTATCTTCATTGTGAAAAAAATCAGCTGGCCACTCACTGATTGGCACACCCCTTTCGATAAAATTAACAATCCGCTCAACGCGATCGGCATCTAATGCGACCACTGCAATACCGTTGATAAGTGCTGCGGGACCCTGATCACAAAAGCCGGTGCACGAGGTGGTCGCAATGCTCACTTTGCCATCACTGCGAATGGTCTCTGGCTGAATATCAAGCTTCTGACAAAATGCATCCATTACTGTTTGGAAACCATGTAAGGTATCAATAATACAATCACTTAACAGAATGCGGTAAGTCCCAACGGGTTCTGAATGTAGGAAACTATAAAATTCGATAACGCTATGAATTTGGCTACGGGGAATATTCAGAAGATGCGCTGTTTGTTCAACGGTATCTGTCGAAAGAAAGCCAAAGTGGTTTTGCAAGGCCTGTAAAATATCAATCAGCCGTGCGGGGTCAGCCGCATGCTCATCAATAATTGTACTGATTTTGGTTTCCATCATCTCTTTCCAAAGCGATTAAACCTGCACAAATTTGATTTCATTCCAAGTCCATAGTTCGATAGTATGGAAACACCATGAGCATTCAGATTAACAGAAAAAAACTACAAGTCACAGGCATAATTCAAGGTGTTGGTTTTCGTCCCTTTATCTACCGGCAAGCCAGCCAATTAGCACTGAAGGGATGGGCCAGCAATACCGGTGATGGTGTAACGGTGGATATTGAAGGCTCACCAAGCGCGTTAGAGGCATTTATTGAAACACTGCAAAAAAAACCTCCTATCAACAGCAAAATAGAATCATTAACTATAACTAATCTACCTGTCTGCGGTTATCAACAATTTGAATTACGCAACAGTGCCGGTCAGCAACACTCGATGTTTATTTCACCCGATATTGCTACCTGCCCCGCCTGCATCGATGAGCTGCTTGACCCAAGCAATCGTCGCTATCAGTATGCATTTACCAGTTGCAGCCAATGTGGCCCTCGCTATAGCATTATTAACGCATTACCTTATGATCGTGAACGCACAGCAATGCACACGTTTCCTTTGTGTCAGGCATGCCAGCATGAATATGAGAACCCTAGCGATCGTCGTTTTCATGCGCAAACTATTGCTTGCCCAGATTGTGGCCCCACTGTTGAGTTATTAACCCATCAAGGTAAATACCTTGCTGACAATATAACGGCTATCAAGCAAGCGTCAGCGGCATTAACTAAGGGTAAAATTATCGCGCTGAAAGGGATTGGCGGCTTTCAACTGTTAGCAAATGCGAGCCTTCAGGCCAGTATTGAACAATTACGACTCCATAAATCACGTCCTGAGAAACCATTTGCGCTGATGTGCCGAGACATTGCCCAAGTCGACACCATCGCCACACCCTCAGCACTGGAAAAAAAGCTGCTACTTTCAGCAGCTGCTCCGATTGTGTTAATGGATAAATTAATCGCGTGTTCCACCTTGGCTGAAGGAGTCGCGCCTGACAATACCCGCATTGGCATCATGCTACCCTGCTCGCCTTTGCATCATTTACTGCTTAGATATTTACCTTTCCCTCTTGTTACTACTAGCGGCAACCTTTGTAACGAACCGATCTGTATTGATAATCAACAAGCACTAGACCGGCTAGCTAATATCGCTGACCTTTTTCTTATTCATAATCGCCCTATTCTACGACCCGTTGATGATTCTGTTGTACAAACCATTCATAACGAAGCAACATTGCTACGTGCGGCTAGAGGCTATGCGCCTATCACAATAAAACTAGCGGATAATCAATCTGCTCAACACCCGCAAAGGCCTACATTGGCCGTTGGTGGACATTTAAAAAACACCTTTGCCATTAGTAATGGTGATTACGCCATGATCAGTCAACACAATGGTGACCTTGAAAGCCTTGAGAGCATCACTGGTTTTAAACACAATATTGCTGATTTATCGCAATTGCTTGAATACCACCCCGAGCTGATTGCTCATGATCAACACCCTGAGTATGCCAGCAGCCATTATGCTAAATCGCTCCATTTACCGACTGTTAGCGTACAACATCATCACGCCCACCTACTGTCATGTATGGCAGAACATGCTATTAAACCACCGCTGTTGGGCATTGTTTGCGATGGCAATGGCCTCGGTGATAATAGCTCGCTGTGGGGCGGTGAGTTTTTCACATTGGACCCATCGTCAAACATTTCACGCATCGCCAGTCTGCGGCCATTTTCTTTGCTTGGTGGCGCTATCGCCCTTAAAGAACCTCGTCGATCAGCATTGGCAATGTTATGGGAATACATGGGTGACAAGGTATTTTCACACAACTCACTCGCTCCCATATCAGCCTTCACCGAGGAAGAAAAAGCACTGTTACAAGCTATGCTCAACAGACGAATCAACTCCCCGCGCAGTTCTAGTCTTGGGCGGCTATTTGATTGTGTCGCCAGTTTGCTCGATCTGTGTCAGGTTTCAAGCTATGAGGGTCAAGCTGCACAGCGTTTAGAACAATGTTTCGCCGCAACAGCAAGTGACGACTACTATCGCGTGTTATGGCAACAAGACAAAGAATTAGCCAGATTTGACTGGCAACCCCTACTGAGCGATATTATTGATGATTTAAACAACGCCGTGCCAAAACCACTGATTGCATGTAAATTTCATAACACGCTAGTAGAAATGATGGTTGATATGACACACAAATCAGGACAAAAAAGAGTAATATTAAGCGGAGGCAGTTTTCAAAACCGCTACCTAAGCGAAACGCTCATCCGCCGCTTATCAGCCCTTAATATTAAGGTCTACTGGCAACAAAAACTACCGTGTAATGATGGCGGCTTAGCGCTTGGTCAATTACTCGCCGCAGCTAATAGAGGAACACAGAATGTGCTTGGCAATTCCCGGTAAAATCATCTCCATTTCTGGTGAAAACCTCTACACCCGTACAGGGGATATCAGTTTTTCAGGACTAGTGACCACTGTAAGCCTCGCTCTGGTGCCAGAAGCGAAAGAAAATGACTATGTGATTGTGCATGCAGGCTTTGCCATTAATCTGCTAGATGAAGAAGAAGCCCTTGCCACCTTGGCTAGCCTCGATGACCTGAAAAGCGCGCAGGAATAAGTTCAGTGAAATATATTGATGATTTTCGACATCAGCCACATGTTGAGTTATTGGCAACAGCGATAAGGAATACCTGTACACGCCCTTGGACCATTATGGAATTATGCGGTGGTCAAACACATGCGATCATGAAATACGGTATTGATCAATTACTGCCAAGCGATATTAACCTCATTCATGGCCCTGGCTGCCCTGTTTGCGTTACCCCCTTGCAAGCCATTGATAAGGCAATCGGCATAGCGGCCTTGAATGGCGTTATCTTTTGCACCTTTGGCGATATGCTTCGCGTCCCCGGTTCAACAAAAGATTTAATGACCGTCAAAGCCGAAGGTGGCGATGTCCGAACAGTCTACTCCCCATTAGAAGCGGTCACGATCGCTCAACAGCACCCTGATAAGCAGGTGGTGTTTTTTGCCATTGGTTTTGAAACCACTATTCCAACGACCGCCATGAGCGTATATCAGGCGCAACAAATGGGTTTAAAAAATTTCAAATTGCTGGTGTCACACGTTCGCGTTCCTCCGGCTATGGAAGCGATACTGTCATCAGCAGAAAATAAAGTGCAAGGGTTTCTCGCCGCAGGCAATGTCTGTGTGGTGATGGGCTATCAGGAATATTTACCCATTACTGAGAAATATCAGGTGCCGATTGTCGTTACTGGTTTTGAACCCGTCGATATTCTGCAAGGAATTTTGTTGTGTATTACCCAATTAGAACAAGGTCAGGTAACAGTTGAAAATCAATATGCTCGGGCCGTCCAAGCATCAGGTAATACCACCGCGCAACAGATAGTTAATCGAATTTTTAAACCGGTTACTCGTTCATGGCGAGGACTTGGTGATATCCCGATGAGTGGTTTTGAGCTCAGTGCAGATTACGCTGCTTTTGATGCAGAAAATTACTTTCAAATCGCACATATCAACACACAAGAACACGAGCAATGTCTAAGCGGTAAGGTGTTACAAGGTATTATCAAACCATCACAATGCCCAGAGTTTGCTAGCCGCTGCACGCCAGAAACCCCTTTAGGTGCCACCATGGTTTCCGCTGAAGGTGCCTGCGCCGCTTATTACGCCTACCGTCGTCAGCAAAGTATTACGGAGAACATTAGCCAGTGAGTAAAACGGATAATTCAGAAGACGCCTGCCCTCTACCTATTGGCCTGTATGACAAAATAGTGATGGCGCATGGTGGTGGCGGTCAATTGACACAGTCACTCATCGACAAACTCATGCTGGCTGAATTCGACAACCCTGCACTCAATGAAAAAAATGATAGCGCTGTGCTGGCTATCAATAGTGAGCGTTTGTCTTTTACCACTGACTCCTACGTGGTTAACCCCCTATTTTTTCCCGGAGGTGACATCGGCAAACTGGCGGTTTGCGGCACATTAAATGATTTGGCAATGAGTGGCGCTCGACCGTTATTTTTAAGTTGTGGTTTAATCATTGAAGAAGGCTTTGCTATTGATTCCTTGCAAAAAATTATCCACTCCATGAGCCACCAAGCCAAAGCGGCTGGCGTTAACATTGTAACTGGCGACACCAAAGTCGTTGAGAAAGGAAAAGGCGACGGGCTGTACATCAATACCAGTGGCATCGGCGTGCTAGATACAGCCATGAGCCTCTCCCCAAGCATGCTACAGCATGATGATGTTGTTATTATTAATGGCGATATTGGTCGCCATGGCATCGCCATTATGGCGCAAAGAGAAGGTTTTAAACTCGAACAAACTCTGGAAAGTGATTGCGCTGACCTATCTGGACTGGTCAAATTATTGCTTGATAGCGGCATTGACATTCACTGTATGCGTGATTTAACTCGGGGAGGATTAGCCACTGCCTTAATTGAAATTAGCACTGCCGCTAACAAACAAATCATGCTTGACGAAACCGCTATCGCCATTGCCGATCCCGTGCGTAGTGTTTGTGAAGTACTTGGCCTAGACCCGTACTATGTTGCCAATGAAGGACGTTTTATTAGCATATTACCATCAGCCCAAGCTGCTCAAGCATTAGCCATAATGCACGCTCACCCTTTAGGAAAACAAGCCGCCGTTATCGGTAACGTACACAAGGGCTCTCAGGCCATGGTTACAATAAAAAACCGAATTGGTACAACACGTATTTTGCAACTGCTAAGTGGCTCGCAACTGCCTAGAATATGTTAATGATCAAGCTGTCGTTAACTTGAGGCTCACCATAAAAGCATTGCTCTGATAACCGCTTCTACTACCTTCTTGCATACCGGAACGGGCTTTCTTAAAGCTATTCAATATAAAGATTAATAAACCGATCTCGATACTCTTCGTACACCCACGACTTCTCCAGACAAGACAGGAAAAACACCTCGTTATTACAAGGCCCAACTGATCAGTTAAAGGCACTGCAAAAAAATCCCCACCAAAAAACCGGCCACTACAAAGTTTCACAAAGGGAGTAACGAGCATTGGGGGCATGCAAAACGCTGATTAGCTTTTTAGCATGTTACTTGCTCAGCTTGTCTTGGAAGCTTCCGTAGTAATGAATTAATGCTTTCTTACTTGTTCTCGTGTCTATGCCGACCATTTTCATCTTCAAATATTTTTGTATTCGAATTGAGAAAGGTCTTATGCAAATCCACAGAGTCTTTAACGCCTATTGCATCGAAATTTTGTTCCAACCAAGAAGACATTTCTGCTCTACCTTTATCACGCAGAGAGGTTAGAAAGTCCCAATCTGAACTGTACTTACTGCTCAGTGACAAGTCTTTTAATGCCTCATCTGCCCGAATAGAATGTACGAGAATATCCTTAAAATTGCCTTTATGCTCATCTTTGAGCATATCGTGTTCGAGTAATTTTTTCACGAAGGCTATCGCACGCATTTCTGATAATAGTGATGAGTTAAAGCTAATTTCATTAATGCGGCTAACAATTTCTGCCGATGTTGTAGGCGTGCTAAAACGGTTGATGGGGTTAATATGCACAATCAACAAATCTCTGCTATCCGTTTTATAGAACAGAGGAAACAAGGCAGGGTTTCCAACATAACCACCGTCCCAATAGTCTTCATCGTCTATCGACACCGCTTTATATATCAATGGTAGACAAGCGGATGCCATAGCTACATCTAATGTGACATCTTTGGTATTGAATACCCGTACTCTGCCACTATGGACATGCGTTGTACTGATAAACAATTTAATGTCACTGCTATTATTTAGCGCTTCAAAATCGACCGTATCGGCCAATACATCACGCAGAGGGTTTATATCAAATGGGTTAAGTTGATGCGGTGAAAAGATCCGCGACATGAAGTCTGTAACCATAAAATTCAATACATCAGGCACTTTCCATGGCATATATTTATCTAGAGCCCATTTTTTCATTGGCTTGAAGGCTTTACCTTCCTCTGAAATGCGCCACCAAAAATTATGCAAACTCTCACGCGCTTTCTCAGGACCGCCTTGCTGCATCCCTGACGCTAACACGCAGGCATTCATCGTTCCGGCACTGGTTGCACAGATGCCATCAATGCCAATACGACCATCTTCTAATAGTTTATCTAACACACCCCAAGTAAATGCACCGTGTGCTCCCCCGCCCTGAAGCGCAAGGTTGATTGTCTTTTCTACTTTACTGCTTTTTTCCGTCATGGAATTCCTCGGTTAATAGATTATTTAGAGCCCATGTAGTCATGTATTACACGTCCATATGGTAGTGTTAGATCTACATGCCCAATAACTTGTTTAACAGGCAGATCAGTTACGGGTGCCTTTACATGTGGAATGAGTTGCAAACAAGCAGGGCCTGACTCATACGTAATAATCAAATACTCGCGATCAATAAAACGATACGGCCCTTTGGGTAATTCGGCGATGCAAGCGGCATCGAAAGTAAACTTAAAATATCTCTAGTATTCACCTTATTACCTCAATAGAGTGACTTAGCCAGCCGTCCAACCACCATCGACGGATATATGTGTACCTGTAATATTCTCAGCGTGTTCCGAACACAAAAATAAAGACGTCCCTGCTAACTCCTCAACAGTCACAAATTTCTTAGTCCATTGTGCCGATAAAATAACGTCTCGTTTTACTTCTTCCTCACTAATACCACGAGCCTTAGCCGTATCCGGAATTTGTTTTTCAACTAATGGAGTTAATACGTAACCCGGGCAAATAGCATTACAAGTAATATTGTCTTCCGCCACTTCTAAGGCAATTGTTTTTGTAAACCCCAACACACCATGCTTAGCGGTAACGTATGCCGATTTAAAAGGCGATGCAATAAGTCCATGTGCCGATGCTATATTAATAATTCGCCCCCAACCTTGTCTTTTCATATGCGGAATAGCGGCACGTACGGTATGAAAACTTGAGGACATATTGATCGCTATAATGCTATCCCACTTCTCAGGCGAAAATTCTTCAACGGGTGCAACGTGCTGAATTCCCGCATTATTAACAACAATGTCAATAGAACCAAAAACCTTCACAGCCTCTTCGACCATGGCTGTTATTTCATCCGGTTGGGTCATATCAGCATCATTATAGATACACTTAACCCCTTGGTTTTCAATCGCCTGCCGTTCTTTTTCAATCTCAACCGAATCACCAAACCCATTCAACATAATATTAATGCCTTGCGCTGCAAACCCCTGCGCAATGCCTAAACCAATTCCCGATGTTGAACCGGTTATTATCGCTGCTTTTCCTTTCAAATCCATTTATCTACCCTACTGTTGTTTAGTGAACAGTCTCTATTGCCTAAGACCCACCCCTTTTTAATCAAAAAAGACAATAAATCTAATAACATTGTGACACAACACAGTTCAAGTCCTGTATAAAATTTATTACGCTACAACTAACCTATCCTCCTGCCTCTGTGGTGGGAATACTATTAATGGCCCTTGCAAATAGACTACCTGATATTCTTAATAAAGGCTTTCCTAGCCAAAAAGCCCAATAACGTAACTACAGAGGAATAACGAACCACTTAGAGCACCAGTCTTAATAACTAGCATCTTATAGCCATAATTATTTGAATTTGTTAAGTACCAACTAAAATGGTCTAACCACGATTCATGCTTAACTAAAAATCAGACCTACAATCGTAGATAACTTATTTAGCAGTTGATATTAAAAAGAATTTGGCTGTATCAAAAAACTTAAGCACATGATAAGACACTTCAACTACAACCCGCTTCCTCATTTGTACCGACAATTAGTTAACTAGATAAGCTAACACTGCTGCAGTGTCTATAAATTGCTTACATCGTTTGCAATACATTGCTTAACGGGCTTTGCACACCCTCTGCCTCTTACGCTAAGAAACATGCTGATAATAAAAGCTTCAACGTTGGAACTGGAAAAGTTAATTACCTTAGTGGCTTTGCTAGTGCTGTTGCAAAAGTGACTTATTCTAGTGAAAGGTTAGACAATCTTGTAATATCGAAAAATAGCCGAGCTATAACTAATTGAATAATAAAGGAAATTTGGTCGGGGCGAGAGGATTTGAACCTCCGACCACCAGTACCCCATACTGGTGCGCTACCAGGCTGCGCTACGCCCCGATGGAATTAAAATTACTTGAGTATGTCTAAAATTTCTTCTAATTCAGCTTTTATTTGCTGAATTTCTATTTTTGTCTGTGAGGTGTCTTTTTGTGAACTTTCACCTGAAAGGTGTGAACGAGCGCCACCAATAGTGTAACCATCCTCATAAAGCAGCCCACGAATTTGCCTTATCAGCACAACATCTTTACGTTGATAATAACGACGATTACCACGGCGTTTTACCGGCTCAAGTTGTGAGAACTCTTGCTCCCAATACCTTAGTACATGGGGTTTTACAGCACATAACTCACTCACTTCACCAATAGTGAAATAACGTTTCGCCGGTATCGCCGGCAACTCATTGTTATGACTGGGTTCCAGCATATGCTTCTACTCTGTCTTTAAGTTTTTGACCTGCTCTAAGAGTAACCACCCTTCTTGCAGAAATAGATACATCTTCGCCTGTTTTTGGATTTCGTCCAGGTCGAGCCTCTTTGTCTTTAAGTTCAAAATTTCCAAATCCTGAAATTTTAACTTGCTCACCTTTTTCTAACGATTCCTTTATTGCTTCAAACATTTGCTCAACGATCTCTTTAGCTTCTCGTTTATTGAGACCTAACTCGTCAAATAATTGCTCTGTTAAATCAGCTTTCGTTAATGACATTTTTTTATTCCCTTAGCTGAGCATTAAATAAATTATTAAGATTAGCGAGCAATTCATTAATGAGTTCCTCAACATCTTGCTCAACTAGTGTCTTAGATTTATCCTGTAAAATCAAGCCCAAAGCAACACTTTTTCTACCAGTTTCTACTCCCTTGCCTTGGTAAATATCAAACACAATAACCTCATTAACAAGCGTGTATTGCTTAGTAATATAGCCGACCATTTCATTTACGTGGAACTTTTCATCCACAATGAGTGCTAGGTCACGTCTTACCGCTGGATATTTTGACACTGCTTGAAATTCTGGTATCTGTTTTGTCTGAATCAGAGATTGTTTTAGTTCTACTAAATACACTGGTTTCTTAATATTAAACTCACCTTCCAAAGCTGGGTGTAATAAACCAATATAACCAACATGCTCCCCTGAATTATTAATCAGCTCTGCTGTTTGTCCCGGGTGTAAAGCTTCGTGCTTAGCCGGTTTAAACTGGTAGTCTGACAAACTGCCATTCAACGATAAAATAGCTTCTATATCGTGTTTAACATCATAAAAATCAATGCTTCTAGATGACTCACCCCACTGTTCTGGCTGAGCGAGTCCTGTCGCTAATATAGACAACATTTGCTCTTGCACTAGCTGCCCATCTTTAACCGTGAATTTTAAGCCTGTTTCAAAAAAACGTATTGTTTCTTCATTACGTTTAATGTTTGCATCCATTGCTTTTAATAAGCCAGCCCATAAGGTTGTACGCATAACAGACAAATCAGCCGATATTGGATTCTGTAATCGGTACACATCATCCTGAGGAGTCAACAGCTTGAGCGACGAGTCATCTGTAAAACTGTATGTAACCGCTTCTTGATACCCTAAATCAACCAGTAAGTCTTTAATCCTGTCTAGGGGCTGCAACTGCTCTTCAATGGCTGTTAAAGTACCCGAAACGGTTAATTCATTTTGTGGCAGATTATCGTAGCCATATAAGCGTGCCACCTCTTCTATCAAGTCTGCTTCAATTGCAATATCAAATCGATAACTTGGTGCTGTAACAAACCACTCACTTGCCGTCTTATTAACAATCATTCCCAAGCTATCAAAGTATGCTTCGACTGTATTTTCATCAAGTTCTATACCCAGCACACGCTGCACTCTTTGAAACCTAAAAGGCACTGCTTTATTAACCGGAAGCGTTTTGGTTGACGATGCGTCCGTTAATGGCCCTACTTGCCCGCCAGCAATATCGGTCAACAATTCAATCGCCCGATCTAATGCACGGTAACAAAGCTCTGGGTCTACACCACGCTCAAACCGGTGTGATGAATCTGTATGTAAGCCAAACTTTCTAGATTTACCCGCAATTGACAGAGGACTAAAAAATGCACATTCTAAGAATATATCTGTTGTTTCGTCATTAACTGCTGACGCTTCACCACCCATCACACCAGCAAAAGCCAAGGCTTTATGTTGGTCTGCAATAACCAGCACACTCTCATCTAACTCAACTTGTTGTTCGTTTAATAGCCTTAGAGATTCCTTTTCTCTCGCATGTCTAACAACAATGTCACCATCGATTTTAGCTAAATCAAATGCGTGAAGCGGTTGCCCTAATTCCAATAGAACATAATTTGTCACATCCACTAACGGACCTAAACTACGCTGACCACATCGACGCAATTTTTCCTGCATCCAGATAGGTGTTTGTGCTGAACGATCTAAGCCTTTAATCACACGACCTAGGTAACGAGGGCAATCTATAGTAGCCTCAACGTTTACATTTTTATGGTCGTTTATTGAAGTTTCTATTTTTGGTGCTGGTTTGTTTTTGACAGGCTGTTTAGCAAAACAAGAAATTTCACGCGCAACACCTTCCACGCTTAAGCAATCGGCACGATTTGGCGTTAAATCTACTTCGATAATCGTGTCGTCAAGTTGTAAATAGTCCCGAATATCAGTTCCAATCGGCGCATCACTTGGTAGCTCCATCAACCCATCAGCTGAATCAGCGAGGCCAAGCTCTTCTTCGGAACATAACATGCCATTAGAAGGCTCACCACGTAACTTTGATGGTTTGATTTTGAAATTACCGGGTAAGACGGCACCAACAGTTGCCACAGGAATCCGTAACGAAGTTCTAACATTACTCGCACCACAAACAATATCTAAAGGTTCTTCTTGCCCAATAGAGACTTTACAAAGGCGTAATTTATCCGCATTTGGGTGTGCTTGAACTGATAATACTTCACCTACTAACACGCCGGTAAACTCAGCCGCAGCCGCTTCTACAGAGTCTACTTCTAAGCCAGCCATTGTTAATTTTTCTGTCAATTCATTCGTTGGAATTGAATAGTCAACAAACTCTTTAAGCCATGCTTCATTTACTAACATTTATGAGTCCTTATTTAAGCTTAATTAAACTGTTTTAAGAATTTAAGATCATTTTCAAAAAATAACCGTAAGTCATTGATTTTATACCGAAGCATGGTCAGTCTTTCTACACCCATACCAAAAGCAAAGCCGGTAAATTGGTCTGCATCAATGTTGATATGACGAAATACTTCTGGGTGAATCATTCCACAGCCCAATACCTCTAACCAACCGGTATGCCCGCATACACGACAACCTTCACCTTCACACATCACACATTCAATATCTACTTCAGCAGAGGGTTCTGTAAATGGAAAATAGGAGGGTCTAAACCTTACTTTGACATCTTTTTCAAAAAAGGCCTTTAGAAACGCACTAATAACACCTTTTAAGTCGGCAAAGTTAATATCTTTATCTACAACAAAGCCTTCAACCTGGTGGAACATGGGTGTGTGCGTAATATCTGAATCACAACGATAAACACGACCCGGCGCTATCACTTTAAGTGGCGGTTGTTGATTTTCCATCACTCTAATTTGAACGGGTGATGTATGTGTTCTTAATAAGGTATGCTCATCAAAATAAAAAGTATCGTGCATGGCTCGTGCAGGATGATGAGAAGGAATATTCAATGCCTCAAAATTATGAAAATCATCTTCCACTTCAGGCCCAGTTGCCACATCAAAACCAACACGATTAAAAATCTGTTCAATACGGCGCATCGTTCTTGTCACAGGGTGAACACCACCCACTGATTGGCCACGGCCAGGTAAGGTCACATCAATAGTTTCTTCTATTAAGCGCTTTGCTAATAATTCATTTTCAAGTTGTACCTTACGCTGTTCTAAGTGCGCTTGAAATTCTTGTTTAGCTTGGTTGATAACGGCACCAACCTTTGGCCTTTCTTCAGCAGATAGCTTGCCCAGCGTTTTCATTTGGCGCGTAAATACACCTTTTTTACCTAGGTAAGTAACTCGAATTTCTTCAACAACTGAAAGAGATGACGCATCAGCTAATTCTTTTTGCGCTTGCTTAACAATGTTTTCTAATGAATTTTCCACGTTGTTATCTTTTTATTTAATCCAAATAAATAAGGGAAAGGCCTCTAGACCTTTCCCTCACGACTCACTATCAGCTTGTAGTCAATACAGTATAAAAAATATGTGGGTAATGTTAATTACCCAAAAGCTGTTTCTACAGGTTAGATTTTGCAGTCGCTACTAATTGCGAAAACGCATCTTTATCAAACACTGCTAGATCAGCTAATACTTTTCTATCCAAACCGATGGATGCTTTTTTAAGGCCATTCATAAAACGGCTGTATGACAAACCACAGCTACGGGCACCAGCATTAATACGTGCAATCCATAAAGCACGGAATTGACGTTTTCTTTGACGACGATCTCGGTAGGCATATTGACCCGCTTTAATCACCGCTTGTTTAGCAACACGATAAATACGGCTACGTGCCCCATAGTATCCTTTTGCTTGTTTTAATACTTTTTTGTGTCTTGCTCTAGCAACAACACCGCGTTTTACTCTTGGCATTTCTTATCCTCGAAAATCTTAAAATTAACTATACGGCAACATACGAGTCACGCTTTTCATATCTGAAGCGTGAATCAATGATGCTTTACGTAGTTGACGTTTACGTTTAGTGGTTTTTTTGGTCAAAATGTGACGCAAGTGAGCTTGCTTACATTTAAAAGCGCCCGTACCCGTTTTCTTAAAACGTTTGGATGCTCCGCTATTTGACTTCATCTTTGGCATTACAATACTCCGTTAATTAATTTTTTTCGGCGCCATAACCATTACCATTTGGCGGCCTTCAAACTTTGGCCGCTGTTCGACCAAGGCTAATTCTTCTAAATCTTTTTCTACGCGATTTAACAACTCCATACCTAACTCTCTATGGGCCATTTCTCTACCGCGAAATCTTACTGTGATTTTGGTTTTATCACCGTTCTCTAAAAATGAACGCAGATTACGTAATTTTACGTTGTAATCACCAATATCGGTTCCAGGTCTAAACTTAATCTCTTTAACCTGAACATTTTTTTGTTTCTTTTTCGATGCCTGCAATTTCTTGCTAGCCTCGAATTTAAACTTACCATAGTCCATTATTTTACAGACAGGTGGTTTAGCTGTTGGAGAAACTTCAACCAAATCTAAATCGACTTCAGCAGCCAAGCTCATCGCTTGTTCTAGTGTAACAACACCTACTTTCTCACCCTCATGATCGATGAGTCTTACACTTGGTATTGTAATCTCTTCGTTTACTCTTACTCTTTTTGTTGCGATCTTAACAATCTCCGAAAATTTTTAACGCTAAATTAAGCCATTTCTAATATTAGCAACGTACGCTAATGCACCTTGTGCAAAAACTTAAGACTCTAATGCATTTCGTTCAGTAACATTTTTGGTTACTAACGAAATAAAGTCCTCAGGATTGAAATGACCCAGGTTTTTTCCACTTAACGAACGCACTGCCAACTCGTTATTTTCTACTTCTTTGTCACCGATAACGATGAGATACGGAATGCGTTTTAAAGTATGCTCGCGAATTTTAAAGCCGATCTTCTCATTTCTCAAGTCTAATTTGACTCTGATGCCTTGTTTTTGAAGGATTTTTGCAATTGAGGTCGCATATTCGTCATTTTTATCCGTAATTGACATTAAAACGACTTGGGTCGGTGCCAACCACACAGGAAATTTACCCGCATATTCTTCTATTAAAATGCCAATAAAACGTTCCAAAGAACCCAAAATCGCTCTGTGCAACATAACCGGCGATTGTCTTGAACCATCCTCTGCAATAAATTGCGCATCTAAACGACCCGGCATTGAAAAATCCACTTGGATGGTACCACATTGCCAAACACGATCTAAGCAGTCTTTCAGTGAGAACTCAATTTTAGGCCCATAGAAGGCACCCTCACCCGGTTGTAATTCCCAGTCTAAGCCTTTTGCATTTAAGGCCTCTTCCAAAGCTTTTTCAGACTTATCCCAAACCTCATCAGAGCCTACTCGTTTTTCAGGTCGTGTAGATAACTTGATAAGAATGTCGGTAAAACCAAAATCCGCATACACTTCAAACAACAGGTCAATAAAATCAGACACTTCTGATTGAACTTGATCTTCCGTACAGAAGATATGCGCATCATCTTGAATAAAGTTACGCAAACGCATCAGTCCATGTAAGGTACCTGATGGCTCATTACGATGACACGAACCAAACTCGGCCATTCTTAAGGGCAAGTCACGGTAGCTTTTTAAGCCTTGGTTATATATTTGCACATGACATGGGCAATTCATTGGTTTAACAGCATACTCGTGGTTATCCGAGTCTACGGTAAACATATCATCACGGAATTTTTCCCAGTGACCTGATTTTTCCCACAATGACTTATCCACTAATTGCGGTGTACGTACCTCTACGTAATTATTGTCTTGTAGTTTAGAACGAATATATTGCTCAATTGTTCTATAAACACTTAAGCCTGCATCGTGCCAAAAAATCATCCCTGGTGCTTCTTCTTGAATATGAAACAAATCCAGTGATTTAGAAATCTTACGATGATCACGCTTTTCAGCTTCTTCTATTCTATGCAGGTACTTTTTCAGCGCCTTTTTATCGCCCCAAGCCGTGCCATATACACGCTGAAGCATTTCATTATTAGAATCACCACGCCAATACGCACCAGCCAGTTTAGTTAGTTTAAACGCTTTTAAACTACCAGTATTTGGCACATGCGGCCCTCTACATAAATCAGTGAAATCACCTTGTTTATAAAGTGACAACACTTCATCTTGCGGAATGCTTTCAATAATTTGTGCTTTGTATTCCTCGTTTTTGTCTCTAAAAAACGTTACTGCATCATCACGAGACAGCTCAAAACGCTCAACCGGTATAGATTGCTCTGCCAGTTCAGACATTTTCTTTTCAATTTTTTCAAGGTCATCTGGGGTAAACGAACGCTCAAATGCAAAATCATAGAAAAAACCATTATCAATAACCGGGCCTATGGTGACTTGAGCCGATGGAAACAGTTGCTTAACTGCTTGTGCTAATAAATGTGCGGTTGAATGGCGAATAACTTCAAGACCGTCTTCATCTCTTGCGGTCACAATCGCTAGCGTTGAGTCTTGCTCTATTAAATAAGAACCATCAACTAATACATCATTCACCTTCCCTGCTAAGGTTGCTTTTGCCAAGCCTGCGCCAATATCAGCGGCCACGTCCAGCACGCTAACTGCTTGTGAAAATTCGCGCTGACTTCCATCCGGTAATGTAATAACTGGCACGTTAGAACCTTTGTGTTTTGATGTTTGAATTTGGTGTTAAAAATTGGTAGGCACGAGTGGATTCGAACCACCGACCTCATCCATGTCAAGGATGCGCTCTAACCAACTGAGCTACGCGCCTGCAAGCCAATTTTCTTAAGACCGCGCATTGTACTGAATGTTGCCTCGTTAGTGAAGCTATCAGTTTATTTAATTTGCCAATGCTAGCTATTCAAAACCATCTGATTTTGTAACTCATTCACCTTATCCCGTACTTTAGCGGCTTCTTCAAACTCTAAATCTCGTGAATGTTGATACATTTTCGCTTCTAATTCTTTTATTTTTTTAGCCATTTGAGCTGGTGATAAAGCTTGATATTTTGCCGCTTCATCAGCTACTTTTTTCATTGTACTTCGCTGAGATCGGGCCGTCCCTTCCATGATATCGGTGACCTTTTTAATGATTCCGGTTGGGCTAATTCCGTGCTTTTCATTGAACGCCTGCTGAGTTTCCCTACGGCGACTGGTCTCATCCATCGCCCGTTGCATTGACCCTGTTATTTTATCGGCATATAAAATACTCTTTCCTTTTACATTCCTTGCCGCACGCCCTATTGTTTGAATCATAGACACCTCAGATCGCAAAAACCCCTCTTTGTCTGCATCTAAAATAGCTACTAAGGACACTTCTGGAATATCCAAGCCTTCACGTAATAAGTTAATACCAATTAACACATCAAATATACCCAAACGAAGATCACGAATAATTTCTACCCGTTCAACCGTTTCAATATCAGAGTGCAGATAGCGAACCTTTACCCCGTGCTCCATTAAGTAATCGGTTAAATCTTCAGACATTCGTTTGGTTAGCGTTGTAACCAACACACGCTCTTCAACTGCCACTCGTTTTTTAATTTCTGACAACAGGTCATCCACTTGTGTTGTGGCCGGCCTTACTTCAATAATCGGGTCAAGTAAGCCTGTTGGCCTAACAACTTGCTCCACCACCGCCCCCGAGCGCTCGATTTCATACTTAGCAGGTGTCGCTGAAATATAAATCGTTTGAGGCGCTTTCGCTTCAAACTCTTCAAAGCGCATCGGCCGATTATCTAACGCAGATGGCAAACGGAAGCCATATTCAACCAACGTTTCTTTTCTTGAACGATCACCTTTATACATCGCCCCTACTTGCGGCACCGTCACATGTGACTCATCAATAAAGAGCAAGGCATTATCTGGCAAATAATCAAATAACGTGGGCGGCGCCTCATTAGGCTTTCTACCGGATAGATAACGTGAGTAATTTTCAATCCCCGAACAGTAGCCAATTTCACGCATCATTTCCAAATCAAACTTTGTACGTTCTTCTAACCGTTGCGCCTCAACCAGTTTATTTAACGAACGTAACTGTTCTAAGCGAATTGCCAATTCAGATTTTATTTTCTCTATCGCTTCTAAAATGGTTTCGCGCGGGGTTACATAATGAGAAATAGGGAAAATTGTGTAACGCGGTATGCGTTGGATAATTTCACCGGTTAATGGATCAAACAACGACAAACGCTCAATTTCATCATCAAACAATTCCACACGCAGCGCATCTTGGTCTGACTCGGCAGGAAATATATCAATCACATCCCCTCTTACTCGATACGTTGCCCGAAGTAATTCAACATCATTCCGCTTGTATTGCATGTCTGTTAACTGACGAATAATCTCGCGCTGACTCACCCGCTCACCACGAGATAAATGCAAAATCATACTAAAATATAGTTCCGGATCACCTAAGCCATATATACAAGAAACACTCGCAACAATCACCGCATCCTTGCGTTCCATCAGTGCTTTAGTCGCAGACAAGCGCATTTGCTGAATGTGCTCATTTAATGACGCATCTTTATCTATAAAGGTATCTGATGCCGGCATATAGGCTTCTGGCTGATAGTAATCGTAATACGACACAAAATATTCAACCGCATTATCGGGTAAAAACTCTTTAAGCTCGCCATACAACTGCGCGGCCAGCGTTTTATTATGCACCAACACCAAAGCAGGCCGTTGTAGCTCTGCGATGGTATGCACCATCGTAAAAGTTTTACCTGAGCCTGTTACCCCTAATAAGGTTTGATTCGCTTCGCCATGATTAACTCCCTCAACCAGCGCTTTAATCGCCTTTGGTTGATCGCCTGCTGGTTTAAAAGATGAGTGAATTTCGAATTTTTTATTCATAGGGATTATCTGGGAACGCAGCATCTAGTAGAATACTGTCTTTAGGGGACCAAATACTTAATTTTATTCTAAAAAAGCTGTCAACACCCCATTTAAGCTGAATTTTATTCATAGAGGCTATAACAAATGAGCATTAAACTGTCACAACGCGTACAACGCATAAAACCTTCTCCAACACTTGCTGTAACAGCAAGAGCGGCTTCCTTACGCGCAGCCGGACAAGACATCATCGGCCTAGGCGCAGGCGAGCCTGACTTTGATACACCAGAGCATATCAAACAAGCCGCTAAAGACGCTATTAATGCAGGTAAAACCAAATACACAGCCGTTGATGGCACGGTTGAACTTAAAGATGCCATTATCAATAAATTAAAACGCGACAATGGTCTTGATTATCAAGCCGACCAAATTCTTGTCTCATGCGGTGGTAAACAAAGCTTTTTCAACTTAGCTCAAGCCTTATTAGACGATGGCGATGAAGTTATTATTCCTGCACCGTATTGGGTGTCGTACCCTGATATGAGTTTATTGGCAGGTGGCGTACCGGTCATCGTTCAAGCAGGCCAAGATCAAGCTTTTAAAATTACCCCTGAACAGCTTGAGGCTGCCATCACCGAAAAAACCAAACTTGTTGTGATCAACAGCCCATCAAACCCAAGTGGTAAAGCCTATACCAATGACGAATTAGCAGCACTGGGCGATGTGTTGGTCAAACACCCACATATCCTCATCGCGACCGACGATATGTACGAACACATCCTTTGGACTGACGAGCCTTTCAGCAACATCGTTATGGCGTGCCCAGCACTATACGACCAAACTATTGTGCTTAATGGTGTATCAAAAGCCTACTCCATGACTGGTTGGCGCATTGGTTACGCAGCAGGCCCTAGCGAGCTGATCAAAGCGATGAAGAAGATTCAGTCGCAAAGCACATCAAACCCAACATCTATCTCACAATACGCTGCGCAAGCCGCACTAGAAGGAGACCAATCTTGCATCGGTGAAATGCTCGTCGCCTTTAAAGAACGCCACGATTATGTTGTAGAACAACTGAACCAAATAAATGGCGTCAGCTGCATCTCATCTGACGGAACGTTTTACTGCTTCCCTGACTTCAACGCCATACTGAATCGCATGGACAGCATCGACAACGATGTAGACTTAGCTGAATATATTCTTGAAAAAGCAGGCGTAGCGCTTGTTCCAGGCTCAGCTTTTGGACTTAATGGTCACATGCGTATATCCATTGCAACCAGCATGGATAACCTAGTAAACGCCATGGATCGAATAGCGAAGTTACTAAACGACAATTAAATGCGTTTTAAAGCTTATTAGCTATTGACCAAAACAGCCGCGTTTCGTAAGATACGCGACCTGAACAATTCCTCTGTAGCTCAGTTGGTAGAGCAAATGACTGTTAATCATTGGGTCACTGGTTCGAGTCCAGTCGGAGGAGCCAATATAATCAAAGAGTTAGTGTAAAAACTAGCTCTTTTTTTATGCCTTAAACAAAGGGTAGCTTAGCGGACCATAAGATAACCCTCCACAAAAAAATGAAAAAACAAACTCTCTTCCCTAAACCTAACAATTAGGTAGTGAGCACTACAACACTCCCAGAGGAAATCGCCTCTAAGCTGCCTGTGCGGCAGTGAACACCAACACCGAACTTTTTAATCTTCTCCGGCGCTTCTAAGCTGCCTGTGCGGCAGTGAACGCAAACCCGGCTCTAAACTGGGTGAGGCATTTTTTCTAAGCTGCCTGTGCGGCAGTGAACCCTATGATATAGATTCAATAGTTAGGCCTATTTTTCTAAGCTGCCTGTGCGGCAGTGAACGTTGTAGAAGTTGAGCCATCGGCATTTGTAGTTTTCTAAGCTGCCTGTGCGGCAGTGAACAAAAGGTAAGCTCTACGTGTTCTTCTCTGGCGTTTCTAAGCTGCCTGTGCGGCAGTGAACTTTACCGGATGATGATTCATGCATTAATGATGTTTCTAAGCTGCCTGTGCGGCAGTGAACATTTCCTCTGCATAGGCTTTTGTAGAATCAAATTTCTAAGCTGCCTGTGCGGCAGTGAACATTCACTTTTCATTTTAAACTCCTTTTTTCAATTTCTAAGCTGCCTGTGCGGCAGTGAACAATGAGTGGTCATTGGTTTGGCCGTTCGCAGTTTTCTAAGCTGCCTGTGCGGCAGTGAACTTGGCAAAGGGTGTTTGGGTATTATTATTTTTTTTCTAAGCTGCCTGTGCGGCAGTGAACGATGAAATAAGCGTCCCTTTCACCTTTTATGGTTTTCTAAGCTGCCTGTGCGGCAGTGAACCCGGATTTAGATTGGCCTGTGCTGCGCGATGTTTTCTAAGCTGCCTGTGCGGCAGTGAACATTGCGACTGACCCGCCTTATTTTAAGGTGAATTTCTAAGCTGCCTGTGCGGCAGTGAACATTCAGAACCTGACCAAGTATCTGCTGTTGCATTTCTAAGCTGCCTGTGCGGCAGTGAACCAGCATCTAGAATCATATCCAAAATCATCACATTTCTAAGCTGCCTGTGCGGCAGTGAACTTGCCCCTGCGAGTGGTCGTTAAACGTCTCACTTTCTAAGCTGCCTGTGCGGCAGTGAACCCAAAGTGTAAGACTTGGCGCAAAGGTCTAGCTTTCTAAGCTGCCTGTGCGGCAGTGAACTCAATCATAAATCCTATGAAACGCCTGTGTATTTTCTAAGCTGCCTGTGCGGCAGTGAACAAGAGTATAAAGCAAGAAAATCAAGTAATAACAAATAGTTAGCTGCTATTTAAACAAGCAACCCTTTAATTAATCGCCTTCCTTTAACTTATTGATATTTATATGTTTTTAAGGAGCTAAAAAAATTTGGTTGGAAATACTTACCTTTTGGGCATAAAAAACATTTTCCATACTTGCTTTAATATCATACGGATAATAGTTCATTTAAGATTACGCCACCTTATACTCTTATAGCGATTACTTTAAGAGAACCTAAGTTTCTTGCGCTTAAGAAAACGACAAAAGTTGCATAAAAGAAATTTTGGAGAATATTTTATTTAAGTCTCCAGCCATCTTTACCTGAAATAATAGCAATGCTTTCGGCATTGGATTAAAACCATGGAATAGTGGCTGTTTTGCTTAAGCCAAACGAGTCAAAATCTCCTTTCAACGGGTTGCTCAATAGCTCACCAAAAGCAATATAACGCCTATGTTTATGTCCACTTGAAGTACTATCTAGCTCTAAATAAGGGTTATCTAAACCCTTTTCAAACATTTTTACCTTATAGTCCTTTACTGATTCTGGTGTAATTGACCCGCGTTTAATCAGCCGCCTTAGTTTTGCCTCCGTCATGCTTGGTTGCTTACGTGAAATAACTCGGTACTTTACATCATGAGGAATATGTTGAATTGGACTTATGCTGCTGTATCCGGCTAACCCACCTAACCAGTCTATGGTTTTCAATTCATTCAATTTGACTTCTGATCCATGTATCCTAATTATGTTACCAAGAAGCACCTTATATTGAGGGAAGCTTATACCAATACTCGATGAATTTAAGGTATGCAAAGCTTTGTGAAGCTTACTGAATACCTTATTACGAATAAAGTAAATCGGCACTTCTTCATCAGGCTCTATTTTTATATCAAAATAATAATCCATTACTGCTTTTCTCCGAATACGCCACCCCTAACTAAAACAGCCATTACAAAATGCTCATCTTCTGGCAACTCTAGTTTTTCACCTTGTGAGAAACGATCAAATAATGAAAAGAAATCTTTTTTGTCTTTTGGTTGTCGATAAGCTCTTCCTAGATTTGTTACTGCCCCATATGGGTCTATAGAGATAGCTTTTTGACACTGTTCAAATTCTGGATACCAAGTATCAATAGTTCTAATAGCATTACCAATTTTTTGCGAATGCATGGCAGCAACTTGGCCAACCTCATAAAGAATTTTACTTTTACCTTCCTTACTATTATTTTTATCTAGCACTAACTCCTCGCTTGGGTAAACATCTTGTGATTTCCCTACCTTTGCAAAAGCAGTAATTTCTAATAATAAAAACTCATTCTCCCCTGACAAGGTTTTAGCAATCAATTCTGCCAGTTCATTTATTTCACTAGAGGCATTATCAAAATTTTGAGTGCTAAACTCTAAACTATTGAATACCCAATTTTTTGAAATATCGTTATTTAGAACATTAATGTGCACTTCTACATTTTCACTCCCCACACGATTTCGCCAAAGAAAACGACCATTTGCTAAGTTACTGGCATAACGCTGTGATAACTCAGCAAAGCCATAGTCAGCGATATAATTAGAAACTGCCTCAGAGTATGTTTGGTTAAACCCTTCATGATTACAGGCTGATGGGGTTTCAACACCACTTAATACTTTTAAGGTGAAATTTAGTTTTAAAGTATCTTGATTTGGTGCTAAGGCACAGCTATCAACAGTTTGTAGATTAGCACTTTCTATTTTTGCGTCAATTTTCCCTTCTTCTGATTTTTTCAGTCGATTTGAAATCGTCCCTCGCACTGATTTTTCTTGTAACTTTAAAGGTGCTGATTCATTGCCCCTATTTTCCCAAGTTGTGCCGTACATTAAACCATCAGAGGGGACTAATTTCTTTTCAAATGCTAAAACGGATGCAGGTATTTTACTCATAATTTACTTTTCTCTTGATTAATCGAATAGTTGTTCTGACAAAGGTATAGATCATTTTTCTCATATTCTTGATAACGCCAAACCATTTCATCAAGCGTATCAAAATGGTAAGGCATTTTAAATTCACCTAAGGTGACGACACTTTCGGCAAATCGATGAGGTGTTGTTAAATCTCGAGTATTTTTTAAACTGCCTAATTCGCTAATTCCTTGGTAGCCGATTGCTATTGGAACAATCCAACCTTCTTCTTTTTTGTGGGCTTTACTTCGAGACACTTTATGGTTTTCATCCACCTCTATATCTGTAGTAATTTTTAAATAATCAAGCATTGCATCTATCGCATCCGCACCTTTGTCCATTGACGATTGCATTAGATCTTGCCGAGTAACCAAACAGAAACCTGGCATTAAGTACTTAGTTAATTCTCTAGGCTTATTGTTATCAACCTCTTTATGCTGACTTGGTTTAAAACTAGTAATATCACCACTTGCAATTTTCATGGTGTGTAGTTTGTTGTTAATTAGTTGAGTGAACTTCTCGTAATCAATGATGCCTAGCTCGCATTCAATTGCGATAGTCACTTCTATATCACAACGTGCTTCCTCAATAAATGACGGGCGTTTTCCTGACTTATCTAACGGATTGCTTGTAGCTATAATTGAATGAACGTAATCACCCTGCCCTTTGTAGGTTTGCAAATCCAGTTCTAAACAACTAACAATAACACCTGTAAATTTAATATCTTTAAACTCTGCCTGTCGTATTTTTCGCTCAAGTGCATGCATAAAACCTAGCCACGCTGTCATTGCAGGAAAACCAATGGTATAAGGGCTAGATAAAGCATTAGCATTGTGAATTTTTATATTAGGAATAAGCACTATATCCTTCATTTCAAGAGCTCCTGTTCTACTTCAAGGACTTTTTTAATTTGCTCTATATCATCATCACCTAATAATTTATTATCTTTTGTTGAATGTTTATAGTTGCCGATAAACCAGTTGGCAAAATAACTTTGCGCCTTGCCTAAATAACGTTGGTTTTGCCTGTCATCATTTCTGATTTCAGTGTGTTTATTATCCAACCAAATTTTTTGCCAAATTACTAAGTCGCTGTAGTTTTCACTATCAGACCAGCCAGCATTAACCTCACGAATATTATCAACCAGTCTTTTAAGTTTAGTTATTGAATTGAGGACGATATCATCACGTATATCTCTAACATCTTTATTATTCTTACGCCAACTCAATACTTTATGAAACTGGTCAAAATCTTTTTTGAATAATCCTGCCCACAAGCAATCATTAAAAAAATCTTTTTTTGGTGGCTGAGTTTGACGTTTCTCTAGCGTTGGAGGCAGAGATGACAACAAAAAACTAACACCGCCGTTTTGGTTATTTAAAGTACTAATATTTTGCGGCTTTGTTCCTCCGTATCCGATAGATGTTAACCCAATTACATCTGTAACCTTTCCCTTTATTTTGAGAGGCTTAGCTTTTTTTAATTCTTCTCTTAACCGTTTATTTTCTTCTGAAAACCGTAATGCATTCACTTTTTCTTTAAGCTTATAAATGATTCCCGATGCATTAAGAATAGAGAGCAAGTGATAGCCATTAGCTATTGGAAAGTAAACCTGCTTAAGTTTTTCACTGCTTTGATCTAAATCAGAGCACTTAATTTGCATAAAAGCATTTCTGACATCATCAAAGTTAATATTGCCTGTAGAAAGCTGCTGTTTAATAGCGTCAGTGTTTTGCTCTATATGCTGTAAAACTGTTTGCTTGTCTTGCAACTCAACTCTTAAAAATTTTTCAACATCTAATGCGGCGGCATTACCAAATACATCTAGCTCTACTTCAACATTGCCTGAGCGTAATAAGCCATCATTCTCTTTTTTTACATCAGCAATAATGCTACTGGTTTTGGCATTTGGATGAATAAACTTAGCAGGGTGAGAGGTAAGTGATAATTGCTTTGCACGTAGCGAAGCATCAAGCAGCCAAGTTTCAAGGTTGTACTTTTCTGCCGCCTCTTGAGTAACACGCAGCTTATCTTCATCACTAGAATTAGTTTTGACATTTTTCTTTAGGTAATCTTCTTTTTTATTTTCTAAGAAGTCTTTAATTGCTTCATCTTGCATATCTAAACCTTTCAAATCGTATGATTGCCATTGGTTAAACCCAATTGGTGATTGTAAATAAATTGTTGATTTTCTAACGCTTCTCCATAGGTGGGCAAATTTATTTCTCCATAAATTAATGCTGTTTCTTCCAAGTCTAGCTCTAATTTCTTAGCTTGTTCAGTTAATGAGGAAACATAATTTCGCACTAACCATAAATTTTTCAATTCATGCTTATTCAGCAAACTGGATTTAATATTATTTTTTCCTACTTCAACAGTATTGCACTTATCTCCCTTTTCTAAAAAGGTACCATCAGCTGTTAAAAACACGGTCATATCTTTGCTCTTATCTCCTCTAAAACGTATGTATTGTTGAGGTAAAGCCGTTAACCACCAATCACTCTCTAACCAACCCTGCATTGATTCAGGGCCTTTGTAATCATAGTTAGTCAATAGCTGATGGATAACTTTATGCTCTAAATTTGCAAGGTCTGATGATTTAGTTTGTTTGATTCTGTTGGTTGCATCTAGCTTTTCAGCCAATTCTGTTATGTTTACCAACTTATCAAGGTCATAGGTATTTAAGTCTTTCATTTGGTTTTGGTAACCGGGCCATCTGAAAGCGATTTTTTTACCTTCTGTTTTTAAGGCTCGATAGTTGTACTTCATAATAGCAATATTTGGTTCATTAACTTCTCTATCCCTATGCCTAAGCACTCTTCCTGCTAACTGAATGAATGATCGGTATGAGGAAGGCTCAATGACCGCCCAATCGAAGTCGTGATCTCTACCGACTTCTTCTACAGGGGTAGCAACTAGAACAAATATGATGTTGTTTACTTCTGAGTTATCAATATGGTTTCTGATCACCTTATCTTCTAAAATATGCTCATCACCCTTGTTTCGCTTTAATATTTTGTCCAAATATTTTTCTTGTTCATGGCGCATTAACAAGACTTGCCTTGAATGATAAGCCATTATTTTAAGCTCAACATTTTTCGCTGCATGGTTCTCTAACAAATACTTTGTTAAACCAACACATGGGTTAATATTCGCCATGCGAACCACACCAATACTAATTTTTTTATTGGTTTTAGCATCTAAAAAATGGTGGTGCTGATGCTTCTCTAAAACTGCTTGCTTAATAGCTGCAAAATATTCACCGATGTTGGTACTGCACGGTGCTATATTCGCTTTACGCTTTACGACTTGTTTAGCAAGGTTGTCTAACCGTGTATCAACATACTTGCTATGCTGTTTTTTATACTCTTCTTTATTTTTAATGGTAAAAACTTTGGTGTTAAACTCATCAACCCATGCACAGCCAACAGCCCGTTTTTTTCCTCGCATTTTGGCAAAAATATTCCAGCCAGATTGATAAACATTAAAGTATCCTTCTGCTAAATCCGGTGAGATTGTTGCCGATGAAATCATTACTTTTCTACCTAACATCCCTGCTAGGTGAATCAATCGTCCTATAGCTATTAAATCGGTATTGTCAAAATCATCAATTTCATCAATCACTAAATCCGATGACATAAGACGCATGGTTGGCAGAATATATCGACCACCTCGGATTACTTCAGTTGCCTGAATAACATGGTCAATGGTACAAGCAAGCACAGGAGCATATAAAAACTGCCTGTCTTTAGTGTTTTTTAATACCGTATCCAAACCTTGCTCTGGAAAGTCTTCACTAAAGATCAATTCGTTGTCCAATAAGCTGGTGCTTGATTCAGAACCCGTGTTATTTTTCTGTTCATGCAGGTCAACAATAGCTTTAGAACCAATCAGAACGGCCAGCTCCTCGTCTTTTAAGCCAATTTTATCTTTGTATTCATCGCCTGTTTGTAACGTTAGTGTTCTTAATCCTAACGCTAAAATATATCGTAAACTTTCTTCATTGGCTGAAAGGGATTGCATGATTTTTGCGTTCGCAAGGGTTTTTCCTTTACCTGTTGAAGCCATATTGACCGCAAAAAAACCAAATTGGTATTTATCTAAGTCTTTACACTCACGTTTCCAGTTTTTAATCCTGATGACAGCATCATCTTGCCATTTGTAACCCTTAGGACTTTTTTTACTGATCGCTTTATTCCTTGTTACCCGAATATCCTGATTAAAAACACCTTCAAATTGTGGTAATTTTTTGATATTTACTTTTGTTTGATTAGCAACGCCAACCAAGTGCTCATCAAGTTGCTGTTTAAGGTTATGTTGATGATCAGTATTTGCAAATAACTTGACACTACTATGCCAATTAACATCTTTACCCTTTGATGAATAATAATGGTCAGCAAGCATTAAACTCATTCGCGAATAAATCATTGCTGGGCGAAATAATGTTGAATCAAACAGAGAATGAATCTGTGGCAAAAAGTTTTTTAACCTAATAGCATAACTATTTATTTGTTCTTGCCACTTTATTGATTTACTAGGTAACTCTACGTATTTAAACCATTCATTAAAACTTATTTCCTCCTTAATATTTCCATAACCCCAAGCAGGAGAAATCAAACTAAACAAAGTCGATAAATTGATACTTTTTCCAGCATACTTTTTTTCATAGATGGGTAATTTATGATGAGTCAGAATCAACCAAGCGACCATACTGGCTAGCGGAGGTAAATTACCTAAAGGATTAAAAACATCCTTAACTCTAAGCTTAGATATTTTTTTATGTATCTCATCACTAATTAAATAATTTAACCATTCTTCATCACTTTGATTATCAACAATAGCAATTAGGAATAATAGTGAAACCCATTCATGGCGAAGTGGGTCACTTTGTGTTTTGTTTTTACTTTTTAGTTTATTTTGAAACAATACTGTTGTTTTTCCAAAATCATGCAAGAGCGCTGAAAACACTGTAATAGCCTCAACCATCGGCAAGAATGACCAGTCATCTTCATTGGAATGTTTCAAAATATCTTGTTGGGTGTAATTCACAGGAACAACGCCCTCACTACTGAATTTTTTTCTATTCCCAACAACCCAAACCAACTCTGACCTTGACCTACTCCGAATCCAAAAACAACTCACCGCTGTATTCTTACTGGCTGTTTTTCGCAATAATTTTTTAACTGCCTGTAAGCCCTCTTCGGTTATAACTGTTTGCCATGTGTTATCCCCAATTCTATTAGCAAAGGCATCTAATACTCTTCGTGTTCGATTCAGGGCTTTTTTCTGGCATTGTGAAACAAAGGTGACCATCATTGATTGTCACCATCAGCTGGTTCTTTGTTTTGATGGTGTTCTAACGCAACGGCTTTAACTTGTTCGAACATAAAGTCTAGTGCTTTATGTTGGGTAAATGCTTGTAAACACTGCTGGCGAAATTCTTGCTCGGTTGCCCCTTCTTTGGCACAGATAAAGGCCCACGGAAGCACTAAGGTGTCTTTGATCAAATCAGCCACATCAAACACCAGCGCGCCGCGTCGGGTTTTGCCGTGCATTACTGCAAAACCGTGGGGAATACCCAGCACCCAAAGTGTGGTTGCGGCCAAGCCATAAGCTAAATAATTACCGTGATTTAGGAAGGCGTTGGCATCGTCTATACTGTTATGTTGGCGCACGAAGTCTTTTTGTTTGGTTCTAGTGGCTGCAATTTTGTATAACGATTTGGTCAGCTGCGCTTCGACTAAAAGCAGTTTAGACACGTCTTGGCAATGCTCTATTTTTGCAGCGAAGTCTGTTAGGGCTTTGTTAACATCGGTGTCGTCTAAATTAAAGCCTTCATTTTTTAAGTCTCTATCTTTTGCCCAAACTTTTTGCATGTAACTGACGCGTTGCAATTGAAACTGTTTAGCGACTGTTAGGCGTTTTTCCTGCTCAAACCAAAATTGCATCCAACCCTGTATATATTCGGTTGGGCGGTATTCACTTTGTGGGGTCATCCATTCGATCTCAGTACCCATTAGCAAGGGCGTGCCGCCACTGCCACTAAAACCAATTAATACACCCGCTGAGGCTAGCATTCTAACTGCTGCCTGAGTAATGGAGGTGCCTGTACCCAAAAGAATACAGGTGGTATTCGCAATGGGAATATTCCAGTACTGCTTTTCGTTTTGTTCCTCTGTTAAGTACAAAACCCTGCCGTCCTTTTGCATGACACGGCACATGTCTAAATAATAAATATTTGCCCGTTTGGAGTGCAGTATTGCTTTTAAATCGGTGAGCTGTTCCATGCTAATTATTTGCGAAACCTAAATTGCAAATTAAGACCTGCCTCAGATTAATTTTTTGAGGCAACACTTGCTGGGTATTATTGAGTTTATCCATAAATTTAAAAACATCTTCCATTGACGTTAATATAACAGCCTAACTAGTAAAATTTGAAGTAACTAAAAAAGGCAGTTTTTTAAATAAATTTTTAGTTCTTGTTGATTTATCCTTAACTATTTTCAAAAAAAATATCAACGTTTTACTCAATTTACATTCTACCCATGATTGCCTATTTTTTATCACTTCTTTCATCTGCTGACAATCAAAGAAGTCAACCAACTTAATTGGTAAATTACCCCTTACAATTAACTGTCAAACTGCAATTCAGCAAGCCTTGCATACAAGCCACCTTTTTTGCGTAGTTCGGTCGCATCGCCTGTTTCTACTACTTCACCATTTTCCATAACGACAATTTTATCGGCCTTTTGCACCGTGGCTAAGCGGTGGGCAATAATCAGGGTGGTTCTGTTTTGCATGGCGGCATTAAGCCCTTCTTGTACGAGTATTTCAGATTCTGCATCCAATGCGCTGGTGGCTTCGTCTAATAATAAAATAGGTGCATTTTTTAGTATCGCGCGAGCGATGGCAATGCGCTGTCGTTGCCCACCCGATAAACGTGTACCTCGCTCACCTAGGAAGGTGTTGTAACCATCGGGTAGCTGCGGAATAAATGGCGCAACTTGGGCGGCATTGGCCGCGGCGATTACTGCTTCATCGGTGGCATTGGGCTGCCCGTAACGAATGTTTTCTAATACATTGGCAGAAAATATAACTGGGTCTTGCGGGACAATGGCTATTAAGCGCCGTAAGTCATCTAAACTAATCTCATTAATCGCTTGGCCATTGATGGCAATGCTGCCACTTTGCGTTTCGTAAAACCTTAACAATAATTGAAAAATGGTGGTTTTACCGGCGCCGGATGGCCCCACTAAGGCAAGAGTTTCCCCTGCGTTAATATGCAAGCTCACGTTGTTTAAAGCGGGGGTAGCTGGCCGCGATGGATAGTAAAATGTGACGTCGGTAAATTGAATATCGGCCTGAGATACACTGGCTAATGGAACTGGGGTTGGCGTATCGGTAATGGCTGTTTCTGCATGCAGCAATTCAAGTAATCGCTCGGTGGCGCCTGCTGCGCGCATAATATCACCCCATACCTGCGCTATGGTGCTAACGCTACCAGCCACCATGGCGGCATATAAGACGAATGAGGCGAGTTCGCCACCGGTCATTATGCCGTCACTCACTTGGCGCGCACCTAGCCACAATACAAAAATTATCGTACCCATCACGGCTGTAATAATCACCGCCGTCAATAAGGCTCTTACCTTTGTTCTGCGCATTGCGGCTAAAAAGCTCAACTGTGCGCTCTGGGTAAAACGATCAATTTCTCGCGTTTCTTGTGTATTCGATTGCACCGTGGGCATGGCGTTTAAAATTTCACCCGCCATGGCGGAGCTGTCGGCAATACGATCTTGCGACTCACGTGACAGCTTTTTGACTGAGCGACCAATTAAGATAATGGGAAAAATCAAACAGATCATTAATCCAATATTGATCGAAAACAAGTAAAAGCTGGTGACCGCTAGCATGATCATACCGCCCGTAAACTGAAACAAGCTGCGTAGGCCCATGGATGCCGAACTACCGACAACCGTTTGAATAAGCGTTGTATCGCCAGTTAAACGAGACAGTACTTCACCGGTTTGTAGCGTTTCAAAAAACTGCGGTGATTGCCTTAGTACACGGGCATACACCCCGCTACGTAAGTCTACCGTTACTCGCTCACCTATCCATGAAACCACATAAAAGCGCGAAGCTACCATCAGCGCCCAAAAAGCAGCCAAGCCAAACAGTACACCAAACTTGGTATTAATATTAATAGCGGGGGTTGTAGCATCGTTATTACCAAAGCCTACATCAATTAAATCACGAAAGGCTAAAGGTACTAACAGTAAGGTGGCAGACGCCAAGCTTAATAAGACAAAAGCAATAGCCAGCTGTAAGCGATAAGGCCTTAAAAAAGGCCATAAATCTTTTAATGAAATAACGCGTTTTGGTTTGGCGCTGTTTGGTTGATCGGAATTATTTGCTTGCGCCATTAGCTGAAACTTTCTCTCTTAAAATTATTTGGGGGTTTAAGGCATAACAAATACCCAGTTAGTGACCACCGGCCTTGTTAAGGCTTACCACTAATCAACCGCCCCATTAAGGTATGAAAATGGTTCTATCTTACCTTGCTGGTTATGAGCAATAAGCCTCTTTAAGCCAGACAGGAATTATTTAATGCCCACGGTGAAACTCAGTGGCGTGGCATTTTGGACAAGGAGGGATTTTGCCGGCTTTATGGAAATGTAGTTTCTCGCCGCATTTATCACACACCAGCGTACCTGCCCCTGTTACTTCACCCGTGTGTGGAGTCATGCGCCGGGCCAATTCCATTTTTAGCGCCAACATTTGTACCGTTGCCTTATCTGCCGTTTTAAGTAGCTTTTCTAAGGCTACACTTTGCAAGATATTGCTTTCAAAACCAAGCCAGTCTTCTAACTCTTGCCCTGTTTCTGTAAGGTAATGAGCCGCTTCATGAATATCTTGCTTTAACCATTGAGCTAACTTTTCGCCTTCATCCCTAGTAACCTTTTCGAGCTTAACGGCTTCTTCTTTTGCATCATCTATTAGTTGATGAAGCACCGGTGCAGAGGCTTTTTCCGCTTTATGAAAGCCCTCGACAACCTGTTCAAATAGTCTTTCGTAAACTGCACCGAGTACATCAATAAAATCACTGCTTTGTTGGTTTTTCATTTCATTCTCCGGTTTAGTTTTCAAAAAGTCGCCTATAGAAAGGCGACTCGCTTTACTAAAAAATAACACACAAAGAAACAAACGAAATGATTTATCGCAATTTTTTGCGATTATTACCTTAGCGCCACCTCTCTTAACACAGAGCGATAAAGTTGAATTATTCGAGCAAGAATTCTAAATGCAGTTTATTGAACTCTTCTGGTTCTTCCCATTGCGGCCAATGCGCGCTTTGTTCCAAAATAATCATCCGTGCATTAGGAATTTTCTTCATGCCTTCTTGCGCTAACTCAACAGGCTGACCTGGGTTGTGTCGTGTCCATAAAACCAATGTAGGGCATTGAATGTTGCGCATGGATTCAGGGTTAACCCATTTATCGCACCATTGATCATTAATAACACCCCCTAAAATACTATTGGCAATTTTCCCCATCACCGGCAACATACCGGGCTGATCATAGATTTGATAACGAACATCTATAATCTCGTCAGTTAATGTTTTTTCAGGCTCAGCCATCAACCAGCTCATTCTAGCTCGCACGATCTCTTTAGTTAATTGACCCGCTGCTTTTTTTGAACGTTCCAGCGCATCGGCTAACTCAGCTTTCCCTTCACCGTTCGGTGCCATTAGGATACCCGTATTTTGTACTAGTTTAATAACTCTTTCAGGGTGTTTTATAGCTGTCCACGATGCCACCATTGCCCCTAACGATTCGCCAGACAAATACACTTTATCCGCCCCTATTGTGTCGATAAAGTTAACCAAATGTTCAACAAAATCATCCATATCGTATTCACAGTCGGGTCTATCTGTATAGCCGTGACCAATCATGTCGTAGGCATAAACATGAAAGTGTTTCGCGTGTTCTTCAATATTTCTAACGTAGGCCTCAGCATGCCCGCCGGTTCCATGTAAAAAAATTAAAACGGGACCACTACCTGCCTCTATAACACGGGTTTTAATACCCTTAACATCGTAATATTTCTGGCTGTACTCCACGCCCATAAGATCTGTCCAGATACTGCTCATTGTGTTCTCCTTATTTTAAATTGTGTTTGCTGATTTGTTGTTGAACATCCAATATTAAGATATTCTTATAAAGTTAAAACTAATGATAGTTTGGTTTAAATTTAAATACAACACACTGGAGAATAAGACAAATGAGCCGGATTGAAGAACTTAAGTCGATGGTTGATCTACAAAATGGTCGCATCGACCGACGTATTTTTTGGGAAGATTGGATTTACCAGCTGGAGCTCCAAAAACTATTTGCTAAATCATGGTTATTTGTCGCTCATGAAAGTCAGGTAAAAAACACTGGTGATTTTGTTACTACCTATATGGGACAAGATAACGTGATTGTTTCTCGCCACAAAGATGGCAATATCCATGTGTTTACCAATTCATGCACTCATCGTGGCAACCGTATTTGCTTTGCAGACCGCGGGCAAGCTAGGCAGTTTACTTGTAATTATCATGGATGGGCTTTTGGCACCGATGGCGCCCTATTGGGGATGCATGAAGAAACGCATTACGAAGGGTATATTAATAAAGCTGAACACGGTTTACAAAATGCGCGTGTTGAAACCTACAAAGGATTGGTATTTGCTTGTTTTGATGATGAAGCACCCAGACTAGAAGACTTTTTGGGCGATTTTCGCTGGTATTTAGATGTTATTCTTGACCAAACCGAAGAAGGAACCGAATTTATTGGTGGTTGCATCAAGAATATGTACAACGCTAACTGGAAGTTCGGTGCCGAAAACTTTGTTGGCGACTCACTTCATGTTGGTTGGACACATGCCTCCGGCACAAGAGCGGTTAGTAAAGGTGGCGAAGTACCTGAGTACATGCCAGTCGACCCTGAATCTTTTCATGCCAACGCAAATGGCCATGGCTGGGAAGGCGGCACCGATGGTGTGGGCACTTTAGCACTTATATCCAGTGGTGACCCAACGTTGGTCGAATACTTTGAGAGTGAGCGTAAAAACATGGCTAAACGCCTTGGTGAGCTTCGTGCTCGTAAATTATATGGCTCGGTTATATCGGCAACGGTTTTCCCCAATTTTTCATTTTTACCCGGCATTAACACCATGAGAACTTGGTTACCAAAGGGCCCAAGACAATTTGAATTACGTGCTTGGACGATGGTTAACAAAAGCATGCCTGACCATATCAGGGAAATTGTTCAAAACGCCTGTGTAATGACCTTTTCACCCAGTGGTATTTTTGAAATGGACGATGGTGAAAACTGGGAAAATGCTACTCAAGCCAATGAAGGCGTTGTAACCCGAAAACAAAGCCTGCACTATGGATTAAGATCAGGAACCAGTCGCCGAGATGACCCCGAATTACCTGGCAACATCAGTAAACCAATGTACAGCGATGTTAATCAATTAGCGTTTTATCAACGCTGGATGGACTATTTAAGCGCCGATTCTTGGGACGATATTCCTAAGTTCCGTTAAGGGGTAATTCAGATGACTACAACAACAAACACACAAACTAAAATGACTGATACTGATCAAATGTTACTTTGGTATAAAGTAAACCAATTTTATAATCAAGAAGCACGCGCATTAGACGATGAAGACTATGAAACTTGGTTTTCGATGCTAGCGGAAGACCTACAGTACTGGATGCCCGCAAGAGAAAGCGTGTTTCGCAAGGATGAAAAACCCGATTCAACCAGCAATATGAACCATTACAATGAAACTTTGCCCAGTTTGCAATTACGTGTGGCAAGGCTTCATAGTGGCGCCGCTTGGGCAGAAGACCCGCGCACACGCTATCGACATATTGTTTCTAATGTTGAAGTGGAGCTAGGCGACGCTGCGGGTGAAATCAAGGTGCGATCTAATACATTAGTTTACAGAAGCAGATTAGAGCGTGAAGAGTATTGGTTACTTGCCAAACGGGATGATGTCTTACGCGAAGCCGATGGTTCTTTTAAGGTTGCTAAACGCAAAATAACACCTGACTTCACCTCGTTATTAAGCAAAAACCTTAACGTTTTCTTATAAAAACAACCCAATAGCCTGTTAAATTTTTACAGGTGGTTTTTCAGCCAATGCCTTAACAACGCAACCTTAGGAATGATAACCACCTGTAAAAAATCAGGGCCATAAACCTTAACTATTAGAGCTTTAAGCACTAAGTTTTTGCCGTCATTTTTTTAAAAAAATTGACTCATCTCATTTTAATTAGCGTTCACCCCTCTGTAGAGATGCATTTCGCCGATCTCTGATATAGATCATAGAAGAAAACACAGCCTCTTTACTAAGATATTTGTCATTAGCCGCTTTGGCTTTTAACAATTCTTAACTATGGAGATGGATGAATGAAGCTTATCAAAAACACGACTGTTTTATGTGCGGCCTTAGGTTTAACTGTTATAGCAACACCTTCGTTATCTTATGAAACGGGTGACCTTATTGTTCGAGGTCGAATTATTAGTGTTGACCCTCAAGACGACAGTAGCAGTGTCAGTATAAATGGCGCATCGGTAGCTGGCAGTGGTGCGTCTGTTAATTCAGACATTATGCCAGAGCTAGACTTTACCTATATGCTCGATCCTCATTGGGGTTTAGAGCTGATTTTAGCGTACACCGAGCATAAAGTTGATGCTGGTGGTTCTTTAGGTGGCTTAAACCAAATTGGCGATACTAAAGTATTACCACCTACTCTAACCTTGCAATATCATTTTGCACCAACATCAAATATCCGCCCTTATGTAGGCGCCGGTATTAACTATACTCACTTCTTTGACTCCACTGTAAAAGGGGCTTTAGATGCACCCGGAGCAGACCTTGAGATAGATGATTCATGGGGACTTGCTGCACAAGCAGGTGTTGATATTGACCTGAATGACACTTGGTTTGTTAACTTTGATGTTAAGTACATTGATATCGAAGCGGATGCGCATATTAAAAATGGCGCCAATATCAAAGTAGATATTGATATAGACCCTATCGTTTGGGGTATTGGTATAGGCCGGACATTCTAAAAAAAATGTTGTCACCTTAAAAAGCCCAAGCGCCATCGGCGGTTGGGCTTTTTAAATACACTGTTTTTTCAGCCAAGCATTTATTCACCAGATGACTTGGTGATTAACACTGTTTCCTTGTTTAGTAATAATCCATTTACTTCTTTTTAGCCCAAGAATCTCTCAGCGTTACAATTCGATTAAACACAAGGTTTTCTGGTGTTGAGTCCACACTGTCTTGGCAAAAATACCCTTGACGCTCAAATTGATAAGCTGATGATCCCGCAGTGGATAACGATGCTTCTAGCTGGCAATTTTTTAGTACCTGTACTGACTCGTTATTAATAAACGTTTTATAGTCCTGATCACTTTCTGAGGCTGGCGCAGGAATGCTAAACAAACGATCGTATTGTCTGACTTCTGCGTTAACTGAGTGTTTTGCTGATACCCAATGAATGGTGCCTTTTACCTTACGACCATCTTCCGACTTTCCACCGCGCGTTTCAGGGTCGTAGGTACAGTGAACTTCTGTTACCTCACCGTTTGCATCTTTCACAACATGGGTGCACGTGACATAGTAAGCAAAGCGCAGCCTCACTTCACGGCCTTCGGTTAAGCGGAAAAATTTCTTTGGAGCACCTTCCATGTAGTCGCTTCGTTCAATATATAACACCTTGGAGAAGGGAATATCACGCTGCCCCTGTTCCGGCTTTTTGGGATGATTGACGCCACGTAATATTTCTTCTTGATCTTCTGGATAGTTATCAATAACTAACTTAATAGGGTCTAAAACCGCCAATGCTCTGGGCGAGTTATCATCTAAATCTTCTCGTAATGAGTTTTCTAACACGCTCATTTCAACAATATTATCTTTTTTGGTAACCCCAATTCGTGAACAAAAATCACGTATAGCATTGGCCGTATAACCGCGTCGACGCATTCCGCTTAGCGTTGGTAAACGCGGGTCATCCCAGCCATTAACATAACCGCCCTCTACTAATTCGTGCAGTTTACGTTTGCTCATAACCGTGTAATCGAGGTTTAAACGAGAAAACTCAATCTGTTGTGGGTGTACTGGCGTTTGCAATTCATCTAAAAACCAATCATACAAAGGACGATGATCTTCAAATTCAAGCGTACAAAGCGAGTGTGTAATGCCTTCAATGGCATCTGATACACAATGAGCAAAATCGTACATTGGGTAGATATGCCACTTATTACCCGTCATAGGGTGTGACATATTTTTAATGCGGTAAATGGCTGGGTCACGCATATTGATATTCGGTGCGGCCATATCAATTTTTGCACGTAATAAATGCTCACCTTCAGCAAACTCCCCATTTTTCATGCGTTCTAATAAATCGATGTTCTCATCAATAGACCGCTCCCTAAATGGGCTATTTTTACCGGGTTCCGTCAAATTACCTCGGTAAAGCCGAATGTCTTCTGCAGACAAGCTATCTACATATGCCTTGCCTTTTTTTATCAGCTGAACTGCATAGGCATACAGTTGATCAAAGTAGTCAGAGGTATGGTGAAGGTTCTCTCCCCAATCGAAACCGAGCCATTGCACATCTTCTTTAATAGCATCAATATACTCTGACTTTTCTTTACCGGGGTTTGTATCATCAAACCGTAAATGACAAACAGAATTGTTGTAGTCTTGTGAAATACCAAAATTAAGACAAATAGATTTTGCGTGCCCAATATGCAAATAGCCATTTGGCTCGGGCGGAAAACGTGTGATGACTTGCTGATGCTTGCCCGACGCTATATCGGCATCGATAATAGTACGTATAAAATTACTCGGGCTTGACTCAATCTTCTTATCATTCATCGACGGAACACCTAATTCTAAATTAAGCGCCGAATTTTAAAGCATCTTGCGGGTAACGTCTTTAAAAAGTCACTGCTGCTTACTATCAACAACCAAGTCACGCACTGTTTTATTGCCTAAAGAGGCACTAATGGCCTTATCAATTCCATTAACGAGCTCTAATGATTGGCTTTTTAATGTTAGTACATTAGCCGCCAAGAAGTGGTCTTCTTCTGCACATCGAACCGCTTGTATAACATCGCTTAATAGTAAAACATCCAATGATTTGGCCGGTAAATAAGCAACCGGTGTCTCATTCGTCCCTATCACTAGATGTTGCGCTATCAGTTTTTTAAGAACATAACGAACGACTGTATGTGGTGCAGAGATATCACCGGTTAAATCAGCCATTGTAGGCGGCTTCTCCCCTGCATAATGTTTTTCACCAACCAATTGCATTAACAATAGAGCAATGCGTTCCTTAACTCGATTACTTATTTCAAAACCGCCCCTATCGACCCTGAGAGACGATGGGTTTTGCACATAAAAGGCAAGGTTAGAGCCAAACAGTAAAATTAACCAACTGATATAGAGCCAAATCAACAGCATAATCACTACAGCAAAACTGGAGTAAATAGCTGTGTACTTCGTTGAATTAACAACAAATGTTGCAAATAAAAGGCCTGATGATTCCCATAAAAACCCTGCTACGATTGCCCCGATTAAAGCCGCTGATAGGCGCACACGCGTATTGGGCACAAACATATAGATAAATGTAAAGGCGCCCATCACCATGAGATAAGGCAGCAATTTGGTTGCTAGCACAATCAAACTACCAAAAGGCTCGATGGTCGCAAAATAAGTCACAATAGAGGAACTCATGATGGTAGCGGTTACCCCTATCGCAGAAACCATCATGACTGGGCCAATTAAAATAACACTCAAGTAACTACTAAACCGCTCTCCAATGCTACGGGTCGTTTCAACATGCCAAATCATATTGAATGCATTTTCTATTTTTTGGACTAGCGACAAAACGGTGTAAATTAACAAACCTAAGCCAACCGAGCCGAGCACCCCGACTTTTATATTATCGATAAACCCAATTATATTTTCACCAATTTGGGTGCCTTGCTCACCAAGCGGTGCTAAAAATTGAAATAGGAAAGGCTCAATTTCATTATGCACACCCATTGCTTTTAACACCGAAAAGCTCAACGCCAATAAGGGCACAATGGATAACAGCGTGGTATAAACCAAACTCATCGCCCTTAGGCTTAGCTGCCCTTCCATTAAATCTGTGACAGACACGTATACCACACGTAATATTTTCAATAACAGTAGATGGAATGGTGACAGCCCTGTTTCATCTGGCCAGAGCAACGAGGTGACTTTATCTTGCAAGTTAAATTTATTTTTTTGCACGTATTAGCTCCCAGGCCTTTGTTATTGTCTGTTCTTTTTTTCCCTCAAATATCCTACAGGCTTCGCTTTTCGTAAACAACACAGGTATCATTTACGCAATCTCACTTTTCATTTTATTTTTTTATGTCAGAACAAGAATCCATCGAACTAAACAGAGACGTTAATGCCATCGTTATCCCTGCGGGGATCCATGTTCGGCTCAAAAAAGGTGATGTCGTTACCATCATGCAGTCACTGGGCGGCTCTTATACCGTATCAAGCGAAACAGGTATTATTGCTCGAATTTCAGCCATTGATGCTGATGTTTTAGGTAAGGAAGTTGAAGTTGTTCATGCTTATGAAACCGGCACAGACCCTGAATCAGTGCGTGAAGCTTGTTGGGCTTTTATGAAAACCGTCTACGACCCTGAAATACCGGTCAATGTCGTTGACCTTGGGCTAATTTATGATTGCACCGTTCGCGCCCTAACTGACGGCTTGAATCATGTACACGTTACAATGACCCTAACCGCACCGGGTTGTGGCATGGGCCCGGTTATTCAAGCTGATATTGAATCGGGTATTAAGCATATGGAAGGGGTTGAGACTGTTGAAGTAGAGGTTGTTTTAGACCCGCCTTGGAATCAAAACATGATGTCTGAAGCTGCAAAACTTCAACTAGGGATGCTTTAGACGCTGCGCTTATCTGCTAAAGCCGTTATTGCTACCCCTTGTTGACACAAAGCACTTACTTTATTGCATTTACCTTTGGTCTATTGGGGTCTACCCATTGTGTTCCAATGTGTGGAGGAATAGTCGGCATATTAAGCCAACAAACGAATTCGTCTAGTTATCAAACTGTTACAAAAACACTGTCCTATAATGCTGGGCGTATTCTTAGTTATAGTTTTATTGGTTTTTTAGCTGGTAGCATAAGCCATGTGGCTCTTTCGCCAATGGATACAGCCGCGTTGATGTTGTTTTCAAAGTACTTAACGTCTATTTTTATGCTTGCCTTCGGTTTTTACCTCTTAGGCTGGCTAAATTTTCTCAGTTACTTAGAGCGTTTTGGCCAACGCTTATGGAAACGCCTGTCGCCACTTAGTCGTCAACTATTACCCATCCAACATAAACGTGATGCGTTTCTCCTCGGTATTATCTGGGGCTGGCTGCCATGTGGACTGGTCTATTCTGCACTGGCATGGAGTCTTGCCAGCGCGCACCCTCTAAATGGCGCCTTAATTATGTTAAGTTTTGGCCTAGGCACCTTACCGATGTTAATGACCATGGGAATAGCGTCAGAAAAACTAACCCAATTTACACGCTCACTACTTATTCGACGCAGTGTTGGTGGCTTAATTATTATTTTTGCGCTGTTTAAATTAATTAACCCCATGGGTATGTCTATGCAGTAACGTTATTTGTCTGTTTTATTGTCAGCCTTGTTGTCATCAGCACCTAATTCTTCATTCTCTTCTTCATACAAAATACTGTGGCCCGGCCCCTCTAAATCATCAAACTGCCCAGACCGCACCGCCCATAAAAAAATAGCGGCTATTAGCACCAGCAAAACAACCGATACGGGAATTAAAAAATACAAGCTATCCAACGTGTAACCTCGATATTTTTTTGCTCTTACTGGCTGCTGGGAGCACAAAGCGCAAGAGAAAAGAGTTTAAAACAACCACCAAGGAACTAATCGACATGCCGAGTGCTGCTTGCCAAGGCTCTACATGCCCTGCCATTGCTAATGGTAAAGCACCAATGTTATATACCAGTGCCCAAGCCATATTTTGCTTAATAATTGCCTTGGTCTTTTTTGATAGCTTAAAGACGTGTTGAAGGTTTTGCATATCATTATTCATTAACAAGATATCCGATGATGCACGTGCCAATTGACTTGCACCAGAAACAGAAATAGAAACATCCGCCTTAGCCAAAATGGGCGCATCATTAACACCATCACCCACCATAGCCACTTGCTCGCCGCCCCTTTGCATGCGGTCGATTTCTTTTAGTTTATCACTCGGTGTGGCATCCGATTTAAAATCCTCAATAGCTACTTTTTTCGCTAACCATGCAACGGGACTGAGTTTATCACCACTTAATAAGCTCACTTTTTTTCCATCGCTTTTTAACCAATTAACAGCTGAAGAAGCCCCCTGCCTTATATCATCATGTATTTCAAAAACAGCGAGGCATTGCACATCATCAGCCAAATACACCTGTGTTACATTTGAATTATGAGTCTCAAACATTAACCCAGATGACTGCTTAATATATTGCTGAGATCCAATATAATAGGTTTTACCCTCTATCGAGCCTTTTAAACCGGCGCCATTGGTTTGCTCTATTGCGCTGGCTGGTTGAGGGTTTACCGTTTTTTCATGTTTAAAAGCACGCGCGATAGGGTGATCTGAAAAGCGCTCTAAACTAATGGCTATATCCATTATGCTTTGCTTATCACGCCCATCAAACACAGTGCAATCAGATACATTCATACTGCCTTCGGTGAGCGTGCCCGTTTTATCAAAAACGACCCGATTAATACTGGCTAATTTTTCTAACGCAGTCCCTTTTGTAATAATAATGCCGTGGTCAAATAACGCACTCATCGCAGCTGTATAAGCAGTTGGCGTCGCAAGGGATAACGCACACGGGCAGGTCACCACTAGGACCGACAAGGCCGTTGAAAACCAATCCACATGACCTTGCCAATAACCAAATATAGCGCTACCCAAGGTGACCAAAATAACCATTAAAACAAATACACTAGCAAAACGGTCTGCTGTTTCGACCCAAGCAGGCTTCTGTGCATGGGCTTGTTCGATTAAACGTGCAATGGTTGATAAGGTACTGTCTTTTCCAACGCAGCTCACCTTTGCTATTAAGGTGTTATCTAAATTATGGCTACCGCCTAATACACTGTCATTGAGGCGTTTACGAATCGGTTCACTTTCACCGGTTAAAATTGACTCATCTACCTGCGATTCACCGTCCACAACAACTGCATCTGCCGGCACCACTTCTCCTGGGTTAATTTGTATGTAATCGCCCAATGCTAACGAATTTGCTGCAACTTTATGGGTAACGTTGTTTTCAGCTATCCGTTTAGCCATCATTGGCACCGCCTGTGTAATACGCTCACTCGAACTCATCGCGTACCAACGGGTGAGAAACTCTACATATCGCGCTAACATAAGAAATAATACAAACATACAAACTGACTCGTAATACGTATCACCTTTACCTTGGTAGGTATTAAAAAGGCTGGCAAAAAAACCCAGGCTTATACCCAATGCAACAGGCACATCCATACCCGGCATTTTATTTTTAATATCTCGACAAGCCGCATATAAAAATGGCTTCGCTGAAAACAATAAGACCGGCAGTGTTAATAAGGCGCTAATCCATTTTAAAAACTGCAACATATTAGGGTCAATTTCACTTGGGTCCGCTACATAGATACCTAATGTGATCATCATCACCTGCATACCACAAAATACAGCCACACCAATTCTACTAAGAAAGTCTTTGCGTTCTTTTTGCAAGTTAAGGAACTGCTTATTCGCCTCAAAGGTAACTGCCTGATACCCAATGGCTCTTATCGCCGTTAGTACATCGGCAATATTAACCTCGTGACCGATGGTTTTAAGTAACCCACGCCGAGTCGCATAATTAATCTTAAACGACACCACGCCGCGTAGTTTTTGAACTTGCCGCTCCAATAACCATATACAGGCAGAGCAAGTAATCCCCTCGATGATAAGTGAGGTCTCTATGACTTCTTCGTTAGAGCAATCGGTTTCTAACGATGCAGCCGTATTAAACTCAAGCTCTTCACTTAACGAATCCATGGAAACTGCATAAGCGGTACGTTTTTGGTAATAATCTGCCAAACCATTATTTATAATCGCTTGCGCCACGGCTTCACAGCCTGGGCAACACATGGCTCTCCACTGCCCATCAAAATTAATACCCCACTTCATTGTGCTCGGCACTTCAAGGCCACAGTGAAAGCAAACAACTTCTTTTTCTAATTTAGTGTCAATTGTCATCAGTTAGACAGTGGAATTCATGTTCAAATAAGGTAATATATTCATTTTCAATAGTTTAGATTGAATGAGCGTATCGGCTAAAAATTTATTTCGTGATTTAACTGTATCTTGTAGTAACTGCAGCCTAGGTGATTTATGTATACCTCATGGCTTAGCTCCACAAGATATTGATCGGCTAGATGACTCGGTCAGCCATACAAAATTGTTGCAAGCGGGTGATATTCTTTATCACCAAAACTCTCCTTTTAAGTCGTTATATGCACTCAAATCTGGTTCTGTCAAAATTATCAGCAAAAGTGATGAATCTGATGATGTAATGGGTGTTTATCTTCCCGGCGAAATTATTGGTTTTGATGGGGTCGCTACTGACAGATACCAATGTTCGATTCATGCACTTGAAACCAGCAATATTTGTGAAATAGACCTTGAGAGTTTACAAGAAAACATCCCAAGTATTTTTAAACAATTACTCAAGCATGCTAGCAAATCAATAAATCAAAGCAACAATACAAACGCTACTAGTAAAGTTAGTGCTGAAAAACGTATTGTTTCATTGCTATTAGACTTATCGGATCGCTATCGACTACGGGGCTACTTCTATACCGAATTCAACCTTTTCTTATCGCGTAGTGAAATCGGCAGCTTACTCAACCTCTCACCTGAAACCGTTAGCAGGGGCATACGCAAACTTGAACGTGACAACCTCATCACGCTTGAAAACAGACGCCGGATTAAAATCAATAACCTGGAAGGCCTGAAAAACATACTGACGGCTATCTAATTTATCACAAAAAACAAAGCATTTAGTCCGAGCTAAGCCCACAAAATAACTTGATTTAACGAAAAACTGATTCAGATCAGGTTTGCCCCAGCTGACCTTTCTTTGCTGCAATACAGCACCTATACTTTAGCCTCTTAAATGACAGAGGCTCTCGTATGAGTACACTTATCTACAACGATACTGTGGTTCGACAATTTTCGATCATGACCGTTGTTTGGGGTATTGTTGGTATGCTTGTCGGCGTCATCATTGCTGCACAATTAGTTTGGCCTGCTCTTAATTTTGACCTACCTTGGTTAACCTATAGCCGACTTCGGCCGTTACATACAAATGCCGTTATTTTTGCATTTGGTGGCTCTGGTTTAATGGCCACCTCTTTATATGTGGTACAACGAACCTGTCAAGTTCGTTTATTTGCTAACGCCTTGGCTAGCTTTGTCTTTTGGGGTTGGACACTGATTATCGTACTGGCTGCGATTACGCTCCCATTAGGCTATACACAAAGCGGTGAATATGCCGAATTAATTTGGCCGATTGATATTCTATTAGCGGTTGTTTGGGTAGCCTATGGCATTGTCTTCTTCGGCACTATCGTGAAGCGAAAAACACCACATATTTATGTAGCTAATTGGTTCTTTGGCGCTTTTATTCTTACTGTCGCTGTTTTGCATATTGTCCGTTCTTTAGCTATCCCTGTAAGCCTTACCGAGTCTTACCCGATCTACGCTGGTGCAACGGATGCCATGGTGCAATGGTGGTATGGGCATAATGCGGTTGGTTTTTTCCTAACCGCTGGCTTTTTAGGCATGATGTATTATTTTGTTCCTAAGCAAGCCGAACGGCCTATCTATTCATACCGTTTGTCTATTGTGCATTTTTGGGCACTTATTTCTATTTATATGTGGGCAGGACCACATCACCTTCATTACACCGCCCTACCTGACTGGATTCAATCCGTAGGTGCGGCCTTTTCGATCGTTTTATTAGCGCCATCATGGGGCGGTATGATCAACGGCATCATGACTTTATCAGGTGCTTGGCAGAAACTTCGCCATGACCCCATTTTAAAGTTTTTAATTGTTTCGCTGTCTTTCTATGGCATGTCTACATTTGAAGGACCGATGATGGCAATTAAATCTGTCAATGCTCTATCTCACTATACAGAGTGGACGATCGGGCACGTTCATTCCGGTGCTTTAGGTTGGGTCGCCATGATCACTATAGGTTCTCTGTATTATTTAATCCCAAAGCTATTTGGTAAACAAGATATGTCTAGTATGGCACTTGTTGAAACACACTTTTGGGTCGCTACTATTGGCATTGTTCTTTACGTAGCATCCATGTGGATTGCTGGTGTTATGCAAGGGTTGATGTGGGGCGCAATCAATGATGACGGGACACTCACTTATAGTTTTGTAGAGTCTTTATTGCGTATGCAGCCTTTTTACCTTATTCGCTTTCTGGGTGGCACCATGTTCTTAATTGGCATGCTTATCATGGCTTACAATGTGTACAAAACTATTAAGGGCTCTGAAGCTTCTAATATTCTTGTACCTCAACATGTTTAACTGGAGAGCATCAAGATGAGTCACGAAAAAGTTGAGACTAATATTGGGTTAATGGTTGTTTTAATCGTCCTCGTTATTTCAGTTGGCGGCTTGATTGAAATTGTCCCTTTATTCTTTATGAAGCAAACGACTGAACCTGTGTCTGGGTTACTGCCCTACAATTCTTTACAGTTAGCTGGCCGAGACGTTTATGTACGTGAAGGCTGCTATGGCTGTCATTCACAAATGATTCGCCCATTCCGTGCAGAAACAGAACGTTATGGCCATTACTCATTAGCCGGTGAGTTTACGTACGATAGACCTTTCCAGTGGGGTTCGAAAAGAACCGGGCCAGACTTACAACGTGTTGGCGGTCGCTATAGTGATGATTGGCATCGTTTACACCTCACAAACCCACGCTTAGTAGTGCCCGAATCCAATATGCCCGGCTACCCTTGGCTTAAGGATAACAAGGTCGATGGTGAGCTCATTGCAAAGAAAATGCGCGCCCTTCGCATTCTTAACACGCCGTATACAGACGAAGACATTGCCAATGCAGCTGATTCTGTAAAAGGAAAAACTGAAATGGACGCACTCATTGCCTATTTGCAGGTTCTCGGGACCCACGTCAGCACAAGGAGATAACGTATGTTTGAACTAAATACACTACGCTCTATTTTGACACTAGCGCTATTTGTACTTTTTATTGCCATTTGGATATGGGCATGGAGCAAAGATCGTAAAAAAGAGTTTGAAGAAGCCGCTAATATCCCCTTTCAAGGTGAAGAGATCAGCGCAACTTTACAAGAGGATAAGAAATGAGTGATTTTTGGTCTATCATTGTAACGGTTGTCATTCTATTAAATATTATTGGCTGCTATCTACTCATCAGATGGGTTGCCAAGCCCAATAAGGGCGAGGCCAAGCAAGGCGAAGCAACAGGCCATGTTTGGGATAGCAACCTAATGGAACTGAACAATCCAATGCCTCGCTGGTGGTTATACCTGTTCTACATCACCATTGTGTGGGGGTTAATCTACCTACTAATGTACCCCGGTTATGGTAATTACCCCGGTTTATTAGCTTGGACATCGGATAAAAAATACTCTGATGAAGTCCAAGCAGCCAATGAGACCTACGGTCCTATTTTCAGTCAATATGCTGAAACACCCATTATTGAGCTAAGTGAAAACAAAGATGCCAATGCAGTCGGCCAACGCTTATTTGTTAATTATTGCGCACAATGTCATGGTTCTGACGCTGCCGGCTCTAGAGGCTTCCCCAACCTCACGGATAATGAGTGGATCTGGGGCGGTCAACCCACTGATATCCAACACACAATAGCTCACGGACGCACCGGCGTTATGCCTGCTTGGGAGTCAGTCCTCAAACCCATACAAATTAGTTACCTTGCAGACTACCTGATGAGCTTAACTGGCAGACAACATAAAGCGACCGATGCTCAACGTGGTAAAAAAGTTTTTGCAAGTTATTGCGCCACCTGCCACCAAGCAGATGCAACCGGCAATCCTTTGCTTGGCGCACCCAACCTTGCTGATAAAATTTGGTTATATGGTGCCTCACGTAACAAAATAATTGAGTCCATTAGTAAAGGCCGTAACGGCCAAATGCCAGCTCATTTGGAGTTTTTGGGCGAGGACAAAATCCATATTCTCTCTGCTTACGTCTATAGCTTATCTAGCCACTAAATTAAGCATGAATTTAGATACTAAACGAATCATTATTGGAACACTGTGGCCATCTTTTTGGATGGCCTGCGTCCTTAGCGGCATTGTTTTTAGTGCCATTGATCCCATCATTATCGCATCACAGATTGGTTTTGATCATATTTCCTATCTCGCCGCTTACTCCTTAGGCTTTATTTTTTTCTGGCTAGCTTGTGCTTGGAGTGGCTTATTCTCAATCATATTTTCTCGTAGCGTAAACAGAAAAAAATGACGTCTCATAAAAATGACTCTATAGAGTCATCGCTTTTTGAAAAACGAAAAAAACTTTACCCTCGTGAAGTCCATGGCCTATTTGCTAACCTAAGAGTGCTCGGTGTAGTCACCCTTCTTGGTCTTTATTACCTCCTTCCCTGGGTTAATTTTAATGGTCACCAGGTTGTACTATTTGATCTACCAGAGCGTAAATTTTACATTTTTCATTGGATTTTCTGGCCTCAAGACTTTATTTATCTTGCCCTACTTTTAATTTGTGCTGCATTTGCACTATTCCTCTTTACTGCGCTAGCCGGTCGATTATGGTGTGGGTACGCTTGCCCACAAACAGTGTGGACCGAAGTTTTTTTATGGATTGAACGAAAAGTTGAAGGAACTCGCTCTCAGCAAATGAAGCTGGACAAACAAGCAAATAGTTTTACGAAATTTCGTATAAAGGCGACCAAACATGCCATTTGGCTGATCTTTTCGTTGTATACCGGCTTCACATTTGTCGGTTTCTTTACGCCTATTAGGGATCTAGCACAGGGCATTGCCTCGTTTAACCTAGGTCCATGGGAAACCTTCTGGTTTCTATTTTATAGTTTTGCAACCTATGGCAATGCAGGCTGGTTAAGAGAACAGGTCTGTATGTATATGTGCCCCTATGCTCGCTTTCAAAGCGCCATGCTAGACAAAAACACCTTAGTGATCTCGTATGACGCCCTAAGAGGCGAACCTAGAGGGCGGAGAAAAAGAGGCGAGGATTTCAAAGAAAAACAGTTAGGCAGCTGTATAGACTGTAGTTTATGTGTTCAAGTCTGCCCAACAGGAATTGATATTCGTAACGGACTGCAATATGAATGCATTGGCTGTGCCGCCTGCATTGATGTGTGCAACGACGTTATGGATAAAATGAATTACCCACGTGGGCTGATTAAATACACCACCGAGAACCATATGGAAGGCAAGAAAACTAACTTGCTAAGGCCACGAATTGTCATCTACAGTCTACTGCTCATCGGTATTTTATCTGGCGTTATCTATTCTATTGAAACACGGGATGCTGTTGAGCTAAATGTCCTAAGAGATCGAAATGCACTATACCGTGAAGATTATGAAGGAACCATCAGTAATACTTACACGATTAAAATCTTAAATATGGATACTGTTGACCACACCTACAGCTTAAAGGTCACCGGTATAGAAGGCATTAAAACCTCTATCAAAGATCCTATCCATGTTAACGCCGGCCAAGTATTAGAAATGCCGTTACAATTATCCGCCGACCCAGATACGCTTCATACAACCTCAATCAACCTGACTTTATCGGTGCAAGCAACAGATGATGCCAGCATTTCAACTGAATCAGAAGGCCGATTTATTGGCCCATTAGAACCTTAATGATGAATACTCTTCGTGAAGACAGCCTCCCTTGGTATAAACAATTTTGGCCCTGGTTTTTAATACTACTTCCGCTAAGCGTCGTTGTTGCCAGCATAATTACCTTCCTCATTGCTCAAGGGAACCCTCCTTCCTTGGTCCAAAGTGATTATTACAAAGAGGGGCTCGCCATAAACGCCAGCAAACAGCTTGAAGAAAAGGCTCTAAGACTTGGTGTCTCAGCAGTTGTCAGTGTTAATAGTACCGCTCTTACCGTCCATTTAAATGCCCCTAAGGTTCAACCGTCACACTTAATCGTTGCGCTACGACATCCCACGCTTGAGCAATATGACCAGACTCTCAACTTGGTTAAAATAGCCAACGGTATCTACCAAACTCCTTTTAAATTACCCAAACAAGGCAAATGGTATATATACATCACTCCACCTAATAACCATTGGAAGATCTCAAGAACGTCTACTTTAACGACGCCATAGCACTGCCAAGCTCGGTTCTTATTACCATATAAGAACCACTAATCCTACCTGCAAGACGACCCTCAATTAAAAGTCAAAATATTGTCGTTTTAAAATATTACCTTTAAATAAATTATTAACACATTGTTTTATATCGATTTAATTTTTTTGGCACAACTTTCGCTATAAAGTTTTAAAATCAACAATAACGGTTAACCTAGTTACCTGTACAGGCTGAATAACAATGGAATTAAAAAAAACAATAGACAGCAGATCAAACGACACATCAGTCTCGCAAAAACTTAAACAGCAAGACACTATAAATCATCTAATCAGTGCGCTTCAGACCACTATTATTTTAGATGAATTAGTCCCCCTCTTTAGTAATGAATTACTAAAAGCTGTTGACCATATTGGTGTCATTTTTGAAAACCCTGAGCTAGGCATTGTTTTTCAACATGGTTCACGCACCAACCACAGTTGCGAATACAGCCTGACTATTGAAAACAATTCTCTTGGTAAGCTGACATTTATGCGTCGTCAACGGTTTACTGAAAGTGAACTTAACACCATAGAGCAATTTCTTAGTGTTTTGCTCTACCCTTTGAAAAATACCTTGTTATACAGCCAAGCAATTCAATTTGCACATACAGACCCATTAACCGGTGTTTTAAACCGTTCCACATTACGCTCTGTTTTTCAAAAAGAGGTTTCTTTAACCAAGCGCCACCACTCTGACTTATCTTTGATAATGCTAGACCTTGATTTTTTTAAAACAATAAACGATAGATACGGTCATTGCGCAGGAGACACTGCCCTAAAAGACGTCACACAATGCATTGAAAAGACCCTGCGTGAAAGCGACTATATTTTTAGGCTTGGTGGTGAAGAGTTTGCCATACTACTAAACGATACTGATTTAAAAGGCGCTGAACTCATTGCTGAACGATTACGTACGGCTATTGAATCTTTAAGCATTCTACATGATGACACTCAGTTCCAGCTGACTGCTAGTATGGGTATTACACAATACAAAGAAAACGACTCGCTGGGGGTCATAATGAGTCGTTCAGATAACGCATTGTACAAAGCAAAAGATAGCGGTCGAAATAAAGTTGTTTGTGCCTAATCGGCAATTAAATGTTTAAGCGCTTCAATTTCTTTTTTATCTAACATTTGGTGCTGCCCAGCTGGCAGTCCCGGCGGCAAAAACACACTGCCATAGCGAACCCTAATTAAACGGCTCACCTTACAGTCTTGGGATTCCCAGAGCCTTCTAACAACACGGTTACGCCCTTCAGCCACTACCACATGGAACCAACGGTTTATTCCCTCACCACCAGACTCTTGTACATCTTCAAAACGCGCTTTACCATCTTCCAGTTCCACACCATTTACCAAACGTTCAAGCATGTCATGTGTCACAACCCCCATCACTCTCACTGCATATTCACGATCAATTTGCTTTGATGGGTGCATGAGCTTATTTGCCAAGTCACCATCATTAGTGAACATTAATAAGCCTTGCGTATTTAAGTCGAGCCTACCAATCGCAATCCAACGCCCAACCTTTAGTCGCGGCAGTCGTTTAAATACGCTAGGCCTACCTTCGGGGTCTTTTTTACTGACAATTTCACCCGTGGGTTTGTGATAAACCAACACTTGTGTATTTACATCAAGCTTGCCAGCTAATTTAACTGGCCGCCCTCTAAGTTTAACGATGTCATGCGTGGTAATTTTGTCGCCTAGCTTAGCAACATCACCATTAACATGAATAGAACCGTCTAAAATCCACTTTTCAACTTGCCTTCGTGAGCCAACACCGGCTTGCGCTAATAATTTTTGAATGCGCTCTGGCTGCTGACCCTTTTTTTTATTAGTCGCTTGCTGAGGGTTTTTACGTGGGTTGTTGTTTTTCATCTTGAGTAATATCTTTATTTATTGGGGTATCGTCACCCAGGTTAAGTTGAAGCTCATTGCTCGATAATAAGTCAGCTTCAAGGAGAGTTGCTAACGGTGGCAAATCAGCCAGTGTTTGTAAATTAAAATAATCTAAAAACGCTTTTGTGGTTGCGTAAAGGGCCGGTCTACCCGGCACTTCTTTACGCCCTATTACACGTACCCAGTTTCTGTCTTCTAGCGTACGTATAATATTAGTCCCAACAGCGACACCTCGAATATCTTCTATTTCGCCACGAGTCGCTGGCTGTTGATAAGCAATAATAGCTAATGTTTCCAGTAAGGCACGGCTATATTTTACAGGTTTTTCTTCCCATAATCTTGCTACCCAAGGCGAATACTTTGATTTAACTTGAAAACGGTAGCCGTTGGCCACTTCAACCAACTCCACCGGTTTTGTCGAATATTCATCTTGCAGCTGGTTGACGACCTCTCGAAGCGAATGCTTATCTGGACGATCTTCGAGTGAAAACAAGTTTTGCAATTCCATTATCGACAAGGGTTCACTGGCGGCAAATAAAGATGCCTCAATAATATTCTTTATGTCCATCCTAGTTTCTCAATTATTCTCTAAGCGATTTAACCCATACTTCTGACAACGCCTCACCTTGCACGACCTCAACCAGCTCTTCTTTACAGAGCTCTAAAATAGCTAAAAATGTCACCACAGCGCCTTTTTTCCCTTCTTTTACGGTAAAAAACTGATGAAAAGCTAAAAACGTTTCCTCTGTTTTATCGAGTAGCGTCAAAATATTAGACATCCTTTCTCTAACCGACAATGCTTCGCGCTGAATTTGATGGTGAGTAAATTTTTCAGCACGTTTAAGCACCTGTTGAAACGCTATTAAGAGACTGTCCAAATCAACATCAGGAAGCGGTTTTTCCATTTTATCTACGATCAATTCAGCTGTGGCTAAATAATTATCGCGATACAGTCGTGGCATAGCATCAATATCATCTGCTGCTCGCTTAAACCGTTCATATTCTTGTAGGCGCCTAACCAGTTCTGAACGAGGGTCTTCCTCATCATCTAACTGTTCAACATTCTTTGGCAATAGCATATTAGATTTTATTTCTGCGAGCATTGCCGCCATGACTAAATATTCGGCAGCCAATTCCATACGCAAATTCTGCATCAACGTTATGTATTCAATGTACTGCTGAGTAATTTTTAGAATGGGAATATCAAGAATATCTAAGTTTTGATGCTTAATAAGGTAAAGCAGCAAATCTAAAGGGCCTTCAAATGTTTCTAAAAAAACCTCTAAGGCATCTGGGGGGATGTATAAGTCGTCGGGTAACTCTTTAAATGGTTTCCCATCAACCAAGGCTAACGTTTGCTGAATTGGCACCACATAGTCAGTCTGGTTGTTCATTAATTTAAAAGATGCTGGCTAATGATACTGAGTCTACCACAGCAAATGCTTGGCAATGAAACCCTATCAAGCTACTCTACCTTCTTTATTTTCATGGTATCTGTTCCACCATGCTGCCCTGTCAGCTCACCTGCTGTAATAATAACTAAGTCGCCCTTGGCCACTATTTCAAGCTGCTGCAATTTTGTTATTGCCGCTTCATTAACATCCTTAGCATGACCTAGTGGCGCTTTTAGCAAAATGGGCACCACACCTCGATACAGCGTCATACGGCGACATACCTCACTATTTGGTGCCATTGCAAAAATAGGTATTCCTGAACTAATTCTAGACATCATTCTCGGCGTACCCCCCGACTCAGTGAAGGCAGCTATAGCGGTAATATCTGTATGATTAGCCACATACATCGCAGACAATGCAATGGCCTCATCAATTTGCCCAAACGCTTTACCCATACGGTGACGTGAACGAGTCGTTCTTGGCTGACGTTCGGTTTGTTCGCAAATACGCCCCATTGCCTCCACAGTTTGAACAGGGTACTGTCCAACTGATGTTTCAGCCGATAACATCACAGCATCTGTACCATCAGAAACGGCGTTTGCAACATCAAACACTTCTGCACGCGTAGGAATGGCGTTATTAATCATCGACTCCATCATTTGTGTAGCGGTAATAACTACAGTATCCCTATCTCGAGCCATCCTAATGATATGCTTTTGAACCGGCGGTAAGTTAGCATCACCAATTTCCACACCCAAATCACCTCGTGCGACCATAACCGCATCAGATGCATCTACTATTTCTTCCAGCACATCCAAGGCTTCAGCCCGTTCGATTTTAGCAATTAAATGCGCTTGGCTACCGGCCGCTTTAACCAACGCACGTGCTTGATGCATATCTTCTGCAGATCTTGGGAACGACACGGCGACAAAATCCACCCTCATCTCAGCAGCCGTCTTAATGTCTTGCTTATCTTTGTCGGTTAACGCATTGGCGGATAAGCCTCCACCTTGTAAGTTAATGCCTTTGTTATTTGACAGTATCCCGCCCACAACGACAGTACACTTAATTTTTGAACCCTTAACAGCCTCGACATCCAGCACGATACGTCCGTCGTCTAATAATAGACGATCGCCCTCAGTCACATCATTGGCTAACGGTTTATAATCACAACCAACTTGGGTGATATTACCTGCTGTTGATGCTAACGCTACATCTATCGTAAATTTAGCCCCCTCTTGAAGGCTTACTTTTCCATCCTCAAAACGAGCTATACGAATTTTTGGTCCTTGCAAATCAGCCAAGATACCGACATGACGGCCGAGTTTTTCTGATAAGTCTCTTACCGCTCGAGCACGTTTTCTTTGTTCATCTGCATGGCCGTGAGAGAAATTCAAGCGAACGACATCTACGCCCGCTTTAATTAATTTTTCTAAAACATCGGGTTCATCGGTAGCTGGACCCAAGGTGGCAATAATTTTAGTCCGTCTAGGTTTTCTAAAAGGAGGCATACTCTACTCGTTCATTAAGAAATAGTGCTTAGAGTATAGCGTGTAGATGACAGTTTTATGGCAACAATAACCCACACGTTATTTAAAATATGAGCAACAATAATCTGTCGGCTCATGAACTTTTAATTGAAAATTAGCATTCGCCGGCACATCAAACGATTCGCCACCTTTAACAGCTACCCACTCTTGCGAATTTGGCAATAACACATCGAGTTGCCCAGCTAAAATCTCCATCGCCTCAGCGGCAGCGGTATTAAAGTCATAGTTACCCGGCATCATATAGCCCAATGTTTTTGTCGAACCATCCTCAAATTTAACCGTTCGACTAACCACTTTTCCATCAAAATACACATTTGCTTTTTTAACAATCGTGACATTTTTAAATTCTGACATGTTATTTCCTATTCTGTTTTTTTAACGTCGTTTAAACGTTATTAATACCCATTGCTGACTTTACTTCTTCAAGCGTCTCTTTTGCCAAATCTCTAGCTTTTTCAGTGCCTTCATTAATAATAGAGCGAACAAGCTCAGGTTGCTCCGTGTATTCTTTAGCCCTTTCTTGCATCGGTTTTAGTTCACGTAACACAGCATCAATAACGGGTTGTTTACAATCTATGCAACCAATACTCGCTGACTTACAGCCTTCTTGAACCCAATTACGCACACCCTCTTCTGAATACACCTCATGAAACTGCCATACTGGGCATTTTGCTGGGTCACCCGCGTCTGTTCTACGAACACGCGCTGGATCGGTTGGCATTGTTCTAAGTTTTTTCTCTACCTCTTCTGGTTCATCGCGCAATGCAATTGTGTTGTTATAGGACTTGGACATCTTTTGCCCATCTAAGCCGGGCATCTTCGACGCTTTAGTCAACAAGGCGATGGGCTCTGGCAAAATAACGCGGCCACTGCCTTCCAAATAACCAAATAAACGCTCTTTATCACCAACCGTTATATTTTGTTGTGCTTCTAATAAAGCTCTAGCTACACCCAGTGCTTCTTGATCACCATTTTCTTGGAAAGAACTTCGCAACTTGTTGAATATTTTGGCATTTTTCTTCCCCATTTTCTTAATCGCAGCTTCCGCTTTTTCTTCAAAGTCTAAGCCTCGGCCATATAAATAATTGAAGCGCCTAGCCACCTCACGCGTCAACTCAACGTGTGCCACCTGATCGGCTCCAACGGGGACTAAACCGGCTTTGTATATAAGAATGTCTGCGCTTTGTAAAAGTGGATAGCCTAAAAACCCATACGTTGCTAAATCCATTTCTTTGAGTTTTTCTTGCTGGTCTTTATAACTCGGGACCCTTTCTAACCAGCCCAGCGGCGTTATCATAGATAGCAACAAATGCAGCTCTGCATGTTCAGGAATGCTCGATTGTATAAATAAATCAGCCAAACCATGATCAACACCAGCGGCCAACCAATCAACAACCATATCCCAAGTACTGTCTGCAATAATTGAAGGGTCTTCATAGTGCGTTGTGAGCGCATGCCAATCTGCCACAAAGAAATGACACTTATATTCTTGCTGTAAATCGACCCAATTTTTTAGTACTCCGTGATAGTGACCTAAATGCAATTTGCCGGTTGGCCTCATACCGGATAGTACACGACGATACTGCGCTGGAACTTCTGAACTCACATTTCCTCCTAAATACCCAATATTTTAAAAATACTGGTTTGTAAAAAATAAACGGGCGGACCTAAAATTTTAGACAACCATCCCATTACAATAATAAAGACCAAAATTGGAAAGCCTAAGCGTTCAAGTTTACTAAACTCAATACTGGCTCTCATTGGCAATAAACCGGCTAACACCCGTCCACCATCAAGCGGTAAAATCGGTAATAAATTTAACATCATCAGCACCGAATTAATAAAAATACCTGCATAGCCCATGTATATCAACGGCATAGCAAAATACTCATTTTGCGCGCCCATCATATAGCCTATTTTCATGACAACACCCCAACCAATCGCCATTAAAAGATTAGCGAAGGGTCCCGCTAGGGCCACATAAATCATGTCACGTTTGGGGTTCTTTAAATTGTGCCAGTTAACCGGAACCGGTTTTGCCCAACCAAATATAAAACCACCCAATAATAACAAAACCCCAGGCACAATCACGGTTCCGACCAAATCCATATGACTAACGGGGTTTAAGGTTAAACGCCCAAGGCTCTTTGCCGTATTATCACCAAACTGGCTAGCCACCCAACCATGAGCGACTTCGTGAACAGTAATGGCAAAAATAACCGGTAATATCCACACCGCTATTCGACCGACCAAGGTCAATTCGTCCATTGACATTAATGCTCATCCTTACGTGCAATAAAATCAGCAATACCTTTACCTTCTCTAACCACTTCAGGAAAGTCATTATCCCAAACGATCATGGTTGTTGGTTCATACGGAATAACACCCGCATCAACCACAAGGTCCAATACTCGGGCTAACTGCTGATTAATCTCATAAGGATCGGCTATGGCCTCGGTTTCACCCGGCAAGATCAAGGTACTGGTTAACATCGGCTCATTGAGCTCTTCAAGTATTTTTTGCGCAACCAAATTATTTGGAATACGAATACCAACGGTTTTTCGTTTCGGGTGCTGGAGGCGTCGAGGCACCTCTTTAGTTGCCTTTAACACAAAAGTAAACGCGCCCGGCGTTAATGATTTGAGCAGGCGGTACGTATCGTTATTCACTTGTGCGTACATCGAGATCTCAGTTAGATCCCGACACACTAAGGTGAAATTATGTTTATCGTCAATTCGACGAATCTGACGAATACGATCAAGCGCCTGCTTATCACCCAAATGACAAGCCAAGGCATAAGAAGAGTCAGTTGGGTAAGCGATAACACCGCCCCGACGTATAATATCGGCCGCTTGCTTAATTAACCGTGGCTGTGGATTATCGGGGTGAATATTCAAATATTGTGTCATGATTGCTGTTGTGCTTTTTTCTTTGCTACATTATCACGTAAATACACCGGTAATGCATTGTCGGCAGACACCGTTTGCCCATCCCTCACCATGCTGACCGCCAACTGAGCAACCTCTCTTGCTCTTGGCAGCGCGTTTGGTAAAAGCAACAACTCGCTAGCGTTAACTAACTGCGTTAACTCATTTTCATATGTGCCCCAACCGTGTCCAATACCAATCGCCTGTTTACCTTGCGTAACGCTTAACGCTGCTGGCGCAATAACAGACTCATTGGAAACCGCTTTGAGTTGGCCATCACTCCGTTCATATTCGCACCAATATACCTCACCCATTCGAGCATCTAAGGCTGCGTACACTGTCTGACCTTCTACGGGAGGACCCGCCTGATATGCCAACGCGGTAAGCGTAGACACCGGCGCGATCGGTAGCTCTGCCGCAAAGGCTAAGCCTTGAATAACGCCTGTCGCCATTCTAACGCCGGTAAAAGACCCGGGGCCACGGCCAAAAGCTAACGCATCGAGTTGTTGTAACGTCATACCAGCTTCGTTCAGTAGCTCATCGACCATTGGCAAAATCAAGTTACCGTGTTCTCGTGGTGCCACCTGAAAACGGTCTATTACCTCGCCGTTTATCAACAAGGCCGCAGAGCACCCTTCTGTTGCTGTTTCAATCGCTAAAATTTTCATGCTGATTTTATAACGTGTTTTTTATCACTAATTTTTTGACTATTGATACGATGAAAGAATCTCTTCACATCTTTTACATCTTGTGTAATAGGCATCGCTGGCAAGGATTTAATAAACACTTTACCATAGCCTTTGCTAGATAACCGTGGATCACACAGCACCAACACGCCTTTATCTTCAACATCACGAATCAACCTTCCCACCCCCTGTTTTAGCGTCAAGGCTGCTGAGGGCAATTGGAAATCTGAAAACGCTGACTGGCCATTAGCGGCCATATATTCTAACCGAGCTTTAGTCACCGGATCGCCAGGCGATGCGAACGGTAGTTTATCTATAATCACACAGGATAAGGCTTCCCCTCGCACATCAACGCCTTCCCAAAAACTCGCAGTACCGAGCAAAACCGCACGCTCAGAACGCCTAAAGGACTCTAACATTTGTTGCTTCGGCAAATCACCTTGCACTAATAATTTAAAGCTCGTTTCAGCCAATAAAATATTAGCGGCTTCTTTTAATGCCTTATGCGAGGTAAATAAAATAAATGCCCTACCTTCACTAGCCTCTAATACTGGAATGATTTTTTCAATCATCGTCGCCGTATAGTGATAATCGCGTGGCTCAGGCATGCCAGTTGGGACATACATCAATGACTGATGCACAAAATCAAAAGGGCTTTCCCAGCTACCCGTTTCAGCATCTTCCAAACCCAATCGTTTAGAAAAGAAATCAAATTTATTATTCACCGATAAAGTAGCCGAGGTAAACACCCAGCTGGCATCACTGGCAAAAGCAAAACTGGCAAATGCCTTAGAAATATCCAAAGGCGTTCGATAAAAAGTAAACGTCCGCTGATACGTTTCGAACCATTGGATCCAATCGTGCTGATCTTGATTTGAAAAAAGTTTCAGTCGCAGTAGAACATCTTCGCAGCGTTTCCAACACGCTTCTAAACCTTTAGAACGAACAGCCACCTTAGTTAATACTTTAAATAACTGTTCGATACGTTCAATCAGGCAATCTAAGGCTTGCAAGAAATCTGTACCTTGCTCAAGCTCATCCCAAGAGCCTTTAATAACCGGCTCAGGCAGCACCTTCCGCATTTCTCGTATGTCTTCACTAATTACATGTGTTAAATCAATCAATTCAGGCATATCTGATGCTAATTTTAATTGTTCTGCACTGACATCACCGATCAACGATAAAATTTGACGTGCACTGACCGACACTCCTAAAAACCGAGACGCCGTGTCAATTAATTGGTGTGCCTCATCAACAATAATTAGCTCTGCATCTGGCAATAACTGCCCAAACCCATCATCTTTCAATGACCAGTCTGCACATAAAAGATGGTGGTTAACAATTAACACATCTACTTCTTGTGCTTTTTTTCTGGCTAATACTGGAAAACACTCACTGATCATTGGACATTCTTGGCCCAAACAATTATCTGCTGTTGACGTAACTTGTTGCCAAACGTAAGAATCTTCGGCAACCGAGGTTACCTCAGCAATATCTCCCTCTTTTGTTTGATTAGACCACCGTTCGACCTCTCTTAATTCAGCATCCGTCTGTTTGTCAAAGCTAGATGTTTGCATTTTTGCCTGATCAAGGCGATATAAACACAGGTAATTAGACCGTCCTTTCAGCACTGCACCCTGTACAGGTACGTTTAATACCTCACGGATTAACGGGAAGTCCTTTTCGAATATTTGGTCTTGAAGATTACGCGTCCCGGTTGAGATAATTGTTTTCTTACCAGATAAAATGGCAGGAATAAGATAGGCAAAGGTTTTTCCTGTTCCTGTTCCAGCTTCAGCTACTAGATGTGTATGCTGCTCAATAGCCCGCTCGATAGCCTGCGCCATCGACAACTGTCCATCTCGCGGTTGAAAGCCTTTAATATGTTTAACCAGCTCGCCATTAGAGCCAAATATGCTATCGAGGTCGTACAAAGGGTTATCCGTTTAAATTTATTAACTTGTTTCATCAGTCCACGCTGATGCGTCCAAACCACCTTCTTTTGTCCAAACCAAGGTAGCAATATTGCGAAACTTTGCAACCGACATAGCGCCTCGCTTCATACGGTTTGAGCTATCATTCAGGTTATCTAAAATATCGCTACGTGTGGCCTCAAAGATATCAAACGGCAGATAATTTTCATCCATAAGCACTAACACAACCGAGTCCCATTCTTTATCTAACTTTAATTGCCCAAGCCGTTGGCCTCGATAATTGTCATTGAATATAGTTCGCGCTTTAATTTGAATTCTTTTTGGCCCACACCCTTTAACACGTAAGGCATCAAAACCTAGCGAGCGGTCGTCGCTTAACGCTAAGTCTAATAGTTTGCAGGCATCATGTTCAGCAATTTCATTGCTGACCCCCGGCAAGGGCTTACCTGTCATTTTTTTATAATCTGTGGCCAACTGCCTTGCTTGCTCTATTAATTTATCAACAGAATAAACTTGCGTTGGCTCCGTCATTTTAAAACAACCTATTGGCAGCAACACGTGCTTTTCGGGCATCCTCAGTTCGACCTAAGGTATCATAACAGTCTGCCATCAATAACCAATTGCTACGCTGAAGGCTCGTCTGCCCAGCAGACAATAAGTTAGATTTTTCAGCCAAACTAATCGCTAAGGTATATTTCTTTTGTTGATAACGCACTTTCGCCAATGCATGCCAAACCTGCGGGTCTCTTGGAGAAATACGAACAGCTCGTTCCAATTTTGAAGCCGCCATATCAGGCTGACCAGATTCACTTTGTTGGTACGCACTATCCAGTAAGGCAACTACAGCTGGGTTTTGTGTGGTTTTTGCCTCATCGATTGGTTGATCATAAGACTGCCCCATACCCTCTTGTATAGGCTGCTCATCAATAGGGTATGTTTGAGCCGTTTGTGGCAATGGTTGCGATGGATATGGCGAAGCTTCACCAGTGCGTCCAATCGGAGCAGGTACTTGATTATACATCGACAGATCTGCGCAACCCGATAAAGCTAGCAGCAACGCGATCAAGGTGGTTAATTTCATGATTATTTACATACCGTTCGTTAAGCGATCAAACCAATTCCCAGCTCGCTCTAATGTTCTATTAACCGCCCCAACACAGGGTGAATACTCAGTGGGTTCGGAGCCTTTTATAAACGGATATTGTACAGCATCTTCACAAAACTCATTAGCACGATAGCCGAGTGGGTCTACCCAAGTATACTCAACATTCTGTGGCTTTGTCAGCTCCACGGGCTCTTTTGAAATAGTACTCATAACACTTGACCATACTTGCAATGCGCCGCTAGCGCCAGTTAATTTAGAGGGCCTATTATCGTCACGTCCTAGCCATACAACTGCTAAATAATCCCCGCTAAACCCGGCAAACCAACTATCTCTTAATTCGTCAGTAGTTCCGGTTTTCCCGGCCACCTTATAGTAATGAGGCATCTGTCGATAAACTGAGCGCCCTGTGCCCTTCGTCATCACTTCTTGTAAGGCTGTATTAACAAGGTAAACCGCTGATGGGTTTGCCACTTGTCGTACACTTAGCGCATAACGCTGCAAAGCGATATGATCACTAGATGTTACTGACTGGATAGATCGTAATTGGGTAAAAAAACCTTCGCCTGCTAAAGTTTGATACATTTGCGTTACCTCAAGAGGTGATAGCCGAAGTGCTCCCAGCAATAATGACGGGTAAGGCTTAATCGGTCGCCGAATACCTAGCTCTTCAATTGTTCGTTTTACATTTGGCACTTTAAGCGCCATACCCAAGCGAACAGTCGCTAAATTATATGAGTTCGACAAGGCTTCGTATAATGGCACAGGTCCATGCTCAACCTTGTCATAATTCTCCGGCATCCAAAGTTCACCTGAACGTTGTTTTAAACTAACCGCCTTATCCTCAATCATTGTCGTGAGCGTATAGTCTGCTGGTTGCGATAATGCCGTCAAATAAACTGCTGGCTTCACCAAAGAGCCTATCGGCCTAATTGCATCTAGCGCCCTATTAAACCCACTAAACAATGGATTTCTGTCGCCAATAACGGCAACAATCTCACCGCCCTCACGGCGTGTAATAACCATTGCACCTTGGAGTTTATTTTTTTCAATACCGTACTGCCTATTAAGTGCTTCAAGCTTTTGCTTAAACAGTTTTTCGGCCGTCGTCTGAATATTGTAATCAAGCGTTGAAAAAATATTTAGGCCTTCCGAGCGTAGGTCTTCATCCTTATAATCTCGACTTAATTGACGCTTTACTAAATCTAAAAATGCAGGAAAGCGAGAACTTTTAACCTGCTTAAATGGCGAAATATCCACACCAAATTGTTTTGCAATACGCCTTTGCTCGTCCGGTAGCACTCCAAAGCGAGTCATTTCATCAAGTACTAAGTTTCTGCGTTTTAGCGCTCTTTCGGGGTGTCGCCTCGGGTCATAATAAGAAGGGCCTTTGACCAACCCAACTAACAACGCCGTTTGATGTGGCTTTAATTCAATCAAGGGTTTATTAAAATAAAACACACTAGCCATTCCAAAACCATTGATCGAACGCTCACCATCTTGGCCAACAAAAACCTCATTTAGATAGGCTTCTAAAATCTCATCTTTTTCGTAATGAAACTCAATAATCAACGCCATCATGGCTTCTTTAATCTTTCGCCACAAACTCCTTTCTGACGTTAAGTAAAAATTCTTAATTAATTGTTGCGTTAAGGTGCTGCCTCCTTGAACAACGCCTCCAGCTTTTATATTTGCCCACACCGCACGCAAAATAGATTTAATAGAAACGCCGTAATGTTGATAGAAATCGCGGTCTTCAACTGATATCAAGCCGTCAATTAATGTACGTGGCACATCATCAAGCTTTATTAGAATCCTATCTTCTTTGTGACTAGGGTAAAAACTACCGACTCGAACTGGGTCTAAACGGAGTAAGGCTTCAGACTTACCTGTTTGTACGTTTTGAATCGCCGATATATGATCACTTCTAAAGTAAATTTTGACTGTCTTAGATACTTCACGGTCATCAAAGAATTTAAATGAACGTGTTTTTACCGTAAAAGTTGAGCCTGATTGATAGTATTGACCGCCCGAGGTGAATGTCGATGTTCGTTGGTAATGTAGGTCTTTCAATAACGATTCAAATTGCTGTGCTGATAAGGACAGCCCTTGATACAGTTCAACAGGGTTTGCAAACACATGAGCCGGTAACGCCCACCTTTTCCCTTCAAATTGAGTGCGAACAACATGATCTAAGTAAAAAACGTAGACAGCTATCACAACGATTAATAGCAACCCTACTTTCAGGATTAACCTCTTTAGAAAACCACTAGACTGTGGTTTTTTTTGAGGTTTCTTCGTTTTTTTTCTGCTCGATTTTGCTTTAGTTTTTGGCTTAGCCATAGTCAATTTAACAGATTTACAAGGTTACAAAATTTGCACCGCAGCACGGCTGCGTCATCATGTCATAGACTTGGCGTTAATGGGTCATTAATTTTTCGATATCTAACGATTTATTCAACAAACCGTCAATAGAAACATACTGATCCTCTAACAGTTCTAGGCTAGGCTTACCAAGCAGGTAACCTTGAACATAATCCACACCCAACTCTTTTAATACTCGTAATATTTCAGCATTTGAGACATATTCTGCAATGGCTTTCTTACCAAGACTATGCGCTACTTCTATCATTGATTTAACAAGAACTTGGTCAGCATGGTCCACAGCTAAATTATTAATGAATTGACCATCAATTTTTAGATAATCGACCGGAAAGTTTTTAATATAATTAAACGAGCTAAAGCCAGCACCAAAATCATCTAAGGCAAATCGACACCCTAGGGCACGAATTTTAGAAACCATTTCTCGTGTTTTATTGAAATTTGAAACTGCTGCTGTCTCTGTTATTTCAAACGTTAGCCTTGACGGTGAAATCCATGTAGATTCAAGTTTCTGTTTAATAACCGGCAACAAATAATCACCTTGGAGTGCGTGACTGGATAAGTTAATGGTAAAACAAATATTCTCTTGTGTTTTTGGTAAACCAGCGATGTGATCTATCGCATGTGAAACCACCCATAGGTCAATGTGATGGATAAGCCCCATTCTCTCTGCCACCGGAATAAACTGGGCTGGTCTTAACAACTCGCCTTCATCCCCTATCATCCGAAGCAATGTTTCATAATGAGAAACGGACCCATTGGAGAGTTTTACGACAGGCTGAAAAACTATTTTAAATAAGTCTTCACTCAATGCATGACGAATTTTAGGCACCCATTTGGCATCCTCTCTAATGCTAATTAATTCGTCGTTATCACTCTCAAATAAATTAACCCTATTACGGCCCAAGGTCTTTGCAGAATAACAGGCATGATTCGCTCTAGACATCAGTTCACTAGGGCGTTTAATTAATTTTAATGGTTCCAACATCGCGACACCGATGCTGGCTGAAATATTATAAATATTCTCACCCGATTTAAAATCAAACTCATCAATGGTTAGCCTTATTTTTTCAGCCAATTGCATGGCCTCTTTTTCGGCTGTTTTACTGATGAAGACTTGAAATAAATTTGAGCCAACTCGTGCAATAAACGCATTATTATCGAGGGTTGAGCGAATTAGGGTGGCTACTTCTACTAGAAGTCGATCACCAGCTTCGTGACCCTCAATATCATTGACGACTTTAAATTGGTCTAAATCAATGTCTAACAAAGCACCATGTTGTTTAAAGTTATTGCACCTTAAAATAGCAAAATCCAATGTTTTTTCTAAGCCACTTCGGTTAGATAACCCTGTCAATTCATCATGTGCTACTAAATATTGTAAACGGGCTTCCATAATTCGTCGTTCAGAAAGCTCCCTGACTAACTTTTCCTCACTTTGAATTCGATCATCTCGTTCACTTTTAAGTGCAAACGCCAGTTCAACTAAAGGCATGAGATGTTTGCCCTCTGTTGGGTAATGCGTCATCGTCGCGGCATTTGCTTTATGACATTGGGCCATCAACTCATCATTAATCGTAATTGCTTTATCTGCGAGTAAAATCAACGGAATGGCGTCATGACCATCAAGAGTCGTTAAAACCTGGCTAAGCTTCAAGGGGTCACTTTGAGGCAAGCCATAACTTAAAAATATCATGCCAATCTCGTCTACCTTCCCTTGATAAGGACGGATAAGCTCAAAAGCTTGTTCCTGACTTGATGCACAAATTAAATTTCTATAACCACCGGCTGATAAAATATCCTGTAGACTAGACAAGCGGCTCACCTCGTCTTCGATGATTAGAATAGCTTGTTGCTTTGGTATTTGTTCCGTCATTTCAGTCGCCTTTTCGAGCTGACTATCCGTTATTTTAAAACAACAAGCAACGAATAATTATCAAAATATATACATAATTTTCTTTTCTATCAACAACTTTACGCCTACTCTTAATACAGTGTCAACAATAATTTCATAACAGCTTGATATTCCGGACAAGGACCCCGTAGAATATATATCTGCTAGAAAAAATAATAATCAGTCATTCAACGTTAAGCATATCGCCTATTTTTACTAGACTTAGAGCCATTAACTTTTTAATCATGATTCGATATGACACAAACATACGCCAATATTTGTACCGTTGATGATTTTTTAACAGGAGACATTGACCTGTGCTCTGCTCCGGAGATTTTCTATCGTATTACACAAGCACTCGACGACCCCTTAAAAAACTCTCAAGATATTGCGGCCATTATCGAACAAGACCCTTCACTATCCGCTCGAATGCTAAAAATTGTTAATTCCGCTTTTTTTGGTTTCCCGGCCTCAATTAAAACGATTGAGCATGCCATTTCTATTCTGGGTAATCATGACGTTCGAATGCTAGTCATGACAACGAGCGTGGTTGAAAAATTTTCAACTTTACCTAACTCGATTCTTGATATGCGCCAATTTTGGATGCATAGTTTAAAAACTGCTTTATTTGCAAAGTACCTTGCTGACAATCACCCTAAAAAAAGGCAGCTTAGTTCTGCATTCATGAGTGGGCTTCTCCATGATATAGGGCGGTTAATTTTTTATATCAAAGCACCTGATCTAGCCCGCGCAGCCGCTTTGCTTGTTAAGACGGAAACTGTAAATGAAATTGAAGCCGAGGCCTCCTTTGTAGGTTTTAATCATGCCGAGCTAGGTGGTGCTTTGTTAAAACTATGGGAAATACCAGCCTCCATTCAAGATTCGGCAAGCTTCCATCATCAGCCTGATTTAGCTACTAATAATAAAGACGAAGTTTATATCGTTTACCTTGCGAATAAATTAACTCATGCTAACAGTACGTCTGAAGAAACCATCAACAAAACGATATCTACAGAAGATAATTTATGGAACCAGCTTGACCTCCCTTACGGCATTATTGCACCCGCTGCTAATCACGTAGACGAACAGTTTAGCCAAACCTATGCGTTATTTTTTGATTAAGAAACCTGCGTAAATGTTTTTACACCCAAGCGAAACACACTAAATTCATTGGTCTCCATTTTCGTCCACTGCTCATTCGATGTCAGCGGCTCAGTGGCTATCACCGTCACCACATCATCGGGTGACGCTTCTTGATTAAAGTCTACACACAAGTCTGCATCCAATAATTGCGCCTCTACGAATGGTGTTTGACGTGTTAGCCAATATAGTTTTGTATTACAGAACGTATACAAATGATCTACATCACTCATTAATACGTTAAACACTCCATGCTGAGATACCTTACGGAAAAGTTCTTCAACAGTCTTCCGCAACTTCACTTTACTTTTTGGTTTAACAGGGTACTTTTTACGAAGCTGGCCCAAAATCCAACAAAAAGCATACTCGCTGTCTGTTGTGCCGATAGGGGTGTAGCCATTAAGTACTTTTTTCTTAATGCCTTTTAATTGACCATTATGTGCAAATGACCATATTTGACCCCACAGTTCACGCGAAAATGGGTGTGTATTTTCCAAACAAACACGTCCTCGGTTTGCCTTTCTAATATGACAAATAACTTGCGTACTTTTTATTGAGTACTGCTGAATAAACTTTGCGACTTCAGAGTTAGCACTAGCAACTGGGTCGTGAAAAGCACGAAAACCTTTCCCTTCATAAAAAGCGATACCCCACCCGTCTTTATGTACACCAGTTTCCCCACCACGCTTAATTAAACCACTAAAGCTAAAGCAAATATCTGTCGGTACATTTGCACTCATCCCTAGTAATTCACACATATAGACTGTTAAATCTCTTCTATGATAGTCCGCTCGATAGGAACTTGGACGTATTTCTTTTTACCGTTCTCTTTAACCCAAAAGTAGTAATAACCTTTTTGTGATTCAGATGTCACTTTACTATCAAGAACTGTCCACGATTTTTTATGCTCACCCTCGTAAAAGCTTACCTTATAATCTCCTTCCATCCAGCTCACACCTAATCGTGAAAATTTATTTTGCTGTTCTTCTGAACAAGCCGAAAGAACAAAGGCTATGATTATCAATACGATATATCTCATGAATTTTCCAGTTTTCTTAAGACCAAAAAGACCATTACAAAAGCCCCGCCAATCGCACACATCCAAATATCAGATCGTTGCAGGCCTAGCAGGCTACCTATCCCCGCACCAATCGCAGCACCTAGGCCACTGAATGCCATACTTCTCATCATTCTACAAAAACTACAATCGGACCCTTCTCCAAAAAACTTTGGCATCTCGTTCCCTCCTTTTGTATTACCGTCTCACCTATGGCGTACTGTCAATCAACTTCTAAAAACACATAGGCCTGTGTTTTACTTTCACTTAAATGTGGGGGTAGTCGCTGACTATCACTCCCTTTAAAACTCTGTGACCGTCTATTTGGCACATCATTCCCTAAACTAATAAAACAGTGCCATCAACAGCTTTTCTGTAATTTAACAGGTTGAATCACCACTAACCCATTTTTAATAAGCTTAAAAATTCAGCCCGTGTTTCAGAATTTTTACGAAATTGCCCCAACATACTTGATGTAGTCATTTGTGAGTTTTGTTTCTCCACACCTCGCATCATCATGCACAAATGTTTTGCCTCCACAACCACTGCAACCCCTTTTGCACCCGTTACTTCGAGAATAGAATCTGCAATTTGTGTCGTCAATTGCTCTTGAATTTGTAATCGACGTGCATACATATCGACGATTCTAGCTACCTTTGATAAACCAAGTACTTTTCCATCTGGCAGATACGCCACATGGCACTTGCCAATAAAGGGTAGTAAATGGTGCTCACACATAGAATACAGTTCTATATTTTTAACAATCACCATATCATCAGCATCAGAGTCAAAAACGGCGCCATTCACAATATTCTCTAAACTTTGCTGATAGCCGCTTGTTAAGAAAGACATTGCTTTTGCCGCACGCTTTGGCGTATCAACCAAACCTTGGCGATTAACGTCTTCTCCAACCTGTGAAATTATTTGTTTATATAGTTTTTCCATCAATCTCAATCATCTTTAAAAGTATTTAAAGTATACCGTTTTCTCGTTTGCTTTAAATCAAATAGTTTTAGCGTATGGCGCCATAGCCTCTAGACCGGCTAATAATACCTCTGGCCCCGCATTTTTCTGTCGAGCATTCTCACTAAGGTACCTACGCCAATGTTTTCCACCAGGTTGACCTGCAAAAAGCCCCAATATATGCCGTGTTAAATTTTGTAACGGAACACCTAACTCTAATTGTTTTTCAATATATGGAAGGTAGGCTTCGAGCAATTTTTTTCTATCGGCCAAGGGCTGTTTGAACAGTTGGTGTTCAATTTCCGCCAAAAAAAAGGGATTATGATAAGCTTCACGACCAATCATCACACCGTCAAGGTGTTGCCAATGTTGTTGAATCTCACTGATTGCATTAACCCCACCATTAACAATAATTGATACCGATGGAAAAGCTCTTTTAATGTCGTACGCTCTATCGTAGTTTAACGGCGGAATGGTTCTGTTTTCTTTCGGGGACAGGCCGTTTAAGATGGCTTTACGGGCATGAATAATAACAGTATCGCAACCCGCATCAGTAACTGCCTGAACAAAGCCTCTCAGGAATTCAAATGAATCTAACTCATCTATCCCAATTCGTGTTTTAACCGTGACTGGAATGTCCACAGCTTGTCGCATTAATGATACGCATTGTGCAACACGTTGCGGCTCAGCCATTAAACATGCACCTATACGTCCATTTTGAACACGATCACTTGGGCAGCCGACATTGATATTTACTTCTTTATAACCCGCTTCCTGTGCATATCCGGCACATTGCGCCATGGCTTTAGGGTCACTACCACCTAATTGTAATGCTACTGGCTGCTCATATTGATCAAATGCCAAAAAGCGCTGTTTATCGCCATGAAGTAATGCACCTGTCGTTACCATTTCTGTATAAAGCAGGGCATTAGGTGATAAAAGTCTATGGAAATATCGGCAGTGCCGGTCTGTCCAATCCATCATCGGTGCAATGGATAACAGTCTATTAATGCTTGGCATGAGAGTAATTGCTATTTCTGTTAGATGTTAGCCCAATTTGTTTACATTGCCCATCAGCATCAAAAATAATGCTGTTATAAACCTGTATTAATGTAAACAGCTAGATGGTTGGCCCTTTTAAAGCTTTCTAAGAAATCCAGTGTCAGTGATTGATAGATTGAATTAAAAGGCAGCGAAAAGAACCGTAAGATAACCCCACAAATTATTAAGGCTAATCACCCCAATATTTCTATTAAGGGTGATTTTTAACTTAATCAGTAACGTTATGGCTTTGGTTTAGATTACTCTCATCTAACCTTACTGTAGGCAGGTCAGTGTTCAGGGTATATTTTTGAGCGCAATCAATGCTGCGTTCATTTCTTTACCTAGATAATGACCGATATTAATTAACTATTGCCAGCAAAACACCTGCCGCGACCGCAGAACCAATAACACCCGCTACGTTAGGCCCCATCGCATGCATTAATAAGTAATTATGAGGGTTAGACTCTAGCCCTACTTTATTAACCACACGGGCCGCCATAGGAACTGCCGACACACCTGCAGCACCAATGAGTGGATTAACTTTGCCGCCCGTTACCTTGTGCATTAACTTACCCATTAAAATACCACCTGCAGTACCAATGGAAAATGCCGCCATTCCTAACACTAAGATACCAAGTGTTTCAGCAGTTAAAAACTTATCCGCTGATAGTTTCGAGCCAACAGCTAAGCCTAGGAAAATAGTCACAATATTAATAAGTTCATTTTGTGCTGTAGAACTTAAACGATCAACCACACCACTTTCTCGCATTAAATTACCGAAGGCTAACATTCCAACCAAAGGTGCTGACGCTGGCAAAAATAGAATAACCGCCGTTAATATAGTTAATGGGAAGATTATCTTCTCTTTCTTACTCACATGCCGCAAGTGCTTCATTTCAACTTTTCGCTCAGACTCTGAGGTTAATGCACGCATGATAGGTGGTTGAATTAGCGGCACTAAAGCCATATATGAATATGCAGCCACTGCAATAGCGCCTAATAAGTCAGGTGCTAATTTAGAGGCTAAGAAAATAGCTGTTGGGCCATCTGCGCCACCAATAATGGCAATCGCCGACGCATCAGACAAACTAAATTCCATACCCGGTATTAGGTTCATCGCCAAAGCGCCAAGAAGCGTTGCAAAGATACCAAATTGGGCTGCCGCACCGAGTACCAATAAACTTGGCATCGCTATAAGCGCTCCAAAATCTGTTAATGCACCAACCCCCATAAAAATAAGCAAAGGGAACAAGCCAGTATCAACGCCCATATGGTACAAAATACCTAGCATTCCATCTGGCCCACTAATGCCAGCAATTGGAATATTAGCTAAAATTCCACCAAAACCAATCGGCAGTAATAACAAGGGTTCAAAGTTTTTTGAAATGGCTAAATATATTAATAATAAGCCAATGGCTATCATTAATATATTGCCCCATTCAAAGTTTGCAATACCCGTCGACTGCCAAATTTGTAATACGCCACTATCCATATTATATAAACCTTAGCAAATAAGTACTAACGGCGCGCCAGCAGGAACTGACTCACCTTCTTTTACGAAAACATCTGAAATTTGACCTTCAATATGCGCCCTTACTTCAGTTTCCATCTTCATGGCTTCTAAAATAATCACTACATCACCTTCATACACATCATCTCCTGCCGCCATTGCTATGCGCACAATATTACCGGCCATTGGAGACAACAAGGGTTCATTTTGACAAACCGCGCCTGATGTTGTCTCTTGTGTTGGTTCAGCTGCTTTCGCAACCACTTTACTAGCAGCTGAAGAAGGTGTTAGATTTTCAATCGAGCCACTTGGACCCACTTCAACCTGATATGTTTTACCATTAACGGCCACATCATATACTTCACTACCGCCTTTTTCAGCTGTTGCTTGAGTAACAACGCCTGTTGGAACCGGCTCAAACGCATCAGGGTTATGTCTATTTTTAATAAAGTCCAAGCCTATCTGTGGAAATAACGCATATGTCAACACATCATCAATGACCTCATCGGCCAATGGCAAACTATCTTTTTCGGCTTTTTCTTTAAATTCTGATGAAATTTTCTCCAACTCATCATCAATCAAGTCAGCTGGACGACAAGCAATCGCTTCAGCGCCATCCAATACACGCTCTTGAAGCTCTTTATTCACTGCTGCAGGTGTTGCACCATATTCGCCTTTTAATACACCTGATGTTTCTTTGCTGATAGATTTATAACGCTCACCCATCAAAACGTTCATCACTGCCTGAGTACCTACAATTTGTGATGTTGGGGTTACTAAAGGAAGATAGCCAAGGTCCTTACGTACACGTGGAATTTCTGCTAACACCTCATCAATTTTGTCACCTGCATTTTGCAGCTTCAATTGACTTTCTAGGTTTGTCAACATGCCACCAGGGACCTGTGCAATAAGAATTCTTGAATCGACACCTTTCAGCGACCCTTCAAACTCCGCATACTTTGGCCGTACTGATCTAAAATATGCCGCTACTTCTTCAACGCTCTCAATGTCTAGACCCGTCTCGCGATCAGTTCCTTCCAACATTGCAATAAAGGTTTCCGTTGGTGAATGACCGTATGTCATACTCATGGACGAAATAGCTGTGTCTAGCATATCAAGCCCTGCATCGACTGCTTTAAGACAGGTTGCTACACTCATCCCAGTTGTTGCATGGCTGTGTAAAGCAATTGGTAGATCACACTCGGCTTTTAAACGCTTCACCAATATCTCAGCATCATAAGGTTTCAAAAGTCCTGCCATATCTTTAATCGCGATCGAATGGCAGCCGGCATCTTCTAACCGCTTACCCATATCGACCCAATTTTCTAGCGTGTGTACTGGGCTTTCTGTATATGAGATTGTACCTTGCGCATGTTTGCCTACTTCGACAGTTGCTTTAATGGCCGTCTCTAAGTTACGCACATCGTTCATCGCATCAAAAATACGGAAAACATCCATACCATTGTCTGCAGCACGCTCTACGAACTTTCTAACAACATCATCAGCATAATGACGATAGCCTAATAGGTTCTGCCCACGTAATAGCATTTGTTGTTGTGTATTAGGCATCGCCGCTTTTAGTAATCGCAAACGCTCCCATGGGTCTTCACCTAAATAACGAATACAAGCATCAAATGTTGCTCCGCCCCAAGTTTCTAATGACCAATAGCCAATTTTGTCTAATTTTTCCGCAATCGGTAACATATCTTCAATACGTAACCTGGTTGCAAATAGGGATTGATGAGCATCGCGCAACACGACATCAGTAATTTTTAAAGGATTTTTCATGATTTTTAAGTTTATTTAGAGCGAAAACGTTGAACAGCAACCGTAATCGCTGTAACGATATCTTCACTAATATCTGTGGAAACAGACGATTTACTACTGTGCTCAACAACGGGTTCGTATCGTTGAATAACAGCAGAAATCCCTTTGATAGCAAAAACTAACATACCCAAGATGAAGAATACCATCCCCATTCCAAGTAACATTAGTTCCACACCTTGTTCTAATAAGTTTGTGATATTCATAAGCTGTATTATAAAGCACCCCTTGCTGAAAAACACAATAAATATACAAACGCTTTGTTAAAAAAGGTGTTTAAAAACTGCTCCTAATCCAGCTCAAACCCTTTTACCATACGGTCATCGGACTCATTTTGTTCCAGCCTGCCAGTTTCTCTTAATTCATGCTGTTTAGATTTTTCGATCAACTTTTCAACTACTTTTTTTCGACTATTCGTTTTTTTAAAGGCCTGTTGATGCTGGCCTAACTTTTCCTGTAATGACTGCACCGTTTTGCTATGTTCTTCAATGGCCTGATCAAGTTTTTGAACAAACTCCTGATACTCACGTAACCGTGACGCTGACATCCCCACTTGCCCCTTCGTTTTAAACTGAACGGTATAATCATTACGGTACTCTTTTAGTTTCTCCAGTTGCGCTAGAGATTCTTGCTGGGCTTGAAGCGATTGATTCATTTTCATCGCAGCTGCTGTTTCATTGTTTTCAGCAATTTGTTTAACCGGACCAAGCCTCTTTGACTTTTTCAACACTCCCCCCATTTATAATACCTTTGACATAGCTGCCGGCTTTCTATGTTGTAAAACACTTTCCAAACCTTCAATACTTTCATCAAAACTAACCGATTCGGTTATTCTCTGCTGAAGAAACTCTAACATTGATTCATGCATATCAATGGCCTCATCAACCGACGAATTACTACCGGGCTGATAGGCACCAACATTGATTAAATCTGCATTTTGTTGATAGGTCGAGTTTATTTTTCTAAATTCACGTGCCATCTCTTGATGGTCTTCTGGCACAATTTCTGTCATCAACCGGCTCACTGATGCCTCCATGTCTATCGCCGGAAAGTGCCCTGCTTCTGCTAAACGTCGTGACAAATGGATATGCCCATCTAAAATTGCTCGACTTGCATCTGCAATTGGATCATTTGTATCATCCCCTTCAGTCAATACTGTGTAAAAGGCTGTAATAGAGCCATTACCCTTGTCTGAATTACCTGCGCGCTCAACTAGACTGGGCAACTTACTAAACACAGAGGGTGGATAACCCTTTGTTGCAGGTGGCTCATTGATCGCTAAGGCAATTTCTCTTTGAGCTTGTGCATAACGCGTTAGCGAATCCATCAACAATAATACATTCTTTCCTTGATCACGAAAGTATTCAGCAATACTGGTCGCCAACATAGCACCGTGCATTCGCATCAATGGCGGGTCATCCGCTGGTGACGCCACTACTACTGCTCGCGCCATTCCTTCGGCTCCCAAAGTTTTTCTAACAAACTCGTTCACCTCTCTACCACGCTCACCAATAAGGCCCACCACGACCACATCCGCTTTCGTATATTTCGTCATCATGCCAAGCAATACACTTTTACCTACGCCACTGCCAGCAAACAAGCCTATTCGCTGGCCCTGCCCAACCGTTAATAATGAATTAATAGTCCCAATACCAACATCCAAAGGCTCCGTTATAGCCCGTCTCCCCAAGGGATTCATGGCACGGCCGTGTAAAGGCATTGTGTCAGTCGTATGCACAGGGCCTTTGCCATCAATTGGTTTACCGCCGCCATCCACAACTCGACCTAATAAACCAGGTCCGACATGCGCCATACTACTCAAACCCATAGGAATAACTCGACAATCTTGCTCAAGACCTCTAATATCGCCCGTTGGCATTAAATATAAACGTTCGCCCGAAAAACCAACGACTTCCGCCTCGGTTTGATGGCCATCCGCCGTTTCTATCATACAGCGCCCTCCAATTGTCGAGCGACAACCAACCGCTTCCAATGTCAAACCGACCATTCGTGTTAATCGTCCCTCTACCAACATTGGCTGAGGCTCTTCAATTCGTTCTTGATATTCTTTAAGGCGCTTAAGCCATTTATCTGTACGTTGCGTTACAAATGATAAATCGTTCACGACACCGCTCTTTCATCACCCAAGGCTTTAGCAATAATGGCTAACAGGCGGTTTTCAATGGTTGCGTCAATTGTTGATGCGTCGGTAGCAACACGACAACCACCTCTGGTAATAACTGGGTCTTCAACAATTTTCCAACGGGCCTCATCATCAATTGAAAGCGCTGACTTTATTAACGCCGCATCATCAGGATGTAAAAATAATTGAATATTTTGTGAACTTGAAGGTAATGCGCTTAGTGCTTCTTTTACAACACCAACGACCTGCCCCGCATCGGCTTTTAATTCTCGTCGAATTAGCTGTTTTGAGATCTGAATCGCAAGCGAGGCAATTTCATTCTCTACACGCTCGTCAAATTCTTCATACGGGCTCACTAACGACTGAATAACAGACTCCAAGGATTTAACCTGTTGTGAAATTTGTGCTTCAGCCGCCCTTAATCCTTTTGCAAGCCCTTCTTCATAGCCTTTTTTAGAGGCTTCTTGCATTGCTTGTTCTTGCAGTTTTTCAAGATCACCAGCCGTCGGGGCTTTAACATGAGCTATATCCACATCAACAGAGTCACCCTCGACAAATGATGGAAAACGCCAAGAAGAAACAACCTCTTTTTTTGTTGATGAATTAGACAAACTCCTCGCCTCCAGAGCCACCTAACGCAATTTCACCTGAGTCTGCCAAACGTCTTGCAATCACTAACACTTCTTTTTGCGCCGCCTCTACATCACTCACCTTAGCAGGTGCAGCGGCTTCCATATCATCACGCAGCATTTCGGCGGCACGTTTAGACATATTTGCAAATATTTTTTCTTTCAACGCTTCTTCTGCTGCACGTAATGCCAGCGTTAATACATCAGTAGACACCTCTTTGAGTAAGCTTTGAATGCCACGATCGTCAACATCAATCAAATTATCAAAGACAAACATCTTATCTTGAATTAATTGTCCAATTTCATCATCTGATTCGACTACCGCATCAATAAGTTCGGCACTCATCGAACCTTCTAAGAAATTTAAAATATTGGCTGCCGTTTGAATACCACCCATTTGGGCAGTTTGAGCACCAGAGTTTCCAGCTAACTGATTTTCCATAATCGCATCGAGCTCTTGTAATGCATCTGGTTGTACACCATCCAGTACGGCAATACGCATGAGCACATCAGACCTCTGCGAGGCTGGCAGATAACCCAATGTTTCAGCGGCTTGATCACTGTCTAAATACGATAAGACGATGGCCATGATTTGTGGATGCTCTAAACGAATAAAGTCTGCAATCGACCGTGGATCCATCCATTTAAGTTGCTCTAACCCCTTAGAGTTTCTGCCCAACAAAATCCGGTCAATGACGCCACCCGCCTTATCCACTCCTAGCGCATTGGTCAGCACATTTTTAATGTATTTGTCCGAATCTATGCCTAACGCCGTTTGCCCGCCAATGGTGGTAATAAAGTGTCCTACAACTGAATCCAGCATTTCCGTCGTCACATTTTCAAGTGAGGCCATGGCTGTACCAACTTGTTGTACTTCTTTAGGCCCCATGTGTTTCATAACACCTGCCGCATAGTCTTCACCTAAAGACAACAATAGTACTGCAGCCTTCGCTGTTCCACTTAATTCATGTGCACTTATTTGTTCTTCAGCCATTATTCTTTTATCCATGTTTTCATGACTTGGGCAACCCGCTTAGGATCTTCACCCGCTATCTTTTGGGCCATCTCTAAACGCTGTTCGTAACTTTTAGGTGCTTCTAACATCATCAGTTCCTCATCTGACTCAAGCTCCAAAGACCTTTCCCCCGCTGACTGAGAAGCTCTTGCCTCTGTCGCCATAGCGCCACTAGGGGTCATCTGCGTGCCTTGACCGCTTGCTGGTAAACCCGCTGCAGTTGGTTTTTCTAATAACGTTTTAATAGTGGGCCTTAATACAAAAAATATCAAGATTAGCGCAAAAACCCCGCCGACAACCTGTTTAGCAGCATCTAGCACCCAGGCTTGTTCCCACAAGGGCACTTCAGGCAAGGCAACAGGAACATCTGGCTGCCTAAATGCCAAATTAGTAATGGTTACGCTATCTCCTCGCAATGCATTAAAACCAACAGCCTCTTTCACGAGCACAGTGAATTTAGCGACATCCTCATCGCTATAGGGTTCTGAAGCACTCGCTCCACCCTCAGCGGTGACCGCTCCTTGTTTATTATCTATTACAACGGCCACAGTTATTCGTTTTACACGGCCGCTAGACAATTTAGTGTGGCTGATTTTCTTATCCAATTCGTAGTTCTTAATGGACCGTTTATTAACATTCGTGGTCGCCGATGCAGTGCTTCCCAATTCACCTTCAGCAACTTCTGGTGCGACCCCAGCTGCAGGCGGTTGATTAGAGAGCGCACCCGGAACACCTTGCACACCTGCTAAATTGCTCTGCTCTTCGGTCACCTGCTCACTTCTTAAAGCGGCCAAGTCGGGGTTATATTGCTCTTGTGTCTGCTCTGTCGTCGTAAAATCAACATCCGCTGAGACCGATGCACGAATAGCACCTGCGCCAACAATCGGCAATAAAATACTTTCAACCCGGTTGATTAAATGCTCTTCAACACCTTGCTTAAACTCAAATTGGTTGCTTGTCAGAGACATAACATCATTTGATGTTTTAGCACTTAATAGAGCACCTTTTTGGTCAACAACGGTTACTTGCGATACATCAAGCTGTGGCACCGCTGATGACACCAAGTGCAAAATAGCGGCAACTTCAGGTTTATTCAGCTCTCGCCCTTGATGCATATCAACAACCACCGAAGCACTGGGTTTTTTACGATGCCGTAAAAACACGGACTGCTTTGGAATGGCTAATAAAACACGCGCAGAACGTACACTTTGTATAGTTACAATGGAGCGGGCTATTTCACCTTCTAATGCACGTTGAATACGCGCTTTTTCGATAGCTTGACTACCGCCAAAACCGGTTTCTTTTTCTAATAATTCAAACCCTTGTCCACCACCACGTGGCAGACCTAAACCGGCTAATTTTAAACGCAACTCATCAACTTGTGACGAAGGAACCAATATAGCGCCTGAACCCGCTTCTAACTTATACTCAACCCCTGATTGCTGCAAACCAGACATTACTTCGCTTAATTCCCTATCACCCAAACTACTATATAACAGGCTGTAGTTTGGCGTTTGTGACCACAACACCACCGCAACACCTAAGGCGACACTGATGGCCAGCGCGAGCATCACGCCCAGCTGACGCACCATCATATTGTTTGGTGATAATTGAATAGTTGCTTGTTCGGCGGAAGTTGCCATATTAGTAAACCTGCTTTAAGTAATTTTTATGAGCATTAGCAAACACGCTTACATGCTCATCCGCATAACATCTTTATAGGCATCTACTAACTTATTTCTAGTTTGCAGAACCGTCTGAAATGATAAGTTTGCTTTTTGCAAAGACACCATTACTTCAGCCAAACTGGCATCCGTTTCACCTTTCGTAAAAGCTTCTGATAGCGTACTGGCTTCTTGTTGTGTTTTATTCACCGCTTCAATTGACTGACTCAGCATTGTTGAGAAGTCTGATGAATTTGTTGGTTTTGCTTCTGCAACTGTATTTGAAGCTTGCGCCGACATCGCCCGCATTTGGGCCAATACATTATTTATTTCCATGTTACTCATAGTCTTTTTCCTTACCGTGTTTCTGAACAATTAATACCATCATGCAGGGATTTCAACGCCCGCCTCACGCATCCGTGCAATTTTGTAGCGCAGTGTTCTTGCACTGATACCAAGCCGTTCGGCAGTATTTTTACGACTGCCATTAGCACTAACTAGCGTATCGAGAATAAGCTTATCTTCGACCGCTCTAACACCTGCACTCAACTCATTTTCTGCCGTCTCAGGCCTCTCAAGCGGCTCTGTGCTTATTGCTGATGGCGTCGATTCAAAAATCAAATCGTTCTCAGTAATCATTGAGCCATTTGCCATAATTAAAGCCCGCTGAATGACATTTTCCAACTCACGAACATTCCCTTTCCAATCATGCTTTTCAAGCAGCTTAATGGCGTTAGCTGATAGTGTTGGTGGCGATTGGTCGCCGTTATAATGTCGCGCAATCATCGTTTTCGACAAAGCCAGAACATCTGCTTTTCGCTCTCTTAGTGGTGGTATATTGATGGGGAACACATTGATCCTATACAACAGATCCTCTCTAAACTTACCCTCGTTCACCAGGGTTCTTAGGTCTTTATTGGTGGTCGCCAATACACGCACGTCAAGCGCTATGGTTTTTTTGCCGCCCAAGCGCTCCACTTCTTTTTCTTGTAAAACACGCAACAATTTAGCCTGTAATAAAATATTCATTTCAGAGATTTCATCCAGCAAAATAGTCCCGCCTTGCGCCTGCTCGAATTTTCCTGCTGACGACTGATATGCACCTGTAAACGCCCCTTTTTCATAGCCAAACAACATTGCTTCAAGCATGTTTTCAGGAATCGCCGCACAATTTATCGCCACAAATTCTTTTTTACTTCTAGGCGAGTTTTTGTGAATAAATCGCGATAACACTTCTTTACCCGTGCCACTTTCGCCCTGTATCAATACCGTCGCTTCACTTTTAGCGACACGCCCTGCTAACGCCACAATGTCTTTCATACAGCTGTCATTACTGGGTAGTTCACCAAACGCGGTTTCTCTTGGCGAGATCGTTTGCTCCACATGAACAATGAGTTGGTCCACCTCAAAGGGTTTTGTTAAATAGTCTGATGCACCTGCTTGTATCGCCTTGACGGCCTGCTCCACTGTGGCATGCGCAGTCATTAATAAAACCGGTAAGTTTGGAAACCGCACTTTGAGCATTTCAAGTAGTTCTTGACCACCCATTCCGTCCATTTGAACATCACTGATCACTAAACGAGCCTGATACTTCTCCAGCACTTTAAGTGCTTCAAGGCCGTTAGCAGCGCACTTTGTTTGATAACCGTAAGCCGTTAACGCATCTTGAATAGCTTCTTGCAATGGTTCATCATCTTCAACAATTAACACATCTATTTGTTTTATCACCTTACATACTCCCTTGTAGTTGCTTCATGGACGATGACATTACCACCGGTAATTGAACGTCCATCGTGGTCCCAACCCCTACCTTTGAGACCCATTTAATGTCACCCGCGTGGGCGTTAACCACATTACTGACCACAGCCAAACCTAACCCTGTTCCATTGGCTTTATTGGTATAGAAGGGCTCGAATATTCGTTGTTGCTGCTTTTTGCTCAAGCCATGCCCTTGGTCTGCCACGGTGATTCTTAGGTTAGCGTCACCGTTCAAGCTTATTGAACATGTCACAGATTCACCCGACTTAGTCGCATCTAAGGCGTTATCTAGCAAATTACCAATCGCGCCGAGCAAAGCATTTTTACTGATATAAAGCTGTATAGACTCTTCTGCATCACGACCCTCAAAAGCAACTGGTTTATCCTGATACAAATCGCTTAAGCCCTTAATAAACGTTGTTAATTTAACGGGCTGCTTCACAAACTCACCATGATGCGAATAATTCAGCATATCTGTTACTTGTGTGTTCAATAGCCTTAATCTATCAAGTAGTTTTGCGGCAAAAATTTGCTGCGCCTCATGACTTAATACACCTGTATTCAGTTGCGAGGCATACAATAATGCAGACGCTAAAGGCGTTCTGATTTGATGAGCCAAGCCTGCGGAAAACTCACCCATTTCAGCCAGTTTCTTTTTATGCTCAAGCTGTTGATGTAACTCTCGTTGCTGAGTGATATCGGTTAGTAAAACGACACTACCAGATTGCCCACCTAAGCTTGTGGTGGATAAGGCGACTATTTGCCCCGTCTTTAGACTAAATTGATCTGCAAGCTGCTCATCGGGAATCAAATAATTTGTCTGTACATTATCCCACGGTAACCCTAGTACATCTCCATCCACCCAGGATCTAGCGCAAGCATTTAGCTTGACAACTTTCTGCTGAACATCAAGAACAATAACTGCACCAGGAATAGCCTCAATCAACCCTTCCAATTGAGTCGCTAAGGCCTCTTTGTCTGATAAGTGCTGTATTTTTTCTGAGTTAGATTGAGCTAGCGCATCACTTAAAACAACCACCTGTTGTTCGAGTTGCTGGTATGACTCCGTTAGGTGTTGCGACACTTGATTAAACGTATGAAAAGCATCTTCAAGTGGTTGGCTCTGATGAACCTTATCTGATGTAGCAAGTAAACTCATTTTCTGCCATTGTAATTGTGGTACTCACAAACAATGCCAAAAACGTGCCATATTATTTAATACTTAATAAACAATATGTTATGAATTATTGATTTAACGAATGTCAAATATTGGTCACTTAATCCGCGCGGTTAATCTCATGTTTCCGCATCTTCTCAACTAGAGTCGTTCGACGCATACTTAACTTCTTAGCGGCATGCGCCACCACACCATCCGAATCATTTAACGCCTGTTGAATTAATGAATACTCAAGGTTATTCAAATGCTCTTTAAGATCCATCCCTTGCTCAGGCAAGATACCTACCGCATGATGGCCATTAGTCACCGAATGATGATTTAATAAACTTGTCTCGTCGAATATTGGCGACTCAAGCAGCAACTCCTCTTGTGTAACCACCGGTGCACTATCGTACTGCTGAAACTTATCAGGCAAGTCCTTAACATCTACAACCCCGTAAGCATGAATAATGGCAAGTCGCTCTACCATATTTGCCAACTCTCTAACATTACCAGGCCAGTCGTACTGACATAGCGCCATCAATGCACCCGAGGTAAAGCGCACAGAGCCTTTATTATCATTTTCAATACGCTGCACTAATTCACTCACCAGCATAGGAATATCTTCAGCGCGATTTCTTAATGGCGCAATACTAATAGGAAATACATCTAATCTATAAAATAAATCTTCCCTAAAGCTGCCCTTTTCAATCTCCTGCTTTAAATCTCGATGTGTCGCAGCTAGCACCCTAACATTACACTCAATAGACTTAGTACCCCCCACCCGCTCAAATACTTTTTCCTGTAACACTCGTAGTAACTTTACCTGCATTTGCATCGGCATATCACCAATTTCATCAAGAAATAGAGTCCCACCTTCTGCCAACTCAAAACGTCCCTGCCTTGCTGTTAATGCACCAGTAAAGGCTCCCTTTTCATGACCAAACAACTCACTTTCAATCAGCTCTGCTGGTATTGCTCCACAGTTGATAGGCACAAAAGACTTTTGACGGCGTGTCGAATGGTAATGAATATTTCTCGCAATAACTTCTTTTCCTGTACCCGACTCACCAAGAATTAACACCGTTGCATCCGAAACGCATACCTGTTGAATTAGCTGCCTAACACGTTTAACCTCCTGACTATTACCTACCAAACTTCTAAATAGTTGAGTTGCTCGCTCTGAAGTCTCTTGTGTCAGTGAATGCCCTACAGACTGTAACTGACGAATACTGTTAATAAAGTGCTGATAGGTCGTTGGCCACTCTAAGGGGACGAGGTAGCTCGCTATGGTTTTAGACAATTTAGGCGCGCACCCTTTGTTATGTAAATACAAAAATGGTTGCTGGTGCTTAGGCTCTGAATAAAAAGAATGGATTTCATCGTCCTTAAAGCTCACATCATCACAAAGAATAACCAGTGGTGACTCATCATCGTTGACTTCACTTTGTAACTTATCCAAGGTTAATAATTTAACCTTATAGTCTAAAAAATTTAATACTGTTATTACTTCTGAGCAGCGATCTTTATCATCACCTATCAAAAAAACTTTTTGTAATGCCATAAAGCAATAAACCCATGTCATGAAATATAAATTTCAATTAGTATGTCAAAAAACCGACACCTCGTGCAATTTTTTGTGCGTTAACGTGCTGTTTTAGACTTCCGCTGTGTTTTAACTTGACAGCTATACAAACAAGTCTTAGAAAGTACATTATATTAATTTGAGCCACACGCCGTGACAGACCTTTCACTGGGATTTCTTTTTTCCACGTTATTCATCCTTATTTTATTATCCGCTTTTTTTTCCGGCTCTGAGACTGCCTTGATGCGCTTGAATAAGTATCGGCTTATACATCTTGTCAAAAGCGGCCATTTAGGCGCCAAGATGGCCCATACCCTGTTAAAAAAGCCAGATCGATTAATCGGCCTTATTTTATTAGGCAATAATTTTATTAACATTTTCGCCTCATCGATTGCAACCATCTTAGCCTTACGCCTATATGGCGAATCAGGTATTGCTATTGCCGCGGGGTTACTGACTTTCATTATTTTAATTTTTTCTGAAGTCGCACCAAAAACTTGGGCAGCTAGCCACCCTGAACGTTTAGCTTTTTTTGCATCGATTATATACACACCTTTATTAAAGCTCCTTTACCCACTCGTTTGGGTCATCAACACCTTATCTAACTTATTACTAAGAATGGTGGGCATCCATGTTCAACATGATACAGACACACATTTGCACCATGATGAATTACGTACTGTTGTGACCGAGGCTGGAAACCTAATTCCCGATGAGCATAAAGGCATGCTACTGGGTATTCTTGATCTTCAACAGGCCACCGTTGAAGATATTATGACCCCTATTAACGATATTCACGGTATTGATCTTGATGACGACATCGATGATATAAAAAAACAATTATTGAATGCGTCCTATTCTAACTTGCCGGTTTTTTCCACTAATATGGATTCTATTCAAGGCTTTTTAAGAACGAAAGATATCTTGCAGTTAGCTAACAGTGGTGACTTTAGTCATCAACAATTATTAGACATTAAGCAACCACCTTACTTTATTCCAAATAACACAAGCCTGTATAAACAACTGATTAACTTTCAACAGAACAAACAGCGCTTTGCTTTTGTTGTAAATGAATATGGCTCCATTTTGGGCTTAATAACTTTACAAGACCTGTTAGAAGAAGTGATCGGTGAATTCACCACCGACTTTTCAGATAGCTCTCCTGACATTCAGAAAAAAGCAGATGGCAGCATACTCGTTAGCGGCAACATTACCATTAGAGAACTTAATCGTTCTATGGGCTGGAAATTGCCAACCAACGGCCCTAAAACATTAAACGGGCTAATTATTGAATACCTTGAATCTATTCCAGAACAAGGAACCAGTTTAAAACTCTATAAACACTCTGTTGAAATCGTATTAACTGAAGACAATGCTGTAAAGCTAGCAAAATTTCAATCATCATAATCGTTATGAAAAATAACGATTATGGTGCCTCTAATTTAATATAAAAAAATAATGGAATATGACTTATGGCTAAACTGACTCTTTTTTTTAACAGCAAGCCCATTGAGGTATTCCAACTCGAACAAAACACCTCAACCATCGGCAGGGACCCTGACAATACATTTATTATCGACAGCCTTGCTATCGCACCAACACACTTAAAAGTGACGCGGGTTGCTAACGAATACTTTATTGAAAGCGTATCTGAACAGCTCCCCACTTTTATTAATGGGCAGCCAATTCAAAAAGAGGTTATTAAGAAAGGCGACAAAATTAACATTGGAAAACACAGTCTTCTTTATTCTTTTTCTACCATCGATGATATCGACACCTCAGACACATCAACTGCACAACCATCGATACGCCCAGTAGGCAAAGCAAACCTTCAAGCTCTAAATGGAGCCAACATCGGCCTAGTTAGCGCGTTAAATAAGGCTGTTAATGAAGTCAATATTACTAACACCACACCCGCAATGATTGCTAAGAGAGCCGACGGGTATTATATTTCAAGGTTAATGGACGATATTAGCATTTCCATCGACGGCAACACGATATCCAGCGAGACCAAATTGGCTAATAACAATGTCTTAAACATTGCAGACAATAAATATCTCTTTTTTACTGAATAACCCTTAAATATAAGTAATAGGGTGGAGGGGCAGCTTCTGCTTTAGTCTTTACTCTTCAAAAAATGCTTCTAAAAAAACTGCAATGCATCCCTTAACACGCTCACCGGATGTATTTTTAGACCATCGACACCTTCCTTAGGAATATTCCCTTTAGGCGCTAATGCAAACTTAAAACCGTGTTTCGCGGCTTCCTTTAGGCGCTCCTCACCATTAGGCACAGGGCGAACTTCCCCTGATAGGCCCAACTCACCAAACACCACCCAGTCTTTAGAGATATTTTTAGATTTAAAGCTAGATAATAACGCTGCAACGACCGCCAAATCACCACCTGTTTCCATAACACGTAGACCACCAACGATATTTACAAATACATCTTGGTCAAGTAATGAGCATTGCCCATGCCTATGTAGAATAGCCAACAGCATCGCCAAACGGTTTTGGTCCATCCCGACAGTAACCCGTTTAGGGTTTCCTTGCCTACTTTCATCGACCAATGCTTGCACCTCAACCAGAAGTGGACGAGTCCCTTCGCGAGTCACCATTACAACACTACCAGGCACCTCTTGTTCGTGACGCGAAAGAAAAATAGCAGAGGGGTTTGTCACTTCGCGAAGCCCTTTTTCTGTCATCGCAAAAACGCCCAACTCATTAACCGCACCAAAGCGGTTTTTAATCGCCCTTATCACGCGGAAACGGCTTCCCGAATCACCCTCAAAATATAAAACAGAATCCACCATATGTTCTAAAACACGTGGACCAGCAATCGCCCCTTCTTTGGTGACATGGCCCACTAAAAATATGGTGGTATTTGTGCGTTTAGCAAATCGTACCAGCCGTGCAGCACATTCACGTACCTGCCCAACCGAGCCGGGCGCAGACTGTAACTCATCACTAAAAACCGTTTGAATAGAGTCTACAACCAAAACATCTGCTGACATTTTTTCTGCTGTCGCCAATATGGTTTCGAGTGCAATTTCACATAAAATATTAACTTTATCGACTGATAAATGAAGTCGCGTCGCACGCATACTTACTTGTTGAGCAGACTCTTCACCCGTTACATAGAGCGTTTTAGTACGTTGACTCATACTCGCCAATGATTGCAGCAATAAGGTTGATTTACCAATCCCAGGATCACCACCAATAAGAATTGCTGAGCCGGGAACAATACCTCCACCGAGTACTCGATCCAACTCATCCATGCCACTTTGAGTACGCTCTAAACGCTGCGCTGTTACAGAAGATAAGATTTGCACTTCCGCCGAGCTGGCTTGGTCAGCATAACCACTAAAACGGTTTACTTTAGAGGAACCGCTCAGCGTTGATTCTTGCAGAGTATTCCAGCCACCACAATCTTGGCATTGTCCAGCCCATTTAGTTGCACTCGCCCCACATTCTTGACAGCTATAAACAGTTTTAGGTTTACTCGACATTTAATGTTTCCCGTATAGATCGACTGACACGATGAGTAATCCCACACAATAATTCATAGGAAATCGTACCACTTTTTTCAGCCACTTCCTCAATGGGCAAACCACGTCCCCATAAAACAACTTCATCACCCACGCGAACATTATTGCATTGACTGATATCCACCGTAATCGAGTCCATTGAAACACAGCCTACTAATGGGGCTACTTGGCCCGCTACCAAAACGGGTGTTCCTGTCACAGCATGGCGCGGGTAACCATCGCCGTAACCAATCGCAACAATTGCTATTAGGCTGGTTCTATTAGCTTGCCAAGTTGAACCATAACCGACGCAGCCCGATTTTCTAACCGTTCTTATTGATAGAACCCTGCTTTTTAGTGTCATCACAGGAAGCAAATGATCATCACTTGCTGTTGAGTCACAAAACGGGCTGGCACCATATAGCATTATGCCAGGACGCACCCAGTGTCTTTGTGCATGCTTCCAACCTAACAACCCAGCTGAATTAGCAATACTTTGTTCACCGTTCAAACCGAGCGTAGCCTCATCAAACACACTAATTTGAGAGGTGGTAGACGATGAATTCATATCGTCCGCACAGGCCAAGTGAGTCATTAACTTAACCGGCAAACGCAGCTTTCCAGATAGTTGCAAAGCGTCGTAAAGCCTCGGCACTGCGGACGCATCAACTCCTAGACGGTTCATCCCCGTATTTATTTTTAACCAAGCAGATATCGGTGTTGAAACATCAGCTGAATGGAGTAGCTCTACTTGGTACTCACTATGAATAACTGCATCTAGGTCATAGGCACAAAACTGCTCAAGGTCTGCTTGAGAAGAAAACCCAGTTAACACAAGAATTATTTTATCGATGCCTGCTTGTCTAAGTTTTATTGCTTCTTCTAGCCGTGCTACAGCAAAACCATCAACCGATGACAACGCCTGAGCAACCGCTAACATGCCATGCCCATAAGCATCTGCTTTTATTACCGCCATAAGTTTTGAGTTAGGAGCTGCTCGACGAGCAACATCAGCATTATGTGTTAATGCCGATAAATCAATAACCGCTTCGGGGTGAAAAGACATAATTATTCTAACGTCATAATGCGTTGATGGGCCACTAATTAACCATCAGATCAATATTCATCATCAATGTAACTGTCATTGGCATAGTTCTCAAACCGCGTATATTGCCCTAAAAACGTCAACCGACAGGTGCCAATCGGCCCATTACGCTGTTTACCAATAATAATTTCTGCCACACCTTTTGCATCAGAGTCTTCGTTATATACTTCATCCCTATAAATAAAAATAATAACATCGGCATCCTGCTCAATACTTCCCGACTCCCGCAAGTCAGACATCACTGGTCGTTTATTCGGCCGTTGCTCCAAATTACGATTCAACTGAGATAAAGCAATAACTGGTACATTTAACTCTTTGGCTAAGGCTTTCAATGAACGCGAAATATCTGAAATCTCTGCCACACGACTTTCACTTTTCGATGGTGATTGCATCAACTGTAAGTAATCGAGAACAATCAAACCTAGCTGACCATGTTCTTTCATCAGTCGCCTTGCTCGGGCACGAACCTCAATTGGGCTCAGTGCTCCTGTGTCATCAATGAATATTTTAGCTTCTGCCAACAGATTAATTGAAGATTGCATTCGTGGCCACTCATCATCATCAAGCTGTCCGGTTCTAACTTTATGCTGATCAATACGGCCTAAAGAAGACATCATTCTCATCGCTAATGAATCACCCGGCATCTCCATACTAAATACGGCGATAGGCAAGCCACTTTGAATGCCTATGTTTTCTGCCAAGTTCATTGCAAAACTGGTTTTGCCCATTGAAGGTCGGCCAGCGACAATAATTAAATCAGCCGGTTGAAGACCGGATGTCATTTCATCTAAATCAGAAAACCCGGTACTCGCACCGGTAATAGCATTTTGGTTTTCATGTAATTCGGTAATCTTATCAACGGCTACGCCCAATAAGTTTTTAATCGATTCAAAACCCTTTTGCCCTTTTGCACCCTGTTCGGCAATTTTGAAAACTTTACTTTCAGCTTCGTCCAACAATTCATTTATGTCTCGGCCTTCAGTATCAAACCCAGAATCTGATATTTCATTACCAATATGAATAAGCTGACGCCGAACAGATCGTTGCCGAACAATAGCTGCATAGCTAACAATGTTTGCTGCACTAGGCGTATCTTTTGCGAGCGCCCCTAAATACGCTAAACCACCGACACTTTCTAATTCCCCAGCTTGCCCGAGCACTTCGGAAATAGTAACAACATCGAAAGGCTCGTCTTTTTTTGCTAAGTCTGCAATCGATTCAAAAATTAACCGGTGTTCTTTACGGTAAAAGTCCTCTGGTGAAACCTTATCAGCCACTGTATCCCAGCACTGATTATCTAACATTAAACCGCCTAAAACTGATTGTTCGGCTTGTAATGAGTGAGGTGGAACACGAAGAAACTCTGTCTCATCGGGCATTTGATAGTCAAATAATGGTTCTTCAGACATGAGCAGTTTTTGAAGATAAATTGAAAGTTTTTACGATTGTACAGGAAGGTGAAATCTTCTTTGCAAAAAAAAGCCGGTGCCAAATGACACCGGCTTTTTTTAAATGTGGTGTCCTAAGCTTCAGCAACAACCGCCAATTTTAGTGATGCAACAACATCAGTATGTAAGTGGATAGCCACTTCAAATTCACCTGTCTGTCTAATTGAACCTTCAGGTAATTTAATTTCTTGCTTATCAACTTCAACACCTGCATCCGCACATGCTTTAATAATATCCGGTAAGCCGACCGATCCAAATAACTTACCTTCTTCACCCGCCTGGTGAGTAATAGTTAAGTTTAACACTTCAATGGCTTCTGCTCTTGCTTGAGCTTTTGTTAGACGCTCAGCTTCTGCTTTTTCAAGGTCTGCTCTACGTGCTTCAAATTCTTTAATTCTGGCTGGCGTCGCAAGAACTGCTTTACCACCGGGGATTAAAAAATTACGTCCAAAACCGGGCCTTACTGTTACTTTGTCACCCAAGTTACCTAAATTTGCTACCTTTTCAAGAAGAATAATGTTCATCTTTACTAAATCCTATTTATTTTAAAATTTAACTCAGCGTGCGATTCAAACAAACCGCTGACGCCAATCCATCCAAACATCTGATAAGCCAATCAACACCAAAGGCAAGATCAAATGTGGCACAAAAAATATCGCCATGTAAAAAACAAAGAGCAAATAACGGCTACCACCTCTACCCTTGATTACTACATGTACCACTGACACACCAACTATAAAAAACAATAAAAGAACTTGTATATCCAAGTTCAATATATATTCGGCAAACTGTCCGTCTAATAACACGCCTAACACAACCAGTATTGCAAATACCAACCCATCACGTGGTAATAAACGAAGGTGGCTAAACTCTTTGTCGAAACCACCTTCATTAAATAACAAGCCTTGCCACCATCTGCCTAACAGCAAACTCATCAGTAAACTAATAAGCGTACCGGCCACTACAACACCAGTAATGTACTGAGACCAGAACATCAAAGCTTCTTCAAGTTCTGCCTCGGTTACCGGCAACTCTTGTTGTTCTGCAAGGGCTTTAACAACCTCTTGAATGCCTGTTGCCCATAGCTGTGCAGGGTTATCTATTGTTAAATAAAGCCCCGTTACCGCTAACATCCCAAGTATGACTAAAAACTCAAGTGCTTTGTTTAGCTCCCCTGTCTCTCGTAATACCAGCGATATCAAAAAAGCAGGTAACCACATAATAAACAAATATGTAAAAGAAACTAACGATGTTCCTAATACTATATAGCCTATTAACGCAGTCGCGACCGTCGAGCCAATTACAACCCTAAGCCCATCAGCATACCCATTTCTTAATGTTACCAAGCAAACACAGGCAACGCTGATGATTAATAATGGCGGCATTAACAATGACAAAATTGCCATCGTTGCTGAAACAATGGTGGCCTGCCGACCACCTTGCATAATAAATGTTGCTACTGCTTTCATCATACAAGGCTTAGCCCGCGATTACTCGCGACATAAATCTACCGTTCGTGCGCGTCGCAATATGGAATCAACGATAAGAAACGAGCTCGCTTAATTGCAGCCGTTAACTGACGTTGGTACTTTGCTTTAACACCCGTCACACGTGCAGGAATAATTTTCCCAGTTTCGGTCATATATTCTTTTAATGTATCTAAATCTTTGTAATCAATTTCTTTTACATTTTCTGCAGTGAATTTGCAGTAACGTGGGCGTCTAAAACCTTTATCAAATGCCATGTCTATTCCTTAAATTATACGTTGTACAGTGTCTATGCGTCTGTTGCTTTTTCAGCAGCAGGCTCAGACGTTTCTGTTGTTTCGGCTGATGATTCAGCTTTCTTTTCAACTGGCTTTACATAGGGTTTAGCCGCTTCTTTTTCGTTTGACTTGGCAAGTGGTGTGGTACCTGTCGTTGCTTCATCACGACGCATGATCATATTTCTAATCACAGCATCATTAAACTTGAAGGCTTTTTCTAATTCTTCTAGAGCCGCTTGATCACACTCGATGTTCATCAATGTGTAATGTGCTTTATGGATTTTGTTAATGGGGTATGCAAGCTGTCTTCTGCCCCAATCTTCTACTCGATGAATGTTTCCGCCACGCTCCGTTATTGATGCGCTATAACGCTCAACCATTGCAGGAACTTGCGCACTTTGATCCGGGTGAACCAAAAATACAACTTCGTAATGTCTCATTTTATTTCCTTTAGGATTATCAGCCTTCCTGACACACTCAGGTAAGGCAAGGATTGTAGTCTGATCATACAAGCTACAATTTCGAACGCGCGATTTTACAGGTATCAGTACTGCAAATCAAGTTAGCTCTAATAGTTAAACTGTTAACTATAGAAACGGCTCAGTTTTTAAACAAGCCCTTTACTGCTTAAACGCCTTAAGCAAGCTTTGTCGGCTCATCAACGACCCAAAAACCAACCAAACAGACTTGTTTTATTCAACAGACTCTTTTGCTTATTCTGATGAACACTTATAAGGGTTGATGCCTGACTGATTTTTTATGAATTCAATGATCGTTGATTTTGTCTAAGCACTTCATACAAAATAATACCCGTAGCAACAGAAACATTTAGACTTTCCACTTTTTCGGACATTGGTATTTTAATTAATTGGTCGCATTGCTGTTGTGTTAAAGGCCTCAGACCTTTACCTTCTGCTCCCATCACAATCGCTACAGACCCGGTCAATTCAGCCTCAAAAACATCTTTTGTTGCTTCTCCAGCAGCCCCGCTAACCCAAACCCCTTCAGTCTTAAGGTATTTCAAGGTTCTCACTAAGTTGGTCACACGATAGACCGGAAGCAGTTCAGCGGCACCACTGGCTACTTTACAAACAGTCGCATTTAAGCGACAGGCATTATCTTTTGGCACAATAACCCCTTGCACCCCTGCGGCCAACGCTGTTCTTAAACAAGCCCCTAAATTATGCGGGTCGGTCACTTGGTCTAACACTAAATAAAATGCTTGGTCTTGTTGTTCTTTAAGCGCCTTCTTAAGTTGCTCTTCTGTTCGTTCTTGTGGCAATTTAGCGGTTAACAAAACACCTTGATGGTTTGCATTGCTGGACAATTTCTCTAATGTTTTCTTATCAACATAGTCAACGCGAATACCAACCTCATCCAGACTTTGCTTTATTACTTGTAGCTTTGCATCTTTGCGCTGTCGATCCATCCATGCATTAACGATATGATCAGGCCTCGCTTTAATAAGCGCTTGAACAGCATGAATTCCATGAATTTTTTGCACTTCAGCCATTAGCGTTTCTTCTTCCTACGACGTTTAGTCACAATTTTTTTCTTTTGCTCTACACCTGCCAATGCCAAATCAATTTTTTTATCATCTAAGCTTACTTTAACCACCTTTACTTTTAGTCGATCGCCCAAACGAAATGATTTATTGGTACGCTCGCCTAACAAACGATGCTTGCTGGCATCAAAGTGGTAATAATCATCACCTAACCCAGTGACGTGAACCAAACCATCTATAAAAATCTTATCTAGTTCTACAAACAAACCAAAGGAGGTCACTGAAGAGACAACACCACTAAATTCTTGGCCAATCTTGTCCATCATAAATTCACATTTCAGCCAACTCTCCACATCACGTGTTGCCTCGTCTGCTCGCCTACTACAAAAAGAACAATGCTCACCAAATAGCGTCATATCACTCTTTGAGTAGGTAAAGCTCCCTGCCTTTTGTTTTGCGATAACGTGCTTAATGGCACGATGCGTTAATAAGTCAGGATAACGGCGAATAGGCGACGTGAAGTGCGCATACAGTTCTAACGCCAAGCCGAAATGCCCTTGTTGTTCTGGGCCATACATCGCTTGAGACATTGAGCGCAGCATCACCATTTCAATCAAATGGGCATCTGGCCTGTTTTGTATGCTCGCAATTAACTGTTTATAGTGTTGCGGTTTTGGTTCTTCTCCGCCATCTAGACTCAAACCCAACTCTGACAAGAACCCCCTCAATTTCAACAAACGATCAACACTGGGGCCTTCATGAATACGCAACAAATTAGGCATTTCGTGTTTCGCTAAAAAGTTAGCTGTTGATGCATTCGCTGCAATCATAAACACTTCTATAAGCCGATGGGCATCATGCCTAACAACCGGCTCAATTGCCTTGATTTTTCGACCTTTATCAAAAACAAAGCGTGTTTCAAATGTATCGAACTCAAGCGCACCACGTTCATCTGCAGCACCTTTCATTACTTCATAGAGCGCCCTTAATTCTTTTAAATGAGGCAGTAATTTTTTATGCTTAAGCAATAATTCAGGTGCTGCCTCGTCAAAAATCAACCCGACTTCATCATAGGTTAACCGTGCATGTGAATACATTACGCCATTATAAAACTTGGTTGATGTAACCGTTCCTTGCTCATCGATTCGCATTTCACAAACCACACATAAACGATCTACTTGTGGGTTTAGACTACACAAACCATTTGATAATACTTCGGGCAGCATTGGGATAACTTTTTCGGGAAAATATACGGATGTTCCACGCTCATACGCCTCTGTATCAATTGCACTTTGTGGCTTTACATAATGAGACACATCGGCAATCGCCACGCATAGCTTCCAACCTTTCGCCATTTTTTTACAAAACACCGCGTCATCAAAGTCGCGAGCATCTGCACCATCAATGGTTACAAAAGGTAATTTACGAATATCTTTACGGTCGGCCAAGTCGGCCTCAACAACACCGGTATCGAAACGCTGAGCCTCATCCAATACGGCCTGCGACCAACTGTTTGGCAATTCGTAAGAGCGAATGGCCATATCGATCTCCATGCCAGGCGCCATATGGTCACCCATCACTTCAATCACCTTGGCGATAGCTTGCGTACGTGAAGAGGGATAATGGGTGATCTGAGCCATCACTATCTGGCCGTCTTTAGCACCTAACGTTGCCTCGGGGGGAATGAAAATATGCTGGAAAATCCGTTTATTTTCTGCTTCAACATGAAAAATACCCATCACATCAAAAAATCGCCCAACGACTGTCTTAACTTTCCGCTCTAGCACCTCAACCACTCGCGCCTCAAGCTTTCCTTGACGATTCAATTTTCCACGGCTAACTACCACGCGGTCACCGTTCATTAACGCTCGCATCTCATGTGGAGGGATAAACATATCGTCACCACCCGCATCACGTTTTAAAAACCCAAAACCGTCCGCATGACCTATGACTATGCCCGTTTCAAGATCACTTTGTTGCACCAAGCAATATTGCTCTTTTCGATTAAATAGCAACTGGCCGGATTTCAACATCTCAGATAAATGGCGCGACACTGTTTTCTTTTCACGCTTTGATTGGACATTCAACCCACTAACAATATCTATCCAACTTTGCGGACGTTTTTGCTGAGTTAAATAATTGATAAGTTGGGTTTTATTGATAGGTTCTTTACTACCTAAAGACGTTGTCTCGTTGTTTGACAATTTATTGCTTCGCTTCTGTTTAGACACTAATGGGAAAGTTAATAATAGAGTTGACAAGCCTAAAGCCCACACGCTCAGTTTGCAAGCCATAGTTACCTTAAGCTACTTTTAATACCCCCCCTCGCCAATAAAGCGATGCAAGTATTGGCCACACATAACAGGCAAATTCAAATTAGTAGCGTATTTTACTGATCAGCCTTAATGCGCGTCGAGAACACAAACATTCATTCCTGTTTGTTACAACCGCCCATCTGTCTCATTTGAAGCAAACAAATACTTGATGTCATACAACACGTGATTAGGCTTCCCAAAGGCTCTAACAGCATTCACACCCAGGGCTTTAAATTGATCGTGCGACACAGCAATAATAATGGCATCGTACGATCCTTTAGTCGGCTGATTTATCACCTTAAGTTGTTGTTCATTTTTTAAGTCATCAACGTTTACCCAAGGGTCGTACACCTCGACGTTAGCATTGTATGATTCAAGCTCCTCAACCATGCCTATTACACGGGTATTTCGTAGGTCTGGGCAGTTTTCTTTAAACGATAAACCCATTATTAACACGTTAGCACCAACAATACTCAAACGCTTTTTGGCCATAAGTTTCAGCACTTCACTGACTACAAACGACCCCATTTTGTCATTGATCCGTCGTCCAGCAGCAATCAATTGCGGGTGATACCCAAGTGTTTCTGCTTTATGCGCCAAATAATATGGATCAACTCCAATACAGTGCCCGCCAACTAAACCTGGCCTAAAGGGTAAGAAGTTCCACTTTGTCCCTGCAGCCTCAAGCACTTCTTCTGTATCTATACCAAGACGGCTAAAAATATGCGCCAATTCGTTCATAAGGGCTATATTAATATCGCGCTGTGTATTCTCAATAACTTTGGATGCTTCAGCCACTTTGATGCTACTAACCTTGTAAGTGCCGGCTGAAATAATTGACTGGTAAAGCTGATCCACTAGCGCTGCGGTATCCGGCGTTGAGCCAGATGTTACTTTAACAATAGACGTTAAACTACGTGTTTTATCCCCCGGGTTAATGCGCTCGGGGCTATAACCACAAAAGAACTCTTCGTTATATGTCAGCCCTGATATCTGCCTAAGAATTGGCACACAAACCTCTTCTGTTGCCCCCGGGTACACTGTAGACTCATAGATAACAACATCCCCTTTGCCCAGGTAGTTAGCCACCACTGTTGTCGCTTCTTTAATCGGTGTTAAATTTGGGTTATTACCATTATCTATCGGCGTGGGAACCGTAATAATGTAGATATTCGCAGCCGATATTTCATCTGCCTTTGCTGTAAATCTCAATTGCTTCGCAGCACTGATCTCTTCAGCTGATATTTCCAAGGTAACATCAGAGCCTTTATGTAATGCAGAAATACGCTCATTATCAATATCAAAGCCAACCGTTGGAAACTGTTTACCCAACTCAACGGCTAATGGCAAACCAACATAACCAAGGCCTATCACGGCGACATTAAATGTCATTTTGCACTAACCCTCTATTTATTCTTTAAAAATTGCTGGGCGCTTTTCGCAAAATGAGGTAACCCCTTCGACGAAATCCTCTTTTAACATACTCAAAAAAAAGTTATCCGCTTCTTCATTTAATCTATCTTTTAGACTGGTCTCATACGTCTGGTTAAATAACCGCTTGGTTCTTGCTAAAACATCTTTCGGCCCCTTACATAGTGACTCGGCAAGAGCCATTGACTCTGTCTCTAGCAACTCGACAGCGACAACTCGATTAACCATTCCCCAACGTTCAGCTTGCTCTGCGGAGAAACGTTGCCCAGTTAGTGATAATTCCAGCGCTCTTTTTTGACCAACTGCTCGCGGTAAGAAATAACTCATGCCACCATCAGGTGTAGTGCCAATTTTACAATATGCAACGGAGAACACTGAATTATCCGCCGCCACCACCATATCGCACGCTAACATTAAACTTAACCCAAACCCTGCAACAGCTCCCTTAACACAGGCAATAACGGGCTTTTCCATCATGACAAGATTCAATATTGCCTGATGCAAATTATCAAACATATCACCCGGTAATGCTGACTCACCCTCTATTGCGTAAGCATCTACAAGTGATTTGAAGTAATCAATGTCGCCCCCAGCCATAAAATGATCTCCCGCACCGGTGACAATGACACACTTAATGCTCTCATCATTTTTCAACCCCTCAGTACAGCACAGTAAGTCAGCCGGCATTGTTGAACCAACCACATTTAGCTTTTCAGGTCGGTTCAAAATAAGCCAAGCAACACCGTCTTTCTTTTCCACTAAAACTGACGACATCTGTTCATTCCTAATAATTTTAATATTAAGCATGGTGTCCTTGATCTTATTCTTTTGCAACTAAATTTGACCTTTTCTAATAATTGGCATAAAAAAGGATTACGTTACTTATAAAAATACTAATTACAAAAGTAAATGACTGGAGGATGTAACATGAATACTCGCTCTATTAAAGTTTTTGCTTTATCCACCCTGTTTACATTACCTTTTTTTTCTCCAATGTCTCACTCAGCCGCTTTCGGTGTCGCCGAACAAAGCGCATTTGGTTTGGGGAACGCCTTTGCAGGTGGCGCAGCTTCTGCTGAAGACGCCTCGACCATTTGGTTTAACCCAGCGGGCATGACGCGTATTAAAGGCAACCAAATGGTACTCGGCATGCACTTTATCGCGCCTTCATTTGATTTTGATGACGACGGAAGCACTAACTCTGCTGGCGCTAGCAACTTTGCAGATGGCTCAGAAGACGGCGGACGTTTTGCCTATGTACCCAATTTTTACTATGTCCACAGCCTAGATAATGATGTCAAAGTGGGCGTAGGCATTAACTCACCGTTTGGACTTGCAACAAAATATGGCGCTGACTGGATTGGAAAGTATCAGGCGATTGAGTCTGAAATTGTTACCGTTAATATCAACCCCTCCGTAGCTTGGAAAGCCACAACGAACCTCTCACTTGGCTTTGGCATCAGCATTCAATACATTGAGGCCACTTTAAATAATAAGGTAGATTTTTCTGTTTTAGGAGCTATTCCTGACGGCTTTTCTCACTTAGAGGCCGATGACATATCGTATGGTTTTAACCTAGGAGCACTGTACAACATAACCAATAAAACACGCATTGGGCTTTCCTATCGATCAGAAATAAAGCATGACTTTGAAGGCGATGCCGATTTCCGTAATATTACACCCGCTTTAAATTTAGACCTTGTTTTAGCAGATACCCATTTAGACGTTCAACCTGATCTGCCCGCCAGTGCATCATTAAGCATCCACCACCAATGGAATGATAGTATTGATATTATGGCGGATGCCACTTGGGTCGGCTGGAGCTCTGTGCCTGCTCTAGTCATTATGTTTGATAACCCACTTAAAGCAGATAGCACCGATATCTTACGACTTAAAGACAATATTCGTCTGTCTCTTGGTGCTACCTATTCAACAGAGGGGGCCCTTGGACATACCGCATAGGCGCAGCTTACGATGAAGGCGCTGCAAGAAATGCATCTTCCCGTTCTTCACGCTTCCCTGATAATGACCGATATTGGTTAGCCATTGGCGCTAGTTACCAACTTGCCGATAATTTATCTCTTGACGCGGGCTATGCTCACCTCTTCGTACCGGACACAAAAATCAATAGATCTTCTGAAGTCACTGGACTTAACCCAGCAGAACTTAGCGCTGTTAGAGGAGACTATGAGTCTGATGCTGATATTATCAGCGTACAACTGCGCTGGAATATGTAGACCAGTAGACGTTTATAGCCATTATAAAAACCGATATCAACATACTTAAACGCCTAATCGACAAAGGAGAACATCATGGATAGGCCTTGGTTAACCAGTTACCCCGATGGTGTAAATTCAGATATTGATATTCATCAATATAACTCTCTCGTCGAGATCTTTGAACACAGTGTGGAGTTGTATGCAAACCTCCCAGCCTTTAGCAATTTCGGCACCACAATTAGCTATGCCGAGTTTAGCGATGCTACAGAATCAGTTGCCGCCTATTTACAAAATAAACTTGGGCTGGAAAAAGGAGAACGTGTTGCCATTATGATGCCAAACTTACTGCAAAACCCTGTTTCAATTTTTGGTGTTTTGCGAGCTGGCCTAACAGTCGTTAATACTAACCCGCTTTATACCGTTCGTGAATTACACCACCAACTAAAAGATTCTGGTGCCAAGGCGATTATTGTTGTTGAAAACTACGCCAGCACAGTTCAAGCAGCTGTAACTGATACCGATATTGAGCATATTATTGTTACCAAAATGGGCGACATGCTTAACTTCCCTAAATCTATTCTCATCAATTGGGCGGTTAAATATCTAAAAAAAATGGTCCCTCCTTACACTCTACCCAACGCCATTTCATTCAAAACCGTCTTATCTGAAGGATCAAACCAGGACTTTGTACCAACACCACTTAGCCATCATGATATTGCATTTCTGCAATACACAGGCGGCACAACTGGTGTTGCCAAAGGCGCCATGTTATCGCATAAAAACATGGTTGCTAACATGTTACAGGCATCCGAATGGATAAAAAATGACGTACTACCGGGCCGTGAAGCTATTATTACTGCTTTGCCGCTCTATCACATTTTTTCCCTTACTGCTAATTGTCTGGTCTTTATGGAGGCGGGCGCAAACAATATATTAATTACCAACCCAAGAGACTTCAAAGGCTTCGTTAAAGAACTTAGCAACACCCCATTTACCGCCATAACTGGAGTGAATACGCTTTTTAATGCTCTTATTAATACACCTGGCTTTGCAGATATAGACTTCACCCAACTTAAAATATCATTAGGTGGCGGCATGTCGGTACAACCAGCCGTCGCTGCTCAATGGAAGAAAATAACCGGATGCACGCTTGTAGAAGCATTTGGCTTAACCGAAACCTCACCCGCTGTCTGTATTAACCCTTTAAATTTGGAAGAATTTAACGGCAGTATTGGTCTCCCCATTCCATCAACCTATTGCAAACTAATAAACGACCAGGGTGATACGCTTCCAGATGGTAAAGCGGGGGAACTCTGCGTTAAAGGCCCACAAGTTATGCAGGGTTATTGGAATCGCCCAGAAGATACCGCAGAAGTCCTATCCAACGATGGCTGGTTTAAAACCGGTGATGTTGCAAAAATGGATGGTAATGGATTTTTCTACATTGTCGATCGTATAAAAGACATGATTTTAGTCTCTGGTTTTAACGTATACCCAAACGAGATAGAAAGCGTTATTGTTGAACATAAAGGCGTCTTAGAATGTGGCGTTATTGGCGTACCCGATGACCTACGTGGCGAAGCTGTTAAAGCGTTTGTTGTCAAAAAAGACCAATCATTAACAGAAAGCGAACTACTGGCACATTGCAGAAAAAGCCTTACCGCCTATAAAACACCCGATAAAATTGTTTTTATTCATGAACTACCTAAAACCAATGTCGGTAAGGTTTTAAGGCGTGAACTTCGGTCTTTATAGTCAATGCCAAGTTGCGTTTTTGTATCTACCCGCTTGTTCAATTGACGTTACTATAAGGCAGGCCCATATTGCATATTAGGCATAATATGAAACATGACACGTTATACATAGCAATAACGATAACTGGCATTGCAAATGTTAGAACTTATACGCTAGCACGCTATAAAACGAGCCGCTTTAAAAACTCTACAAGTCCTATTTTTAACCTCACCTTTCCTTGTAACAGTTACACGCATAAGTGGCTAACGCTTTGCGCTAAACCCTTTCGCTATTCATTCATTAATATCAACGTTTTTACGGCGTCATATAACAGTCCTACAGAGCAAACAACACATATACCCCCTCTACTTATCAGCTCAGCAGGCCACATTAGGCCGTTCACTGAGCGTCGACATAGGACTGAAAAAAACACGCAAAACGTAAACAAACTTAACCCACCGTCTCAAAGACTCTCAGCATTCAACCTGCCATCAGATGGAGCAAATCATGAAAAATGTTGTTATAGCAGCTTACGTACGATCACCCCAAACTTTTGCCCATAAGGGTGCTTTAGCAACCCTAAGGCCAGACACCCTGGTCTCTCAAGTGATCGCCGGCCTAGTTAGCAAAACAGGCATCGACTCAGGCTCACTAGAAGACATTATAATGGGCTGTGCTTTCCCAGAGGGCGAACAAGGTCTTAATATCGCCAGACTGAGTGGTTTAATGGCAGGAATACCCAACAGTGTTGCCGGGGTCACAGTTAATCGTTTTTGTGGCTCTTCTATGCAAGCCATTCATATGGCTGCCGGTGCTATTCAAATGAATGCAGGAGAAGCCTTTATCTGTGCTGGCGTTGAATCAATGAGTCGCATTCCCATGGGCGGGTATAACCCTATGCCAAACCCAGCCTTATTCAACACCCTACCAGCAGCCTATATCAGCATGGGGGAAACAGCTGAAAACGTTGCGAAACAATACCAATTGTCACGCTCACAACAAGACGAGTTTGCCATTGCTAGCCAACAAAAAGCTGCCGCCGCTCAGCAACAAGGCCGCTTTAAAGATGAAATCATCCCCATAGACTGTGATTCAATCATTGTTGAGATGGATGGCTGCATCCGAGCAAATACCAGCATCGAAGAGATGGCAGGATTAAAGCCCGCTTTCTCTACTGACGGAACCGTAACGGCGGCCAACTCTTCCCCGCTGACTGATGGCGCTTCAGCAACATTAGTTTGCAGCGAAGAGTACGCCATACAAAATAAATTAACGCCTTTGGCTCGAATTAACAGCATTGCTGTATCCGGTTGCGCTCCCGAAACAATGGGCCTAGGACCAATTTTCGCGACCAAAAAGGCCTTACAAAGAGCATCCTTAACGATTACAGATATAGACATCATTGAAATTAATGAAGCCTTTGCCAGTCAGTCTATCGCTTGTATTCAAGAACTTAAGGTTGATATTAATCGAGTTAATATTGATGGTGGCGCCATTGCTCTCGGTCACCCTCTTGGTGCGACAGGCGCTAGAATCACAGGAAAAGCAGCCGCTTTATTAAAGCGCGAAAACAAACACTATGCATTAGCCACTCAATGTATTGGCGGCGGGCAAGGTATTGCAACTATCCTGGAGTCTCTCTAATGAAAATAGACAGCATCGCCGTCATTGGCGCAGGCGTAATGGGCAGCGGCATTGCAGCCCAGATTGCGAATGCCGGTAAAAAAGTTTTGTTATTAGACATCGTTCCTGAGGGTGCCGAAGATCGCAGCATCATTGCTCAAACTGCCCTGAAAAAATTATTGAATACAAAACCAGCTGCGTTAATGCATAAACGTAACGCCAAAAACATTACACCTGGAAACCTAGAGGACAATTTCAATGATTTAGCCACTGTAGATTGGATAATAGAGGTAATTGTTGAACGCTTAGATTTGAAACAAGATTTATACAAAAAAATTGACGCAATACGTAAACCAGACTGCATCATTTCATCTAATACCTCCACACTCCCTCTTAGCGATTTAACAGCTGGAACATCCAAAGACTTCTCACGTCATTTTCTCATCACGCATTTTTTCAACCCACCTCGTTATATGCGATTATTAGAAATGGTTGTCGGGCCAGATACACAGCCAAAAGTTGTGGAATGCTTAAGTCATTTTTGTGATTACAAACTAGGCAAAGGGGTCGTCAAGTGCCATGACACACCCGGCTTTATTGCTAATAGAATTGGTACATATTGGATACAAACTGCCTTACTAGATGCCATTCGCCTAAAGCTAACCGTAGATGAGGCCGACAGCCTAGCGGGCACACCAATGGGCGTTCCTAAAACAGGCATTTTTGGCTTAATGGACCTAGTGGGCATTGATATCATGCCCTATGTTTTAGAGTCCATGGTTCACTCCTTACCTAAGCACGACCCATTTCAAGAACAAGCGGTTATTCCAGACATCGTAAAAAAAATGATTACCGATGGCTATATAGGCCGCAAGGGAAAAGGTGGATTTTATAGACTCAGTACGTTAAACGGTAAAAAAACCAAAGAGTCTATTAACTTAATAACTGGAGAATATGCCCCACACAAGCAAACAACATTAGAGTCACTAAAACCTTCAGTTAAAAAGGATCTACGAAAACTGGTTTCATTCGATGACAAAGGTGGTCAATTTGCTTGGTCAGTTTTATCAAAAACCTTGTGTTACTCAGCTTCTTTAGTTCCAGAAATAAGCGACAATATTGAATCCATCGATCGAGCTATGAAGCTAGGCTATAACTGGAAGTATGGCCCGTTCGAACTGCTCGATAAAGTCGGGGTTGATTGGTTTATCAATAAACTAAACGATAACCAACAACCCATCCCACCGTTCTTGTTAGCAGCACGAGGAAAAACCTTTTACTCCTTTGAAAACGAGCAGGCGTTAAGCTTAAACCTTGCCGGTGAGTATCGTCCGGTAGAAAAACACGAGGGGGTTTTAACATTAACCGATATCAAGCAAAGCCAACGCCCTATCAAGTCGAATTCATCCGCAAGTCTATGGGATATTGGTGATGGTGTTCTCTGTTTAGAGTTTCACAGCAAAATGAATTCGATTGACCCTGATATTTTAGCTCTGATTGGTAGTACAGTTGAGGTCATTCCAACTAATTACAAAGCCTTAGTTTTATACAATGAAGCCGACAACTACTCTGTTGGCGCCAACATTGGTTTAGCCTTATTTGCTGCTAACACAGCCGCTTGGCCACAAATAAATCAGATGGTGAAATCAGGGCAAGATACCTACAAAGCCATGAAATACGCCCCCTTTCCTGTTGTTGGTGCACCATCTGGAATGGCTCTTGGAGGCGGCTGCGAAAGCTTGCTTCATTGTGATGCCATTCAAGCACACGCAGAGTCTTACCTCGGCTTAGTTGAAGTAGGCGTTGGGCTTATTCCATCATGGGGAGGCTGTAAAGAACTATTAACCCGCTGGATGCTAAACCCAAAACGGGCTAAAGGTCCCATGCCAGCGATCAGCAAAGCATTCGAATTAATCAGCACTGCCACCGTCTCCAGCTCAGCAGAAGAAGCGAAAAGCCACTTATTCATGCGCCCAACAGATGGCATCACGATGAATCGTGAACGCTTATTATTTGACGCAAAACACAAAGCCTTAGAACTGGTTGAGGGCTACCTTGCTCCTGAAGAAGCTGAGGTATCACTACCCGGCAGCACCGCACGTATAGCGCTTAATTTAGCCGTTAACAATTTTGTTAATACAGGTAAAGCAACACCCTACGACAGCACCGTTGCCGACCAATTAGCTATGGTATTGAGTGGAGGTGACACTGATATTACTGAACTACATACTGAAGATGATTTATATGCACTCGAACGCCAAGCCTTTGTAACACTGATCAAAAATACTAATACATTAGATCGTATGCAGCACACACTAGAAACTGGCAAACCGCTGAGGAACTAAACATGGCTACATTAAAAGCGCCGATTGACGACATTAAGTATCTAATAAATGAATTTTTAGAAACTGACGAACTCAGTAACATACCTACTTTCTCAGAGATGACGACAGACCTGACAGATGCTATTTTTGAACAGGCTGGAAAGGTGTCCGAAACATTATTATTTCCTTTAAATAAAGCGGGTGATGAACAAGGCTGCACATACCATGATGGCGTCGTTACAACGCCTGATGGTTTTAAAGAAGCCTATCAAGAAATGACAGCCTCTGGCTGGGGGAATTTAACCTGTGATCCTAAATACGGCGGACAGGGCTTACCTCATTATATTGCCAATGCCGTTGATGAAATGCTTATTTCAAGCAATATGTCATTCACCATGTACATGGGGTTAACTATTGGTGCCTATAACGCTATCGAAAAATTTGCCCACGAAGATTTAAAAGAAAAATTTCTATCTAATATGGTCTCCGGGCAATGGAGTGGCACAATGTGTTTAACAGAACCTCAATGTGGCACAGATTTAGGGCTTATTCGAACAAAAGCGGTTCCACAAAGTGAGGGTAATTATCACCTTTCCGGCAGTAAAATCTTTATTAGCGCTGGCGAGCATAACTTAACAGAAAACATAATACACCTAGTATTAGCAAGAACCCCAGATGCCCCTTCAGGAATCAAAGGAATTAGTTTGTTTTTAGTGCCCAAGTTCAACGTTCATGATGATGGAACCCTGGCAGAACTCAACGGTGTTTTTTGTAGCGGAATAGAACATAAAATGGGCATTAACGCCTCATCCACCTGCTCTATAGAGTTTGATAACGCGAAAGGTTTTCTTGTTGGCGAGCTAAACAAAGGGATGAAAGCGATGTTTGTTATGATGAACAGCGCTAGGCTCCATGTTGGTATTCAAGGCTTGGCCATTGCTCAAGCCTCTTATTGCAGTGCTAAAGATTACGCTAAAGAACGTCTTCAAGGCAGAGCTCTTAGTGGAGCAAAGTACCCCGAACAAGCTGCCGACCCACTGATCGTTCACCCTGACATTAGACGCATGCTGATGACAATGAAGGCTTACACAGAAGGTGCGCGAGCCTTAAGTAGCTGGTTATCTTACAAACTTGACCTATCCCAGCATGCTGATAACAAACAACAAAGGCAAGAAGCAGATGAGCTTGTTTCTTTATTAACACCGGTCTTTAAATCATTTCTTACTGATATTGGAGAAACAGTCACTAGCCTAGGTATACAAGTATACGGTGGCCATGGTTATATCCGTGAAAATGGAATGGAACAGTATTTACGAGATGCAAGAATTAGTAAAATTTATGAAGGTGCAAATGGTATTCAAGCGCTTGATTTAGTCGGTCGAAAATTACCCGAGCAAATGGGTAAATATTTACGGCATTTCTTTCACCCCATCTCTAACTTTCTTGAGCAATATGCTAACGATAAGCCGTTAACAGCCTATATATTACCCTTACAGAAATCATTTTCAAGGTTACAACAAGCAACTCTCTTTATTGCACAAAAAGGGTTATCAGACCCAGATGAAGCTGCTACCGCTGCTAGCGATTACCTAAATATGTTTGGTTTAGTCGCTCTTGGTTATATGTGGGCAAAAATGGCTGAACAAATCACCTATCGTAAAGGCGAAATGAGTGCCGATTTTTACGATGCAAAGCTCAAAACAGGCCTATTTTATATGCAACGCCTCTTGCCTCAAACAGGCTCTCTATTGTCTAACATCTTGGCTGGCTGTAATAGCACCATGAGCCTTAAGGAAGAGCAGTTTTAACCATCAAGGTATGAGCATAAAAAAGCCCTGAATTAACAGGGCTTTTTCACTCCATGAAAAGCTCTACATTACATCCAGTTGAATATTTTCACGATTTTTATCGACCGTAGACGCGCCTATACCTTTTATCTTAGTCAGTTCTTTCAGGCTTTTGAAGGCACCATTTTTTTCACGGTAATTAACAATCGCTTCTGCTTTAGCTGGGCCAACACCTTTAAGTTCTTTTGCAATATCATCGGCATCCGCTGTGTTTATATTTACTGCCAATGCCATGAAAGAAAAGCAAAAACAACTTAATGAAACCAATAATATAATAATCTTTTTCATAAATATCCTTATTCATTCACGTTGATTAAACATCCTTATTCCATACAACCGTATTTACTTTCGTCTATTTAGATAGCCTACGTCTATACGTAAAACCTTAAAGTGTTATCGGTAAAGACTTACAGAATACCTTTTATATTTCGATCGGTTCAATAACCCCCCAGTCTTGGCAACTTGGACAACACCAATTTAAATCAACTGAAGTAAACCCACACTGTTTACATTGAAAATTTTGTACATCATTATCAAACTGTTTAATAATACTTTTTAAGAACTCAAGCTCGGTATTTTTATCCGGACGTGTAATCCCTGCATACAATTTCAAATAACTTTTCGACGGATGTTGACGTAACTTTTTATGCATGAAAGCAGATGCTTCTTCCAAGCCTTTGTGTTCCAACAGCACATCTAAAAAGCGACTGACAACAATGGTTGATTCATTGTTCTGTTGAAGTTCAGACAAGAAATCAAATTTTTGTTTTGACCGGCCTAGTCGGTCATAGCAGTTAAGTATTAAATCAATAAATACAGGCACAAACTTTCTATCTTGATCCATTATTTTTAACAATAATTTCAATGCTTGCTTATACTCACCTTTAGCCACCTCAATTTCCGCACTAATAATATTAACCCTGACACACAATGGATCGATTTTAAGCGCTTTTCTCAAGTGGCTTTTGATAATATCCGCATCCTCTTCAAAACGATACAATAGTGCTGCTTCACAGTGTAAATGGGACAGTAGTAAAGGTTGCTTTTTGAATTCGATTGATTCTAGTCTTGTCGCATAGTCTATCGCTTTTAACCATTCTTTTTCTTGTTGAAAAATAGACAATAATTGTCGAACCGCATTAACTTCATGAAGCTCCATTTTTTCTAATTCAAGAAAAATATTCTCGGCTCGATCAAGTAGTCCGGCACGCATATAATCCAAACCGAGTTCATTTAAAATATTGGCTCGCGTATCTAGGCTAATTTGAGGCCTCGCAATAAGATTTTGATGTAGACGGATGGATTTTTCTACTTCACCGCGCTGACGAAATAACGTACCCAATGCAAGGTGCGTTTCTATGGTTTCATCATCTACTTCTAATAAATCAATAAAAACATCAATCGCCTTATCAGGCTGCTCATTTAACAAATAGTTGATGCCTTTAAAAAAGCCTTCATATTCGTTAGAAGGCTTTTTTAACTTCGCATTATAATGTCTAAATGCTACGTACCATCCACTGGCTGCTGCTACCGGTAACAGCATTATTGCAAATTCAAACATTCAATTAATTTATCTGTTTAGCGGGGTATGTTCTTAAACTAGAAACTTCTTTTTTGGTAACTGCCGCTTCTTTTGACAATTTCGAGTAACGTTGTCGTAACATCAAATTACTCCAAATTTTTGAGCTTAACCCCAGCACGGCACCTAATATAAACGCTGACAGTAACGCAAAAGAGAGTGGCATCTCAAGCCAGCCATAGTAATAGTTAATTTTGATAGGCGCGGAGTTTAAAACGGATAGTACAAAGCCCACGACTAGAACAATCACGAAAACTAATAAATATATGAATTTCATACGCACCTTCTTAGCCTTTATATGTAGCTTATCAAACAATGTGTACTTGATTATAACAAGCTAAAATTATATTTAGTTCTTTTCTTCGAGCAAAAAAAAGCCCCTTAAAAGGGGCTTTTTTTATTTAATTCTGTAACTTTCTTTTGCATTATCTACCCGAGACCTTAGTTCTTTCCCCGGTTTAAAGTGAGGAACATACTTCCCTGATAAGGCAACCGATTCGCCATTTTTCGGATTTCTACCAATTCTTGGTGGACGATAGTGCAACGAAAAACTACCAAACCCTCTAATTTCAATTCTTTCACCAGAGGATAGCGCCCTACTCATTCTTTCTAAGATGCATTTTACAGCCAACTCAACATCTTTATAGGGCAGATGTACTTGCTGATCTGCTAATTTTTCAATTAATTCTGATTTTGTCACGTTATCACCTTAAGTAGACATTAGGCGGAATACATTATCCCGCCTAATGTTCGACTCTTTTTACTTATCTTCCATGGAGTTCTTAAAGATATCACCCAATGTCGGTGTGCTAGCATTTTGAGCAGAGTAGTCGCTCAATACTGCTTTCTCTTCATCATCATCTTTAGCTTTTACAGATAAATTAATGGTTTTGTTCTTACGATCAACCCCAATAAATTTAGCTTCAACCTCATCCCCTTCGGTCAGTAAGTTTCTAGCATCATCCACTCGGTCTCTATTAAGCTCTGAAGCACGTAAGTAGCCTTCAATACCTTCTGCTAATTGAATAACCGCGCCTTTCGCATCAACTTCTTTTACCGTTCCTTTGACAAGACTATTTTTATCATTCGATGCCAAGAACTCTTGGAAAGGATCCTGTTCTAACTGCTTAATGCCTAATGAGATTCTCTCACGCTCAGAGTCAATCGCTAGAATAACAGTTTCAATTTCCATTCCTTTTTTGTAATTTTGCAGGTCTTCTTCAGCTTTCTCATCCCAAGAAATATCAGACAAATGTACCAAACCGTCAATATCACCATCCAATCCAATAAAGACACCAAAGTCAGTAATAGACTTAATAAGGCCTTTAATTTTGTCGCCTTTCTTATGAATCGCTGAGAAGTCTTCCCATGGGTTTCCTTTACATTGTTTCATACCCAATGAAATACGACGGCGAGTATCATCAATTTCAAGCACCATCACTTCAACTTCGTCACCTAATGATACGATTTTAGCTGGGTTAACATTTTTGTTAGTCCAATCCATTTCTGACACGTGAACAAGACCTTCGATGCCGTCTTCAATTTCAATAAAGCAACCGTAATCTGTTAAGTTTGTTACTTTACCACTCAGTTTAGAGTTAACTGGGTAACGGTCTAAAATATTAACCCAAGGATCTTCACCCAACTGTTTCATGCCAAGTGAAACACGTTTCTTCTCTTCGTCATAACGAAGCACAAGAACTTCAATATCCTGACCGATTTCGATCACTTCGGATGGGTGTTTAACACGCTTCCAAGCCATATCGGTAATATGTAACAAACCATCTACGCCGCCCAAATCGATAAATGCACCGTAATCGGTAAGATTTTTTACAACCCCTTTAAGGATAGCGCCTTCTTTCAAGTTTTCTAATAATGCTTCACGCTCTGCGCTGTATTCTGTTTCTAGAACTGCTCGACGAGAGACAACAACATTGTTACGTTTTTCATCTAATTTGATGACTTTAAACTCAAGGTCTTTGCCTTCTAAGAAGGTTGTATCTCTAAGTGGACGTACATCCACAAGTGATCCTGGTAAGAAGCCACTTAAGCCACCTACTTCAACAGTAAAGCCACCACGTACTTTGCCAGTGATAACACCTGTTACTGTTTCTTTTTCTTCTGCTGCTTTTTCTAGGAATTTCCAGGCTGCAGCTTTTTTCGCCTTATCTCTCGATAATAGTGTTGAGCCTAAGCCGTCTTCCACCATATCCAATACAACTTCAACTTCATCGCCAATCGCAACCTCTAGCTCACCAGAGGCGTTAACAAACTGCCAACGTGGCACATTGCCTTCTGATTTCAGGTTTGCGTTAACAATAACTGAGTCGTTAGTAATATCCACTACTAAACCGGTGATCAGTGTGCCCGGTGTTAGTTCAGCGGACTTAATGCTTTCTTCAAATAGTTCTGCGAAATTTTCGCTCATGATGTTCTCTTTATAAATTTTTTAACGTCCTAAGACCTTAAAAAAGGGTTAAGTTAAAAAAAGGCTTGAGTCATTCGAGCTCAAACCACCTTTATTTCTCGGTAACGAGAGTACCCAAACTGTCGGATACGTTTTATTTGTTTTTCAGTAAATTTAGAACTTGCTGTACAACCTCTTCTATAGTGCAAAGAGATGAGTCTATGTAAACAGCATCTGTCGGCACTACCAACGGAGAAGTACGGCGATTTTTATCTCGCTCATCTCTTCGCTCAATATCTTGAATAACATCAGTCAGGTTAGCACTTATTCCTTTTTCAATCAACTGCTTATAACGCCTTTTTCCACGCTCGGCCGCGTTTGCTGTCAAATACACTTTGTGTGTCGCAGTTGGAAATACAACACTCCCCATATCTCTTCCATCGGCGACTAAGCCTGGCGGCTTCAAAAAAGATTGTTGCTTAGCTAACAAACCATCTCGCACTCTCTTAAATACCGCTATTTTTGAAGCAACATCCCCAACCTGTTCGGTTTGTAATTCATTCTGTACTTCTTGCCCGTTTAGCAAAACCGACCAGTTTCCCAGTTCTGTTCGCTTAAACTCTAATTCAATATCTCTAACCAAATCTGCAAGCGCGTCTTCATTCTTAAGATCCACTTTAGACCTGATCGCTGCTACACCCAGTGCGCGATATAGTGCACCACTATCCAAATAACGCCAGCCTAATTTTTCAGCAATACGCTTGGAAATAGAGCCTTTTCCTGAACCACTTGGACCATCAATTGTTAAAACTGGAATTATATTACTCATTTTGCCGCTAACTCAAAACCACATTGAGTCGCTAACTCAACAAAATTAGGGAAGGACGTCGCTACATTTTCGCAATTATTAATTTTAATAGCTCCCCTTGACTGTAGACCAGCTACCGCAAACGCCATCGCGATTCGATGATCATCAAAACTCTCTACTTCTCCACCTTGCACAGCCCCTCCATTAATAATCATACCATCGGCTGTAGCCTGGGCATCTACGCCTAATGTTTGTAAGCCATCAGCCATTGTTTGAATCCGATCACTCTCTTTTACACGCAACTCTTCGGCGCCCGTTACGATTGTTTGACCCTCAGCATAAGCAGCGGCAACAAAAATGACTGGAAACTCGTCTATGGCTAAAGCAACTAAATTTTCAGGTACTTCTATACCTTTTAATTGACAGCTTTTGACCCGTATGTCTGCTACTTTTTCTCCACCCACTACTTTTTCATTTAGTAACTGAATATCGGCGCCCATCTTTAATAAAATATCGATAATGCCTGTCCGTGTTGCATTCACGCCAACATGTTGGAGTGTAATATCTGAATTGGGTGTAATCGAGGCCGCCACAAGAAAAAATGCTGCCGAAGAAATATCACCCGGCACATCAATTGACATACCTTTTAGTGTCCCTCCCCCTTCTATTGAAACCACATTGCCTTCCGTTTTTACCGAGTAGCCGAAGCCCTTCAACATACGTTCTGTATGGTCCCTAGTAATTGCAGGCTCAATCACCTCTGTTGTCCCTTCTGCGTATAAACCCGCTAATAGCAAACACGACTTCACTTGGGCGCTACCCATTGGCATCTTATATTGAATACCACGCAAGGGCGCGCCACCATGAACTTTTAAAGGTGATGTACCTGCATCAGTGCTTTCAACTGCTGCACCCATCAATGATAGTGGGTCTAAGACCCGACGCATTGGACGTTTGGTTAATGAATGATCACCTGTCAGCGTGCTGTCAAATTTTTGGCCAGCCAATATACCCGATAATAAGCGCATCGAGGTTCCTGAATTACCAACATATAAGTCCTCTTGCGGCGCTTTAAGCCCATGCAAACCGACTCCATTTATTCGTAGCCGACCTTCACCTAATCGTTCAATATCAACACCCATAAGTTGAAATGCTTTTAAGGTTGCCAAGGCATCTTCGGCTTCTAAAAAACCACTGACTTGCGTGACACCCTCTGCCAAGCTACCTAACATAATAGCGCGATGTGAAATTGATTTATCGCCAGGGACACGAAATTGCCCCTTTAGTCCCTGACTGAGGCTTGATAACATTGTATTCATTGAATTTTACTTTTTTTGAAGGCTTAAGAAATATTTCCGCGCACTTTGTGCTGATTTAAATATCTCTAATAAACCTTGTTTATCTTTTGCATCGATTAACGATGATATCTTCTGGTTAAGTTGCTCTAACTCTTTCATTACATTAAGTAACTCAGGCCCATTTGCTAGGCAGATGTCCGCCCACATTTCTGGGTCACTTGATGCAATACGTGTAAAATCTTTAAATCCACCGGCAGCGTATTCAAATATCTCACGTTCATCTTGTTTGTTTTTCAGCACTTCTACTAATGAGAACGCTAATACATGGGGTAAATGACTTGTCGCAGCAAACACCTCATCGTGATGCCGAGGGCTCATTATAGACACCTCTGCACCCATTTTCTCCCACCATGTTTGACATAGGTCAGTGAGCTGCTGATCTGTCGACTCAGTGGGCGTAAGGATACTACGTTTTCCTTCAAATAAACGATCACTGGATGCTTCTACACCGTTATTTTCCGAGCCTGCAATCGGATGCGCTGGCACAAAGTTACTGGGCACCTCAGCAAAAACGCTTTCTAAAGCGTCTAAAACGCTAGCTTTTGTACTGCCAGCATCCGTATACAAGCACTCTTTTGACCATGTGGTTTTTAGTTGCTGGAAAATTGATTCAAAAGCCCCAACAGGTGAGCAAATAACGATAATATCAGCGTTTTTTGTCGCTAATGGAATGGACAGCTCATACCCATCAATAACACCTAATTCAACTGCTTTTTGTAAATGCTTCTCGCTTCGCCCTACGCCAATAACTTCTTCACATAAGTTGTTTTTCTTTGATGCCCTTGCAATAGAGCCGCCAATTAAGCCAACACCAATGATGCACATTTTCTTAAACATGCTAGATCACCTTCTTCAGCGCACTTAATAAAACCTCATTTTCTTCGGCTAAGCCAACTGATACTCTAAGATAGTCAGGCATGTTATACCCTGCTATAGGGCGTACAATGACCGCCTCATGCAGTAATTTCGTGTAAATATCTGCCGCTTTTTCACCGACATTTAGCGAGATAAAGTTTCCAGCAGAAGGGATATAGCTCAGCGCTAGTTTCTCAAAACCACTAGCGAGTTGTTGTAAGCCTTGTTTGTTTAATTCACGGCTTTTATCAATGTAGGCATCATCTTGTAACGCAGCCTCGGCAGCAACTAAGCCCAAAGAATTTACATTGAATGGGTGTCTCACCCTATTGAGCAAATCGGCAATATCCGGGTGACTGACCGCATAACCTATTCTCAGCCCAGCTAGCCCATATGCTTTTGAAAAAGTTCTGGTAATAATTAAATTTGGATAGCGCTGTAGCCAACGGGTTGTATCAACGACATTTTGTGGTTCCAGGTATTCGCAATATGCTTCATCAAGAACCACAATAATGTGCTTAGGTATTTTCTTTATGAACTGCTCCAATTGGTCTGGCTCTATCCACGTTCCTGTGGGGTTATTTGGGTTAGCAATAAAAATAACTGACGTTTTTTCACTAACTAACCTCCCCATCGTCTCAAGATCGTGCCCATAAGCGTCAAGCTCATCAGGCAAACGGGCTTTAGCGACTCGTGCAGTAGCACCTACAGATTGCGTAGCAATGGAGTACACAACAAACGCATATTCAGAGTAGATACATTCTCGCCCCATGCTTAAGAACACCCGAGCAATAACATCTAGAACATCGTTTGAACCATTACCCAGTGTAATCATATCAGCGTTTACACCGAGTTTTTCTGACAAGGCTTTTTTTAAATAAAAACCGTTGCCATCAGGGTACATTGAAATATCATTCAACGAGTTCTGTATCGCTTTTTTAACCCTCTCACTTGGGCCCAAGGGGTTTTCATTTGAGGCTAACTTAATAATATTATCAAGTCCCAGCTCACGCTGTAATTCATCAATAGGCTTCCCGGGCTGATAGGGGAACAGGCCATTAATAGGCTCAAACGCCAAATCACAAAAATTATTTTTTATAGACATTATTATTATTGCTTTCCGGCAACCCTTTGCTTTATTTTTAAATAACCGCTTTGGGATAAGAGCCCAATACTTTTAATAGATTCACATTAGGCAGCAATTCTTGTAATACTGTGGACACTTTTTCATCGTCTTGATGACCATCAATATCAACAAAGAATACATAGTCCCAAGCTGCTTGCCTTGACGGTCTAGATTCTATTTTATTTAGACTAATACCTGCATATGCAAACGGTGCTAATACACTTTGCAAAGCACCAGCAATGTTCTTTGTAGAAATCATCATGCTGGTCTTATCATCGCCACTTGGTGGTACTTCTTGCTGACCGATGACCAAGAACCGTGTTGTATTATTTGGCTCATCTTCAATATTGCTGGCCAACATATTTAATTGGTATAAATCAGATGCTATTTCACCCGCAATCGCCGCAGCCCCTTCTTCACTCGCAAGACGTGCCGCTTCAGCATTACTGCTTACCGCTATAGTTTCTACGCCGGGTAAATGCGACATAAGCCACTGCCGGCATTGCGCTAAGGATTGTTGGTGCGAATAAACCACCTTAACTTGGTCTAGTGCTTCTACATTGGTCAACAAATGATGATGAATCCTTAACGCTACTTCTCCGCAAATCTGTAAGGCTGAATTCATGAAAATGTCTAGCGTATGACTAATCACACCTTCAGTAGAATTTTCAACCGGCACCACACCATAGTGAGCCTCTCCATTTTCCACCTCATGAAAAATATCAGCAATGGTCGCCGTCTCAACAGTGCGTACAGCATGTCCAAAATGTTTTAAGGCAGCTTCTTGCGTAAAGGTGCCTGACGGACCAAGGTAAGCCACCGTCAGCGGCTTTTCCAGCGCCAAACACGATGACATTAATTCACGATAAATTCGTGCCACATGCTCATCTTTTAAAGGCCCTGGGTTTTGCTCCTTAACACGCCTTAAGACCGAAGCCTCACGGTCTGGACGATAAAAATCTACCGTTTCTCCTTCACGTAACTTTACAGCCGCAACCGCTTTTGCCAAATCAGCTCGCTGATTAAACAGGGTTAATAATTGACTATCTAGCTCATCGATAGCGCCTCTTAACTCAGATAATGAATCATTAACACCCATGCTCACCTCTTAAATCGTTCTAACAGATAGAACACCATCAATGGCTTTAATTTGATCAACGACGTCTTTTGTAATTTCTGTATCCACATCTAATAAGGTATACGCCAAGTCGCCTCTCGATTTATTCAATAAATCTAAGATGTTATGACCTGTTTCCGCAAGAATACTCGAAATTTGCCCAACCATATTAGGTACATTAGAATTTGCAATAGCCATACGGTAACCACTCACTCGTGGCATCTTGACTTGTGGAAAATTCACCGAGTTTTTGATATTTCCATTTTCTAGGAAATCCTTTAATTGATCAGCAATCATAATTGCACAATTTTCTTCAGCTTCCCCTGTAGAAGCCCCAAGGTGTGGCAAGGTAATGACACGCGGGTGATCTTTTAATAGGTTACTTGGAAAATCACAAATGTATGAATACAGCTTACCGGCATTTAACGCTTCAACAGCGTCTTCATCATTTACAATTCCGTTGCGAGAAAAATTCAAAATAATCGCATTATCATTCATCGTGTTAATACGACGTGCATTAATGAGGTTCTTTGTTCCCTCATTAAACGGCACGTGGATCGTCACAAAATCAGACTTTGCTAACAACTCATCGACTGTATTTGCAGATTCAATAGATGATGATAGCTGCCACGCACGCTCAACAGTCAACGCTGGGTCATATCCTACAACGTTCATGCCTAAATCTCGCGCCATATTCGCCACGGATGTGCCAATCGCACCTAAGCCAATAACGCCTAATGTACGACCTGGTAATTCAAAGCCTACAAATTTTTTCTTAACTTGCTCTACTTCTTTACTAATGGACTCGTCATCGCCTGTAAGGTTTTTTGCACATTCCCACGCCTGACATATATTTCGGCAACCTAAAAGCATACCTGTTAAAACTAATTCTTTTACCGCATTTGCATTAGCGCCTGGTGCATTAAACACAGGAACACCTCGTGCACTCATTTTCTCAATGGGTATATTATTAACACCGGCACCGGCTCGTCCAATTGCTAAAACACTTTCAGGTATATCTACATTATGCAGCTTTAAAGAACGCAGCATATAAGCATCTGGGTTTTGAATTTCAGAGGCCACTTCATAGGTCTCTCTTGGAAATTTCTCAAGGCCTTTTACAGAAATGTTGTTCAATGTTTGTATTTTGTACATGTTTACTAACCTATAAATTATTAACTGTTTGTCTATGCCTTTGTTCTTTCAAACTCAGCCATCATACTGATCAATGCATCAACCCCTTCTTCTGGCATTGCATTATAAATGCTGGCACGCATACCCCCTACTGATCGATGACCCTTTAAAGTGACTAGGCCAGCTGATTTAGCTTCACTTAAAAATAAGCCTTCTAATTCAGCATTTGCCAAGGTAAATGGAATATTCATTCTTGATCGTGAGGTCAACTCGACAGGGTTTGCATAAAAATCTGAGTTATCAATCGCAGCATAAATTTTTTCAGCCTTACGAACATTTTGTGCTTCTATCGCTGACACACCGCCTTGCTCTTTTATCCACTCAAACACTAAGCCCATTAAGTACCAGCTGTAGGTGGCAGGTGTATTAAACATTGACCCTGCATCTGCATGATTTTTATAATCCATCATGGACGGCGAACCGGCTTTCACATTGCCAATCAAGTCGTCGCGCACTATTGTAAGTGCTATACCCGATGGCCCCATATTCTTCTGACCGCCAGCATAAATGACACCAAACTTACTGACATCAAACTCTCTAGATAAAATATTTGATGACATGTCCGCAACCAAATCTATATCACCCACATCGGGAATAGAGTGAAATTCAACACCACCAATGGTTTCATTACTGGTGTAATGCAAGTAGGCCGCATTTTGATCAACATCCCAACTGTCTACTGCTGGGATTGTAGTGAAGTTAGTCGATTCTGAGCTGGCCGAAATGTGCACATTGCTATGAATTTTAGCTTCTTTAATGGCTTTTTTAGACCAAGCACCTGTATTGACATAACAGGTTTTATCTTTACCGCGAAGTAAATTCATCGGCACCATTGAAAATTGGGTTGTTGCACCACCTTGTAAAAATAGAACCTTATAGTTCTCAGGAACGTTCATTAGTTCTCGAACATCGGCTTCTGCTTTTTCTGCAATTGAAATAAAGTCTTTACCACGGTGACTCATTTCCATAACAGACATACCCGAGTCATGCCACTCAAGCATTTCTTGTTGGGCTTTTTTCAATACGTCTACAGGTACTGCAGCCGGGCCGGCACTGAAATTATATACACGGGACATCTAACTCTCCTTAAAACAATTAATCTGTAATTTCTTCATCAAGGGCGACTTCTTCACCCTCTTCATCATCTAAGCTAGCAATACGATCTAAACCGATGACTTTTTCATTCTTAGCGGGACGAATAACACGAACACCTTGTGTATTTCTCCCTAAAATTGATATTTCACTGGTTCGCGTTCTAACCAATGTACCGCCATCGGTGATCAGCATTAGCTCGTCGCTTTCATCTACCAAGACAGCACCGACCAACGCACCATTACGTTCACTGGTTTGCATTGCTATAACCCCTTGCCCACCACGCTTATGAATCGGATACTCTTCAATTTTTGTGCGCTTACCGTAACCATTTTGGGTTAATGTTAAAACAGTGCCTGGTTCTGAAATAATCAATGAAATAATATGTTCTTCATCTTTTAAGCGCATACCCCGAACACCACTTGCTGTACGCCCCATCACCCGAACATCTGCCTCTTTAAAACTAGCTACCTTTCCTGAGCTAGCAAATAACATAACGTCTTTTTCGCCATCGGTGACAGCAACGCCAACCAAGGTATCGTCATCACGCAAATCAATAGCAATTTTGCCGTTCGCACGGGGTTTTTCAAACTCTTTAATATGGGTCTTTTTAACCGTGCCCGATTCAGTAGCCATGAAAATATATTCATCTTCATTGAACTCACGAATTGGCAAAATAGCGTTAATACGTTCGTCACTGTCTAGCGGCAGCAAATTGACAATCGGTTTACCTCTCGCAACCCTACTGGCCACCGGCAAATTGAACACGCGCAACCAATAGACTTTCCCTTTACTCGAGAAACATAAAACTGTGTCATGTGTGTTGGCAATAAACAGCTTATCAATAAAGTCTTCATTCTTTGTGTTTGCGGCTGTTTTACCCTTTCCACCACGACGTTGCGCAGTATATGAAGTAAGCGGCTGTGATTTCACATAACCCTCATGCGACAAAGTCACCACCATATCTTCTTCGGTAATTAAATCTTCTGCCGTGAGGTTTAAAAACTTATCAACAATTTCTGTTCTACGCTCTTCTTTATATTCTTCTATCAGTGCTTTCAGCTCTTCACTGATCACTGACATCAAGCGATCCCTGTTCGCCAAAATATCTAAAAGGTCATCAATTACAACAAGAAGATCTTTATATTCTTGAAGAATCTTATCTTGCTCAAGCCCTGTCAAACGGTGCAGGCGCAACTCTAAAATAGCCTGCGCTTGCGCAGGAGACAAATGATAACGCCCATCAACAATGCCATATTGCTCTTCAAGCTTATCTGGGCGAGAACGGCTTGAGTCTGCTTTTGATAATAAGTCAGCTACTAAACCAGGCTCCCAAGCTGCTCCCAGCAAGCTCACCTTTGCTTCGGCAGGGGTCTTTGCTGCCTTAATCATCGCGATCATTTCATCAATGTTCGACAACGCAATCGCTAACCCTTCTAGGGTATGAGCACGCTCACGCGCTTTACGTAAGTCATAAATTGTTCTGCGCGTTACGACTTCACGTCGATGATCAATAAACGCATTAAGGATTTGCTTAAGATTCAAACATTTAGGGCGACCATCGATCAGCGCCACCATGTTAATACCGAACACATTCTGAAGTTGCGTGTGTTGATATAAATTATTGATAATCACTTCAGGCACTTCGCCACGTTTAAGCTCTATCACCATACGCATGCCGTCTTTATCTGACTCATCACGAAGGCCTGAAATACCTTCTAGCTTGCCATCTTTAACAAGATGAGCAATTTTCTCCATCAAGCGTGCTTTATTTACTTGATACGGCAATTCAGTGACGATAATAGACAACTTACTATTTGAGCTTTCTTCGCCTTCAACATGGTAACGCGCACGTAGGTAAATTTTACCGCGGCCTGTTTGGTAAGCTTCGCGAATACCGGTGGCACCATTGATAATACCTGCCGTTGGAAAATCAGGCCCTGGAATATATTCCAGCAATTGATCAATGGTTGTTTCAGGCTCCTCAATCAAACGCAGACATGCTGAGGTTACTTCCGCAAGATTATGTGGCGGAATATTCGTCGCCATGCCCACCGCTATACCAGACGAACCATTAATGAGCAGTAAAGGAGCACGCGCAGGCAATACACTGGGTTCGTGCTCTGATTCATCGTAGTTAGCAGTAAAATCAACTGTTTCCTTATCTAGGTCAGTTAACATTTCATGCGACAACTTTGACATTCTGATTTCGGTATACCGCATCGCCGCTGCAGAATCACCATCAACTGAACCAAAGTTACCCTGACCATCCACCAACATATGACGCATAGAAAAAGGCTGTGCCATACGAACGATGGTGTCATATACAGCGGTATCACCATGAGGGTGATATTTACCAATAACATCCCCAACAATACGGGCGGATTTCTTATAAGGTTTATTCCAATCGTTGTTCAACACATTCATTGCGTACAACACCCTACGGTGCACTGGCTTTAAGCCATCACGTACATCTGGCAAGGCTCTCCCAACAATAACACTCATCGCGTAGTCTAAATAAGACTGGCGCATCTCATCTTCAATATTGACGGGGATCGTTTCTTTTACAAGCTCAGACATGTATCGGTATCTCCTAGGATGCCAAATAATTCAAAAAAACATTAAGAAAGCGATAAAAATATACTTCACATCAGCTTTTTATCGCCAAAAAATTTATGCTAAATAAAGCCGAAATTATACCCGAAAAACGGTGCTCTTGATAACTTTGTTTGCCCGCACAAAACAATGCTTCTAAGCTTTCGCCATTACATCGCCATAAAATATGGCCTTAAGAAGCCGCTACGCCCTATACTGAACCATAGAAACAAACCCTGCGTGCTACTCGGCTCTTTTATCAACAACTGAGCACGACTTTACTTCTCCACCACTACGCACGAGATTACGCCCAGATTTTTTTGCCTGATACAAAGCCTTATCGGCAACATCTATTAACTGACTAGCCCCCAAAGGCTTAGATACCCCTGGTTCTGCAACAACAAACGTTGAAACACCAATTGAAACGGTCAGCGCTAGTGAACTTTCGCCGGCCATTTCTATTGAGGCATTAGCAACCGACTGCCGCATCCTTTCTGCTACTTCAATACCCTTCTTCTCAGAGGCAGTTGGCAATATCGCCACAAACTCTTCACCACCATAACGCGCCAGAATGTCATTTGCTCGCAATTGACCACGTAATGTCTCCGCCACGTGTCGAAGCGCCAGATCACCTACTTGATGCCCAAAGTTATCGTTCACCGCCTTAAAAAAGTCTATATCAATAAACAAACACGACAGACTATCACCCGTTCTTAAGCAGCGAAGCATCTCTTCATCCATCCGTTGTTCAAAGAACCGCCTATTATTCACCCCTGTCAGCGTATCAAATAGGCTAGTGCGCCTGAGCTGTTCATAATTCAGCGTGTTTTCCATGCACACGCTCATCACCTTACCTAGACGCTCCAAAAAATATGTCGCCATTTCTACTTGAAAACGTCCCTCATCTTCACTACCAAACACCATACAGCCCAGATAAATACCACGCCGCACAAGAGGAATAATCGCTACTGTCTTTGGCGCTGTTTTATTAGCTGGCCAAAAAACCTGGGGTAGGACATCATTAGCAGCGCCTAGCAAAATTCGTTGAGACAAACCCAGCTCATCTTTAAACACCCCTCCCTTAGATAAAAAAATAATATTCGGGTATTCATCAAACCTAAAACCATCCTCGGTAAGAAACTGCTTTATCTCATCATCTTCATCTGCGAGCACCAACGATAAAGAGTCGAGATTAAAGGCTAACTGGGCATCGTCGTTAATATGCTCAATTAATTCACGTAAAGAATTCAGTGACAATAAACGCATTTCCAAGTCTTGAAAACGTTTCAACATTTCCTCATTCTTTTGCGCACGCGAAATCATGCCATCCATATGGCTTTGTAACACGCAAACTTGCGTTTCTAAATCGGCATCCATAGCGTTACAGTTATATTCAGTCCTTTGCTATTAGCTTTATTAAATCGTCTTCTGATAATACCGTCACCCCTAGCGACTGGGCTTTTTTCAACTTTGAACCAGCATCCTCCCCGGCAACAACATAATCGGTTTTTTTCGAGACGCTTCCAGTCACTTTTGCACCCAATAATTGCAAGGCTTCTTTCGCTTCAATACGCCCCATCGTCGACAATGTACCGGTCAACACAAAGACTTTACCTGATAAAGCCTGATCATCTTGGGGAACTGCTTCAACATTGGGCCAACTAACCCCTAAGTTTTTCAAGCTCGCTATTACCTCACGGTTATGCGCCAACTCAAAGAAAGCCACGATATGTTGTGCAACAATAGGCCCAACATCAGGCACCTTCTCCAACTCTTCAACAGTGGCACTCTGTATCACATCCAGCTGTCCAAAATAGCTCGATAAGCTTGCCGCAGTCACCTCGCCTACTTCTCGAATACCCAACGCATACAGAAACTTCGGCAGGGTCGTTACCTTGCTTTTTTCAAGTGCCGCGATAATATTACTGGCAGACTTATCGGCCATTCGCTCCAAACTCGACAACTGCTCGTGAGTTAATCGATACAAATCAGCCGGCGTTTTAACTAAATCCTGAGCGACTAATTGCTCAATAATCTTGTCACCCAACCCATCTATATCCATCGCCTTACGTGAGGCAAAATGCTTGATCGACTCTTTCACTTGAGCACGACAAAACAAGCCAGCTGGACAACGTGCGATCGCCTCTCCCTCGGCGCGCTCCACTGTTGACCCGCACACAGGACAAGACACTGGCATTTCAAAAAGCTGCGATGCAGGCTTTCTCTTTTCCAATACAACAGAAACAATTTCTGGAATCACATCGCCGGCACGCCTGACAATCACCGTATCACCCACACGAACATCTTTCCTGCGCATTTCACCTTCGTTATGTAACGTGACATTCGTAACGGTAACCCCACCAACAAAAACAGGTGCCAATCGAGCAACCGGCGTAATGGCTCCTGTTCTACCCACTTGCACATCAATCCCTATTACTTCGGTCATTTTTTCTTGTGCTGGAAATTTACGTGCTATTGCCCAACGCGGCGCTCTTGACACAAAACCAATGGCTTTCTGCAAGGCAAAATCGTTAACTTTATAAACGACCCCGTCAATCTCATAAGGTAATAGCGCTCTTTTTTGCGCCAACACTTGATAGGCTTGGTGACATTGCTGCATGCCCCTTGCTGTCGTCACCTGATCACTCACTGGCAAACCCCATGTAGCCAACAGCTGAAACAGCGCCTGTTGTGTCTGCGGTAGCTCGTAACCCTCTACCACCCCAATACCATAGCTATAAAAAGCCAGTGGACGGGTTGCTGTTATTTTTGAATCTAGCTGCCTCAAACTACCTGCAGCGGCATTTCTTGGATTAGCAAAAGGCTTTTCACCTAACGCCAATGCCTGTTGATTCAGCTGCTGAAAACCAGACAACGGCATAAACACTTCACCCCTGACCTCTAGCCTCAATGGTAGATTATCGCCTTTTAAACTGAGTGGAATGGCACCAATAGTTTTAACATTTTCGGTAACGTCTTCGCCTCGTTTACCATCCCCTCTTGTTGCAGCACGTACTAACACACCGTCCGCATACAACAAAGAAATAGCTAAGCCATCCAATTTCGGCTCGACAAGGTATTCGATATCTTCAAACCCGTCAGCTCGCTCTCGCACTCGCTTATCAAATGCCTCAAACTCATCATCGTCAAAGGCATTATCTAATGACAGCATCGGCACCGCATGCTCTACCTGCTGAAATGAGTCTAACGGAGCTGAACCGACGCGCTGCGTCGGCGAATCATCACTCATTAGCTCTGGGTTTTCAGCCTCTAATAACTGAAGCTCTCGCAATAAGGCATCGTAATCGGCATCAGGAATTTTTGGTGCGTCGTACTGATAATAATTCTGGTTATGTTGATTTATCTCTTCACGTAGCGTCTGCACACGTCGCTTAACATCGTCATGCATTGTCATAAATTAGAAAGCTGTGACTGAATATTCATAATGTTATCTGGTCTCAACTCGTTCATTTCAGCATCGACCAATCTCGCCTCTAGGCGCTGACTTAATTCACGCGCCACATTCAACATATTTTCAAACGCTTCACTTGGTTGCGCGACATCACTGACTTGAAAAAACAATATGATCCCTGTTGATTCAAACTCAGTCATATTACCCACAGGAAAAGTGCCTGGCTCTAATATATTTGCCACGTGAAACTGTTGCGCCTCAACACCATCATGTCGCTGGTAATAATGGAAAATCCCCATATCACCGAACTCAAGACCTAAGGCTGTAAACGCATCTATCAAAGCTGTACCCAATAACGAGCCGCCACTGTGAGGCAAAACAACCAGTTGAATGACCAATGCCTGCTCTGCCACTGGCACATCCTCCACTGGATCAACGGGTGAAGGGTCTGACTCTTGCGCTTCAGGCACGTCCACATGCTCATGAATGGTCGGGGCCTGCTGTTCGTCCAATACCGCAGAAAAGGACGGCTCACCACCTATCACCGGATCCACCCGCTCATCAAATGCCGAGTCATCTAGCTCTTCTTGTTGAACGGTCGCTTTCTTTTTTTCTAGCACGTCATAAAAATATATCCCCAACAATATGACCATACCCACTAAGAGCAATATTAACCTTAACGAGTTTTCTTCCATTTTCTATCCTTAAAAATTCGTTTATTTAGCGTTTAACCAGTTGCCATTTTAGCGGCTTCTTCCAAATCAACGGTAACCAATCTCGATACGCCCGGTTCTTTCATGGTGACCCCAGCTAGCTGCTGAGCCATTTCCATCGTTGATTTATTATGTGTAATCAAAATCATTTGAACATTATCTGACATTTCTTTAACCAGTTCAGCAAAACGACCAACATTTGCCTCATCTAATGGCGCATCCACTTCATCTAGCATACAAAAAGGCGATGGGTTTAAATCAAAGATTGAAAAGACTAAGGCCACGGCCGTCAGTGCCTTTTCGCCACCTGACAACAAATGGATTGAGCTATTACGTTTGCCCGGTGGCCTCGCCATTACCGTTACGCCGGTTTCCAACAAATCTTCGCCTGTTTGCTGCAAATACGCATGCCCACCACCAAATAGTTTTGGGAACCGTTTTTCAAAACCTGCATTTACTTTGTCAAACGTTTCTTTAAAAAGCGCTTTGCTTTCTCGGTCAATTTTATCAATCGCTTCTTCCAAAATCCTCAACGACTCGGTCAAATCAAGCTGCTGATCATTTAAGTACTGCTTTCTTTCCGACTGTGTTTCATACTCTTCAATTGCCGTCAGGTTGATTAGCCCCAAACCATTTATTTTTTCAGCAAGCGCATCCACCTGCTCTTGCCAATGAGTCTCATTTGCATCCTTGGGCATCTCATTCAATGTGTCAGCCAACTCAACGCCCGATGATTCAAGCTGCTCAATTAAGGTTTGTTTTCGCACCAAGATAGCCTGATGTTCTATTTTTGCGGCAGACATGTTGTCCCTTGCCTGTTGCACTAGTTGCTCAAATTCATGACGCGTTGTTTCCAAGCTTCTAATTGTTTGTTCTGTTGATTCAGCCGTAGTCCTGACTTCTACAAGACGGTTTTCAATAGCAACTCGATTTTTAAGTAGATTAGCCAAAGTCACTTCCTTTTCTTCTATTGGCTCATCGCTCATGGTTAATTGAGCCTGCAATTCAGCCACTTTTTCTTTTGCATGAAGCAAACGCTCGTTAACCCTCTCAGCATTTTGAACAATCAGCGCTTGTGATGAACGTTGCGCTTCGATCTTTAACATCAATGAATGCACTCGTTCACGCGAACTATGCACTTGTTGCTTTACCCTATCTAAGAGGTCTTTTTTAACTGAACGTTCTTTTTGTAATGCAGCACGCTGTGTTTCTATTTGTGCTGATTGACCAATGGCCTGCTCCAATACGCGTTTGCTTTCTGTTAAACGCTCTTGATCGGTCGCTTGGTCCTCAACGAGCTGATTAATATCAGCCTCTAGCTCTGCCAGCCTTTGCGTCGCCATCTCCAGTTTTGAACGCTGTTCATTTATCTGCATCCACAACTGCGACACTTGCCTCACCACATTGCCTTCTTGTTGGCGCAACTCAATACCTTGCTTCTCGAGCTCAGACACCTCGTCTCGAGCCTTTATTAACCAACCTTCTTTATCTAAAACATTAGTCGACACCACGTGCAATTGTTGCGTTAACTCTTTTTTCTCTTTTTCTAGCGCCAAGGCACTATCTTTTTGCGCATTATGCTGAAAATAAATACTATCCACATGCAGCCAAACACACTCTTTAGTGATAACTGATTCATGCTCTTTTAATTCATTCATTAAGACTTTTGCCTGCTCCAGCGTTTCAGCAAAATGAACATTTTTCAGCAAAGCCATTGCGGGTAAATCAGAGGTAATCAGGCTCGCTAACGACGTTTTACAAGGTAATTGTTGAGACTTAACCGTTGTATCAAAGAATGTTAAGCCATCAACTGGGTATTGCATGCCAGCATCAACGACAGCATCCATACCCTCAGTACAAATTGCCTGTAACCTTACCCCCAAGACTGTTTCTATTGCTTTTTCCCAGCCAGTTACCACGTCTATTTTCTCAATTAACTTAGGTGCTTGCGCTAAGCCTAGGCCCTTTAACCACTGCCTTTCCGTTTCACCTGGCTCACCTAAACTAGAGCGCTGCAAGACAGTTATTGATTCAACCCTTGCCGTTAAACGTGACTTTTCAGCACGCAAGTCGGCTAAAAGCTCACTTTCTTGATGAATTAACGACTGCATGCTAGCCATTTTTTCGCGATTCTCTTGCACTGCCGATTGACTCTTTTGTTGCTGAGATTCGGACAGAGCATGTTGTTTTTCAAGGTCGCTTAAGTCAACACGTTCCAAAGCTTCCTGAAGTGTTTTTTGCTCGTTTGTAAACTTAGATAATTGTTTCGACGCTTGCAAAAGTTGCCTATCAAGCTGAGCTATTTTAGCGTTTTCTACATCAATGCTTCTTTTAGGCTCGGCTACTCGATAAGTAAATTCATCCCATGATTGCTGCCAATCTGCCATCGCTTGTTCTTGATCAGCTAGCGTTTTATTCGCTGTTTCTAGCCGTTGCTTTACCTCAACCAGTTCAGCTTCACTTTTCTTAATGGCATCATTTGTTTCTGCCAATTTTCTATCACCTTCGTCTTGCTCTTGTGTCGACAGCGTCAGCAATTTGCTAACATTTTCCAATTCTGACTCATGCTGCTTTTTTAAGCTTTGTTGGTGTTGCAGGGCTTGTTCAACCTTGGCGATCTCTGACCCGGTCGCATAAAACTCCGCCTGAACTTCGCCGAGCTGTTTCTGCTGCAGACTATGCTGCTCACGTTGCTGCTCTATATTTTTTTCCAGCTCTCGCTGTGCGGCTAGCGTCTGCTCCACTTTTAGCTCAAGCAATTTAATGGCTTTAAGCTGCCCCTCATCTTGCGCATCAAGTCGCTGCCAACGTAATGCCAATAACTGCGCTTTAAATTGGCGCTCTTCTGCTTTTAAGAGCTTGTAACGTTCGGCCGTAGTGGCCTGACGCTTTAAATGTCGACATTGCTTTTCAATTTCATCACAAAGATCAGCGATACGCTCCAAATTTTCTCGGGTACGGCGCATTCTATTTTCAGTATCACGACGTCGCTCTTTATATTTCGAGATGCCGGCCGCTTCTTCAAGGAACACACGCAGTTCATCTGGTTTCGCTTCTACCAAGCGTGAAATGGTACCTTGTTCAATAATTGCGTAACTACGTGGCCCGAGCCCAGTACCCAGAAATAAATCTGTAATATCCTTACGCCGACAGCGCGTGCCATTTAAAAAGTATACCGATTGCCCTTCCCGATTCACTTGTCGCCGCAAGGATATTTGTTGATAGCCAGCAAATTCACCTGTTATGGTGGCATCGGTATTATCAAAAATAAGTTCGACAAATGCTTGGCCAACCGGTTTACGCGTTGTTGAACCGTTAAAAACCACATCAGCCATTTGGTCACCACGCAGATGCTTTGCTGAACTTTCACCAAGCACCCACCTAACGGCATCAATCACATTTGATTTACCACAACCATTAGGCCCAACAATACCGACCAAATCACTAGAAAAAGGAATGGTCGTTGGATCAACAAATGATTTAAAACCGGATAGTTTTATTTTTTCCAAGCGCATCGAATAACAATACAGGAATGTACTTTTTTCACAAAGAATACTGGTAAATTTAGCCGATAAAAAAGCCGATTAACACCCTTCGCTTTATATTCAATGTAAAATGCGCTTTTAAAGACAACATCCATGATATTTTAATGAGCACACAACCTAATACCGACTTAGAAACCTTTCCTAACCCAAATACTGAGCGTGACTACACGATCCGCATAGACACCCCTGAGTTCACTTGCTTATGCCCAAAAACGGGACAACCTGATTTTGCAACACTGACGCTTGAGTATGTGCCTAACGAAAGCTGTATCGAACTAAAATCCTTTAAACTTTATATTTGGTCTTACCGAGACAAAGGCGCCTTCCATGAAGCGGTAACCAACTCCATTTTGGCAGACTTGGTTAAAGCCTGTGAGCCACGTTTTATGCGCCTTTCAGCCGAGTTTAATGTACGAGGTGGTGTTTATACCACGGTCGTCGCTGAACATAAGGATAGTAACTGGGAACCTAGCACGCCTGTGCAACTACCGTAAAAAAACGAACGAACTTTTCTGCATCAAGGCCAGCATTCAGTTTCAATTCATCACTAAGTCTTATCCTTTAACTGCACATTAACAGAACTGCTTTTGCAGTTAAGGATAAGATGATGAAATCACTACATATTATTTCCGCTATTATTTTTTGTTCTTTGTTAACAATAAGCGCGGACACGTTAGCTGACAGAAGACATTCTGATCGCTCAGATCATACCGATCGTAACACTGGCTTTTCAAGCCACCATAACAAGCACTATTCACATAATAAACACCAAAACGGCTACTCGACAAAGCAACATTGGAAGGCAAGAAAACATTCGAATAAGCATTCACAGCATAATTACCGCGACCGCCGTTATTCAAACTATAACAACCACCCTAAGTATTATAATTATAACAGTTACCGGCCAAAGCATTATCACTACAATAATTACCAATCAGGCCATCGGTTTAATAATGCCTTAAACCGTCTTAATTACTACAACCCAGGACTCAACCTGTATTTAAAATTTTAGCCCCTTCCCTTGTGAGATTTATATCTCACATACTTAAAAGGCGGCCATTTGGCCGCCTTCTTTTTAGCATTGAAAAAGAACTTTACTTTTTACAATAAAGATTGCAGTAATTTATTTAAGCGGTGTACAAATGTTGCCGGGTCTTCTAACTGACCACCCTCACTCAACAACGCTTGTTCAAATAACAAGTTCGATAAGTCAGCAAAGCGCTCATCATCCGCTTCATCCTTTAGGCGTTGAATAAGTGCATGGTCTGCATTGATTTCGAAGATTGGCAAACTGGTCGGCATGTCTTGGCCTGCCGCTTTCATAATGCGCTCCATGTGTGCGCCCATCTCATGTTCATCTGCAACCAGACAAGCAGGTGAATCGGTTAGCCTTGAACTAACACGCACATCCTTAACCTTACCATCTAACGTGCTTTTGATTTGCTCAAGCACGCTGTTTAGCGATTCATCCTCTTTCTTATCATCGGTCTTTTTATCCGCTTCATCCTTATCTGATGAATCCAGATCAAGATCACCCTTAGCGACTGATTGTAAAGACTTGCCGTCAAACTCTGGCATATGCTGAACTAACCATTCATCAACATGGTCGGTCAATAACAGCACCTCAATACCTTTCTTTTTAAACACTTCAAGGTGTGGGCTATTTTTAACAGTTGAGTAGGCACTTCCCGTTAGGTAATAAATTTTGTCTTGGCCTTCTTGCATATTTTCAATATAAGAAGCCAAGGTTACGGTTTGTTTACCCTCAGTTTTTGTGGAAGCAAAACGTAATAATTTAGCAATCCGGTCTTTATTTTTTACATCTTCGATAGGCCCTTCTTTCAAGACTGCGCCAAACTCTGCCCAGAAGGTATCAAATTTTTCAGGGTGGTTTTTAGACAATCCTTCAATCAACGATAATATTTTTTTAACCGCGCCGGCTTTTAATAGATCAATCTGCTTGCTTTGCTGTAGTAGTTCACGCGAAACGTTAAGCGGCAGACTGTCTGAATCAATAATACCTTTAACAAAACGCAAGTAACGTGGCATTAATTCGCCACCTTCCATAATAAAGGTACGCTTTACATATAGTTTTACACCACTGGTTGCTTCTCTATCCCACATATCAAATGGTGCTTTTGCAGGCACATACAACAGCAATGTATATTCATTTTTACCTTCTACCTTACTATGTGTATAGGCAAGTGGGTCTTGATAATCGTGAAGTGTTTGTTTGTAAAACTCATGGTAGTCTTCTTCGGTTAAATCATTTTTTGCTTTTGTCCATAACGCTTTAGCACTATTAACGGTAATATCGTCTGGCTCATCTTCTTTCTCTTCATCCTTGTTTTCATTTTTCATCACAATCGGAATATCCAAGTGCTCAGAAAACTTATGAATAATGGCCTGTAGACGGTATGACTCTAAAAACTCGTCTTCACCTTCTTTCAAATGCAAAATAACATCGGTGCCTCGTGCCGCTTTTTCTACGGTTTCAATAGTGTATTCACCTTCACCTGATGATTCCCATTGAACGCCCATGCTTTTATCTTCGCCTGCTTTGCGTGTTACCACTGTCACTTTATCAGCTACGATAAAACCAGAGTAAAAGCCGACACCAAACTGGCCAATCATTTGGCTATCTTTACCTTCATCACCCGTTAATGACTCAAAAAACTTTTTAGTACCTGAATGTGCAATGGTACCGATGTTTTTCTTTACTTCCTCTACCGTCATACCAATGCCGTTATCGGAAATTGTTAGCGTTCGTGCCTCTTTATCAACTGACAAACGAACTTTCAGCTCACCATCACCTTCATATAATTCCTCATTAGACAGTGCCGAAAAACGTAATTTATCTGCAGCATCTGATGCATTTGAGACTAATTCACGTAAAAAAATCTCTTTGTTGCTATAAAGCGAATGGATCACTAAATCTAATACTTGTTTCGTTTCCGCCTCAAAGCCTAGCGTTTGTTTTTCATTCTTTTCTATTGTTTCACTCATTAAAGTTACCTTTTATCCATCAAGTTTATTTGCAAATCCAGATATGGGGTCTTGCGAAATATTTTTCAAGCCCTCTCACCAAGGCCTTAAAATTTCATAACGCGAAATCAATCAGCAAACCTATTAACAGCCCAAGCGCTGAGCAAAAACTGGCTTGATTAGCATTGCTTTACATATAAGACTATACTGATAAAAGATAACTATAAAAAAAATATCATGATCAGCTACCTTGTTACTATTCTCTTAACTTTACTGATGTTTGGCATGGGCCTTGGACTCACTATCCAAGATTTTAGCCGAGTTTTTACCATTCCAAAGGCCGCTTTGGCAGGCTTAATAGGGCAATTAATTATGTTGCCACTGCTTGGATTTATACTGTGTTATACATTAAACCTAAGTGGCGCTATAGCCATTGGCATTATGTTATTAACCCTATGCCCTGGTGGTGTGTTATCTAATATGTTTACCCTGATCGCACGAGGCGATTTAGCACTATCTGTCACGATGACCAGCATTTCCAGCCTAATCACCGTCTTTACGTTACCGGTTATTCTTAACCTAAGCATGATCTACTTTAACGATGAAACCATTCAGCTGAGTTTACCTCTTCTGAAAACAGCCAGCCAAATCATGTTGATTACCATCATTCCTGTCAGCTGCGGCATGTTGGTATTACAATATGCGCCGCGCTTTGCGAAAGCCTCTAAACAATGGGTGCGAAGAGGCTGTGGTGCTTTCTTGCCTTTCCTGATTGTTGGGATTTTTATGCAAAACGGTGGGTCTTGGTTTGAACACTTCGTACAAGTGGGTCTATTAACTATCTGCCTGAATATCCTGTCTATATTACTGGGCTACGGTATCGCTAAATTTGCAAAACTTGAAAGGCCCCAAACCAAAACGCTTTCCATTGAAGTAGGTGCGCAAAATGCAATGCTAGGTGTCACCATTGCTATTAGCCCTTTTTTACTCAACAATGCCGATGTGGCGATGGTCCCTTCTATTTATGGGGTCACCATGGTTATCATTTTATGGCTCTACGCCTTAACGACAAGCAGAGTTGATAGGCTGCAAAAAGCTAACATATAACAGAATATTATCTGACTATTGGCTCGCCCATTCGTCAAATAGCAGACCTAAGCACATGTATTGAAAAGTTTTTACCGTAAGGTTTCATCAGAAGCCTTACACAATAATGTGTTTATAGTTTATTAGTCTGACTTAACAAAACCTAGATAACACAAATACAACTCGGCTTCATTCAAATAGTTACTCATCACCCAGTCAGCACAAAGAAATATCAATCTTTCTTACTAACAACCTTTTGCCTATTGGCATATAAGCTGCCACCAATAATTAATACCATACCTATTAACTGGTAATCGTGCAGTACTTCGTCCAATAAAAGTGACGACAAGACGATTACATAAATTGGAACCATATTAAGGAATAATGACGCACGAGCTGGGCCAATAATCATCACTCCCTTATTCCAAAACAGCAAAGACAGCACCGTAGGACCAATACCTATGAACACAACTGCCATAATAACCTCAGCATTGATAACCGGCTTAATAAGGTAATTGGCTTCATACACCCCCAACGGGATCACAATGAAAGTTGATAATAAAATACCCAAGGCTGTTACTACTAAAGGGGTAACCTTCGCCATTGCCAGTTTCGCCGCAATACTATAAACGGCCCAAATAAAAATGGACCCTAAAATAAATAAGTCACCCTTATTAAATCTCAGCGCATAAAGGCTCTCCATGCTCCCTTTACTCAAAATAAATACCAAGCCAATAACTGAAACAAACGCCGCTATCCAATGTTGGCGGCCTAACTTTTCTTTTAAATAAAACGCTGCTGCAAAAGCCACAGCAATCGGCGCTAGCGAATTAATCAAACCCACATTAATGGCCGTTGTATAGCGCAAACCAAAATACACGATTGCTTGATAGGCAACTGTTCCCGACAATGCAATTAAAAACACCTCTTTCCAGCCGAGTAAGCGGGTCACTCCTTTGAGATGCCCTGCTTGGTGCAGTAAAAACAAAAATATAAAGCTACCAATCAGCATTCTCACGCTCATGATGCTCCATGGACCTAAAAAGTCTTTTAAGTAACTGCCAAAAAAAACATTACCTCCCCATAAAATACTGGCAACATTTAAATACAGTAATGCTTTTATTGTTTCTTTATCCATGACTATCAATTCTTAAGTTGGCTCGACACCTTACACGCTACTTGCCTTATAAGCACTAAACAAATGCACCTAAGCCCTGTAATTTTTTTACCTCTAGCGTAGGCTGTCGATAGTTTTAATAACACGATATGCACCAACGAAGGTAGGGATTGCCACGTTATTTTCCTTTGCTGCTTCAATTAAAGGTAAAAACAAAGCATCTACCTCTGTCAATTTGCCATTAATAACATCTTCATGCATTGATGTCCGGATACCCCTACGCAAGGTTTTCATATGCACACCTAAGTCGAGGCAAACTTGAACAGCATCCTCAAACGTAGCGTCATCCAATACTTTAAGAAAAGAAAAAGGCGCATAAAAATCCTGTGGAACATATCCCATTGCTTTGTAGGCACCAATTAATTCTTTGGCAATCGTTACATAATGCTCAGCCCCTTCGCGTACTGAAATACCATCAGCGTAATCTAGCGCTGGGGTTGCACTTAACGTACTAGCAGCCCAGGCCGACGCGCCAGATACCTGAACCGCTTTTTCCCATAAAACGTGATTAATATCGTCAACAGATTCTGCTTTTAAATTTGCCCCACTAAAAGCCTCGGCTAATAGCTCGGTTCTCTCTGTAGTGCCGCCATTAAGTTCACCAAAAAAGGCTGTTATTGGCGCGCTGACATGATTATTAACCTTCCCTGGCGCAAGCAAAGTACCCCCTTCAATCGTTGAGCCACCAATCACTTTTTCAACACCAAAACGTTCAATCAACAAAGCCTCTTTACCAACACCATTTTGCATCGTTAACGCACAGTTAACCTGATTAACTAAAACTTCGGCATCATTTAAGGCGGCCCGTGCATCTTTGGCCTTGGTTAATAAAATATAGTAGTCAATAACGCCTTCTACTTGATCCGGCACGGTAACAGCACGTAAATTATCCTTAATTAACATGTCACCTAAGCGCCCAACCATTTGCAGGCCTTTTTGGTTGATAGCATCTGCATGTGCTTGCCGACCAATTAATGTTACTTGATGCCCAGATTTAGCTAAATACCCCCCTATTACAGAGCCCAAACCGCCTGCGCCATGTATGCAAATATGCAATTTTTTTTTCATTATATTTAACTCACGCCCAATTCTTTTAATGTTGACTGAATACGCGCCTTTAGTGCAGGCGTACATTGCTCGATAGGGGGACGAATAGGCCCTGCTTTTAAACCAATCTCTTCAAACCATGCCTTCATACTAGCTAAGGCACTGGCATAGGTGAATGTTTGCACTACATCCCAAATAAACACTTCATTATAAAATTCTCGAATATCGTTTAACTGTGCACTTGTTTGATAAGCTTCTTCCCACTTGCCTGCTGCCGACAAGGCCATATAATCTTTGACGATATGACGTTTTTTGCCATACAAAATATAAGACAGCTCACCAAATACTGTTTGTCCACCCTTTCGCAGGTCATCACAAAAAACAGATTCAAACGGGTCAGCTACAATAAAATCAGGGCGAATGATGCTGCGAATTTTTAACGTTTCCACGCGATTCATAACGCCCTGTTTTGTTCCTACAACAGTCTCTAGGTCTGCCAAACGTTGTAGTAAATCCCAGCCAAGTACTTTGCCAGAAACCGGCGTTCTGTATAGCACAACCGCCAAATCCGAGCTATCGGTGGTAAATTTAAACCAATTATAAATTTCATCATCACTTTTGAGTTGAACAACGGGGTTTATCACTTCTACACCGTCATAGCCAAGTACTTCTAGGCGCTTCATCTTTTCAATTGTTTGATAAGCACTGGGGTCCAATAATATTGAAAATAAGGGAATCCGCCCATTAACTGCTTCGGCAACCACCTCATGATAACGGTACCATTCGTCTAGCGTTGCATTCCAGCACTCGGCGATGAAACCACCCACTACTAGACCATCCACACCCATTTCAATAAACGCTTCAATATTTTCACGAATCCCTTCTTCATCAAAAGTAAAGTCATCATTCATTGGTGAAATAGGACACATAAACAAACCCTTAATGTGTTCATTCGCCCACTGTTTCGCTGTTTCTCTGCTGTAATTCATGCTCTTCCCCTGTTTAGTCTTTATTATTTTTTTAGCACTTCACAATGACATCTACCACTGTTTTTATTACTGCTTCACCATTACTCCTTTATTTAATATTTGCAAGGTGTTCTAACATCATAACCCCAGCTCATATTTAATCAATCAGCTTGATACTCCCTTACTGCAAGATTGAGCATTAAGCCATGACCTACCCTTAAATATTTGCAGTAGTAATAATTAAAAACGCGATGCTAATAATATTTGCTTTAAGCTTTTAATCCTTTAAATTTATATTACTATGATCTTCTGTCTTATAAAGCCGCTATACAATCATGCACATTGAAAATAAAAAGCTTTTCAAACAACACGCGTTTATCAACGGGCAATGGGTAGATAGTACTGACCACCAAAGGCTTGCTGTTTATAACCCAGCAAATAATGAGCTTATAGGCCATGTCCCTTTGCTTACTGCAAAACAAACTCAAGACGCTATCTTATGCGCTCAATCTGCATGGGAAAAATGGCAAAAACGCCCCGCCAAAGACCGCTCTAGTATTCTAAGAAAATGGTTTGAATTAATTATCGACAATCAAGAAGACCTTGCTAGCATAATGACAACAGAGCAAGGCAAGCCTATCAACGAAGCACGTGGAGAAATATTATACGGAGCTAGTTTTGTTGAGTGGTTTGCTGAAGAAACAAAACGAGTATACGGCGACACCATTCCCGCCCCCAGTAATGATAAAAGAATCATCGTCATCAAGCAGGCTATTGGCGTTGTTGCAGCGATCACACCTTGGAATTTCCCAAATGCGATGATCACACGTAAATGCGCACCGGCTCTAGCAGCTGGTTGCCCCGTTATCATCAAACCAGCATCGGAAACGCCCTTTTCTGCACTCGCGCTGGCTGAATTAGCCGATCAAGCTGGAATACCACCTGGCGTGCTCAATGTCGTCACCGGACAAGCCAGCACCATCGGTGAAGAACTAACATCAAGCCCCATCGTACGTAAACTCTCATTCACGGGCTCTACAGAGGTTGGCAAAACCTTAATGCGCCAATGCGCAGATACGATCAAAAAAATAAGCCTTGAATTAGGTGGAAATGCACCCTTTATTGTCTTTGATGATGCCGACCTAGATGCCGCTATTGAAGGCGTGATGGCCAGTAAATTTAGGAACACAGGGCAAACCTGTATCTGTGCAAATCGAATATTTGTTCAAGACAGTATTTATGATGAATTTGCCGAAAAGCTAACCGCAACAGTACGTCAACTCACTGTTGCAAATGGTATTGAGCCGACCGCAGAGCAAGGACCTCTGATTAACACCGCAGCACTTGATAAAGTTAAAGAACACGTTGATAACGCCGTTCAATTAGGCGCTTCTGTGCTAACCGGTGGAGCGTCGCATGAATTAGGCGGGCTCTTTTTTCAACCCACCGTATTAAGCAATGTCTCTCCGGCGATGAAAATCACTCATGAAGAAACATTTGGCCCCGTTGCCCCGCTCTATCGCTTTACAACAGACCAGCAAGCCATTGAGCTTGCTAACGATACACCTTTTGGCTTAGCCGCTTATTTTTACTCACAAAACATTAAGCGTGTGTGGCAAGTTGCTGAATCGCTTGAAGTAGGTATTATTGGCATCAATGCGGGCATTATTTCATCAGAAGTCGCGCCATTTGGAGGCGTTAAAGAGTCTGGTATTGGCCGCGAAGGCTCTAAATATGGTATCGATGAGTTTGTAGAAATCAAGTATTTATGCCTAGGCAACATGTAAACAATTCGGGGCCAAGGTTGAAGTATTAATGTCGCTTTTACTCAGTCACCCATTATTGAAACTGCGATTAAATACAAGGATATTGTTCCAAGCTTAAGCTTTTTATCCCTCCTTCGCTTCGCACCACGCCCCTAGCGTATTAACCCATGCAGGGTGATCATTAAGACACGGAATTAACTGTAACTCGCCCCCCCCTGCTTCCTTAAACACTTCGTCTGCTCGAATGGCTATTTCTTCAAGTGTTTCTAAACAGTCTGTAACAAAAGCGGGGCAAATCACCAATACTTTTTTAACGCCAGATTGGGCCAGTTCGCGCAAGCGGTCCTCTGTATTAGGTGCTAACCATTTAGCGCGGCCAAGCCGAGACTGGAAACTAACCGAGTATTTTTCGGGTGCTATTTGCGCCTGTTCTACAAAACATTGAGTAGTTCGCATCACTTGGTGGCGATAACAGGTTTTATGCGCTTCGCTTGGGCGCTGGCAACAGTCTGCACTTTGCAGGCAATGTTGGCCCGTTGGGTCACGTTTTGAAATATGCGATTCGGGTAGGCCGTGATAACTAAAAACGATGTGATCGTAGGCTTGCTCTAAATAAGGCTGGGCGCTGTGTACTAAGGCATTAATATAGTCAGGTTGGTCATAAAACGGTGCAACAACGTTAAGCTTGATGTTTAGATTGTGTTCTTTGATAACGCGTTCGGCTTCTTCAATAGAGGTGGTGACGGTACTATCGGCAAAATGTGGATACAGTGGGATATACAAAACTTCTTCTATACCGGCTTGTTGACTGAGCGCTAATAATTCCGTTTCAATATTGGGCTTGCCATAGCGCATGGCCATTACAATAGGCATATCTAATTGAGATTGCAATGCGTTTTTAAGCCGCTCTGATAAAACAATTAGCGGCGAACCTTCATTCATCCATACACTTTTATAGGCTTCAGCAGAAGCTTTTGGCCGCGTTGGCAATACAAACAGGCTAACAATCATTCGGCGAAATAACCACGGTAACTGAATAACGTGGGGGTCCATTAGAAATTGATTTAAATAGCGCCGGACTGAGGCTGTATCGGTATTGTCTGGTGATCCTAGGTTAGCCAATAATACTGCTTTGTTTGTCATTATGTCGTCCGCTGTTAGTGTTTGGTTTGTAAAATATCTGTTAACGCTGTTTGTAAATCAGAATAAGCAAAGTTAAAACCCATTGCATGAGCTTTCTCGGGAATGGCTCGTTGCCCTGTTAATAATAAGCCAGACATTTCACCTAATACGCCCTTAAGTAACCAAGCAGGGATTGGAATAAACGCATAACGATGTAGGGTCTGCGCTAAGGTTTTGGTAAATTCATTGTTACGTGCTGGGTTAGCAGAGCACGCATTAAATGGCCCTTGAGCTTGCTCGTTATTAGCAAGGAACGCCAGCAAGCGTACCATATCGTTAATATGCACCCAAGGCATGTATTGTTGACCAGAGCCGAGCTTTCCCCCAAGGCCTAATTTGAAGGGCAGCAGCATTTTATGTAAAAAGCCTCCCGTTGGTGCTAACACTAAGCCGGTTCGTATAGTGCACACGCGTACACCAAATGCTTTGGCGCGCAGTGCTTGTTGCTCCCATGCATCACACAATTGGTGGGTGTATTCATCCACAAAATTACTGTGCTCTGTTAACACTGTGTCTTTGCCATTGCCATACCAGCCAACGGCCGAACCACTGATTAAACAGTCTGGTGCATTTTTGCGCTGGGCGATCCAGTCAACAAGTTGTTGTGTTAGCTCAATTCGGCTTGCTTCCAGCAACGCTTTGCGTTTTTTTGTCCATGGCTTATCGGCAATGGGTTCGCCTGCTAAATTGAAAACCCAATCAATCGGTGTCTCATTACTAATATCGCTTAACGACTGAATACCTTTAACATGTTGGCCGCATTTAGCGGGCACTGTGTCGGGCTGCCGACTAAGCACGGTGACCTGATGCTGCTGGCTTAGCAATAATTTACACAAAGCCGAGCCAATTAAGCCTGTACCACCGGTTATAAGAACATGTTTCATAGAAATGACCTTTAATTGATGGCTTTATAATGGCATATATTTGTACAAAATAACATTCTTGTACAACTTTTTATAAACTGCTATTCTTGCTTACAGTTTATAAGGGATATTAACAATGAAAATAAAAGTAGGGATCAGCAGTTGCTTGCTGGGTAATGAGGTACGTTTTGACGGCGGTCATAAGCACTCTCATCTTTGTACCGATAGTCTCTCTCGCTATTTTGAGTTTGTGCCTGAATGCCCTGAAGTGGCCAGCGGCATGTCTATTCCTAGAAAACCCATCCGCCTTATTGGCGACGTACAGGCGCCTAAGGTGGTGGCTGTTCACGATAATAGCGTAGATTACACCGATCAGCTGAAGACATATAGTGAACATAAAGCGCAACAGCTAGATGAATTATGCGGTTATGTATTTATGCAGAAGTCCCCCAGTTGCGGGGTGTTTCGGGTCAAAGTTTATCAAGAAGGTGGTTATCCTGCGGCTGAACCCGGTCGTGGGGTTTATGCTAAAGCCGTTATGCAGGCTAATCCATTATTACCCGTTGAAGAGTCTGGCCGATTAGAAGATGCAGTGCTGAGGGAAAGCTTTATCACGCGGGTTTATGCCTATCACAACTGGCAACAACTAAAGAAACAAGGGCTAAGCCATCACGCTATTCTTGAATTTCACGCCCGTTATAAATATTGTTTAATGGCGCGTACCCCCACGCATTATGTTCAGCTTGGGCGGTTACTAGCCGATGCGGGCAAGCATGATATTGATGACTTGGCTGAGCGCTATTTTAGTTTGTTAATGGAAAATTTAAGCGTTCTTGCCACCCGTAAAACGCATACCAATGTGTTAATGCACTTACAGGGGTATTTGAAAAAAGTGTTATCCGCCAAAGAGAAGCAAGAGCTGGGCAATATTATTGAACAATACCGTACTCATCAAGTGCCGCTAATTGTGCCCATTACCTTGCTTAAACATCATTTTAATAACCACCCCGATCCTTACATTGAAAAACAGGCATATTTGCAACCTTACCCAGACGATTTGAGTTTACGTAATGCTATCTGAAAAAACCTATACGATTGGTGATGTTAGCCAACAAACCGGGGTAGCCTCGGTCACTTTGCGCGCATGGGAGCGGCGTTATGGCTTAATTAAGCCAGAAAGAACAGCGAAGGGCCATCGTGTGTATAACCAAGGCAATATTCAGGATATTCAACACATATTGTCGTGGCTAAACCGTGGTGTAGCGATCAGCAAGGTGGCCACTTTGCTTGCCGGCGGTAAATCATATGCTGCGGCTGAGCCGGTTGCTGAACAATGGTTAGTAGAGCAAAATAAATTGCTGTCGAGCATCACAGAGCTTAAGGAGCTTAGTCTAAACCAGCTGCTGGACCGATTAAACAAATCGGTGCCGTTTATTACACTCTGTGAATACGTATACCACCCTTTGCAGGCAACATTAGCCCAGCGCTGGCAGCAGCAACCACTGGGCTATCAGCTGGAACAACAGCTATGGCAACAAAGTTGGCAACGGCAAACGCTAATAATGACCTTGCGTACAGTAAAACAAAAACCACTAGGGCATTGCTATCTCGCAAGCCTAGATCTTAATGGGCCATCAATGGGTTATTATTTGCTGCATAGCTTGCTTTTGCAAAGCGGCATTCGTATTAATGCCTTTGGTAAAGTTGAGGATTTAGCAGGTTTAACACGCTTACATAATAATGCTGAATGGCCATTAATAGTGTATGCAGATCGACGCCTAGAGCAAACAGCATTTAAACCTTTAGCTAAACTTGGCACACTGTGGAAAGACGATATTATCTGCCTTGGCTTGGCGTCGGATATTCACCTTGAGCAATTAACTAGCCTGGGTATCGAGTTTGTTGGCGGCCATAGCAGTAACGCTTGGCAATCCGCTGCGATGAAAACTTGGCTAGAAAAAACAAAACGCTAATGTCGGTACAGCATGAATTAGTTTGGTTTCGTAATGATTTGCGCACCATTGATAACCCCGCGCTTTACCATGCTTGCCAATCGACACAGCCGGTTATTGCAATATACATTGCCACACCACAACAATGGCATCAGCATGATGATGCTGCGGTAAAGTTGGACTTTTGGCACCGCAATCTCGTTCAACTTGAAAAAGATTTAGCTGAGCTAAATATTGAATTGCACTTTTTTCAGCTTGATAACTACCAGCAAATTCCTGATTTAATCGCCACTCTTTGTCAGCAGTGGGCTGTAAATAAAGTGCACGTTAACGCGGAACTCCCTGTTAACGAATGCCAAAGAGATGCAAACGTTATTGATCGATGCCAAGACAGTGGCGTGGCCTATCAAGAGCTTTACGACCAATTGCTACTACCACCAGCAAGTATACGGACTAAGACCGGCACGCCGTATAAAGTATTTACGGCGTTTTCAACTCAAGCTAGGCAGCGGCTTGCGACCCCGCCTAGCGTCTACCCTGTACCTAATCCTTGCGAAAAAATAAGCGACAACGCAACGAAGAGGTTGAGCGGGCAGTGTCAGCTTGCAGAGATACCTTGGCCAACGGTTTCAAAAAAAATACAAACCTTTTGGCCTGCCGGTCAACGGCAAGCCTTAACTCGATTGACTGAATTTTGTCAGCAGCCTATTCAACATTACAACGCGGATAGGGATACGCCATCGTTAGCCGGCACCAGTCGACTTTCCCCGTATCTAGCCAGCGGAATACTCTCCGTTGCACAATGTTGGCACGCAACCTTGCATTGTGAAATGAGTGATGGCGTACATATTTGGCAAAACGAATTGCTGTGGCGTGAATTTTATAAACACACCCTGATTGATTTTCCGCAAGTGTCTAAACATAAGCCCTTGAAGCTGCAAACAGAACAGATTGAATGGCGACATGATGAAGAGCAATTAACGGCATGGCAGGACGGTAAAACTGGCATTCCTATTGTTGATGCGGCCATGCGGCAGCTATTAACAAGGGGATGGATGCATAACCGTTTGCGGATGATAGTCGCCATGTTTTTAACGAAACACTTATTGATAGACTGGCGCTTAGGTGAGCGTTGGTTTATGCAACATTTAATTGATGGTGATCTGTCGGCAAACAATGGGGGCTGGCAATGGTGTGCCTCAACAGGCTCTGATTCGGTGCCTTACTTTAGAGTTTTTAACCCGGTCACTCAATCACAACGGTTTGATCCAAAGGGTACCTTTATTCGCCATTACCTACCTGAGCTGGCACATTTATCAGATAAAGACATTCATTTACCCAGCGCTAAGAATAGACCGGAGAATTACCCTAGCCCGATTGTTGATTTAAAGCGGGGTCGCTTAAGGGCGCTGTCCGCTTTTAAAGGTGTATAGTCAGCCTATGTTTAGAAAAAAAACCATAGCTTATCTTTTTTTCAGTGTTGTTTTTATCCTGTCCGGATGTGTTGGTATACCAGAGGGGGTAAAACCTGTTGAAAATTTTCAGCTTGAACGATATTTAGGAACATGGCATGAAATTGCGCGGCTAGACCATTCTTTTGAAAGAGGGCTTAGCAAAGTTACCGCAGACTATAGCTTAAGAGAGGATGGTGGTATTAACGTTGTTAACCGTGGGTTTTCAGCCGACAATAATGCTTGGCAAGAAGCCCAAGGTAAAGCTTATTTTGTGAGTGGTGCCGATGAAGGGCATTTAAAGGTATCATTTTTTGGCCCCTTTTATGGTTCGTATATTGTTTTTGAGTTGGATACCGTAGGCTATCAATATGCCTTCATATCGGGCCCAGATAAAGACTATTTATGGTTGTTAGCAAGAACGCCTACCGTTAAACCTGAGGTGATAGACAAGTTTATCTCAATGTCAAAATCTATTGGATTTGATACATCGGCGTTAATTTTCGTTAATCAGTAATAGTCCCATATTTAAAGAGAACATGACATGAGCCAACATGATGAACTGCCAACCGAGCACCACGACCCTTTAATTTCCATTTTGCATAAGGCCATAAAAGTGGCTATTAAAATACTGGCTGTATTAATGGTATTGGTCATTTTTTGGGGTGTCGCCGATGTTTTCTATGTGATGTATAACCAGCTAGTTTCGCCTCCTTTTTTATTGTTAAACCTATCGGATATTTTTAAGACCTTCGCTGCATTTTTAGCGGTTTTAATCGCCATTGAGATTTTCCAGAATATTGTTTTATACCTTAGAACCGATGTTTTTCCGTTAAGACTAGTGATCGCCACCGCCTTGATGGCGATGGCAAGAAAAGTCATTATTATTGACTTTAAGTTTGTCATACCAATGCATATGTTTGCTCTAGCTAGCATCATTTTAGCGCTGGGCGTTACTTATTATTTATTGGGAAAAAATAATGATGGGAGTATTAAATAATGAACGCATTATTACTGGTTGCGCATGGTAGCCGACGCAAACAATCGAATGATGAGGTGGCCCATCTAGCTGAAAAGCTTAAAAATAACTGCGGGGAACAATACGATATTGTTAAGCCAGCATTTTTGGAACTAAGCGATGTGCTGATTCCTGAAGGGATTGAGCAGTGTATTGCAGAGGGTGCAACATCAATTACCGTTTTGCCTTACTTTCTTAATTCTGGTCGGCATGTGGTGGAAGATATACCTAATATTATTAATAGGTGTACAGCTCGTCATGCAAACATCAATATTAGCCTTTCGCCTCACTTAGGCGCTTCTGATTTAATGGTGGATTTATTGATTTCAACCGCGGTTAACTCGACATTAGTGAGCGCTTAAGCGGCCAGCGATCTTTTTTTAATAAAAGTCACAAACAGCGTGGCCCAAAAAACAGCACTTAATAAAGTAAATTCAACCGGCATCTGTATGCTAACTGAGGACAGTTTGCTGGCAGCCCAATATGAAGCTGGGCCAAATAAGCCTCCCAATAAAGCGGCAACCTTTAGCTTACCACTTAACCAGCGGTAACACTGTTCAAACGTAATAGAAAAAAGCAGCCAAAGCAACACTAACCAAAAAGGTAGCGTCGGGCCATCAGCAGCAAACTGAATAAACTCAAGCTTGGCTAAACTCCAATCTGCCAGGCAACCGCTTATAAACATTAAAAGCTTCGGCAAGGCGTACGATAAATAATCTTTCTGCTTTGCCTTATACAGGTCGAGCAGCAAATAAAGCAAAATCAAAGCGATTGAGATTAAGTAAAGCAAACTGTCGTGGCATGAAACGAGGACTAGCCAACCAGCCTGAAATAATAAAACTGTTTGCCACAGGTTGATTGTTATGTCTCCAGTGCTACTAACGACATTGGAACCCGCGCCATAGGTTTAACTAAATGCAACTGCGATACACTGATTACCTGTTCTTTAAATCCACCTTCGCAATAACTGAAATAATATTCCCACATCCTAATAAACTCATCACTAAAGCCTTGAGCCTTTACTGCTTGAATATTGTTTTTAAACGACTTGTGCCATTCATTTAAGGTTCTTGCGTAATGCATACCGAAGTCATCCATATTGGTCATTCGCAAATCACTCGATTTAGTTAGGGTGTGGCTAATCGCGTTAATAGACGGTATACAACTACCAGGAAAAATATAGCGCTTTATAAAGTCGACATCTTTTTTTGCGCTATTAAATCGCTGGTCACTAATAGTAATGGCTTGAATAAGCATCTCACCATCGTCTTTTAAAAGCGCACTACATTTTGAAAAGAAGGTGTCAAAGTATTGATGACCTACCGCTTCGATCATTTCTATTGACACTAACTTATCATACTGCCCTGTCAGCTCACGATAGTCTTGTTTTAATAGCGTAATCTTGTTGCTTAAACCCGCATTGTCAATTTGTTGTTGTGCATAGGCGTACTGTTCTTCAGAAATTGTAGTCGTGGTGACATGGCAGCCATAGTGTTTAGCCGCGTACATCGCAAAACCACCCCAGCCTGTGCCAATTTCAATCACTTGATCTTCTGGCTTTAAATTTAAACGAGTACAAATCCTTTCTAATTTATTGGTCGAGGCTTGTTCCATTGTGTCATCTGGTTGGTAAAAAATACCCGACGAATACATCATCGTTGGATCCAGAAATAGCTTAAAGAAATCATTACCGAGGTCGTAGTGCGCAACGATATTACTTTTACTTCCCTTATGCGTATTCTTGTTTAACCAGTGAAATGCTTTTTTAATAGGGCTTGTAAAGCTCGCCAAACCAGTCTCCATTGAGTCCATAACGGATTGGTTTAACGCAAACAGCTGAATAACCTTGGTTAGATCAGGTGTGCGCCAATAATCATTTATATAAGATTCGGCAGCCCCTATGCTACCGCCTAAAGCGATATACCAATAAAATTCGTTATTTAAAATGTTTATTTCTACGACTAAATCGCTACGTTTATTACCCATAAAATGGTGTGTTTCCCCACTGTCGGTCAACGTTAGTTGTCCATACTGAAGGTGATTTAGCTGTTTTAATACAGCTTTTTTCAACACCTTGCTAAACAAAGTGCCTCTGCGATGAGATGCTTTATTTTCTAAGTGTTGAGTTAGTTTTCTTACTGATGCTGATTTGCTCATACCATCCTCAAATTATCATTGTTAGGTTACTATCGAGTCTATTTATTACTTAGTGTTATGCGTTTTGGGGTGATCATAGAAAGGTGTTTTTCTTAACCATAACTTTAATGATTGCCAGTAAATACCAACTATTACTTGCCACGTCATCAAGGGGAACGTTACGAGAGCAGCGCATAAATTTAACGAATTAATTTCTTTGCGTTTTAATGACAAATTAACATCAAAACACGTCTCGTCATCCTGCGTGTTTTTCATATAAACAGCTAATTTTTCACTCGGCGTATTAAAACGCCAAAAATAGCGCATATCCATCGGCAAAAATGGCGATACATGAAATGTTTTTTCAAACTCACTTCTAACCACTTTAGAGGGGCTATTGCTTGCGTCGGAGGGTCTATTATCTAAAACATAACAGTGCCTTTCATTCCACGGCGTGTTATTAATTTGTGCGACTATAAAATCAAGCGTTTCACCATCTTCGTTAAAGCAATAATAAAAAGAAACTGGGTTAAAGCAATATCCAAAATAAGACAGATGTGTCAGTAACCTTATGGGCCCTTTCGGAACAACGCCTAACTGTGCTTTAACTTCATTTTTAACCGCCGTTTTTATACAGCCGTTTTCATCCGCTAAATATTGTTGAGTCTGGAAGCTAGCGACATTGGGTTTATTTAAGGACCAGAGCCAAAATCGATCAAACAACGTCGGTAATTCATCAAGGTCTAAATACAACATAAATATAGTGTATTGAAATTCGTTTTCTTTCGGCTTAAACCGCCGATGTCTCACTCGGCCAGTAAATATTTTACTGTTCACCGAGCACATCTCTATTGAAGTCTTTAAGTGCTTGCAAGGCACTAACAACGCCATCTTCATGAAACCCATACCGCCAATAGGCACCACAATAATAGGTACGATTTTGGCCGTTTAATTCGCTGTGTTTTTGTTGTGCTTTTACACCGTCTACACTAAAAAATGGATGCGTGTATTGAAGTACTTTAATAATTTTTTTGGGGTCAATAGCTGCAGTATTATTAAGCGTTACATTAAAGGTGTAATCACTTTTAAGTGACTGCAAAATATTCATATTGTAGGTCAATGCGACGCGCTCTTTTTTCTCTTTCAATAAGTGATAATTCCAAGCGCCCCAAGCTAATTTACGTTTTGGTAATAGGCTTTGGTCATAATGTAAAACAACTTCATTATTGATGTAAGGAATAGCACCCAACACCTCGTTTTCTAATGGGGTTGGTTCTGCTAACGAACTTAACGCTTGGTCACTATGTGAGGCTATAAAAACATAATCGAAACGCTCTTCTTCATAGCCGGTCGCTTTTACAAATACACCACCTGCTGTCCTGCGTACATTTTCAACAGGTGCTGACAAGCGGATCTTGTCTTTATGTCCAGCGATAAGGGGTTTTAAATATTCCGAAGAGCCGCCCTTAATAACAAACCATTCGGGACGAACATCGACCGATAACATGCCATGGTTATGAAAAAACTGCACAAAAAAACGTGCTGGAAAGGCAAACATACTATCGTGGTCGGTTGACCAAATTGCAGCTCCCATAGGTATAATATAGTCATGTATAAACTCCTTACCGTATTGATTATTATATAAATAATCACCTAGCGATATTGAGTCTGTATCGTCTGCTAGCAGGCTAAGGCTTTCTTTATTAAAACGTAATATTTGTTTTATCATCCGATAAAAACGGGGTCTAAATAGATTCCTACGTTGCGCGAATAGAGCATTCAGGTTAGTCCCATTATATTCAAGACCTGTACGCTGATTTTGAACGCTAAAACTCATCTTGCTTGATTGATAGGGCACCTCCAATTCTTTTAATAAGTTAATAAAATTAGGGTAGGTCTTTTTATTAAAGACGATAAACCCCGTATCAATGACTTGCTTCTCACCACCTAGCTCAACCGTATGTGTATGTGTATGGCCACCGGCATAGTTTTCAGCTTCAAAAACGGTAATATCATGTTTTTTGTTTAAGTGGTATGCCGCCAAATTACCCGATATACCTGTACCGACAACAGCAATTTTCATCAGCTTGACTCCGGCACGGTTTTACTTAATATTTTTGCTGCCAAGCCTGCGGGCAGGCACGATACAAATTTCAAGAAATAGGTAAACCGTTTAGGAAAATGGATTTCCGTCGTTTGTTTCATTAACTGTTTAACAATTGTATGTGCGGCTTCATCGGTGCTTACCCTAAATGGCATATCGAAGGTGTTTTTATCGGTTAAGGGTGTTTTAACAAAGCCAGGGCAGATCCAGCTGACCGCTATGTTTTTTGGAGCCAACTCTATTTTTAAGCCTTGAAATAAGTTTCTAATAGCCGCTTTACTCGCTGAATATGCTTGCCCTGAAGGCAGACCTTGCCACCCAACGCTAGAACTCATACCTACCAAATACGCATTTTCAGATTCTTTCAATAGCGGTAAGGCCGCTTCAATTCCCCTTATCATAGTGAAATAGTTGGCCTCTATCATTCGTTCAAACGGGGCTGCTGAGAAATGATAAGCATCAACATATTCAGCCGTCCCTGCATTAAAAATAACGCAGTCTAACCCTCCCGCTGATGCTTTAATGTCAGCCACGATGTTTTTATTAACATCTGCAGATGTTAAATCGCCGGGCAAAATGGTTATTCTTTCCTTGCCGGAAAAGTTTTCGCTTAGTTTTTCGGCATTTCTTGCGCTGACAAATACATGTGCACCTTTTTCGTACAGTTTATCAGCTAAACACTGACCAATTCCGCTGGAAGCACCGGTAACCCAGACTTTTTTACCGTTAAAATCGTAGGACATTAGAGCCTCCGTTTAATCAGGCTGATGATGTTGCCAATCAGTGGTATTTGTTCGTAAAGCATCTGACCGACATCATAGTAATCTCGGTGATAGCTTATTTTCTCTTCTCCGTCGGTTTTTAAGTGTGTAACACCCGTTACAACATAGGGTTCCCCTCCGTTCATTTTTGAATGAGCTAGGGTCATATCCCAGGTTATGAAATGACTGTTTTTATCCGATGTAACTTCTTCGAAATCAAAAGAGATGGAGGAAACATTGTCATATAAACCTGCAAAATAAACCGTTAAATTATCGATCCCTTCAATTCTATGTAAGGGGTCGATAAAGGTAATATCTGCACTATAAAGGTCTGTTAATAACTCAAGATTATCTTTATTGAGCCGTTGGTAAATTTGAGTAAAGTCTTCAATTATCATCACTATTTTCTTTTAATTTCTTTTTGAACCTCAATCGGAATGGGTTTTAAATCCCACACTAAGCCGCACCAACTCATTACTTTTAGCAGATAGAACGTCATATCAAATTCCCACCATAGGAAGCCCTGACGGGCACTTCCCGGGTAAAAGTGATGGTTGTTATGCCAGCCTTCGCCGAGTGTAATAATTGCTAAAAGTGCGTTATTACGGCTGTCATCAGGCGTATCGAAACGTCGGCTACCGAAACAATGTGCCAATGAATTTATCGTGTAAGTGCCGTGATATAAGGCAACTGTTGATATAAAGAAGCCCCATATCACCATTTGTGCGCCTGTTGTTTCCAGCTGAGGGTAATAGATTTCCATCAGAAAGCCGGCGCAATACAGGGCAACTATTAGTGCCAAAGGTGCCGTTATATCGAATCGATCAAGCCATCTAAGTTCTGGGAACTTATTAAAGTCTTTCACCTTATCAGTTTTTGTTTGCAAGTTTTTGGGTGCTAAGAACCAAAGGCAATGACTCCAAATAAAGCCTTGTAATCGGGGTGAGTGGAGGTCACCTTCTTTATCGGAAGTCTGATGATGAACTCTATGATGTGACGCCCACCACAATGGGCCTCTTTGCGCTGAACTGGCGCCCATAAAAGCAAAAAAGAATTGTATAAAACGTGATGTTTTAAAAAGTTTGTGTGAAAAATATCGGTGGTAAAAACCAGTAATAGCAAACATTCTGACTAAATATAGAAAGATTGCGCCCCAAAGAGCTACCCAACTGAACCCGACCCACACGACAGCGAATACCATTAAATGCATAAAAACGAATGGGGTGACTTGAGCCCAGCCCAATTTATTCGAGTCTTTAGTGGCAACTGAATCCAAACCGGATTGGGTATCGAACCATACAAGCATCGGTTTTAAGCGGTTTAGCAAACGCATTTATAACACTCCAGCCTCAATACAGTTTTCTAGCTTACTTGCATTCTGCTGAAGCCTCTCGGTTTTTTGAATAACGATATCAATTCGGCCCAAATTAACACCCCATTTAGTTATTTCTGTAGAGCCCATAAGCGTCGAATCATCAACTAACGTTAACCAATCATCCATTGCGACAATATATTCAGAGTTATCAATGTTAATTTTCAACTGATACCTTAAATGTAGGCTATCGCCAAATACTTCACCGTTTGCAATACCAATGACATCACCGGCCGTACCGGACCAACCTTCAGCTGTTTTATCAAACACCCAGTTACGTTCTTGGCGTTCTCCATCATCAAATAGAAAAACTTCTTCTAAGATAACTTGATTGGCAGAATGAGAGGCAACAATATCTGCTGCAAATTTTCGATTAATTTGACCATTTCTTGATTTCACTAAGCCTTTTGCGCAGAGATTTCCTTGAAAAAAAGATTCAAACTTAAAACCAGGTGTTTTATCGCGGTAACGCTCGGCATCTATTGCGCAACCATTGATTAAAAAAACACTAAAGATCAAACACAGTACTTTCATCGATACCTCAAATTCCTGGGACATATTTACTTGTACGTAGAAAATGGCCAATTAGATTAAATTTATTTTTTTGATCCAAAAAAGCATATTTTTCGTAAAACAGTAAATAGGGCGGTGTATCGCTGTTCTATTTATCGATGTTTATAACACTTAGAGTTTAAAAAATATGAATGGGCAGGCGCAAAGACAAATAACCGAAAACTTAGTATATTGGTCAGCTCAAAGCACGCTTCTGCAACCAGTTTATTACTCTATGAACGAGCCCCTCATCAGCAAGACGGAACAAGCAAAGCTGTGTAAACAATACATGCAGGCTATTGCCGTTAAGCAAGACAAGAATGCATACAAAAACCTGTATCTTTACTTTGCTCCTAAGGTCAAAACATTCTTCAAGCAACACGCTAGTACCAGTGATGCTGAAGAAATGACCCATGAAGTGTTCATGCGTGTTTGGCAAAAAGCCAAAACATACCAAGCAGAAAAGGCGAACGTTTCAACATGGATTTTCACCATCGCTAGAAATTTAAAAATTGATGTACTAAGGCAAAAGAGAATTGCTGAAGTTAGCCTTGATGACTCACACTCTCAGCTGCAAATAGCTGAAGATAACCTTCATAAAGGGCTTGTTAGCACTTCTGAAAAAATACAAGTAAGCAATAATCTCAAGCACTTAAGTGAGGAGCAAAAACGGGTAATATTAAAAGTCTATTACGAAGATAAAAGCCACCAATTGGCAGCTCAAGAGCTGGGTTTAACATTGGGTGTTATTAAATCTAGAATTAGAAGTTCATTGAAGGTTTTGCGCCACCATCTAGGAAATCAAAACGAATGAATAATCATATTGATACTGAATTATTATTAAATTATGTAGAGGGCAGTGTGGAACCTGCTTTGAGTTTGGCCATTGCTCTCCACCAAAAACACTGTCCAACATGTCGACAAAAAATTAAGGATTTAGAGTCACATTATGGTGAAAACCTTGAATTATCTGAAAGTAGTCATAACGAAGGTGCTGGCTTTGATCGTTTAATTACAGATATAGCGAAGTTGACAACGGCTGACACTAACAAGGCAGTGCCTCAAGTATTGACAAACCATGATAGAGAAAATAATGGCGGCATCGGTTTTGTTGATGATTATGCCGTTGCTGAAATCAATAGGCCCTTACTAAAGCAATTATTAAACTTCAATCAGGATGGGTTTGAATGGCAAAAACTAACATCAAACATTTCAACCGTTGAGCTTGAATTATACGACGTTAGTTTTAAGGTTAATTTATTACGTTTTTCAGCGAAAACTAAAATCCCCAAACACACGCATTTAGGTAAAGAATTTACGTTTGTGATTGAAGGAGACTTTAAAGATCACAAGGGAACACATACCGCTGGTGATTTTATTGCCTGTGATGGTTCTGATGAACACAGCCCTGTCGCTGGTGATACTGGCTGTGTTTGTTTAGCAATAACAGAAGCGCCTTTAAAATTTACAGGTATCCTAGGTCCGCTTTTAAATCGGTACGCCAGTTATTAAGTAGCATATTAGAAATACTTTATTTTTAATAAACCGCTTACGACTTTTAGATTTTATGAAGAAAATATTCATCTTACTTTTGTTGCTACATACAGCTAATACAAGTGCTAATAAATTGCATTTAGATGATCTAAACCTTGTCGGTCGTTCAAACTTCAGCGTTTGGTTTTGGGATATTTATGATATTGAGTTAAAAACTCCAAGCGGAACGTACGAAGAAGGAAAAAGGCCGCTATCTCTAGAGCTAACTTACAAAAGAGTCATCTCTAATGTTGAGCTTGTAGATGAAACACTAACCCAATTGAAACGTTTCAATATTAGCGAAGAGCAGAAAAAAAACTGGGCAAAACAATTATTAAAAATATGGCCGAGTGTTAAACCCAACGATACCATTACGGTTTACATTGATAATGAAAAAATCACTTACTTTTATTTTAATGGACAATTTATAGGAAAAATAAATGAAGCTGGTTTTTCAGATACATTTCCTTCCATCTGGCTAAGTCTAAATGGCCCCTACCCTACAATGACAAAAAAATTAATTGGCTCAACTTATTAAAAACAAAACGAGAACAAATTTGAGCTAACCGATTTAACCTTTAGCGATATAAAGCTGTAGCTTCAATTATTAAGACTATACAATCACTTCTTAACGATAAAACCTAAGGGTGCTCTTATGAAACTTGCTATTTTATCCTGTGGACCTAATGCCTACAGCACACGACGTTTAAAAGAAGCGGCCCTTCAAAGAGGGCATGATGTAAAAGTCTTAAACACCCTTAAGTTTGCTATCGATTTACAACAAGGCATCCCCGACCTCTACTACCGGCAAAAAGTTTTAAGTAGCTATGATGCTGTGTTACCGAGAATTGGTGCATCAATTACTTACTATGGCACGGCTGTTGTCCGTCAATTTCAAGAAATGGGCGTTTTTTGTGCTAATACTGCACATGGCATTTCTAACTCGCGAGATAAGTTACGTAGCCTGCAAATCTTAAGTCGTCATCATATTGGTATTCCTAGAACTACCTTTGTCCGAGACCGAAAGGATGTGATTCCTGCGATCGAACGAGTTGGTGGTGCACCTGTCGTTATTAAATTGATTGAAGGCACCCAGGGCATTGGTGTGCTATTGGCTGAATCAATGAAAGCGGCTGAGTCGATTATTGAACTACTACAAAGCCAAAAACAAAATGTGCTCATTCAAAAGTTTGTGGCAGAAAGCAAAGGAAAGGATATTCGCGCTTTTGTCGTTGGCGATCGTGTTGTTGCCGCAATGCGCCGCGTCGCCCAAGGACAAGAATTTCGTAGCAATGTACACCGAGGCGGCATTGCTGAACCGGTAGAACTTGATGAACGGTATAGAGAAACAGCCGTACGAGCAACTCAGATTTTAGGCCTAGAAGTAGCTGGCGTTGATATGTTGGAAGGTAAAAACGGCCCTCAAATAATGGAGGTCAATTCTTCGCCAGGACTTGAAGGTATTGAAACGGCCACCGGTTTAGATATTGCCGGCGCTGTAATTGACTATGTATCTGCTCAAGTTGATTTTCCTGAAATTGATATACGCCAACGATTAACCATTAGCAAAGGGTATGGCGTCAGTGAAATATATATTCCTGAAGGATCAGAGTTTCTTGGGAAGACCATCCAAGAAGTGATGGATGAAGAAAAAGACATTAACGTGCTCACCTTGTATCGAGGGGCCAAGGCAATCCCTAACCCACGTGCTGCACGCGAACTCGAAGCTGATGATAGGCTATTATGCTTTGGAAAATTAGACTCTTTACGTGGCATGATTCCAAAGAAAACAAAGGCTCGCCGAAGGCCAAAAGTTCAGGATTTACAATCAGATGAATTAAACCAACTTCATGAAGACGACGCAGACCAATAAGCAGATCGGTTTAATCTCTAGCTAATTAATAAAACCGACTGATAAGGTCTCTATTTAAGCTACATACAAGTGGATAATTAAAATGTCAGAACCCTTTATACTTGCAGGTCAAGAAGTCTTACCAGGAACAAACACTATCATTGATGTTCCCCTGCCAGATTTATATACACATTCTTCTTTATCAATGCCGGTACAGGTCATTCGAGGAAAGCAAGAAGGCCCCATTCTCTTTGTTTCTGCGGCCGTACATGGTGATGAAATTAATGGCGTTGAAATTATTCGTCGACTGGTAAAAAGCAAATCACTCTCACGAATGAAAGGCACGTTGATTACTGTGCCTATTGTTAATGTTTATGGTTTTCTCAACCAAAGCCGTTACTTACCCGACCGCAGAGATTTAAACCGCTGTTTCCCAGGCTCGGTAAAAGGCTCCTTAGCTGCGCGCTTAGCTAAATTATTTATGACCGAAGTGGTGCAGCAATGTACACATGGCATTGATTTGCATACAGCAGCTATTCATAGAGACAACTTGCCGCAAATACGCGCCGACTTAAGCAACCAGGTGACCGAACAGATGGCCTTAGCCTTTAATGCACCTGTGGTGGTTAATTCTGGCCTAATAGAAGGCTCTTTACGGTATGCCTGTAGTACAGAAAAAAACTTACCAATCATTGTTTACGAAGCAGGGGAAGCACTCCGCTTCGATGAGTTTTCGATCCGCGCAGGGGTCAAAGGCATTCTATCGGTGATGCAATCGATTGGCATGCTGACACCCCCTAAACGTAAAACCAAAAAGAAAGCTCCAGAACCTTTTGTTGCACGTTCTACTCTTTGGGTTCGCGCACCTCAAAGTGGTATTTTCCGGATGACTGTTTCAATGGGAAAACATGTTTTTGAGGGTGACTTACTCGGTGCTGTTGCAACACCCTACGGTGAGGATGGCAAAGAAACCGATATTATTTCACCCATTTCAGGCATTATTATCGGCAGAACCAATCTGCCTCTCGTTAGTGAAGGTGAAGCCTTATTTCATATTGCGCGTTTCACACGACCTAAGGATGTTGTAGATAATTTGGAGGCTTTTCAGCTGGACCTTGATCCTGCTAGTGATGAAGCCCCCCCTGAAGACCTTCCAATCATCTAGTTTTGTACCCCTTTTACCCTTTAATTTGGACTAATAAATGACTTCTAGCAATAATAAAATCATTGTAGGTAGTGAAGAATGGTGTTCCTTCCCTGCCCTAGGCATTCCTGCTATCAAAGCGCGTGTAGACTCAGGTGCTAAAACATCCTCTATTCATGCCTTTAACATTCAAACCTTTAGACGCGAAGGCCTTTTATGGGTTAGCTTTGAAGTACACCCACTACAAAAGGATCGCCGCACTGTGTTGCGCTGTGAACGCCCTGTGGTTGACAAACGTTCCGTCAAAAGCTCGTCTGGAATTTCTGAAACACGCTACGTAATTTCCACCTTAATTAAGGTGGAAAGCGAAACATGGGAAGTAGAACTCACCTTAGCAAACCGTGATTCAATGGGCTATCGTATGTTGTTAGGTCGTGAAGCGATGAAAGGACGAATCTTGGTAGACCCTGAGCTAAGCCTATGCCTCAACGAGCCGTCAAAAGAACAGCTTTACGATTGGTATGGCCAGCCTCAAAAAAACAAAAGTGGGCTAAAAATAGGCTTACTTGCCAGTAACCCCGACCTTTATAGCAACATGCGCCTTATGGAAGCCGCTGAGGAACGGGGCCACGAAATGGTGTTTTTAAACATCAAATATTGCTATATGAAAGTCGATGAACAAGCACCTGAAGTCCATTATCGAGGCGGTAAAATCCTCAATGACTTAGATGCCGTTGTCACACGTATAAGACCTAGCATGACCTTTTATGGCTGCGCCTTGGCTCGCCAATTTGAAAGCATGGGCATTTATACCGTCAATTCATCATCCGCTATTAGCCAATCAAGAGATAAGTTATTTTCGCTTCAACTGATGTTAAAAAGTGGCATTGGTATCCCCACAACAGGTTTTGCACACTCGCCAATGGATACCAGCGACTTGATAGAAATGGTTGGCGGAGCGCCATTGATTGTAAAACTATTAGAAGGCACTCAAGGCCGAGGTGTTGTATTAGCTGAAACTAAAAAAGCCGCCGAAAGTGTTATCAATGCCTTCAAAGCACTGCATGCAAACTTGCTAGTTCAAGAGTTTATTAAAGAAGCAGACGGGAAAGATTTACGCTGTTTTGTCATTGATGGCAAAGTAGTTGCCTCAATTCAACGAACGGCTGCTCCTGGTGAATTTAGAGCCAACATTCATCAAGGTGGTAGCGCTTCTGTGGTTAAAATAACACCCGAAGAACGTCGTTTAGCAACGCTTTCGGCAAAAGTATTAGGGCTTAAAGTTGCTGGCGTTGATATTATACGTTCGAGTAAAGGTCCACTGCTTTTAGAAGTTAATTCATCTCCGGGTTTAGAAGGTATTGAGTCTGCCACCGGTAAAGATATAGCCGGGCATATTATTGCGTCTATTGAAAAGAGGCTTAAGTGGGAAAGACCCGTTAGTTCTAGCGTTTTGGAAACACTTTAGCCACCTACGCGCTATTAACTAAAAAGGGCAAAATTTAGCCATTGCATGCGCTCCCCCTGTTTAACGGTATGCAGAGACTATTTTTATAAACACTCAGCGGTTTTAGCCCCTTACCCCCTCTCTTATAAGACGCCATGAATGGTTTGCTGGTTCAGTTAAGGCCAGCAAACTATCCGCTAAACGCTTGGCCGATACTCACTACCGTATACCTTTAAAAACCGCTTATTAAAACCATTTTAATTTTTTAAACAACCAGACCTGAGCTAAGATAATTAGCGCCAATATGCCCATAAAGATCCAAAAAGCAGCTTCATTATTTGCCCCTGGTATACCGCCAACATTAATCCCTAACAGCCCGGTCAAGAAACCTAGGGGCAAAAATATAGCCGCAACAACCGAGAGCATATACATATTTTTATTCAGCCGATCAGAAAGACCGGTGACCAGCTCATCTTTAACAATTTGAGCCCTCTCACGAATCGTATCCAAATCTTCAACATACCTTATTACGCGGTCTAATGACTCTTGCAAGCGGCGTTTATGCATTTGCTCCAACCACGACTGATCAGAGACACGAAGGCTTGAAATCACGTCTCTTTGAGGGGCAATATAACGTTTAAACATAATGGCGTCTTTACGAATAGAGGTGATTTCCTGTCGCTCATTTGTGTCAGGGTTTTCCATAACACTTTCTTCAACCTCGTCTAACTTCTCATCTATTTCAGAAAAAATAGGTTCCATTCGCTCAAATAAACCGGCGATTAGCATGGTCACAAAATCGCCACTATTTTTTGGCCCTTTCCCCGCTTTCAGTTTCCCTTGAATATCGATGGCAGCTCTTAGTTTTCGACGCCGTAGGCTGATAATATTATCTTTATCAACCCATAAACGTATCGACACCATATCATTCGGCTCAGCGCCAGGGTTTAAATTTACCCCGCGTAAAATAAGCAACGCGCCATAGTCAAATTCAAGAATTCTAGGTCTTGTTTCATCTGCACATAAGGCATCAACAACTAAGTGATCTAAATGCGGAAACTCTTTTTCAAGCAAACGGCGGCTTTCTGGGTGCTCTGCTTCTAAATGAATCCAAACCTTGGATTCACTACTAATGGTTTGTTGTATCTGTGACTCTTCGAGTAAGGTACTCGAGCCGTCGCCATTCAACTTACAAGCGTAAAGAATATGACTATTTTCCATCAAACACTCCCTCTAATCCAGGTGCTGTACGAATGTGTAAGTCTCTTTGTGGGAAAGAAATTTCCACCCCTGCCTCTTTAAAAACTTCCCAAATATCAAAGCGCACTTGGCTTGAAATTGGAAAAATTTCTTGGATATTACTAATAAAGAAACGTATTTCAAATATCAATGCGCTATCTGCAAAGTCCTTAAAAAGAACTGTTGGTTTTGGGGTTTTTAAGACGTCTTTATTTTCCGTAATCATGTCCATTAGAAGATCTCGAACTTGTTGTGGGTCCGAGGAGTATGACACGCCAACATTCACAATCACACGACCTACTCTATCTGCATGCGTCCAATTTTTAACAGACGATGAAATGAGCTCAGCATTTGGCACAATAATCGATGTTCGGTCAAAGGTTTCAACAACTGTGGCACGCACGCTAATTTTCTTTACAATCCCTTCACCTGAATTGGTAATCAGCCAATCCCCTACTTTTATGGGCCGTTCAAACAGCAAAATAAGGCCTGAAACAAAGTTACTCACGATACTTTGCAAACCAAAACCAATGCCAACAGACAGCGCACCGGCTATCAACGCCAAATTCGTTAGATCAAATCCAACCGCTGATATACTCGCCATTAGCGCAATAATCAGCCCAACATAACCTAACACCTGTGTTATTGACTGACGAACACTCGTATCCATGTTCGTTTTAGGCAAAATCTTTTGATCCAAAATACGCTGAATAACACGTGTGATGAACAGCAAGGTTAGAAAGACAAGTAAACCAACCCCAATATTTGAAATTGAGATGGTCATATTGCCAACTTTAAAGCCAAAAAATGCCTGCTTTATCGTCTCTTGAATATATTGCCATTCGGTGCCAAAAATACCGGCAACAAAAGGTAAACAGATAAAGAACAAAATAAGATCCAATGAGAGGCATAACCAGAAGTAAATAACCTGCTCTGAGTCTTCCCCTATGTTGTCTTGAGAAAAGCGTTTATCTAAGCGATAAAAGTATGGACGAATAACCGCTCTTATAACGAGAATAGACGCTAATAATGAAAAAATAAGAACAAAACCTTCGAAGATATAACGGCTAAGAGCTGCATAGCCAAATACATTAAATATAATGATGGAGAGGCTAATCATTAGAAAAACAACAAATATCTTGCGTGGGAAAAAGTAGTCTTTAGTCTCTTTTGGCCCTATCAATACAAACAAAGAAAACAGGCCTAATATAAACGCAAAAGTTAAGCTCACAATATAACTTTGGACAACTGCCAGCTCTATGGGCACCCCGATAATTTTTCCACTTTCAAGAAGCAATGTATCGACAGCAAACAGCAGTGCCACCACACAGATTAAATAACGCAAATGTGAACGAATAAGAGCCGCTTTCAAAAACCGCCCTGTCATCAAATACACAGCGAACAAAAACCCCGTAAGCATTAATACCTTTTGTATTAATAAGTGATTAGCCTCGGTAACAATGCCTTGGCTAATAAATAGTTGATAAATGAAAAGCAGCCCTAGCCCTATCGCTAAAAATGGCAAAACTAACGACGCTGAAACCAATCGAAACACATGTTCCCGCCCAGCATTTTGTAATTTTATAGTTAACCTTTTTTTTGATACTAACGTGGCGAAAAGGAAAACGACCAAAAGAATACAGCCCGATATGACACTCAACGACCGCAGAGTTTTATCGTAAAAAATACCTTTGTAATTTGAAAATTGAGCATAAAAAGGCTCTTCTGCTGTTTTCCATAAAGTAGTATTAAATACTGCCATTTGCCGCTCAAAAAGCCCATCTAAAAATAATGTGCGTCTTAACGAAGTGATTTTTTCTAACAACCGCGATGATTTAGACGTCAGCGCTTCGGCTTGTGTCAGCAAACCTTCAATAATTAACGATTCATTCGTTAACTCAGCGCGCAACTTTTGAATATTATCGGGCTCTGGTGGCGCATCTTCATCGGGGGCAGCGCCAAGGTCGGCCAAATCTGCCTGCACGCTATTATTAACCGGTTTAATAACGTCAACCTTATATTGTAATTCTGTTCGCGCTGAGCGAAGCGTTTGACGCAATTCCAACAGACGGGCTTTATCTATCGTATTGTCAGCTAGCTGTTGAGAAATAAGTTCTATCGTCTCTTGTTTTTCTTTAAGCCATAACTTAGTCGCTTCTTGGTTTATCAGTTCCTGCGCAGCAACAGCCGAGCTGTGAACACTAAAAACAACCAAACAAAGATAACTAAAACACCGCAATAACTTCATATTTTATTCCCCACACTATAAACACCCTAGACGCTTCGCATCATATATCGACTGTACAATGCTCACCTAGCATGTGAACATATGTTAAAACTAACCCTTCATTTACCCCATTACTATAACCGCTTATCTACTAAGCCACTGATAGCTATTAGGTTTATTGTTCACGAACGTATAGTAAATCCACCCCCGTATCTACACCCGATTCTGCTTTTAATGACCACAGCTTACTCAATTCGTACCTCAGATTAACCGTACTCACCGAATCAAAAATCCCAATGCCGTAACTTAAATATAAATTTGGCAGCAAATACTTACCAACATGCAAAGCCGTATCATCCCCACCATTACCATCAAATGTAACAGCATCCAACCCAAACGCATTGGCTATTTGTTCACCAATCATATTACCGCCTTTAAGGCCTAAACCACTGGCAGCAGAAGCTAACAAAGCAGCATCCGATGCACTCGCGTTCGACAAAGAGCGACCCAATAACAAATGAGCCAGCACCTCGTCATCACTCATCGACGGTATAGAAAATAACGAGGTTTGAAGGTTATCGACCGGGCCTAACAAGTGCAGGCCCGCTGTAAATTTTTTCTCTTTTCTTACCGCCTTTATATCCAAATTTGGGTTATCCAGCGCGCCTCCGGAGTATTGTATTTTGCCATTATCAACCGCTAGTTGTTGGCCATATGCCCTATAGGTACCTTTATTAATAACGATATCGCCAGTTCCAAGAAGCAGTTTATCTGTCTCACCGCTAACTAATAATCCGCCAGTTAGTGCTCCCTCAAAACCCAGCCCTTTAACCTGTACGTTATCACCCAAATTAACGTTTAATTTGACCCGGGTTGAAATAGGTTTTGTTTCTTTTGCTAACGTCTTATCAATAACAACCACATCTTTACTAGCAGACACAGGAATATTAAACTCTATCGGTGCTAAGTCTGCGGTCGGTATATTAATGCTTCCTTCGAGGTATGCTGAGTCAGCCGTCATATTAAATAATAAATTCGGCGATGCGATTACATACGCTTCGGGTAAATTCAAAACCTCAACATTCTCGCCTACCAGTGTAGACGAGGCATGCCAGCCTTTATCAGCAAAAACAACTTGACCATCACCATAAAAATCACCTTCACCAGAGGTCGCCTTATATTTTAAGTGAATACCTGTATCCACCCCGCCTTCTAAACTCGCATTAATTGCTGATAACACTGTTCCAGAACTGGTCAACTCTACTCCCGCGTTAGCAAGCAATACATTTCCTGTAACAGCAGGGTTCGCCACCGTACCAGTTAATTTGATATCAACATTCAACTGGCCTTGTAAGTGTTCATACTCAGAGTACAACGTATCAAAAACCGATAAATCTTTTACCGACAAGCTGAAATAGCCTGACAACCCTGCTTGCTGTGGCGTATCAATAACCGTTTTCAGGGAGCGCACACTAACTTGGCCTGTTAACGCTGAAACACCGGTTAAATCAGGCTCAATCAACACATTCGCAACCACCCCTTTCTCGGCAAGCTGAAAATCGATATTGGCATTGCGTAAGGCGATCTCTGTATTTTCAAGCGTTAAATCTTTTTCTAGCAAAACCCGACCATCAGTCAAACTGAAAACACCTTGGCCACTTATTGGATATTGATTTCTGCCAGCCAGTTCAAACCGACCTTTTAAATTCCCTTCTAATGGGTCCAGTGAATTGGAAAAGCTCTGTAAAAGCGTTAGCGGAATGGTAGCCAACTCACCTTGAATATTCCAATCGCCATGGGCCGAATTATTTGCCTGTATACAGACTGAGCCAGTGGCTGATTGTAGACAGTGCTTATCAATTGAACCATGCGTACTGGCGATACGTATTGCACCTTGCTCGCTAAGGCGCCACTGCCCTGCTAGAACATGTTCTAGCGTCAGTTGTGAAAACTCACCCTGCCAATTTGTCTCAGACAAGCCACCGGCCAGTTGAGCCGATACCTTTAACTCCCTGTTAGCCACATCAACAGAAACTTGATGCTTATCTGTCGTACCGTTAAGATCCACCGTGACATCAAGTGGCGCTGAATTTTCAACACTTAAGCCGACAAGCGAGCCTTTACCACTCATAACGCCCTGTTGACTCATATCTAGGCTAAGCTTACTTTTCCATTGATTAATGCTCACAACGTTAGAATAGGCTAGTTTGTTTCCATCAATATCGGCAAATATTTGCGCTGCAGCAAGGTTCCCACTGACTGTTCCTAACGCCGTTAATGCTCCCGTTAGCTCGGGATGAAAATCTGCTAAATTAGACGAATTAACAACCCAATTTAGCGTTTTCCCTTCATTTATTTGCCCCGACGCTGTGATAACTGATTGGCCGGACTGTAGTTGGAATTTCTTGACCGTCAGCTGCTGTGCAAGGTATGAAAAATCGCTGCTAAAATGCACCGGTCGTTGCCTTAAGGTACCGCTAATATCCAGCCCCTTTATTGATACACCCACGGCCTTAGTATTAAGGTTTTCGGCCACCAGTTGCCAACCACCAGATAATTGCCCCGGCCATTGTGACGAAATAAATGCGGGGTTAACTTTATTGAGCCTCCCTGAGCCTTTAAGCGCGAACATATCTTGCCATTGCGCTTCGCCAATAAAGCTCATTTGGCCGGACTCAACAGCCAGCTTCATATTTAAATCTTTCGCACCTTGCTGGCTAATTTTTGCCTGTGCTTGTACTGACACGGGTAGCGAATTGATTGATAAATCGCCGTCGATTTTAGCCGTAGCATCGGCAACCGTACCGGCAAACGATACCTGCCCTTCTTTAATTAATAAGGCCGTCTCACTGAAAACGGTTGGCAAGGCAATGTTTTTTATTGTTGCATTGGCCTGAAGACTAGGTATTGCGTTCTGCCAATCTAACCAGCCCACTAAAGAAGCCTGGCCGTCTAAACCGTTCAGTTGTAACTGTGTGATGTTTAGCTTATTCGAGCTGCCCTCCATCACCCCTTTAAAATTGAAGGCCTGTTGCTGCGCTTCCAGCACCCCATTTATTGCAAGCCTATACTCGTCCAGCCCGCCTTGAATAGTCAATTCGCCGCTTCGACTTGCTATACCGCTAGCTCCGTTAGACATCGGCCAAGCGAACTGTTGCCACTGCCCAGTTAGCTCAAGTATTGGTAACGTCATCACGTTATTAACAGCGCCGTACAGGGACAACCTTAGTCCGTTTTCATTGGCTAAAATGCTGTTCAGCGTCCAGCTATCAAGGTCTTTACTAAGCAGCTGAGCGCTCCACGCCAACACGGGCCAGCCTTTTTGTTGATAGCCTGCATCAAACTTAATATCCGCTTGATTTATATCGCCTTGGGCTGTTACTTGAATGCTATTTAAATGCCCTGTTTGGCCGTCTACATAATCAGCCAGATTAAGCTGTGCAATGCGCGCATTCATTTGCCAACTCAGTTTACCGAGTAAATTTTTTATCGTCAGGACGCTGGTCGACTGCATCGGTTTAATAACCTTCAGCTCAACTCGTAATTCGCTTGCATTACCTTTAATATCGCCTTTCCCAGCCAGCCCTTTCAACGTCGGATCCTTTGCAAACCACTCATACGCTAAAGTTGTAGGGTAATCACCGCTTAACTGTATCGATCCCTTCAGTTTTAAACCTGCTTTACCTGTACTGTCGAGGGATAAAGCATCAATCGTTAGGATGTCTCCCCAAAGACTCAATGCCGCCTGAAGGTTTCTGATCGGCTGCGTCACAGCCTGCCCTTGCTGCACTGTTAGCGTATTAACACGAACCTTCTTCAGCGATAATACTAACGGCGATGAAATAGCAGGCAAACTGATAGGCGTTGAGGTCTGTGCCCCATTTCCCTGCTGTGTCATCAACACATCATCAATCAGCAACTCGTTAATTGTTAACCGCCCTCTTATTAACTGAGCGGCCTGCCAACTTAACGTTAAATTATTAATAGACACTCGGTTATGCTCGTCAACTTGATAGTTTATTTGTTCAAATACAGCGCCATCAAGCAAGCGGCCAGACACTTTTTTTACCGTTAATTCGGGTACCAATTTTTGACTGAGCGATAGCACCGCCGAAAGACCAGATTCGGTCAACGCAAGCCAAGCCAACAGCACACTTATCAAAAGAAACGTGGCTAACAATACACGTAGACCAGCGCGATACATCATAAGTCAGGCCCAATGACCACATGGAAGCCGATTGAATCAGCTGAATCTGATAACCCTTTAGCTATATCAAATCGAATAAGGCCAATGGGCGATTTCCAGCGAATACCAAGGCCTGCACTGTATTCTAGGGGATCATGCAAACTGTTAACGGCATTACCAAAATCGCTGAACACGGCAACTCCCCAGTTGCCCACCAGCATGCGTTCGTATTCCACACTTCCAACCAATAAATAACGTCCACCAGTGACCTCACCATCGTCACCTTCAGACCCTAGTGATTCAAAATCAAAACCACGGATACTGCTGTCGCCACCGGCAAAAAACCGCAATGAGCTAGGCAGTTTTGTAAAATCGCTCACGTCTGTCGCCCCTAAAGCACCACGGGTAATAAACCGACCTTTTTCGCCAATCGATTGAATATATTTCCCTCTTAAAACCATTTGCGCAAACGTCGTATCCGATAATACCGCTTCACTGGCACCCGACAATGACAAGGATAACCGACCACCTTGTCGGGTATAGATACTGTTATCTGCCCATGTTTTTGACCAAGCAATACTAGGAATCACCAAGGTCGAGGTATTATCATCTTCTGACACGTCAAAATTTTCATTTAGAAATTTTATTGAGCCGGTTTCATTCCAGCCCCATCGATCAGTTTTATAATAACTGCCGACTGCAAATGAACGACTTTCGCTGCTATCTGTATCTTTGTTTTTAAATTCGGCATTAAAACCAACATCAGAAATCTTAGGGCTCCAAAAGGGCATCTGGTAGTCCGCCGACAAGCTATTACCAATTTGTGAAAATTTAGTGCCCGCACTAAAGCGATGCCCGCGATTATTAACATATCTATTTTCCCAGCCGAGTGAAGCCCTCGCACCACTATCGGTTCCAAACCCCAACCCCGCAGAATAGCGATACTGCGTTTCCGGTTCCAAGGAAATAGCTAAGGGGACTACGCCATTTTGACGTTCATCAATCAGCGTCGTCACTGACACGGAATTAAAATAACCACTATTATTTAGATTACTTCTCAGCGCCAAGACCTTAGAGGCTAAATAAGGCGCGCCTTGCTTGATCGGCGATAGTTTTAACAATAGTTCATTGTTAATAACCGTTTTAGGAAAGACAGTCTTCGAAAAGACATACCGCACACCGGATTGATACACTAAATAAATAGTCGCTTTGTTGTTAGCTAAACTCACTTCAACCCGATGCTCAGTCAGCTCACCATCAAAATAACCTCGTTCAGCAGCTAATCGTCGTAGGTTTTTCTTGGCTGATTCATACTGTTCATGATTAAGCACCTCCCCTTCCTTTAATGGAAAATTTTCTAATAACCGCTGAAAACTCTCATCGTGCAAGCCTTCACCTTCGATTGTCACGTTGACCGCTTGAATAGTGACAGGCTCAGCTAAATTTAACTGATAACTCGCCAACCAGATATTGTCTTTTTTTTCTAATTTGCTAGTAACTTTGGCCTTGTAATAACCATACACGGGCAGCATTTCGGAAAGCTCATCTACTGCTTGTTCATGTAAGCGATGAATACGTTTAGACGATAACAATTGATTTTTTTGATGTTTAACAATACTCAGACCACTTAACAAGGTGTCCTTTTTGCCTTCAGGCGCGCCATCTAATTGCACCGAAATGATCAGATCTTCCGCCTGCACAAGGCCCGCCATAAAAAATAATGACAACAATACAGCGAATAGGCTCCCCCTTAATAACACTGTAAACAAAGCATAACCTCTAAATAATTTTTAAATTTGCACCATCACCTTATAACCACGCCACTAAACCTTGCGAAAGAGTAAAAGTAACGTCAATACCGCATTAAAGCAGAAATAAGGTTCCCAAACCTAAAAATGCAACAAAGCCCACCACATCAGTTACTGTTGTCAAGATAACTGAACCCGATAAGGCTGGGTCAATAGTCAATCGGTCAAGAATAATTGGAATCACCACGCCTGAAAAAGCTGCCGCAATAATGTTTAATACAATCGCTGCTGCTATGACTAAACCAATGTTGATACTAGCAAACCAGAAAGAGGCAATAACGCCAATTACAATAGCCCATAACACACCGTTAAGCGCACCGACACTGACCTCTTTGATTAACAAGGGTGGGATATTACCTTTTGCAATTTGCCCCAATGCAAGTCCCCTAATAATTAAGGTTAATGTTTGACTGCCGGCAATCCCGCCCATAGAGGCGACAATAGGCATTAAAACAGCTAGCGCAACAACTTGTTGCAATGTCGCTTCAAAAAGGCCAATCGCCCAAGATGCGAAAAATGCGGTTAACAAATTAATGCCCAGCCAAGTTGCCCTTCGTTTAGAACTGCGTAATACAGGCGCAAAAAGGTCTTCATCTTCATTTAAACCCGCTGTTGCCATTAATTGGCTTTCATAATTTTCACGCGTTATTTCAAGGGCTTGGCGCAAAGTAATACGCCCAGATAGTTTGTTATTCGCATCAACCACAGGCAGCGCCATCAAACCCGAATGTTCAACTTTATCGGAGGCTGTAGAACGACTCATTTCAGCAGGCACTGTCATTGGCTCGTCAATACTTAATGCCTGCAATGATTGCTCTGGCGGAGCAGAAAATAATGTTTGAATTAATACGGTCCCTGCAAAATCACCATTTCTTTTAATTAAATAAAGGCAATCTGCACACTCAAAAGACGATTTTTTAAGCCCCCGTAAGGCATCACGAACACGTGCTGTTCTGGGCAAAATATATAGCCCGTGATCGACATAACGCCCAATTTGATCAGTTTCATATTGAACCGATTGCTGATAATGTTCACGTTGCATTTCAGCCATATTTTGCAAGGCTTCGTCAACCACTGACTCAGGCAACGTATCGGCTAATTGAACAAGGTCTTCAGCATGAACATTATTCAATAGAGCGTGTAATTTCTCCTCATCAATACTGTCAAAAATTGCCTGGCGTGATTCCGAGCGCATTGTGACCAACACATTAATACGCTCTTCATCTGGCACTTGTTCCCATCGCTCTAAGCGCTCCGCCACAGGTAATGACTCGAGTAATAAAGCCAGCTCAGTGCCTTCGAGTTGATCAACAGCATCTTCAAAGACAACCCTTTGTTCATCATGATGAGCATCATTGAGCCGTTCGACTAACTGGCTTACTTCATCGGTCATTCTATTCCCCTTTCTTAATGTTTAAATACATTGTTTATGTGTAAAAATCAGCCAAACCCTTCTTATGAAATACACTCTCCACCTCTACCAGCCAGCGGATCTTTTAATCAACTGTTAGCCCTTTCGTTTCTTTTAACATAAGACATAGTAACGGTTTATGACAGTCTGATTTAGCGCTTTCTATATTATTAAATAAGGACTCAAAGCAATTCGTGTTATTGTCTATTTTATCGTTAATAGCACACGTCGAATGACGTGCTTAGGAGCAAATAATGTTCAGTACGTTTTTCAAAAAATTATATTGAATTATCGCGTTCGATAACCGACTACTTTATTTCTCACAAACTAAAAATTTCTTTAATTATTGACGCAGCGATTGTTTTCATTATTCGTGAAATTTTAATTGCCTTATTCAAGCATAAAATTGATCCCAGTATGCTTTATGCCCTTTCTGCTTTTTTGTTTGTACTAGGCGCACTACGAACCGCCGCCATTATTTTATACCAACGAGAAAAAGTAATTGCCGATGAAAACCATGACTAAAAGCGCAGATATCATAAAGCCCAATCAGTCAGCTTCAAACATTAGTTTTTGCGGCTAAGCCCAGTTGATAAAGCTCTCTAAGTAGCGTTATTCACTACGAATTAACGTCCAGCCTCATTTTCCTCTGTTACCACGCGTATAGGGAACGGCTCGGTAACACTACCCGCATAGATGGATTGGTGTGGAAAGGGTATTTCTATCCCTTCGGCATCAAAGGCTTCTTTAATTTCTTCATAAATAGCATTTTTTAGTTCGCTAAAATTTTCTCGCTTTACCCAAACCGAAAACTGCATATCCAACGAGGAATCGCCAAACCCTTTAAAAATAAAAGTCGGTTTAGGCTCATCCAAACAGATCGGATTAGCATCGGCGACCCGCTCCATCACTTTGCGCACATGCTTAATGCTTTCTTTATAGGCAACACCTATCGCCAAATCAATTCGCCTAATTGGAAAACGCGTCAATGTGGTGACTTCTGACTTGATCAATGTTTCATTGGGGATTCGTACAAATAAATTATCAAAGGTTCTTAGTTTGACCGATAATAAATCAATAGAAATAACCTCGCCAATGGTTGAACCTACACGAATCATGTCACCAATCGAAAAGGGCCGTTCAGACACTAAAAACAACCCACTAATAATGTTTGAGGCGGAGGTTTGCGAGGCGAAACCAATCGCAACCGATATAATTCCAGCTGCGCCTATCAACACACCTAAATCAAACCCGAGTGCTTTTAAACCCATAAAAAAGAACATCAGCAGCACAAGGTAACTGGCCACTCTTGCGACCAATAACTGTTTATGCGCATCCAGCTTATGCGTTGACCAGCGGGTCACCACATTATTAGCTGCTCGAGATAAAATAATACCGACTATAAAAAAAATCAGCGCACGTACAACGGCCATTGTTAACTCGGTATTTATGTTGGCGAATACATTATCCATCTGTTATGTCCTGGGGTATTATTGGCTAACCAAACAAAGCTGATAAGGCCTTTGTTATTTTATGTTGCCCCAGGTCGTCTCTTGCTGCACTCACTAGGGTAAGGTTTTGATGGGCTAAACCTGTACTCATTACTTTATCTATGGTCAGGGTCGCCTGTTCATCTTGTTCACGAACCATAGTAATACGGCGTGTCCAAAAGTGACCAACTTCATCTACATAAAGCGCAAGATGTGGTGCTGGCACACTTACTTTATCTAAATTTAGTTGTTCATTGGATTCATTTTTAATTCTAATCTCAATCGTCACTCGCATTCCGTGGTTGGTTGAAGGTTGTATATCTAATTGCTCGCTCATACGCAAAGCATAACTCATCACACCTTCTCGTGAATTTAAGCCAAACCATGTATCTGAAATACGCTCTGTTGAGACATCTAACAATGGTTTTTCCCCGCCCCTTATACTCAGTTGCAACCACAATGGAACAGCAACATAGAGCGATATTTGTTCTTTTGGCAACAAGACAACAGTCGTGGTCGCACGACAGACAATAGCCCTGTCAGACATAACAGGAGTCAAGGAAAGCTTTTGCGGCATATTGTTTGACACAATACGTTGCTTGTTCGCCAAGCTCCAGCCCTCCTCACCCGTACCCATCAGTTGTATACACGGGTTGTGCACTGTGTCGCTTGTTTTCAACTCATACTGCATAAGCCAATCTTTCTCGCCAGACGCAATATCCAGCAAAAGGTCCCCACAGTTAAATTGCAACCTTGTGTTGGGTGTCAAATCAAACACCCCCCAGCACCTAGATTCTTGTTTTAAATCTTGTTGACCCATATAAACCCCGATCGTTGACAACTTGCTTATACCAATGAATGCCAGAGGGCGGGCTAAGCCACTGATTCATTAAATTTTTAACAACTTTACTGTCATGATGATACCCCATTAAGTAAACACAAAGGGCTTTATAACGGCCTAAAAAAACAACGGCTAGACGTCTACTGGTTTTACGAATAGCGATGAAAAATTTGATACCAAGCAAGGCTTAATAATGATGTAGCCACGGCTGCAAAATGCAATTTATCCTACTGACCACTTAAGATAAGTAGACCTTTTATTCGTCCAAAATAAGATATTTGTTTAGCCTTGCGAGCGAACGACTTGATCACACATGGTTTTTATCAACTTCATTACACTGAGTAGACGCGTTAACCCTTCTCCAAACCTTGGTTATAATGCATCAAGATTTTTCTAACTTGCTCAATACGCGTTATAAAACTTTGTTTATTCGCTCGTTCATGAATAGTATGGTCCCCATCTCCAAAGGGGCCAAACCCATCCAAGGTAATACAACCCTTCGCAGCAAAAATATTTGCGTCACTAACACCACCCCGTTGTTCTGTTAACAATCGATCACCGGTGATGGATTCTAATTGTCTTAAAAACCGCTGCTGTTTTTCATTAGGCTCCATGACATCTCGCTGAATATCCCCAGATAAGCTGGCATCAGTTCCCTCAACTTCATGCGTGTGGGTAATCACGTGTATTGCCTCAAGCACTCGATCTCTTTCTTTCATATTGGTATAACGCATTTCAACAATTAAACGAGCATGCGGAGAAATAGTATTGGCACCAATACCGCCCTCCAACTTACCAACATTCACTGTGGTCCCTCTTTCCAAGTCGGTCAATTCAGTTAATTGAATACATTTATGCGCCGCCTCTAAATTAGCATTAACTCCTTCGGAATAATGGTTTCCAGCATGTGCGGCCTTACCTTTAATATCAATAAAGAATGTGCCCACGCCTTTTCGCCCAGTCACCAATTCATTATTCTTTCCTGCAGCCTCAAACACCAACACATAATCATATTGTTCGGCTAATTGTTGGCTAATCAGTTTGGAATCATCACTGCCGGTTTCCTCGTCACTGACCAATAACATATCTATATTGCCAATTTGACCACAGGCAGCTTTAACAGCTCTCAAGGCACAAAGAGCAACATAGTTACCGCCTTTAATATCGCAAGCACCCGGACCATATATCCACTGCTCATCTTCACTAAAGGTTTCAAAACTCAAAGGCGGGAAAACGGTATCTAAATGGCCCAACAGCAGTAATTTTTTACCTGTTGATTGAGTTGAGGTAAACAATAAATGATTACCTATCATTTCTCGCTGGTAAACATAGGTCACGAAACCAATCTCTTCCATCCATAGTTGAAACAAGGCACCACTCTTATCGACACCCTGCTTATTCTTCGTATAAGAATTAATATTAATTAATTCTGCTAATTCAGAAAAATCCATTTCACCCTTCACCATGCTTTATTAACAGTCAAAAAAAGGCCTAACCAAATTCAGGGTAAATCCAAACAACATAGCCATAACCCTGTTCACCTAGTCTCAAGATATAAACACTATTATTCACCCCATACTTAGAAATATATCGCAGTTTTGAACAACAAATAAAAAAACCAGCATTTATTTTTTGCACCGCACCATATAAAAGCAAAAAGCGCTGATATGGTGCGGCTATTTGCACCTAAAACAGCTTTAAGCAAGCTCTAAACAAAGACTTACAGGCTTGGTACTAATATTGCTGTAATCTTATAGAGCGCTTCATCTGAGGATAAAAAAACATGTCTACCTATGAAATTGGGTTATGGATCTATCAAAATGGTGGTGGTGATGTTATTCAAAATTCGATCATTGCCCAATTACAAGAACGCGACATTTCTGCAATTACCGAGCTAAATTTAAGAAATGCAACAGCCACAAATGGCGCTATTTATTGTGATGGTATTAGAATGGAAGAGTTAGATTTGTTCTTTAGCTACAACGCTGGCCAACAAACACAGTACCAACTATATCTTTATGAGGCGCTGGATCAATATATACCGATCATTAATAACTATACGGCCTTTAGCCTAACCGAAGATAAATTCAAAACAGCTCATTTATTACAACGTAATGGCATCATCACGCCAGAATATGAGTTATGCCATCGTAATGATGTTCATACACTACGCAGAATCTTAAAAGAATGGGGTGGCAAGATTATATACAAACCTACTGAGGGCTGGGGAGGCATGGGGCTTGTTAAAATTGAAAACGACGCGGCCCTTGATATGCTGATACCCTTTATAAAACATACCGATCTTCGGCATTTTTACGTTGAACGCTTTATTGATTACGATAACACTGACTTCAGGGTTGATATTGTCGACGGTGAATACATCAGTTGCTATGGCCGTCAAGCCCCTGCTGGCGACTGGAAAACCAATATTACCAGTGGCGGCAAATTGTTACTACGTGAACCAACTGATGAGCTGGTCGCTTTAGCTAAAAAGGCCGCCAAATTAACCGGCCTGGATATTGCTGGCGTCGATATGATTTATGATCAAGAACGTGAACAATATGTGGTTTTAGAAGTCAACGGCATCCCTGCTTTTGCCACACCAGAACAAGAACAACTAGGCTTAGATTTTAATACTAAAAAAATTAACGCCATCGTCAACTTAATTGAAAAAAAACTACACGAGAAAAATAAATGAATAGCAGTCAAAAACGCCCAACATTAGGTTTACTGTACATGGACTTTGTACTGCAATTTTTTCACCCATCTAACTTTAAAGGTTGGCCGGATAAAATTGAAACCGTCACTTATCATTGGAAAAATGACCAGCAACGCCTTATTAACGACATTAAAAACAAAAAAATTGATGTTTTAATTGGTAATATTCCGGCAACAGCATATGAAACGTTTCGTGAAATCTCCAAAGCATTGCCTAACGTCCGCTTTGTCCCCTCACTAGACACACAGTTTTCTAATAAATCCAAAGAAAACGTTACACGCTTTTGTAAAAAATATGACATTCCTATTCCGCCAACACATATTTTTTACGACCGTAAAAAAGGCTACCAGTTTCTTGAAAAAACTCGTTACCCAAAAATCATTAAAAAATCCTATGGGCCGTCAAATTATGGTGGCTATTTTGTTCATAAGGTCGATACTTTTGATGAAGCCAAACAACTACTAGAAAGCAAAAAATACAACCCCATTTACGTTCAAGATTTTATTCCCATGTCAGCTGATATTCGCGTCATGTTAATCGGTCACGAACCGGTGTGTGCCTTTTGGCGCCGTCCACCAGAAGGTGAGTGGTTAACCAATACCAGCCAGGGTGGCAGCATTGATTACCAAAACGTGCCAAAGGAAGTGCTTGATTTAGCTGTACGCGTTTCTAAAGCCGCAAAAGCAGAATACTGGGCCTGTGACATCGCTGTTGGAAAAGATGGCAAGTACCGCATATTAGAGTGCGCAACGGCCTTTGCGGCCTTCCCTTATATAAGGGACTGGATAGGCCAATATTTGATGTGGTTATTTGGTAACGGTCAATTTAAAAAGCCCCATTTCCCCATTAATAACTGGGAAGAGCTTGGTAAGATATCGCCCTACTTATTAAGAACCATGCGCCAAATCACCTTTGGTCAATATACCCCTAGCTCAGATGCCGACTGCTTTACACCACTTGCCAAAACAAGCACTAACGAGCTCTTAGTAAAAGACCTTAGTCAAGAAGAGTGGCCCAGTGATATTTGGAATTTTCAAGATAATTTAGGTTGTCAAAAACAATCCGATTTAAAACCGGCTCCAGCCACATCAAAAAATTCTGCTAAAACAGCTGAGTCCATTAGCTCAAATGCCGACAATGCGTTTGTCATACCACCCACCGATGAGACATACCGTTATTCACTGAGCCGAACATGGGATATTAAAAAACCGAGCTTATTTTTTATTGCTTTACACCCAACTTGCGAAGAAGACCATTATGATGATGCTTTAATAAAAAAATGTAGCGCTTATGCGAAACAACATGACTATGGCAGCATTATTATTGGCAGTCTTTTTGCGTACCGAGCGAAGAACATTTCAGGCCTAAAAAAGGCCTGCGACCCAATCGGCACATATAATGATGTCAGCTTATTAGAAAATCATCAACGCGCCGAAAAAACGATTGCGATATGGGGTAATGATGGCACATTCAAAGGAAGAGCCGATGAAGTTAAAGCATTACTACCGAATTTATTATGTTTTCAACTAACGGTAAAAAAACAACCACGTAGTATTAAAGGTTTGGCAAATGACATGACACCCGTTTTACTCTAAATAGAGGTAATAAACTTTGATACGCACACTCAACAATACCGATCGCAATAAAACCCACCGTTAACAAATTAGTATCACTGTTAACTTAATCAACATGTTAGCATCGCCTTAATAAGCGCCCTTGACCTAACGCATCCCTTTACTTAGAAAGAAACGACTGCAGTGAAAAAACAATATAAAACATACCAAGAAACAGAACAGTATTTACAACATGTTGTTTCTCAGCACCCCAATTTATTTAAACTTCAGAGTATCGGCACCACTCACGAACAACGTGAAATTATGCTAATCACCGCTTCTTTCGATGTAGAAAAGGCAGAGTCTAAACCCGCTCTTTTGTATACCGGCACCATTCATGCCAGAGAATGGATTGGTAACGAGCTGGCTGTTAAGTTTATTGAATATATCGTCGATAACCATGAGTACAACCCTGAGCTTATCAACATCTTAAGCCGTAACACGCTTTATATGGTGCCTTGTTTAAATCCGGATGGCTTCGAATACTCAATGAAGCATTTCTCATTTTGGCGAAAGAACCGTCGTCTCAATCACGATGGTACCTATGGTGTTGACCTTAATCGTAACTTTAGTGTCGGTTTCCCGGGCTCAAAAAACACTTCATCAAACGTCTATAGTGGCCCCCAATCCTTTAGTGAGCCAGAAACTCAGGCCATCAAACAATTTGTGGACAGTCATCAAAACATTACGATTGCTTTAGATTACCACTCTCAGGGAAATGTTTTTTTTCCTGCCCACAAGTTTAATCATGAAGCCGAACATGAAGGCACAGACCTGAATATGCTTTGCGCCAATATGGCCAGAAAAATCTACAAAGTAACAGGGCGTAAATACGGTATTCATCGTGGTAAACCGCCTACAAACTTGATCGGTGGAAGCGGACGAGAATACTATTATAGCCGAGGCATTCTTGCCACTGTTGTCGAAGTCGGTACCCGTAATATTCCAGACTATATGCAAAACATGACCCAGTCGATTAATGAAAATATACCAGCGGTACAATATGCATTAGGTGAGGCAATTAATTATTCCACACACGCTCCAAAACGCGTTACTGAACTTAATATCCTTAAGATTGAAAGTAAATCTGCCACGTTAACGTGGACGTATGAAGAAGATGAGGATATTTATTTTGAAATCTATCGCAATACAAAAAACAAACAAGCCTGCACCGAAAGTAATTTAGTTGGCATTACCCATGCACAAGAGTTTACAGATATAGAACTCGATAGTGGCACCATGTATTTTTACTATATTCGTGCGGTTCATCGCTTGAGTAATATTAAATCGCCTTTTGCTACAAAAATTAGATTAAAAACATTACTAGATCATAATGAATTTTCTAGGGTGCTATTCCCCGGTAAATCCAATGTCGGTTATGTTGGTCAATACACTGGCGAGCAAAATCGCCAACATTTTGGTCACAATTCACTCTTTATTGGCATCAACCAATCCAAAGGTATCTGTACCGGTGTTCTTGAGTTTAGCCTCGATAACATCCCTGAAAATGCTGTTATTAAGTTTGCCAGGGCTTCACTCTACCCAATGAATCGTGTCGCCGCAAAAATTGAGCAGTTTGGAGATTGGTCGATTTCATTTTTAGAGCAAGATAACGTAGCCGATATAACAAACTTTGAAGATATAGAGCAGGCCGAAAGCATTGAAACATTAGGCCAAACAGTTCCATCAGACGCCCTAACACAAGGTATCTGGAGTCATTGGACCTTTAGTGCTCATGAATGTCGAATTCTAGAATCAAACCTAGCAAAACGCTCGGTATTATTTCGCATAGATGGCCCCAAAACACTGCCTCTTGGGCGTGATTCACAAATGATGCAATTCGACATTGGCTATGGAAAATTTGGTGGCGGGATTCATTATCGCCCGCACCTTGAGGTCATTTATACCGTCCCTGAAACAGAAGTGGTCTTATCACCCACGCGCCTTTGTAGTCTGTCAAAAGAGGGTATTGTGGAAAACAAGCTCCTGTCTGGTTTTAGTGAAAATGATGGTAAAACATACGGCTATATTGAGTTTAATCTGTACAGTTTACCGAACCCAGAAGAAACGGTTATTACCGAAGCCTTTATTTGCTTACAAAATAAAAACACCCCCCCCAGTGATCGTGATATCTGCTTTAATCTTGAGTTTGTCGACATTAATGCCATCAGCTATTCTGATATCAGAAATCGAACTAATATCGAGTATGTCGGTTATGAAGCAACCACGCAAGACCTTGTTCGCAAGCAAAAGCAGTACTTCATTTTCGACAAATATAGTCAATTAACATTAGAAGAAAAACACGAATCTAATGAGGCAGCTGCTTTTGTAATACGGGCCACCTCTGAGTCAGAATCTTATGCAAAATTGATTGACTGGCATGAGGCTGGCCATAAAAATGAAGTGAAATTAGTCGTTAAATATATCAAGCGTCGCAAAAAACCAACGGCAGCGGTTACTGAATTAAAAGCAAGCAATGAAAATGGTCGAATGAAATTAACATGGGCGAACCCACCTACCAAAGCATTTGTTGGCACTTATGTCGTACGCAATAGGTTCCGCCCACCTCGTTCACCCTATGATGGTGTAAAGCTCTATGCTGGTTCGGATAATTACACATACGACAGCTTTGGCTCTAGCAAAATCTCAAAATATTATGCTGCCTTTAGTTATGATGATGTTCCGAACTACTCTGAGCCTCAAGTAATACATTATGAAGCTCATCAAAGCACTGCAGAAAAGCCATCTAACTAGTTTTATATGAATGAATAGCCGATAAACGCTTGGTTTATCGTTAATCTCGCCGGCAATTTGAAAAGCGTATAACGCTTTGTTTTTTGTCGCCTACTGAGCCAGTTGAAAGCTGGCCAGCGTGTCATAAAAGCCTAATAACTTACTTTCTCGTCAGCGCCAAGTTCTGACTGGTCCTAACAGTGGCTGCGGATATAACGCTAGTCACCTCACCCTCTCCTGAAATATTTAAACATGCTGTTTGATAAGCCTCATACAGCACACTGAGCATAACCATGTTAGATGCTTGTCGATACTTTTAAATAGTTGACAAATCAACTATTGATTTATAATATATATAAAAACTTACATTTGAACTATACAAAATGTCTACTAAAAAACGCTCTCTAGACCAACATCTCTTTGACCTTACTAATGTTATTCAGCCTTCACGGAGAGTTTGGATGCAAACTGTTAGCACTCTTCCTTTTGATCATGGTATTTCCACATCATTAGCCATTATCGTCTTACTAGCATCGCGTTTCGGGCCTCATGTTCAACAAAAAACGCTGGCTATTGAAGCTGGTATTGATGCAGCCGCGCTGGTTCGTATACTTGATCAAGGCGAAGAGACCGGGCTACTCGTTCGTTGTGATGTTCCCAATGATCGTAGAAGCAAAGCCATTAAGCTGCTACCGAAGGGAAAGCGCCACGCTAGCAAAATGGAAGCAACACTTAAGGACCTTCGTTTTAAGCTGATGGGTGATGTGCCAGAAGAAGATATTGAGACAACAACGCGCGTAATGCGTCTGTTGGAAGAGCGATGCCAAGCCTATTTACTAAATGGCAAAACTGATCAAAAATGATTTTTAAACCTGACCAGTGGCTATTCGCATTCAAGCTGTACCTAGCAGCGATGATGGCGTTTACAGTCTCCGCGCATATTGGCCTCCCCGAAACATATTGGACCATTGTTACCTGCTGCGTGGTTATGAACCCCATGAGCGGTGCCGTAAGATCTAAAGCCGTTTATCGATTTGCCGGTACATTTTGTGGCGGGCTTGTCTCGTTGATTTTAGTAAGTTTTTTTGCAAACACACCGATCTTAATGATTGCCTTTATAGGGCTAATTGGTGCAGTAGCATTTGGATGTTCTTTACTAGATCGAACACCGCGAAGCTACGGTTTTCAACTCTTTGGTCTGACCTTAATGATCGTCGCAATACCCTATATAGAACACCCAGCCACACTGTTTGACATAGCCATATTTCGTATCTGCGAAATTGGTCTGGGGATCATATGCTGCACCATGGTCGACAGCATTATTGCTCCACGTTCTTTAAAACCTGGTGTGCAGTTTAAATTGCAAGGTTGGCTGGCTGACATGGAGAAATGGATTGATGATGCCTTTGAAGGCCATATTACCGACGACGAAGCAGTACATGACCGCTTAAAAGCCCTCTCTGATATCAGCTCCTTATCTGCTCTGGCCGCTCAATTGCGTTATGACCCGCTTGTTACACGACGGGAAAGCCAACTTATATTTTCCATACAATTGCGTTTATTGCGCTTAGTGCCGTTGCTATCAGCCATCTCATCTCGCATTGCCGATGCCGAACCCGATATACGCAACAAGTTAACGGCCTCTTTAAAAACAGCGGCCGCCCATGCAAAAAATGGCGAGCCAGCGGACGAAGCCCTACTTACACAAATAACCCAAACGGCTCATAGTATGGATTCCATGTCTGATTGGCGCCATTTAGTTCAAGAAAACATGGCCGAATTGCTAAAAGCTATACTGCATAACTGGTCTGAAATACGCCAATGCCAACAGTCACTAGAACAAGATTCGCCGTTACCGCCTATTCTTGAAAAAGAAGTCAGCAATACACGTTCATTTAAGCTTTATCCGGATACCTATATTGCCAAAAAAATATTTATTGGCAGCCTTATCTCCTTCAGCCTGCTCTGTGTATTATGGTATGCAACAGGCTGGCATCATGCTCCCGCTGCAGTTTTAATGGGGGTTGCTGCTCTCGCCTTCTTTGGTGGTTCAGACGAAGGTGGTCGCGCCATTACCTTATTTGGTCGGTTTACAATTATCGCCTTATTCGCCGCAAGTATATTAAGCTATGGCCTGCTTCCGCTTGCCAATGATTACCCCATGTTTCTGATCATAATGGCGATATTTATCTTACCAATAGGCGCTTGGGCAACGAAAAACCCGATGGCGATACTGCTATTGGCTATGGCTTTTAGCAGCATTAATTTTCAAAGCAGCTACCAACCCTATGATTTTGGTGTCTTTCTTGAAATTTGTATCGCCAACCTTTTAGGCATTTTTATTGCCTTTTGTTCGCTAGGCTTAGTGCGCACGTTGGGCGCCAAACACACCATGGAACGACTTATTCATGAGGGTCGCGAAGAAGTATTAAACCTAACTTACCGCGCCACACCCCGCGATAGAGACGCTTTCCTCAATCGGTCTTTAGATAAAATTGGTTCCCTTGCAAGTAGGCTTGAACAAACCGGTCAAATAAATACTAGCTCTCGTGTTTTAAGTCGTTTGCGTGCAGCTGCAAGTATTGCCGAGCTACGACATACCAGTGCTTACCTGAATGAAGAAACTCGTCGCGTGCTGGAAGACCTATTCACCACAATCCGCCAAGACATTAACCATAAAGAACCGTCAGACAAGCTTTTGGCAAAAATAGACAACGCCCTTTCAACCGCCTGGAAGCATGAGTTGAAATCGGCCAAACATCCACTGTTAAGGGGGCTCATTGGCCTTCGTCTTGCGTTGTTTGAATATGCACCTGCTTGGAGGTATGCCCCATGATCGGAGAAATTGATATAGCTGGAATTTTTATCTCGCCGTTACTCTTATGCTTGCTAAGTGCATTTATTGGAAGAATCATGATTTCAACTCTTTTTGAAAAAACGAACATCTACAAAGTTGTCTGGCATCGCCCCTTATTCGATATGTCCCTATTTTTTATATTACTGGGGATCTCACTTAAAACTTTTTACCTTATAACCGGTTAAAATATGCAAAAAGAAAAAACAATTCACATCCTAAAAGTCATGATGACATGCACGCTGACCGTTCTTGCAGCGTTTGTGCTCTGGCATATCTATTCCTACTATACTTACACTCCGCAAACACGCGATGGCAAGATCAAGGCCGACATTGTTGCCTTATCTTCCGATGTATCCGGCCAAGTAGAGGCCGTCTTTGTTCAGGACAACCAGCAGGTTCAAAAGGGCGATGTATTATTTTCTATCGACACCGATCGCTTGGAAAATACTGTAGCGCAAAACGAAGCTGCTTTAAGCAATGCTAGGGCAACACTTGCTGCAGCAAACAGGGAGGAAAAACGATATAAAACCCTAAAAAACACCATTGTCTCAGAACAAGAACGTGATAACCGTATCTCTGTAGCTGAGCAGGCCCAGGCGAAATATGAACAAGCATTGGCAGACCTGAAACTCGCCCGCCTTAATCTAGAGCGCTCGCAAGTGAAGTCCCCGATCAATGGAATCGTAACCAATTTTTCACTGCGCCCAGGAACCTATGCAACCGCCGGACAACCGGTAATGGCGTTGGTCGATATTGATAGCTTTTATGTCGCTGGGTATTTTGAAGAAACAAAACTAAGCCATATTCGCACTGGCATGCCTGCAACAGTTCATATTATGGGAGAAGACCAAGCTATCAGCGGACATGTCGTCGGGATTTCATCCGCGATTGAAGACCGTGAACGTGCAACATCCTCTAATACACTGATCGCCAATGTCAATCCAACTTTTAACTGGATAAGGTTGGCACAACGTGTACCAGTCCGCATAGCGATTGATGAAATTCCTGATAACATAGCACTTATATCAGGGCGAACAGCCAGCATTACTATCAATAATCATGAAGGTTGATTATTACTTTTTACCGTTCAATAGGGCTAGTTGTAGAAGCCTTCAATATTGATGCAGCACTGATTTTTTGGCTATGCCATCTGCGGCAGATGGCGCTTCGTTTGCAGTTAATGGTGGAGAGAGAGGGATTCGAACCCTCGGTACCTTGCGGTACACACGCTTTCCAAGCGTGCTCATTCGGCCACTCTGACATCTCTCCATAAAACTTATAAAACGCACTGTGCTTGCGTTTTAGGGCGCTGAATTATATCAGCAAACTTAAACCTTTTGTATTTATTGTAGTTGAGACTCTAACTCATCCCAACGTTGATACTTTTCTTGTAATTGTTCATCGATAGACGTTAATTCAGCCATTTTGCTTTTTATCTCTTCTCGGTCTCCTGCATGAAACTCCGCCGTACTCGTTAATTGCTGTAGCTTCGCTAACGTTTCTTCAAGCACCTCGATCTGCTTTGGTAAGTCATCTAATTCTTTTTTAACTTTGAAACTTAATTTCGGTTTTTTAACGGTTTTAGGCTGTTTTTTTTCACTAACCGTTTTACTCGGTTGCTCGGCCTGACTACTGTCTTTAATAATTTGACTCCAATTAGGCAACTCGCCTACATAATCAGTAATGACACCATCCCCTTCAAAAAACCAAAAATTAGTAACCACGTTTTCTAAGAACTTACGGTCGTGACTCACCAGTATTAAGGTACCTTCATAGTCAACCAGTAACTCTTCTAGTAACTCTAATGTTTCAACATCTAAATCATTAGTCGGTTCATCCATCACGATAAAGTTAGCCGGCTGACTAAATAACTTCGCCAGTAAAATTCGATTACGTTCGCCACCAGATAATACTTTTGCTGGTGATCGTGCTCGTTCAGGGGCAAACAAAAAATCACCTAAGTAGCTGATAATATGCCTGTCACGCCCATTAATGGTAATGCTCTCTCGTCCGTCGGAGACTAGGTCAATAACCGTTTTCTCTAGATCCAGAACATCTCTGTGCTGATCAAAATAGGCGACTTTTAGTTTGGTTCCGTGTTTTACAGCACCGGAATCTAATTCAATTTCTTTTAGCAACGCTTTAATGAGCGTACTTTTGCCAATACCATTTGGTCCTACCAATCCTATGCGGTCACCTCGCATTAACCGACATGAAAACTGATCAACCATTTTACGCCCGCCATAGGCAATAGAAATATCCTCCGCCTCTATCACCAACTTGCCAGACTTTTCACCTGATTCAACCTCTAGTTTCGCAGGGCCGGCTAGGTTTCTTCGCTCTGCACGTTCCCGTCGTAACTGTTGTAAAGCCCTCACACGACCTTCATTTCGTGTTCTTCTCGCTTTAATGCCTTGTCTAATCCAGACTTCTTCACGCGCTAGCTTTTTATCAAATTCTGCATTTGTTTTTGCTTCGGACTCTAATGCGGCCGCTTTTCTTTCAAGGTATTGCTCATAGCTACACGACCAACTGGTTAGCTGTCCTCTATCTATTTCTATAATACGTTTCGCTATATTTTGTAAAAAAACTCGGTCATGTGTAATGCAAACCACGGCACCGCGAAAGGTTGCAAGTTGTTTTTCTAACCAAACAATTGTTTCCATATCTAGATGGTTAGTTGGCTCATCTAACAGTAAAACATCAGGCTCGACTACCAAGGCACGGGCTAGCCCTACACGTCGCTTCCAACCACCTGACATTTCATTTATTTTTTTATCGGCGGGTAAATTTAAACGACTTAACACTGAGTCAACACGTTGTTGTAATGACCAGCCATCTAATGCTTCAAATTGATGTTGTAATTTGCCCAGCGCTTCTAAGTCAACATCAGGGTCAAGCAACATGTCGTGATAACGAGCAATTAAGTGACCCACCTCACCCAAACTATCAGCAACAGCATCATAAACGGTGGAGGCATCAGGCAGTAACGGTGACTGCTCAAGTGTTGCTATGGTAATGCCCGCTTGCCGCCAGACCTGACCTGAGTCGGCCAACACTTGCCCAGCCAATACTTTTAACAAGGTCGACTTTCCTTCGCCATTGCGGCCAATTAAGCCCACTCGCTCTTGTTCATCGATTTGCAGGTCGGCATTATCTAGCACTGGTTTTAAACCGAACGCTACACTAACATTATCTAGCTTAAGTAATGGCATATTATTGATTTTGAATAAATTTTCTAATTAAATTGAACGCAAGTGCTGACGCTACTGTTTGTTGACGTAGCGCTCTCCCCCACACTTCCTTTGTGCTTGAAATGTGGCCGTGAGCATCTGCTACTGCGGTAAAAACAGCCACTGTTGTATCATTTACTTTCTTATGTAGTTGCACAAGGCTTAACGCTGTTTTATGCCGAGCACGATTTTCCTTTGCTATCTCAAGCGCCAACGCTTCACCAATGGGTTGCTGCACCGTGCTAAACGCAGTTTGTATGCCTGAAACTTTTGGATAAACAGCTGAAGTTAATAGCCAATCTGCTTGGCACTGGCGGGCGATATCACCCTGCGATAAGGTTTCAATAAGACTCAGTGTCAACTTTTTTTCGGTCATTAACTGATCGACACAATCCGGTAAATTACTGACTGATTGACCCCAGCCATCAATGGCAAAAAGGCTAGCACCCAATGCATCACTAACGTTATCAACCCAATATTGAACCTGCTCTTTGGTATGGCTTTGTGGAAAGAGTAGCTTTAATTCATTCTCTGGCATGCCCGCTCTAAAACTCACGCGAATATCATTGTCAATCTCTAAGCTATTAACGGCTTGCTGGATATCAGACTCTCCCATGCCCATGCTTCGAAATGTAATCAAACGGGGCTGTTCCAGCTTAAATTGGCGCTGTAAATCGGCCAACACAAACGTCTCCATCATCTGTTTCATTTCATACGGTACACCTGGCATAAAGTAAAACCGGCACTGCTGACCGACGGCACTAAACCCAGGCGCCGTTCCCCAACGATTATCAATTCGTGTCGAATTTGTGGGCAACAGTGCTTGCTTCTTATTTACATCGGCCATAGGCATTTTTAATTGCGCGAAAAACTCAGCAATCATCACTAAAGCCTCACTATCCATTTCAAGCTCTACTTGAAAGGCTTGAGCAAAGGCCTCGGCGGTTAAATCATCTTGTGTTGGCCCTAAACCACCAGTACACAAACAAACATCAGCCATCGCATCTACTTCTTTAAGCACCTGAACCAAGTCTGCCAAGTCATCCGAAACAGTAATATGCCTAATAACATCGAAGCCTAACAGGCGACACTGATCAGCCAAAAAAGCAGCATTGGTGTCTACCAAAGCACCTGTAATCACTTCATCGCCTTGTGAAAAAATAATGACGCTAGGCGCCTTGTCTGTTTTATGCATCAAATTGAACCTTGTAACTGGTGAACTTTCTTATATTTAAGACCCCGCTATCTAATATTAGATATTGTCCTTTTATGCCCATTAAGCGGCCTTCGACCCTAGCTGTTTTATCAAAATTAAAGGAGGTAACCTTTTGAGGATATTCAACAACGGGGTAATTAATCTCTACCTGCTTAGCATCTTTTATTAACTCTATATCCCCGTCTTTATTAGCCGCCTGAATATTGCTTAACTCAGAGGCTGCAGCCTCAATAAGGCGGTCTCTATGTTCATATAGGTTTTTATGGTCCGCTTGGCCTTTTAACATCTTCCGCCAATCAGTTTTATCCGACACGTGTTGTTTTAAAGCCATCTCAACTTGACCAGACTGTAGACGTGTTCGCACCTTAAAAATGGGCAAGGCCTGTGTTGCTCCTTGGTCAATCCAACGCGTTGGCACCTGTGTATGGCGAGTAATGCCAACCTTTAAGCCAGATGAATTTGCTAAATAAACAAAGTGGTCTTGAAAACAAAACTCTTCGCCCCATTGAGGTTCTCGACACGTACCTAAGTGATAGTGACACGTTTCAGGTTTCATAATGCATAAATCACACTGAGCCAGCTTAGTCATACAATAATAACAAAAGCCTTGGCTATAGCTTTTCTTTGTTCGTTTTCCACAATTTAGACAGTTGATCTCACCTTCATAGGTTAACGCGATGGTTTTACCCAAATATTGGTTCAAGCCAATACGCTCATCACCGATGGGCAATACATATTCAACAGGGTTACTCAAGGTGCTGAGCATTTTCTTTAAATGGCCTTCAATCATGTTCTCTATCCTAATTCAATTAATCCATGCCGATTTGAAACATGGTGGCTGTATAACAACCGATTTATGATGAAACTTAACCTTTTATGAAGTTAAGAAGTCGAATGTTTTCTCTAAATAATTTTCGTAATCAGCAAAGCCGTGATCACCGCCCTCAAGCACCACTTGCTCGCTACCTTGGTAGTAATCAACCCCTTTTTGAAAATCCAACACCTCATCACCCACTTTGGTGAGTAACAGTAAGTTTTGCGCTTGCTGAAGCTTTGGTAAGTGTAACTGCTGCAACTCCTGGAGATGCGTTAGAGTAAAATCAAAGCTCTCTCCGGTATGATAATTAGTATTCTTCCCCAAGGCTTTTTCAAGTATCAAATGCGCATCAACAGCGGGGTTAATTAACACTGCTTTCTTGGCATACTTTTGACTTAAATACGTTGCATAAAAGCCCCCTAAAGAACTACCAACAACACCCCAATATTGATCATCTAACGAAGCTATGTGCGCCTCAACCAAGGACATCGCTTGAGCTGGAGAAGGGGGTAAATCTTTTAAAAACAAGGTATGAACATTGTTTCGCTCAATATAGCTTTTAACTAACTGCGCTTTAAAGGAATCTACAGAACTGCAAAAACCATGTAAGTAAATAATATGCACGAAAAACTCTATTATTAAAAATAAACCATTAGGATAACCGACCCGTTGCAGGCCTGCCATCATTAACGATCAGTTGTTACTCTTCTTAAACGCGACCTACTTCTTTAGCTGAACGGGCATACTCTGCGATAAATTCGTCTTCCGACAGTGGTTTATTAATTAAATAGCCCTGAACTAGGTCACAACTATGCTCTGCTAGGAAATCATATTGATCTTGTGCTTCAACCCCTTCAGCCACAACCTTCATACCTAAATTATGTGCCAACACTATCATTCCATCAACAACAGCCATATCAGCTTCATTTTCTGGTATCTCTTTGATGAACTCCATGTCCAATTTTAAGGTGTTCGCTGGTAACTGCTTAAGATAATTAAATGACGAATACCCTGTACCAAAGTCATCAATAGAAATACTCACACCCATTGCTGCAATATCGTTTAATTTTTCCAACATCGCATCAATATTGTCCAACACCATACTTTCAGTTACTTCTAATTCTATGTATTTTGGTTCTAATTCATGTTTAGCCAAACACATACCAACCAATGATACAAAATTCTCCTCTGCCATCTGTACCGCGGATACATTAACTGCAACAGTGCCATAGTAGTCAAATTCTAGTTGCCACTTTTTTGCTGTTGCGCACGCGGTGTCTAGCACCCACAAACCAATTTCTTTAATCAGCCCCATTTCTTCTGCAACAGGTATAAACTCGGCTGGTGATACCATTCCTCTTAACCGGTGCTCCCACCTAACTAATGCTTCTGAGCCTATCACTTCCGCTGTTGATGTGTCTTGTTTCGGTTGGAAGTACAGCGATAACTCATTATCCGCCAACACTTTCCGTAGCTCAGTTTCAATACGCATTCTTTGCTCTAATACCTCACTCATTTCCTGCGTATAAGCACGGTAAGTATTTCTCCCAGCGGCTTTTGCTCTATACATCGCCGTATCTGCATTTTTCAACAACGTCTCTTTTGATAGACCATCATCCGGGTATATTGCCAAACCAATACTAACCCCTGCAAAAACCTCGTTCCCGGCGAGGCTAAATGGTTCTTTTAGCGCATTTAACATGGCCTTAGCAACCTGGTCAGGCGCTGTTTTACCGGTCATATCACTTAATACAACCACAAATTCATCACCACCGATTCGTGCCAACATATCTCCTGAGCGGATACAGTTTTTTAGCCGCCCAGATAGCGCTTTCAACAGAATATCACCAGCTTCATGGCCCATGCTGTCATTAACATCTTTAAACCGATCTAGATCAATAAAGAAAACCGCCACTTTTGAATCTTTTCTCTTGGCATGTTCAAGTTCTTGCTGAAACTGTTCAACAAAAGCAGTTCTATTGGGTAGACCCGTTAATGCATCTTTATAAGCTAATTTATGTACATGTTGATCAGCAAACTGCTTGTCTAACAAACGTCTCACTCGCTGTCTTAAAACTGACAAGTTTATCGGCTTGGGTACAAAATCAGCGGCGCCACTTTCATAGGCTAAATCCACAGATTTTTCACTTTCTAGGGCCGTGGTTATAAGCACTGGAACATCCGAACCACCCTGCATTGCCTTGATTTCTCGACAGGCCTCAAAACCATCTTTAATGGGCATCATTGCATCCATGATAATCACATTAGGCCTTAACACTTCAAACAACCTCACTGCATCACGACCATTAGCACCCAGTTCAACTTGATACCCTTCGCGCTCCAAAACACTTGCTACCGTCATTCGCGTACTTTGATCATCATCAACAATTAACACCACTTCTTTCGTTCGCTTTGTTTGTTCTGTATCAGAAAGTTCTAACGTCGCTAACTTGCTGTTCAAAGATGCTTCAACCAAGGTGAACTCTGTTTCTAACCGCTCAGCTAATGGCGCAATTATCGATTCATCAACAGTGTTACGAGACCAGGCCTCCTCTATTTCAACACAAACAGATACAAAATCTTCCGCCCCCAAGTTACGTGAACTGCCCTTAATTTTATGCGCCACATCCAAACACTTTGTTGTATCACCAGCCTCCATTGCGGCAATTAAGGTAACAATATAGATAGGTGTATCGAGTAGATAGGATTGAACAATTTGTTGAATACCACTGCCAGTATTAGCAACGAGCTCCTTGAATGCCGATTCAACAATTACTGAGCCTTCTGACACTTCAAGCTCTATACCTGATGATTCATCGTCTATTAGAGGGAAACCAAATAGTTTTTCAAGCTTGGCCAATAACGCTGACAATTGAAACGGCTTTAATAAATAGTCATCCATCCCGCTATTAATACAGTGTTCAAAGTCACCTGGTTGATCTTTCGCCGTTAAAGCAATAATAATCGGCTGCCGGCACTTAAGGTCTAACGCCCGGATTGCTTTAGTTGCTTCATACCCATCCATCACTGGCATATTGCAATCCATCAAAATCAGATCATAGTTTTTTTCTTTAAAAGCATTCAGTGCTTCAAGACCATCATTGGCCACATCAGACGATATACCTATTTCCTTTAGTGTTGCCTCGGCTACCAGTTGGTTAGTCACATTATCATCGACAACTAGGGCCTTTATACTTTGCAAAACATCTGATGTTTTGATCTTGGGTTTTTTCCCAATCTCCGCTGACGTGCTCCCCTTACCTTCAGAGAATACATCTATTAATGTCATCCGTAACTTCTCATACCGTACAGGACGGTCAATTGATCCTACAAATAACGGCAAGCTTTCGTCTGCAGAGCTAATTTTGCTGCCAAACCGGACCATCGGAATTAACTTTGTACCAGAAAATTCCTCATTCGCCTTAAAACTCGCTAAAAACGCAGTCATATCCCCCAAACTATAATCAACATTAAACAGGCAGCTATCCAACCCTCTGCCCGACTTTAACTCGTCCTTTAGGATGAAAATGGCCTCATCTAAACTGTTAACTATTTGACATTCAACCCCCCACGCATCGAACATCCCTTCAAGATAATTTTGAGTTTCTTCAAACGGTTCAATTAACATCACCCGTTTTCCACTCAATAATTCAACCTCATCGGCAGGTTCTTCGAAGGAAATATTATGCGTTTGCATTGGAAGTAATACTCTGAAGCTTGACCCTTCATTGACTTCACTAGTAACCGATACAGAACCCCCCATTAACTTTGTCATTTGATTAACGATCGTCAATCCAAGTCCGGTTCCACCATATTGATTGGTTGTTTCTGCACTGACCTGACCAAAAGGCCTAAAAATTTCACTTAATGCGCCTTCCGGTATTCCAATACCCGTATCAGTCACTGCTATCTCAATCAAAGAACGCCCCTTTGAGGATGACACAATTTTTGCTGATAAAGTAATATGCCCCTGGCTTGTGAATTTGACCGCGTTATTTAATAAATTACTGATGACTTGTCGAATCCTTACCGCATCACCTCGAACAAACATTACATTGTCGGTGGGCAAATCCAAACAAAGCTCTAAATCTTTAACTTGTATTTTCTCTGCATATAACAACGCTAGCTGTTCAAGCAACAACCTTAAATCAATATCCTCCAGTGCCAGCTGAAAATTCCCCGATTCCATTTTACTAAAGTCCAACACATCATTGATCATTTGCAATAAGGAGTCACCTGATTTACTCGCCACCTCAAGGTATTCATGCTGATGCTGTGGCAAGCCCATTTCTTTGAGCAAATTAACCATGCCCAAAATGCCATTAAGAGGCGTTCTAATTTCATGGCTTAGGTTCGCTGCAAAATCTGATTTAATTTTAGCTGTTTGTACGGCTTGATCCCTCGACTGTTCAAGTTCACTACTTCGCGTTTCCAGCACCTTCATCATCTGGTTGAACGCTTCAGACATATGGCCAAGTTCCGCAGCAACCTCATGTTCGGCTCTAAGCCCGATCTCACCTGATGCTGCTTGAATCATGATCGATGAAAAGTCTTTTAACGGCCTTGTTAAACGCCGAACTAGCAAGCTCATCAGTACTAATAAAACCAACGCAACCGCAATAATAATGCCTACGTTGGCGACAAATAGTGTCTGGGCATACTGAATTAAGGACGGCTTATCAAGTATCAGCATTAAGTAAGCAGCAGGTATTTCCCCATTATTATTGAGCCGAGCGGTAAAGTAAAAGGCTTGTTCCGTCTCACGCTCTAGCCTCGCTTCCTCCAAGTCAACATCTTGCCAGCCGCTTATTAACTCATACTCTGTGTTCTTTTTGACCGATGATATTTCTTTGAAATCTGCATCAAAAATAATAATGCTTTGCACACCCTCAAGTTTAAAAAAAGGGGTCGCTAAATAGCCTAATAGTTCTTCAATACCGCCAGAAAAAGGAGTTGAAAGCTGATCGATTAAAGCTTCAGCTACTCTCTTACCGTGTTGAACATAATCGGCCCGCTCTTGCTCATAGGCTTTATATGAAATTAAAGCTGATGAGATGACTGATAAAAAAATAGCTCCTATCAACAAAGCAAGGTTTAATTGCTGGCCTAAACCCTTTTTATGTTTTTTTATGCCCATAATCCAAACCCTAATTTAACGGCTTCCTTATCTAGCTATAATGTTAGTTTAAATACTTCGCCATGCTAGCTATTGTCTTATCATTAATAACGTACATCATAACCAAAAAGCTGAATATTTGCTTAACCCATGCCATGACAAATTTCCATCGGCAAGCGGGCGACAGGGCGTTATAATATCCACCATACTTTAAACACTATGGAGCGGCGCCTCATGTCATGGCTTTCTAACAAACCTATTCCTGTTAATGAACGACTCATCGTTGCTTTGGATGTCCCTGATATTCCACAGGCTAAAGCGTTAGTCACGCTATTATGCGACAGCGTTATTTTCTACAAAATTGGACTTGAGTTATTCATGTCTGGTGATTATTTTGAGCTAATCGACTGGCTCAATGAACAAAATAAACGCATCTTTGTTGATCTCAAATTTTTTGATGTGCCTGCAACAGTTGGTCGTGCTGTTAAACAGCTTAGCGATAAGAAAGTTGATTTTGTCACCATACACGGCAACAACGCCATTATGCAGGCTGCCGCCGAGCAAAAAGGCCAGCTGAAAGTTCTTGCTGTTACCGTCTTAACCAGTTTAGATAGGGGCGACCTAGATGACTTAGGGTTTAAATGCGATGTTGAAGAACTCGTCACCTCACGCGCCAAACGAGCTATTGAACTGGGTTGTGATGGTGTTATTTCTTCTGGACTAGAGGCCCCAGGACTACGGGACTCATTAGGTCCAAACTTCTTGGTTGTTTCGCCTGGTATTCGACCCGTCGATAATAAGCCAGATGACGACCAAAAACGAGTCGTCAGCGTTGAACAAGCCTTTTATAATGGAGCCGACCATATTGTAGTTGGGCGACCTATTCGTGATGCTCGAGATCCCAAGCAGGCTGCCTTAGATATACAAAAAAGTATTCGTCATGTATTTAGTGAAAATTTATCAGGAGATCATAATGATTAAGGACTTAAACAGTTTCACTCAACCTATATCAAAACTTGTTGAATTAAATACTCATCACTTCGACACCCTCATGGACGCTCAAAAAAAAGCAGCCGAAGATTATAAAAAACTTGTTCAGCAACGCATGCAAACTGCAACAAAAATTAAAGACCCTATTGCATTAGCTAGTTTTGTCACCGATCAAATGGCACTCGCCCAAAGTAACTATGAAAAAATGGTAGATAACAGCCGTGTTATGTTTGAAACCATGACAGGCTATAACGCTGAAGTAATTAAACTTTTTCAGGAAAGCACCGTTCAGCTAAAAAAAGAAATTGATAAAGAAACAAAAAAATAGCCTGATTATTTTTTGTTTCTTTAATTAACTATTGTTAGCTACCTTTTATTAGGGTTGAAGCACCTCACAAAACAAATGTTGCGCCGCAATAAATTTTACTTTAAACTGGCCTTTCTAACCTTTGTTTTAAATTAGATTTACTCAACCTTATTTGGAGAAATTTCATGAACGACTTTAATGCTTTTGCAGCCCCTATCACTAAATTAATTGAATTAAACAAAACTCATTTTAAAAAAATGGCCGCGGCACAACAAGAAGCTGCTAAAAACTATGCCGAATTAGCTGAAGCCCGCATCAAAGCAGCAACTAACATTAATAATCCTGAGGCACTTAATGCTTTTGCCAAAGAGCAAGTCGAACTCGCTCAATCAAGCCTTGAAAAATTTGTTGCTGATAGCAAATCTTTATTCGAAGACACGAAAGCTTATAACGAGCAAGTACTTAACATTGTTAAAGAAAGCGCAGCGGCTCTAACACCAAAAAAATAAACATCAAATTAAGTCTATGTTGGAAACCACTACCACTCGGTAGTGGTTTTTTTATAGTTGAAACATTATTAAAATAGAAACACGCTGCCATAAAAGTTAAACTAGCCTTATCAACGAATAACACTCATTCGTCACCAAACAACTTAATTCTATAAGGGGATTTCAAATGGCTTTAATTTCTCTACGCCAACTACTCGACCACGCTGCTGAAAACAACTACGGCGTACCAGCTTTTAATGCCAATAACATGGAACAGGTTCATGCTGTTATGCAAGCAGCAGACGCAACTAATAGTCCTGTTATTATTCAAGGTTCTGCCGGGGCAAGAAAATATGCTGGTTCAGCATTTCTAAAACACCTAATTCTCGCTGCGGTTGAACAGTACCCACACATTCCTGTGGTTTTTCACCAAGATCACGGCACCAGCCCTGCCATCTGCCAACGCTCTATTCAGTTAGGTTTTACCTCTGTCATGATGGATGGTTCTTTAGAAGCTGACGGCAAAACACCCAGTAGTTATGAATATAATGTTGAGGTTACTAGGAAAACAGTTGAAATGTCGCACGCTTGTGGTGTGTCTGTTGAAGGTGAGCTCGGTTGTCTCGGTTCTCTTGAAACTGGTGAAGCAGGTGAAGAAGATGGAGTTGGCGCCTCTGGCGTTTTAACACACGAACAAATGCTAACCGACCCTGAGGAAGCTGCTGATTTTGTTAAAAAAACGGGGGTTGATGCATTGGCTATCGCCATTGGCACCAGTCATGGTGCCTATAAGTTTACCAAACCCCCAACTGGCGATACTTTAGCTATTCAACGCATAAAAGAGATCCACGCAAGACTGCCTAATACTCACCTTGTAATGCATGGTTCTTCATCGGTTCCTCAAGATTGGCTAAAAATTGTCAATGATTTTGGCGGCGACCTTGGTGAAACCTATGGCGTACCAGTTAATGAAATCCAACAGGGCATCAAGTATGGTGTACGAAAAGTGAATATCGACACCGATTTACGCTTAGCTAGTACTGGTTCTATCAGGCGGCACTTAGCAGAAAACCCCAAAAACTTTGACCCTAGAAAGTTCCTAGCTGTATCAACCGACGCAATGCAACGTATATGCGAAGATCGTATGGACGCGTTTGGAACATCTGGACAGGCAAGCAGTATTAAACCCATTAACCTAGAAGAAATGGTACTTCGTTACGACTCTGGCGAACTCAACCAAGTAGTTAAGTAATTAAAGCCTTTCAACTCAGGAGGCAGGCTCTAATTATAAGCTTCACCTCGGCTTATTAAACAATCAGGTTAGCACCACGGCAGTGTTTGCTAATCTGGTTGTCGTAACTTTTTAAATTATTACTCACCAATAACCCAGTTATAGCATTCATTCAGAGCGCCCCTACTTTCAATTGGGTTATGTAAAATACCCTGCTTTTGCTAATATCTAGCTACCTAACACTAAAACTTTATCAGAGTTTATTTATTACGTTTATGTACAAACCCCTTTAGCCTATCGGTTATGCTTAACCCCTCACGCATAAAATACGTTTTTATTTTTCTTGCTGTGTCTGTACTTTCAGGCTGCACACCAGCGCCTTCATCATTAGAAAAAGTACTTAACCGTGGTGAGCTTGTTGTTCTGACGCGAATAGATCCATCAACGTATATCATTGACGAAGCCGGAACCCATGGTTTTGAGTATGAATTAACATCACTGTTTGCGGAAAAGCTCGGTGTTAATATACGCTTCATTATTGCAAAAGAATTTCAACAATTGGTGCAATTATCAACTGAGGATGAGGCTGATTTTGTAGCTGCTGGACTAAGTATCACCCCAGACAGAAAAAAACGCTTACATTTCACGCCGCCTTATTACGAAGTCACGCAACAGCTTGTATATCATTATCGAACGCGTCGCCCTAAGTCCGTGGCGAAACTGAGCGGTTCTTTTTTAGAAGTTATTGCCAACACCAGTCATGCCGAAAACTTACGTAGCATTCAAAAAACACATAAAAACCTGTCTTGGATAGAAAGCACCGATTCAACTGTTCTAGAGTTAGTTTCTCTAGTGAACGATCATATACTTGACTACACCGTCGTCGACTCCAATCAATTTCAACTCATTCGCGGTCAATTTCCCAACTTAAACGTTGCTTTTGATATTTCAAAACCTGAAAAAATAGCGTGGGCTTTTCCTCTTGGTGAAGACCACAGCTTATATAATGAAGCGGTTAAATTTCTCGCAGAACTTAAATCCACCGGTGTCTTAGAGCAGCTACAAGACAAGCACTTCGGCTATTCTAAACAATTAGATTACGTTGGAATTTGTACCTTCTGGCACCATGCTGACACTCGGCTCCCTAAGCTCATTAAGTCTTTTCATTTAGCTGCAAAAAAATATAATCTTGACTGGAAATTACTAGCGGCTGTTGCCTATCAAGAGTCTCACTGGAACAAACACGCTGTTTCGCCAACGGGTGTTCGCGGCATTATGATGCTGACTAAAGCCACTGCCAAACAAATGAACGTAACTAATCGATTAGACCCCGAGCAAAGCATTGAAGGCGGCGCACATTATTTATCAACTCGAATAAAAAAAATCCCTAAACGGATCGAAGAACCCGACAGAACATGGATGGCCTTGGCCGCTTATAATATTGGTTTTGGCCACTTAGAAGATGCGCGCATATTGACCCAACAACAAGGCGGCGACCCAGACAAATGGATTGATGTAAAACAGCGACTACCACTACTTGCTGAAAAGGAGTGGTATCAAAAAACAAAATACGGCTACGCACGTGGTAAAGAACCCGTCACCTATATTGATAATGTTCGCCAATATATCAAAATGCTTAAAAAACTTGAGCCTAACTCATTAAGTGATGAACAAAACAAAATTGATACCGACGCCACACTAAATATCGAGTTACAAGCGCTGTAACTCTCTTTTCATCCAATTTAAACCGTACTCAAAAACCTTTTCTTTCTCTGGTTCATGATGAAGTTCATGATAAAAACCTTGCCAGATCTTCAAACGGCATTGCTGACCGACGCGCTCAGAAAATATGGTACTCGCTGTATGACTTGTGATCGCATCAGCATCACCGTGCATCAACAAGACTGGAAAGTCCACTTCTGAGGCTTTTCGTAACAGTTGCTCGCCCTCACTTAGCATTTGAATGCCTAATCGAGCTGAAATCCGGTGATGAATTAAAGAATCTTCCGCTCGGCTTTTCAATATCTCTTTATCCCGACATAAGGCGACTTCGTTTATCTCGTTCGATAACGATAAAGTTGGCCACCCTGTTTGCACAAGTCGACCCAATAGTAATTTCCATTTAGCTGGCTCAAATGCAGGTTTAAACAAGGGTGAACTCAACACGACGCCTTTGAAACCAATTGGATGTGACAGCGCATATTGAATGCTCAGTGTTGCACCCAAGCTGTGACCGTAGATAAACCAGGGCTTGGCAACGTCAATATTTGATACTTCATCTATAAAACACTTAATATCCCGTATCATTTGTTGAAAATCAGCACTATGACCACGTTGACCACCAGACTTTCCATGCCCTCGCAAATCAAACGAAACAATCTCAACACCACAGGATGTATAGTATTCAACCATGTCTTTGTAGCGACCACTATGCTCGCCCAAACCATGAATTAAACACACCGTCATTATCGGCTCAACATCAGGCTGCCACCTAACGGCATGCATAGGCATTCCATCGTTAGCAAGCCACCTCTTTTCACTGTATTTTGCCATTATTTTCCTTGCGCTATAATCAACACAGTTGAAATAACATAGTAAGCCATCGTGATTAAGCTGATAACTGCCTTAACATTTCCTATAGCCCTTTCATTTACGCCTTTTTTTAAAAAAAGCGCTTAATAACTCAGAACACTCCTTTGCCAGCACGCCCCCTGTCCATTCAACATGATGGTTTGCATAACTAGCTTTAGTGAGTGATAGCGCACTACAAACAGCCCCCCTTTTTTCATCTAACGCACCAAACACAATGCGTTTAATTCGCGCATGTTGAATAGCCCCCAAACACATCACGCAAGGTTCAAGAGTGACAAAAAGGGTTGTATCAACAAGGCGGTAATTATCAAGTTGCAGACCAGCGTCACGAATAGCCACTATTTCAGCATGTGCAGTTGGGTCATTATTCTTTATAGGCAGGTTATAACCTTCAGAAATACACTCATTATCTTTGACGATAATTGCACCGACAGGTACTTCACCAACTTCTTCTGCTTTATGCGCTAAATTGATCGCTCTGCGCATCCAAGCCTCATCATTCATAAGCATTATTTATTCAGCAAAGGCCACATTGTTTCGTCCTGAATGTTTCACTGTATACATCGCTTTATCTGCCTTTTGTGTTAACACATCAATATCTGCGCCATCGTCTGGATAAAATGCAACGCCAATACTGGCACCAATCTGACAACTATCACCGTTGACCATTATGCTGTTAGAAACTGATTGAATAATATTCTCGGCAAGACTCCTTACCCCCTCATCATCCACTTGCCCTTCAAGTAACACAATAAATTCATCGCCACCAATACGAAAAACACTGTCAGATTTCCTAATGCAAGCAGCAATTCGATTCGCCGTTGTTTGCAACACCGTATCGCCAACACCGTGCCCATAGGTATCGTTAATAGGTTTAAATTGATCTAAATCGATATACAGTATCGCCAGTCTCGTTTTATTTCTTTGCGCAATACTAAGCGCATGTTCCGCCAACTCATAAAACACAATACGATTGGGCAATCCCGTTAACTCGTCTTTATGTGCTTGCTCAATAAGAATGGCTTCAGCTGCTTTCCTTTCCGATATATCTCTAATGGCAGCCGTAACTTCTACATTTTTGCCGTTCTCACTCAACGCGGTTTGCATCACAATGTCTGCGACTAAAATACTATCATCACTTTTTAGCAATCGCACCTCACACCGACTAGTAGGTAAACGGCCTGTCTTATCAACTGCCTCCAATATTTCCGAAAAAACAGCTTTCGATTCTTTTACAAAAAACAAACTCGCTGGCTTTAAAAGGTAATGTTGTTGGTTGAAGCCAAGTAATTCAACCACAGACCCACTAACAAAAGTGGTCAGCGCTGTTTTAACATCAACCCCAATCACAATATCTGTCGTTTTTTCCATCAGATTATCGTAATAGTCTTCTCTACGAATAAGTCTTATTGTAGCAATACAAAAGCAAACAAAAATAAGTAAAACTGTCGCTGTTTGAATACTTCTTAAAAAAAATGTCTCAGCCTTAGCCTCTTCTTCTAAACTAATGGTTAGTTCATTCATCAAGCTCAATAGTTCTTCATCATGCTTAGCCAAGTCCTTCATCATCTGGTGGGAAAATGATGCTGAAACTGCTTGAGATGATAGAAAATAGCTTAATTCCTCATGCAATGGTCGCCAAATATACTGAGCGTCAAATAAGCGTTCTCTAGCATCTTCATCAACCAGCTTGTCAATAAATATGACCTCACCTGAAGCCGCTGTAGCCGTACCACCTTCACTAAAAGCATTTAATGTTTCATCAAATAAGGCAACTGCTTTAGCCAGTTTATCCATATCACCCAGAGGAACTGTCTGATGCTGCGATGAATTATGAATAAGAGACGCTAACTTTATAATTTTCTGCGATAACATCCGCTGTCGACCCGCGATATTGATGTTCTTAGCAGATACTTCAATTTGAGCAGTAACATAGTAGTTAATCGCCAACAACGCAAAATCTAAAAGCATGACCAACACTAATGGAAGCAACACTAACTTGTACTTTAGGAGCGTTTGATTCATATGTAACTAACCTACCACATCACTAACATAACCACTATAAATGCTACCAGTTTTATGTAAATCGAGCAGTTAGGCCGTTACTCTCATTCACTCATCGCCCAGAGAATCTTCTTATGCCATGCTACTAATAGTACGCCGAAAGCGTGATAGCGAAAGTGAAAACAGCACGACTCCGATCGCCGTAATGGCAAGAAATTGCGGCCAGACAGCGGCAAAACCAGCGCCACGATAGAGAATCGCCTGAGCAAGCATCACAAAGTGTGTATTCGGTGCAGCAAACATGACCAATTGAACTAGCTCCGGCATGCTCTCGCGCGGCGTCGAGCCACCGGAGAGCATCTGCAACGGCAGTAACACCAACATCAGTAGCAGAGCAAACTGTGGCATCGAACGGGCGACAGTGCCGAGGAAAATACCCATTGAGGTAGTCGCAAACAAATGCAATGCCGCGCCAACTAGGAATAACCCCAGTGAGCCTTGAATCGGCACCGACAGCCAGCCTTGCACAACCGCGGTTAATGCAAAGGCGGTAGCAACAAGTACAACCAGCCCCATTGCCCAGACCTTGCTGGTCATAATCTCAAAAGGCGTAACCGGCATTACCAGCAGGTGCTCGACGGTGCCGTGCTCGCGTTCGCGAATCAGCGCCGCGCCAGTAAGAACAATAGACAACATCGTCACGTTGTTGATGACCTGCATAATCGCACCAAACCACGACTTATTAAGCTGGGGATTGAATCGCGCCCGTAGCGCCAAGTCGACCGGCAACTCAGGCACCTCACGGTAGCGCTGCGCAAAGGTCTGTACTTCGTCAGCAACGATGGTTTGTATATATCGGCTACCGGTAAAGGCTTGGCTCATCCGCGTGGCATCAACATTAAGCTGAATCGTTGGCCGCCGCCCCGCTAGCACATCACGTTGAAAGTTCGGCGGAATATCCAGTGCAAAGGTGTCAAGGCCAGCATCCATGCGAGCATCCATCTGTGCTTGATCAATCACGTCAGGCGGAACAAAATACGGTGGGTAAAAAGCACTAACAATACGCCATGACAGCGGAGAGCGATCCTCGTTTACAACCGCAATCGGCGCCTTGTTGAGACTCTCCGGCATGGCCGTAGCGGCCGTGTAAACTGAAACGGTAAAGGCATAAACGATCAACACAAGCATAATCGGATCACGCACGACACTGCGCAACTCCTTAACACCAATGTGGAAAATATTAGCAAGACGCATGGACTATCGCTCCTGCTTCTTAAGCATTACGGCAGACAAGCCGATCAACACCGGCACAGCCAATACCAACGGAAGGAAAGACGCATGCAGGTCGGAAAAGTTCAACGCCTTTGAGAAAGTACCCCGTGCGATTGTTAAAAAATGAGTCGTTGGGTAAACCTCACCAATCATCCGCCCCATTCCTTCTAAAGATGACACTGGATCAATCATGCCCGAAAAATTGGCTGCTGGCAGGATGGTCAATACTGCAGTACCGAAGATTGCCGCAATCTGGCTGCGCATGAAAGTAGAGATCAGCAAACCCACCGCAGTTGCACAACCAACATAAAGCAGTGCCCCTATTGCTAAGGTCAGAAAGCTACCCTTCAGCGGCACACCGAAAACAGTCACCGCAAGCAGTGTCAGCAATAAAAAACTCAAAAAAGATAGCATCACATAAGGCAGCTGCTTACCCAGCAGAAATTCGAGCCGCGTTGTTGGGGTAACATAAAAATTGGTAATCGAGCCAAGCTCCTTCTCCCGGACCACGCTGAGCGCCGCGAGCATCGCCGGAATCAACATCAACAAAAGCGGAATAACAGCCGGCACCATAGCAACTAGGCTTTTAACATCTGGGTTATAACGGAACCGAGTCTCAATATTAACGAGACCTGCCAAAGCCTCAGCGTAGCCGGCTTCACGCGTCTTGGTCGCGAGCCACTGGGCATGAATCCCTTGCACATAACCTCGAGTAGTCTCACCTCGTGATGGCATCGCGCCATCAATCCAGGCACCAATCTCGACCTGTCGCCCCCTGGCGATGTCGCGCGCGAAGCCCTGCGGAATTTCAATGGCCAAACTGATATCGCCTTCGCGCATTCGCCGATCCAAATCGGCAACATTGGTAATCGGTGCTTGCTCAATGAAGTAGCGTGAGCCAGCAAGATTAAGTGTATAGTCGCGACTCATCGCCGTCTGATCTCGATCTAGCACCGCAAACGTAAGGTCCTCCACGTCTAGGCTGATGCCGTAGCCCATCACGAACATTAATATCACGCTACCGACCAATGCTAAGGTCAGCCGTATCGGATCACGGCGCAGCTCCAACCCTTCTCGTCGGGCATAACTGATCATCCGTCGAGAGTCGAACCAGCGCCGCCAACCCTTCGACTCAACGTGAGCTGTCGAGGCATTTATTGAATCGAGCGATGCTCTCTCATCTGCTTGTTTTTCAGCAGTTTCTGTCTCCGATGCTTCTTCTAAATGCGCCACAAACGCCTCTTCCAATGTCTCCACTCCCCGCTGCCTGATCAAAGCATCAGGCGTGTCAGTTACCAGCACCTGACCCGCATGCATCAGCGAAATACGGTCACAACGTTCAGCTTCGTTCATAAAATGGGTAGAAATAAAAATAGTCACACCATCATCACGCGACAGCTCAACCAACATACGCCAAAAAGCATCGCGCGCAACTGGGTCGACGCCCGAAGTCGGCTCATCGAGGATTAACATTTCTGGCTTGTGGATCATCGCCACCGCTAGCGATAAACGTTGCCTAAGACCAACAGGCAATCCACCCGGCAAACTATCCACTACGGTGGCTAGGTCAAAACGCTCAATCATGTCTTCCACACGTCGCGAAATATCAGCGGCGGGCACATGAAACAGCCGGGCATGCAGCGCTAAGTTCTGTCGTACCGTCAGCTCCGTGTACAGCGAAAAGAACTGTGACATATAACCAACGCGGCGGCGCGTTGCAAGATCGTGTGGGTCCACCTCTTGTCCAAACAGCCAAGCCCGGCCTTCGCTCGGCGGTAAAAGACCTGTCAACATCTTCATGGTCGTGGTCTTGCCGCAACCATTCGAACCTAGGAAGCCGAAAATCTCACCTCGTGGGACACGCAGGTTGACATGGTCTACCGCAGTAAAGTCACCAAATCGCATGGTCAAATCTTGCGCCTCAATCGCAGTATCCGCACCATCTTTCAGTCGCGGTGGTATGTCCACAGCACGATAGTTTCGTCGTTTGTCTTCTGGCAACAACTGGATAAATGCCGCCTCTAACGAATCCACTCCTTGACCCTGTAACAAGCCTTCGGGGCTATCACAAGCCAATACCTGGCCACCATACATCGCGGCTAACCAGTCGAAGCGAGCTGCCTCCTCCATATAGGCGGTTGCCACTAGCACACTCATGCCGGGGCGAGAGAAACGGATTCTGTCAATCAACTCCCAGAACTGGCGTCGTGAGAGCGGATCGACACCGGTAGTCGGCTCGTCAAGAATCAGGAGATCCGGGTCGTGAATCAATGCACAACAAAGGCCTAACTTCTGCTTCATTCCACCTGAAAGTTTACCTGCCGCTCTATCGAGAAACGACTTTAACCCTGTGGCTTCGGTTAACGCCTCGATTCGACGCGCCCTTTCGTCACCGTCATGCCCAAACAGACGACCAAAGAAGTCGAGGTTCTCACGTACTGACAGTGTCGCATAGAGGTTGCGCCCCAGGCCCTGTGGCATATAAGCAACCCGCGGCCCCACGCTTCGTCGGTGGCGCGCATTCGCCATATCACCGCTAAGTACCTCGACCTTACCATCTTGAACTGCGCGAGCGCCGGCAATCAGCGCCAACAAGCTCGATTTACCAACTCCATCTGGGCCAATCAACCCAGCCATACAACCGGCTGGAATATCAAGGTTAATGCCGTCAAGCGCATGCGCCTTCTTGTATCGTAAGGTGACGGCTTGCAAGCGGGCAACCGGTATAGCTAACTGATCGTGCTTATTCGTCTTTTCGCTGTTATTTTGATTCATTTTGGCAGCTTGACTTGCAGCTCAGGGGGCCAGCCTGCCTGCGAATCGAGCCGTACATAAGCCATACCGGGAAGGCCGGTTTTGACTTGGTAAAGATGTTTCCTGAGCAGTTGCGGGTCAATCTGCGCCTTAATTCTGAACATTAGCTTCTGACGCTCTTCTTCCGTTTCTACTGCCTTGGGAGTGAACTGCGCCACATCGGCAACAAAGGAAATCTTGGCTGGGACAACATATTGCAAAGCTGCATCTAGTACGAGCCTAGCCTCGGCACCTAAAGCGACACGTCCAGCTTGCTCGGTCGGTAAAAAGAAAGTCATATAAACATCTGCTAGATCGACCATGTTCAGCACCACGCCCCCCGGAGAAAGCACCTCGCCCGGCTGTGCAACACGGTATTGGATACGGCCATCACGCGGCGACTTCAGGACGCTGTCTTCGATATCTGCTTGAATGCGCTGGATGCCCGCTCGTACCGCTTCCACAGAAGCTTCTGCTCCAATAACATCAGATTTAGCTCGCCCTATAGCAGCTTGTGCGGCAGCCGCCTGAGCCTCAGCAGCACTTACGGCGGCCTTCGCGGCCTGAAAAGCGGCGCGGTCATCATCTTGCTGTGATACAGGCCCAGCCCCTTTCAATACTAACTCTTGCGAACGGATAAGGCGTTTCTTCGCGGCATCAAGCTCAGCCTTCCTCTGAGCAATCAATGCTTCGTTTGCCCGCTTCTCAGCTTCACGCTGGGTTACATGGCTTTGTGCGGTTTCAATGCCGATAAGTGCACGTCTCAGTTGCGCTTCTTCCTCGCGCAGTTGCGCCTCTAGAACCGCCACATCCATCCTTGCCAGTTGCTGCCCAGCTTGGACAAAATCACCTTCGTTAGCCAAAATATCCTTGACCCGACCTGCGGTCTTAGCCGCAACGTCTATCTCTACCGCTTCGATCCGCCCATTACCTGCAGCAAAACCTTCTGGCAAACCCTTTGCTTGTGCAAGCCACCACAGCCAAGCAGCTAGGCCAATAACAACCGTAACAACGAGGGCCTGCAAAATTCTTACTCTTACGGGCCATTTCAAGCTTGGTTTATGGCTGGACTTATTACTCATCTTTAAAACTCCTGCTGATCTTGTGGCATGTTGGCGTTACTTCACATAGCTTCCATAAAGGCCTGCATATATAAAGCTTTCTGCCAACCCTCGCTTATGTAGTGCTGTTCAATACAATGAGGGTGTAGCTATGGTCAAAATAGCATTTTTTTGCCACACGCTTTAAATAATATTAGGGAGTTGTCGATTTTTTGTGCCCTACATAGCACTTTTGACACGGCATAGGCATTATTCACCCCCTAACTTAAGGGCAAGAGTATCACGAATTATAGTGTTGAAAGAATTTGCCTAACACAGCTTAATAGCACAAGAAGTAAAGGTAACAAGCTGAATATTTTAAACTCATTCAGCCTGTTACCTGTTTTCTGGAGTTATTCCCACTCTATCGTGGCAGGTGGCTTTCCTGAAATATCGTAGGTAACACGGGAAATACCTGATATTTCATTAATAATACGGTTCGACACATGTCCTAAAAAGTCATAAGGAAGCTGCGCCCAACGCGCTGTCATAAAGTCGATCGTTTCAACTGCACGTAATGCAATAACATATTCATAGCGCCGACCATCACCAGTAACACCCACTGATTTAACCGGTAAAAACACCGCAAATGCCTGACTAGTTTTATGATACAAGTCGTGTTTATATAATTCGCTAATAAAGATGTCATCGGCCAGACGCAATAAATCTGCGTATTCTTTTTTTACTTCACCTAATATTCTTACGCCAAGGCCTGGACCGGGAAACGGGTGACGATAGACCATATCCGATGGTAAGCCAAGCTCCACCCCAATTTGCCGAACTTCATCTTTAAAAAGCTCACGTAAAGGTTCAACCAGCTTTAACTTCATGTCTTTTGGTAAGCCACCTACATTATGGTGTGACTTGATAAGATGCGCCTTACCTGTTTTAGCCCCTGCTGACTCAATAACATCCGGGTAAATGGTGCCTTGGGCCAACCATTTTGCATTGGTTAACTTTGCTGATTCTTCATCAAAAATTTCAACAAATAGATTACCAATAATAATTCTTTTCTCTTCAGGGTCAGAAACACCTTTTAATTTATCAAGGTAGCGTTGTTCGGCATTAACACGTATAACATTAACCCCCATGTGTTCAGCAAACATGGCCATTACTTGATCCCCTTCGTTTAAACGAAGCAAACCCGTATCAACAAATACACAGATCAGCTGTTGACCAATCGCCTTATGCAATAACGCAGCAACAACAGAAGAGTCAACACCACCCGATAAACCTAACACCACTTGTTCGTTACCAACTTGTTCGCGAACAGATTCAATACTACTGTCAATAATGTTTTTTGACGTCCACAATGCCTCACACTGACAAATATCCAAAACAAAGCGACTTAAAATTCGCCCTCCTTGTTTTGTATGCGTTACTTCCGGGTGAAACTGTAGGCCGTAAAAATGTTTATCCTCATCAGCCATACCTGCGATAGGAGCGCTTTCGGTGCTTGCCATCAATTTGAAACCTTCAGGCAGCTCAACCACTTTGTCGCCGTGGCTCATCCACACATCCAACATGCCATAACCCTCTGGCGTGGTATGATCTTCAATATCTCTTAATAACTCTGTATGTCCACGTGCTCGAATACTGGCATAACCGAATTCTTTAACCTCAGATGCCTCAACACGACCACCCATTTGAGCCGCCATTGTCTGCATGCCATAACAAATACCTAAGACAGGCACAGATAATTCAAAAACAATGCTGGGCGCTTGGGGCGCATCACCATTTGTAACAGTTTCGGGGCCACCTGACAAAATGATGCCATTCGCCTTAAAATCGCGAATCGATTGCGATTCAACATCGTATGGATAAATTTCACAATACACACCTATTTCGCGTATGCGTCGAGCAATTAATTGTGTGTATTGCGAACCAAAATCTAAAATTAGAATTTTATGAGAATGGATATCTTCGTGTTGCTGTGTATTCAAACTAAACCTCTTTATTATCGTTCAACACGATAATTTGGTGCTTCTTTGGTAATCGTCACATCGTGGACATGGCTTTCACGCATGCCAGCACTGGTAACTCGAACAAATTTTGCTTTATGCCGCATCTCTTCAATGCTTTCACAGCCGGTATACCCCATACTAGAGCGTAAGCCGCCAATAAGCTGATGTACAATACTGACCATGCTGCCTTTATAAGCCACGCGACCTTCAATACCTTCTGGCACTAGCTTTTCAGTATCACTACTTTCTTGGAAATAACGATCACTTGACCCTTCTTGTTGAGACATCGCTCCTAATGAGCCCATACCGCGATAGCTTTTGTAGGAACGGCCTTGAAATAACTCCACTTCGCCCGGTGCTTCTTCTGTACCTGCAAGTAGGCTACCTAACATTACCGAGCTGGCGCCAGCAGCAATAATTTTTGCCACATCGCCAGAGTAGCGTACGCCTCCATCAGATATAACGGGAATACCCATTCCTTTCAATGCCTGAACAGCATTATCAACTGCTGTAATTTGTGGCACACCAACACCGGCAACGATACGTGTGGTACAAATAGACCCTGGACCAATACCTACTTTAACCGCATCGGCACCCGCATCTGCCAATGCTAAGGCTGCATCAGCGGTAGCAATGTTGCCACCAATAACTTGCAAATCGGGGTAATTCTTTTTTACCCACGAAACACGATCTAAAACGCCCTGAGAATGCCCATGGGCAGTATCAACAATAACCACATCAACCCCAGCATCAACTAGAGCTTCAATGCGTTCTTCTGTTCCATGCCCCGTTCCAACGGCTGCCCCAACGCGAAGACGTTCTTGGTTATCCTTACATGCTTTCGGATAGTCCTTAGCTTTTTGAATATCCTTAACGGTAATCATGCCGCAAAGTTTGAAGTTTTTATTCACCACCAACACTTTTTCAATACGGTGTTTATGCAACAGACCAATGACCTCTTCTTTACTCGCCCCTTCTTGAACAGTAACCAGCTTTTCTTTAGGCGTCATCGCTGATTCAATTAAGCCATCTAGGTGCGTTTCAAAACGTAAATCACGGCTGGTTACAATACCCACAAGGTCTGTGCCATTAACAACTGGAACACCTGAAATATTGTGTTGACGGGTTATTGCAATAACATCTCGAATGGTCGTATCGGACGTAACAGTAATCGGGTCTTTAACAACACCACTTTCAAAACGCTTCACCTTCATTACCTCTAGCGCTTGCTGCTTAACCGTCATGTTTTTATGAATAATGCCGATGCCGCCTTCTTGAGCCAACGCAATGGCTAAACGAGCCTCAGTTACTGTATCCATCGCGGCAGATAGAATAGGAATATTTAGAGAAATGCCACGTGTAAGCTGTGTTGTCAGGCTGACATCACGAGGAAGTACCGTAGAATGAGCTGGCACCAACAAAACATCATCAAATGTTAAAGCTTCTTGTTCGAATCGCATATTATCTCGGGCTTGTCGTAGAAAAAGCAGCTCATTATAAGGTATGCTCCGTTAATAATCATCTAATAGATAGCTTTCCGACATTATGCGCGACAATACACACATTTATACCGTCTCCGAGTTGTGTCGGGAAACACGAATTTTGCTTGAGGGAACATTTTTAACACTCTGCATCGAAGGTGAAATATCTAACTTATCTCGTCCTGTGTCCGGGCATATTTACTTCACCTTAAAAGACGATAAAGCCCAAGTGCAATGTGCCATGTTTCGCGCCCAACTTCGCAAAGTAGGTTTCAAACCAGACAATGGCATGCGCATTACCTTAAAAGCTCGGGTTAGCCTTTATGAGGCTCGTGGAAATTTCCAGTTAATTGCTGAACACATGGAAGCTGCTGGCGAAGGCGCTCTTCGACAACAGTTTGAGATGTTAAAAAACAAACTGTCACTCGAAGGGCTTTATGATGAGCAACATAAAAAACCACTGCCTGAATTAGCCAAAAAAGTCGGCGTTATCACCTCATCCAGCGGGGCGGCTATTCATGATATTTTAACCGTATTAAATAACCGTTTCCCCGCCTTACCTGTGCTGATTTACCCCGTTACCGTGCAAGGCGATGGTGCTAAAAACGAAATTGTAAGTGCCATCAAGTTGGCTAATGAGCGTAAAGATTGTGACGTTCTTATTCTCGCTCGTGGCGGTGGTTCATTAGAGGATTTATGGGCCTTTAATGAAGAAATTGTTGCACGAGCAATTTATCACTCATCTATACCGATTATTAGCGCCATTGGTCATGAAGTAGACTTTACCATCGCTGACTTTGTTGCGGATCATCGCGCCGCCACACCCTCCGCAGCAGCCGAACGGGTCAGCCCTGACCAACACCAATGGCTGAGTCATTTTAATTATTTAGCTAAGCAGTTAACAAATACATTATCGAGTCATTTATCAGATAAAAAACAAACCTTAAATCACCTCCACCACCGATTAAAGCGTTCCCACCCAGGCGCACAATTGCAAGCTCATGCCCAGCGCTTAGATGATTACCATGCTCGTTTAATGCAAACACCTCAACGTGTTTTACAACAGCGAAAACTCCGCCTATCCGAACTACGCGCCCGCCTCTTAAACAATAACCCTAGTCATCAGGCACACGCTTTAGAACAACGGCTAATACGTCTTCAACAACGCTTACCTAAACCAATACAACTGAACTTACAACAAGCACGCTTACGTTTTACCGACTGTAACAAAGGGCTTGAGACACTCAGCCCCTTAGCTACTTTAGCGCGAGGCTATAGCATCAGCAAGCGTGAGGCTGATGGTACAATCGTGAAAAATATTCATCAGGTTGTTTTAGGTGAAAAAATCAATATTCAATTAACGAATGGGGTATTGAAAACCAATATAGAAAGTATCCATGAAAACACTTAACGCTTATGTACTCGCTATTAGCCTTTTGTTTATGCAAACGGCGCACGCTTTCCCTCAACATCATCCCGTACCCGGTGGTATTGCCGTTATTCCACTGAAGTCTCAAACACAGCCGGCCCTCTATTATCAAAATAATAAAGTGTTAACCCTACTTAAAAATAATCAATGGGTGGCTATTGTTGGAATTCCCTTGTCAGCAAAACCTGGCACTCATAAATTGCTAGATCAACAAACGGCTCAAGTCACGACATTTGAAGTTAGCGATAAAACCTACCCAGCTCAATACATTACTTTAAAAAAAACGCCCAAAAATAAACGCATGATCAACCCAAATAAAATGGATATGGAGCGTATCAATCGCGAGAAAAAAACGCTCTCTAAAGCCTTATCTACTTGGTCTGACACGCCCCCACAAGTTGAGTTTAGCTTACCAACGCATGGCCGACTCAGCAGTCCGTTTGGCTTAAAACGTTTTTTTAATAATCAACCGAGAAAACCACATAGCGGCTTAGATATCGCAGCGCCTACGGGCACCCCTGTTACCTCACCAGCTGCAGGCACTATTCTAGACGTCGGGGATTATTTTTTTAACGGCAACACAGTATTGGTTGATCATGGACAGGGGTTGATTAGCGGCTACTTCCATTTAAACAAAACCTTTGTCAGCACAGGAGACACTGTTAAACAAGGGCAAAAAATAGCCGAAATTGGCACCACCGGTCGAGTAACAGGTGCCCACTTGCATTGGAATATTTATCTTAATAAAAGCAAGGTTGACCCTGCATTTTTTATTAGCGACCATATACACAAACTTAGCAAAAACAAGTAATCATCACTATGCATATCAAAGACCTTTGCACTAAATGCGACCATTGGACAATCACCACTATTATCCATGATGGTGAAACAGCCACTTTTACCTGCACACACTGTAAAAATGAATTTGACTTACCTTGGGACACTAACACCAGGTACCTCATTCGTTCAATTCGGCACAGCTTAAAGAAACGTACTAAAAAATATCCTGAGCTTTTAAACCTCAAACACGAAGGCCAGGGTATTAAAATTCAGGAAAAAGCGAGTGACCCTACGGCCTAAGAAGGGTTTAGTTATCGATGTTTAGGTTTGCTTTTTCTTTTCTCTTTTAATTTACTGACTTTGCCTTTTTCGATATTTGTCGCCGACTTCCTTGTTTTTTTAGCATAAGGATTATCCGGCGATTTAAACTCTATCCTTACCGGTGTTCCCACTAACCCTAGCTTTTCTCTAAAGGCATTCATTAAATATCGCTTATAACTACCAGGAACCGACACCGTTTGGTTACCATGAATGATGATGACAGGTGGGTTTTGCCCACCTTGGTGTGCAAATTTCAGTTTAATCCGACGACCACCTACCAATGGGGGTTGGTGAGCTTTGATCGCATTTTCAAGAATTTCGGTTAACCGTGGTGTTGACATATCAATCATCGCAGATCGATATAACGCCCCAATTGATTCAAATAACTTACCGACACCACTGCCATGCAACGCAGAAATAAAGTAACGTTCCGCATACTCAAGAAAACTTAATTTCACATCAATTTGACGCTTCACTTTTTCTCGTTGATCTTCCGACAAGCCATCCCATTTATTTAAACCAATAACCAATGCTCGTCCTGATTCCAGTACCATTCCGAGCAAACTCGCATCCTGATCGGTCACCCCTTCACTCGCATCAATCATGTAAATGACCACGTGCGTGTCATCAATTGCACGTAGTGTTTGCACAATGCTAAATTTCTCAACGGCTTCTGATACTTTTGAACGACGACGAACACCAGCCGTATCAATCAATGTATATTGTTTGCCATCACGTTCAAAAGGGATAAAAACACTATCACGCGTAGTGCCGGGCTGATCAAAAACGACGACCCGCTCCTCACCCAGCAAGCGATTAATCAGTGTCGATTTGCCTACATTAGGTCGCCCAATGACAGCAACCCTGATTCCTTCTCCTGCCAATGTGTCATCAAATGACTCTATTTTCGGCAAAATGTTTGATACATGTCTTAAGAGCTCAACCACACCTCGCCCATGTGTTGCTGCAATCGGCCATGGTTTATCGAAGCCCATTTTATGAAATTCTGCGATATGTGTATTAGCATCTAAACCATCAGTTTTATTTGCAACAAGTACGATTTGTTTGCCAAGTTTTCGTAAATTTTGCCCTATTTCTTCATCAATAGGGTGAATACCATGGCGCGTATCAACCAAAAATAAAACCACATCAGCTTCTTCAAGTGCTCGCTCGACCTGCTCTACAGCAACGCCATCAATGCCGTCTGCAGTTGCCGTAATTCCACCCGTATCAACCACTAGAGATTTGATATCTGCACGTTTTACTAACCCATATTGTCGATCACGGGTAAGCCCTGGGTAATCAGCAACTAATGCATCACGTGTACGCGTTAAGTAATTAAATAATGTTGATTTACCGACATTAGGTCGGCCAACTAAGGCAATAACAGGTAGCATCGTTTACTCTTCCGTGACCGACAGAGTGTCCATTCGTAAGGCCGTTATAACACCTTCTATGTCTTGCACATAAATCAAGCCATCATCAATAATAGGCGCTGTAGAAATCGCGACATCACTCACTCTTAAACGTCCAACCAACGCGCCATCCGTGCTATTTATCACATGAAGATAGCCTTCGTAATCAGCCGTTAACAAATAATCTCCAGCTTGAGTAAGGGGTGTTAATTGGCGGTGCTCTAAACTATCCTGTAGCCAATTAATGCTGCCATCATTTTGGTCAGCAGACCATAGGTGGTTATTCACATCAACAACATAAATGGACACCCAGTCTGCAATCATTTTCTTATATGACGACATTTCTGAGCGACGCCACACAATTTGGCCAGACCTTACATCAACGGCTACAACCCCGCCATTGAAGGTGGCTGCATAAATATAACGCTCTCCTGCTAATGGATCTGAATCCACATCTACCATCCGTGATAGTGCACCACGGCCTCTCGCTACGGCAACACTTGTTTCCCAGATCTGCAGACCATCTTTTAATCGCAACACCACCAATTTACCATTAGCATAGCCACAGATAACACCTCCACTTTTAACAACCGGAGAACTGGTACCACGTAAACTTAATGCTGGTACATCGCGAATATACGACCAACGCTCTTCACCGTTTGCAGCATCCAGTGTATTCACTGCGCCATCAACACTACGAACCACAAGAAGCCCATCTGAAAACCTCGGTGTTGACAATACTTCACTAGAGACTTGTGAAGTCCATGCTGTATCACCATCATTTAATTTTAGTGCAACAACATCAGCATCTGTGGTGCCAAAGAAGACATGTTCATAACCCACCTCTAAGCCACCTGAGATCGGAAGTTCAGTTTTGACTTCCCATATTAGTTCACCCGTCATTTGATCTATTGCAAGGACCTTGCCTTTTAAATCCGCTACGAAAAGCTTGCCATCTGACACGACCATTTCAAGCTTCAGGTATTTAGAGCCTTTGCCTTCACTTGCTTTTTGCTGCCAGACAGATGTAAGGCTAACTTCCTCAACAATTTCAGCCAATTCACGTGGGGGTGCAGACTCATCTTCTTCGGATGTGCTCATCATATCGATAATGCCACTTTCCAAACTCTTACCGGCCGATTTGGTTTTTTCTACGATTCCCGCACAACCTGCTAAAAAAAGCAGCAAAATAACTAGGCTTAACCGACTCATTTTTCTATCTCTTGTACAGCTTCTGTACTGTCAACAATAGTTGGCGGTCCTAGGTCATCCAGTTTTAACTGGATCAACTGGCTATCTAATGTTGCGTCTCTCAATGCTGCCATATAGCCAGATCTAGCTTTTTCTACATTACCCAACTGGCGATATGCATCACCTTTTAATGCCTCGTATTGGCCAATAAATTGTCCTGGGTTAATCCCGTTTTCTCCCGAAATCACTGATTCAAGATCACTAACAACACCATTCGCATCACCATCAGCCAGTCGAATTCTAAACGCACGTATACGCGCAATATGTTGAAGGGCTTTATTGCCATCCAAATCAGCCACTTTTTCTAGTGATTCAACTGCCCCTTTACGATCACCAGTTTCAAGTTGTGCTTTGGCTTTTTGCAAGCCAGCCAACGCTGCATAAGGTGTATCACTATAGGTTTTATCAATTTCTTCAGCCAAGACAATTGCCGCTTCAAACGTTGAGCTCTCCATTGATTGGGCCAATTGCTGGTAGGCATCTGAAGCTTCCAGCGCATGGTTTTGCTGCTGGCCCTGCCAACTTTGCCAACCAAAAAGACCTATTAAACCCAACACGACTCCAGCAATAAGTGAACGAGAGTTATCTGCCCACCATTTTTTGATCCGTTCAACTTGTTCTTCTTCTGTTTGATAAGTGTCCATCATCTTTTCCGTTTTAACTGTTATTTTTTAAAAATGCGTCTATTTGATTATTCGGCACTTGTTGTTGTTCTTGTCTGTCACGTAAAAACTTAATACTCACTTTATTTTCTTCAATTTCTGCTTCACCTAGAATTAGCGCGAACTTGGCACCAACCTTGTCTGCCTTTTTAAACTGACTTTTTAAGCTACCATTGCCACAATGAAGAACAATGCCTTCTTCTGGCAATTGATCCCGTAAACGTTCAGCCAATTGTATCGCTTCTTTTCTAGCCGGCTCACCTTGATAAACGATATAAGCCAAGGGTGTTGCTTCAGGCCATTCACGCTGCTCCAACAGCAGTACCAAACGTTCAACGCCCATTGCCAAACCAACAGCAGGGGTTTGCTTACCACCCAGTTGGTCGATCAAACCGTCGTAACGACCACCAGCACAAACAGTTCCTTGTGCACCTAGTGATGTAGTGGTCCATTCAAACACCGTGTGTGAATAATAATCTAAACCTCGAACCAACCGTGGGTTATGTTTAAATCGAATACCTGCATCCATCAAATAGCCTTGCAACGTTTCAAAATGTTGCGTGGACTGCTCACCTAAAGAATCTATTAATTGTGGCGCTGATTCGATTAATGTTTGCATGGCTGGGTTTTTGCTGTCCAATATGCGCAGTGGGTTCGTGGCTAATCGACGTGTGCTATCTTCATCTAATTGTTCTAAATGTTGCTTAAAGTACGCCACCAAAATATCTTTATAGGCTGTCCGCTCTTCGAGCGTACCCAATGTATTAATCTCTAAGGTTAATTCGCTTGCTAAACCAAGGTTTTTCCAGAGTCTATACGACATAAGAATGACTTCAGCTTCAATCTCTGCGCCCGACATACCAAAACATTCAATACCAATTTGATGAAACTGTCGATAACGCCCTTTTTGCGGACGTTCATGACGAAACATAGGGCCTTGATACCATAAACGTTGAACTTGGTTATAAAACAAACCATGCTCTAAACCAGCTCTTACGCAACTTGCTGTTCCTTCTGGCCGCAAGCTCAGTGAGTCTCCATTGCGATCATCGAATGTGTACATTTCTTTTTCAACGATATCGGTCACTTCACCGATCGAGCGACAAAACAAATCCGTACTTTCAACTAACGGCATGCGTATTTCTGAATAACCGTATTGTTGACACACTGTTGACATCGCTTTTTCTAATCGCTGCCACAATGGTGTTTTATCGGGCAAAATATCATGCATACCACGAATGGCTTGTAACTTTTTACTCATTGGCCTTGTGTTATTGTTAACGGTTGAACTTACTTTTTTCTAACAAGCCCATTTCGTGCGAGTCTGGATAAAGTCGTTTTAATTGAAGAATATAACTGGCAACACTATCGCTATCGCCCAGCTTATCTTCTGCTTGAATACCTAACCATAAAGAGGCTGGTGTATGCTTGCTTACTTCTTTAAAGCGCTGCAGATAAGCCCGTACGGATAAGTAGTTCTGCATTTCAAATTTTAATTTGGCCATTTGTAATAATGTCACAGCCGAACGGTTATTTCGCTGTAAGGCCGTACGATAATAGCTTTCTGCTTTATCTAATTGCCCCGCTTTCCATGCACACGTTCCTGCGTTCGTTAACGCCGCCACCGCAGACCGATACAATGGATTTTTAACTGCTATATTAAAGTGTTGATCTGCCAACTCAAATTCATTCATGCTACATAGATAGCGTGCATAATTATTTTGTGCACTTGAGTTCCTTGGGCTTAGAGTCACTGCTTTTTTATAATGTTCACCGGCTAATGATTTTTCGCCTAAACGGTCGTAGAGTACGGCTAGAACGTTATGTGCGTTACTGGAAAAAGGGTCAACATCTATTGCCTTCTTTAGTTTTTCTAACGCCACTTCATTCATCCCTCTTTTCATATATTCCACACCAAGGGATACATAAACATCAGCAGGGCTTTTTTCTGTGCCTTGGATAGATGAGGCGCTATTTTCTTTAACTTGTTGCGGCTGGCAAGCTACAAGGGTAGCCAAAAAACACAGCATTATTATTTGAATAATCCATTTATTCATACCGCGGTTACCCTCTGGTTCTTAAGCTGTCGTTTTGTTTTATCTTTCACCTTGCCAACCAATTGCCCACAAGCAGCATCAATATCGTCTCCACGTGTTTTACGTGTTGTTGTTATCAGTCCAGCCTCTTTCAAGACATTGGTAAACCGGTGGATCGCATTATTACTAGAGCGTTTGTAGTGTGTATTAGGAAAGGGGTTAAAAGGAATCAAATTCACTTTGGACGGCACATCAGCCAATAAGCGCTTTAATTCATGCGCTTGCTCAACCGAATCATTTACGCCGCTTAACATCACGTATTCAAAGGTTATTTTTCGGCGTTTTTCGCCTTTAATATAATGCTTACAGGCTTCTAACAACTCAGCAATTGGATATTTTTTATTAATTGGTACTAATTCGTTTCTTAATTCGTCGTTCGGCGCATGAAGGGAAACTGCCAGGCTCGCATCACTCACTTCGGCCAAACGATACATCGCTGGCACAACACCAGAGGTACTGACTGTGACACGACGTTTGGCTAAGCCGTATGCAAAATCGTCCATCATTAAGTTTAAGGCCGTAACGGTATTGTTGAAGTTAAGTAGCGGCTCGCCCATTCCCATCATCACAACATTTGTTAGATTGGCTTTACCTTTTAGCGCCTTAACCGCCACCCATACCTGCCCAATAATTTCAGCAACAGATAAGTTACGATTGAAACCTTGTGTCGCCGTAGAACAAAAAGTGCACTCAAGCGCACAACCTACTTGCGATGACACGCATAAGGTACCGCGACCTTCTTCAGGAATAAAAACTGTTTCGATACGGTTTTGCCCATCTAACTCAAGCACCCATTTATAGGTTCCATCATCAGATTTTTGTTCGAAGACTATCTCAGGTACGCGTACCTCAGCAATATCAGCAAGGCGTGTTCGCAACCCCTTGCTGATATTCGTCATTAGCTCAAAATCAGAAATGCCTTCTTGATGAATCCATTTCAAAACTTGTTTCGCACGAAATGGTTTTTCACCTATTTCAGTAAAAAATGTTTCCAGACCCTTACGATCTAAATTCAACAAGTTTTGTTTTGAGTTCATCAGTGTTTAACGAAGACGTTCGCACAGTTCATCATCATTAAAGAAGAACTTAATTTCTTCAGCCGCTGTTTCAGGCGCATCTGAGCCATGAACTGCATTTTCATCAATGCTATCTGCAAAGTCTTTACGAATAGTACCTGCTTCGGCTTCAGCTGGGTTTGTTGCACCCATCACTTCACGGTTTTTCAAAATAGCATTTTCACCCTCAAGCACTTGAACCATGACAGGGCCAGAGATCATAAATGAAACCAAGTCATTATAAAAAGGACGCTCTTTATGCACAGCATAGAAGCCTTCTGCTTGCTCACGAGAAAGTTGCAACATTTTAGACGCTACAATTTTTAATCCCGCTTCTTCAAAGCGAGCATAAATTTGTCCAATTACATTTTTTGCAACTGCATCCGGTTTTACAATAGAAAAAGTACGCTCAAGCGCCATAGTATTACTCCAACAATAAAAATTAATTTTAGAAAAACCCGTGTAAATTCACGGTATTAGGTTATCTGACAGCGAACTGTCACAATGTGTGTAGTCTACAGATTACGGCCCTTTCTAGCAATCAGCTAATAAGCCGTAAAAACTATCACGAAGACTAAATTATGCACAGGAAAAAAATTATGGCTCAACGGTAAAACTTTCACCGCAGCCACACGCATCTTTCACATTTGGGTTATTGAACTTGAAGGCAGAATTAATACCTTCTCTTGCAAAATCCAACTCCATCCCATCTAAAAAACTCAACGAGTCTTCATTGATGATGACTTTAACACCATGCATTTCGAAAACAGTATCCTTAGACTCAACTTCATCTGCAAAATCAATGACATAAGAGTAACCCGAGCAACCAGACTCACGAACACCCAATCGTAAGCCCAACCCTTTACCCCGTTTATTCAATTGATCCTGCACTTGCATTGCAGCGTTTTCAGTTAATGTAACAGACATATTTTCCTCAATATTAATAAATACTTACCACCCCTTTGAGTTTATAACTACAAATAGGTTCCTTTACCGACAACTCATAATAAGGCATTCAACGATACGGCTTACACTATATAGCAACCTATCAATAAGCCCATTAAAGCTAATTCTTTCATTAGACAGCATTCTACATGATCATTTTTTTAAGGGAAATCTATCACCTAAGATTGATGACTCTTGGTTAACCTCTGTTGTTTATCTTATACTGCCCCTATAACTCTTCTAATAAACAGCCACTCTTAACACTAAAAAGCATGTTTGATATCGGTTTTTTTGAAATCTGCCTCATTGGTATTATCGCACTACTGGTCATAGGCCCAGAGAAGCTTCCACGTGTAGCACGTACCACAGGCTTATGGCTCGGTAAGGCACGCGGTATGGTAAAAACAGTTAAATATGAAATTGACGAACAAATTCGTGTCGAAGAATTAAAACAATCCGTGGAACGTGCTAAAAACACCCTCGATAACAGTATTTCCGCCCCCATTAAAGAGGTTGAATCATCTCTGGATGAATTACAAAATCAACTCAAAGACCCTAGCGAAAAAAACCTACAGCACCACCAACCAAATCGGCAAAGTAATAAAAAATAATGCCGTACTTGCCACTAATACAGTAGACAATAGCTCCGTATTCAAACCATAACGCTCGCTTAAAATCATTGTTGCCATCATCGACGGCGTAGCTGCTACCAAGACCGTCGCATGTATTGTTTTAACATCTGTCATGGTTGCATTTGCTGTAAAGTAAACGACCGCTGGGACGACAAGTAGCTTTACTGCTGACGCCAAAATAGCAATGCCTTTGTGCTTCCTTAGGCTACCAAATGAGAGCGACATCCCCACGACCAACAACATACCCGACATCGTAATATTTCCCAGCATCGTGGTGCCCTTTTGAAGAAACAGCGGCAAACTAATGTCATAAATATTCATCAAAATTGCAACAACAAAGGCCCATATGGGCGGCAGGCTTAATAATGATTTAATAAACCTTAACGGAGTTTGCTTTTGCTCGTTATTATCACCCCATTCTATCGCTATCCACAAACCAACAATCCACAACATTGGTGTAATGGCCATAATATCGACATAAATAGCGAACCTTGCGGCCTCGTCACCTTGCATCGCCTGTAGTAACGGCACTCCCAGAGAAATAATATTCCCTAAACCACAAACCAACATTAACGCGCCCAGTTCAGGTTTACCCAAACCTTGACGTTTTAACCAAGGGTAGAAAACCCAACACGCAAGCATGCCAACAACAATACCTACATTTGATACCATCGGAGCACTAAAAATGTCTCCCGATAGGGTCACATTAGGAATAACAGAAAAAATAAGTGCCGGGTAAAACAGATTAATCACCAAGGTACTGATGACACGCCGAGTTTCATGTAATGTAAGACCCGCAGGCTCCCAATACCTCAGCAAAACACCCATTAATATAATAAATGCACTTGGTAGCAGTGCCGCATTAACTTGATCAAATATCTCAGCCATTACCTCTAACCCTTAAATATACCTCAAATCAATCATACCTTAAAAAACACCTACAAAGTGTGTAGACAAAAAAAAGCCCCGCATTAAGCGAGGCTTTTTCATACGAATAGAAACTTAAGCTGTTACGTTTACAGCTTGTGGGCCTTTAGGGCCATTCTCTACGTCGAAGTTCACTTGCTGACCTTCGTTTAATGTACGAAAACCTTCGCTAGCGATAGCTGAGAAATGTACGAATACATCTTTGCTGCCATCTTCTGGAGTAATAAAGCCGAAGCCTTTAGATTCGTTGAACCACTTAACTGTTCCTGTTGCCATGATAATACCTCAATAAAATTAAAATTAAAAAATGTTACAAATCTTACAAGGAAATTAACAAGAGCAGATCTTACAAAAACCAGTAGAGAATGTAGCGAGATTAATTCTAACGTACTTTCTTTAGAAAAACAGCTTTTTCTCAACCTTTACTGACATATATCACTATATTCTTTAGCGATCAGGTACAATAAGCCCCTCAAAATGGTTGTGCTGATCGGTCTGCACCCACCTCAAAACGTGGCAATATTAAAATACTGCCCGCCGTAACTAAACATTGCTTCCACCTCGACCGTGCCATTTATTAAATGGCGGATGGACTCACGGAGAAAACTATATGTCGTTCGACTCACTCGGCCTCAGAGCTGAATTAATCACCGCTGTATCTAAAAAAGGCTACACCGAACCCACCTCAATCCAAGCCCAATCCATTCCACTCATCCTAGAAGGACGAGACCTAATGGGCGGCGCACAAACTGGCACCGGAAAAACAGCCAGTTTCACGTTACCTGTTTTACAACGCCTTATGGAATCTGGCGACGCGAAACCAAAGGCGGGCAAAGTTCGCGCCTTAGTATTAACACCAACGCGCGAACTAGCGGCACAAGTTGCTGAGAGCGTCAGAGATTATGGTCAACATTTACCCTTATCATCGTTTGTTATATTTGGTGGTGTAAACATTAATCCACAAAAGCAAAAGTTGCGTAAGGGTGTTGATATTTTAGTCGCAACGCCAGGCCGTCTTCTCGATCATGTCAGCCAAAATACTGTTGACCTATCATCCGTCGAAATCCTCGTACTCGATGAGGCCGATCGTATGCTTGATATGGGCTTTATTCGAGACATTAGAAAGGTTTTAGCTTTACTACCTCAGCAAAAACAAACACTACTGTTTTCAGCCACCTTCTCAAACGAAATTAAGAAACTAACGAGCAGCCTGTTACATAACCCTGCGTTAGTAGAAGTCGCCAAAGAGAATTCTGCATCGGAGCTGATCTCCCAAGTCGTTCACCCTGTTGATAAAAAACGCAAACGTGAATTATTATCTTTTCTTATTGGCTCAAATGACTGGAAACAAGTCCTGGTGTTTACACGCACTAAACATGGCGCCAACAAATTATCCGAGCAACTCAATAAAGATGGTATTACTGCAGCCGCTATTCATGGTAATAAAAGCCAAGGGGCTCGCACTAAAGCATTAGCAAACTTTAAATCCAACGATATTCGTGTACTGGTCGCCACAGACATCGCCGCTCGTGGCCTAGACATTGACCAGCTTCCCCATGTGGTTAATTTTGAACTGCCTAATGTGCCTGAAGATTATGTACACCGCATCGGTCGTACTGGCCGAGCAGGCAGCGAAGGTGAAGCCATGTCTCTAGTTTGTGTTGATGAATTAAAACTACTAAAAGGTATTGAGCGCCTGATTAAAACCGATATCAAAAAAGTTACTTTTGAAGGTTATGAACCTGATCTAAGCATCAAACCAGAACCGATTCAAAATGGCCGTAATAATCAACGCCCTAGAAAATCAACACCCAAAAACCATTCACCTGCCAAACCTAAAACAAACACCAGTGCTAAACCGAATGGCTCCACTCGTGCAAAAAAGCGCAATACTCAAAATAAACCTACCAACCGACCTGATAATTTTGGAAATCGGTAACCACACTTTTAAACAACACATTTATAACGAGCAATCACTATGTTAATTAGCGCAAACATCACCATGCAGTTTGGCTCTAAGCCACTTTTTGAAAACGTTTCAGCCAAGTTTGGCAACGGCAACCGTTACGGGCTTATCGGCGCAAACGGTTGTGGCAAATCAACCTATATGAAAATATTAGGAGGCGATTTAGAGCCTACATCCGGCAACGTATCAAAAGACCCAGGAGAACGTATCGGTAAATTAGGCCAAGACCAATTTGCCTTTGAAGAACACACCGTTGTTGATACCGTCATCATGGGACACGATGAACTCTGGAAGGTAAAACAAGAACGTGAACGTATCTATTCATTAGCTGAAATGACCGAAGAAGAAGGCATGCGGGTTGCCGAATTAGAAGTTGAGTTTGCTGAAATGGATGGCTACAGCGCTGAAAGTCGTGCAGAAGAACTACTCATGAGTGCGGGGATTGAACAAGAATTCCATTACGGCCTAATGAGTAACGTTGCTCCGGGCTGGAAACTGCGTGTTTTATTAGCCCAAGCACTCTTTTCAGAGCCTGACGTATTACTTCTCGATGAGCCCACCAACAACTTGGACATTAATACGATTCGCTGGCTTGAAGGGATTATCAATCAGTCAAAAAGCACCATGATCATCATCTCGCATGATCGACATTTCTTAAATGCCGTTTGCACGCACATGGCAGATATTGACTACGGCGAACTGCGTATATACCCGGGCAACTACGATGATTTCATGATCGCATCAACCCAAGCGCGCGAGTTACTACAATCAGAGAATGCCAAGAAGAAAACTCAAATGGCTGAACTGCAACAATTTGTTAGTCGCTTTTCTGCCAATGCGTCTAAAGCCAAACAAGCAACATCACGAGCTAAGAAATTAGAAAAAATTGAACTGGCCGATATTAAACCCTCATCACGTGTGAGCCCATTTATCCGCTTCAATCAAATTAAAAAACTTCATCGTGAAGCCGTCACCATTGAAAACCTTGAGCATGGTTTTGATGAAACTTTATTTACAAACACCAGCATGATTTTACAAGCCGGTACACGCTTAGCTGTTATTGGCGAAAATGGTGCCGGTAAAACGACTTTCTTGCGTTGCCTCATGAATGAAATAAGTCCTAACAAGGGTACTATTCAATGGGCAGAAAATGCCACTCTTGGCTATTGCCCGCAAGATGCTAGCGACGATTTTAATGTCGACATGACCTTATTCGACTGGATGAGTCAGTGGCGAAAACCAAGTCATAATGACCAAGTAGTCCGCATGACCTTGGGGCGTTTGCTCTTTTCATCCGATGATTTTAATAAAAAAGTTGCTGTGTGTTCCGGTGGTGAGAAAAACCGTCTACTGTTTGGCAAACTAACCTTGGGCGAAACCAATGTCATGTTAATGGACGAACCAACAAACCATTTAGATATGGAGTCTATCGAAGCCTTAAACTTAGCTTTGGATAATTATGATGGCACATTAATTTTTGTAAGTCATGACCGCGAATTCGTCTCTTCACTTGCCAACCGCATTGTTGAAATAACACCTAATGGCATTGTTGATTTCCATGGCACCTATGATGAATACCTTAAAAGCCAAGATATTGAAAACCTCAAAACGGGCACCCGTTAAAGACACCGTCATATCGTTACAAAAAAGCCCGCTTGAATACTAAAGCGGGCTTTTTTATGTTGATTGGCACGCCGTCAGCAACGCTTGCATGCCTTCCAAACCTTTTGCTCTGGCCAACTCAATATTTCTGCTTGGTATTTTATCGGGGCTTGATACACTCTCTAACGCTGCTTCTATGCTTGCTTCTCGTAAAATATGTAATATTGGATATGGCGAACGATTTGTATAATTAGATGCATCATCTTGCTGCTGGCCTTCAAAACAATAGTCTGGGTGAAACGTAGCTATTTGAAATACACCTTCATATCCCTCCTCAAGCAATAAATCATCGGCTATCGCAGCAAAATCAAGATAGTCATCGAATGATTCTAAGCCCTGTGGGTAAATCAATAAGCTCGTTTCGACATGATCGTTGTTGGCAAGGTAACTGAGCTGATCACTAAGCGCCATTAAACCTTGCTCAACACCGCGCTCATTAATCACCTTGTAGTCAACGCGCCCCGCATTAACAACAGGTTTTGCAAACGGGCAAAAATTCAACGCAATAATAACTGTCTCAACCCATTGGCGACAACTCTCTATGACCCTTTCGTCAGCTGCCCTTACCACATCAAATCATCCGGCACAGCGTAATCAGCATAGGCATCATCCGATGAAATAGGTGAAACATCTTCTAAATAGATCACACGCTCTTTATCGCGCTGTGCAATTTTTTCAGCAACCCCAATAGGCACGACTTCGTAGGTTTTACCTAGCTGAACAATCACCGCCGTGCCTGCAACAATACGTTGTCGCAAAGCTTCATCTATATAAATGGCTTTTACTTTATTATCGTGAGTAAAATTAAACGGGGCACCCTCTTCGTCTTTATCTAATTTATTAAGCGAGATAAGTTGGTTAATTTGTCCGGCAATTTGTTTCTGCTCAGCTTGTTGATTGCGTTTCTCATTAAGCAAACGATCCTTTTCTTGCTGTTTTAGCTTAGCTTCCTCAGCCAACACAGCCGCTTGATCAACCACCTGAATTTTATTTTTTTGTTTCTGTTTAATTTGTTTATGCTTTTGCGTTTTAGCTTTATGCGCTTTCGACTTACTGGTCAAGCCAGCCTTTAGCAATTGGTCTTGTAGGGAAATATTTTTCATAATATATATTTTAACCTCTATCGTTCATACAAATAATACACGTTGCTTACGTCCCTCGAAGCATATGCACAGGTGACTTATTAACCACATCTTTAACACCCCAGAAACCAGCCAAGACAACGCAGCCAGCACTAATAATGGGTACTACAAGACACAATACCCAATTAAAATAAAAATCCAAGTGAAGCACATAGCGATATAAACCAAACAACACCCAGTTGAAAATAAACACCGCAACTAACCCCGACATAACCCCAATTGCAGCAAACTCAATCAAATGGGCATTGCGTAATAGCCTGCGATGAGCACCCAATGTTCGCATCAAAGCACCTTCTGAAATTCGAGTATCCAATGTTGAATATATCGACGACAGCAGTACGGTAAAACCAGCTAACAAAGCAAAATATAATAAGTAATTAATCGCACTAGTGAGTTGCGATAAAATCAGTTTTATTTGTTTCAACATGGCATCCACTTCCAACAAAGTCATCGCTGGAAATTGCCTGACCAGATCATTTAAGAGCGTTTTATTATTTTCTGATAAATAAAAACTCGTGATGTATGTGGTTGGAAAGTTAGCCAAGGTTTCTTCAGAAAACACCATGTAAAAATTCGGTTTCATCGTGTCCCATTGCACGCTCCGCAGGTGCGTTATTTTGGCGTTAATTTGCTCACTACCAATACTAAAGGTCAGCTGATCGCCTAGCTTCACCTGCAAACTTTCAGCCAACTTACTTTCAATAGACACTTCGCCTTTTTTCGTCCCACTCCACTGTCCAGCTAGAGTTTTATTATCTAGCGGCAGCTCCTTATTCCATGTCAGGCTTAAATCACGATGTGTTGCACGCTCTCCTTGGGAGTCTTTGCTAACAATTTTTTGCACCGGCGTTCCGTTAATAGCCACTAAGCGTCCACGAACAACTGGGTGAAAACTAGCAGCGGGAACACCCTGGCGACTCAATATATTATCGAAGTTAGCCACTTGGTCAGGAAAAATATTAATCGCAAAATAATTCGGTGCCTCATCAGGTATTTGCTGTTGCCAATCGGTTAACAAATCATTCCTCACCGTAAAACTCAGTAACATAGCCAAAATCGTGATGCTAAACGCTAAGACTTGGGTCACACTGGCCTTGGGGTCTCTTAACACGCCTTGCAAACCCAAGCGTCCAGCTAAGCCAACATGCGGTAATAACTTGCGACCTTGCAATAAAAGCACGTACAACAAGCCTGCTGAAAAAATTACCGCCAATAAGCCGCCACCCATTATTGAAAACAACAGCATTAAATCATCGGTGTATCGATAAATAAGCCCACTAATCAAAGTAAGCGCTAAACCATAAACCAACCAGGCGCTACTATTCAACGGTTCGAGCTCTCGGCGTAAAACCCGTAAGGGCGAAACCCGTTTGAGCCTTAGCAAAGGTGGCAAGGCAAAACCAATCAAAATGGCAAACCCCGTCATAAAACCAAACATCACAGCAATAAGGCTTGGATCTGACACCATAGCGGGTAATAAATTACGCAATAGATGAAACAGTGCTTCTTGTGTCAACCAGCCAAATAATAGTCCAGCCGAACAAGCCACGGCACCTATTAAAAAAAACTGATATAGGAATATCAACAAAATATCATTCTGCTTACACCCCAAGCAACGCAGCACCGCGGTAGAATTAAAATGTCGCTCACTATATCGGCGACTAGACATGGCAATAGCAACACCAGCAATTAAAATAACCAAAATACTCGAGAGCCCCAAATAACGCTCAGCTCGAGACAACGCATTTCCTAGTTCGGGCCGGTCATCTTGCACGTCCATTAATCTTTGTGAAGCCGATAACAAAGGCTTTACCCACGCATTAAAGCGTTTAATCGCATTAGCTTCTCCACTAAACTGAAAGAAATAATGGACACGACTACCCGGCTGTATAACATTGGTGGCCTGTAGGTCTAACTGATTCATCATAACCCTTGGTGATAAACTATAAATATCACCCCGCTTATCGGGCTCATAACTAAGCACATGACTGACCGTCAAAGACTGATCCCCAACGGTTAAAACATCACCCACTTGTAGTTTTAAGGTAGACAAAACACGGCTATCAACCCAAACATTACCAGCCTCTGGCCCTTGCTTATGAACGGTTTCTACCGCATCAAGCATTGCCCTTGTTTTTAAGTGCCCTCGTAACGGATAGGCGTTACTAACCGCCTTTACCCCCACCAACAGCAACTCATCATTTTCGATGACGACCGTCGAAAACTCAGTCGTTCTTGCTTGCTTTAATCCTAGCCGCTTTGCTTCATCTAACCATGTATTGGGGATGATATCAGAGCTACTGACCACCAAATCAGCCGCCAAAAATTCTGCTGCTTGTGAATTCATCGTACGATGTAAGCGATCAGCAAATAAACTAATGGCCGTAGAGCTTGTCACAGCAATCACCAAAGCCAACGCTAATAATGTTAATTCACCACTACGAAAATCTCGGCTTAACAAACGAAGGGCTAAACTCAATCGGTTCATATAACTTGCCCCGCTTCAATATGCACACTACGCTGACATCGAGAAGCCAACGCCATATCATGAGTCACTAGCACCAGCGTTGTCTTTTGCTCTTGATTTAATTCAAACAACAGCTCAATAATCTGATCGCCCGTTTTACTGTCTAAATTGCCCGTAGGCTCATCAGCAAATAAAATTGCCGGCCTCGTCACAAAAGCACGTGCCAACGCCACTCGTTGCTGCTCTCCGCCTGATAGTTTCATTGGCGTATGCTCTAAACGATGACCTAACCCAACTCGTTTCAATAAAGCCGTTGCAGTTTTTTTTGCTTGTTTATCGCCACGTAATTCCAAAGGCAGCATGACGTTTTCTAAGGCACTCAAACGCGGCATCAATTGAAACGACTGAAAAACAAATCCCACCAACTTATTTCGTATACCCGCTCGACCATCCTCGTCTAACGCCGTTAATTCTTCGCCATTTAGTATGACAGTACCGCCAGTTGGGCTATCTAAACCTGCCAGCAACCCCAACAGCGTCGATTTACCTGAGCCAGATGCTCCTACAATCGCTATACTTTCTCCTTCATCAACAGTTAAGTTTACGGCTGATAAAATAGTCAAGTCACCATCGGCAACAGGTACAGTTTTATTTAGATTTTTTGTTTCAATAATAGGATTACTGGTTTTCAACATGATTAGAATATATTTACTGTTAGTTTTTGCATTGTTTTCGTCCGCACCTTTCGCTAAGACCATCGTGGTCCTGGGCGATAGTATAAGTGCAGGCTACGGAATGCCTATAGAAAAAGGCTGGGTTAACCTATTACAACAAACACTTAACGAACAAAACAAGCCCTACACACTTATAAATAAAAGTATTAGTGGTGACACCACCGCAGGCGGGCTTGCCCGAATTGACCAAGCCTTAGAACAACATACACCCGAAATAGTTCTATTAGAATTAGGTGCAAATGATGGCTTGCGTGGAATGCCTCCCACCTTAATCAAGAAAAATTTACGAGAACTCGTCAAACGGATCAAAGCCAACGGTGCGCAAACCCTCTTGCTTAGCATGCGTATTCCTTCAAATTATGGGCAACGCTACACCGAAATGTTCTACAACAACTACCCAGAGTTGGCCGAAGAAATGGACGTTCCTTTTGTACCGTTTATTTTAGAGGATGTCGCACTCGAACCCGACATGATGCAAGCAGACCAATTACACCCCAATGAAAAAGCCCAGCCAATTATTGCACAAAAGATTTGGGACCACTTGGAACCCATTTTACAAACCAATTAGGTCGCTCTACATTAGGCGATGAAGAACAAGGGCCACCATCACATTGCCTTTGTTTACTTTGTAGCATTATGCTACAATTTTAGCCAGTTTTCGAAATCACGAGGCTCACATGGCAAAAGCATCATCTCCCATTCGTCTGCAAGATGACTTAATGCAAGCCGCTAGCTTAACCGCCAAGCGTTTTCATCGCAGTGCCGCAGAACAAATTGAATATTGGGCCGAGCTAGGCCGTTCAGTATCATCCACACTTGACCCAGACGTTTTGTTATCCGTGGTTTCTGGGTTAACTAAAATTAAAACCGAACCAGTGTATAGCCCAAACATTAATCCCAACGATGTGTTTGATGCACTAGAACGCGAAAGAACAGACAACACCTTAAGCAAGCATGTGACTGAAAGCACCATCCGCTATCAAGCGTCAACAAACCACCCCGGTTATCTGGAGCAAATAGAGGCTAATGGCAACATCACCGTAGGCACATTTGAGAATGGGCAGTTCATCGCCAAATAAGCTTGAATACCCACAATAAAAAACAGCTTTGGCTACTGGCTGGGGGAAACGGCGCAGGTAAAAGTACCTTTTACAGAACCCGCCTAGAACCGCTAGGTATGGCCTTTATTAACGCCGATATTTTAGCCCAACAGCTCTACCCAAATGAAGCGGAACAGCGCAGTTACGAGGCAGCAAAAATAGCAGAAAACATACGTTTAGAACTACTTAAAGAAGGTCGCAGCTTTTGTTTTGAAACCGTTTTTTCACACCCCTCAAAAATAGACTTTATCGCCAAAGCAAAAGCATTAGGTTACGAAATAGTCTTAGTATATATTCACTTAGAAACAGCCGCTCTTAACCAAGCACGCGTATCACAACGGGTCAGCGAAGGTGCTCACCACGTACCCAGTGACAAGGTAATCAGCAGACTCCCAAGGGTAATGAAAAATATTAAACAAGTGCTCCCCTTGTGTGATTTCAGCTATCTCTTAGATAACTCTCGCTTAGATAACCCTTTTCAACAAGTTGCTGTAATACGTAATGGGCAAATAAACCTTATTAAAGAGCCTGTGCCGACATGGGCTGTGGAATTATTAGCTAACTATTTTAGATAATGGGGATTTAGGTTAAAAAATATCTTAGCGGATAGAGCCTGTCTATAAGAATATCAAAGAGATCTTATGCCTAGTCTTTTTAAATAATGATATGTCCCATCATAATATTCTCTTGGCCTAGTATGGTCGCCATCATCACCTTCTGGTACGAATATAACCATGCCTTGCCTTGCTCTAGTTAATAAAACACGATAAGCGTTCTTTTGATAAATCTGTCGTTCTGACTTATGGATTCGTTGCCACTTAGAGCCACGAAACGACCAATTCTTCCAATGAATTTTGTCATATCGAAAATCTGCATCCCAAGCCACGCATACCCAATCTAACTCAAGTCCTTGAACATCAAATTCAGTGGCGACATCTTCAAGGTAATACGATGAGCGCACATCTTTTTTATCATTCAAAAACCAATGCACAGGGTTCGCTTTTACACGGACATCAATAGCATGGGGTTTCAATCTTTCTGCTTGTGAAGATACAACCATTCCATAACGCTCAGAACCTCTAGCTTGTTTTTTTACCCATTTTTTAGCAACAGAAAGATCCCTTGTCAGTACGATAGGGTATTTATCATGGATTAGTGATAAATTTTCACGAGCAGCATCTTCATCAAGGTCTAGTAATTGTTTCACAAAAAGCGATACTTTTTCGCTTCGAAAAGAACGAACCGATGTACGTAAATGTAATTCAGGTTTGAAAGTAACCATCGAATTCTTTCTAGCTTGACTAACGATTTTTCCAGCCGCATACTCACTGTCAGTCAAATGATCGGAAAGATATATTTTCCAATGAGGAAAAGACGTTTCGATTGCCTCAAACCATTCACTAATACCGGCCTCACCCGTATTAATTTCTTGCCCACCACCAACTAAACACACGACTACTGCCCAGTCATTATGCCTATCCATACAAGAAATTAAGAACTCAGGCTCAGACTGGTTAAAATCCGGGCTGTTCTTTTTCTCGCGCATAAATTTAACAGTTTGCGCTTTCGTCCATGCTCTTTGAGCTTCATCAAATAATGCTACGTGCTCAACAGGTGGCTTCAACAAATCCAACAAACCTTCGTCACGAAAATGATGAACATTTTGAATGAATGCCTTCACTTCGCTCAATGCATCACCTTTACGCACTTTTTTGCCAACTGCCTGTTCCCTAGTTACTTTGTCACGCGCTAAGGCTTCTTGCAATATTTTAACTAACGGCCCGTTACCTGAAAGAAACACACTATAAAGCTCATCATCGGGGTCAACATGAGCTGTTGCAACATCTAACCCCACTAACGTTTTTCCAGCGCCAGGCACACCTGTCACAAATATTATCGATTTTTGAGAGTCTGCCTTTGAACGAGTAATAATATCTGCAACCGTCTTAGATGTTTCCGACAGGTTTAACGTACTTGCATCACTGCGTGAAATCGCACTAACAGAGTGACCGTTGTATAGAGCTAACGTTGCTTCAATAATTGTTGGTGTTGGTTTGTAGCTACTCGCTTCCCATTCATTACAGTCAATTAAGTGCTTAAAATATGTAGTTAAAGCTCTGTTTATAGTGCTACCTAAATTTTTGTTGTTACAGCAAATAGGAGAAAGTAGCTCGTCATCCTCTAGCATGATTTCAATTGCTGGCGCCTTAGTTGCCACTAGAATAGGCACTATTTTTATGTTGTGACTGCCTTCATGAAAATTGTGCAAATCTAGCGCATAATCCATGACTTGCTCTAAGTCCGCACTTTCATATGTGCTAGCTCCTACTTTGAACTCAATGACAAAAATAACAGACTCTGTGACAACAACAGCATCAATTCGTCTACCCATTCTTGGTATTGAAAACTCGAAGTATATTTTCCCTTTATGCTCAAGCAAGCACTCTCTTAATAAGATTGTTTGCTCAACCCATGCAGCTGTTTGGAAAGCAGTTAAATCAAAGGAATGAGCCCGAGTCATTTGCCCTAAAATTTCATTGGGCTCTTGATTACAGAAAGCTGAAATAGTCGATGAGTAATATGCACGCTTCATTTAATTGCACCAAAAACAGCTTTCATATCCGTAAACTCAAACAATATCATCTCCTTAAATTTTAGCTTCAATGAAATACTTATTGATCATACCCAACACGGTAGAGATGACAACAAAAATGCCCTCTCCTTATACTTCACTTTGGGGCCTTTTACCCAAAAAAAGATCCTCTTATTGCAACTGCGTTTAAAACACGTTACTCAGTCTTTTCTTCAACCCATGACACGATTTAACCACTGTGTATGCTAGCCTAACGCACTACTTTTCACACCCAACTATCAGCCCTGCTTCAACTGCCTTATGAATAAAACCGCTCTTTTTGTTGATGTACAAAACATCTACTACACCACCCGACAGGCATATGGTCGCCAGTTTAATTACCGTAAATTATGGCAAATTATTAGTCAGCAGTGCACGATTACCCAGGCTACTGCGTATGCCACCCAGCGTGATGACGATGGCCAGCATAAGTTTCAATCGGCACTTAAACACATGGGCTTTAGCGTTAAGCTGAAGCCATTTATTCAACGTATTGATGGCAGCGCTAAAGGCGACTGGGACGTAGGCATTACAATTGACGTGCTAGACGCAGCCAAAGAGGTGGATCGTGTAATTTTACTGTCGGGTGATGGAGATTTTGATCTATTGCTGGAGAAAATAAACCTGCAGTATGGCGTAAGAACGGAAGTTTATGGTGTACCGGCGTTAACGGCAAAGTCTCTGATTGATGCGGCTAGCGTTTTTCACCCGATTGATGAGGATTTGTTGCTGTAGCGAGTTCACCATTAACCTAGCACCAATACAAAGCGGCTCAACTTGTTTGCAAATGGTTACCCAACTTATAAGCGGCCTTCGCAAGCCAAACGCTTATCAACCATGCGTCGGTAAAAATAACTGAGTACGGGTTTGATACCCGGCAAGCAGATAAGCACACCCAGTGGCATTAATAGTGGCACTTGCTTCATCATAATGCTGTAGGCATCCATTTCTGAATGGATAACCCCATGAGCATCTTCTATGTGTAATTCACGCAAGGCTTTGAACGGGTCTATCCCACGTTGCCTCAAGGCTTGGTCTTGACTGGTGATATCAAACCAACTAAATAAAGCCGACCGCTGACCGGCTAGCCGCTCAAATAACGCACGATCTTTAACGCAGCTGGGACAGGATTGATCATAAAAAACGGTGATTTGAGCGCGATCAACAACCGATGCTTTAGTCATTTTGCCGCTTGCTCTAACTGCAATAGGCGTGATTTTAGGCTGTCAATTTCATCGAGTAAATCCAACGCCAAGGCAATACCGGATAGATTGATATCTAGGTCACGCTGCAAGCGCATGGCGGCGTGTGCTTTTTGCAGACAACGAGCACTAAACTGCCACTGCGTTTGCCGCTGCCCCTGAGGTTCCAATATACCCTCCTGCACCAATTCAATTACCCATTCATTACTGCTTGAACACGCTTGGCATAAGTCATCTAAAGACAGTACCGTTGCTTCATCTAGCAGGAGCCCTTTAAGTATTTTATCGTTCATCGTCATTACACTCCCAATTTACTACGTGGGTTATAACCTAAAGTTTGTTCCATTTGCTGGTACAACGCTTTTGCCTCTTCAGTATCCGCTGCTGGCAAGGTAATTTGTGGCACTACGTATAAATCACCCGGTGGTATGCTAGGTATACCCCGCCCTTTTAATCGCATTTTTCCGCCACCTTTTGTGCCCGCTGGTATTTTCATATCGACCGGCCCATCGGGCGTTGGTACTTTAATGCTCGCGCCTAAGGCTGCCTCCCATGGAGTAATAGGTAAATCCAGGTACACATCATGCCCATCGACACGGTAAAAAGGGTGTGCTTTAAAATCAATTTCTAGGTATAAATCACCTTTGCCGCCTTGGCCTATACCGGCCGACCCTTGACCCGCCAAACGAATCCGCTGGCCTTTTTTAACCCCTTTAGGGATTTTTACCTTTAAGGTTCGCTGTTTAGTGACTACTTGCCCGTTAGCGTCCAATTCAGCGGCGTTTAGGGTAATACTATGTATTGCACCATAGTAGGCATCCATGAGTTCTATGCTTACTTTGGCATGATGATCTTGCCCTCGTGCGTTAAAACCGGCTTGCTGACGACCTGCTTGCCCTTGGTTAAACTGCTGGCCAAATAAAGACTCGAAAAAGTCACTATAGTCCGCACCATCGCCATCGCTGTAACCACCACTAAATTCATAACCCTCGTCCCAATTTGGTGGTGGGTTAAAGTCTTGACCAGCTTTCCAATTAGCACCCAACTGATCGTAGGCCGCACGCTTTTCTGGGTCTTTTAGTACATCGTAGGCTTCACCAAGCTCTTTAAAACGGGCTTCTGCATCCTCGGCTTTGTTTACATCAGGGTGGTATTTACGTGCTAACTTCTTATACGCGCGTTTTATCTCATCTTGTTTCGCATCGCGCTCAACACCCATAATGGTGTAATAATCTTTATAATCCATCTGCTACCCCGCTTTACTCCTTAGTCTTCTAACCGGAAGCCTATTTTAACGGTTACTTGCCAATGTTTAATTTGCCCTTGGGCTAGGTGACCGCGCGTTTCTATCACTTCAAACCAATCGATATTACGGGTTGTTTTAGCCGCAGCTTCAATGGCATTTTTTATTGCATCGTCCGAGCTGACTTCTGAACTACCCGTTAGCTCAATATATTTATAGGTATGATGACTCATCTTATCCTCCTATCATTTGTTGATACTTTTAGCATATACCTTTAAGTCGGAACCGACAATTATTTAGCAATCGATTCATTTGGCCTAAAGATCGGTGAGATAGTGACCCAAATTCATGTAAAATTTAATCACCATTAAAAATCATCGTGGCAAATGAATATGAAAAAGCTGGAACATCTTTTTAAACAAAATAAAGAGTGGGCTCAGTCCATTACAGACGAAGACCCAAACTTTTTTAAAAATTTATCTAAACTGCAATCACCCGAGTACCTTTGGATTGGCTGCTCTGATAGCCGAGTACCGTCCAATCAGCTACTGAATCTTGCCCCAGGTGAGGTCTTTGTTCATCGTAACATTGCTAATATGGTTATCCACAGTGATCTAAACTGCTTGTCGGTTATGCAGTTTGCCATTGAAGTACTTAAAGTTAAGCATATTATCGTTTGCGGCCATTATGGTTGCGGCGGTATCAAAGCCTCACTGGAGGACGTTGACCATGGGCTTATTGATAATTGGCTTGGGCACATTAAAGATGTACATCGCCTTCACGCAACTGAGTTAAATGCAATTACTGATCAGGAAGAAATGGAACACCGTTTATGTGAATTAAACGTGATTGAGCAAGTAGCTAATGTTTGTGACACCACTATCGTCAAGAATGCTTGGAAAAGTGGTGCTGACTTATCGGTACACGGCTGGGTTTACAATATTAAGAACGGTATTCTAAAAGATATTACTAATACGCCTATCACTCACGGGTAACAGTCGTATTACTGACTAACATTTATTGGCTAACAATCGATATCTTCAAGTTCTATATTAAGTGCATGGCCTGAAATAATCAGCTCGTATAGTGAAACAACCAGCGACAGCATCATGAGTACTAAACTGATAGTAAAAGCCCATTGACCGAAATCACCAGCCGCTAAAAATAATAGGAACATCGCAGCTACGCAAAAACTAATGCTTAGTACCCCCAAAATTTGCATCCAGATGATTAACTTTATACGCAACTGCAAACTGATAATCTGACGTGCAATAAGCTGCTTATTCGTCTCATTAATTTGCTGATGTAAACCGCGGATAACGTTTGCCAAGCCCAAAAAGCGATTCGTATAGGCAAGTAGTAACAATGAAATAGCGGGAAATAATAAGGCGGGGGTCGATAGTTCCATACTTGATTAAAATTCTTTATGTAAGTTGATAGAGCGCTTATAAATCACTGATAGCCCTTTTTAACCTAATGCTTGCTAAGACCGCATCATAAACAGCATTTGCATGGTTATTCTGGCTGTTTTTCCGTAGTGCTTCGGCACTAAGCACATCGGTATTGGTTGATAAGCCATGCTCATACCGATCACGATTAACCTTTAGGTTTTCTTCTGCCTGATCAATAGATTGCTCGGTTACGCCAAGACGTTTACGTGTTTCTTGTACGTCTAGCCAATATTGCCTTACTTGCAGTTTAACAAGGCTTAATACTTCATAATATTGTTTTTCAAGTGAACGCGCTTGACGAGCCATTGCTGACGATTGATGACGAATTAGGCCTGCATCGAACAACGTCCATTTCACACCGACACCTACTAACCATTGACCCTCATGTGCCTGATACTCGTTTTCTTGAAAATCATAACCGCCCGTTAAAGCAACTTGTGGCGCATTACCTGCTCGAACAGCCTTTGCTTTGGATTTAAGTGCGTCGGCTTGTTCTTTTAAAACACGCAATTCGTAACGTTGCTTAATCGCTTGAGCCAATAACATATCCAACGAAAGGTCTACTCTTTGCGGCTCTAATTCTTTCAATAAGACTGCTGTTTGAAAATCTCGCCCCAGTAAACGATTGTAGGCAGATTGACTAATATCAAGCCTATTTTCAACCTGCATAGATGACTGCACTGCATCGGCCAAAGCAACTTTCGCGGCTAATAAATCATTTCTTGATACCATCCCCTGCTGATATAGGTTTTCAACATCTGCCTTATGCGAGGATAGGCTGACCACATGACTATTTGCCACCTCAAGTGCTTTACTTAATCGCAACACCGCGATGTAGGCTTCAGCCACTTTCAGCTTCAAGTCTAGCACTTTACCCGCCTCAAACTTTTTTGAAGCTTCTAACGAAGAAGTTGCCGCATCGATACCACGACTAATTTTTCCACCGGTGTAAATAGGTAATACCGTCATCGCTTTGTACGAATAACTTTCTCGTTCAGCCAATGCGAATTGTGTTGATACACCCGCAAAATCTACTTTTGCTTCTGGGTCATTCTCCATCATGCTATACCCTGCCCCAACAGTGACATTAGGCAAACGGGCTGCCTTTGCTGCCTCTAGCTGGTATTGACTAGCTTGTGTATTTTCACGCACCGCTTGAAGACTATGGTCATACTTGATGGCAATATCCCATGCCTGCTCGAGTGTTTCTGCTTCTAAAGCCATGGGAAGCACGCAGCCAAACAAAAGTACAAGAGCAAAAAGTTGGTTCTTTTTAAACAACATTAGTCTTCTCCTGTTGAACCAGTATGAAGCGACTGACGTGTTAACATTGAATACAGCAACATCGGCACCACAACCAGTGTCAACGCCGTTGACACAATCGTACCGAAGATTAATGAGATCGCCAGCCCACCAAAAACAGGGTCAGATAACATCACCGCAGAGCCCAAAACAATCGCCAATGCTGTCAATAAAATTGGCCGTAACCGAACAGCCCCGGCCTCTCTAACCGCTTCATGTGCAGACATGCCTTTTTTCATATAGTCCACTACAAAATCAATAATTAACAATGAGTTACGAACCACCACACCCGCTAATGCTATTACTCCAATCATCGACGTTGAGGTGAAAGGTTCACCAACTATCCAATGCCCAGGAAACACACCAATCAGCCCAAGTGGAATAGCCGACATGGCTATCAGTGGTATTTTAAACGAGGCATAATAACCGACCAATAAAAGATAGATAAAAACTAATGCAATACCAAGCGCACCTAACATGTCGCGAAAAACATCTAAGGTTAAACGAATCTCGCCATCCCATAGCAATTGGTATCCATCAATCGTGTCAGGGGTAACCGATTGTAATTGTAAATTACCCGTTGTTAACACCTCTCCTTCACCCAATGACAGATTGTCTAATCGTTGATCTATATCCATCACTGCATACACCGGTGTGGTATCGCTCAGTTCTGCACCTACAAATGTCACGCGCTCATAATCCTTATGCAAAATTGGCCGGTCTTGAATATCGTTAACCACTCGAGTCAATTCAGATAGCGGTATTCTTTGCCCTTGTCTGTTCGTTAAATAAATACTCGATAAAAGCGTTGGGTCTATCTGGTATTGATAAGGAATATGTAAGCGTATTGGCACAATCTTTTTTTCTGACGCAATATGTAAACGGCCCATCTCAGTCCCACTGACCATTTGCCTCAATGCTTGTACAACCTGCGCTACTGAAACACCCGATAAAGCGGCTTTTTCTTTATCTACAATCACTCTAAACTGTGGCACATCAGCCACTTCAGAATCATGCACCTCAACAACGCCGTAAGTCTCTTTAAACACCTTGCTCACCTTGGCTGATATTTCACGAAGCTTTTCAGGATCTTTACCATAAATTTCAGCTAAAACCGTCGCCCGTAAAGGCGGGCCGGGTAAGTCTTCTGCTAATTGAATAACACTGCCAGGGTAACGTTGCTGAATTTTTTCCATTGCAGGACGCAGCTGAGCAACTAAATCAATAGAACTCATATCTCGCGTTTTTTTATCCGTTAAATTCACTCTCACTTCAGCAACAAATGGACCTTTTTTATTACCCGCTCCCTTTAACAAGCCATTAAAATCAATAACGCCCGTTTGCCCAACCCAACTTTGATAATTAAGCACGTTATCACGCTCACGCAATAGAGCACCCACTTCGCGAGTGATCTGATCGGTCACTTCTATCGGCGTGAATTCAGGCATGTCGATCGTAATGTTAAAGGTGTTTTTATTATCCTTCGGCAAAAAGACTAGAGGAATACCGCCCGCTGACACTGGGCCACCCACACCCGCAGGGCGAATAAATTGCCAAGCTGGTTGCAACATGGATAACACAATAGCTAAGACAATAACGCCTATTGTAATGTAGCGATAACGCCGACGAGCTAATAAGGGCGTAATAATGTTGTAGTAAAACTGATGTAATTTATCATTGTCATGAGGCGTTTCTAAATCTTCCCCTTCACCCGGTTTGAGCCAACGGTTAGCAGCCCAAGGTGTAACAATATAAGCCACTAATAATGACGCAAACATGGCCATTGGCACATTAAATGCGATGGGGAAAAAATATTGCCCTGCCATGTCTGTCACCACCACCAACGAACCAAACACCAACATAACGGCAAACGTCGCTAAATTGGTTGGGTTCCCAATTTCGTTAGTGGCCTCAACGGTGACATCCACCTTATCCTTTAACCATAAGCTTTTATAATGCCTATGAATATTCTCAATCACCACAATTGAAGAATCCACTAATAACCCTAAAGAGAGAATTAAACCGAACAAAGTGACTCTATTGATGGTGATTCCAAATATATAGTCAGAACCCAGTGTTAAAGCCAAAATAAAAGGCACACTAATCCCAACGATGAGCGCTTCTTTAAACCCAAGAAAAAGCACAATAACAACAAAAACAGAAATGATAGCGATACCCAGATGCTCAATCAAATTATTAACCGCATCATCAGCCTTTTTGCCATCATTACGCGTAATAATGACCTCTACTCCGGCGGGAATAAAACTGTTTTTCATCCGCTCAATTCTATCTAGCACATCATCCGCTACGAAGACCGCATTGGTCCCGGTTTTTTTTGCAACGGCAATAGAAACCGCGGGGATTTCTACCGTAGCGGTGGAACCAAATCTTGGGTCTGCTGGGCCATAAGCAAATCGTGAAAGTTTGTCTCGTTCTTCTCGAGGACCATCAATGATGTCTGCAACATCTTCCATGTAAATAGCTTGTTGATTAAAGCTACCTATTATTAGTTTTTTGACTTGTTCAGCAGACGTTAAAAACCCATCTAAGTAGAGGTTACTGACCTTTCCTTGAATTGCTTGTGTGCCAACCGGGGCCGATACATTACCAGCTTGCAATGCTGCCTGCATTTGGTCTAGCGTAATACCAAAACCCAACAACCTTTCAGGATCAAGTTCGACCCGAACCTCCCTGTCTCGCCCTCCTTTAACGTAGGCAACCGACACTTCATTCAAACTACGTAAACGGTCTACCATATGGTCTGCTAGGCGTTTTAAAGCATAATCATCATATTTTTCTGAGGCCAGGGTAACCGTTAGAATTGGCACATCATCAACATCAACACTTCTAATTAAAGGAACTGAAGCATCAGCAGGTAATTGGTCTTGTTTTCCTAGAACTCGGTCGTAAAGCTTCACGAGCGATTCTTCCTTATCAAGCCCTACTTTAAACTGAACACTCACCACACCCATAGAGTTCAGTGCGGTTGCATAGGTATGATCAACACCAGGTATTTCTCGAATAATACCTTCTAATGGATTGATCACCAGCTCTTCTATTTCGCTTGGTGTTGCACCCGGCATACTGACAAAAATTTCTGCTCCCGGCACCACAATTTGTGGGTTTTCTTCACGAGGCGTTAACAAAATAGCGATAATACCCAGCAATACACAGCTGAGCATAAATAACACGGTTAACTTGGAGGTAACGAAAGCATGCGCAACCCATCCCGCCGGATTTAATCGCTTATTATTCACCCACTACATCCCTTGCTTGAATAGAGTCACCCTCTCGTAACCGCTCAGTCGGTGCTGATACAATTTGCTCGCCACCCGTTAAACCGACTAATACTTCAATTTTTCCGCGGGTTGTTTTCCCTAGGCGTAGCCAGCGAAAATGAATGCGCTGTTGTTGATCAACTATATAAACCCCAGTTAAGCCCGCCCTGCTTATCAAGGACTCAACACGAATAACCGGCGAGGACTTGACGCCTACTTTAAAATGAGCACGCCCAAACATCCCAGGCCGTAGTTTACTGTTATCCGGTAACGAAACTTTTACTTGTGATTTACGCGTTAACGGATCAGCCGATGGAACAACTCGAGCAATAACGCCTTGAAGCGGTTCCTCAAGCGCATCAATAACCAGCTCAACAGCTTCTCCTCGACTAATATTTTTTAACTGTCCCTCGCCAATATACGTTTCAAATAACAAACCCTCACCTGACTCCACCGTTAGTAAAGGCATAGCAGGTGCTGCCAAGTCTCCTTCACGTTTATGACGCCCTACTACCACACCACTAACTGGGCTTGTAATTTGAGTATATTGACGCTGCGCCTGTGTTGTTTGTAGCGCTGCTTTAGCTTCGCGTAGTGTGTCTTGCGCGATATCCCGCTGCAACCGTACTTTTCTGAGTTTGTTCTCAGACACACTGCCACGCTTAAATAATGCTTGAAAGCTGTCCAGATCGGTTTGCGCGTCTTTTAATGCCGATTTTGCTTTATCCACCGACGCGGTGACTTGCCGAATAGCACCTTCAACATCCGCACCATCCAATACCACTAATGCTTGACCGGTCGTCACCGAATCACCTTCACGCACCAAGATTTTCTTAATATAGCCCGTGCTTCTAGAGGCAACATCAACACGATGATCTGAAACAATAGAGCCTGTTGTCCGATAAATTATTGGTAGACTCTCAACTTGCACCTGTGTGGTTTGCAGTGCCCAAGGTTCTTTCACTGCTTTTTCAGCCTCAGGCTGCTCTGAACACCCTAATAGGTTAACCAGCAAACCTATTGACAGCATAAGTGTTAATTGTTTTTTCAAAGAACTCATGTATTAGCGCCCCTCTCATTGGCCACTGTATCGATGGTATTAATATTGTTTTTCAATAGTTGTATAACGTGTGACGAAATAACACTTGGGTCGCTATAAGATGTCTTCCAACCCGGTAAGTATTGACACATAGGTCTGGTAGCTGAGTGCGATAGCACCAACCAAATACTGGAGACGGTTAACATGTAATGGTCAGCCTCAGGGGCAATATCCTGAACCAAGGCTAGAACCATTTTAAAGGGCTCTAATAGCACTTCTTCAGCCACTAACTTCAACCTCGCCTCATCCCCATCCAGCAACTCCCACATGACTAACGCCCTAACGTTTTGATCGTCATTAACCATCAAGGCAAAGCGCTCGATAAAACTTTCAAGTCGCTCTAGCGGTGCCCCTGTGTTTGAAACAGAGCCTGCTATGGCAGTCGCCTTATCAACAAATGAGTGTTTCAGCACTTCAAAATATAGCGCGTGTTTATCGGGAAAGTGATGGTAAATTGCGGCGGTACTCAAGCCAACCAATTTAGATAATTCACGCATAGAAACGCCGTTATAGCCTTTAGCGGCAAACAGCGGTGTCGCTTTATCTAGTATATTAATGCGTGTATTTATTTCTTTGCTTTGTGCGTTCATCTACCAACTGGTTACTTAACGTTCGTTAAGGCGAATTTTACTACATAAAATATCGCGACGCAACATAGGCCAAACAATGAAAAAACAATGCCTTTGGCACTTAAGCGAGCTGTTTTTAGGCGTTCGAATCGTTATAAAAGTAAGTGGAGTTGGCCGATAAGCCGGGTTCTGTCGAGGACAGTCATTCATCTGGGATGCATATCACTATGCACCTCGAGCGACCTACCCAGAAGCCGTGTGGGCCACACGTTGCAACTTACATTGCTACTTCTCTATTTGGTCTTGCTTCAAGTGGGGTTTACCATCGCCGTGATACGTTACCGTACACGCGGTGCGCTCTTACCGCACCGTTTCACCCTTACCGGTCTACCAGTAGACTTAGGCGGTTTCCTTTCTGCTGCACTATCCGTAGGCTCACGCCCCCCAGGCGTTACCTGGCACTTTACCCTATGAAGCCCGGACTTTCCTCCCTGCTTGCGCAGAGCGACTGCCTGGCCAACTCCGCGTGCAGTGTACAAACTAATACCTCTTCGATCAATTTTATTAACAATAAAAATTAATTGCTATTGTTAATGTAAAAAGGCAACTGACACAATTTTACTTAACACGGCAAGCATTCTACTCATGCAAGCTCAACACTACCTCCAGGCAACCTTATAAAAACATTCTGTTAAAGCAACAAAGCAAATTAAGTTTTGAAGCCTGATTAAAGCAGACCAAACTCACCCTAGTTTTTGTCCTTTTTTTAATCATCAGCTTGTATTTCAAGTGCTCTTTTATACAGCGCTTTCTTTGGCTGACCGGTCAATTGAACTGCCAATTTAACAGCCGTTTTTAGTGAACACTCTTGCAATAAAGTTTCTAGGGTCTTAACGTCTTCATCGGACAGCTCATCCTTTTTATGCTGCTTTTTGTTGACGCCTTCTATCAATACGACAAACTCACCACGCTGCATATTACTATCTGCTTGAAGTAATTGATAAATATCTGCAACCGACCCTGTTGCAATTGTTTCATATGTTTTAGTCAATTCACGGGCAATCGATATCTTATGCGTTGGGTCATACGTAGCGAATATATCGTCCATGCATTTAATAATGCGATGGCTCGATTCATAAAATACGAGCGTACCTTGACGACCCTTATATATCTCAAAAATTGCTTTTCGCGCAGCCGATGTTCGCGGCAAGAAGCCTTCGAAACTAAACCTATCTGTTGCTAATCCAGATGCGCTAAGCGCCGCAATTAACGCACAAGCACCGGGAACTGGCACCACCTCAAAACCAGCCTGCTTGACCCCTTCAACTAAGGAATAACCCGGATCATTAATAAGTGGTGTACCCGCATCCGATATCAACGCGATTGATTCGCCAGCGCTCAACTTTTCTAATAAAAGCTGACGCTTATTGTTTTCGTTATGCTCATGGTAGGCCGTCATCGCTGTGTTTATCGAGTAGTGATTCAACAAGACTTTGCTATTACGCGTGTCCTCGGCGGCAATCACATCAACCGCCTTAAGCACTTCTAAAGCACGTAAACTGATATCTGATAAATTCCCAATAGGTGTGGCTACAATATAAAGTATGCCTTTATCGTTTGACATCGTTGACCCTGAAAAAGATACTAAGCACTGGTTTGATCATTTTTAATTTTGCGGTTTAAGTCGTTCGTTTATGAGTCCATACAAAAAGAGTTTAATTACGCCTTTCAAACTAGTAGTTATAGCGTTTATCGTACTGCTTTTAGCAAATTGTAGCGCTCTTGAACCGATAGAAACGCCCACGGTCGAACAGTCTAACCCATTGGCAATTCAAGCCCAAGAAGCTTTGTCTCAACAACAATTTTCTCGTGCGGCAATGCTGTTCAAACAACTGGCAAAAAACAGTCAGGCCCCTCTCAAAAACCAATATCTAATATCTGCTATTGAGGCCTATTTTAATGCTGGCGACCTAGCAAATGCTGACTCGCTCATTGACTCTTTACTGACACGTTCATCACAGCTTACCAGTGATAATAAATTATCCCTCGCAACACTCTTACTTGAGCAAGGTAAAGCCGAAGACGCTATTAGCGTATTAATGAGCGTAAGTGAGCTTAATTTAAACAACGAACAACGCATTGATCTTCACACACTGACTAGCTCTGCTTTCTTCCAAGCTGGTAATTTAATCGAAAGTGCCCGCGAACGCATTATATTAGATGCACTCATAAATGAGCCCACTAGCAAGCTCAATAATCAATTGGACTTAGTGAATGTTTTATCTTTATTGTCCGAGCACGCTCTACGTGCTTTATTACCAACAGCTGACAACAATATGGCTGGCTGGGTAGACCTTGCCATTATAAAAAAACAACAAGTCACCTTTATTCCAAACAGTTCTGATGTTGAATCGTGGAAACAACAATACCCCACACACGCCGCGAATGGTTCATTTCTTCTAACCATGGCCAAACAGTCCCAAGAAAACTTCATAGCACCCAATAAAGTAGGCGTTTTCCTTCCAAGCCAAGGCCCTTTCTCACAGGCTGCTTTTAGTGTTCGTAAAGGTATCACCGCTGCTGCATACTCCATGGCCAACAAATGGCCGCTGAATATTCATTTTTACGACACCTCATCTGCACCCGTTGAAACGCTTTATCAACAAGCCATAAGCGATGGCGTTAACATCATTATTGGCCCACTGGACAAAATAAACCTTAGTAAAATAGCCTTATTACCTGATTTACCCATCCCTGTTATTGGGCTCAATAAAAATGGTAGTCATCATAGCCCTCATTACGTTGAGTTCTCGTTGTCACCCGAAGAAGATATTACGCAAATACTCAGTTTTGCTTGGCTAAAAGGGCACCAAAAAGCATTAATTATAACGCCTCAATCAAACAGTGGCGAACGATTAGCCGGTCATTTTTCATCGCTTTGGCAAAAACTTGGTGGACAAGTTCTAGATGTACAAACATACGAAGCTAATCAAGCAGACTACTCCACTGCCATTAAAAGCCTGTTACAAATTGACGACAGTGTTTACCGCTTTAAACAACTTCGTCAGCGCCTTAACCTGAACATCAAATTCGAAGAAAGACGTCGTCACGATGCAGACTTTATCTTTTTATTGGCAAGCCCTCGTGAAGGCCGCTTAATCAAGCCACAATTACGTTTCCACCGCGCTGCCGACATTGCTGTTTTTAGTACTTCCAAAATTTACGAGGGTGAGCAAAACAAAGGGGCAAACCGTGATTTAGATGACGTTTTTTTCTGTGACATGCCCTGGCTTATCGAACCTAATAAGCAACAAAATAGCTCTCTCAACCAGGCACTAAAACAATGGCCCAATACTCGTGGGTTACACCGTCGATTAACTGCCTTTGGTTACGATGCGTATCAACTTATTCCACATTTAGAACACTTGAAATCCAACCATTTTGCTCGCCTTGATGGCAAAACCGGTATTCTTTCAATGAATAATAACGTCATTAACAGGCAATTGAGTTGCGGCCAATTCCAGCGCGGTCAAGTCAAATCACTAGGCCTGGCACCTCACCTTGAGCGCACGATGAATATGCAATCAGTAGTGCCTTCTCCTCAACACACCGAACAAGTTAATACTGCCCCCCTTTAATGGACTCATCTAATGCTCTTGGTCAACAAAACGAGAACTTAGCACTTACATTTTTACGTCAAAAAGGTCTTGTTCTTATACAAAGAAACTATCGTACTCGCTTGGGTGAAATTGACTTAATTATGAAAGACAATGACTACACCGTTTTTGTTGAGGTTCGTTACCGTTCCTCAACGAAATTTGGCGGCGCTTTACTGTCTGTCGATCGACGCAAACAAGCTAAACTTATAAAGTGTGCTCAACACTACATTGCCAACACATCAGGCCAGCAAAACTTTCGATTTGATGTAATCGCAATTTCACCCTCCTCTAGCCAGCATGAGATACAATGGGTTACCAACGCATTTGATGAGTTCTAACATGAGTTTACAAGAAAGAATCTATCAACACTTTACCGATAGCATTCAAACAAAACACGACGCTTTAGAGTCGCTTCCCAACTCCATTGAATTAGCCGGCCAAGCTATTGTCCAGAGCTTACTTAACAATGGCAAAGTTCTAACCTGCGGTAACGGTGGGTCGGCAGGGGACGCGCAACATTTTTCTTCTGAAATGCTTAATCGTTTTGAACGTGAGCGCCCTAGCCTACCAGCTATTGCACTTAGCACAGACACCTCAACGCTAACCTCCATTGCAAACGATTATTCGTACGACGAGGTGTTTTCTAAGCAAATACGTGCACTGGGGCAAGCGGGCGATATTTTATTAGCCTACACAACAAGCGGAAACTCCAAGAACATCGTATCAGCCATCAGTGCTGCGCATGACCGAGAAATGTTGGTGATCGTCATTACTGGTAAAGATGGCGGCACGATAGCCGCTAATGATTTATTACAAGATAGCGACATTGAATTAAGGGTACCGTCTAACTCAACGGCCCGTATTCAAGAAGTCCATCTTTTAATCACCCATTGTCTTTGTGACCTGATCGACTTTCAATTATTCGGATAAACAACATGTTTTTTAAAAAAGCTTTTATAGTACCCGCTTTACTGTCCATCGTTTTATTATCAGGCTGTGCAGCTGTTGCTGTTGGAACCGCCACTACAGGCGCTGCCGTTGTTCATGACAGACGCACCACTGGCACCGTCATTGATGATCAAACCATTGAACTTAAAGCGTTGGGTGTCTTATATGGCGTAGATAATATTCGTATAAACACACACGTTAATGCTACTTGCTATAACGGTATCTTATTGCTAACCGGTGAAGCACCAACAGAAAGCCTGCGCAACGATATTGCAAATAGATTGCGCAAAATACCAAAAGTCCGAAAAGTACATAATGAAATTCTAATCGCTGCGCCAAGTTCCTTAGTCTCTCGTAGCAGTGACGGCCTGATTACCAGCAAAGCTAAAGTTGCTTTATTTAGCCTTAATAAAATAAAAGGGTTTGATCCCACTCGCGTCAAAATTGTTTCTGAAAACGGTGTCGTTTATTTATTAGGTATTCTAAAACAGCACGAAGTAACCCCTGTCATTGAAACAGTTCGGCGGGTAGGCGGTGTTCAACGTGTAGTGAAGTTGTTTGAAATTACTGACTAATGAGAAAAAAAAATGACGACTTTTTACAGCAGTTAACCGGGCTTTATCACGAAAAATCACTTTTCTTAGACCCCGCTGACTGTTGGAGTTACGGCTATGATAACAGCCGACGACACAAAGAACCCCTTGCTGTTGTTTTCCCTAGCTCTCATCAACAAATAATTGATACCGTCCTATTATGTAACACACATAATATAGCCATCACTGCACGTGGCAGCGGAACCGGCACAACAGGTGCTAGCGTACCATCGAATGGTGCCATTATCTTATCCACCGAGAAAATGGATAATATCATCAGCATAGACCCTGATAACCGCATGATGATTGTTGAACCCGGTGTAACTAATCAGGCCATTCAACAAGCGGCGGCAGAACATGGTTTCTTTTGGCCTCCCGACCCAACCAGCGCAAGCATTTGCACCGTTGGTGGAAACCTTGCTTATAACTCAGCTGGCCCACGGGCTGTGAAATACGGCACACCACGCGAGAACACATTAGGGCTAACCTGTATTACCGGCAGTGGAGAAACCTTAAAAACCGGCGCAAACACCACAAAAAGCGTCGTCGGCTACGACTTAACTCGACTCATTATTGGCTCTGAAGGTACCTTAGCCATTATTAGCCAAGCAACCCTAAAACTAACACCTTTGGCTGAAAGCAAACGCACACTTCAAGCTACTTACGATTCTATTCAAGCCGCGGCTAATGCCATTGCACGCATCATGGCACAACCAATCACCCCTTGCGCCTTGGAGTTTATGGATGGAACCGCAATTTCACTGGTTAAAGAAGACGCCCAATTAGATTTACCTGATAATGCACAAGCCTTACTAATGATAGAGGTTGATGGTGATCAATTTGGGCTGGATGCCATTGCAGATAAAGTCGCAGCGAGTGCATCGGTCGATGGCCTCATCGACATTCATATTGCCCATACAGCTGAACAAGTTAAACAGCTTTGGTCTGCTAGAAAAGCCCTTTCTCCATCTCTTCGAAAAGTCGCTCCAAAAAAAATAAATGAAGACGTGGTTGTTCCCGTTAGCTATATTCCTAAGTTAATTAATGGCCTTCAGGCACTATCTAAACATTATCAAATCCCTATTGTTAATTTTGGTCATGCAGGAAATGGAAACATTCATGTTAATCTTCTCGTTCAGCTTGAGCAGCTAGATAGAGCAAAAGAATGTTTAGCCGAGGTATTTGAATTAGTCATACAACTTAATGGCAGCCTATCTGGCGAGCACGGTATCGGGCTTGAAAAACGTGATTATATTAATTTAGAACTAGAAGCCACAGCTATCGGCATTATGAAAAAAATTAAGGCTCAATTTGACCCCAAAAATCTATTAAATCCGGATAAGGTATTTCCAATAGACGCATAAAATGGCTTGCCAAACCAGATGACTAACCCTTATTCTTACAGTAAGGAAGCAAACAGTAAGGAATTACCATGACGACTTACCAACATATTTTAGTAGCCCTAGACCTCAGCGAACATTCCTTATTTGTTTTAAAAAAAGCGCACGAGCTTGCTCAACAAAACCACGCCAAATTATCAGCTATTCATGTTATTGAACCCCTTGTAGAGTCCTCACATTTGGCATTTGATGGGACTATCTCAACTGATTTATTACCGGTTCAAGATGAGATTGAAGCGTCAGCAAAAAAGAAACTCAGTAAACTCGCCGCTTCCATCGACCTAGCAGAAGAAAACCAATTAATCCAAATTGGCCGCCCCGCTGATACGATTCATCAGCTCAGCAAAGACCTGCCATGCGACCTTATTGTGGTGGGAAGTCATGGACGACGTGGACTTAGTTTATTACTCGGCTCTACCGCTAATGCAGTCCTACACGGTGCAACCTGTGATGTATTAGCCGCTAGGGTTAATGACTAGCTTAGGCTTCTAAGTCCACGCGCATTGATAAGTCGACAGCTTGAATATTTTTTGTTAACGCGCCTACCGAAATAAAATCCACACCTGTTTTAGCAATATCTCGGATAGTCGATAAATTAACATTACCCGACGCCTCTAGTTTCGCAACGCCTTTATTAAGCTCAACCGCTTCACGCAATTGCTCTAAAGTGAAGTTGTCTAATAACAAGATGTCCGCTTTCGCTTCAAGTGCTTGTTTCACCTCGTCTAAGTTTTCAACCTCTACCTCAACATCAACCAGCGAGCTGCTTAGACGAGCAGCAGCGACCGCTTTTGCAATTGAACCAGCCGCCATAATATGATTTTCCTTTATCAACATACCATCGTACAAGCCAACCCTATGATTAGACGCTCCGCCACAGCGAACTGCATACTTTTGCGCCAACCGTAAGCCAGGGATTGTTTTACGCGTATCTAATACGGTCGCTGACGTACCTTCAACTGCTTTCGCAAATTGCTTAGCAAGTGACGCTGTTGCCGATAAGGTCTGCAACATATTTAACGCTGCGCGTTCTCCTGTTAATAAAGCCCGTGCAGAGCCTGATAGGTAACACAAGGTATCACCAGCATATGCCTGCTCGCCTTCTTTAAACTGCCAATCGATGACAACCTTTTCATCCAGCTTTTTAAAAACCGCATTCACCCATGCTTGGCCACATACCAACATGGCTTCACGCGTTAGAATAGTTGCTTTAGCTAATTTATCTTCTGGAATGACCAGTGCGGTTAAATCACCACTACCAACATCTTCTGCTAAAAACCGACAAACATCTTCGTCTATTATTTTGGGGTCGAGCATAAAAATCCATTCACCTGAAAAATAAAAAAAGCCTCTTTGTTAGAGGCTCTTTATTATCACATAATTTAATGCTAATAAGAATCTCATGCCAAGCCAGGTTCAGCACTTTTTGATGTCATTAGGCTCTTCATTCCCGCTAACACCCTGTCTACTAGCGGCGCCCTTTCTTGACCAATAATAGTCATTCGTTTTTGCCTAAACGCTTCTGCTAAATCATCCAGACTAATATCCATTGCTTTAACGCCGCAATCATTCACAAAAAGACATTGCATAGTAACCGAACTTTTCCAAGACAATTTGGCACGTAAAACACCACCATCTTCCCCCGTATACTCAACCCAATCACCAACATCTATTTTAGATGCCAACTTGCTGAATTTATCGTTTGGCATTTGTGCTTTTTTGCTTTCAAGCTCTTGTAATAAGTCCTCTTCTAGGCTGGCATACATTTCCTCGTTTAGCTCAACCATTACAACCTTTTCGACACTAGCAACATCGCTTGGCTCCCCCTGCCCCATCGCCAAAAGTTGCTTATGCCAAGATTCTAATTCTTTAAAAAATGTAGCTGATTGATGAAAGTCACATGAAATATTTTCCAGTCCAACTTTAATATCTTTCAGTAATCTGGCCAAACTATTAATAATCAACTCTTTAGCTTCATAGTCTACTGGCTCAACGACACTGACCACAAGCCTATCAATCACATCAATACATTGTTGACTTTCTTGCGGCTCCCTTTCTTTTCTTAACAAAGCTAGCACAAGCACATCCTTCCATGTCTCATCCAAGAAAATTTGAACAAATTCAGGGATAGATTTACCATTTATCCGCAAAGCAATTTCATAGGCGGCTTGACGTTTTGTTAACTCTAGTTGTTCAGAGCTTTTTGTTGCTTTACGAGAACGCTCCTCTAACAAATCAACCTGGCGCTGCTGCTGCTCCATAAAAACGCCAAGCTCATCGCAAAGCCCCACAAATATACCTACATCATTATCGAACTCCATCAAAACCCGCATCACCAACTCTTCCATTTTCTCAAAGATCGAACTTTTAATTTGTTGGTTATTTCCGCTGACGCCTAGGCCTGCCTGTGACATCGCATTTAAAAACTGTCTAGCAGGATGGCTTTTTTTTGCAAAAAAGTCCTTATCTATCATCGCAACTTTTAAAATTGGTATTTGTAATTGTGCAATCATCGCTCGAACTGTATCAGGCAACTGCCGATCTTGTAATATCACATCAAAAAACATTGCAACAACGTCAATTAACGTGTCATCTTGTTCAGCATACGGTTGACGTTGTCCGTCAACTTGGATTTTTTCACCCACTTGTAATCGAACACTTTCAGATAAATCAACTTCCTCCCTTGCACCTTCTTTTTGTAGGCTCGTTAATACCTCAATAAGCTTTGTTGTTGGCAACTGACTTCCAGATACAGTTAAACCATCGGACACAAAATTTTCACCCTGTAGAGACCGATGTAACTGCGCCATCTTTATTAAGTCAGCATATATAACTGGATCGATCCCCATTGATGTTAAAGAGGCGACTCCAACGTGCCCTCCTTGAATTTCTGGCATTTGAGTTTGCCCTATCATTGAAGATTTCGTATCTGCATGGGTCAATGACTGTGTATCTTTTATGTTCAATGAGCCATGATTTGCAATCTTATGCTTAGGGAGCTTAGGCATAATATTAGCCTTAATAAAAAGCTCATTCACCTCTTTAAGCACATCACCTAAATTACTTAAGACCGCTTGTGAAAATGATCTATTAATGATCTCAAAGCCTTTTTTTGAAAACAGCTCAGTACTCATTAAATCTGTAAACGTATTTAGTAAAACAGCTGGTCCAAAAGGGTTTTCGCTTGCCTTAAGCTCTTTTACGCTCATCAAAAACCCAACCCTGTGCCTCAAAGCATACAAGACATCAGATAAATCACTTGTACAAGTAGATATATATTCATCAAGTAATAATTGGTTTTCAATGTCATCTGTTTCAACTAATTGCAAACTAGACCAATCTTTCACTTCAATCGTTGCTATCAACCCACGAGGAACATTTACATTACCTCCATTTGAAAAACCTGATATATTTTTAACGACCTCTTCGATGTAACGTGACGAAACTTGCTGCGACTTCTTCTGAAAGACTTTGATGTCAGTGAGTGCATCATCCAATTTTTTACTGCCTTTACCATCAAATATTTGCAACTTGATTTGCTCTAACTGGTCGTTTAAGCTTTGCTCAAACTCATTCTCCAACTTTTTTTGTAAAAAACCTTTTAATAAACCAACTGACGCATTAATTAAGTTTCGTTTATTTGATTCCATAGTACTCCTCGGAGGCTGGTTATTACTTTGACGAGCAGGAGTCTCTATATTTTTTACATTCTTCATAACGTTAAGAAGTTACTTTAATATACATAGAGTATAGTCAGCTTATGTATAAAGTTGTGCGCTAGAGCACATATTTAGATACCCTCATTTTATATGCCTGACACACCAACAAATATTCGCCTAGGTCTACTAGAAACTGCTGAATTTAAAGCTTCGCCGAATAAAAACGAGCGTCCAAACCCTTTTGATATTCGGTTAATTATTGTGCATGGAATCAGCCTGCCCCCTGATCAATTTGGAGCGGGTTGGATTGATGATTTTTTTCTTAATCAATTAGACCCTAAACAACACCCGTATTTTCAAGAGATTTGCACTCTTAAAGTGTCTTCACATTTATTAATCCGTCGTGATGGTAGCGTGACGCAATATGTTCCGTTTCAAGAACGTGCATGGCATGCTGGTGTTTCACAGTATGCCGGCGAGGACAACTGTAATGATTTTTCTATCGGCATAGAATTAGAAGGTGCGGACCATATCCCTTATACAGAGAAACAATACCAAGCACTTAGTTGCTGCTGCCAAACTTTGATACAACATTATCCTGAGCTTTCTACAGAAACCATCGTTGGTCATTGTGACGTTTCTCCGGGCCGAAAAACTGACCCTGGCGAAAGCTTCGATTGGCAAAAATTTAGGACGCTACTGACTGGCCGTTGAGTCTTCGCCTCGGAACATATCTATCAACATCATTACAACGCCAATTGAAATGGCTGAATCAGCAATATTAAATACGGGCCAGTGGTAAGAATTATAATAAACGTCTATAAAATCAATAACATAACCATAGGCAACCCGATCATATAGATTACCTATTGCACCACCCAAAATCAATGACAGGCTCACGGCCATCCATTTTTCTTTCGGCTTCAAACGGCTTAACCAAATCACCAAAATCAGTGTTGCAATCGATGCGATTGCGACAAAGAACCAACGTTGCCAACCACCGGCGGTACTTAAAAAACTAAACGCCGCGCCTTTATTATGCACATACGTTAAATTCACGAACGGCATAACATCAATAGACTCGTATAAGCTAAAAGATGCAACCACCCAAAGTTTACTGACCTGATCCAGAACTATAACCAGCAGTGACAATCCTAACCACTTAAACATACGGCTTACTCTAAGCGAACAGTCTTTGCTCACCGCTGCCTTCTATATTTTCTACGCAACGCCCACATAGTTCAGGGTGCGTTTCAGATTCACCCACATCGTGACGGTGATGCCAACAACGAATACATTTTTCATGCTCACTGGCAGTAACGGTGATGAATAACTGAGCATTATCCGTTGCCTTTGCCTGCTCGGGTTTGTCTGCAAGAGGTTTTACTTCGGCATATGAGGTAATAAAGATAAAACGTAGTTCATCGTTCATCTTAGCCAGTGTTTCATATAATTCACCCTCACAATACAAGATGACGCTTGCATCTAAGCCAGAACCAATTAGACCTTCTTCTCTGACGCGTTCCAGCTCTTTACTAACCAATTCACGCATCTCTATCACCGGCTTCCAAAACGCCAACTCATTACTTACTTCAGTATCCTCAATCGGGAAACCGTCATAAGCAGTGGCCAAAAACACTGACTCTTCACGTTCACCTGGCATTGCTGACCAAATTTCCTCGGCTGTATAACTGAGTATTGGTGCTACCCAACGCACTAATGCTTCGGCAATATGGAACATTGCCGTTTGCGATGAACGCCTTGCTAAGCTATTTTGTTGTAATGTGTATTGGCGGTCTTTAATGACATCTAAGTAAAAGCTGCCCATTTCAACAGAACAAAAGTGGTGGATACCTTGGTGAACTTGTAAAAACTGGTATTGATCATAGTGTTTCAATACGTCTTTTTGAACATCACGGGTTTTTTCAACCGCCCAACGATCTAAGGGCAACATATCAGCAAACGCTACCATATCTTTTGCTGGATCAAAGTCATTTAAATTTGATAACAAATAACGTGCGGTATTTCTCAATCGACGATAAACATCAGATGCTCGTTTTAAAATTTCATCCGAGACAGTCATTTCGCCACTGTAATCATTAGCTGAAACCCAAAGGCGTAAAACATCCGCTCCAAGGGAGTTAATCACCTTTTGAGGCGCAATGACATTGCCTTTTGACTTAGACATTTTCATACCTTTCGCATCGACGGTAAAACCATGTGTCAAAACAGCCTTATAAGGTGCTTGATCATTCATGGCAACCGATGTCAGCAAAGATGACTGAAACCAACCTCGATGTTGGTCTGACCCTTCAAGATACATATCCGCTGGAAACGTTAATGCTTCACGCCGCTCTAAAACACAGGCATGCGTTACACCAGAATCAAACCATACATCTAAAATATCATTAATTTTACTGTACTCATCCGCTTCATCACCTAGCAATGTCGAAGCATCTAAATCAAACCAGGCTTCAATACCCGACTCTTCTATAAGAACCGCCACTTGCTCAATCAAGCCAGCCGTATTGGGGTGTAATTCACCCGTTTCTTTATGCACAAACAAAGCAATCGGCACGCCCCAGTTGCGCTGACGAGAAATACACCAATCTGGCCGCCCCTCAACCATGCTATTAATACGCGCTTCACCCCACTCAGGCACCCAGTTAACCCGTTTAATTTCTGCTAAGGCCTTCTCACGTAGGTTATTTTTATCCATTGAGATAAACCACTGTGGCGTCGCCCTAAAGATAATAGGCGTTTTATGTCGCCAGCAATGTGGATAGCTGTGATTTAACACTTCTGAATGCACGAGCGCACCACGTTCTTTTAAAACGTCAATCACCTCATCATTCGCATTGAAAACATGTTTACCAGCAAACAAAGGAGTACTGACTAAAAACACGCCATTATCGCCAACAGGGTTGTCCACTGGTAACTTATATTGCTGACCAATAATATAATCGTCCTGCCCATGGCCCGGCGCAGTGTGCACTGCACCTGTGCCTGCCTCAGCCGTTACATGATGACCGACAATAATAGGAACAACACGATCATAAAACGGGTGACTCAGCGTCATATGTTCCAAATCTTTACCTTTGCAATACCCAAGCACACGGTAATCTTCAATGCCATAACGTAACATTGCATCTTTTAATAACTTTTCCGCCAAAACAAGGCGCTCATCACCGCTTTGAACCAACACATAATCAAACTCAGGATTTAATGAAACCGCTTGGTTCGCCGGTAAAGTCCACGGTGTAGTCGTCCAAATAACGACGGAGATAGGGCCCTGCCCAGGTGCATTATCACTGCTGTGGAGTTGTTGTAAAAACCTTGACTCATCATTGACCGTAAAACGCACATCAATGGCTGGTGAACGTTTATCTTCGTATTCCACTTCTGCTTCTGCTAACGCAGAGCCACAATCGGTACACCAATGCACAGGCTTTGATCCCTTATGCAAATGACCTTTTTCAATAATACGGCCTAGTGAGCGAACAATATCCGCCTCAAATTGAAAACCCATACTCAGATAAGGACGCTCCCAATCACCAAAAACACCCAGACGCACAAACTCTTCTTTCTGCATAGCTACTTGTTTGGTCGCATAGGCTCTACAGGCTTTACGAAACTCAGCTGCTGACACCTTCACGCCTGCTTTGCCGATTTTCTTTTCCACCATCAATTCAATAGGCAGGCCATGACAATCCCAACCTGGCACATAAGGCGAGTCAAAACCTTGCAGGGTTTTACTCTTTATAATCATATCCTTAAGTACTTTATTCACCGCATGACCAATATGAATAGGGCCATTTGCATATGGCGGTCCATCATGTAGGACAAATTGAGGACGACCAGCAAATTTTTCACGTATTTTCTGGTACAACCCCATTTCCTGCCAACGTTTCAACGCATTGGGTTCACGGTTAGCAAGGTTAGCCTTCATCGGAAAGCTGGTTTTTGGCAAGTTCAGTGTTGTTTTGTAATCCATGATGCTCTTAGGATGTTAATGTCTGATTAAAGTATGTTTTAGCTTGTTCAGAATCAATTAAAATTTGCTGCGTTAACTGTTCTAAATTTTCAAATTTTTTCTCTTCGCGTAATTTTTTTGCAAACGCAACGACAACGCGTTGACCATATAAGTCACCAGAAAATTCAAATAGGTGTGCTTCTAATAAAACCGCTGTTGCTTCTTCAATGGAAGGCCGCGTTCCAACGTTCGCAACCCCTTTATATACCACGCCCGATTCGAGTGTTATTGTAACGGCAAAAACACCTTTAAGCGGAGTTTTTCTATTTTTCACCCGGATGTTAGCCGTAGGAAAACCCAACTCTCGCCCTCGTTTGTGCCCATGCATAACACGACCCGACATACTAAAGCGCCTATTTAAATAAACCGCCACTTTATCTAGGCGCCCATTTTCCAACGCACGTCGAACTAATGTACTACTAACACGCTCATTTTCAATTTTAAAAGAATGGGAGCGCTGTACGGAAAAACCATATTTTTCTCCCGCGACTTTTAAATACTCAAAATTACCTTGGCGATTTTTGCCAAAACAAAAATCATCACCCACGATCAATAATTGAACATTAAGCCGTTGTACCAACATTTCTACAAACTGCCCTGCAGACATATTCGCCAACAAGTCATTAAAACGCACAAGATAAAGCGCATCAACGCCGGTTTCCGACAACTGCTCTATTTTATCTCTCGCAGTCGACACACGTGCAGGGGCTGCCTCAGCCCGAAAATATTCAATAGGTTGTGGCTCAAAACACATAACAACTGCTTGCAAGCCTAAGCTTTTCGCCTGTTCAATTAAGGCGCTCAACACCATCCGGTGTCCAACATGAACACCATCAAAATTGCCGATAGTTAACACGCTACCATTTGGAAAAGCCTGCCCATCTGGCAAGTACCTAATTAATCTCATAAATTATTTGCCCTTAAGTAACAAATGCCGAGGACGCACACCCACTAAGAACGCGGTCGTAACATACAACAAAACCACCATGAGTATTTCCAACGTTAAATGCAAAACTCGGTCAAACGCACCCCATTCATACCACTGAACTGGCGAATAATCATAGGCATAGATGACACCGACAACCAGGTTGGCAATCAACACTTTTATAACAAAACTCACCCACCCTTGTTGAGGTTTGAACGCTTCAGATTTTATCAAAATAGTAAATAACAAACCGGCATTAACAAAAGCCGCTAACGATGTTGCCAAAGCCAGGCCTGCATGTTGAAAAAAGAATACTAAGACAACACTCATTAACATATTTGAAACCACGGCAATAATACCAATTTTAACGGGCGTTTTCATATCTTGCCTCGCGGTAAAACCCGGCACCAATACCTTAACAAGGATAAAGGCAGGCAGGCCTATTGAGTAAGCCATAAGACTTAACGATGCATTATCGACATCAGTACTTGTAAACGCATCGTACTGAAACAGTGTTGCTAACATTGGCTGAGCTAGAAAAAACAAACCTGCTGCTGCTGGCAAACCAAGAAACACCACCCAACGTAAGCCTGTGTCCAGGCTTGCAGAAAAGTCTTTAGTCTTACCTGCCGCGTGGCTTTTAGATAAATTAGGTAAAATGACAGTTGCCAAGGCAATACCAAATATACCGAGCGGAAATTCCACTAAGCGATCAGAAAAATAAAGCCATGAAACACTGCCAGCCACTAAAAATGATGCCAGCAAAGTATCTACCAACAAGTTAATTTGCGTTACCGACACACCAAATAAGGCTGGTAACATTAACTTCATAATTTTCTTAACGCCTGCATGTCCACGATCAAATGACATTCTAGGCAATAAACCCAACTGTTTTAAGTAAGGAAATTGAAAGGCAAGTTGAGCGATTCCTGCCAACAAAACAGCCCACGCTAACGCCATAATTGGCCTTTCAAGCAAGGGAGACAACCAGCATATTGCCGCTAAAAATGATAAATTCAATAACACTGGCGTTACCGCAGGAATTGCAAACTTACCGTAGGTGTTTAAGACACCACCGGCCATGGCTGTCAGTGAAATAAAAAATAGATAAGGAAATGTTATCCTCAACATATCAACGGCCAACTCGTAGCGTGAGCCTGTTGAGTCAAAACCCGGGGCAAACATATAAATTAAAACTGGCGCTCCAATAACACCCAGTAACGTTATAAAAAATAATACTGTTGCCAGCGTACCAGCCGTTTTAGCCAGCAATTCTTTTAGTGCTTCGGTTGACTGAGTCTCTTTATATTCTGACAAAACAGGTACAAAGGCCTGTGAAAATGCACCTTCTGCAAATAAGCGCCGCATAAAATTTGGAATTTTAAAGGCCACAAAAAATGCATCGGTACCTTCGCTCGCACCAAAAAAACGCGCGATAACAATGTCACGAACAAACCCCAGAACACGCGAAATCATCGTCATGCTGCCCACAATAGCAGTCGATTTTATTAACGTTTTACTCAGCGCCTTAACCTCTGTTTATTAAATAGCCCTTACCTTCTTCAGAGGCAAGCTTTATTAGTATCGAGTTGATTCTAGTTATGTTCAAACTTATCAGGCTTTTATTATAAGGGCTGACGGCAATCAACACACCTTCGATTATAAGTTATCGTTGAACAGCCGCCACAATACACTTAGAATCAAATCAGGCAAAAAACGGATAATGAAATTGGCTTCAGATCATAAAAAAACCTCTCGTATTGTTTGGCTAAAACGCTTAATCATTAGCTCATTGTTATTCGTCGTATTACTTATTGCACTGCCTTACGCCATCCAGTTTGGCCTTATCAAAGGGCTTAACAATGCAGCAAGCAAAACGGTCATTATTGATGATGTCGACTTCAATCCTTTTACTGGCAAACTAGCCATTAGCCATTTACGGACGCAAGAACCTCAACAAGCCGACCTCTCGATATCCTCTGTTAACCTGCAAATTGATTGGCTACCCCTATTTAATAAACGGTTGCTCATCAACTCTCTTACAATTCAAGACGCACATATAAAAATTCAGCAAAAAGACTCCCAAACTCTCTATATTGGCAGCATTAAAATTCCTTTGAACGGCGCAAGCCGTGACACGAATGAAGAGGCATCAACAAGTTGGGAATTAGGCTTAAATAAACTTAATATAATAAACAATTCTTTTACCTTTCAATCTGACGCTTTCTCAGACGACTTCACCATCAGCCAGTTAACCATTAATGAAGCTTTTAGTTGGGACCCAAATAACCTGTCCACCCTCTCTTTTAATACACAGCTTAATACATCACCAATCAACGGCCACATTCGTGCTTCTCTGTTTTCTGAACAGCCCTCTGTTAAGGGTCAGCTCAACGTTAAAAACCTAAATCTTAATGCCTTTAAGGCATTAGCAGGAGAAAACATTGAGGAGTTAAAAGGGCTACTCGATACTGATATCAAGTTTTCATTGTTATTAGGTAAAAACAGTATTGATTATAGCCAAACGGGCTCATTATCAATCAAACAAGCTGTGATAACGAGCGCCTCTGTACAGCACACATTGGGATCTGGTGATTGGAGTGGCTCGGTACAAGTAATAACAAGCCCCGAGAAACCAAGCATCAACGCTGAAGGCCAACTAACTCTAAGCGAGCTCTCGAGTACAAATCAACTCACCCAGTTGGTTTTAGCTAATACTCAGACATTAACGGTAAAACAATTAAGCATTAAAAAACTTAATAACATAGCGATCTCATCTGTAGAGGTAGGCGATCTATCGATTGGCAAAACAGCATCAAACAATTCGCTCCTAGAGAGCAAAAAGCTGATTATCGACAAACTCCAATTGCATGATCTTAATAATATCGATATTAAAAAAATCAACATTGATGGCTTGAATGCGGTTCTCGATATCAATAAACAAGGTGACATTCCTTTACTCAACACACTAACCAAGAGCCTACCCGCAGCAGATGAAAAAAAGACCAGCGAGACAAATAACGCTGCTAAGCCTTTTCAATTTCAAGTGGCTAACATAGATATTTCAAAAAACAGTCAAATTAAATTTTCAAAAGAAACTGAGCTGGAACGCGTTGAGAAGAAGATCATGATAGATCAGCTCAACATTGGTAATATTAATTCACTCACACCAAAGAAACCAACACCGATTAATATTCAAGCGACAATAGATCAATTTTCTAAACTGTCCATAAAAGGCCAGGTCGCCCCTCTTAGTGAAAAAATAAACACCTCTATTCAAACTCAGCTATCCGCTTTTGAACTGCATGATTTTTCACCCATTTTTAAAAATGAACTCGGTTACACCATCGAAAACGGGCAACTAAATGCAGACCTGGATATTGATATAAAAGACAATATCCTTGACGGGAAAACCAGCTTAGAAATAAACCAATTAGCACTAGAACCAGCTAATGAAAGTACGGCGAAAAAAATCACTCAACAACTATCAATGCCACTGGAATCTGCTTTATCCATGCTACGTGATGATAACAACAATATTAAACTCAACATCCCTGTTAAAGGAGATCTCGCCTCACCAGATTTCAATATCAGTGATGTGATTAATACCGCTCTAGGAAATGCCTTACAAGGTACCGTAAAAAATGTTTTGAAATATGCACTGCAGCCATACGGCGTGATGTTTATGGCGGCAGAAAAAGCGTATGGCATCGCAACCTCTATCAAATTAGAACCATTGATTTTCCCTCCTGGAGATAGCGTGCTAGCAGAAAACTCAATAAATCAGATAAATAAAATCGGCGAATTAATGCAAAAAAGACCACAGTTAAGCATCCACATCTGTGGTTTTGCTACCCAACATGACCACATGTTTTTACAAAACTTAGCTAACAGTGACAGCGCCGACACCTCAACGTCAACAGCCCCCAATGAAAAACCCCTGCAAGAACCTTTACTAAAACTAGCAAGCGAACGCCAAGTTGCTGTAAAAACCCACCTCGTTAACAACTATCATTTAAAAGCAACTCGTTTATTTACTTGCAAACCCCGTGTTGAAAAAGACCTTAATAACGAAACGACAGCAAAGCCAAGAGTAGAGCTATTAATTTAACGTCACCTACCTATTTAACCCATGAAAATCCCATCAAAGACTCGCTTTTATTAATGCCCTATTGCACCTCGGGCTTGACAAAGCCCGATTATTTCATCAAAATGCGCAATCTTTTTTAATATCACTAGAGGATTTACCTTGGCTAACAGTGCACAAGCGTTAAAACGCGCCAAACAATCAGAACAAAATCGCCAACTTAACATGGCTGCGCGTACACGATTACGCACAAAAATTAAGCGTGTTGTGTATAGTGCGGAAGAAGGTAATGCTGAGGTAACAGAAGCCGCTTATCATGAAGCTGTTCCTTACATTGATGGCGCTGTCACTAAAGGCATTATCCATAAAAACAAAGCTGCTCGCCTAAAGAGCCGCCTTAATGCTCGCATTGTTAAACTTAAGCAAGCATAAGTAGTTATTAAGTTTTATAAAAAAAGCCGACCATATGGTCGGCTTTTTTATTGCCCATAAATTGCCGGCCTATAGCAAGACCAAATTATCGCGATGAATAACTTCTGACTCACCAACATAACCAAGTAACCGTTCAATTTCAGAACTATTGTTTTGCTTAATTTTATCTATATCAGTTGAGCTGTAATTCACTAAGCCACGGGCCAATTCTTCACTACTTTCATTAACACAAACAACTAATTCGCCCCTAGCAAACTCACCATTAACGGCAACAACACCAATTGGCAGCAAACTCACCCCAGACCTTTTTATTGCTTGCGCAGCTCCAACATCTAGTACAACCCGACCTTTGACATCTAAATGCGCTGTTAACCACCGTTTACGCGCCGAAACAGGGGCTTCATTAGGTATTAGCAAGGTCCCTATCGCCTGACCATCAATAAGACTTAAAATAACATTTTGCCTTAACCCTGGAGCAATAATAGTTGCCGTTCCAGAACGAGATGCGATTCGCGCTGCTGTTAACTTTGTTTGCATACCGCCTCGCCCCAAAGTTCCAGAACCACCGCTAGCCGCTTGATCTAGAAACTCTTCATCAACACCTACTTCATTTAATAAGGCTGCAGCCGAATTGACTCTTGGATCGCTATCGAAAAAACCATCTTGGTCTGTGAGAATCATCAACAAATCTGCACTCATTAAATTAGCAATAATAGCCGCCAGCGTATCGTTATCACCAACACGTAATTCCTCATTTGCAACCACATCATTTTCATTAATAATTGGTACGACCGAGAAATCTAACAAGGTCTTAATGGTTGCTCTGGCATTTAAATACCGCGTTCTATTTGCCAGATCATCATGTGTTAGCAAAACCTGCGCCGTTTTATAGCCTTCTGCTTGAAAGCTTTGTTCATATGCCTGAATAAGCCCCATTTGACCAACTGAAGCAGCCGCTTGAAGCTCCTGAAGCGCATGCGGGCGAGCGGACCAACCTAATCTCACCATTCCTTCTGCCACTGAACCTGATGAAACAATAATTACATCAATTCCGCGTGCTTTTAATTGGCTAATTTGTGCGACCCAATGATTAATAGCCGAACGATTTAAACCTTGACCATTATTTGTTAAAACGGCGCTACCAATTTTTATAACGCAGCATTTAGCCCGTTTTAAATCGACTCTTGATTTCATTTGAATAAATTAACTATCGTCCTTTGGCTTGTCTGCTTGCTCAACTTCAAGCCTTTTTTGCTCTTCTAGGTAATCCATAATGGCATGAACCAACTGGTTTGTACCTTGCTTTCTAATGGCAGAAACATTGAAGACAGGTCCCTCCCACTTCAATTCATTAACAATCATTTGGCAATAGTTATCCACTTCATCTTCTGGTAACAAATCAATTTTATTCAAGACAAGCCAACGTGGTTTCTTTGCTAAATCACCACCCCACTTTTCAATTTCCTCTATCGCCGCTTTTGCTGCCTTTACTGGGTCAATATCTGATTCGTATGGCTCAACATCTACCACGTGCAACAATAAATTATTTCGCGCTAAATGGCGTAAAAATAAATTACCTAACCCCGCTCCTTCAGCCGCCCCTTCGATAATGCCTGGAATATCTGCAATCACAAAACTTCGTAGCTCATCTGCTCGCACTACACCTAAGCTTGGGTGCAATGTAGTAAAAGGGTAATTGGCTACCTTAGGCTGCGCCGATGAAATTGCCCGAATTAGGCTCGACTTACCTGCATTTGGCAAACCGAGTGTTCCAACATCTGCCAATACTTTTAACTCAAGCCGTAAAACACGTTGCTCACCTTCTGTCCCATTTGAAAACTGTCGAGGAGCTCTGTTTGTACTACTTTTATAACGCGTATTCCCAAGCCCATGAAAACCACCCGATGCAACAAGCAATTTTTGACCTTCTTCGGTGACATCCCCAATTAGCTCGTCTGTGCCATCGTCGTAAACAATAGTCCCCAGTGGAACCGGCACTATTAAGTCTTCGCCACCCTTACCAGTACAGTTACGACTTTGACCTCGCTCACCATGTTCCGCCCTAATTAAGCGATTAAAGCGCATATCGATTAGCGTATTGAGTGCCTCGGTACCTTGCAAGTAAACACTTCCACCATCACCGCCATCACCGCCATCTGGGCCGCCAAATGGGATATATTTTTCACGTCGAAAACTGACATGGCCTTTACCGCCATTACCTGCTTCAACTCTAACGGTCGCTTCGTCTACGAATTTCATGGTTTATGTCTCAATGTTTTATCTATTTGCCACTTGTTTTGACTTAATCTTTTAACGCAATAAAAAACCCTGTCTTAGACAGGGTTTTTTAATACGTACCTGCCGCTATAACCGCAGCGCACTGTTTATACTAAACAGTTTCGATACGAATATATTTTTTACGCTTTGGGCCTTTAACTTCAAATACAACTTTACCTTCTTCTGTCGCAAATAATGTGTGATCTTTGCCCATGCCTACATTTTCACCTGCATGAAAACGTGTTCCTCTTTGACGAACTAAAATATTTCCCGCCAGAACACTTTGACCACCATATCGCTTAACGCCAAGTCGTTTCGACTCCGAATCGCGACCGTTTCTAGTACTACCGCCTGCTTTCTTATGTGCCATGAATCTGTCCTTTGTTTAATTAAGCCGAAATACCAGTAATGAGTACTTCAGTGTAATACTGACGATGACCCATCTTTTTCATATGGTGTTTTCTACGTTTGAATTTAATAATATTCACTTTTTTGTGACGACCTTGAGATTTGACTGTTGCCGTCACCGTTGCGCCATCAATATTTGGTGTGCCAATTTTCAGGCCTGCTTCACCATTTACTAATAAAACTGAATCGAACGTAACTTCGTTACCTTCTTCAACGTCTAACTTTTCGATCTTAAGGAAATCACCCTCGGCGACTTTATATTGTTTACCGCCTGTTTGAATTACCGCGTACATTGTCTAGAGACTCCCTAGTGTTGTGGGTGGTTTTAAAAAGAGGCGAATTTTATCCTTTAGTGGGCGGTTGGTCAATCCCAAATAAACAAGGAAAAGCATTTTCTTATCTGCTTTTAAGCGTCAATACTTGGTATTATACGCTATTGATTTAAATTACCTTACCTTAATTCTCAAAAATGAGCAGCACAAACGCATCCTCAGCAACGCCTAAAATAGACTTTAAAGCAATTCAACAGCTCATGGCCCCAGCCATGAATCAAGTCGACAAGCAAATTTTGCAAGAACTAAACTCGGATGTTGTTCTGATCAATCAAATTGGTTTTCATATTGTTAATAGTGGCGGCAAACGTTTAAGACCCATGCTCGTTGCACTATCAGCTTGTGCGTTAGGTTACGAAGGGAAAGATCATATTATACTGGCCGCCGTTATTGAGTTTATTCACACCGCCACCCTCTTGCATGACGATGTCGTTGATGAATCGGATAAACGCCGTGGTGACGATACCGCCAATGCTATTTGGGGTAATGCAGCCAGTGTTCTAGTTGGTGATTTTTTACATTCACGCTCATTCGAAATGATGGTCAGTGTCAGTAACATGCGCGTTATGGATATTTTATCTCACGCCACCAATGCCATTGCCGAAGGTGAAGTTTTACAATTACTTAATATTAACAACCCCGATACAAATGAGCTTCAATACCTTGAAGTTATTAGAAGAAAAACCGCCAAACTTTTTCAAGCCAGTACTCAACTAGGTGCTGTACTTGCAAACAAAGGTGAGGACACTGAAAAAGCGTTATCGGCATATGGCCTTCATTTGGGCAACGCTTTTCAAATTATGGATGACATGCTCGATTACACTGCCGACGCAGAGAAACTGGGTAAAAACCTGGGTGATGATTTAGCCGAAGGCAAACCAACATTACCGTTAATCCATGCCATGGCGACAGGAACAAAAGAACAAGCCGACTTTATTAAAAAAACAATTAAAGAAGGTAATCGCACCGCTCATATGGATATCCTCTCGATTATAAAATCTACAGGATCGTTAGCCTACACTGCCGAGTTCGCAGACAAAGAGGCACAAAAAGCTATTGATGCATTACGCGATATTGTTGATAACGACTACAAACTCGCGATGGAGCAACTGGCCCTATTTTCTATTCAACGCTCCCACTAGCAGTAGACGCGCTGACGTTAATTTAAAACGACAATTTAAAATATCGCAACGCCAGTTGCACCGCACTATTAGCCATTAATATTTGATATAATTTCCTTTCAACCCTAAAAAAAATACAGGTATCTTTTATATGAGTGTAGAGCAACACGATCAATATTTAGCTGAGTGGGAAAGCCGCCAAGAAATTGCTGAAAGCATGATCCCTATCATCGGTAAGATGTACCGTGCCAATGGCGTCGTTCTTAAAATTTACGGAAGAACGCTCATTAACGCTTCACCGGTCACCCTACTTAAATTGCACCGTTATGTTCGTCAATTTGAAAAAGTGGAGCTCTCCATCCACGATAGCTTCAAAGTACTAACCGCATTAGAAAAAATGAAATTAGGACCTGTCCGTATTGACCTAGGACTGTTAGCGGTTCAATTTAAGAATGACACTAGCGGCTTAGGCATTGAGGACTTCCTTGCTGATAAACTAGGTGAAGGCATCCGTCAGGTCCACGAACAATCCACCTCTGAACCAAGAGACGTGGTTTTGTACGGCTTCGGTCGCATCGGTCGCTTGTTAGCACGCCTACTTATAGAACGCACCGGCTCTGGAAATAAAATGCGCCTACGTGCCATTGTTGTTCGCAAAGGCGGCGACAATGATTTACAAAAACGCGCCAGTTTGCTGCGCCGTGATTCTGTACATGGTTCGTTTAAAGGCACCATTAAAGTCAATGAAAAAAACAACACCATCATGGCCAATGGTAATTTAATTCAAGTCATCTACGCGAGCCACCCAAAAGAAATCGATTACGCTCAATATGGCATCAATGATGCTTTGATTGTCGACAACACTGGCATTCGTCGCGATGAAGCAGAACTGAGTGAACACTTCTTATCAAAAGGCGCTAGTAAAGTGCTATTAACCGCGCCCGGTAAAGACGTTAAGAACATTGTTTTTGGAGTCAATACAACGGACATCAAGCCAGAAGACAAAATTATTTCTGCTGCTAGTTGTACCACTAATGCTATCACACCTACCTTGAAGGCAATAAATGATGAGCTTGGCATTATTAAAGGCCACGTTGAAACGGTTCATTCGTACACCAACGATCAAAATTTAATCGACAATTATCATAAAGGTGAAAGACGTGGGCGTGCTGCCGCCTTAAATATGGTGTTAACTGAAACAGGTGCCGCCAAGGCTGTTTCAAAAGCATTGCCTGAACTTGAAGGCAAATTAACCGGTAATGCGATTCGTGTCCCAACACCCAACGTTTCTATGGCTATTTTGAATCTTAATTTAGAAAAGGAAACCGATAAACGGACACTAAATAACTTCCTACGTGAAACGGCTCTTCACTCGCCTATGCGCGAGCAAATTGATTTCACTACGTCTACTGAAGTCGTTTCAACTGATTTAGTGGGCGCTCGAAAAGCCTGCACCATTGACTCAAAAGCAACCATTGCCACAGGTGATTCCTGCGTTCTTTACCTTTGGTATGACAATGAGTTTGGTTATAGCTGCCAAGTGGTTCGCATTATGCAAAAAATGGTTGGCTTAGACTTTCCATCATTGCCACACTAAGTAAGTCGCTTTTAACCATATCGTATAAAAAAGCCCGCATTTTAGCGGGCTTTTTTATACCTAGAAATACTGATTATTGACTAGGGCGATTCGCGATAAGATCATCGACGACTGATGGATCAGCCAAGGTCGATGTATCGCCTAATTCATCAATTAAGTTTTCAGAAATTTTACGTAAAATTCTACGCATAATTTTACCTGAGCGTGTTTTAGGTAAGCCTGGCGCCCATTGAATAACATCAGGTGAGGCTATTGGCCCTATCTCTTTACGCACATGGTTCACTAACTCTTGACGTAATTCATCCGTTGCTTCAACCCCATCCATCAAGGTCACAAAAGTATAAATACCTTGCCCCTTTATATCATGTGGATAACCAATAACCGCCGCCTCAGCCACTGCTGGATGAAGCACTAAGGCGCTCTCAACTTCTGCGGTACCCATCCTGTGACCAGACACATTAATCACATCATCAACCCTACCGGTAATCCAATAATCTCCATCTTTATCTCGTCGTGCACCATCACCAGGAAAATACATCCCAGGATAATTCGCAAAATAAGCATCAATATAACGCTGATGATCACCAAACAATGTTCTAAACATCCCAGGCCATGGTTTTTTAATCACTAAAATCCCTTCGGCAGGATTTCCCGTTACTTCATTACCTTCGTTATCTACCAAACCAAACTCTATACCAAAGAAAGGCTGCATCGCCGAACCAGCTTTCAGGTCAGTCGCTCCCGGAAGGGGTGTCATTAAAATCCCGCCCGTTTCTGTTTGCCACCAAGTATCCACAATCGGGCAACGACCACCGCCAATCACCTTGTGATACCACTCCCAAGCTTCTGGGTTAATCGGCTCACCCACACTACCCAGAACTCTTAGACTACTTAAGTCGCAAGTCTTTACATAATCATCACCTTTAGCCATCAAGGCACGAATAGCCGTAGGTGCCGTGTAAAAAATATTAACTTTATGCTTTTCCACCACTTTCCAAAAGCGCGAAGCATCAGGATAAGTTGGCACGCCTTCAAACATCAACGTTTGCGCACCATTCGCTAATGGCCCATAAACAATGTATGTATGCCCCGTTACCCAGCCTACATCCGCTGTACACCAGTAAACATCCCCATCGTGATAGTCAAAAACATATTTGTGCGACACCGCAGCATGTAGCAAATAGCCACCCGTCGTATGTAAAACACCTTTTGGTTTGCCTGTTGAGCCCGATGTATAAAGGATAAACAAGGGATCTTCAGAGTCCATTTCTTCAGCTGGGCAATCATCTGACGCATTCTCAAGTAAATCGTGATACCAAACATCTCGACCATCTGTCCAATCTATACTGCCACCTGTACGTTGAACCACCACCACTGATTTTACTGAAGGGCAACTTTTTAAGGCTTGATCCGCATTAGCCTTTAACGGTACTGCTTTGCCTCCACGAACACTTTCATCGGCGACAATAATTACCGCCGCTTCTGAATCAAGAAGCCTATCTTTTAACGCATCAGGGGAAAAACCACCAAAAACAACTAGATGAACCGCACCAATTCTTGCGCACGCAAGCATTGCAATGGCAGCTTCAGCAACCATTGGCATATAAATACAAACACGGTCACCTTTTTTTACACCCTCGGCTTTTAAACCATTAGCAAAGCGACACACCTCCGCATGAAGCTCTTTATAAGTATATGTTTTATCGAATGCCGGATCATCACTTTCCCAAATAATAGCTGGCTGATCGCCACGCGTTTCAAGATGCCGATCCAAGCAATTCACACTTACATTGAGCTTGCCTCCAGTAAACCATTTAACCTCACCTTTTGGAAAATCATGCTCTACTGTTACATCCCATGGCTTTGACCAAGTTAAAAACTCTCTCGCTTTTTCATCCCAAAAACCCTTAGTATCTTCAATTGAGCGTTGATACTCTGCTTCATATACTTCCTTATTAATATGCGCATGATCAGCTACCGCTTTGGGTACTTTGTGTATATGAACGTCCGACATTCCTTCTCCTCTAATTTGTCTAATCTAAATAAATAAAAGCCATCTAAAAGTGACTTTATCTAATCGTTTAATGCATAAATAAACCACCATTCATGCTCAAGTCTGAACCTGTTGTATAAGCCGCTAAGTCACTGGCCAAAAAGGATACTCCATGTGCGACCTCTTCCGGCTGACATAAACGGCCAGTCGGGATATTACTCTCAATCATCTTACGTACTTCCTCATCAATGGCCATCACCATTGGCGTTGCCACATACCCTGGTGAAATAGTATTAACAGTAACGCCTTTACGCGCTGTTTCACGTGCTAACGCTTTAGTGAAGCCATGCACCCCAGCCTTAGCCGCTGAGTAATTCACTTGGCCTATTTGACCCAACTGACCATTTACCGAGGACACATTAATTATACGACCAAAACCACGTTCGACCATCCCTTCAAAAACTTGACGTGTCATATTGAATACACTATTCAAATCAGTATCAATCACTGCATCCCAGTTTTCTCTAGGCATTTTTTTAAACATGCCATCCTTAGTAATGCCGGCATTATTAACTAAAATATCAATAGGGCCGACATTATTTTCAACCCATTGAATGGCGTCACCACATGCTTCAAAATCAGTCACGGGACAATGAACAATTTCAATATCAAAACCGGCTTCTTTTTGAGCCAACTGCCAAGCTTGTGCTTTTTCCCTGTTATTGTACGCTGCCACCACCTTATAACCATCTTTTACAAACCGTTGACATACTGCTTCACCAATACCTCCTGTACCGCCTGTAACCAATGCAACTCGTTGACTCATTTGATTTCCTCTTTGAGATTGTATGTTGAATTTTAAATAAAATAACGTAACCCTACTCCATGAAGCCCTTTATTGAGCCTTGATGCCCTAGCCATTTAAATATAGCTTACTTGATACTGCCAAAATAATCGTTTATTTACAAGAGAAATAGCCCCTGAGGAAGCGCTAGTTCCCATGCATTTTCAAAGCCATGTAAAATGAACCTTGTTTTCATCAATTCACTAATAATTCTTTAATTTTTAAGCTAGAATTGATCAAATAGCTTTTGCTCATTCGACAGACATTTTATATATGCCCGAATCAACTGATCATCGAAAATTCAGCCGCTCAACCACCGAGTGCAATATGGTATTTACTCACCCCAGCACCGGAGCTAAGGGCACTGCTACCAGTCTCAACTTAAGTGCTGCCGGCATTCTGTTTAAAACCCATGAAAAGTTAACCCAAGGTTGCTCCCTTGAGATTTCGGTCCAATCTGTTAACCCAAACACCCCCCCATTAAATGCTATCGTTGAAATCAATCGTGTTACGCCGATTGAGGATAACCTCTATGAGATAGCGGCCACCATCGAAGGCATTAAAGGCGTTTAATAGTCAACTCCACAGGATTAAATGTGTACCGTATTACCAAAAATTTAAGTTTCTGTTATGGCCATCGATTGATGAACCACCCAGGCAAGTGTCGCCACTTACATGGTCACTCTGCGCGTGTAGAGATTACACTCGAGTCAGAACAGCTCAATGAGCAAGGCATGGTTTGTGATTTCGCCGACATCAAACAATTCGCCGGCCAATGGATTAATGAAACGCTGGATCACAATATGCTTTTGCATAAAAATGATCCTGTTCTGCCTCTTCTTCAAGAAGCAGGAGAAAGATTAATGGTAGTAGATGAGCACCCTACAGCAGAGTTTCTTGCAAAACTTATCTATGACTACGTTTCTAAAGGCGGATTTCCAGTCACCAAGGTATCTGTTTGGGAAACCGATAGTTCCAGTGCCAGCTACTCACCAGCTTAATGCTAAACCTTGTTCGGCCGATTAATAAGTCTTTTTGTTTACAAGTTCTTTGTGAAGAAAATTACACCCGATTATCACGCTTAATACCCAAAATAACCGAAGGTGATTTCAACAGTATCGCCGTTGATTCACAGGTGATCGCAACCGGCCCCTTTACTTATACTGTGTATTTTCAGCATGCCCACACAAGTAAGGAAGCAACGAAATCACGGTTTAAATGCCGTGTTTATTTAGACACAAAATCAGTCGAAGTCATTCATATCGATGAACACGTAAGCTCTGGTCAACAACAAAATCTGTCACCAAAAGAGATATTAAATAACAAATGGGCTATAAATTATTTCTTTGAAAAATGGCTAACGTTTTTATTATCCTTTGCTGACGAACACTCCCGCCAACAAACCATTAACGCGTAAACAAACCGCTAGGGTTTCCTGCTAAGCTTAAATACAATCGGGCTCAACAGCAATAAAGCTATTAAGTTTGGAATAGCCATCAAGCCGTTTAACACATCGGCCAGCAACCAAAGAAAATCTAACTCCATTACTGCACCAAGTGGTATCGCCAACACCCATGCAATTCTATACCAAGGAATAACAGCCACACCTAAAATATATTCCGCACATCGTTCACCGTAATAGCTCCACCCTAACAGGGTTGTCAGAGCAAAAACGGCTAAACCAAAACTCACAACATACTCTCCATAGCCGGGAAGCCCCATTTTAAATGCATAGGCAGACAACGATGCGCCGGTTTCACCACTACTCCAACTACCCGTTAAAATAATCACTAGGGCGGTCATTGTGCAAATAATAATGGTATCAATAAAGGTACCCAGCATAGCAATTTTGCCTTGCCGTACCGGGTTATTAGTTTGTGCTGCCGCATGAGCAATAGGTGCTGTTCCAAGGCCAGCTTCATTGGAAAAAACACCCCTTGCAACACCAAACCTAATAGCTGCCATTAGCCCCGCACCTGCAAAGCCACCCACGGCTGCCGTGCCTGTAAAAGCATCATTAACGATCAACTGAAGTGCTTTTGGCACTGCGTCAAGGTGTTGAATAATAATAATACCCGCAGCCGTTAGATAAGCGATGCCCATCATCGGCACCAGTTTAGAGGCCACATGACCAATACGTTTAATGCCGCCAACCAAAACAATATAAACAACAACCCCCATCACCAAACCAGTTTGCCAAGCCGGCACCCCTAATGTACTACTTAATGCATCGGCTACTGAGTTTGCTTGAATAGTATTACCAATGCCAAACGCAGCCACGGCACCCAATAAAGAGAACAGAAAGCCTAACCAGTGCCATTGTTCAGCCAAACCATTCTTGATGTAATACATCGGACCACCAACATAGGCACCGCGCTCATCCACTTCCCGGTATTTAACCGCAAGTACAGCTTCAGCGTATTTAGTCGCCATTCCTACCAAAGCTGTTAACCACATCCAAAAAACTGCGCCTGGACCACCTAAAAAAATCGCTGTTGCCACCCCAGCAATATTTCCAGTTCCAATAGTGGCCGCTAATGAGGTCATCAAGGCATTAAACGGGCTGATCTCTCCTGCTTCAGACTGATTACTAACACGGCCTCGCCACAGTAATGAAAAAGCAGCCGGCAATTGGCGAATCGGCAAAAAGAGCAAGCCCAGCATTAAATAAAGCCCCGTTCCTAGCAATAAAGCTAAAATCACCGGTCCCCAGACAAAACTACTCATTGAGCTCAGTAACTGCGTTAATGTTTCCATACGTTTTATTTTAGAATTAGTTGTGTTATTTGAACTAACAGCCAATTAAGTATAAACACTCGACTAGCTTAAGTTTAACTGCATTTAAAGTGGCCAGTGCGTATTAAAGCTCGGTCAGCCTCATTTACTCAGCTCAACTTATCTTAATGGCCTTGTACCCTTTCAAACGCCCTTCACTTAGTCAACGCTCTACAGAATGAAGATACTCATATCTGCCCATGCGCTAGCACTCAATATGTAGCATAATGTGATCGTTAACACAGAAAACCGCTAGTATACGTCTTAAATTTGCAAAACAGAAAAACTAGCCTCTCGTTATTTGCGGCTGTTGACAGCTCTACGAGATACACCTCTGTGCTGGCACATTATAAAAAATAGAATTTTCTCAAATTATCATTATTAGTCGCTATGGACCTTTTAAACACATTCTTTAACTCTGAAAAACTGAGTGACGAAGCCATGTACTTCTTTGAAATGCATGGTTTTTTAACCAGCCTAGTTGTACAACCTGGCAGCTTGTCACAGCAACAAATTCTATCCGAAATATTGGCAGATAATGACGCCGACGCCTCTATTGAAAAAGCCATTTTTGATTTACAACAAAATATTGAACAAGCCTTATTAAATGGTGAGTTCCCAACGATGATTGGCGAGTCTGAAGAACCTGATGAAGACTTTCTCACCCTATGGTCGTCTGGTTTTATGCAGGGTGTCTTTATGCATGAAGATCTGTGGTTTAACTCTCAGCCAGAAGACGTTGCCGAACTCACGCTACCGATTCTAGCGTGCTCTGAGTTACTCGATGATGAAATAGATGAGATCACCCAAAATGACGACCTACTCGACGATATGGCTGAAAAAATCCCTGATTGTGTGATTGATTTATACCTTTTATTTAATAGCCCAGAAGGTACATAACGCGACTTTGCACACTGATACTTTTTTACAACATGCACTGGTAAGAGACCTCGCTTGGGTCATCGTCAATCCGCCTATTATTCAAGGACTCAAGCAGCACCAGTATTGGACCGAGTCAAGCGATTGGCAGCAAGCCTATCAGGCCTTTAAAGCCCCGCTTAAACAATTGGATGCAAACCCCGCCGAACTGGTTGAGTTATTAGCCAAGCAAAAGGACTATCGATTAGGCCACCGTTTTGAAACATTGTTGACTTACTGGTTTAATCATAGCCATCGCTACGAAATATTAGCCCAGAACCTTCAAATACAAGATACCAACAAAACCATTGGCGAGTTTGATTTCATAATCAAGGATCATGCAAGAGATAAAGTCCAACACTGGGAAGTCGCGTGTAAATTTTACCTGGGTATAAACGATACCGCTTTTACTCAATCATGGGTGGGGCCTATGTTAAAAGACCGTTTAGACCTCAAGTACGACTCCATGCAATCACGACAAAGCAAATTATCTGAACATCCCGCAGCAAAGCAACAACTTCAGCAACTAGGCCTTACCATAGACGAACATATTGGCCTAATGAAGGGACGCTTGTTTCACCCCATACAATCTACTGAGCCCGCACCCCCTTCACTTGTTGCAAGCGACCATCAACACGCACAATGGGCACGTTTAGAGCACTTTGTAAAGCACTTCCAATCATCTAGATATCAATGGCAAGTCTTAAAGAAAGACCAATGGATGGCCTCTCAATTGTACTGCCCTGATAATAGCTACCTCGACACGGACAGCATCGCTCAGTATTTTTTAGATCGCTCACAAGCATCACCATTATGCTTGGCTGGTTTTTTACCCGAGACATCAAAAGGGCATGAAATTAAACGTATTTTTTTAGTCGCAAAAGACTGGGCGAAAGAATCCAATTTCAACGATAATACAAATTCTTATTAACTTTAAATCAACAGAGACTTTCTTTGAATAACCTCTCAGACCAACCGATAGAAACAATTAATATTAACGGCTGTGAAGTCACGTTGCTCGGCACCGCTCATGTATCTAAAGCCAGTGCTGACGCAGTACACAGCCTACTTTCATCAGACCATTATGAGGCTGTTGCAATAGAGCTTTGCCCTAGTCGCTACAATGCGCTGATTGACCCTGACAACCTGGCTCAGATGGATTTATTTAATGTGATCAAAAGTGGTAAAGCTGCAATGGTCGCTGCCAGCTTGGCATTAGGTGCTTTCCAGCAAAAAATGGCTGATGAGATGGGTATTGAACCTGGTGCTGAAATGAAAATGGCCGCTGAACTGGCACAACAATCACACAAACCTGTTTTACTAATTGATCGTGACGTTGGCATCACCTTAAAACGCGTCTATCGAAATGTCCCTTGGTGGAAACGCATGGAGCTGTTTTCTGGTCTCTTTGCAAGCCTTATGTTTTCAGAAAAAGTCAGCGAGGAAGACATAGAAAAATTGAAAGAAGGGGATGTTTTAGAGGCAACCTTTTCACAATTTGCCGAATCATCAAACGAAATTTATATGCCACTGGTTAATGAACGTGACCAATACATGGCCCATCGTTTATTCAATGATGCCCATTCTGGTCAATATAAAACTATTCTCGCCGTTATTGGTGCTGGGCATTTAAAGGGCATCAAAGGCTACCTTGAGTCTCAACTCCAAAACACCAAAAACATTGAAGAGCTTGAAAGTATTCCTGCTACTAGCCGCTGGCCTAAGTTGATTCCTTGGCTGATTGTTGCTTTAATTTTTATTGGTTTTGGTATCGGCTTTAATCGAGCACCCGAGCTTGGTTGGCAACTAGTTATCGAATGGGTTGTTATTAATGGTGGCTTGTCCGCCCTTGGAGTCATATTAGCGGGTGCACACCCTATCACTATTATCACCGCTTTTTTGGCGGCGCCACTCACATCACTTAATCCGACCGTTGGGGCTGGCATGGTAACGGCTGCCACCGAAGCCTGGCTAAGAAAACCTCGTGTTGGAGATTTCTCTACGCTAAAGTCAGATACAGTGACTATTCGTGGTTGGTGGAAAAACCGTGTTTCTCGTACCCTGCTAGTGTTTTTATTCAGCACCATTGGCTCTGCAGCGGGCACCTATATTGCGGGGTTCAGAATTTTCGAGCAGCTCAGTTAAGTTAAATTATGCTTCGACTAAACCGTGAACATTTTTACGCACTTGCTGACTCATTACCAAACCGGCATCGTCAACAATTGAATCAAGCACCTCACCGTACATTAACTTTCCGTTATCGTTCAGCCAAATAATACCTTGGTTATAAAGCATTTCAATAAAGCCTTTAAATAACACTTTATCGAAAAACTCTGGGGAATTTAGGCCATTAAGTTCAGAAAGCCTTTGTGCTGTTTCGCCACAGGTTTTTTCAAGCTCAAAACGCGTAAAGTGGCCTACCCCATTCTTCTTCAACAATAACACCGTTAAATAGAAACGCTCCAAACTCAATAGCACCCCACGTGATAAAAAGCCGATTGTTTGGTGATGACTTTTATTCACCGAAAATGTGTCCGCCGATTGGTTGATTAAGCCTTGGTCAACCAAACAAGCAATCACCTTATTTGCTGTGTACGTAATTTGTCTATTAGTCCAATGCATAGAAAGCTCATCTTTCAAGAAGGGATACACCAACCTAAACCAATGAACAACTTGTTTCTTTTTTAACGACTGATGGCTTAAGAAGCAACAAGCAACAAAGGAAGGTAGAACAAATAAGTGCACGATATTGTTTCTAAAATATGTCATCAAAACAGCATCGCTACCTTCTACATACAAGCGTTCACCTGACTCGCCAACACCTCTTTTAACAATGCCAAACTCTTCACCATAGGCAATAATTTCTTTGGCGTTTAATTCAATACGTGTGACGTCTTTTGAATAGGGCGCTGCGTCAAGTAAAGCCAAGTATAAATCCAATTGTGTCATTAAGTCCGCTTCACTCATCGACTGCTCTGGCGTGTTTAACAAGGCCATCGCCAATAAGCCTACGCAATTAACATGCGTTGCTTCATTAATACCAGACATAATCTGTGTACCTAATTTACTGACAACTGCATTAACCAGTTCTTTATTATCAGCACAATCCTCTCGACGCCACTGCGGCCGTTCCGCTTCAATTAATTTATCTAAATAAATAGGCGAACCAAAATTTACATGTACTTGGCCAAAGTGATCTTTTAAGGCTTTAAATGAACGTAATACCCCCATAACTGATTCAGACTTTTTCGGCTTGCCGCTTAATTCATTAACATATGTTTCACCTTCAACCAGTTTTTCATACGCAAAATTAACCGGAATAAAGACAACCGACCGTTTATGATCTCTAAGGTAACTTCGAACACTCATCGCTAACAAGCCTGGTTTTGCTTTGAGTTTACGCCCCGTTCGGCTGCGTCCCCCTTCGACAAAATACTCAACCGCCGTACCACGGTTAGCTAAATACCCCATATACGCCTCAAATACCGAGCCATATAAAACATTTCCTTTGAACGTTCTACGCAAGAAAAAAGCACCACAACGCCTAATCCATGGCCCAGCAATTGGTATATTCAAGTTAATACCTGCCGCGACATGTGGTACGGCCAAACCACGGGTATACAAGGTATAAGATAAGACCAAATAATCCATATGACTTTGATGGCTTGGTACGTAAATGATCTGATGTTTACGTGACAATCGCTCAACACGGGCAAAATGGTGCAAAACAATACCATCGTACAGTTTATTCCACAGCCAACCTAGTACCTTTTCAAGCACCATAGCCGCCCGAATATTAATCACCGCAGCAATTTCAATGGCATACGCTTTCGCTTGTTTTTCTGCCTCATTTTTCGATAACTTCTTGCGCTTTATTTCCCGCTGTATAGCTTGCTGAACAATTTGGGTTTTCAGTAAATCTTCCGCTATTTTCTTGGGTGATAGTTGGTCAGGGCCAATCGTGATTAGACGCGTTCTAGCAAAGTGCACCCGCAACACACGTGTTAGTTTTCTAGTGGTATAGGGTACACTTGGTTTCCCCGCATTAAGCTGCTTTAACGAAACCGGGTCGCCAAACCGTAATAGCGTAGTACGCCCATTGAATAATATTGAAAGCGCTCGTGAAAGAAGATTAGATTTAACCCCCTCATCGGTAAATAAACTGCTCCAAAAACCATCTGATTTTCGAGGACCACGGCCCCAAAAAATGGAAACCGGAACGATTAAAATATCGTCATTGGAGGATTGTGCTACATCGATTAATCTAGCCAAGCGTGCTGGTGCAGGATCTGCTTTACGTTCTTTTAGGCTTTCTAATGAAAATAGCGCCTCAGACTCGACCGCTGACTCTACTTCTATGCCATTGGAAGGCAGCGGCAGGCCCAGATTCTTACAAGTTTGTTCCAGCACAATTTGTTTTGAACAAGCATCACTGAAGGTGACATAACAAACCTTTTGATTTTTAAGTGATGCCAGCCATTTTTCACCTTTCGGCAATACTGTTGCTTTAACCCAAAAAGATAACAACCAACGCAGCAAAAAAGGACCCATCACGATTGTTTACTTGCTGACATGGCTGGGAAAATAACCGGTTGAAACTCATTTGTTACTTTAGCTTCTGTGGTTTGCGACAAGGTTTCAAAGTCAAACAACTGCCTATCCAGCAGTTGTGAAGGCTTTATATTTTTCATACTATTGAAAATAGTTTCCACTCTACCAGGAAAATCTTTATCCCATTGAGTCAACATATTCTTCATTTGTACGCGCTGTAAATTTTCTTGTGAACCACATAAGTTACACGGAATAATCGGGTAGCCCTTAAGCCCGGCAAACTCAGCGATATCCTTCTCTCTTGAGTAAGCTAAGGGGCGAATAACAATATGCTTAGCATTATCACTTTTAAGTTTTGCGGGCATTGCCTTTAATTGACCACCATAAAACATATTCAGAAAAAACGTTTCAATAATGTCATCACGGTGATGTCCCAAGGCAATTTTATTAAAACCATTATCTTCCGCGTACGCATACAAGGCCCCTCTACGCATTCTTGAACATAAGCCACAAGTCGTTTTACCTTCGGGAATAACACGGGTTACAACGCTATACGTATCTTGTTCAATCACATGGTATGGCACGCCTATCGATTGTAAATACTCAGGCAAAACATGCTCGGGGAAACCGGGTTGTTTTTGATCTAGATTAACCGCCAAAATTTCAAAATTAATGGGTGCACTATTACGCAAATTAAGCAGAATATCCAGCATCGTATAAGAGTCTTTACCGCCGGACAAACAGACCATAATCCGGTCACCGTCTTCCACCATATTATAATCGGCAATCGCTTGCCCCATTTCGCGTCTCAAACGTTTTTGAAGTTTGTTATAGCGTGTTTTAGTTTTATCTAGTGTGCTCATTTGCGCATTTTAACAGAGAATATCCACACGCTTTAAGTAGATGCATGTCTGCTTGCAAAGTGCTATAACAATAAAAAACAACAACAGGTCTTATATATGTCTACTATTAATCTTCAAGATCGTGCGATGGGCGCCATTATGGGCGCATATATCGGCGATGCCTTAGGTCTAGGTCCGCATTGGTTTTATGATCTTAATGAGCAATATCGACTCTATGGCGACTGGATAAACGACTACACAGATCCTCAACCAGACCGTTATCACGCCGGCATGAAAGCTGGCCAGCAATCACAGTCGGGGCTGATCTTAAATATGCAGATTGACTCTATACTCACTGATGGAGAGTACAACGAAGAAGATTTTTGTCGACGCCTAGATACTGAATTGTTTCCGCAACTTGATGGAACCGCCAATGTCGGCCCCGGTGGTTTTACTAGCCAATCCATCCGTGAAGCTTGGGTATTGCGCACGCAACATAATAAGCCTTGGGGTGAAGTAGCTGGCTTCACCGATAACACTGAAGCCGCTGAAAGGGTCTTGGCCTTAGCGGTACGTTATGCAACAAAACCACAAGAATTAGCTCGTAACGTATCAAGCAATACACTGCTCACCCAGTGTGACGAAACCATTAATGCCATGACCGTTGCTTATTCTGCTGTCCTTGGTATGTTAGTCCAAGGGCACCCACTAGATGAAGATTTATCTAGTAAATTAATGCAATTAGTTGCCGATCACCAGCTTCCCTTTCACGCAATGAGCATACCGGGGAGCAAACCGTCGGGGGCTGGCACGTTTGCATCGCCAGATGCTTTACTAACCCCATCGAGTATTGCTCGCGCTGCGCACGAAAACCTAATTCAACCTGCATGGAAAGTCTCTATTGTCTATGGTATGCCATGTGCTGTTTACCATCAATTCCCAGCCTGTTATTACTTAGCTGCGCGTTATTCAGATGATTTTGAAAGTGCCGTCTTACACGCCATAAACGGTGGTGGGCAAAATATGGCGCGAGCCATGTTAACCGGTGCCCTTGTTGGGGCACAGGTAGGCATTCAAAACATTCCAAAACGCTTTATTGATGGGCTGGAAGACTCAGACAAATTGCTTAATAGAGCAGAAAAATTAGCGGCCCTAATACACTAAACCGATGGCACTTACTAATGCACCCAGCTGGAAACCTTTTTTAGATGACGAGCTAAACCAACCGTATATGCTAGTCCTTAAGGAGTTTCTGCGCATAGAAAAAAACGATGGCAAAACTATCTACCCTCATTCTGCCAACTGGTTTCACGCATTGGAGGCCTGCCCTTTAAACGACGTAAAAGTTGTTATCTTGGGCCAAGACCCCTATCATCAGCCGCACCAAGCACACGGTCTGTGCTTTTCGGTTCAGCCAGATGTCAAAATACCACCATCACTGTTAAATATTTATAAGGAATTACACGCCGACTTAGGTATTCCTTATGCCTTACATGGCTGTTTAGAGAGCTGGGCAAAACAAGGTGTTTTATTACTAAATAGTGTCCTCACCGTTGAGTACGACAAGCCTAACGCTCACCAAGGAAAAGGCTGGGAAACATTTACAGACAAAATCATTCATACGGTTGCTGAACAAAACGAACACGTTGTGTTTCTACTTTGGGGCAATTACGCACAAAAAAAAGGGGCTTTCATCGATGAGCAGCAGCACCTTGTTTTAAAAGCCCCACACCCGTCACCATTATCAGCCCACCGTGGTTTTTTAGGTTGTCGGCACTTTAGTCAAACCAACCATTACCTCCAACAACATAATATCCCCCCTATTCATTGGGAATTGCCAAAACTAGCGGCACCTGTTAGTTAATACCAACCCACAAACCATCAACAAAAAAACATTATCTGCTAGCATTTATAAAAGCGTATTTATTTTTTAAAATGCTAATGCTTCTCTAACTTTCAATAAAAACAATAAGGCATTAAAAATGTTAAACAAAGATCAGCTACTTGAACCACTGATGAGTCAATTGGTAACCCCCGCGTTTGTACTCGACGCTAATGGCAAAGTGCTGATATGGAATAAAGCCTGTGAACGCTTAACCAATGTTAAAGCCGACCAAGTGCTCGGCACTAACCGCCATTGGCAAGCTTTTTATGATCATAAAAGAGACTGTTTAGCTGACTTGCTGGTCAACGGTAACGTCGATAAACTCAAAGCCCTATACTCTTATCACTCAGACAACAACCACTTCGGCGTCCATGCTCAAAATTGGTGTCAAATACCTAATGTTCCTGGCCACTTCTATTTAGCCGTTGATGCTGGCGCTATCTATAATGAAAAAGGCAAACTGATTGCTGTTGTTGAGACCATCAGAGACATCACCGAACAAAAGCTTGCGCAAGAAAACCTTAATCGACTCATGCAAGATCATGTCACCCCTACTTTTGCCTTAGATGCAGATGGAGAGGTCTTAATTTGGAATAGAGCCTGCGAACAACTCACTAATTGTAAGGCTGAAAATATGATCGGCACAAAGAATCATTGGCAGGCTTTTTATGATGAAAAACGAGATTGCTTAGCCGACTTATTATTAAAGAATGATACAGATAAAATCGCGGAGCTTTATTCTCTACAAATCGACGATGCGGTTAACGAACACCGGCTTAGAGTTGAAAATTGGTGTCAGATACCCAAAGTCCCTGGGCATTTTTATCTAGCAATTGATGCAGCGCCAATATACAACGAGGCTGGCGATTTAGTCGCTGTCGTTGAATCACTTCGAAATATGACAGAAGCAAAATTAGCACAAGAAAAGCTCGAACGCCTTGCTCAATATGATGGACTAACAGGGCTCGCCAATAGACGATCATTTGATCAAAGGCTTCAAGGTGATTGGAATTTAGCAGAACGAAATCAAACACCTATATCACTATTGTTTATAGACATTGACCACTTCAAGCAATTTAATGATATCTATGGTCACCAAACAGGAGACGATTGTTTAAAAGCCGTCGCTTCGGTTATTTCTGGCCAATGTTTTCGCCCTTCTGACCTATCTGCTCGTTATGGCGGTGAAGAATTCACCATCATTTTGCCCAACACTGACAAAAATGGTGCTCAAGTCATAGCCGAACGTGTTCGCAAAGCCGTTTTTGATTTACATTGGGAGCATTCTGGTAACACTGCCGCTGATTATGTCACCATTAGCATCGGCATAGGCACTTGCATTCCCAGCGCAGGGCAAACAGTCGACACCCTTATTAAAATGGCGGACGAATCTTTATACAAAGCAAAGGAACAAGGCAGAAATCGAATTTATTAAGGCGTGTATTTTAAAATGTAACGCCTGTTCCACCTAAGCCACAGTAACCACCCGGGTTCTTCGCTAAATATTGTTGATGATAATGCTCAGCATAATAAAAGCTAGGCTCTGGCAAAATTTCCGTTGTAATATCACCTAACCCAGCAGCTTTAAGTTTCTGCTCAAATAACTCTTTAGATTGCTTGGCCAATGTCGCTTCTGCGTTTGTCGCATAATAAATACCTGAGCGGTATTGCGTACCTCTATCGTTTCCTTGACGCATCCCCTGCGTCGGATCATGCGACTGCCAAAATACTTTTAGCAAACTGTCATAGGAAATAACTGTTGGGTCATACACAACTAACACAACTTCATTATGGCCGGTTTGCCCAGAACATACTTCTTCATATGTTGGGTTAGCGGTGTAGCCCCCTGCATAACCGACTGCTGTTGAATATACCCCCTCCAATTGCCAGAATTTACGTTCTGCGCCCCAAAAGCAGCCTAAACCAAACAAGGCTGTTTTATGGCCATCAGGGAAAGGCGGGACCAAAACATGACCAGAATAAACAAAATGCTCCCTTGGCACAGGCATCGATTCGGTACGACCCGGCAAGGCTTGATCTTTTGTAGGCAATATAAGTTTTTTATCAAACATGTTTTATATCTTACCTCATACAATAAAGAAAATAACGCCTTGGCCGCTGTTATTGGGCATTCCGTCATATAATGTTGGCTCTATTTTTAGATAAAACAGCACAGGCGAGCAGCTCTACTATGTCAAACGAAAATAAAGACCAACTCTTTCGATTTCTTTTTAAAGAACTAGGCGTACGGGGTGAAATTGTCTCGTTAGATACCAGTTTCCAAGCTGCATTAGCCTTACACAACTACCCTACCAGTGTTGCTGAACAATTAGGGCAAGCGCTTGCCGCCTCGCTGCTCTTATCTGCTACATTGAAATTTGATGGTTCATTAATTCTGCAGATTCAAGGGAACGGACCGATTAGCATGCTGGTGGCTCAAGCAAGTGACCGTCAAAACGTGCGCGGCTTAGCCCATTGGGATGGCGATGTGAAGCCCGGAAACCTGGCAGACTTATTTGCTGATGCTCGACTAGTTCTTACGCTTAAACCAACTATGGGCAAACCTTATCAGGGAATTGTTAATTTGGAAGGCAACGCCCTATCCGATGCACTAGAGTCTTACTTTAAGCAATCTGAGCAGCTTAAAACACGCCTATGGTTTGCCGTAAATGGCGACAAAGCCGTTGGCTTTTTGCTACAAGAGTTGCCCGCACATAACGGCGAACAAGTTGATTGGGAGCGCGTAGAAATGTTAGCAGACACCATCACAAGCAATGAGTTGCTTGAGTTAACAGCTGAGGACATTATTCACCGCCTTTTCCACGAAGAAAGCGTCACACTTTACGAGCCACAAGCGATACAGTTTAAATGCAGTTGCTCTAGAGAAAAGATTGAAGCGGGCTTATTAACTGTCGGGCATGCAGAGTTAGTCTCATTACTTGAAGAAAAAGGTGCTGTCGACACACACTGTGATTTTTGCAATCAGCATTATCATTTTGACGCCATTGATATCGAACAGCTATTTTCCACCGGCAAAACCAGTGGGCCAACGGTGCTCCATTAACATTGGCACTCAGCTGAGCTAAACTAATACAGCAAACAAAGCCCCCCCCCTAAAAGAGCTCAATCGCCCTATAAATTACCAGTCTCGCGCTAAGAAATATAAGGTTTCAGCCACTGCTCAAATTGTGATAAATTCATGACGCCTGCTTGCCTAGCAAGCTCTTTTCCATTTTTCATCACTAATAAGGTCGGAATACTTCGAATATTAAAACGAGCGGCTAACCGTTGCTCATGCTCTGTATCCAACTTAGCAAATCTCGCTTTGGGTTCTAGCTTTTTTATTGCCTGATCAAATGTCGGCGCAAAAGACCGACATGGGCCACACCACCCTGCCCAGCAATCTACTACAACTGGAAGATCATTTTGTTCAAAATGGCGTTGCGCATTGGAAGCTTTTAGGGTGACATATTTGCCAGCAAATAACTTTTTCTTACACTGACCACAACGCCCACCAGCAGTTAATTTATCACTCGGCAGCTTATTAACCACATCACAGGATGTGCAAACTACTTTTATTGAATCAGTCATAGGCTAAGCGTTAATAAAGTTTTTAATAGAATAAAATATGGGGCCAAACTCAGCATCATTCAAGGCCTGATTAATTGCAGTTTTTGCAGCCTCGTTAATTTTTTAATGCTTGCCTCTCGAATACTAGCCCTGCTTCTATTATCCACCTTCTCGCTATAGACAAATTTAACAGGTCGGCGACCTTTAAAATATTTCGCACCTTGCCCCTTCGCATGCTGCTGAAAACGACGGTCTAAATCCGTTGTTATTCCTGTATACAAGCTACTATCACTGGCTTCAATAATGTAGACAAACCAGCTCATACAGCCTTAAGAAGCTCGCCACACTGACGACAAAAATAGTTGGTTTTGCGCTGAACAACTTTATTATGCCGACGAACACCTAATTGATGCGTTTGGCAATCGCAGCGATAAGGGACTGTTGAATATCGTCGCTTAGGGATATCACTCAAATCATATTGCGCTGTTCGGCTCGCTTTAGCGCCAAACTGTTGCATCATAGCTCGCCACTCTGGCCCATGTGGTAACACTTTTTTCTTACTAAACTGTTTATCAATAATATAGTGCGCAACCTCATGTGGCACAGTTTGCTGAAGATTTTGTTTGAAATATTTTGAAAATATAAGCGCGTTATAACGGATTAATATTTGCTCACGAGATCTTTTATACATGCCAATCGTGTGACCGGTCAGATCAAATTTAACTGGAATAACTTGATAATCCGTACTCAATAAGCTGTTCGCCAATTGTATATATCGAGCGGTTTCATCAATAACCAGCTGCTCCTGTTCTGCAGTCAGCTGAGCGATCATTCCACCACGTTAAGACTATCAACTAACGAACGAACTTCTTGCCTTGCCGCGACATGAGATAAACTATTAACCTTTTCGAGATCCAATACCGTCAGACCATTTGGAAACAGTTCCTTATAAATAACGCGTTCATATAAGCCGGGCACATAACGAAACATAATTCGCTTTTGTAATGATTCCAAGGCACTGTGTACACGTTTGTTATTTCTTGAATCTAGCGATGCCAGTCTCGTTCGAACCACCACCCAATCCATCGGCGGTTTACCACTCGCTGAGCGAAACTTTCGGCTATCCCAAACCATTTCCGTATAAAAACTAAGTTTTTTAACTTGAAAAGAATCCGCCGATACCTCACCCAATAAATCCAAGTCTATAAAGCTATCATTCAAAGGCGTAACTAAGGTGTCTGCCAAGGCATGCGCCAAACGTGACAAGTAGGTGTCATTTCCTGGGCAATCAATAACAATAAAATCGACATCACGTTTGAATTCATCCAGCCCCTCTTGCAAACTCTGTTGATCTTCGACTTCCCTGTCTTTAACTAAACTAGCCGTCGATTGACCAACTACTTTAAACGCTGGCATAGCAACTTTGGTTCCACCATTTGCCATAAACGTTTGCCTGTTTTGCAAATATCTCGCTACACTTTTTTGCCGTGCATCTAAATCGATAACCGCTACTTTTTTAGCCTTATCGAGTAAACCAACAATGATGTGCATGGCAAGGGTGGACTTACCTGTCCCCCCTTTTTCATTACCGACTACAATGATGTGCGCGTCTTTTTTATCCATAAAATTTTTGCCTAATCAAAGCATCCTGTAAGACAATAACTAGAGTGTTTCTAATTCAAACTCTACTAGCGGATTGACATCTTCATCGTAATTAACTGCTGCTAATTCAAAACCAAATAGATTAAGAAATTCTTTTTTGTAACTCGCATAATCTGTTAATTCAAATAAATTTTCTGTTGTTACCGTTGGCCAAATATCAACACATTGTTGTTGAATGTCGTCACGTAGCTCCCAATCATCTAAACGTAAGCGATTAGCATCATCTAAATTCTTTTCTGCTCCGGCATTAAACAGTTGCGTTCTAAAAAGGCGGTTTATTTGTTCGATACAACCTTCATGAATACCTGCTTCCTTCATCACCTTAAACACCATTGAAATATACAACGGCATCACTGGAATAGCAGAACTGGCTTGCGTTACCACCGATTTCAATACGGCGACATGCGCACTACCATTAAGCTGTTTAAGTTTCGCATCAATTGCTTTTGCTGCACGGTCCAAATCCATTTTAGCTTTACCTAATGCTCCGTCCCAATAAATGGGCCATGTAATGGCAGTTCCAATATAGCTATAAGCAACCGACTGACAGCCTTTTGCGAGCACGCCAGCTTTACTCAGCGCATCCATCCACAGCTCCCAGTCTTCCCCACCCATGACAGTCACAGTGTCTTTGATTTCTTGCTCAGTTGCAGGCTCAACTTCTGCCTCAATGATAGTATCTTTATTTGTATCAATCGCGGTTGACCGATATGTTTCACCAATGGGTTTTAAGCATGACCGCGTCAGCTGGTCGGCACCCGGAACTTTACGGACAGGAGAAGCCAGTGAATAAACAACTAAGTCTATCTCACCTAACTCTTCTTTAATCAGCTCAATGGTTTTTTGCTTCGCTTCATTTGAAAAAGCATCGCCATTAATATGCTTCGCATACAAACCTGCTTTTTTTGCTTCAGCATCAAATGCAGCCGTGTTATACCAGCCTGCAGAGCCGGGCTTTTTCTCACTACCGGGTTTTTCAAAAAAAACACCGATAGTTGCAGCACCCGAGCCAAAAGCTGCCGTAATTCTAGAAGCCAGACCATAACCACTTGAAGACCCGATAACCAGCACTTTTTTAGGCCCATCTTTGACCGGACCTTGTTGTTGTGTCAGCTTAATTTGCGCGTTGACATTCTCAGCGCAACCAACGGGGTGTGCTGTTGTACAGATAAAGCCACGAGTTTTTGGTTTAATGATCATACCCTTGTCCATTTAATTAAAATAAAGCCGTTATTTTAAAGGGATAACGTAATATTTTATAGCTCTCAATGAATCATCTTCATATTGCTATCAGCTACTTTATATTCCTTCTACGACTAAAGAACGGCTTAGCAAAAACAGAACCTAGCTTATTCACGCTGACGCACGTTTCAACAATTTCTGTATCAATGTCCAACGAATAATAATGATGGAGATAAAAACTAATACACAACCGATCAACTCTTTTTCTGATAGGCTTTCTCCAAACCAAGCGGCTGCCATAAGCGCTGTCCAAATTGGTTCCACAATCATGATAACCACGCCATGACTGTTGCTTGACAGGCTTTGCGCATGGGTCTGCATAAAAAAACGTAGCGCCGTGCCAATAAATGCGCTTGCCAATACCCAAGCCAGCAAAGTGCTTGAAAACCCTTCTGCCGCCTCTAGCCAACCCTCCGTGATAAAGGACAGCATACCCACTAACACACCAACAGTTACCAAGGCTATCGCTGTTAATGGCAATGCTGGGACTCTTTTACTAACCCGGGTGACCTCACCTAATACAACTATTTCACGATGATTAGCTGCTCGAGAATTCAATACAAAAAACAGGGCCACAAAAAGCGCCGATACAATAAAGAGTAATTGCCCTTTTTGTATCTCAAATTCTCCAGATAGGGACAAGAAAGCTAGGCCCACTAAGGCAAAGGGGATTGCATACCATGTAGTAGAAGGCACCTTCTCAGCAAAAAATATTTTTGAAATAATAGGTGAAAAAATAACCGCCGAACTTGTGATAAAGCTCGCTACGCTCAAACTAACACCTGAATGAAGCCCCATTACCCAAAAACACATTCCTAAAGCAAAGATAAACCCGACGATAATAGCTTGTCGGTACTGATTCCAACTTAAGACACTCAATTGGTTAAAACCCACTATCAGCAATAACAAACCAGCTAATAAAAAGCGCGAACATATAAATAAAAGAGGAGGCATTAACAAAACGGCCTCTTTTGAAAAAATCCAACTGATAGCCGCTAATATTGTTACCAGCACCAACAAAATGTCGGCTTTTATAGCATTGGACAAAGCAAATAACCTTTTTCTTTCACCCTTAACAACCGATTAACATCTAGGTGAGCTACAGCACCAACAAGACAGGCATCATTAGCTTTTTTTATTGGCCTGATTTTTAATTTCTTCAACAATGTCAGCAGACATTTCCACCTCGCTAGCCAGCGGAATATCATCCTCATCTGTTGGGTTACTTTCAGGTGCATCCATCTCAGTTACTTTCTCGCTGTCTTCTTCAAGAGGCTCTTCTTTTTTTGTCGTTGTTTTTGATATAACCGGCCCTTCTTCCTGTGCTACTTCAAGCTCTTCATTTGGGATAGCAAGCAAAGCTGTTTCTTCTAGATCGACCTGAAGTGCTTTTGCTTCATCAGAACATAACTCACCTGCTCCGTTCGCTATATGTCGATAAACATCTCGATATTGGTCTGTTAAGCCTTTAAACAGGACAGCTGTATTAACAAAATGATTATCGACTTGTTTGCGATATGCTTCGTGTTCAGCTTCTAGCGCTTTAATTTTTGAACTGCCATCTTTTCCTTTTTTAAATAGCAAGGATAAGAAAAAACCAAAAACTGTACCTATTACAACGCCCAACAATAACTCAATACTCATTTAACTTAACTCCTGGCAAATATTCCACTTCACTTAAAAGACCTTCATTACAATTTTTATTCTATCTCACAACGCCTATAGGTGGGCTAATAACTTAAGCGCTTATTTAACGACTAAGCAATTGGCTCAACATCAATTGGCCTATCCATTAGAATATTCATTTAACCGTTAAATACTTTGATATAAGGCTCACTTTGACTAACCTAAACGAAGATTTTCATTTCCATAATACTTACCGATGGCAAACTTTGCTGAGCATGGCAAAAAAGCATCGAGCCTCTTTAATAAAAGCAAATATTATGGCCATGATCGCTGTTTTAGCGAGTGTTCCTGTGCCCCTTCTAATGCCATTATTAGTCGATGAGGTTTTACTTAAACAGCCCGGTGTTGCCGTACAAACAATCCAACAAATAACACCTACTGTTTGGCACGGGCCTGTCTTATATATTCTCGCCTTATTACTATTAACACTTTTATTAAGGGCTATCTCACTTTTTTTTAACGTTTTACAAAGCCGTCTATTTACTCTGACCGCTAAAGAAATCACTTTTCAAATTCGTCGGCATTTATTACAACGTTTACCTTTTATCTCAATGACCGAGTTTGAAACCGTTGGTAGTGGAACCATTAGCAGTCATTTTATTACTGACATTGAAACCGTTGACCAGTTTATTGGCAGTACAACAAGTAAGCTGTTAGTGGCCATTCTTACTGTTCTTGGAACCTCGATTGTTCTGCTTTGGATGCACTGGCAGCTTGCCCTCTTTATTCTTTTTCTCAACCCTGCAGTCATCTATTTCACCACCATTTTTGCCAAACGGGTTAAACATTTAAAAGCTAACGAAAACTTGGCTTTTGAAGACTTCCAACAATCCCTTATTGAAACCTTAAATGCGATAAGAGAAATTCGCGCTCATAACCGAAGCAAACATTACACAACCCTATTGATTGGTAAAGCCAACACTATTAGAACTCGCGCCAGTAGTTATTCTTGGAAGAGTGACACTGCAAACCGACTGGGTTTTATGGTGTTTTTATTCGGTTTTGATATCTTTCGAGCTCTTGCAATGTTCATGGTCGTCTACGCCGACCTAAGTATTGGCCAGATGCTCGCCGTTTTTGGCTACCTGTGGTTTATGATGGGTCCAGTCCAAGAAATACTGCACGTTCAATTAAGTTTCTTCTCCGCAAACGCCGCCCTCGAGCGGATAAACTCCCTCATTACTTTAAAAGATGAGCCTCGTTATCCACATACAGTTAACCCCTTTAAAAATAAACACTCTGTGTCTATTCAAATGAAAAACATTCATTTTTCGTATGGTCGTCACAAAAACATTCTCAATGGCATCACACTGGATATTAAGTCAGGCGATCAAATTGCTTTGGTTGGCGCTAGCGGTGGCGGCAAATCTACATTAGTGCAGGCTCTACTTGGTTTATACCCTATCAGTGACGGAATGATTTATTTTGATAATATTCCAGTCACTCAGATAGGTTTTGATACCATTCGTGACAATGTATCAACCGTACTTCAGCACCCCGTATTATTTAATGCTTCTATACGTGACAACTTAACAATGGGGCGTTCTTTAAATGATAATGAGCTGTGGCACGCACTGTCTATTGCACAACTCCAACAAACCATACAACAATTACCTCAGCAACTGGACACATTGATCGGTCAACAAGGCGTACGTTTATCCGGTGGACAGCGTCAGCGGCTTGCCATTGCTCGAATGATCCTTAGCCAACCTAAGGTCGTTATTCTGGATGAAGCAACCTCAGCGCTGGATAGCGAAACTGAGTTTCAATTACATAAATCAATGCGGTCTTTCTTAAAGGACCGCACCACAATCATTATTGCCCATCGCTTAAGTGCCATAAAACAGGCCCAACATGTGTATGTTTTTGAAGACGGCATTATTAGCGAACAAGGCCATCACAACAAACTTATTGAACAACAGGGCTTATACGCTAAGCTTTACGGTGAAAAGCAGCATTAAACTAACTCTCACTAAGTATTTGCTCGTCCTATTTTTCTTTAAACATGAAAAACAATACAGTGTGATATAACAAAAAAGCCAGATAAGCACTCAATGGTGTTTATCTGGCCTTGATTATTAACAAGCTTTCAAGCCCCCTTGCTACTAACAGGGCTTGCTTATTCTTTTATCCAACCTTGTAATGCCGCGATAATACCTTCCGCTTGGGCAGCACTCGATATATTGAACTTTGATTTCTGCTGGTACTCACCATTACGCTTTTGATAACGACGAATGGTATATTTATCAGGGCCATACTCTTCTTTTGTACGATTCCAATCTTGATGCTTGTATATAACGGTCGCCCATGCACCCTTTGAAAGAACGACTTTATCAAGTTCTTTTACTGTTTCAATACCGCCATCTGTATAACTAACGGTTAGCTCTTCTACTGTTTCTGCCATGCTATTTCCTGCGCTTTGTTAATCGTTAACGCTAAACCAATTATGATTTAACGCTTGGGATAAGGTTTATCGGAGACATTCTACCAACACCTTTAATCTTTTTTCATGATACCTTCAAGTTGTTTGCAGTCCGGCCACGTTTGTTAGCGACTAAAGCCAATGAATAAAAATTTAGTCTGATACCAAACTGTCGGCAACTGCTTCACCGTAATCAATTAATTCTTCTAGTAGCACTTGCTGTTCTTCACTCCAATCACCCTCAACCACTAACTCATCAAGCCTTTCAAAATATGCTTTTAAGGTTAAACGTCCATCATTATGTTCTTTAATAAAACAATCGTGGCGATATGCTTGCCATTGCGTTTTTTCCACCTCGTTAAGAGTTTCCGGGTAATTTCTTGCTCTATAACGAAACAACATTTCTTCTAAACGCTCATCCTCAAATGGCAACGATAACTCTACCAATTTATCTATTGGACAAGCACGTATTTGCGTCATATTTTGCACATCTATAGGGCTAAAAAAACCGCCACTATATAGCATTAAATCAGGGTCTGTAGCGCTTTCGAATGTATTAATAGAGAAAACTTCTGCTAGTTTTTTTTCAATACCCGCACCGAGTATTTTTTGCCTATTTTCTTCGCACCGCAGTAAATCAATATTTAATTTATTTTTGACCTCTGTAGTCAGGGTACTTAAAGGTGCCAACATTGGTGATTTATTAATATGAACGGTCTTAAGAGGCAGGCGCTTCTGTCCTTCATTTAATTCAGCCGTAGGTGTGTATAATCGCTGGTGGATTTCTTCAGCTGTTAAGTCAATAAGCTCTGTTGGGTCAGCAGATAGATCAAAAACCAGCACTCCATTTTTATTCACTGGGTGAGCAGCAATGGGGACAACAACTGCTAAACAATCTTGTGCGGCAGGGTATTTACTCGACACATGTATAACAGCGGTATTGTGTATCAGGTCAAGGTTTTCCGCGGCTTTTTTTTTATTTCGCAGTGATAAGCCCCAACTATAAATTCTAGGTTGTTGTTGCTTAATAAGCTTTGCTAATTCAATAGTGGCATATACATCTGATAAGGCATCATGTGCGGCCTCATGCAAGATACCATTCGCTTTAGTCAGCTCTTCTAATTTAAAACTAGCCGCGCCATCTTCACGTTGTGGCCAATTAATTCCATCTGGTCTAAGAGCATGTGTCAATCGAACTAGGTCTATTAAATCCCAACGTGAGTTGCCAGACTTCCATTCACGGGCATAAGGGTCGAAAAAATTTCTATATAAAAGGTGCCTTGTAAATTCATCATCAAATCGAATACTGTTGTATCCAACGACACATGTTTGAGGCGTACTAAACTCACGGTGCACTCGCTTAATAAATTCGCTTTCTAATAAACCTTCCCTGATTGCATGTTGTGGTGTAATTCCAGTAATTAGACAGGCTTCTGGGTGAGGCAAGATATCATCATGCAATTTACAATAAAAAACATCGGGGTTTGCAACTGGATTAAAGTTTAAATCCGTACGTATACCCGCAAACTGGACCACACGATCTCTAGCAGGATCAATGCCCGTTGTTTCGTAATCGTACCAGTAGTATGTTTCAGACAAAGCTTACCAAAGTTCATCCAGTGCTCTAAGTACATCACTCCGGCTAATTTGACCAACCAATTCGCCGTCTTCATCGAGTACTGGGTAACGTTTAAATGATGATTTTAAAAATTTCTCAGCAACGTCTACAATACTGGCCGTATCTGGCACTGTCTCTAATTCTTCAGTCATATATTCTGACACGACACCACCCACCCAGTCTTCATAGTAGGTTGACTGTAATGCCACTTGAAGACAGTCCTTTTCGGACAACATTCCTACTAGTGTGCCACGCTCATCCACCACAGGTGCGCCAGATATTTTATGCGTATTTAAATACTTAATCGCCTGGGAAATTTCCAGCCCTGGCGTGAAGGTCGTTAAATTAGTGGCCATGTAGTCTTTTATTAATACTGACTTAAACATCTACTCCCCTTATATCCTATAAACTTATTGTAAGAATGACTAAGCGTTTAACTTTTCCATCTTTTTCTTTTTATCACAGGTTTTTTTACTACAAAGAGCGCAATCACCTTCTAGCCCATCAATGCTATTAAGACCACCACAACTGCCTTTGATTTTGCGATTGCTAAAGATCACACCAACGGACATGAATATCACTACTAGCATGAAAACTAAAAACGTTACTAAAAATATATTCATGATGATAACCCCTGGGTCATTAAGGTAAATTCTGGTGTTGCTATTTCTCTAATGCCATCACCATCCTTCACCAGAAATAAAACAGCTAATCTATTGTACACAGCCAAATCGTACCCCTTTTTATGACCCAATACCATAAAAGCTGTTGCCCAAGCATCTGCTTTCATACTATTTTCTGCCAGCACAGTAACTGAGGCCAATTTATGCTGAACGGGTTGGCCATTTGTGGGATTAATAGTGTGAGAAAAACGAACACCATCTTTCTCGAAAAAATTCCTATAATCACCTGAGGTAGCAATAGCCGTATCGCTTACCTTAAGTACGCGATGGATTGAACGATTTTTTGAGTCTGGCTTTTCAATTGCTATACGCCATAAGGTATTTTGTGCGTTTTTACCGCGTAATCGCATTTCTCCGCCAATCTCGACCATAAAGTTGCTATAGCCTCTTGACTCAATAAGTTCTGCAATTTCATCGACAGCATAGCCTTTAGCAATAGACGAAAAGTCGATATACACCTTATCGTTTAACTTTTTAATCTCAAGCGTGTCTAGGTTATAAGCAATATTTTGATAGCCCACACTAGCTAGGACTTCCTTGATCTGAACTTCAGTTGGTATCTCATCGACATTAAATGTCGGGCCAAAACCCCATAGGTTCACTAAAGGTCCGACAGTAATATCATATGCACCCTCAGTAATATCACTTATCTGTTGAGCGTGTGCTAAAACATTTATAAACTCTTTAGATTTTTTGTGCCACTGCTGGCCCTTAGAGTCGTTAAAGACAGACACTTCCGAGGAACCAATATACGTTGAGAATGACTGATTAATTTCAACTAAGCGTGAGTCTATTGCTTTTTTTAATGACTCTTGTGTTTCATTTAATTGATCTGCTGCAATAGTTATGTGATAGGTCGTACCCATCGTTTCGCCACTTAATGTAAACGCTGATTTATGCTGCGAATCGCAACCATTAAGTAAGCTGAGAAATATTAAAAAACCCGCTAAAAATATTACATTTTTAGCGGGGTGCTTAAGTAAACTCAATTATCCACCAAAGTCATCGAGCATGATATTTTCATCTTCAACACCAAGGTCTTGAAGCATTTTAATCACCGCTGCGTTCATCATTGGTGGCCCACACATGTAAAACTCACAATCTTCAGGTGCTGGATGATTTTTTAAGTATTCTTCAAATAAAACTTCATGAATAAAACCTGTCAAACCATCCCAATTATCTTCAGGCTGTGGATCTGATAAAGCAACGTGCCACTCAAAATTATCGTTTTCTTTCGCGAGCATATCGAAATCTTCCACATAGAACATTTCTTTTAGGCTTCGAGAACCATACCAGAATGATATTTTTCGATCTGTTTTAATCCGACGTAGTTGATCAAAAATATGTGACCTCATCGGCGCCATACCTGCACCACCACCTATGAAGACCATTTCAGACTTTGTCTCTTTGGCGAAAAACTCACCATAAGGGCCAGATATCGTAACTTCATCGCCCGGCTTAAGGTTAAAGATATAAGAAGACATTTTCCCAGGTGGGGTGCCTTCTGGCGCATTAGGTGCTGGTGAAGCGATACGAACATTTAACATTATTATCCCTTCTTCTTCAGGATAATTAGCCATTGAATATGCTCTTAATACTTCTTCATCAACTTCAGATTTATAACGCCAAATATTAAAGTGATCCCAATCAGCTCTATATTCTTCTTCAACGTCAAAGTCTTTATAATCTACAACATGCGGTGGACATTCAATTTGAATATAACCACCCGCACGGAAGCCAACATCTTCACCTTCAGGCAATTCAAGAACCAGTTCTTTAATGAATGTCGCTACGTTATGGTTTGATTTAACTTTACATTTCCACTTCTTAACACCAAACACTTCTTCTGGCACTGTAATTTTCATGTCATGTTTAACCGTTAACTGACACGATAAGCGTTCGCCATCACGTTGCTGACCTTTATTAATGTGAGCACCTTCGGTTGGTAACATTGAGCCACCACCTTCTTGAACACGCACCTTACATTGGCCACAAGTGCCCCCGCCTCCACACGCTGAAGGAACGAATAATTGAGCATCTGCTAATGCGCCTAGCAATTTGCCACCCACAGGTGCCTCTACTTCTTTTTCACCGTTAATTAATATTTTGACATTACCATGCGCTACTAATTTTGACTTTGCCGCCAAAATAATCATCACCAGGATTAAGACAATACCGGTAAAAAACGTTATACCTAAACCAATTTCTAACATACTGAGTTCCTAATTACAGTTGAATACCAGAGAATGCCATAAAGCCCATCGCCATTAAGCCTGCTGTGATAAAGGTAATCCCTAATCCACGTAAGCCATCAGGTACATCTGAATATTTTAGCTTTTCTCTTATTCCTGCAATGGCTGTAATCGCTAGTGCCCAGCCTAAGCCACTGCCAAAGCCAAAGACTAAACTTTCGCCTAAATTATAATCTCGCTCTACCATAAACAATGAACCACCTAGAATCGCACAGTTCACGGTAATTAACGGCAAAAACACACCCAGTGCGTTATAGAGTGCTGGTGCAAACTTATCCATCGCCATTTCAAGAATTTGAACGACCGCCGCAATAACGCCAATATAAACAATTAACCCTAAAAAGTTTAAATCAACTTCTGGTAGCCCTAACCACTCAAGCGCACCTTCTTTAAGTAAACCTTGGTATAAAATGTTATTCAGTGGCATTGTTAACGTTTGCACCAAAATCACGGCAACACCTAAACCCATGGCGGTAGAAACCTTCTTAGAAACAGCTAAGAACGTACACATCCCAAGGAAGAAAGATAACGCTAAGTTTTCTACGAAAACCGCTTTAACAAATAAACTTATATAAGCTTCCATTACGCAACCTCCGTTCCGTTAACTTCTTTGATTTTAAATTCTGCCTTTTCAACTTGTGCAGGACGTAATGAACGAACACCCCAGATCATTAAACCAATGATAAAAAATGCACTCGGTGGTAATAACATTAAACCATTAGGTACGTACCAACCCCCATCATTTACAGTCGATAGGATTTCTATACCAAACAATTTTCCTGAGCCCAAGAGCTCACGAAATGTACCTACAAACATTAGAACAAGCGAATACCCCAGACCATTTCCTATACCATCTAAAAAACTAAGTCCTGGTGGGTTTTTCATTGCAAATGCTTCTGCACGTCCCATCACAATACAGTTAGTAATAATCAACCCAACAAATACAGACAGCTGCTTACTTAAATCATAAACATAGGCTTTCAACACTTGGTCAACAACAATAACCAGCGATGCAATAATCGTCATTTGAACAATAATACGGATTGCACTAGGAACATGATTACGAATCATACTAATTGATAGATTCGAAAACGCTGTCACTGATGTCAGGGCTAATGACATAACGAGTGCCGTCCCCAGGTTTGTTGTTACAGCTAGCGCTGAACAAACCCCTAAAACCTGTAAGCCGATAGGGTTATTATCAACTAATGGGTCTAATATAATTTTTTGAGTTTCTTTATTCATCGTTACGCTCCATTCTCTTGAACTTTATTCAGGTATTGTTGATACCCTTCAGCGCCCATCCAATATTTCAGCATATTACTCACACCACGACTTGTTAATGTTGCTCCCGCTAAACCATCAACTTGATATTCCGCTTTAGGTGCACTCGGAACAACCGTTCCCTTAATGACTTTAATTGCAACATCACCCTCTGGTCCGTAGATTTTCTTTCCATCCCATATTTTTTTCCATTTTGGGTTATCTACTTCCCCACCTAAACCAGGGGTTTCTGCGTGTTCGTAGTAGCTTAAACCAACAATGGTCTGGCCATCATTTTCTACCGCAAGGAAACCGTACAAGGTTGACCATAAACCATAACCATTGATTGGAAGAATTAGCTGCTTCACAGCATCACCTTCTTTCACTTGATAAACCGGCATATATTTCGGACGCATCCTGATATTAGCAAGGTCATCTGACTTAGGTATTGTTACATTCAAGTTTGGGTCTTTAGCTGCTCGTCTTACATCGTATGTTGCCGGATCCATATCGGTGACATACTCACCCGTTGATAAATCAACAAGCTTAATATCAATTTTTGAAAAAGCCGCTTCGATATCATCGCCTTGCTCATACAAACCCGCTACTTGAAGAATATTTTTCTTCTTATCTAGCTCTTTATTAAGTTCTTGTAGTGGTTTAAGTGCAACAGCTGAAATTGACACAAAAACTGCACATACTAGGCACACTAAAGTCGCCATGATGAACGTTTTAAGCGTACTATCGTTTGATAACGCGAGGAAGTTCATTTTGCCTACTGGCTTCGCTTCATTTTCATTAGGCATTTCTTTTCTCCCTTCTTTTGATGTTTGACTGAACAACAAAATAATCAATCAATGGTGCAAACATATTGGCAAACAATATGGCCAACATCATTCCCTCTGGGAAAGCAGGGTTTACCACACGAATTAAAACCACCATCAGACCAATTAATAGACCATACACCCATCGACCCGTGTTTGTCATCGCCGCACTCACAGGGTCCGTTGCCATATAGATGGCACCAAATGCAAAACCACCTAATACAGCATGCCAGTACCAAGGTGTTGCAAACATAGGGTTTGTGTCACTACCAATTAAATTAAGCATAGTACTGGTGACTATCATGCCAGCTAAGACGCCTAACATAATGCGATACGAAGCAATTCGGGTATATAACAAAAAGCTCGCCCCAATTAAACACGCAAGTGTTGAGGTTTCACCCATTGAGCCTTGCACCGTTCCTAAGAACGCATCCATCCAAGTAATTCCTGATGTCGTTACTGCTGTAATACCACCCGCAGCAGCCATGCCTAAAGCCGTCGCACCGCTAAACCCATCAACAGCCGTCCAAATAGCATCACCTGACATTTGAGCTGGATAAGCAAAAAACAAAAACGCACGTGCTGTTAACGCGGGGTTCAAGAAGTTTTTACCTGTACCACCAAACACTTCCTTACCAACAACAACACCAAATGAAATACCAATAGCTACCTGCCAAAGAGGAATTGTGGCCGGCAAAATCAGCGAAAACAGCATTGATGTAACGAAAAACCCTTCGTTAACCTCATGCCCTCGCACAATTGCAAATAAGACTTCCCAAATACCGCCTACTAATACGGTAACAACATAAATGGGTATATAGTACATGGCACCATGTACCATATTTGCCACAAGACTGTCTGGGTTATAGCCGACCGCATTTGTTACAAACCCACGCCATGAATCTAACGATGTCATGTTTAACTCAGCCATCGCCATGTTCGCCATATGGCCGGTATTCCACATTGCCATCAACACACAAGGTAACGCCGCGATGAATACATACGTCATGATACGCTTTAAATCAATAGCATCTCTTACATGCGTTGTGCCTGCGGTAACATCTTTAGGCGTATATAAAAAGGTATCCACCATTTCATAAATCGCATAATACTTCTCTAGTGATCCGCCTTTAGCGAACTTCGGGTGTATTGAATCTAAATAATTCCTTAAACGAGACATTAACCCTCCTTCTCAATGTGTGCCAAATTAGCGCGTAGCGCCTTACCAAAATCATGCTTTCCTGAATCTACAAATGAGCATAACGCTAAATCTTCTTCGTCTAGTTCTAATGCACCGAGTGATTCAGCTGCATCAACATCCATAACAACTAAGGCTCGAAGTAATTGTGTTGGCAAAATATCCAACGGCATCACGCCTTCATATACCCCAATAGGAACCATGGCACGTGGGCTACCGTGTGCTGATGTATCCATTGCCATTTTTTTCTTACGGTTAAAACTAGATAGCAGAGCATTTGTAAAAGAGAATTTCTCGCCTGCCGGGTTTAGCCACCCTAGCAGCTGACGCTCTCTTCCTTCTTGAAGTACTGACAACTGAACATGGTAACGACCTAAATAAGATGCCCAGTTATTCGCTTTTCTACCTGACAAAACAGAGCCCGAAATAATTCGCACATTACCCGTCTCAATTTCTTTTCTAACCAACTCTTCTGTATTTGCACCCAGTCTAGTTTTAATAAGACGCGGCTTAAGAACTTTGGGGCCGGCTAACGAAATGACCCGCTCAACGTTTAAAAGACCCGATGTAAATAATTTACCAATGGCAATCACATCTTGATAGCCAATGGTCCACGCAATTTTTTTCGAATGAACAGGGTCAATAAAATGTATATGCGTACCAGAAAGACCTGCTGGATGTGGTCCAGAAAACTCAGCGACTTCGACCATGCCGGGAACTGCTATGTCTGCGTCGACAGCCTTACTCACATACACCTTTCCTTCTGTCAGGCGAGAGATCACTGTTAAACCATCTTTAAATGCATCTGCATCTTCGGCAATAACAACACTTGGATCTGCCGCTAATGGATTAGTATCCATAACGGACACATGAATCGCTACAGGTCGAGTAGCTGGCGCAGGTACTTTACTGAATGGACGCGTTCTAAAAGCTGTCCATAAACCTGATTCTGTTAGGTTCTTAACAACATCTACCGCATCAAGGCTCGCTAATTTTTCAGACGAGTATTTGGTAAACTCAACCTGATCGTCACCGTCTAATTCAATAACAACCGTGCGTAACACACGTTTCGCACCTCGGTTAATGCTTTTGACAACCCCGCAACCAGGCGATGTAAAACTAACACCTTCGGTTTTTTTATCGGTAAATAAAATCTGCCCCAGCTTGACACGATCACCTTCTTTAACCAGCATGGTAGGCTTCATATCTATGTAGTCTTCGCCAAAAACGGCAACACTGGAAACCTGATTACCCTCTGAAATAACTTGACTTGGCGCGCCTTTAATTGGCAGGTCCAAGCCTTCTTTGATCTTAAAGTAGTTCATTGATTAGGCTTCTTAATTGATTTAAGTTTGTTTGTTTAAGCAGACTGCACGTTTAATGTCGAGTAGCGACTATAACCCGCTGACCTGCCGTCAATACTTCTAGAAAAATTACTTATAAAACTTTTCGAATTCTATCCTATCGCACCGCATCATTCAATCTCGTTAACTAATTCCTTATCCCAATTCCCTTAGAAAGCAGCCTTAAACTGACCCCCAACATAAAAACAATAAATGTCGCAATAACGATAAAGCCGTATAACAGCGGTATATCAGACTCCCCTAATATACTAAACCGAAATACATCGATCATGTAAAGTACTGGATTGAGTAATGATACGTTTTGCCAAAACTCTGGCAATAAGTCAATCGAATAAAACACCCCTCCCAAATATATCAAAGGCGTCAAAACAAACGTTGGCACAATTGAAATATCATCAAAGCTTTTTGCATAGGCTGCATTAATAAAGCCCGCCGCTGAAAACAACACCCCTGTTAACAAGAATACAACCACCATCATCACCGGGTGCGCAATATTTAAGTCTGTAAAAAACAAGGACACAATCGTCACCAAAACCCCCACGATCAGCCCTCTCAGCACCCCACCAGAAATATACCCTGTCAAAATGATCCAACCGGGAATAGGTGCAACCAACATTTCTTCAATATTATGCTGGAATTTTGAACTGTAGAAAGAAGAAACTACATTTGAATAGGCATTACTAATAACCGCCATTAAAATAAGCCCAGGGACAATAAAGTCCATATAATCATAGCCATTCATCGTCCCAATTCTTGAGCCAATTAAAGTGCCAAAAATAAGAAAATAAAGCGTTGTGGTAATCACCGATGGCAATAAAGTTTGCACCCAAATACGTAGAAAACGTCTAACTTCCTTATACGTTATTGTTTCTAGCGCAACACAGTATTCTTTATTAAACATTATCCTTACCCTTCTTTACTAATAACTTAAGAAACAGCTGTTCTAGCCTGTTTGATTCATTACGAATACCCGATACTTTTATACCCAATTGAGTTAACTCATCAAATAAGGCGTGTATTCCCGACTCCTTGCGCACGCTAACCTGCCATGTCGTTTCATCCAAACGCTCTATTCTACAACCCGTTATTACTGGCAGCTCTTTTTCCGGTCGCTCAAGGCTCAATACAAAAACTTCTTCATCTGCTTTTTCCAGCAAACCCTTCATATCCATATTCTCAATCACATTACCTTTATTGATAATGGCAATATGCTTACACAGGCTTTCTGCTTCCTCTAGATAATGGGTGGTTAGAATTATCGTCGTTCCAGCAGCATTTATTTCCTTAAAAAAGCGCCACATTGACCGACGTATTTCAATATCAACACCAGCTGTAGGTTCGTCGAGTATTAGTAATTTCGGCTCATGCACCAATGCTCGCGCAATCATCAACCGCCGTTTCATACCGCCTGACAGCTCCCTTGCTGCCTCATTACGCTTACCCCAAAGCTCTAGCTGTTTTAGACAAATCTCAGCTCTTTCCAGCGCTTTTTTTCGAGGAATACCGTAATAGCCGGCCTGAGACACGACGATATCAAAGACATTTTCAAACTGATTAAAATTAAACTCTTGTGGCACCAAACCAAGACAGCGCTTCACCCCTTCCGGGTCAGTATCCAAATCATGCCCGTAGACTTTAACAGTACCTGATGTCTTATTAACCAACGAGGCCACAATGCCTATTGTGGTGGACTTACCTGCGCCATTTGCACCTAATAGTGCAAAAAAATCTCCCTGCTTGACCTCTAAATTTATACCTTTAACCGCAAGAAAGTCGTTATCGTAACGCTTGTATAGCTGATTTATTTCAAGTGCATTCATATTTAAAACTTGTATTTGTAAAAATAAAACATCTAACTCGTAAGCCAAGTTAGCAATTAACCGCCTAGTTTAACGTATAATGACACTATTATTTCGACATCAACCAAACTATTACTTAAATTATGTCTGACAAGCCTATAAAGAACGCGCTGTATTATCACCAACATCCGAAGCCTGGAAAAATTGAAGTTACACCGACTAAAGCACTGAGTAACCAAACCGACCTTGCTTTGGCCTACAGCCCCGGCGTGGCAGAACCCTGTTTAGAAATAGCCAAAGACCCCTCTTCTGCCGCACTTTATACGGCTCGAAGCAACCTAGTGGCGGTAATTACCAATGGTACTGCCGTCCTTGGCTTAGGGGATATAGGCCCACTGGCCTCAAAACCAGTTATGGAAGGCAAAGGCGTCCTGTTTAAGAAGTTTGGCGGCGTAGATGTCTTTGACATTGAAATCAATGAAAAAGACCCCGATAAATTTGTTGATATTGTGGCCAGCCTAGCACCCACCTTTGGCGGCATTAACCTTGAAGATATTAAAGCACCCGAATGTTTCTTCATCGAAAAAAAGCTTCGTGAAAAAATTGACATCCCTGTTTTCCACGATGACCAACATGGCACCGCCATTATCACAGCCGCTGCTATCCTTAACGGCTTAAAAGTAGCCAATAAAGACATTTCAACGGTTCGACTTGTTGCATCTGGAGCAGGTGCGGCCGGTATTGCATGCCTAGATATGCTTGTTGAAATGGGCCTCAAACGAGAAAACATTCTCGTCAGCGACAGTAAAGGGATTATCCATGACGGCAGAACTGAAGGAATGGATGATCGCAAACAACGCTACGCGACTAAAACTGACATCAGAACCTTAGACGAAGCCACTGTCGGAGCAGATATTTTCCTAGGCGTATCACGGGCCGGCATGATGACTAAAGACATGGTCAAACAAATGGCCAAATCACCTATCATCTTCGCACTTGCTAACCCCACACCCGAAATACTACCCGAAGAGATTAAAGAAGTAAGGGATGACGCTATTATTGCAACTGGTCGCTCTGACTATCCAAATCAAGTGAATAATGTGCTATGTTTCCCTTATATCTTTAGGGGCGCACTTGATGTTGGCGCAACTACCATTAACGAAGAAATGAAACTTGCGTGTATCCGCGCACTATCCAAGTTGGCACAAAAAGCAGTAAATGACGACAGTGATAGTTATGTTGGAAAGACCCCTGTTTTTGGACCCGAATACTTAATTCCTCGTCCTTTCGATCCTAATCTTATTATTGAAATACCATTAGCTGTTGCCAAAGCCGCTATGGAAAGTGGTGTTGCTACCAAACCAATTAAAGACTTTAATCATTACAGAGCCTCGCTTGAACGCTACGTTTATCGTTCAGGTATGGTCATGAAGCCTATTTTCGAGCAAGCCAAACTCACACCAAAGCGTGTCGTTTATGCCGAAGGGGAGAATGGAAGAGTACTCCGCGCCGTACAAGAGATCGTTAACTCGCAGTTAGCCTCGCCCATTCTTATAGGTCGTAAAAAGGTCATTATTGAACAACTTGATCGATTAGGCCTTGAAACATCAATACTAGATCAAGTTGAAATTATTGAACCAGACAACAACCCTTACTTTCGCGAATGTGTTGCCGAATACCATAAAGCAAAAGGGCGAAAAGGTGTTTCATTAACCTTAGCGCAAAATTATGTGCGGACAAAAACAACCGTCTTAGCCTCCTTACTTGTCAAGCTTGGCAAAGCTGACGCTATGATTTGTGGCATGGTTGGCAATTATCACCGACACCTTGGTCATATTACCGATATTTTAGATAAAGCAGACGGGGTAAAAAATGTAGCGGCACTGAGCGCCATTTCATTACAAAAAGGCGTTTTCTTCTTTTGCGACACAATGGTAAACAACAACCCAACTACTGATGAGCTAGTTGCCATGACATTGCAGTCTGCTAACCATGTTAAACGATTTGGCATCACCCCTAAAGCCGCCTTACTATCACATTCTAATTTTGGCAGCGCTAATGATGATGATGCAAAAAAAATGTCCAACGCTGTTAGCATTCTTCATGAAAAACATCCTCAACTTGAAGTTGAAGGCGAAATTCAAGCCGATGCTGCGTTGCTTGAAAATTTAAGAAAAGGCGTGATAAACGACTCCAAACTTAACGGTGAAGCTAATTTATTTATCTTCCCTAATTTAGACGCCGCCAACATTTCATTTAACATGGTTCGCATCTTAAGTGACGGGGTAACCATTGGTCCTATTTTATTGGGCTTAGAAAAACCCGTACACGTTCTAAAGCCTTTTGCCTCTGTCAGGCGAATCCTGAACATGACCGCTTTATGCTCTGCAGAACAAGGTGAGGTTAGCTAATTTAAGCGATAAAACACCCATAATGTGATTTCTTTCACATTATGGGTGTTGGTTTGTTAACTATAATTATTGCGTAAGTTACTCTAAAATACTGATATGAACGTTAGCTCTATCAACCAAAACGCCCTCTTAGGCATTAACAACGGTCTTAATCAGGCAAGCAATGCAAGCCAGAAACTGGCCAGTAATGAGCAGTTAAGTGGCGAGCAATCTAGTCAAGAGACAGCCAAAGAGCTCCTCGCGTTACAACAAGCACAACAGCAAGTTCAAGTATCAACCCGAGTCGCACAAACAGCTGGCGATGTTATTGGCAGCATAATAGATATTAGAGCCTAACCCCCCTTCAAAACACAACTAAAGCTCAGCATTAATTAAGGTGAATTCCCATCTGCTATAGTTTTGCGTCTATTTATTGTAGAATGGCCGTTTAACTTTACTTAATAGGACTGTATTTTGGAAACAGAAAAGCAAAAGCTTAGCTACACAATGGGCCAACAAATTGGTGGCGGTATCCGTCAAGATAAACTAGATGTTGAAACCGAATCCCTCGTTTTAGGCCTTACACACAGCTTAAATGGCGATCCTAGCCTTTTAAACCCTGCAGAAATGCAAGCAGTTATTGAAGCATTCCAAAAAGAAATGCAGGAAAAAGCTAACGAAGCAAAAAACAACAACGCTGATAAAAGCATTCAGTTCTTAAAAGACAACCTTGCAACTGAAGGGGTACAAGTTCTAGAAAGCGGCCTGCAATACATTGTTATCAATCAAGGCACAGGCGAAAAACCTCAAGCAACAGATACTGTTGAAGTGCATTATGAAGGCACCCTTATCAATGGCACTGTGTTTGACAGCTCTATTAAGCGTGGCGAGCCAGCTACATTCCCAGTAAATGGCGTTATCCAGGGTTGGCAAGAAGCACTACAACTGATGGAAGTTGGCACAAAATGGAAAGTGTTTATTCCTTCTGAATTGGCTTACGGTGAACAAGGTGCAGGTGGTGCGATTGGACCAAATGAAACACTGATTTTTGAAATGGAATTGTTAGCGATTAAATAACACTAAGTTTCAAAGCAAAAAAAACCGGTCATTGACCGGTTTTTTTTGCTTTTATAACCTTAATGTTAGTCTTCGTAACGCTTTAGCACTAGGGTCGCATTTGTTCCACCAAAACCAAAGCTGTTTGACATTACTGTACTCAACTCAACACCTGTCTGAGTTTCCATAACAATATTAGCCGCTTCAGCTGCCTCATCTAATTGGTCAATATTTGCTGAGGCTGTTATAAAGTTATCCTTCATCATCAATAAACAGTAGATGGCCTCTTGCACACCCGCTGCTCCTAAAGAATGACCCGATAATGACTTCGTAGAACTGATCGGTGGCACCTTATCACCAAAAGCGGCTTTTACTGCTTTAAGCTCAGCCATGTCACCTACCGGTGTACTGGTGCCATGCGCATTAATATAATCGACAGGTGTATCGACATTCTCTAAGGCCATTTGCATACAACGCGTTGCACCCTCACCCGACGGAGCCACCATATCGTAACCATCTGAAGTAGCGCCGTAACCAACTAATTCAGCATATATTTTCGCACCTCTAGCCAACGCAACATCCAGAGCTTCTACCACTACTACACCACCACCACCAGCTATTACAAAACCATCACGGTCTGCATCATAGGCTCGTGAAGCAGTGTCGGGAGTATCATTTCTTTTTGTTGATAAGGCGCCCATCGCATCAAACATCATTGTTAACGACCAATGCTCCTCTTCGCCGCCACCAGCAAAAACACGATCTTGTTTACCTAATTGAATAAGCTCCATAGCATTACCAATACAATGTGAACTGGTCGCGCAAGCAGAAGTTATCGAATAGTTAACGCCTTTAATCTTGTAGGGTGTAGACAGTCCTGCTGATACTGTGCTGCTCATCGTTCTTGGTACCATATAAGGCCCAACTCGACGAATACCTTTCGTATTCAATAAGTTAATAGCTTCATCAACATTCTTTGTAGACGCTCCACCAGAGCCCATGATAAGCCCAGTTTTAGGGTTTGATACTTCCTCTTCTGTCAAACCTGCATCATCAATCGCTTGCTGCATTGACACATAGGCATAAGCAGCAGCGTCTCCCATAAAGCGTCGAGCCTTACGGTCTATTAATTCGTCTAGATTTATATCTGGCACACCAGCGACATGGCTTCGAAAACCTTTTTCTTTGTACGCTTCCCTATAGCTAATACCTGATTTCCCAGTTTTAAGCGAATCTGCAACAGTATCTACATCACTACCTAGTGATGAAACAATACCCATGCCTGTAATAACAACCCGTCTCATATTTAACCTTTTTTAGAAATTTTCAGTTGAAGTAAATAACCCTACACGCAAATCCTTTGCTTCATAAATTACTTTTCCGTCCACTTCCATCACCGCATCAGCAATACCCATCACTAATTTACGCATAATAACTCGTTTTAAATCAATTTTATAAGTCACTTTCTTGGCCGTTGGTAGTACTTGCCCCGTAAATTTTAACTCACCCACTCCTAACGCTCGTCCTCGTCCTAAGCCACCTTTCCAGCCTAAATAAAAGCCAACTAATTGCCACATTGCATCTAAGCCAAGGCAACCAGGCATGACGGGGTCACCCGGAAAGTGGCATTCAAAAAACCACAGGTCGGGAGTAATATCTAACTCCGCAATAATTTGCCCTTTACCATTTGAACCGCCATCTTCTGTAATGGATATAACTCTATCGACCATTAACATATTTGGCATAGGAAGCTGTGCATTCCCAGGGCCAAATAGCTCCCCTCTTCCACAGCTCAATAATTCTTCTTTATTAAATGAATTCTGTTTCTTAATCTCTGTCAAAATACTGCTTCCTTAAAGTGTTATGGCCCATGATGGATTTACAATGCTATATGATACTTGTTATCAAGCAATTGAGCGAGCATCTTAAACACCAAGTAAGTAACCAGCCGCCATTAAAATAACGCAATCAAATAAATATAACTTTGACGCATACGCTATATTCCATTTGAAAATTTGCTGCCCTGACGCACCGTAGCGCCCATGTAGCGCAAGATTAATTCCAGATATTGGGCTTGCCGACACCCCAATCGCCCAAGCCATTAAAAACGTAATCGCCAGTAACGTTTGATTTGGCTCAATACTTATAATCCAATGCCCAATAACAGCGATACTGATAACCGGATGAACGCCCAAAATAGCTAATACAAACATCCATAGCAAAATAACGGATGCCACAAAGCCATCGAAGTGCTGAAACGGAATAGCTATCGACAAGCCATCAAGGGCTGCCGCCAATCCTGAGCCAAACACACCTGCAATAAGAAATAGAAGCAGCTCATTTTTCATTTGCGGAAGCCTGTTCACCCCATAATGAATGAAACCCATACCCCCTTTGCTTAACCCCTGCCTTAACAGCAAAACCACCAAGCTTAATAGCAAGGAGCACATTGCTATTAATATAAGCACACTAACCGCAGGAAAAGCATAATGAGCCAATGCTACTAATATGACCAAGCCAACTGGCAGCCACAATGCTTCAAACCGTACTGGGTAACCAATAAACTCTTCGATACCCTCCTGCTTATTTGCCTTAGCTTCGAAAAATGTAATCAAAAATGCAAGCACGGCCAATCCAAAACCAACGACCATCACAATGGGCAGCGAAGCTTCGGGCGTAAAAACTAACGCTGCTGCAAAAGCAGCAAAAAATGGCGACCAATGGGCGCCCGATGTAAACGCTCTCGTCAACAACTTCTGTTGATTCATTGATAGCTGCGCCTCTTTTACCATTCTATCTGCCACCAATAATACAGCTGATAGATTGATGACCGAGCCAAAGAAGTGAACACCTAGGTAAGTTCTAACAAAGGCTTTGACGCCTGTCGGTAAAGCCTTTGCTTTCTTATCAACGGGCAAGGCCACTAATTGTAAAAACTGCACCCCAATCAGCATTACAATCATTAACTGATTTGCTGAAAATGCTTTATCAATATGAGCTATTTCACCAGTTTGCCATGCCACCAACCAGCTCATGATGGCAAAAGTCGCAATGGTCAGGATGATCTTTTTTTGCTTAACCGCCAAATCAAAAAATAAAATAATGCCGGCAAGCCATGTAAACACGCCCTGAAGTCCTTCAATATTATTTGGAACCCAAGCATTAAAAACTGTTAACACAAAACTAAGTATTAATAACGGCCCTGCAGCCTTTATAAGATAAGACATTAAAGTCTAAGAAGTTTCTACAGCAAGGCGTAATAACGTGGCGATAGTTCGGTTATATGGCGCATCTTTTCCCATCCTTTCACAGCCTTTAATGACAACGCCACAAATCTCTTCAATTTCTAACGGGCGACCCTTTTCGCGGTCAACCAGCATGGAAGGCTTTATAGAATCAAACGTTGAAATCAATTCAAGCATATCTTCGAGATCTTCTTGAGATAACTCAACCCCATTAGCTTTTGCTGCCAGCACTGATTCTTCCATTGCACCACGTATGAGTGGTAATAGACGCACATCAGGTGTTACCTGCCCGGTCTCTTTTTCTAACAAGGTACATACTGGGTTAAGACCATTATTAATAATTAACTTACGCCATAGTTCTTTATTAATATCTTTAGAGACCTCTGTTGGAATTTCTGCAGAGTTAAAGCAACGAGCTATCTCGTTTATTCTTTGCTCGGTTTTAGCACTGATTTTTTGATGATTGGGCCACAAACCTAAAATGACCTGCGCAGGGCCAATTGACTCAACCACACCTGGTTTAACAATATGCGCACCTATCCGGCGAGCAATACCACCCAAAACCAAACCAGCTGGCAATACTGAACTAAGCTGCTGCTCATTATCGACACCATTTTGCAAAGATAAAACATAGGGCAATTCATTTTTTGGATACTTCTTTAACCAAGCATCAAGTTGACGCGCAAAGCCCGCTGTTTGCATACTTTTCAAGCACACAACAATAACATCAAGCTGTTCTGGTCGTGTTGTTTCAAACCATTTATCAAGACTAACGGCACTAACCTGTAGGTTAAACACTAACTCGGCGTGTTTAACTTCTAGACCCTGCCCTTGCATAGCCTGTAGGTGAGCGCCTCGAGCGACCAACGTAACAGTCTCACCAGCCTGAATTAGCCTGGCGGCATAGTAACAACCTATACCGCCAGCACCTATAATTGCAAAGTTCACTTAATTTTCTTACCTAAGTTTATTGATCCGCTTCTGTAAAGAAATCTAATACCAACTTGTTAAACCGTGCATTTTGTTCTATTTGAGTCCAATGTCCACATTTTCCAAACATATGCAGTTGCGAGTTTGGCAATAATTCAAAAAAGGTCTTTGATGTAATAGGCGGAACCACAACATCTTCACGACCATGAACCATCAATGTTTCGTGTTGAATCTTCTTAATATCTTCAGGGTCACTAGCAAGCGCGTCAACCCAACGTTGACGAGGTGCAGGGAACATTTTACTAAATGACTCTTGGAACCCTGGCTGGATAGTTGCCTTATAACGAAGTTCAGCTAACTCATCAGTCACTAAGCTTCGATCATAAGCAAATAAATCCATCATTTTACGCATATTTGCCACTGATGGCTCATAACCCCAAACCTCATCCAAGCCTGCTGTTAATTCAAATTCAACGCCGGCCGCGCCCATTAAAACAAGACGATTAACTCGTTCAGGGTGCTTAATTGCAAGCGCTATCGCTAAGCCGCCGCCAAATGAATTACCAACTAAATGTGCTTTCTCAATACCCAATGCATCCATTAGATCAACAGCATGTTGAACCCAATTATCCATTGTATATTCATAGTTTTCTAAACGTTCGGTAAAACCAAAACCCGCCATATCAGGGGCAATCACACGATAGTGCTCAGCCAATACAGGAATAACTAAACGCCAATTAGCCCAAGCCGTTACACCAGGTCCAGACCCATGAATCATAAATACTGGATACCCTTCACCTTCATCGTGGTAATTAGTTTTAAAGGCACCCGTTTGAATGCTGTTGGCAATTTCTGGATTGGAACTCATGATTATCTCCTAGATGTTATTTAATAAACCGAATTGTTGAGCCAACATTTTATAAGAGGCTATGCGAGGTTTCAAGGAATGAGTCACATTAACAATCATTAATTCTTCAACATCGTATAACTCTGCAATTTGCTCTAAACGTGACTGACATTGCTCAGGTGTCCCGGTAACCATCGTTGCTAATGTTTCATCGTAGTACGCTTGATCAGAGAGGGATAACTGTTTCTTTTTATCCATCACCTCTTCAGGCGAAAAAAAACTGTCAATCTTGCCATGACGAAAGGCCTGAACTTTCCAATATGTATGGCTACTTGCAATGAGCTCCGCCTCTTCTTTAGAGTCTGCACAAATAGACGCGACTGCAATAATTGCTTCTGCTTTGTCTAGACTACCACCTTGTTTAAATGCCTTGCGATAGCGTTGTATGATCTCTGGGGGTCTATCATGTGTTCCAATAAATAGCGCCAACACAAAACCTGCGCCTAACACACCCGCCATCTCAGCACTGCCATCACTCGAACCTAACATCCAAACTGGTGGTGCGCCCACATCGGTTGGTACCACAACAGCTTGACTATAAGGATGATCCTCAGGCAGATTGTTACTTAAATACCCTATCAAATCTTGCGTTTGACTAGGGTAGTATTCGGAGGGAACCGTTTGCCTTGGCGCTGAAATAGCAGCCGATGAAATTGGGTGTCCACCTGGCGCACGCCCTACTCCTAAATCAATACGGCCCGGATGAAATGCCTCCAACATTTTAAATGTTTCAGCCACCTTAAACGCACTGTAGTGCGGCAACATGACTCCACCGCTGCCCACTCTAATGCGTTTTGTAGCATGAGCGACATTATTCACCATCATTTCAGGACAAGGGCTTGCATAACCCGGGGTTGCATGATGCTCTGCGACCCAATACCGGTGATAACCTACCTCATCGCATGCTTTTGCCAATTCAATGGTAGAAAATAATCCGCTAGATTCTGGCTGATTATCATGGACAGGAGATTGATCAAGAACGCTTAGTTTTATGTTTTTCATTATTTAAGGGGAAATTTAAAAAGGCATTTATATTAAATGGATTTGTATTCTCTCGTCGATGACAGTTATCAAAAAATACAAAAAAGCCCTAAACAACTTTCATTGCTAGGGCTTTTAAGTGTTTTCAATAAAACCGATAACTTAAAACGTGTCGTCGCTTAACGACCTAACGATTTTGCAGTTTTACCACCAATTCCAAACTGTGTATTAGGTACTTCTTGAATTAATACGCGAACGTTTTGACGTGGCGCATCGACTGCTTCACAAAGCGCATCGGTTACCTTTTCAATAACCGCAGCTTTTTGCTCATCAGTTCGACCTTCCATCATATGAATATGTGCTATTGGCATTTACTTTCTCCCGTTAATCAACAAATCGCATTGTCACAGTGCCTAGATCTTGATAGCGCACTGAAACATTATCACCTGCTTTAACTGCAATAGCAGGGGTAATAGCCCCAGCCATAATAAACGTACCAGCAGGAATAACCTCCCCACGTTCCGCCAACAGATTAGCTAGCATTGCAACACTTGCTGCAGGGTGACCTAGAATAGCTGCACCAGCGCCTAACTCTACTACTTCACCATTGATCTCCATGACCACACCGATTGTTTTAAGATCCAAATCTTCAACCGGTAGCATACGACCCCCTGTTACAAAACGTGATGAAGAAGAGTTATCAGCAATCACACTCTTAAGGTCAAACTTAAAGTCTTTATAACGTGAGTCAATAATTTCCACGGCTGGAACAATAAAATCTGTTGCTGACAAAACATCACCAATGTGACAGCCTGGTCCACTTAATTCTTTTTTTGTTACAAACGCAACTTCTGCTTCTACTTTCGGGTGAATTAACTCAGAGATCTTAACTTCACCGCCATCAGGAATACTAAAATAATCAGCCAAAAAACCATAACAGGGTGTTTCTACTCCCATCTGGCGCATTTTTGCCATCGATGTTAAGCCCATTTTTAGACCAACAATCTTGTTACCTCGTGCTTCTTTTCGACGACGAATCTCCCACTGTACATCGAGTGCTTCATCCCAGGTGATTTCTGGATAATCATTTGTTATTTTTGTTACTTCTGTGCAGTTAAGCTCAGCATTTTCTAGGTGCTCTGCTAACTGTTCAATTGTTGCTTTATCTAAAGCCATAATAGTTCCTCTTACGCTGATTTCTTTTTAATCTCTAAGGCAACATCTTCGATCATGTCTTCTTGACCGCCTACTGCACCCATTTCACCTAATGCCATTAAGATTTCTCGTGCTGGCACGCCATGGTTTTTCTCTGCTCTTTTTGCATGAAGCAAAAATGATGAATAGACGCCTGCATAGCCTAACGTTAAAGAGTCTCTGTCAATACGTGTTGGTGTTGGCATTAACGGAAGTGCAATATCTTCAGCGACGTCCATAAGCTTATCGACATCAACACCAGTTTCAATGCCCATTCGATTACAAACCGCGACCATCACTTCTAGCGGTGTATTACCTGCACCTGCTCCAAAGCCTGCAACAGAACCATCAATACGAGTAGCCCCTGCTTCAATTGCCGCTAGTGAGTTTGAAATGCCCATTGCCATGTTGTGATGACCATGAAAACCGATTTCGATATCATCGCTAAATTCCGCTCTTAATGCGGCAATTCGATCGGTTACATCATCTGGCAACAGGTAACCCGCTGAGTCGGTTGCATAAATGCAATTTGCACCGTAATCAACCATTTTTTTAGCTTGCTCTAACAATGCCTCAGGTGATGTCATATGCGCCATCATCAAAAAACCAACCGTATCTAAGCCATATTCACGCCCTTTTTGGATGTGCTGCTCAGAAACATCAGCTTCTGTACAGTGTGTGGCCACACGGATTGTTGAAATACCACAGTCAGCTGCCATTGCAAGATCATCGACCGTACCTAAACCAGGCAGTAACAATGCTGATATTTTGGCATTCTTCATTTTTGGTACAACTGCTTCAAGATATTCACGGTTCGAATGTTTTCCAAACCCGTAGTTTACTGAAGAGCCGCCTAAGCCATCTCCATGTGTTACTTCGATTAATGGCATTCCAGCTTCATCCAACGCAACAGCCATCCTAACCATATCGTCTAATGAGAACTGATGGCTGACTGAGTGCATACCATCACGTAACGCATTATCGTGTAACTTAATTTTTTTACCTTTTAAATTCATCACCAACCCCCTAAGCTAATTTGGTTAATGTCAGTGTGCCGTTTTCAATCTCTTCGGCAAACATTTCTGCTGTTCTTGTCCCAGCAGCCGTCATAATATCCAAATTACCGGCATACTTTGGAAGGTAATCTCCTAGCCCTTCAACCTCTAGAAATATACTAACTCTATGTCCATCAAAAATTGGTCCATTTTTTAACTTATAGCCTGGCACATATTTTTGCACTTCTTTAATCATTGCGTGAACTGATTCTGTAATTGCTTTTTGATCTGGTTCTTCTTCAGTTAAGCAATGAACAGTATCCCTCATAATTAAAGGTGGCTCTGCAGGGTTTAAAATAATAATCGCTTTGCCTTTCTTAGCACCACCAATTTCTTCAACGGCTCGGGCTGTCGTTCTTGTAAATTCATCGATATTTTTCCGTGTGCCCGGGCCTGCTGATTTTGATGCAACTGTTGCAACAATTTCACCGTACTCTACTGCCTGAACTTGGCTCACAGCAGCCACCATCGGTATCGTTGCTTGGCCACCACAGGTCACCATATTAACATTCATTTCTTGCTCACCCACATGCTCTTTCAAGTTAACAGGTGGAACACAAAATGGGCCAATAGCTGCCGGCGTTAAATCAATCACTAACACGCCTTTTTCTTGCAATTTACGGTTATTTTCCCCGTGTACATATGCAGACGTTGCATCAAATGCAATTTGTATATTATCTTCTTCAATATGTGGAATTAAGCCATCTACACCTTCATGCGTGGTTTTTAGGCCTGCTTCTCGAGCTTTTAATAAGCCCTCTGAGTCAGGATCAATACCTACCATCCACAGCGGGTTTAAATTTGGACTACGTTGTAGCTTAGCCATTAGGTCGGTGCCGATATTACCGGAACCAATCATTGCGCAATTTATTGCCATTTACTAATCTCCTAAAATTTTACGCTTAAACAAAGCGAACAGATGCTGAACCAATGCCGCCTACACTAACTCGCATAGAATCGCCTGCTTTAGCATCAACCATCATGCATAATGCGCCTGATAAAATAACTTCACCGGCTTTTAATGTTACGCCTAAGGCACCCATCGTATTAGCTAACCAAGTCATTGCATTAACAGGTGAACCAAGTGCTGCTGCTCCTGCACCTGTGTGCATTAGTTCGCCATTTTTTTCGAGTGTTAAACCACATACGCTTAAATCTACTTTGCGTGGGTCAACAGCCGTTCCACCTAATACAAGATAACCACATGATGCATTGTCAGCTACTGTATCTTGAATTTTAATTTTCCAATCCGTGATTCGTGAGTCAACAATTTCGAAACAAGGCATTACTGCTTCTGTCGCCGCCAAAATATCCGCATTGGTTAAGCCTGGCCCACACAAGTCTTTTTTTAGAACGAATGCTATCTCGCCTTCTGCTTTCGGTTGAATCATTTTTTCAGAGATAGGAATATCCTGTCCTTCTGACATCACCATGTCACTCAATAGGTAACCAAAATCAGGCTGGTTTACACCAAGCATATCCATCACAACTTTGCTGGTACAACCTACTTTTTTACCGACAACTTTTTCACCCGCGTCAAGACGACGTTGAATCATTTGATGTTGAATTTTATAGGCATCTTCAATCGTCACCTCTGGTGAACGCTCGGTAATCGGCGCAATTGTTTGTTGCGTAATAAGCGCCTCATACAGCTCATCGCCGTATTGAATTATTTTATCTTGATCCATTTTTATTCCTTATAGTTTTACACAAATATTGGTCAGCTCTGAATAGAACTCCAATGAATAATGGCCACCTTCACGGCCTGTTCCAGATTGCTTTGCACCACCGAAAGGTGTACGTAAATCTCTTAGGAACCAGCTATTAACCCAGCAAATACCCGTTTCCATTTGAGCGGCAACTCGGTGTGCGCGAGTAACATTTTCTGTCCAAACAGATGAAGCTAGACCATAAGGAGTATCGTTTGCTAACTCGATGGCTTCTGCTTCTGTATCAAATGGTGTGATGTGTGTGCACGGGCCGAAGATTTCTTCTTGCACAACCTTAGCTGTTTCTGGCAACCCTGTCCAGATAGTTGGTTCTATCCAATAACCACCAGCTAAGTCTTCAGGCATGTCAGGAATACCACCACCTGTTACGACTGTTGCGCCTTCATCCACTGCCGCTTGATAGTAGCTCAATACTTTTTCACGGTGTGATTTACTAATTAATGGCCCCATATTGGTTTCGGGGTCTTCAGGTCGACCTAATTTAAGCGCTTCAGCGCCTTCTTTTAAACGTTGTACAAACTCGTCAAAAATTGGTCGTTCAACATATACTCGCTCTGTTCCGAGGCAAACCTGCCCACAGTTAGCAAATGCCGAGCGTAATGTTCCTTCAATCGCTTTATCCATGTCACAGTCAGCAAAAACAATGCCCGCATTTTTTCCACCGAGTTCTAGCGATGAATCGCGAACACCTACCGAAGCCGCAGCTGCAATACGCTCACCCGTTGCTGTTGAGCCTGTGAAAGTAATCGCATCTAGGCCTGGGTTCGTGATCAAGGCTTCACCCACTTCACGACCTTTGCCCAGAATAACGTTATAAACGCCTTTTGGCACCCCTGCCTCGTTCATTACCTCACCCAATAAAGTGGATGTTAATTGTGTTTCTTCAGAAGGTTTTACAATGACTGTATTACCACATGCTAACGCGGGAGCAATTTTCCATGTCATCAATAACAAAGGTAAGTTCCAAGGACCAATAACACCAATCACACCTTTAGGCTTATGAACTGTATAGTTTAGCGCGCCTGTACCGTCTGGTGTCGGCATGTGAAAAGCTTCATCCCCAACATTTTTAATCGTATCTGCAAAAATTTTAAAATTAGCAGCGCCTCGGGGAATATCAATATGACTCGCTAAGGAATAAGGCTTACCCGTATCTAAACACTCAGCCTCTAAAAATTCATCAAAACGCGCATTAATACCGTCGGCAATTTTATATAAAATATCCACACGATCTTGGATAGAGTAACCAGCCCAAGGCCCTTTTAGTGCTATGCGGGCAGCATCTACTGCTTCGCCAACTTGCTCTATGCTAGTTTTGTGATATTGGCAGACCAGTTCTCCTGTTGCTGGTGAATATATTTCACCAAAACCACCAGAACCAACAAACTCACCATTAATAAACCCTTTTATTTCTCTCATATTTTTTTAGAACCTTTACTAAATAATAATGTAATTAAACCAAGACATAATCAATTGCATCTACGCCAGCTTGCGCGCAAAGAATATCTTCTTCTTCTGAACCACCTGAGACACCAATCGCACCTATAACGTCTTCACCTTCAAAAATTGGCAAACCGCCACCAAAAGTCACTACATTCGGTCGCCCAGCTATGCCCGCTTGCAACTGGGTCTTACCTTGAAGCACTTCACCCCACTGCATTGTAGGAAACCCAAAGCCTGCAGCTGTGTACGCTTTATCCTTAGCAATTGTCATGGAGGGTAGAAACGACTTATTCATACGCAAAAATGCCATTTCTGACGCCCCGCGATCCACAACCGACACACAAATGTTAATGCCAATTTCTTTTGCTTTTTCGACTGCAGCTTGCACCGCAGTAAAAGCTGCTTCGGTGGAAATATTTTTAGTTACAATACTGCTAGACATAACACTAAGACGTAACGCCCATAAAACTCTCAACCAATTGACGAGAGTGATAGAAAATAGCCTGACCAATATTATCTGCTGTCCATGTTAAGACAGGGCTATCGGGATACACGTAGCTATCTTCAGCGAATACTTCGTTACGGTTACCCGATGGATCAAAGAAATAGATCGTTTGTCCTCGAGTTAAACCATGTCGTGTTGGGCCAGTTTCCAATGGAATATCTTCCATCGAAATAATATCACCTGCTTTTAATACGCCTTCCCAAGAACTTAATAAAAATGAAGCATGGTGTAATTGACCTGATTTTTCAGAACGGATAAAGGCAACATCATGCGCCTTAGTGCTACACGTTAAAAATGCTGCCAGTTGAGTTTCACCATCAACTATTTGCTCAGTTAATTGAAAATCTAATGCTTCGGTAAAAAATTTAAAGTTTTCTTCAAAATTATTACCATACAATAAACAATGATCAAAACGAATGGGCTCCATTCCTTTCAAACCTCTTGGCCAAGGAGCAGGGTTAGTGGTTGGAAGACCGTTACCCACTTGTTCTTTTTCAGCATATAAATCAAAGGTATGACCAGCAGGCGCGACAAAGCGAACCCGTTCACCACAGCCCTTTAATTCGCCAGCAGGAATTCTTTTTGTTTCAATACCAAAGTTTTTAACATTAGACTCATAACGCCACAAATCTTGCTCTGTTGCGACTTTAAACGCCATGTGGTCCATACCTGAGCGATCTGAAGGCTCCAATACTAGCGAAAACTTATCTTGCTCATCCCAACATTTAAGATAGACACGACCCTGATCATCTCGGTCAGTTTCTATCAGACCAATATTTTCACAATAATGGTTTAGTGATTCTTCCATATCCAACACTCTTAGTTGGGTATGTCCTGGACGTAAAATACCTGTCATTGCCATGGTTAGCTCTCCTATCTCTATTAATTTTTTGAAATTACGTTGCACTATAACTATTTAATGCGATCAACACACTTTACCGCGATACAATTTTTTGTAAAAGCCCAATCATACATAATACCATATTGTTGGAAAGCTTCTAATACCATATTGCCTCACAACATCCTTTACCCCCTGTCATTCAAAGTTGATCATTATTAATTATGCTTTATTTAAATGATGACTTTTTAGCCCCTCAGTTTAAGGCCATTTCGTTGATTCAATTGGCTAAAAAAGCCACGTAAGTACCTTACGTGGCTTTTTTAGATGTATAACAAATCAACAATTCACATATCGTTTTTGCTTATGTATATACTGTTGTGAAGGTTTCATTCAAAACACCCGTATGGTAGAAAATACCACTGCCGATCTGGTCTTCGGTCCAAGTCGTCACTGGTCTATCGCGTTGCGCCAAGTAGCCTAAGCCTCCGAAGGTTTCGTTTCTATTTCCTGATGGATCAAAGAAATAAATTGTGTAGCCTCTTGTTACCCCATGCCGTTGTGGCGTCACATCAATTTTCACTTTATTCTTACCCATAACATCGGCGGCCTTTAACACATCATCCCAACTATCCATATAGAAGGCGAGATGATGTAAACCATTAATAGGCCCACCAACAAAGGCAATATCATGCGGTGTATTACTAACCGATAACCATGTTGCCAATTGCTCCTTGCCTTCAGGCCCAACCAAGATTTGCTCTACCAGATAAAAATCTAAAACATCGATCATGAATCTCGTATTTTCTTCAACCTTATTAACCCCGTTACCAAGGTCGAACTCACTCATTAGCAAGGCGTGATCTAGCCAATGTACGCCGGCTCCTTGCAAACCATCCGGCCAGGGTTCTGGGTTAACCGCACCTACCTCAGTACCAACATATTCTTTCTCGGCATATAGATACATTTCATGCCCACTAGGTATATTAAATTTCAATACGCGGCCAACAAATGGCAGCCCCCCTTCCGCAATATCCTCTACCACAACACCGTACTGAGTAATCCGCCTTTTAAACTCATCCAAATCCGCATTGCTTTCTACTTTATAGCCCAGGTTTATCACTCCTGCTATATCAGCCTCGGTCAAAATCACGGAATATTTATCCCACTCATCCCAACATTTCAAATAAACATTGCCTGCCGTATCTGTATGTACTACTTTCATACCAATTACATTTACGTAATGTTTTACAGACGCCTCCATATCCAAAACTCGGATATTGATATGACTTATTCTCATGACACCCATAATATCTCCTCTTCTTGATTTAAATCGCAAATAATTACCGACCTGATGGTGGCAAGATATACCTCATATTGCATTGATTTAAATCAGAAAAGCCCTTATAGATAAGGGCTTTTCAATACAAGGTTATTTATTGCGGTTTTAGGTCATTAAGATGTGGACCAGGGTGTTTTAGTACTTTTCTTTACAATGTTTTTTTGTAACTTACCAATAACGCTCAAACTCAGGTCGCTGCGGGGGAACACTCTACACGCCAAGACACTGCCAGATGCTTCCTCATCAGCAGATACATGCGCCCTGCTCATTTTTTTAGTGTCATACAATCCAGAATTTATTTGTATTTTACATACACCACAACCCCCTCCCTGACAACCCGACGGGATACCTTTTTTACCCATTCTCGACATTGCAGATAAAAGATGCCGATTTGGCTGGCACTTAAAGCTTTCCCCTGTGTTTTCTATTGTGATAACAAAATTTTGAGCTTCATCACGCACTGCATCAGTCATAAGCATTAATACAAGTCGTTAAACTTCTGGAGTATATAAGTCTGAAAAGAATGCTGACGGCTTTAAATTCTTATTTGCAATCAGTTCGTCTGCCACTGCTTTCACCATTGCAGGTGAACCAGCACTATAGGCTTGCCACTCAGACAAATCATTAGGCGTTAGTCGATCAACCACCTCTGTAATTAAGCCCGTATGCCCCTCCCAATCTTCTTGGTGCGATAAAGCCGGATGATAATGGAAGCCGCTATATTTCTCTGCTAAAGCCTGCATAAAATCAGACTCTAGTAATTCACTCTCTTCACGACAACCTAGAAAATAATGCACTTCACGATTAGCTAATTGATCGGTTTCATCCAAATAATGAATCATCGAACGAATATAGCTTGCACCAGATGCCCCCGCCACAAAGATCAAATTCCGCTTACTGTCTTCTCGTAAATAAGCGTCACCCATTGGCATGTGTAATTGAACAACATCACCGGCTTTTAGTGAATATAAATAAGCTGCACCTGTTCCCAACTTATCTTCTTTCACTAACAGCTCCACCTCACCTTTTTTATTCGGTGAAGAGGCAATTGAATAATATGACGCCTTATCCAAATTTGGTAATAAGACCGCCAAATATTGACCGGCTTTAAATTCGAGCGACTTAGGTTCAAGCAGTTCAATTCTAAGTAAAATAATACCCTTGCTGACAAAGCCAGAATAAACGACTTGTCCCTTATGCGTTACTTCCATCCAAAACTCTCTTTTAATAATTAAAGCACATAACATGGTAACAACAACCAAGCCCGATACTTTTTATATCATGAGCGCACTGCTCACTTTTTTAATTTTTCTATTGAACTCACTAAACATATAGCCATAACTAGTCTCCCTTAGTTAAACAGTGCACTTCATACTCGTCACCGCAACCTTAGTCAGTTTATCTTGCGAAACGAATTCCTTGCACAATAGAAAATCTAATCTCTTTTATATTATACAAAATTAGTAAAATACAACTTTATTTATTGAAGCAAATCCTAACCCTATAAAAGAACATTCAAGATCCTATATTAAAAAACTTATAAACATTACCTTTACAAAGTCGACTGTAGGGCAAATAAAAAAGCCCTAGCGACAAGTCTGCTAGGGCTTTTTGCTTTATATACTAAACACTATAAACATCTAATACAGTATCAACAACATCATTGTGTAACGTGATTTTTCTATAGCAGATTTTCAACTCACCATCCACTTTACGTAAACGGTGCTCTTGAACACCAAAAGCATTACGACTCACTTTAGAATGATAACTGTGTGTCACCCAAGACGAATGAACAACAATCTCACCTTCATCATTTTCAGACACTCTAAAGTTGCTGTTCATATGACACGTTCTAGGTAATGGACTTGCAGAATAAGCCAATTCTGTTCTGATTCTATACACCCTATCCTCAAGACCTGAGCGATTACCATAATAAATCAATGAAATTTCACGCTTAGGGTTACTCGTTTGAGTATATTCATCAATCCATGATGGCATCCAATAGGTAGCATCTTTTGTATATAAATTAATCCAATCATCCCACTGCTTATGGTCTAGAGCGGCAGCCTCATTAATAATTACATCTATGGCTTGTTCTTTTAATACTGAATCCATCTTAACTTTCCTCCGCTTGGCCTTCAGCCATCATCTCGGCCCACCGCTTATGCTGCGCAATCATAATACCCTCGTCTTCAAGGTTAGTACCTGACTCAACAGGGTTAATTCCAACAGTTTTAGCAACTTTTTCTGGCCCTTCAACCGTATTCATTGCCCCACGACACATATCACTCCAACGTTGTTTTTCACCCATAAAGCCTATCTGGCTGTTATTGAATGCTGTTAAATCATCCGGTGTTGCCATGCCTGTTGCATTAAAGAAATCCTCATACTGCCGAATACGGCGCTCACGGGCTTCATCTGACTCCCCAACCGGTGCAACACAATAGGTTGTTACTTCTGTTTTATCAACAGAAATAGGGCGGAAATGGCGAATCTGCGTACTCATTTGATCCATTAAGAATACGTTTGGATAGATGCAGGTATTACGTAAAAAACCCGCCATAAATTCTGCTCGCGCCTCTCCAAATTTTTCTCGTAGCGCTGGCATCTGCCCACCAACATAAAGTGGACGATCTTGGGCACTAGGAAATTTCCCCCATAACATCACATGACCATTCCCAAAGTGGTAGTAACCACCCGGTAGCTCCCCAGTAGATCCTGTCGTCATCGCGCCCACATCTGCTGCTTTAACTGCGTCATTCTCTGCTTGGATTTTTTTACGATTGGCTAATGTCATTACATAATTGCCATGAATAGCTTCTAAATGATAACCATCCACACCATTTTCCGCCTGTAATTTCCAATTTCCATTATAGGTATAGGTTGTTATACCCGGTAACACCTCTAGGCCTCCCTCAGCCTGATCTACAAGTAGATCTATCGAGTGCGTCGCCTCGCCTAAGAACTCTTTTAAACTACATGCATTGTCATCCAGCACACCAAAAACAAAACCTCTGTAGCTTTCAATATCACCTATTGTTTGAAGGCCTAAATTATCTTTATCGAAGCTCTCACTATAGCCCACACTGTTTTTATGCTCACCACAATCCAGTAATTTCCCTTTCATGTCGTACGTCCACATATGAAATGGGCAAACCATTTTACGCTTATTACCACATGCAGTGTTTACCAGTTGCGCACCCCTGTGTGAACAGGCATTAATAAAGCCATGGATTTCACCGTCTTTATCACGCGTAACGATAACGGGTTGACGCCCCATATATGTTGTAAAGAAATCATTGGGGTTTTTAATTTGGCTTTCATGGCAAAGATAAACCCAGTTTTTTTCAAAAATGGTTTTCATTTCCATGTCAAAAATTTCTTCGTCAGTGAAGACCCTTCTATCAGCACGGTAAATACCCTGCTCTTTATCCTCGATCAAATAGCTCCCAAAATCGATTTTATTTTGTTTACCCATTCTTTATTCTCCTTTTATCAGCCTATTAACTCGGCTGCATCATTAATCTTATTCTCAACTAACTCTGTCGTTTGAGTAATTGAACTATATCAATATAAACTTTTCCAGCCATGACTTACATCATTTACTTGATAAAAATTCAAAAACTTCCATAAAAAGCTAATTTAATAAAGCTGCTTATTTATGATCATCAACACGCTATTAGCTAGCAACCAGTTCCCAAACCACTACTATCATCGACCATAACTGCCAATAACGTAACTGTTGTTAAACCAACCAATACCGGTGTTTTCCGAGAAATGAAAAATACTCTTAACGAGTCATATTATTATCAACACTCATCATCTCTCCAAACCTCGTTTATTTATACCCCTAAATTATTCAAAAAGCACTTAACAAACTAATAAATATCATTTCGACATTCTCAAACTGACTCTTAATAACAGTTACTAAAACGCCTTATAAACCCCAATAACATTTTCGCCCCTTTATAACAGACAATAAAAAAGCACTCCTAGGAGTGCTTTTTTATTGAATAAATCAATCTATGCAATTAATCAAGCAGGCTCGACAGTATGCTTTGAGTGATCAAAATTAAGATGTGATTCAAGATTCGCAGGAGCTACGCCAAATGCTGTTTGAAAACTAACATTATGCGCATTAATTTCATCATATTTTAAATACCAAGCCTTATGCATTTTATAAAAAGGTATTTCTGGATATAAGTGATGAATTAAATGGTAGTTCTGATAAACCAACAGCGGTGTCAATAACCACTCCCAACCCATTCTCATCGTCGTTGCCATATATTTATCTTCTTCCTGACCCACTTTATTAGGCGCATGCGGCAAAATAACAAAAACTACTGCAATCATAAATAAAGCAATACGGCTAGGAATGAACCACAGCATAAGCAACTCAAGTCCCAAACCAAAGTATAAAGCAATGACGAAGCCTGTTATTAGTAGCGTATAAAAAACAATAAGTGCTTTAGCATGTCTTTTTACAACTCTCATTCCATACTTAAAGAAATAATAGATGTAGTACCCGTCAAAACAAGACCATTTAAAAGGCACTTGCCACCATTTTGCCTCATGCTCGTAAACATCAGGGTCCATTGGCCCATTGGCGTGGATGTGGTGCTTATTATGTACCCATCTAAGTGCAACCATTGGCGCATACGGGAATAAGAAAAACAAACCAATTGAACCGATAGCTTCGTTAAGGAATTTATTGCTCGATAAAGAATGGTGCGCCGCATCATGAATAATGCTAAACATCCAATAACTTAAAAGCCCATTGATGATAGCCCCTGACCATAAGGGCAAAATTCCGTTTAAGGCATAATACCAAACAGCAATAATGCCAGACAGAGACAGTATAAAAATAAGGGTCGTTGGAATGGCTAAACTGGGTGCAACCCTAAGAGATTCGAAATATTCTTCACTCGTTGCTGGGTTTTTTGTACTCATAATCTCTCCTAAATTAAATTAACCGACTATTTATGTTTTTATAATCGCCAATTAGAACAAGACTGAATCTAATAGATAAGTGTCATTATTTGACATAACCATGTCATTTTGTGACAATAGCTTTCAACCATCGCTCAAAGGAACTTATGTCCCAATCAATTATACTCCCTGTTAGCTACATACAAATAGCTATCCGAGAATTGTCTAACAAAGGCATTACAGCTGAGCAGATTTTAGAAGACACCGAACTAAGCGTTCATTCATTACAAGAAGATGATTATATCTCGTTAGATCAATTCATTAGCGTTATCCTTAACACACGGAAACTAAGTAACAACCCAGCCATTGGCTTATTACTGGGCTCAATACTGCACCCCTCAACTCACGGGTCTGTTGGTTGGGCAGCTATCAATAGCCCGACATTATCAGACGCCATCAATATTTTTCAGCGATATAGCCAAGTACGAACGCCCTTCATCTTATATACAACCCTTACCCAAGGTGATCAATATATCATCCGTTTAACGCTGACTGACAACCTTAAAGCCGCCCACACTATTTTTATAGAAGCCATGTTGATGTTACTGCAACATATCATTGAGTTCATACTCGGAAGGCCGATGACAGAGGCTAGTCTATACATGAATAGCTTCACACCCAGTTATGTAGACAGTTACCGGCAATACTTTCATTGCCCTATTCACTTTAATTCTGGCCACCTCGAAATTCGTCTTCCACTATCTTGGAAAGACACCCCAAATCCCAATGTTGACAAACACATGTACCAAATTGCATTAGAACAATGCCAAGAGGCATATCATCATTTACAACGCGATGTTAATATCAGCACTGAAATATACGATTATTTATCCGCAAACTTAAGTCACTCACCTACACTTAAGCATACCGCTATGCACTTCGGCATCACACCTCGGACTCTCATCAGGCGTCTTAAAGACCAACGTACCTCTTTCCAAAAAATAAAAGATGACGTGTATGCATTTCAGGCCAGCAGTTATTTACGCAGAAGCACAATAACCATAGACACGTTATCTGTTATTTTTGGCTACAGCGATCCAGCTAATTTTAGGCGTAGCTTTAAAAGATGGTTTGGCATCAGCCCCCAAGAATATCGCGAACAACAAACCGAGATTTTGAAAAAACATTAAACGCGCATTAAATAAATCGAGCGATCAACTTAGCCATAGATTCCAGCGAATCATTTCATTTGGGTTTATTTAAACCAATCGTCTAATTCATCACCATCAAGCTCATTAATAGCGTACTCATTAAAATCTTTATAGGTGTTCCAATCATGGATTTTTTGACTGGCGGAATCCTTTAAATCTTGATCTGACAGTTGCTGTTGATACTTGTTAAGCATCAATTCACTGTAATCATTACACTGTTTAAGAAAATCAATAACAATTTTTTTTTGAATATCTAACGGAAGAGGTTTTTGGCTCATTTTATTCTCACTTAATATTGACGCTGCTTTTGTTAGGCGATAGAGTCATTTAATCTAACAACAAAAAGATTCCATGAGAAAAATAATTATCGCTATAACTGGGGCTACCGGGTCTATTTACGGTACCCGTTTACTTGAAATCCTGCAAACTGTCGATGACGTTGAAACACATTTGATTCTTTCCAATGCGGGTGCACTAACTGCTCAATATGAATTAAATATGGATAAACAAGAGCTTATGTCGCTGGCCGACGTAACGCATCACCCAAAAGATATTGGCGCATCAATTTCAAGCGGCTCATTTATCACCGACGGTATGGTTATTGCGCCATGCTCTATGAAAACACTCGGCTCCATTGCCAATGGTATAGCTGATAACCTAGTCTCTAGAGCTGCAGACGTGATACTAAAAGAACGCCGAAAACTTATTTTAATGGTTCGTGAAACGCCCTTAAACCTTGTTCACTTAAGAAATATGACGACCCTCTCCGAGATGGGCGCCGTCATTGCACCGCCCGTACCGGCCTTTTATATTCAGCCAAAGTCTATCGACGACATAGTTAATCATTCAGTTGGAAGAATACTAGACACATTAGACATTTCTAATGTAGATTATGTAGCCCGGTGGCAAGGTCTTTCAAAATAATAATCACCCACCTTTAAATAATTACACTCGAAGAGGAGCTTATGTTAAGCAGACGCACTTTTATTAAATCCGCACTGGCCACTAATGTCGCCTTATTAGCCACGCCATCTCAAGCGCTTCAACAGGTTTTAACCGGCTCTGAAGAAATCCCATTACTGGTCTTTGCAGATGAGCACTCAGCTCACTCAAAACATTTTATCTCCAATGTTGCCGAGCGCAAGTCTAATATCGATTTAGATATTGGCCAACACTTTGACCTGCTTAGAGAGTTTTGCAAAGAGTCCCCTATGGGCCAAATTTCAGGCTTAACCAGAGATTCCGATTTTTTTGCCCTTGAACAAATCGCAAAGGACTTTGGTTTTTACACCCAATATTCAGCCACACATCATTATTCCGGAAACATGTTGACGCACGAAGTCTCTAGTTCGAAAGACTCTGCTGAACTAATTACCTCATCACTAAAAAACGCAAAAGAACAATGGCCGCAATGGCTTGCAAATCATATGCGAGTTTTACCGAGAGGGAATGCCCAGCTCGTGACGCAAAAAACACAGATCAGCCTAGCCAATACCGATCAACATGACTTCTTAGTCTCTTGGTCTTTAAGCCCAAATAAAAACAAATAACAATTGGAACAACCATGACTAAACCACTCCCACAAGGCATCACTTTAGGCCAGCTTAATGCGGCGATTGCCGAGATCGAAAAAGTCGTCGGCAAAGAATATGTTTACTTGGATGACATAAAAGAACTTCGCAGCTATCGCGACCCTTATAACACCACCAATGATGCTGACTTTGCTCCATCCGCTGCTGTTGCACCTCATAATGTTGAGCAAATCCAAAAAATTCTTGCCATCGTTAATAATTACAAAATACCTGTTTGGACAATTTCCACCGGTAAAAACTTTGCCTACGGTGGACCCGCTCCTCGTAAGCCCGGCTATATTGTTCTGGATTTAAAGCTCATGAATAGAATTCTTGAGGTTAACGAGAAACATGGTTACGCAATCGTTGAGCCTGGTGTGAGCTATTATGACTTATATAACTACCTTCAAGAAAAAGGCTCAAAGCTTTGGATTGATTGTGCCGCACCCGCCTGGGGCGGAATTGTCGGTAACACCTCTGAGCACGGCGCTGGCTACACACCTTATGGCGATCATCTATTAATGCAATGTGGTATGCAAGTCGTGCTTGCTGATGGTACTGTCGTTGAAACCGGCATGGATACTACTGCAAACAGTAAAACAGGCGGCCTCTACAAGTACGGTCAAGGCGCTGCGATTGATGGATTATTCACCCAATCAAACTTTGGTGTCATTACCCGTATGGGCATCTGGTTAATGCCAGAACCTCCGGGCTATACACCTTTTATGATTACTCTGGAAAATGAGCATGACCTTGAAACAGTAACCGACCTCTCGTTACCACTTCGGGTTAATCAAGTTATTCATAATGCGCCAATGACTGTTGATTTACTATGGGAAGCAGCCATGTCTGTTAGCCGTAGCCAATACTATACGGGCAAAGGCCCAATGCCAGACAGTCATCGTAAAAAAATGGCAAAGGACCTAGACTTGGGTATCTGGAATTACTACGGTGCTGTATACGGCCCAGGCCCAATGATGAAAAACAATATGGATGTTATCAGAGATACATTTGGTAGTATTCCAGGCGCAAAATTTCATTATGACGACACCAGAAAAGGTGACCCCGGTTGGGATTACCGCGTCAAACTAATGAAAGGTGTTCCTAATATGACTGAGTTCAGCCTACTGAATTGGGTTGGGGGCGGTGGTCATATTAACTTCTCGCCTATTTCAGCCGCTGATGGCAAATCATCTATGAATCAATACAAGATGATTGAAAAACGTGCACACGAATACGGCTTTGACTACATTGGCGAATTCTTAATTGGCTGGCGAGATCAACACCATATCTTTATGCTGATGTTTAACCGCATGAGCCCAGAAGAGAAAAAGCGCGCTCACGATCTATTCGCCATTTTAGTTGATGAGGCAGCCGCCTTAGGATACGGCGAATACCGTACTCACTTATCCTTTATGGACCAAATTGCTGGCACATTTTCATGGAACGATAACGCACTTTGGGACACCCATCACGCCCTAAAAGATGAATTAGACCCAAATGGAATCCTTTCCCCAGGAAAACAGGGGATTTGGCCAAAAAATTTAAGGGGTGAGTCATGAGTAAATATTTTTTAATTATTACAAGTCTTCTGTTTTTGACTGCTTGCGATCAACAAACAACAGATTCTGCAACAAACCCAGAACCAAGCACTCAAAAAGAAACTGCCGTAATTCCTGAAACTGTGGCAGAGCCTACTTCAAACTATGAGCCTAGCAACCGCTCAGGAAAGGTAATTTTTGACCTACACTGCGCTGGTTGTCACGATTCTGGTAATGCGTATGCGGCCACCAAACAACTTGCTCTAGTTCGTGGTAAGGATCTAGCCGTTATCAGAGAACGTACAGACTTAGTTCCTGACTATATTAAATATATTGTTAGAGACGGGCTGCTAGAGATGCCTCCTTTCCGCCCAACAGACATTAATGATAAGGAACTAGATAACTTAGCAGCATATATCGTTGACAGTGCTAAAGCACACGCAAATAAGGAAAGCAAATAATGAGTACCGACAAAAAACCGTTATCCGCTGAAGCCAAAGCTGTTGGCGAACGTATTGGCAGCTTACGTGATTTTCTAGAATTTTTAGAAGAAAATGGCCAATGTATTACTTGGACTGATGAAGTCATGCCTGAACCAGATATTCGCAATATAGCTGTTGCTGCTGGTCGTGATTCAATGAATGGCCCAGCTGTTATATTTAATAATATCGCTGGCTACCCAGGCAAAAAACTCGTCCTAGGCGTACATGGTAGTTTCACCAATCTAGCACTATTGTTGGGGCACCCTAAAGGCACCACTATAAAAGAATTGTTTTACGACATTATTTCTCGTTGGGGTGACGATAAACCGCTACTCGATTTTATTGAACCAGAAGCTGCTCCAGTCAACGAAAATCGCCTGACTGACAACTTCAACCTTTATGATTTATTACCGCTTTATCGTATTAATGAATATGACGGTGGCTTTTATATAGGTAAAGCCAACGTTGTCAGCCGTGACCCACGAGACCCCGAAAACTTTGGTAAGCAAAACGTTGGGATTTACCGTATTCAAGTACAAGCACCGGGCGAGTTTACCCTGCTGTCAGTTCCTGCACATGATATGGGTCGTCACATTGTCGCTGCTGAACAAGAAAATGTACCATTAAAAATATCCGTCATGCTCGGCAACCACCCAGCTATGTGTATGTTTGCAGCAACACCTGTTGGTTATGAAGAGTCTGAGTTTGCCTATGCATCTCAAATGATGGGTAGTCCGCTACGACTAACAAAATCAGGCAACGGCATGGATATTTTGGCTGATTCAGAAATGGTTATCGAAGCAGAACTAATGAATGGTGTGCGTAGCTTTGAAGGGCCTTTTGGTGAGTTCCCTGGCAGTTATAGTGGCGTTAGAAAAATACCTCGCTTTAAAGTAACGGCTATTTCACACCGCAACGACCCTATTTTTGAAAATATTTACATTGGTCGCGGCTGGACAGAGCACGACACCTTAATTGGCCTAAACACATCAGCACCAATCTACGCACAACTTAAAAAAGACTTTCCTGAAGTTGTTGCTGTTAACGCCTTGTATCAGCATGGCCTTACCGGCGTAATATCGGTTAAGAATCGGTTTGCTGGCTTCGCAAAATCAGTGGCCATGCGAGCACTTGGCACGCCACATGGCACCATGTACCTTAAAAACTTAATCATGGTTGATGATGATGTTGATCCTTTCGACCTAAACGAAGTGATGTGGGCCTTATCAACACGTACCCGGGCTGATGACACGATTGTTATCCCCAATATGCCATTGATTCCGATTGATCCGGCAGCAGAAGTTGCGGGCAAAGGTCATCGCTTAATTATTGATGCAACAAGCTTTATGCCACCCGATAAATTGGGTTCCGACTCAAAAATTGTTACCCCACCATCGGGGGCAAATATTGATGAATTAGCTAAGGTTATTCAATCATTACAAAATGGAGGTCAATCATGAGTTTATGCCCACGCTGCCAAGCCGCCGAAGAAAAAATCCGAGTTGAACATAAAGGTCTCAATGCTCAAGGTGAACTCGTTTGGACAATCTTTCATTGTAGCGCCTGTGAGTTTACATGGCGAGATAGTGAGCCTGCTACTTCCATAGATTACGAGGAACGGGAAGCATTTTTCAGGGTTGATCCTGAAAAACCATATCCAATAATTATGCCTCCGGCTCAATATAAATAGGTTTATCAGCATGAAAAATATTATAGAAAACCTTAACGGCTTATTAGGTGCTGACAACGTCATTAGCGCTTCAGATCAACCTACAGAATATCAATTTCTAACAGACCGCATCAATAATGGTGAGCGTGAAGTCATCGCCGTGGTAACGCCTAGCAATCTAGAGGAATTAAAAAATCTACTGGTCTCTTCCACAGATGAAAGCTATTCCTTGTTCAACCTATTAAGCCCTGGAGAAATAAACACCGCGCCTATTCCCGCAAAAGGTGCCATCGTAGTTATTGATCTTAAAAAGCTTAATAGTATTATCGAAGTTAACACTCAAGCTGCTTATGCACTGATCGAGCCTGGCGTTAGCTATGCTCAGCTCAATGAATACTTAGAAACCAATAATATTCCTTTTATCGTTGATTTTGATAAAAACTCAACTCAATCGGTTTCAGGTGGGATCAGCAATAGAAGTTATGGCTACACGCCGTATGGTGACCACCTCATGATGCAATGTGGCATGGAAGTGATGCTCGCGAATGGTCGTTTAATACGTACAGGTATGGGGGCGATGCCAAACAGCGACTCGTGGCAATTATTTAAATATGGTTTTGGTCCCTATATTGACGGCACCTTTACCCAATCAAGCTTAGGCATTATTACCAAAGTAGGTATCTGGCTAATGCCCAAGGCACCAGCTTATAAACCGTTTGCCATTCAACTGCCAAACGAAACAGCCATGAATCAAGCCGTTGAGATTATGCGCGACATGAAAATTAATATGCTGGTTCCAAATACGGTAACTGTCGCTTCCGCAAAGTCTGACGCCTTGCAATTCTCTACTGAAGCGCTGGAAGACATTGGCAACAACGATGAAGCGGCGACAAAACACCAATTGGGTGCTTGGAATATGTACGGTGCTTTGTATAACATGCCAGCCAACGTTGATTTCTTATGGCAAGCTATTAATGGCGCCTTCAGCCAAATTGAAGGGGCTAAATTTTTAATGCCTGAGGAAACAGCCAATAACCCTATCTGGGCTCAGCGTGAAATGAAGATGGATGGAAAATTCAATACAATTAATCCAAACTTATCAGGCTACTCATCCATCAATGTACATTTTGCTAGCCCAATTGATGGTGACGATGCAGTTAAGATGCAAACGCTGCTAGAAAGCGTTAACAACCCAGCGGAGCTTAACATCATCGGTCAGTTTGCGCTGACATGGCGTACCATGATGACGCAGCTTCAAGTGCTCTACCCTACAGGTGATGCTGAAAAACTAGCACAAGCACGTCAACTCACTAAGCAGCTTATTGACGACTTTTCAGCTCAAGGATACCCTACTTGCCTAGTGGATGCGGACATGCAAGAAGCCGTTGATGCCGTCAGTCTAGATGGACTCAAAACACTTAAAAACCGTGTTAAAAAAGCACTCGATCCGCAGTCTGTTTTTGGTTAAAACTGCTCCATATTATTATTGCTGAGTCGTGTCACTAAGCATTTTGTTTAATGCACGACTCAGCATAATTGAGTTGTAACAATACGCCGAGTTATTTTAATTAACTTATTCTTCAAACCTTACTAACAGTAGATACTTATTATGATTAAAACCTATGACCTTTGGATTAATGGAGAGCACACAAAACCAGCTTCTGGAAAATATTTTGATGTCCTTAACCCGCTAGATGACAGCCTTTATTGCAAAGCCGCCGAGTCTAATCAAACAGATATCAACAACGCAGTAGATGCTGCTCATGCTTGCTTCTCCAGCTATCGAAAATGCTTAGCTAAAGACCGTGAAGCAATGCTTACAAAAGCCGCTGACCTGCTCGAAAGAGACCGTGAAGAATTCCTTGAAATCCTAATTGATGAAGTCGGCTCTCCAATCAACAAAGCACAATTTGAGGTCACTCAAACAATTGGCCAGCTCCGCGCTGCTGCCGGTAGCGCACGTCGTATTACAGGTCAAACCATGCCGTCTGACACACCGGGCCGTTTAAGCATGAGTGTGCGTAAGCCATTGGGCGTTGTTGCTGCTATTACTCCGTTTAATGTTCCCTTATTAAAAGCTGCAAAATTAGTCGCCTCGCCGTTAGCGACTGGTAATACTGTTGTATTATTAACCTCCGAAGAAGCACCTGCGGTCTCTTTCCGCTTTGCCAAATTGATAGAAGAAGCAGGCTTTCCTGCAGGCAGCTTAAATGTCGTGTCTGGTTTCGGTGTGGATGTTGGTGACTTTTTGACCGACCACCCTCTAGTAAAAGCCGTTATGTTCACCGGTTCCAGTGTAGTCGGTAAACACATCAGCGAAATTTGTGGCCGTAACATGAAACCCTGTGTTCTAGAACTCGGTGGTAAAAGCCCCTATATCGTTTTAGCTGATGCCGACCTTGGATTAGCGGTACAAAATGCCATTATCGGCATGTTCTTTTATCAAGGCCAAGCATGTATTGCATCCAGCCGTATTATTGTAGAAGCAGCTGTGTACGATCAATTTGTTGAAATGTATAGCGCTGCGGCCAAGCAGTTATCAATGGGAGACTTACATGAGATGTCGACCATCTTGGGGCCCATTATTTCACCACGCCAACGCAACCGAGTACGCACACATATTGAAGATGCCGTATCAAAAGGGGCGACTCTCGTTACCGGTGGTGAGTGGGAAGGCAACCGTTGTCAGCCGACTATTCTTACCAATGTCACCGAGGACATGATTGTCTGTCGCCAAGAAACGTTTGGCCCGGTGACCTCCATTTACTCTGTTGAAAACGCTGAAGAGGCGTTAGCACTCGCAAATGATACACATTATGGGCTCAGCGGTGCTATTCACACCAACGACCTTAACAAAGCGCTATCGTTAGCACATGAAGTAGAAACAGGCATGATACATATCAATGCGCCAAGTGTTTACGATGAACCACATGTACCATTTGGCGGTATTGGCGACAGTGGCTTCGGTCGTGAAGGTGTTGATGTTGATATTGATGCGTTAACACAATGGAAATGGATTACGATTCAAATGCCTGGTTACGATCAAGCCCACTAATAGCAAGCTTTTCAATTAAAACATTAACTTAAAGACTTTAAATATTAAAGGACAAACATGACTACCAAACATGAACTATGGATAAACGGTGAGCACACCCAACCTGACAGTGGAAAATATTTTGACGTTCTAAACCCGTTAGACGATTCACTCTACTGCCAAGCCGCTGAGTCAAATGATGCAGACATTAACAAAGCAGTAGAAGCAGCACATCATTGCTTTCAAACCTATAGCAAAACATTAGCTAAGGATATTGAAGCAATGTTGTGTAAAGCCGCTGATTTAATGGAAAGGGATCGTGCTGAGTTTACAGACATTCTAATTGACGAAATCGGCTCGCCAATAAACAAAGCCAATTTTGAGATTGGCTATGCTATCACCCATTTACGCGCTGCTGCAGGCGTAGCGCGTCGCGTCACGGGGCAAACCATGCCATCTGACACGCCGGGCCGAATCAGCATGAGCGTGCGTAAACCTTTAGGCGTTGTTGCAGCCATCACACCGTTCAACGTACCATTGATTAAAGCAGCAAAATTAGTCGCATCACCCTTGGCAACGGGCAACACCGTTGTACTACTGTCCTCAGAAGAAGCACCAACACTGTCTTTCCGCTTTGCTCAACTACTACATGAAGCCGGCTTCCCTGCGGGTTCTGTTAATGTTGTCTCTGGCTTTGGTGTTGACGTAGGTGATACCTTAAACAGCCACCCATTGGTTAAAACAGTGATGTTTACTGGCTCTAGCCGAGTAGGTAAACATATTGGTGAAATTTGCGGTAAACAAATGAAACACGCTGTGCTTGAGCTTGGCGGCAAAAGCCCACTCGTTATCTTGGCAGATGCTGACCTTGGATTAGCAGTCAAAACGGCTATTTTTGGTATGTTTTTATACCAAGGCCAAGCCTGTATGGCCTCCAGCAGAATCATTGTTGAAGAAGGTATTTATGATCAATTCATCGCAGCCTATAAACAAGCGGCAAGCCAACTGTCTATGGGCGACTTACGTGAAATGTCCACCATCCTTGGCCCTATTATCTCTCAACGCCAGCGTGACCGAGTACGCCGTCATATAGACAATGCAGTAGAAAAAGGTGCTACCATCGAAACCGGCGGTAACTGGCAGGGTAATAAATGTGAGCCAACGATCCTAACCGGGATCACAGAAGAGATGGATGTTTGCTACGAAGAAACTTTTGGCCCTGTAACCTCGGTCTATTCGGTTAAAGATTATGAGGCCGCTCTCGAGATGGCAAATGATACGCCCTATGGACTCAGCTCGGCTATTATTACTAACGACTTAAATAAAGCCTTAGATTTTGCCGAGAACATTGACTCTGGCATGGTTCATATCAACGCCCCTACTTTGTATGACGAACCTCACGTACCTTTTGGCGGTACAGGCGACAGTGGCTTTGGCAGAGAAGGAATCGAGGTCGACGTTGATGCACTAACGGAGTGGAAATGGATTACCATTCAACTCCCTGACGCAAGCGCTGGACACTAAGAATTTATGTTTAAGTAACATTAAAAAGCAGCCCTTCCCGGCTGCTTTTTTTGTGTCAAAAATTTATTATTAAACTTCTACTCAAAAGGATAATCTCATGATCAAACCCGCCAGTGATTTTATTAAAGAAGCCCAAAAAATATGCAATTGCCTTGATGCCGTTGCAGCTAAAGAACTTGCCGGGCAGTCAAATAACCTGATTATTTTGGATGTTCGAGAACCACATGAGACCACCGAATCAAAGCTTGAACAGGCCATCAACATTCCTCGCGGCCTATTAGAAATGAAAGTACAAAACCATTGCACCGACCCTGATACTCTGATTCTTATCCATTGCGCAGGTGGTGGCCGTGCATCTTTAGCCGCAGCCAGACTACATGAAATGGGCTATCGTAATGTCCATGCCATTACCGAAAAATTTACCGATATCAAAAAAGTTTTTGACTAACTAGGGCAACACAAATAAAACACTAATCAACCTAATTTGAAGACTTTATTTTATTTCAAACATCTTAAAAGTGAGGGGGAAATATATGTACAAAATAATACTATCGAGTTACAGTTAATTCATAGGTATGCTGAATAGGACTCATGGATGGATGCTCCCAAACAACCCAGCAATGAAACTCAACGTCTTGAGGCTCTAAAAAAGCTCAACATTCTTGACACACCTGATGAAGAGCGCTTTGACCGCATAACAAACATTGCTCAGCAGTTTTTTAACGTGCCCATTGCGTTAATTAGCTTAGTGGATGAAGATCGCCAGTGGTTTAAATCCAAACAAGGCCTTTCTGTGTGTGAAACATCCCGAGAAATTTCTTTCTGCGGCCACACTATTTTACAATCCGATGTATTTGAAGTTCAAGACACCCTCTTAGATCCACGATTTAAAGACAACCCTTTAGTCACTGCAGCACCTAATATTCGGTTTTATGCAGGCACTCCCCTCCAAACAAATAGTGGTTATGCTATCGGCACATTATGCTTGATTGATTCACAACCCAAAAAAACTCTCATCCACTGAAAAAAAAGTGCTAAACGATTTAGCAAACTGGGTGCAAGATGAACTGGCTCATAACGAAGCCATGGCGGCCAGCACTATTATTCGAGAAAGTGAAGCACGTTTAAATGCCATTTTAAACACCGTGGTAGATGGCATTATCACCTTAGACTCCAAAGGCACACTTGAAAGCTTCAATGCCGCCGCCACACGTATTTTCCAATACCAGCCAGAAGAAGTCATTGGCAAAAACATCACTATATTAATACCTGAGCTATATCACAATGAGCATATCGGCACTGGTCGTGAAGTAACAGGCCTTCGTAAAGATGGCAGCACCTTCCCAATGGACCTCTCTGTCAGCGAAACTGTTGTTGCTGACCGGCATTTTTATACCGGTATTATGCGTGACATTACCGAGCGTCAAGCGATCGAGAAAGAACTCTTATTAGCGAAACAGTCCGCAGAGGTAGCTAACCAAATGAAGTCTGAGTTTCTTGCCAATATGTCACATGAACTACGAACACCGTTAAACGCTATTATTGGTTATAGCGAATTATTAACTGAAGATGCCCAAGACGTTGGTCTTACACAACAAGTAGCAGACTTAGAAAAAATTCACACGGCAGGCAATCACCTACTGAGCCTAATCAACGATGTGCTCGATTTAGCTAAAATTGAAGCTGGCCGAGTTGAATTGATGCCAGAAAAAATTGCTATTTCAAGACTTATTAATCAGGTCGTGACAGTCGCACAAAAGCAAATTGAAGAAAATGGAAACACCTTCAATGTTATATGCCCAGACGATCTTGGTGATTGCATTACTGACACTGTAAAGGTATGCCAAGTTCTCCTTAATTTATTGTCAAACGCAAGCAAATTCACAGAACAGGGGCAAGTAACATTGTCTGTACAAAAGGAAAACTCACAACTCATTTTTAGCGTAGAAGATACCGGTATTGGTATGACACCCGGCCAATTAGATAAAGTTTTCATCCCCTTTGTTCAAGCAGATAGTGGTACGACTCGACAATATGGTGGTACTGGGCTAGGTCTACCGATAAGCGAGGAAATCTGCCAACTAATGGGTGGTGAAATTAAGGTCAATAGCGCCAAAGGGAGCGGATCAACATTTACGGTAACGTTACCCATTGATATATCAACCCTCGTTAAAATAAAAACCTATTTAGCAGAACAACCAAAAGAAAACACTTCGCCTGAAAGTAGCCCTAAAGGCTCCATCTTAATCATTGATGATGACCCCCAAGTACACACATTATTGAGCCGACACCTTAATAAAATGCCATTTAAGATCATTACCGCTCAAGATGGCAAAGCTGGTGTTAAAAAAGCCCGTGAGCACGCCCCCTCAGTCATCATATTAGACATCATGATGCCCGAAATGAACGGCTGGACAGTTTTACAAATTTTAAAATCTGATCAACGTACCGCACAGATCCCTGTTGTCATGAGCACCTTTTTAGATGAAAAGAAAAAAGCTTTTGAATTGGGCGCAATTGACTACCTTAACAAACCTGTTAATAAAAACAATTTATTACGTGTCGTCAGTAAAGCTATTAGCAACAACAAAATGCCTGAGATATTAATTATCGAAGATGAAGTAAGCACCATAGCTAAACTGGAACAAGCCCTCGAAAATTTTGGTTGCACCATAACAAAAGCACTCAACAGTAAAGAAGGCGTTAATAAAATAAGAAACCACTTCCCCGACTTGATTCTGTTAGACCTGATGATGCCTGAAATGGATGGCTTTACATTCTTAGAAAAACTACACCAACTACCCAATACCAAAGAAATTCCCATCATCGTTATGACAGCCAAAGACCTATCCCCCGTTGAAAAAGACCTCTTAAAGACCTCGACTCAACAAATCATTACCAAAACATCACTACTCATGAATACCGATGATGTCATTCTGCAAATTATTAACCGCATCCAAACTAGTGCTCTAAAAGCCTATGACACTTAAAATTTTACTGGTGGAGGATAATGAAATGAACCGTGATATGTTAAGTAGACGCTTATATAGAAAAGGCTACCACATGATCCTTGCTGAAGATGGTCAACAAGGCATTGAGTTAGCCCTGTCAGTATCGCCTGATGTCATTTTAATGGATATGAATTTACCGATCATTGATGGTTGGCAGGCAACTAAAACCATTCGTAAACATGAAAAGCCGCTAGGCAAGCATACGCCTATTATCGCCGTCACCTCTCATGCTATGACATCAGATCAAGAAAAAGCCATTAATGCGGGTTGCGACCACTATGAACCCAAACCCATTAACTTAGACCAACTGATTGAAAAAATAGAGCTTTTACATGCCACCTTTCAATCAAAAAACGCTGAGAAAAGTTGTGATGAAACTCAGCCATAAGGCTTAAGAGTATGACCATGCAAACTATTCTAGTCGTCGATGATCTTTCAGAAAACTTGGAGTTATTGTCACGCATTTTACAACGAGAGGGGTATAAGGTCCTCAGCGCTGTCAATGGTGAAGATGCCTTAGCACAACTCACTACGTCTAACCATATTGATTTAATTATCAGCGATATTTTAATGCCCATTATGGACGGTTACGAGTTTTGTAGACAAGTTCAGCAAAATGACCGTTTTTGCTCCATCCCCTTCATTTTCTATACGGCCACGTATACCGATGAAAAAGATAAAGAGTTTGGATTAAAACTTGGCGCAAATCGTTTTCTCATCAAACCTCAAAAAACACAAGACTTATTAAACATCATAAAAGAAGAGTTAGCCAAACCGTTTAAAGTTGAAAAGAACAACATCACACCCGATGCTAAAAGCCCACTGATAGAATCTGAACAACAGTATTTACGGCAATACAGCAGCCGATTAGTCCATAAACTAGAAGATAAACTGCTTGAACTCGAACAAAAAAACACCGAGTTGGAAGAAGAAATGGCCAAGCAATTACAACTTAAACAGCACATTGAATTACTGAACGCTGATTTAGAACGCCGTGTTGCATCACGAACCAAAGACCTGCTCAGCGCCAATCAAAAACTACTGGAAATGGACCAAATAAAAAGCATGTTCATCGCCTCTATGAGTCATGAGCTAAGAACTCCCTTAAACTCAATCATTGGTTTCACCGGCATTATGTTGCAAGGCATGAGCGGCGAGATCACCGATGAACAAGCTAAACAACTCGGCATTGTCAAAAAGAGCGCGTCTCACTTATTAACCCTGATTAATGATGTGATAGATGTCAGTAAAATAGAGTCAGGTGTTGTGTCAATTACTAACCATAATTTTGATCTAATCGAGTTAATAAAAGACGTTATCCAAATACTCTCAAAAGCCTGTTTAGACAAGCAGTTAACTATTCGATCAAACCTACCTGAAAGCTTTTCTTGTTTTAGTGATAAGCGCCGTATTAAACAAATCCTAATTAACCTACTGGATAACGCCATTAAATTCTCCAATGAGGGAGAAATCATCATCTCACTCACTCAAAGAGAATCGTTTTTTACCGTGACTTTCTCTGACACTGGCATCGGAATCAGCGACGATGATACCAACAAACTTTTTTTACCGTTTAGCAAACTCAACCCAACTCAAGCCAACAATCCACGAGGTAAAGGCACTGGCTTAGGGCTTTATCTTTCACAACGATTAGCTAACAAACTTGGTGGACAAATAACCATGACCAGCGAACCTAATAAAGGTAGCAACTTCTCTTTAACATTACCCATTGGAGGAGCCAGCAAATGAAAACTATTTTAATTGTCGATGATAACCCTGATAACCGTTACCTTATTACCTACATCCTAAAAAACAATGCCTTTCTAACCATTGAAGCTGTTAATGGTACACAGGCGGTTAACAAAGCGCTGGATGAGCAACCTGACTTAATCTTAATGGATATACAGCTACCTGATATGAGTGGCTTAGAAGCGACACAACAAATTAAACAATCCACACCCCATCGCCACATTCCCGTCGTTGCATTAACGTCTTATGCTCTAGATGGCGATAAGGATAAAGCCCTCAAAGCAGGGTGTTCTGGTTATATCGAAAAACCCATTAACCCAGACACTATCATCGATCAAATCCACCAAGCATTAGCGTCATGTTAGCTATAAACACCATTTTAATTGCAGAAGATATCGAAGATGATCGGTTGATGCTGATGACCCTTTTAAAAGGGCATGGCTACAAAACCGTTGGTGCAGAAAATGGTCAAGATGCGATGGATAAATTGGCTAAACAAAAATTTGACCTGATTATCAGCGATATCTTAATGCCAGAAATGGACGGGTACCGCTTTTGCCTGTCTACTAAGTCTGATGAACGCTATCAAAAGATTCCTTTTGTTTTTTATTCAGCAACCTTTACTGAAGATGTTGATGAAGCTTTAGCAAAAGAAGTTGGCGCCGATTTATTCATCGCCAAACCAACAGACCCTGAGCAATTTATCATTCAAATTAAAAATATAGTCTCACCCGTTGATAAAAAAATTCAAATAGAACCCGCTGTCTCGCGCACAAATGAAACCAATTTAACGAAGCAATACAACCAAAGTCTCTCAACCAAGCTTGCAATTCAGGCCATAGACCTTAAAGCGTCTGAGATTAAATACAAAGCTTTATTTGAAACAGCTCAATCCGCAATCATCATCTGTGATAGTGAAAAACTCATTGATTGCAATACAACTTGTTTAAAACTGCTTGGCTGCCATCATCGAGACCAATTTATTGATACCAAGATAACCGATTGGTCTGCCACCACTCAACCAGACGGCTCTAAATCAACCTTAACTGCCGCACGATATATTACTTTGGCTCTTAGGGAACAAAAACAGTCTTTCGAATGGAACTTAAAAAAACTTAATGGCGAGCTATTTCCTGCATCCGTAGAACTCAGCTCGATGGTAATAGATAACCAGTTACTGATCCAGGCTACCGTTCATGACATAAGCCAGCGTAAACGAAAAGAGCAACAAGAAAAGCTACACAAAGAAGTGCTTAGGCAATTATTAGACTCTCGTAACCTAGCTACCGTACTAGAAAAAATTGCTACCGGATTAGAACATGAAATACCGCATACCCGATGTAGCATTTTATTAGCTGACGCTCAGAACCAATTATCTCTAATAGCGGCCCCTTCAATGCCAGATACTTACCAACAAGCTATTAGCCAAAGCTTTACAGAGTCCAGCAACTGCTTATATAAGCAAGCAATACAGCAAGGCCGGAAAGTCATAGAGCATCTTCCCACCAGTAGCGAGCAGCCAACTGACTATAAAATAATGTCCGAAACAGGGTTTAATGCCTGCTGGTTAGAACCCATCGACCTCTCATCATCAGACGACACTTGCGTTATTGCTATACATTTTCGCGACAAAGCAATGCCTATGACGACTCAAAATATTGAGTTATTTTCTTTTTATGTCAAATTAATTGAAATCGCTATTCAACGATACGAAGCTAATAAACAACTAAACCTAGCCAATGCCATTTTCCAACATTCTGTTGAAGCCATGTTGTTAATTGATAAAGACTATAAAATTATTACCGCTAACCCCTCTTTTACTACCGTGACGGGATACTCTGTTGAAGAAGTAATTGGTAAAACCCCTCATATTTTAAGATCAGGTCGGCACGATGAAAAATTTTACGACAAGATGTGGAAATCATTGGCTGATACTGGCCAATGGCAAGGGGAAGTCTGGCATAAACGGAAAAATGGCGAACATTACACAGAATGGCTAACAATAACAACTATTTACGATGATAACGGCGAGGTACTTCAGCGTGCGGCATTATTTTCAGACATTACCGAAAAGAAAAAAATGGATGAGCTGCTTATTAAACAGGCCAATCATGACAGCCTAACAAAATTGCCAAACCGCAATCTGTTAAAAACACGCATTAGTGAAGAAATAACCAAATATCATCGAACTAAAATTCCGTTTGCCGTACTTTTTGCAGATTTAGATCATTTTAAAGAAGTTAATGACTCATTAGGACATGATCTCGGTGATTTATTATTGATTGACGCGGCAAAACGTATTTCTGAGTGTGTCCGCGAAACCGACTTGCTCGCTAGACTAGGCGGCGATGAGTTTACCATCGTTATGACGGACTTAAACAACCCGCACAGTGTAGAGCGCGTCGCTAATGCTATTATTGAATCATTAAGCCGGCCGTTTAAGCTCGATACAGAAATTGCTTATGTGTCCGCTAGCATAGGCATTGCCTTTTACCCTGATGATGGAGACAGCATCGTTGATTTATTAAGGCATGCAGACCAAGCAATGTATTACGCAAAAGCTCAGGGGAAAGGTCGTTTTTGTTACTTCACCAAAACCATGCAAGAAAATGCAAATTATCGGGCCTCTATTTTAAATGACCTACGTACTGCATTACCGTCAAATCAGTTAGAGCTCTATTATCAGCCCATTATCTCGCTAAAAACTAACACTGTTATAAAAGCAGAAGCCTTATTACGCTGGAATCACCCACAAAGAGACATTATTAGTCCGCTACAGTTTATCCCTATCGCAGAAGAGTCTGGCCTAATCATAGATATTGGCGATTGGGTGTTTCAACAGGCGTTAGCCCAACTAAAGCATTGGCGTCAACATTTTCAAGCTGACTTCCAAGTGAGTATTAACAAATCGCCTGTGCAGTTTAAATCACTCAGTCAACACGCCGATTGGATGGACACCTTAAGTCGAGCATCAAACTACCCAGAACCTGGCTTAGTCGTTGAAATCACCGAAAGTCTATTACTCCAAGAAGACCCAAACATAATGTTGCAATTTAAACAAATGCAGCATAACGGCGTAAAACTGTCCCTAGATGACTTTGGAACCGGTTACTCATCACTGTCCTATTTAAATAAATTTGGCTTTGACTTCTTAAAAATAGACAAATCCTTTACCCAAGAAATTGTTGAAAACAGTGACAAACGTGAGTTATGTAATGCCATTATTGTTATGGCTCACGCCCTCGGTATAGAAGTTGTCGCAGAAGGTATTGAAACATTAGCACAACAAGACTTATTAAGTGAAATGGGCTGTGACTATGGTCAAGGCTACCTTTACTCTAAACCTGTGCCCGTTAAAAAGTTTGAACAAATCCTAAAAAATGGTCTAGTAAATTAGACACTAACACCTATACTCTTTAAAGATACCTTAAACTAAAGAGGGTTTAATGGAAAAACCAATCATTCCGGATAATGAGCAAAGCCGTCTCAAAGCACTTCATTCACTCAATGTCTTAGACACGCCGCCAGAAGAGCGGTTTGACCGTTTAACACGCCTAGCTAAACGCATGTTTAATGTTCCCATTGCTCTGGTCAGCCTTGTAGATGAAAACCGTCAATGGTTCAAATCTTGTGTTGGCCTTAGTGTCTGTGAAACACCCCGAGATATTTCGTTTTGTGGGCATACTATTTTGGGTAATGACATTTTCATCGTCCCTGACACACTGGTTGACCCACGTTTTGCAGATAACCCACTCGTGCTAAATGACCCGTTCATTCGTTTCTATGCTGGTTGCCCACTAAGGCACTTAGACGGCAGTATGTTGGGCACGTTATGTATTATTGATCAAGAGCCCAGGGATATTAGTCAAGAAGACTTAGATATCTTGAATGATCTTGCTGACCTTGCATCACGCGAACTGATGGCTATCGAACTAGCAACGCTTGATGAACTCACAAAAATATCTAACCGAAGAGGCTTTATTAAATTAGCTGAACATAGTCTAACAATATGCACCCGCCAAAATATTCCTGTTTCGATTGCTTTTCTAGACCTCAATAGTTTTAAACCCATTAATGATACATTTGGACATGCTGAAGGAGACACTGCGCTAATTGCCTTTGCTGAGAATTAATGAAAAAATCATTCAGGAAGTCTGACGTGTTTGCACGGATAGGAGGTGATGAATTCGCTATTTTATTAACTGACACCCTCGCTCAACCTGCCGAAAAAACAATGGCCCGTTTTCGTCGTGCTCTAAGGCTATACAATAAAACAGCCAATCGTGGTTATAACATTGAATTCAGTGAAGGTATTATCCCCATTGATCTAGAACAAACCCCATCAATAGAGTCTTTATTAAACCAAGCCGACTCATTAATGTACCAACAAAAAAATACGTCCCGTAAATAACTAAACTAAAAAAAATAAACCATAGAAGTACCGCTACTGAAAATAAAACTTTTTTATTCTCACAAAAGTTTTATTTTAGGTGATTGATAGCGCTGTTCAATCTAAACAAACCAAGCTAGTTTTTCTTCGCTAGTTTTATTTGCTCATAATAATGTTTAGCGTAGTTGGTCAGAATACTTTTCTTTTCTTTTTCCGCTACCTTTAAGGAAGTTAACCCCATCCCAGCCAATTCAATGCTCGCTTCTATGGTGTCTGATACAGCTGCTGAGGCCCCTACTTCTAATAACTGGGTACACTCTAATGAATTGCCACCCCTAACGTAAATCGCTAAATCTGGGTAAGTTTGCCGTAAAGACCCAACAATTAATTTTGATGTTTCCATATCATTAACCGTCACAATGACTATGCGCGAATCTCCGACACCAACTGAATCAAGCAATCCTTTATTACAAACATCTCCATAATAGACAGGAAGATTATTCGCTTGAGATTTTCGAACAATATTAGGGTCGATATCAATAGCAACAAAGGGCTTTCCCGCTAACTTTAGAATATCTCCTATCCGATGCCCAACACGACCAAAACCCGCTAGTATTATTGGCGATGATTTAGGCACTTCGGAAGGGTTTATTCCTATCAATTTCTTCTTCGTCACCACCTTTCTTGCACATTCGGCCAATATTGGCGTGACTAATAAACTAATTAAGATCACTAATAACAGTTGTTGATGAAGGGCCGGCGCTAAAATGCCTGAGTCTAGTGATAAGGAAAACAGCACCAATGCAAATTCACCACTTTGAGCCAAAACCAATGAAACCGCTAAGCTTTTCCCCTTACTTAAACCAAACATATAAGTTAATGGGAATAAAATCAGTATTTTAATACCAATCAATAACGCAACTAGCCCCATTGAAAGCAACGGCTGATCAATCAGCAAGCCAAGGTTTAATGACATCCCCATTGTCATAAAAAACAACCCCAATAGCAGCCCTCTAAACGGTTTAATTTCAGAAATAACCTGATGTTTATAGGAGGAATCAGACATCAGCATACCAACTATAAACGCGCCCATCGCCATTGATAAGCCAACCTTCTCGGCAATCAACGACACACCAAGAACAACCAATATAGCTGACGCCGTAAACACTTCTGGAATTTTTGTTAACGCAATCCGATGAAGAACAGGGTGTAAAAAATAGCGTCCAAATAAAATCACCATCAACAGAGTAAATACAGACTCTGCCAGCGCTAAACCAATATCATCCCCCATACTTATTTCTGACACGCCTAAAAGACTGACCAATGCCAGTAACGGCACAACGGCCAAATCCTGAAGAAGGAGAATCGAAAATGATGTTCTACCGTATGTTGATTTCAACAAACGTTGCTCACTTAAAAGTTGCAAAACAAAAGCTGTTGATGACAGCGCTAATGCCGGACCAATAATTGCCGCTGCTTGTAATGGAACTTCAAAAACATAGTAACTCACTGCAACAAGGACCAAGCCTGTTATCAGCACTTGGAGCGTACCTAAACCAAAAACCATTCGTTTCATCTGCCAGAGTCGCGACGGCTTAAGCTCAATCCCAATCACAAATAAAAGAAAGGCTATGCCTATTTCAGCAAAGTGACGGATTTCAGATAGATTATGAATGAGCCCTAGGCCGGATGGACCAACAGCTAAACCTGCAATCAAAAAGCCAGGAACAGCACCCAGTTTTAACGTTTGGCATATCGGCACCACCGCTACGGCAGCCACCAGTAGAATAATTAAATCTTCAAGATAACCCGATGACATATCTCTACCCTTCTAAGTAGACTGTTTTCTGCAACAATTAAGGATCCAGTAACCAAAAACTCCCGATGCAAAGGAACCCAACAAGATAGCTAGTTTATCAGTATATTGAAACAAGCTGGCATCGGTGGAGGTTAGAGAGACAATAAACAAGCTCATCATGAAACCTATACCAGTCAGAATAGAGACTCCATATAATTGCATCCAATTACTTCCACTAGATAGTGCCTCTAATTTTAACTTAATGGCTAACCAACTAAAACCAAAAAAACTAATTGCTTACCTAAAAACAAACCCAGCATGATGCCAACAGTTACTGAGCCAGCCTTTGGTTTAGAGATATATCACCCGCATTAAAAAATGCAAATAAATGTAAGATGAGAAAAACCACCCCACCAACCGCGCCAATAACCTCGAAACCACCTCTTTGGCAGTTATCGTATATAAAGCTACATTAACTTTACTAACATCGGCTTTTAATATTGTTTTAGCTTCACTTAAATGATGATATACACTTAGTATCCGCAAGTTCTGCTTCCAACACCTCCGTGTTAATAGCCAGCCCATCTACATAACAATCTTTGTTTGACCTTAAGTTCTCTTCAAGCCTAGTGAGTATTTTTATTTGATCTGATCAAACACTTAATGTTCTAAAACATAATGTCCTGGAGCATCTATCAAGCTTTTAGCCACGCTACCCTTTATACCCATTTTTGATGGTGCGACCTTTTCCGCCTCATTTTTACTGACCAACCAGCGCTCCCATTCCAACCACCACGAACCTTCTTTAACACCTGTTGACTCCAACCATTTATCAGGTGAAAGGTACTTATCACTTTTTTTCTTTAATGAAACACGGTAATGACGGTTTCGGTGACCAGGCTCACTAATGATCCCTGCATTATGTCCACCACTAGTCAGTAAAAAGGTCACCTCTGTACGCGTTAAGTGTTTGATTTTGTAGACTGATTTCCATGGTGCCACATGATCCTTCTCCGCTCCTACAACAAAGAGCGGACAATCAATATCCCCTAAAGAAACAGGTTTACCATGAACCTTGTAACGATGTTCTGAAAAATCATTATTCATGAAAAGCTGTTCAAGATACTCAGAGTGCATTTTGTAAGGCATTCTTGTTGCATCGCTATTCCAAGCCATTAAGTCATTCATTGGTGCGCGTTGCCCCAACAAATAATCATGTAATACCCTTGACCAGATTAAATCATTGGAACGCAATAACTGGAATGCTCCCTTCATCTGTTTTGTATCTAGGTAACCTTGTTCCCACATCATATCCTCTAAGTAAGCAACCTGACTGTGGTCAATAAAAAGCATTAACTCTCCAGCCTCAGAGAAATCAGTCTGTGCAGCAAATAACGTAATTGAACCAATGATACTGTTATCTTCTTTAGCCAATGCTGCGGCAACCAATGTTAATAAGGTCCCTCCTAAACAATAACCAACTGTATGAATTTTTTTATTCGGTATCACTGATGAAACTTGCTCTAATGCATGCCCTACACCCAAGTCTATATAATTTTCTAGTGTTAAATCACGATCTTCCTCTGTTGGGTTCTTCCAAGAAATCATAAAAACCGTATACCCATTATCGACCAAGAACTTAACCATTGAATTATGTTCAGATAAATCCATGATGTAGTACTTCATAATCCAAGCTGGCACAAAAAGAATCGGCTCCGCATAAACCTTGTCAGTCGTCGGGCTATATTGAATCAATTCAATCAAGTGATTGCTATACACAACCTTCCCTGGCGTTGTGGCTAGGTTTTCCCCTATTTTGAATGCTTCAATACCGACAGGGCCTTCACCCCTGCTACTTCGTCCCCAATCTTCCAAGAGATTTTGCATTCCCCTTACTAAGTTTTGCCCCCCTTCTTGTTCGGTGACCTTTAATAAATCCGGGTTTGTCAGCAAAAAATTTGAGGGAGAGATCACATCCAGCAACTGGCGTGTCGTAAACGAAACAACATTCTCATGATGCTTAGAAACACCATTAACACCCGTTATCGCGTTGTGCCACCACTGCTGAGTCAATAAAAATGGCTGAGCATAAAGTGAAAACGGTAATCTCTTCCATGCATCTGATTCAAAGCGCTTATCTTGTGGCAACGGTTCTATACAACGCTGGTTGTCCACATCATTTCCAAGGTGAGTCAAACACTTAACAACATAACTCAAAAAGCGGCTATTTTTTTTCATCGCTTTTTTAATCAGCTCGCCTTGTTTCCCAGGCGAATTAGCCAAATGTATAGCCCAATCGATATAAGCTAACATCATTGATGTTGGTGAAATCCCCGCCGTTATTTTTCCTTCAGCAGCGTGAATAATACGGTCTAACGTGTTAACACTTTTACTAGGGTCTCTATGTTCCATAATGACTCCTTGCCTTTATAATCAATTAAATATCCATTTCCACACTAATGTAAAGAGAATATAACGATTTAATAAGGTCTACTTAATACTTTTGATATTTAACTAACCACCGTGCTGTAATCAGTGAAAGTAAGGCGATAACCAGCATTGGCCAATACTTTGTCCATAACAATGCAAGTTCTACTCCTTCCATAAAAACAGATCTGATCATAATTAAAAATAACGTAAAGGATCAAGCTAAGTTAAATACTGCAGAGCATCTGCGCCTTTTCCATATACGTGTTACAAACCCAGATAAAATAACAGCGGTAGCAAAAAAAGAAACAGCCCAAGATAAAGTGCTATCAAACTACCTAGTTGAACTATCGGTAATCGGTAAACAGTAATATTTTGGTCTCGTACAAAGCCGCGCATCAAATCTAAAATGCTGGAGATCCAGTCAAAGAATACTGGATCACAATGTGTCTGGTTGGCGTGTTGAGTTTAAGCAGCGTCCCCAACCTACGAGCACAAAAAAGCCGACGATTATGTCGGCTTTTTTTGATTAGGATGGTGGGTCGTGCGCGATTCGAACGCGCGACCATCGCATTAAAAGTTCGTCTTAGACTAATTCTAAAAACTGCATACAACTTATAACTCCTTATAAAACAAAGAGTAACTGAAGTTAGCCGGATTGTAAAGAAGTATGAAAGCGTATGAAATAGAATAAACCACTGTAGTTTTTACTGTAGTTTTGCAACCACTCTGAATTGACTAATCCTTGTTAATCATTTGGCAACTGATTCGATTCTAATACTCTCCAGTTTTATCAATATTATCTATTAACGAACAATTCGGATTACAGCAACATCAGGACTATATTTCATAGTTCCACTTTATCAATCAGTTTCTTTATATAGCTTTCTGAATCTTCGACTGGAAATAATATATTCCGAGCATCCATTTCTTCTTTGCTGATTTTAAAATCATCAATTGACCACAGGCTTTCCAAGACAGATGAGTTAGTGTTTGAAACTAAAAAGGCATGCATCTCAATATTTTTATAGGCTGGATTTTTGTCATGCAAGTCTGACTCAATATCTTTAATCGTTTTATAAAATCGAATCTTTGGGTCATTAATACCTAAATTACGTAAGCCTTTCGGATCGATGAAGATGATTTTCTGTTGATCTTCTTTGACTAGCCAAAGAATAAAATCAGGATAAAATCCGCCATCTACAAAGAAACCGACACCATCTCCCTTGCTTTCATTACGCAATAGATATGTGTCATAACTCGCCATAACATCATTTTCTATTGCCTTTTGAATGTCTGATACAAACTGTTGTTCACCTTTATTTAACGGCACTGGGGATACTTCAATCTCTTTATCATGTTGAGCGATCAAAGGCTGGTAAAGGTGCCTTTCACACCAAACAAATTCTAAGCCATTAGTTGCTGTTCCAGCCCATTCGCTCGCTTTATTGTTTTTAACTTTCTCTTGTAAGTTGTCCAGCTGTTTAATCAGCGCCTCATGGCGACCAAGATCAACCGTTACAATATAACTACCATCGGGTGTCTCTTTGCTAACACAAGGTAAAATCCGTTTATCATCTTTTAAGGGCCTATACTCAAGCTTATCTGCTTCCCATTGCCTGCGTCTTAAGCCATAGAAAACTTCACAATATTTTTTAAGCAAACTGATTGCAATATCATGCCAAACTTTAACGCCGTTCAATGCATGAATAGATAGCGCTTCTTTCGGTACATGTAATGTGTACCAATTTGTATTTGCTAAAATTTGTGGTATTTCATCACGGCTTAAGGTCAGACTTGCCCAGCGTTTATCTCTCTTAAATTGTAATAACTCAAAATATAATCTATCAGTATCAAGCATTGCTAAATGAAGTTTTGACAGCTTATCCGTGTTACGGTTTACCTGTATCTGCCCCAGACCATCAGCAGCAAAACCTTTCAACTTTGGATACCAATCCAGTGTTACTTTTACTGGATCAATAAAGTATGCCCTTTCGCTACCCGTTAATTTGTTAGGGGATAATAAAAAAACTTGTTCCGCTAAATTACTAAAGGCACTGCCTTGTTTACCAATCGATCGGCCTTCAACCGTTTCTTGCAACCTGATTAAACCAATCGTACCTGGCATTGGCGACATAGGTTTTAATGGCAAGCGATATTCCTGCAAGCCTTCATTAACCAAAATTTCTTCAGCTTCAAGTTCTTTACGGAATTGGGCTATGTAGTCCGCTTTTACACCAAAGATATTCAATGTTTCTAATACAGAAATTTCTTTAGGACGTTCTATGCCTTCTGGTAACTGCATAACGACTTCAGCAGAGCGTTTTAAAGTTTCATTCCAGCCTTTAAGACGTACACCACGACCAAACAACTGGATAATTTGAGCACCTTCACTACTACCAATGTTCATCAGCGTCATATTAGATACACGCCAACTGCTCCAACCTTCAGTGAATTTACGCGAACCTACTAATAGATTCACTTTTGAATTTGGCTTATTAATATCACTAAACAGTGATCCGCTAAAGCGAGCTTCTTGCACTTCAAGTCCATTTTGTTCACACAGCTTAACCAACTTAGTATCGTCACCCACGTTAATAACACCAAATGGTGTATCTGCAACACCACCACGTAATGCTATTTCACCAGCCGCACCAGAGATATTTTCTATGTACAATCGACCACCCGTGGTATGAAATACTCTATCCAACATATCATCGTAAATAGCATCAGCCGTTTCGGTTAGCCCCTTTAAATAATCAAATCGCCCATGCAAAAGGTTTGTGCCACCACTGGCAACTAAACCTTCTTCAAGTAATCTACGTATAGCAGTAATTGTAGCTTCGCGTTTATTGAGGACATTATCTATAAACTTCAAAACTTGAATACTGTCAGATTCTTCTCCCTTTATCCCTTTGGCAGTAACTCTACTGCTAACAAAGATCCATAACGGTGGTTCAATATTGAATGTTTTCCATAAGGCTTGCTTGTCGTCAAACACTCGCCGTTGCTGATAAAAACTTAATAACGAAGCAACCAAATATTTATATTGTTCACTATCATCTAAACTACTTTGCAGGTTCAAAATTTGAGATTGCTTGCCATAGCCATCTGCATAAAAATGACGGTAAGAATAATCAAATAAGATGGCTTTAGAATATTGTTGACGAATAGCGTCACTCTTCATGGCTGCTTGAGCAAACGTGGCAGAATATTCAAAAGAAAAACCTTTTTCACATAAAGCATTTCTGTGTCTTAAAAACGTTCCATCACCACCAGAAGATGTTCCTCTATGTCCCTCATCTACCAATACTAAATTATTATTGCCAAATGATGCTGTAGAGACCGTTTTATCCTTACCTTCATCTCGAAATTTATTGATGTCGATAACGATTACGGCCTTATCAAACAATGAACCCTGATTTTTAGTAAAAGGTGCCGCCTCAATCCCTGCAATCGCCAGCTCTTGAATATGTTGGCGGGTTAACCCTTCATTGGGTGTAAGCAGGATAATTCTACCTAAATCCTTTTTATTACCATACCGCTCAAGATAATATTGATACTGCAAAATATTGGCATGCATGATCAGCGTTTTACCTGAACCCGTCGCACTCCAATACGCCACCTTGTTTAACTCAAGCCACGGCATGTCTTTCGTATCTAATAGCGTGAGCGGTGTTTCATCTTCATGTGCTAAATTCCATGTCTCGATATGACTATTCAATTCATCTCTCAAGGCTTCAGGCTTTTGAAATAGCCAATCAAGATAAACTTCCGTAAACAGCAACATTAAGTATTGAAAATATTTCCACTCAATCGCTTGTTCACCTGCAATCGCTCTACCGTCATTTAGCTTTTCAGTAAGATGCTTGATATTCCGATCATATTCACGCAATTCATCATCAGAGATACCAGGCAAACCATCCGCTTCAGCCAATAAGCGCGACACAATGGCATGCTCACCTTCACTATTACGAAGTGTCATATCACCTTTTAATTGATAACGATCACGCAGTGCTTCAATTAACGGCACATCTCGATTATCCATTAAAAATCGACCATTGGTTGATTCGAAACCAAATTTGGCAAATAACCACTGAGCAACAATTAATTGGGCACTAAATGGCAAGGTGTTATTCCTTCTTCTTGTTCTACGTTTAGCCATATCAATGCTCTATGCTACTAAACATCAAACGATGGAAGTCTTCTTCAATCAATTTCACGCGAGATTCCATCAAGCCACCTTGGCGGTTTTTAGGAATGGTTATATTGTGATCGCCGTTCACGTATAAAATATCAAATTCATCATCTTGGCTTTCAGTCATTCGCACACTGAGTTTGTCGATTAACACGGCATCTAACACAGCATTATCCATCACCAATCCATTAGCTTCATTAGCTTCATTAGCTTCATTAGCTTCATTAGCTTCATTAGCTTCATTAGCTATAACAGATGGTAAATTACGCCAAACAATTAAAATCTTCTGCCCTTTTCGATTAGTGCCCGCAACCGTTCTAAACCACCATTTGCCATCTATCTGACGTTTAACATCAGCTTGCCAACGCCCATGTTCAGCTTGTTCCAACTCAGCAGAAAAATAGATAGGCGCACTGATATGTTCAACTGTTAAGCCCAATAACCAGTTAAAGGTTTCCAGCAAATCCACATTGATCAGCTTGGTTTCATCACCTGTTGGATTGCGTACTTTTAATTGATAAGCTGTCGGGTCAACAAACTTGCTAATATCAAGTAATGATGCAGAGCCTTGTGTCTCAACGTCGAGCATATATTTCAATACATAAGCTTCTCGTGCTGATTGCTCATCGGCACTATTCGATGATAAAAGATCATCTTGGGTAGGAGCGCGTTTTAATTGAAGATTAGCTAAAGTATCTTCATAACTTTCAAGCCTTAGATATTTAAAACAATGTGAGATACCATTAAATTTAGAGTTTTTATTAGCTACTGGCTTACCACCTTTCCAATTATCTGCATAAACTATTTTTTGAATACGAGGTTTTAAAACTTTATCAAAATGGTCTCCCACTTCAACAAGAATGTATTTTCGTTTACCACCATCTTCCCTATTCAAATTAATGACTGCATGTCCCGTAGTTCCCGAGCCAGCAAAATAATCAAGTACAACATCCTTTTTACCCAATACGGCATTAAAGAAAACTAATATCAGCTCCTTTGGTTTTACACTATCAATTCCGTGATTGTTTCCTACTATAGATGATAGATCAGCTTTCCCTGTTTCAGCTGTTCCTGTTATTGCTTCAGGTAAATAAGTCCAAAGAGGTATATGTAGCTCCTCCTCATCTCCTTCATAGTGTTTTTGGAATGGTTCACCATCTTTATTAAAATCTAAACGGTTATTTTCATACAAATATGATATTTCATCTTCACCAGCTTTCCACCGTTTGTCCGATGGCGGAGTATAGTCAGCTATTTTAAAACGCATTGTTTCCCTTCTATATCTACCAAGATTAGAAGTAAGAATTGTAGTTGTACGGAAACTACCTAACTCATCACTTTTCGGGTAACTTCTATCTTCTCCTGATGTTAAAGGAAAATAATCTAACTCATTACTCAATTGATTTTGAAATACAAATTCACCAACTATTTGAGGTCGCAGTTTTGCAGCTCCCGCATTTGTCGGCTTGGCTCGTGATTTCCAAATAAATGGTACTGTCGGTTCTATAAAAATAGAATCTAATAAAACTCGTAAATTTCCTTCTTCATCTTCACCAATACTGGTAAAACAGACCCCATCAGACTTCATCAATTTAACAGATTTTTTAATTCTATCTAAAAGTAAAGACATCCAACTTGAATGCATATATTTATCCTTATATGCAAAACCATCTTCTCCAGTGTTATATGGAGGATCTATATAAATAGACTTAATACTGTCACAATATTTCTCTTGCATTAGCTCTAATGCTTGAAGATTTTCCCCGTGAACAAGCAAACCATCACATTGCTCATCCAAACCGTCAATTTGTGACAATAGTCGTGCTTTGAATGACTCATCAAACAACCCTGTATCAACCATAAGATAACGATACTTGTCTTGTGTTATCCAATCCTCTGCTTCAACATCCTTATCAAGCTGTTTTAAGTCAAGATCAACCAAGTTTTGCCATTGTTGCCGTTGAGCCTCATTCACAATAATTTCTGCTAATAAATCTGATTCTTCCGCAAGTCTATCCAATGTGATGCAGTAGTTAGTTTCGGTAACAAACTTCTTTTTTAGCCAGAGTTTCTTTTGAAAATCTTCCAGTTGAGCAAGGAAGGCGATGATTTTTTCACCAATGGTTCTAATAACTTCTATTTTTGATAATAATGGTGCAAGTCGAGCAGGATTGCTCTTCATATTGCTGATATCTTCCCAGCGAAATAATTCATTTTTGATATAAAAATCAAGTTCGCGAGTTAGGAATTCACCTAAGTTTTTATGAATGAAATAATCAAAGATATTTTTCTTGGTGTATAAATTTAGCTGACTCATTAACACGCTATAGTCAGCCAGTTCACCATCTGTTTTTTTATACTTTACTTCTAATAGCTCTCTCCACTCATCAGGTACGCCCCCATTTAAACTAAGTAAGTGTTGTTCGGCAATTTGCTTTAGGTGATCTAAGGTTGGCGGCTTTTTCTTAGCTGCCGCTGTTGCCTTCTCTAATGCATCGTCAGTCCAATCATCAAGATTTGACGCACGGTAATAGAAATAAATATTCAGCTCGTTATCTTTAATTTCCCACGGATTCTCTTGATCTAAGATAAAGACACGTTTGGCATCATCGGCTTCTTTATTGTTATTTTGTGCGCCTGCTTCAGCATCAACTACACGGAAATGAACTCGCATTGGATTTTCTGGCTGCTCGGACTTTAAGCGAAAACAAAAGTCTCGTAATGATTCTGATGATTTGATGTAATACTGATCTTTGTTTGCCCAATGTAGTGTGACTTCTTCGCCACTATAAGGTATGGCATAGGTGCCCTCTTTATAAACACGACGTGAAATAAAATCACCTTCGTCGTAATAACGGCTAAAGAAAGTCAGTAACGCATCATATACTTCACCTTCTTCACGATCTGTATCGACTGATTGTGAGTATTGCGCTTCTAATTCCCGTACTTTTGGAGATTGTGATGCATCAAACCCTGCATCTTCAGCTGCTTTTTTTGCTTTTACCAATTCTTGTTGTACTACCACCTTATCTTGTGATTCAAAATCACTAAATGCAGTGTTTACAACCTTTGGTAAGTCTTGCTCAATAAAACGATTTATATCGTCTTTTCGAGCATGCATGATGCGATAAATACCAAAATCTAACTCAGGTTGATTGAGCTGAAAAAGCTCCTTCAATAAGCTTGTGAATTTAGTGAGTTTGCTGTTTTTGATAGCCATGCCTTACTTCCATTATTTTTTAGTTATTTACTTGAGCTGAAGATGGTGTTGAGCTTCCTTTTTCGTTGATCTATCAGCGCCACTATTTTTTTAATCTGATCATTTTCGCCATGCTGTTTCTGAAATTCAGATTCCAAACTAACTGCTTGATAAGACAATTCATCAGCCATTGTTATACATCTATGTCGAACCAATTTTAGATTTATGCTAATATCTTTTGAAAACTGTTCCCAGCGTCTTGCAATTATCCAGTCAGGACGATCTTCACCACCAATTTTCATTGCCATTTTTTGAGCAAGGTTGGGATAAATCGCTGTACTCATAAGGTCATAAAATGGTGCTAACTTCGGTCCTGCTGGCGTGAGCATTAATGAAACATTTTTGCCGTGAGCATCTGCATTGCCAATCAAGACATTGAATATCACCCAATTCAATAATTCTGGTAAATCCTTGGCAGGTTGAATGCTATGATTTCGTACTAATTCAAAACACGCCTTTAGGCTTGGCCCACCTTCTTTTTCATACTTGTTATTAGGAGGAATTGCCATTGCCTGACAAAAGTCTTCTTGGGGCAAGCGTATTAAATCACCATGCTCATCACGAATACGGTCATAACGTGTGACGAGATATAACGGCACTGCTTTATGTAAAAGCTGCGTTTCAGGCACATTTAAATTTATTTTATCAGCCAATTGCATACAGAAATACTCATTCTCGACTGTATTAGGATAATGCGGCATTGGCGGTTTTAAAATATGACTACTTGCCGCCACTCCCCTTGGTATGTTGACCGTATTACCATCGTAAAAAACGGGCAGTTTATTTTGTGCGCCTGCAAGCGATAACCTTATACCTTGTTCACCCACCATCATTGGCTGTACCGGCAAATCAGCAATCAATTGGTTTAATGCATTATCATTAAGTTTTTTATAACCCTTATGCGTTGGAAGTACTGTTCCTTCGAGAAACAAACTCACAGCACCCGCACACTCTCCCCCAATAGCTTCTAATAGCGCAAAATCATTCTTTTCTGACAAGCCTAAGCTTTTCGCTATGAGGTGCCTTATTTCTGCTTCGGGCAGTAAATTAGCAAAAAACGGTTGGGCACGTGCATCATGGTATGGCTCAACACGTACGGGCAAACTTAACGATAACGGCTGTGACTTATGTGCTGCCACCCAATCAGCATGATATTCAAATACAAAACGTCGCTCATCATCTAAGTATAGTTTTCCTACACGTTCTGTTGATAAATACACATCAAGTACTTGGCTCACGATGATTTACCTGATGTTTCAATAGTGAAGTCTGAGTGTGTCCAGCCTCGTGGCTGAATAGCTAATTCCAAGCCCAAACTATTAAGCACTTGTAGGACTTTACCCATTTCAACCGTTGGTTTACCATTTTCCAAATCAGAAATAAATCGCACACCGACGCCACATAACGACGCAAACTCAACTTGTGTCGCACCTTGTGATTTTCGTTGCTGACGAATGACATCACCCAATGATTTAGTGTTTAATATTTTCCCGCTCGGTAACGTTTTCATTTTTTAGAGACCTTTTCCAAGAAATATTCCCGTTCGGTAAATATACACAGCAAACTGGCCAAACACAACGATAATATTCCCGATAGGGAATATTTAACCTAAAACCCATCGTATTTTAAACAATGGATGAATGATTGTTTTCTGCTTTAATCGTTTTTCCAACGCTTCTATTAGTTGGTCACGTTTAGCTTCTATCTCATCTTCAACATCAAAGATATCCTGTCTCTGACGACGTTGCTGACGCTCTAATGCCCTCAGTTCCTTCAGGAGATGCTCTTGTTCCTCCATTGTCTCGGCAAGGCGACTACGGCGCTTACAATCTCGTATCTTATCTTTTGTATCAACTAATACCTGCTCACTTGAATAAATTTGATCTTCAGCCCATTGTTCAAGCTTATCTCGCTCACGCTGGAAATATTGATCATTTTCTTCTAATGCTTGATTAAGCGTTATGCTGATATGACGATTTACGATTTCTTTTAGTTTTCCTGGTGCTTCAATCTCAGCCCTATTGTTGCTCGTAGCTGAAAGTGAAAATAATCGCTCACACGCCTCATGATCAAGGATCTGCTCATCGTCGGTCAACGCACTAAAAACAAGATGTTCTTCAACTTCAAAACTGTGTAGTTCCAATAAATTAAGTTCAAGCCAGCCTGACTTACTACTTAAATTTTCTAATACAGATATTTTTACGTCATTTTGAGTTAAGTTAAACCTAACTTCCGACACAGGTGTGTCTATACGTCGCCCTGTATCTATAACGTATTCACCCAATGGATGGCTTAAACGATAGAGATGAGCATACTCTGGAATATCCTCACCTTTACGTATTAGTGAATAATTCCCTATGTGTATATCTTCATTGGGTGCTTTTTTTAGGTCAAAAGAAAGCTGCTCATTATTAAAAACGGCTTTGTCTTTTAGAATAAACGATGTTAACAGCCAAAATAATCGTGAAATACGATCTAAAGTTATCTCAGCCCTTTGTCGCTGTATTTTTAACAGATCATGAATTTCACCATCAAAATGCTCCAGCAGTTTTTCTTCTGTCTCTCGCATTTTCTGTTCGATGCTTTCACCCATTTCATTTTGTAAAATTTGGAAAGCATGCTCAATTTCGTGTGGTGTTCGGCAGGTATCGTAAATAGCTGCAATACGGCGTTCAAAATCAACACCTGATTCTATTCTTCCTAAAATTTCATCTGATGCGCCAAACACACCATCAAACAGGTGAAATTTGTCTGATAACAACTCTAAAACACGTCGATCTGCTTGGTTCTGCTTATTCAGGAAATTAATAACAACAACATCAAATTTCTGACCATATCGATGACAACGACCTATGCGCTGTTCCACTCTCTGAGGATTCCATGGCAGGTCATAGTTTATAACTAGGGAACAAAATTGAAGGTTGACACCCTCAGCCGCAGCTTCAGTTGCAATCAATATTTCACCACGGTCTCTAAAGTGATCAATGATCGCTGTTCGACGATCAACGGCTGGACTGCCAGTAATACGGTCACCGCCGACATTGTCTTTTAACCAACGCTGATAAATACCTGTTAGCTGAGCATTATTATTAGTGCCACTGAAAGTAACGACCTTACCTGCATGACTGTGGTTTTCGAGAAATCTGGATAAATAATCTTGTGTGCGCCGTGATTCTGTAAATATAACTACTTTACGTGGTGCGCCCATTTCAGCCATATTATCAAAACCAACATTCAGTGCTTTTAATAAGGCGTGAGACTTTTCATCTTCATTAATACTATGAGCAAGAATTAGATATTGTTCTAATTCAGCTATTTCACCACGTAGTTTGACTTTATCAATGTCAATGGCAGCAGTAGATTCTGCTTCATCAATTTCACCTTCAAGTTCTTCTTCATCTAACTCAGCTTCGTTGACCAGCTTATCGAACCAATCATCTTCTATCGTTTGCTCTTGTTCTAACTTTTTTAGGCGATCTAATATCGCTTCTAATGTCGCTGTTACTGCCGGTGTTGAAGAAGCCAACAATTTACGCAGGACCAAGCCAATTAGATGCCTGTGCCTTGCTGGGAAACCATATGACTCTTCACGTTGTAAGTAACCTGACACAAGATCATAGAGCCGCTGTTCCTCGGGACTCGGTTCAAAAGGTATTGTGATTGGTTTACGCTGTGTGTATTTAATATATTCAAGTACATTTCGCCTTAATGTACGTTTTGTAAACTCAGCTAATCTTTGCCTAAGTGATGCCGCATCTCCTTCTCCTTTCATATATAAGGAACGGAAACTCACAGCATCACCAAAAAGATGTTCATCGATGATTGTCGATAAACCATACAGTTCAATCAAAGAGTTTTGTAGCGGTGTAGCTGTTAGTAATAGCTTACGAGACCCAGCTAACGATTTTTTGATACTCTGACCAGTTTGATGACTTTCTCTATGCGCATTACGTAATTTATGTGCTTCATCAATGACAACTAAATCCCACGGGATTGCTCTAAGCTCCTTTTCCATAGTGACAGCGAAGTTGTATGAAATGATGGAAATAGTGTTTTGATCTAAGGGGTTATAGATCCCACTTTTTTTTAAATTTTTTACTGTTTTTGAATCTAACACTTGAGTCGGTAAATGGAATTTCTCTGCCAACTCCAACGCCCACTGTTTACGTAGTGCAGCAGGACAAATAACAAGTAATCTTCGACGACGCTCGGCCCAGTATTGACACAACACTAATGCTGCTTCGATGGTTTTCCCTAAACCAACCTCATCTGCGAGTAACACCCCTTTGGCTAAGGGGTTATTTAGTGCAAATAATGCTGCATCAATCTGGTGAGGATTGAGATCAACACTGGCATCAAATAACGATTGAGATATTCGGTCTACATCTCCACCACGTCGACGACGTGTCAGTTCCCAAGCAAAATATTTAGCATGGTACTGTGTCATTCCATTCATCATTAAAATTCCTTTTTACCAAAAACAATCAATCAAAATCTATAATCCAAAGGCATACCATTTAAAACCATAATCATCATCATGACCATCCTTAAATTACTGACTGAAGTTTTACGCTCAGCCAGACATAAGAAATGAGTTGGATTATTCTTTAATCAATTTCATGAAAGTTTTATATTTAATCCCTTTTGCCTCGACAGCCACTTATGAACAACCAACTGAATACGCCCAATACCAAGGGTTTAACCTATTTAGCACCTGAGTCTATAATTGCCCATGTCTTCATAGATCTTTGCAGCGTTGTAGCAGTGGCAGCAACTCTCTGATTCACTATATCAACGTGTATAGCAGCGAATATTTTATTTCTTTGATTCTTCAGGCAAGTAACCACTGATGCAGCTTTTACCCTTACCTCGATGTATACAATAAAACCGTTCAGATAGAGAGTCTGGTTCTGTATCTTTCTCAACATTAGGGTTAACTGGCATTGAGTGGTAACGCTTTAACTGCCTAGCATTCTTTACTTTGTTACGGCCTAAAAAGTAGCCTATAAACAGTGCTAAGGTGATTAATAAAATAATGGAGTTGATCATTTCTTCATATTATTCGCACGGAGTAAATGCAGTCAAGCAAGGACTCATTACCCACGACGAAAAGCAAAGCCATGACTGGTTGAAACGTGAATTAGCGCTACCATTGCATTCGTTGAGAGGTTCCATAGCCAAGGCTCAATTAACTGGCGTTACACAAGGTTATTTACAGTTTCCAAGCAGGTTCAACTTTGACAGTTACCTACCCCTAATCTTACCCTCTTCATGGGGTTTGTTTATATGCTCCAACGCCAAATTGACATTTATGAGCTTAGTTAACCTCTCGCTCGTACTGCTATGAATACCCTCTCCAAGAAAGTGCTGATTCATGTAAAAAGTTAACATTAGTTAGCGTTTCATGGAGTTCATTTACGCCAGCCTTTCTTAAAGCCATTTTGAGCTGAGTGTTTTTTACCTTCTACCGTTCTCGGCCCGGTAGATAATCCACCATGTAATTTACACCGACCATTTGAATAAATAGCTTTAATCTTACAAGGCTGGCCTGTCGCTTTTGTTCTAGCCTCACAGCGTAGGTCTTTTAGGTCATCAGGCATTGGAGTATATCTTGGCGGATATTGACTCTTATAACCATCATCACACCATTGCTTAAACGCTTCTTCCCTTTGTTTGTTGTACGCCTTAAAGCGCTTTCGTTTATTGTCCATTTACTTAATTCCATAATGGGGGTAATCATGGGGCTTTCATGGGGTTTGCTTCATAAGTTAAAAAGCCCTTTGTTAACATTAACCGTTCAAGGTATTCAAAATGCCTGACTTAGCTATTTTGGCTTATATAACGTCTATTTCTGAACACTTAAAAGGAGTAATGAGAGATTGAAGCCCCTATGGTGGCTTTAGGCGGCTGGCCGAAAAGTCGTTAGCCTGCTTTGCTTTGTAGCCTTTACCTCTCTGCTTAGCCATGTAGAGAAGTGGTTCCACTAATTAGGACAACCTGCTTAGGAGTTATTTTCCCAGT